>Ga0207641_10000005_pt1 | contig 470841 bp, 444 predicted proteins | sample KBSSwiS62_FD_184306 | JGI IMG/M metagenome (GOLD analysis project Ga0207641, IMG submission 184306) | Switchgrass rhizosphere microbial communities from Kellogg Biological Station, Michigan, USA - KBS Switchgrass S6-2 (SPAdes) (version 2) | ecosystem: Host-associated > Plants > Roots >... | reverse complement strand
CAATCTGAAGCGAATGATCTCCATCCTCGGCGTCGCGCCGCTCATCCAAGCCATGAGGGCCTGAGCGCCCGCCACCTTTTCCATACCCGGCCGCGCCGGCAACGCGTTCTCACACAGCCTCCACCCCCAACGGTCATTCCCAACGTCCGGATCGCGGCGCCGAGTGCGGCGCCCGCGATCGGCACGCCGGCGCTCAGAGCTCCACCTGCTCAGACAGAGCGAGCGCGTCGTCGACCTCGATACCGAGATAACGAACGGTGCTTTCGATCTTTCGGTGGCCGAGGAGGAGTTGGCAGGCTCGGAGATTGCCAGTCCGCTTGTAGATCAAGGCGACTTTCGTACGGCGCAGGCTGTGGGTGCCGTAGGCGCGCGGCTCAAGCCCGATCGCGCCCACCCACTGATCGACCAGGCGCCCGTATTGCCTGGTGGTGATGTGGTCGCCTGGGCGGCTTCGGCTCGGGAACAGCCAATCATCAGCATTCTCAGCTCGAAGCTTAAGCCAGGCGACCAGCGCGTCGCGCGTCGGTTCGGTAATCTCGAACGGAACCGGGCGTCCGGTCTTCTGCTGAATGACGGTGGCGCGGTCGCGAAGCGCCCCGCCTGGCGCGATGTCGCTGACCTTGAGCTTCACCAAGTCGCAGCCCCGCAGCTTGGCATCGATCCCGCAGTTGAAAAGGGCGAGGTCGCGCACGCGCCCCGCCGCCTTGAGCTGATGTAGAATGGCCCAGATGTGCTTCGGCTTCAGCGGCGGCTTCGGGCCGATCATCCGGCCCGTGTTCCAGGGGCGCGGCGGAACGCGGAAGAGATCAAGTTGAGCCATGGCTCACCTCCTGGTGCACCCCAGCCCTGCCCTATTCTATTCCCGGGCCGCCCCGCCATGGCCGCCCCATAACGGACCTTCCATCCGCTCAGGACCGCGACATTGGTTAGAGGCTTGGCTTGACCACCATAAGCCAGATGATCCCCAGCACAGCGGCGAACGCCGGGAAACCGAAGGCGAACCATACGCGCCAAAGCGCGTAATAGGCGGCCGGAGGAGGCTCATCGCGCTGCGCGGCGGCGCGCGCGAGATTGCGCATTCTGATCTGGATCCACACCACAGGCAGCCAGAAGGCGCCTGTGATAAGGTACAGGACGAGGCTGATCGCGATCCACCCGTGGAAGAGCGGATAACCGGCCAGTGTCGCCAGGGCGGCGCCGGTAAGGGGCTGGAGCACAACCGCCGTCGCAGTGAATAGGGCGTCGGCGATCACGACGGTCCCAGCCGTATGAGCGATCAGGGCCGCATCCTTGGTCCGATGCGCCATGAGCATGAAAAAGGCGATACCGGCGCCCGTTCCCAGGAGCACCGTCGCCCCGATGACGTGAGCCACCTTCAGCAGGAGAAACAGGCTCATCGCTCCTCCATCATCCCGGCCAGGACGAAGGCGAGCACCATCGCCGGAACAACCTTCGGCAAAGGCCCCAGCGGATCGAGCCAGAGGTCCGGCCGCCAGAGGCTGGCGCCCGCCAGATAGGCAAGCGACACCGCGATCATGCCGAACAGCGCCCGAGCCGCGGTGCGGCGGTGGCAGACGCAGATCGCCAAGGTGAGATCGACGGCGGCTCCCCCCCACACCAGAGCCAATGCCATGACGTGGCCGACTCCGGCTGGCGCCAGGACCGCGGCCGCTTGATAAGCGCGAACGAGGCCGACCAGGCCGGACACCGCCCAGAACACCGCGAGCGCGGCGAGCCCCAGCGGCTTGAGGAAATAGAGCTGAGCGAACCAGCGCTCTTGCACCCCGGCTGGTGAGGCGGCAAGGATCTCGCCGAGGTCTCGGATCCGCAATCCGTTCAAGACATCCGCAGAGGCGGCCTCGCCCTTAACACCCTGGCGAAGCTGGGCCAAAGTGGTTGAGCGCAGTGGGCTGCGCCAGCCTAAGAGCGCCAGCCCGTCCGCCACCTTCCCGGCTAGCGTTGCGACAGCGCCCGGCACGACCATGATCGGCGCAGGCGCGAAACCGATCCAAGCCCGCATGCGAGTCAGGATCTCGCGTAGCGGGTAGATTTCAGCCGAGACCAGATCCAGGACCACGCCGGTCGGAGCGTCGGCTTGAAGCGCGGCGACGACCGCCTTGGCCACATCCTCTGCGGCGACGACCTGAACGGGGCTTTGTGGCCACGCGCACGGCGTCACGAACGGCGCTCCCGCCAAGCCTCGCAACAGCGCGCTTCCACCATAGGCGGCAGGCGCAAGGACCAGCCCTGGCCGCAGGATGGCCCAACCAGGCGCGTTTGCCATGACGACACCCTCGCCTGCGTGTTTGGTGCGCCCGAAGCCGCTGGGGCTGCTGGAGACCCCGACCGCAGAGATATGCACAAAGCGCTCCACCCCGGCGGCGTTCGCCGCGCGCGCCAGAACCTGAAGGCCCGAGACGTGCACCGCCTCGAGTTTATCCATCAGGCTGTCCTGCAGGGCGCCGGCGCAGTTGACGACGGCATGAACGTCCGCGAACAGCGGCGCCCAGTCGCGTTCCTCGAAACGTGCAAGGTCGGCTCTTTCCCAGCGCGCGAATTGATATTGCCGCTTCGCCGCCCGAACATCGCGGCCGGCGCCGATCACCTCATGTCCCGCAGCCGCCAACGCAGCGACCACGTACCGCCCAATCAGCCCATAGCCGCCAAGAACCAAAACCCGCATGACACCCCCACGGATGGAGTATAGGGGCGGCGGGCGGACGGCGGCCAGGGATGCGTTCGCGACCGGCGGCAGGCCGCATTCGAGCTGATGCTGCGCCATTCGCTGCCCCTGCCAAGGCCAAGCAGAAGGCGATGCCCTTGATTCAGGACACCGGCTCGGCGCCACTAGGAGCTGACAGAAGGCTTGGCTTGCCCTCGGCGTCGCGGATCGCAGAGGCCGAAGAAACAAGGCTTCGACGCCCGTTTCGGGCCCGTGGCGACACGGTGTTGCGAGCTCCGCTGCCGCAGATCGAGGCAACGCCATCTCGAGCCCAGGCAAAAAGATTCGAGTTGCCAGGCGTCGTATTATAAGAAATTTGATCTGTCGCCGCGGCCACGCTTGCCCGGCGCCGACGGCTCCAAGCCAACATGAATCAGGAAACCTGGCTCAGCGCCCGCGCCTTTGCGGACGCCGCTGAAATCACCCCGCAGGCGGCGCGAGCCGCGCTGCGCGCGGGACTGGCCGGCCGTCCGTGGCGCGGCCGGTACCTGCAGGTTCGCCGCACGCTCGGACGCGGCGGCCAAGGCGGCCTCGTCTACGCGGTCGCCCTGCCCAGCCTGCCGCCGGACGTAGCGGCGCGGGCTGCTCAACAGCCGAACGTCGCGGCCGCCGCGAGCCGCACCGTCAGGACGTCGGATGAGGACTCCCTGGCGAAGTTGAGCGCGCTCGACGCCGCGCTGGCGCAAACCGCCGGCTCGGCCGCCCGCCGCCTCGCCGTCCAGCGCGCCGCCAGCGAGGCGCTGGTCAGCTCGCGCACCGTCTATCGATGGCTGGACCGCTACAAAGGCAGCGGGATCCGCGGCCTGGGCCGCGTCTGCCCGGCGACCGCCGCCCTGCCGCGGATTGCCGTCTCGCGAACGTTCGATCGCGCCCTTCGCAGAACCGGCCTGCCAGAGGAGGTCTTGGTGGCGATCGCCGCCGAGCTCGACAAGGCATTGAAAGGGCTCTGGGCCTCGCGCGCCGAACAGGCCGGCGTCACCGAGGTTCGGCGGCTCGCCGAGTTCCTGCTCTCGGAGATCTGCGAGCGGCGTGGAGTCGGCGTGGCGCCGGACGCCATGCGCCTGTCACGCCGGCGGGTCGAACGGTTCGCCTACTACAGGGTGGTCAACCAGCGCCGCAACGACCGCAAGGCCTTCGACGACGCCAAGCCCCGCATCCGTCGCGATTGGACGGGGCTGGCGCCAATGGAGCGAGTGGTCGCCGACGTGAAGCACCTAGACGTCATCGTCCGGCGCGCCGACGGCTCCCCGGCCTGGCCGAAGATCGTCGCCTTCATGGACGGCGGCACCGGCCGGGTGTTCGTCTATCCTGTGCTCCTCGAGCGCGGCGAAGGCGTGCGCCAGGAACATGTCGTCGAGGCCTTCCTGGCGATGGTCGCAGATCCCGCCTGGGGCTTCCCGCAGGGGCTCTACCTCGATAACGGTGCGGAATTCGGCGCGCTGGTGAAGATCGACGGAGCGCTGCAGTTGCTCAACGAACCCGGGGCTCGCACGGTCATCTTTGCGCGGCCGTACAACGCCTCGGCCAAGCCAGTCGAAAGCTTGTTCGCCAGGCTCGATCGCTATGTGTTCGGGCTGCTGCCCGGCTACGCCGGTCCAAACCGAATGGCGAAGAAGACCCAGACTGTTGGCAAGCCGCCGCAGCCCTACCCTGGCGACTGGGACGACTTCTGCGGCACGCTCCGCGAGTTGATCCACGCCCATAATCACCGTCCGGTGGGCGGGGCTTGGTCGGGCCGTTCGCCGGAAGACTGGATGGATGAGAAGCTCGGAGGCGGTTGGCGGCCGGCGACGGTAGATCCAATGGCGCTCGACGCCGCCTTCGCCGATGCGGACTGCCGTCGCGTCGACCGCGGCGTGTTGAAGATCAATGGTCGCCGGTACGTCCATTCTGCGCTGACCGCGCTGCCTTCGCGCACCGTGGTGGATCTCGCGCTTCCCTGGCGTCGCGCCGTGCCGCCGCTCGCCCGGATCGACGGAGCTTGGATTTACCTGGAGCCAGAGGTCCCCTACCCAGCCCGCTGGATCGAAGGGGCGCGGGAGTCCAGTCGGCGGCAGGCCAAGCAGAACCAGCACGTCTCGGCCCTGGCGAAGGATGCGCCTCGGATCGATCCAGTGGCGGCCAAGATCCGCTGGGCGCGGACCCTCGAACCCCCGGGCAGGCCTGCGCCGCTTCCCGAGTTGGACCTCGACGACGAGGTGCGTGAGCGAGCCCGGTCGATGCGCATCGCCGAAAAAGCCGGGCCCTCCCCATCAGCGGCGGAGCTCCGCCGCGCCCGAGAGATGGCGCTGACCGCGCGCCTGGAGGCTCAGCAGCGCCATGAGTGAGTTCATCGCCACATCGCTGGCGCGACGCCTGATCGTGCGACTGCAGGCGACGCACGACCGCCGACGCATCTCGGTCTTCGCCGGTCCGCCAGGGATCGGCAAGACCACGGCGATCGACGAGTTCTCACGCCGGCGGCCGGGAGAGGTCGCTGTCGTGAAGGTCGCCCGGCGCAACGCCCGGGAGGTTCTCGTCCTGCAGCACACCCTCGAGGCGCTGCGTCGCCTGATCGGTTCGCCGTTCGAGCATGCGCCGAGCAACCTCTGGGAGCTTCGCAACGATCTCTTCGGGGCCGCGTGCGCCTGGGCAGGGGCCGATCCGGTCCCGGCGCGCCGCGGCGAGTATGACGTCGGACAATTTCCGCGCCTGACACTTGTCTTCGACGAGGCGCAAAATCTTTCGCGCGAGGCGATCGACGCGCTGCGATATTGGAACGACGCCGATCGCTGCTACGCCCCGTTTCCGGTCGGGCTGGTGTTCGTCGGGAACAATGAGTTTTCGCTCGCCGGAGCCAGCGCGTCTGAGAGCGTGATTTCAGCGGCGGTCGCCGATCGCGCCCTCTATCTCCAGAGCTTCGAGTACGATGATGTCGTCGACGACGACCTCGAGCTCTTCATCGAAGCTCGCGGCGAGTTCGAGCCGAGCGCCACCTCGGCGATCATTCGGTCCTTCCGTGGCCCCCGCTCGCCACGCAGCTTGCGCCGGCTCGGCGACCTGCTGGATGACCTGATCCAGCTTGCCGACGGCGCCGCCGTGACGGCGGGCGACGTGCGCGGGCATCTCACGCTCACCTAGCCCCACCATAATCGAAGGAACACAATGAACCGGTTTCCCCGACTACACGCCGCACTCGATTACGCGGCCGACGCTCATCAGGCCCAGACCCGCAAAGGCAGCGCGATCCCGTACCTCAGCCACCTGCTTGGCGTCTCGAGCTTGGTGATCGAGTACGGCGGCGACGAGGACCAGGCCATCGCGGGCCTGCTGCACGACGTGCTTGAGGACTGCGGCGCGCAGCACGCCGAACCCATCTGCCAGCAGTTCGGGGAGCGGGTGTTGAGCATCGTCGAGGCCTGCACCGACGGCACGCCAGACGACAGCGGCCGAAAGACGCCGTGGCGAGAGCGCAAGCAGGCGTACCTCGAGCATCTGGCGAGCGTGGCTGAAGACGCCCTCCTAGTCTCGGCCTGCGACAAGCTGCACAACGCCCGCGCCATCGCAGGCGACTTGGCCAGCGGCCAGGACGTCTTCGCCCGTTTCAAGGGCGGCCGCGACGGCACGCTCTGGTATTACCAGAGCCTGCTCGCGATCTTCGCAGACCGTCTGGGGCGGGATGCGCCGCTGGTGATCGAACTGCGCTGGACCATCGATCGCATGGTGACTGCTGCCTGACGGAGCCGCGCTTCGAGTTCCAGCGCTGCCGCCTCCGCTAGTTGGCTTGGGGGCGGTCCAGCGCAGCGGAGATCGCAGCGAACAGTTCCACCGGGTCCCGCCCCAAGGCGCGCGCGATCTGGTGGAATTCCACCAGGTCGAGGCGGCGCTGCGAGCCCTCAATCAGGGAAACGTGGCTCTGGTCACGTTCAATCCGGGCGGCCAGTTCGGCTTGCGTCAGGCCGGCCTCGGCCCTCGCGGCTTTGATGACCTCAACGACCGCGCGGTTGCCTCCCGTGAATATGGTTTTCGGCATGGGGCCCGCCGTGTTGAGGGGCCGAAAGAAATAAATGCCACTTTTCCATATGACGATTTTCCATATACTTGGCCGGGGTTGCGAAGCGGCGACGCTCGCAGAGTTGGGGGACTAAGAAACAGATGCGGGGACTGATCAAAGCCAGCGCGAGCGTGTTCATTTTGCTGGGGGCCGCCACCTTTGCGGTCGCGGGCTTGGCGGCGCTGAAGGCGGTTTCGGAAGGGGCGACTTCCGAAACGGCGACCTATCCGGCGATGATCGGCTTCATCGTCGCGTTGGGCGGCCTGCTCGGCGGCGCCAGCCTCGTCCTGGTCGGCGGGACCGCCTACCTGCTGTCCTCGATCGATCAGCGCATCGAACGCGCGATCAGCAAGATTTCACGGGAAGCGCCAGCCGCCATGTCGGCGGCGGCCGAATAGCCGGCGACCGACGCGCTCCCCTTCCAAACCAAACCACAGCCAACGAGCACATGATGAAACTGAAATGGATCGGCCTCCTGGCCGCGATCCCCCTGATGCAACCTGTCGAAGCGCCTGCGAAGACGGCCACACATAAGCCGGCCACGCACCTGAAGGCGCTCCTGCTCATGGATGGCGAATGCCAGAAGCTCGCGCTTCTTGGACAAGACGCGACGCGAGGATGCGACGGCCATTTGGCGAACGAGGTCTACGCAAATGGACGAACCGGCTTCACCTTTACTTTGCGGACCGGTCCGGTGGTGACCTTCAGCGGCATCGCCCCGCAAGTGAAACAGGGCCCAGACGCCGCCGTTCAGCCCATCGACGTTGTGATCTGGAATTTCGGCTCGGGGGCCCGTCCGATCCCGAATCCTGTAGTGGGGCGCTGCAAATTCACCAACCCCTACAAGGGACAGGCGACGGTCAGCTGCACCGCGACATCCAAAGACGGCGAGTTTACCGGCGAGTTTGTGACCGACGGAGCGCCGCCAGCCGAACGAACTTTCTGATCCAGGAGCGTCAATATGGAAACGGACGGGCGCCGTTCGTCTAAGAAACCGCTGTCAGCTTTCGCGCTGGCCACCGTGTGCGTGGGGATCATCGTCGTCGGCGCCAGCTCGGGGTGGGCCGCACATGGCTTGGTTCGCACTGATCCCACACCATCACCCGTCGAAGTCCCGAAGCGCGAGTTACCAGTGCAGGCCACATCAGCGTCGATGGCGCCACCCACTCCCCCGCCGCCCGCCATGCTCCGCGACGGTGGCGTTGCCTTGGCGGATACCCCCCTCGTACACCGGTTTCTCGCGCGGTCCGTTCGCTGCGGCCGCCTCGCCGGCGCCGACTTCTACGCGAGCGTGCTCGACTTCCTGAAACTGCGAACAAAGGGGGTGGCCTCCCCGCCATTTCACTACGAGGTCCGCAGTTCGCAGCGTGACGGCTACGATTACGTCGTTATTCGCGAAGCCATTTTGAAGCGTGACGGCAGCCCATTTCCCGGAGCGCGTGGGTATGTCGTCCACACCTACTACTACGACGCGCCGATAAACCAGTTCGAGTTGGTGAGCTCGGTCCCAGAGGATCCGAGCTTCAACCGCGCCATATTGCGTGAATTGGGCAATCCGCTCGGCTTCATGGTGTTGAACTGGGAGGCTGTCTGCAACGGCGCGCGGCACCTTCATCGAGACTCGACGCGTTCGGGCGAACGCGAAGGGGAGCAAGCATCCGCGCAATCCGCCGCTCCGACGGCGTCTGGCGTCGGTCAGTGGACCGGCTCGGCGCAGTGAGAGTTGGGGAAACGGTCAGTGCGGCGGCGCGGCCGTCGAGATTTGATTAGCCGGGTTGCAATGATGGGAGAGATGATCAAGCTCGACGACGGCCATGGAGGCCGGATCGGATCGCACTTCCCGATGCCGGCCAAGCCAGGCTCGCACAGCGCTTACGCCCGCGGGCCGGAACTTGTCGTCGAGTGGTACGACTTCGGCCCCCATGCGCCTTACGAGTCCGCCAACCTTCTGATCTTCGATCGCGCCTCGCAGCAGCGCCTAGCCGAAGCGATCGGCGTCGACCCGGCGCTGACGCCACACGACTTGGCCTACCAGGTCGCGCTCAAGTTCGATTCCTACTTCGACGTGAAGGACGTCGCCGCGGACCGCGCCATCCCCTTCACGACCGACACCGACTTCCAGCCCTAGGGTCCGGACTCAATTGAGCCAATAGGCGCATGCCGCGGCTATCAACACGCCTGAGAGGTAGTTGGCGGCCAGCTTGTCGTAGCACGTGGCGACGCGGCGAAAGTCTTTGAGCCTGCACCACATGCGCACGACGCGGTTGCGATCCTTGTAGGCGAGCGCGTCGTAGGGGATCGGGGCGCGGCGCGAAGTCGTGGACGGGATCACGGCCTCGGCGCCGCGCTCGGCGAGACGGCGACGCAGGTGGTCGGCGTCGTAGCCTCTGTCGGCCAGCAGCTTCCGGAACGGGCCTGCGGCCTGGATCAGCGCCTCGGCCATGCTGATGTCGTTGATGTTTCCGGCGCTGAGCAGGAGCACGCGAGGTCGGCCATTCTCGTCGACCAGGCCGTGGACTTTGGTCGTCCGGCCTCCGCGCGAACGGCCTATGGCCTGGGCGAAGGCCCCCCTTTTGCGCCGGCGGCGGAGCGGTGCGCCTTGACGTGGGTGGCGTCGATCGCCGCCCCGTCGAAGATGCCGTTGTGGCCGGTCAGGGCTTCGAACATCTGTAGCCAGAGCCCCTGCCGGCTCCACCGGTTGAAGCGATTGTAGACCGTCGTGTAGGGCCCGAACTCCGGGGGGCAGTCCCGCCAGCGCGCCCCGCTCTTCAGCATGTGGACGATTCCCGAGATCACCCGGCGGTCGTCCACCCGATGCGCGCCCTTGCGCCCCCGCGGCAGAAGCGGCTCGATCCGAGCCCACTCCTCATCGCTAAGCCACTGAACCTGCTTCGCCATCTCCAAGGCTCCTTCCGGAATCCTTGAATCAGCAACGCAACTGCGCCGCTAGAGCTTATTGAGTACGGACCCTAGCCCGGGCGTGCGCTGAAGCCCGTTATCGATCCCCGGCTACTAGTCGAACGGAGCACTCGCGCGCATCTTCAGGCTGTCATGGCCCAGCGATTCTCCACACGCCCCGCCCCCTCCGGCTTCCGGGTCGTTGACCTGTGGACCGACGGGATCGTCGTGTCGGCATGAGCCCGCAGGATGGGCTCTCCCAGGAGGACGCCGAACACACTGCCATGGCGCACGACCGTCGCGCTGACGAGCGTGAGGCGCTGGCGCTGCATTAGCTCGACCGCGGCCCTCCGAGCTCGATAGCCGAGAGGGGCCCCTCCCCCATCGCTAACCCGCGACGAAGATCTCACAGCCCGGGTCCTTAGCGCCCGTCTCGAACTGGCGGGCTGTGCAAAAGAACCGATCCGGCGGCCCGTGCGGGCCGATCGGGCATTCCGTGCAGCGGCCGCAGACTTCGCCGACGGGCAGCGGCACAAGATGCGCAGCGACCTGACTGGGCAAACCATACAGGCCCCTCGCCTCGGCCCCGCCGCCGTCGCGCCCGGCGTCGCCGTCGGGCAAAATGAACTGCGCCGTGGTGTGAGCGCGAGACCAGGCCACGTCGCACAGCTGGTTGGCGTAGCTGAAGTGCGGATCGATTTTGATCTTGCGGACCACCCGCTTGTATTTGTTGGTCGTCGCATCGCCGCCCCCGGCGTCGCGCACCTTTTCGACCACCAGCGCGGTCTTGGTGAAGTGCTCGAACGCGCGCGGCGCGACTAGGGTGCGCTGAGTCACGCCCCGGTCGACGACGTCCTGCGCCAACTCGGCGGGGTCCGGGAACAGGCACGTCGGCGGGTCCGAGGTAAACCTCGAGAACGATGACTGCATGCATTTGAACTGGTCGGCCTTCACGGTGTAGCGCGTGCGGGCCTCGTCCGAGGTCCGCCGGTCCGAGGTGCCGAGCTTGGGCGCGTCGCCCCACTTCACCATATCGTCGGCGAGCTCGCTGAAGCCGTTGCAGAGGAACACCTTGCCGGGGTGGCGGTTGGCGAAGCGGTGGGCGTCGTTGAAGTTCGGATTGATCTCGACCACGCAGGCCGCGACGCCATAGTCGGCCATGAGTTCGTCGCAGCGAGCGAACGGATCATCGTCGTAGATCTCTTCGAGGTGGATCACCGCCTGGCGCCCGTCGGGCAGGCGCTCCTTGATCACCACCACGTTGTGCTGGCCCATCTGGTCGATGCCCATGAAGGCGCCGCGGGCGCGGGTCTTCCAGACGACGCCGGCTTTCTTTCCCTCCTCGACGCAGCGCGCCATGTGCTCGAGGGTGACGGGAATCTGGCTGGGGTCGAGCCAGGGCTTGCCCAGCACCCGGTTGTAGAAGTTCTTCTTGTCCGTGCTGTTCTGGAACTTCTCCATGATCTCGCCGGGCGAGATTGTCGGCGAGAGCATTTGCGGAAAGTGCGCCGATACGATCCAGGCGTCCGGATTGTCAGGGAGCCACTCGCCGCGCTGCGGATCGTCGATCCAATGGCCGGCTTCGCAGGCGTAGCGGTAGGCGCCGGGGCGCTTGGTCAGCGGGTCGAGCTGGTCCGGATCCCATTGGATGCAGGTTGGGAAGTAGTCGTCGAGCGGGCAGCGGGCGCCGCAGGTTGGACACTCGGTATGGAAGCGGTGCTGGGTGCCCTGCTTGAACCAATAGTGGATGTCGCTGTCGGGCCAATTGGCCGTAGAGCCCATCAGGTTGTAGCGGAACGAAGACGCCGAGAGACGCTCGCGCGTCTTCTCCATCTGCGCCAGGCTCATCTCCTGCACCTCGTCGAAAGTCAGGACGTCCATCGGGAAGGACTCCGTCGTCGCCCGGCCTGAGGTCCAGCCGAACAGGTAGAGCGCGTCGCCGATCCGGCGGCGCCGGACGTTACCCTCGCCGCGCTTGCGGCCGGTGCCGTCGGGGGCGTCCATCGTCATCAGCTGGTGCGCCTCGGGGATCGTGCGGACGATCGGCATGAAGCGCTCAGTGCTTTTGCCTTCCGCCAGTGCGGCGTCCGGCAGGAACATGCCGATCGTGCAGGGGGGGAACTTCAGGCCCAGGTAGATGGTCGCCAGCATCTCCATGACCGTGAAGCCCACCTGCGTGCACTTCATCAGGACCAGGGTACGTCGGAACCCCGCCTCGCGCGTGGTCGGGATCTGGTCATAGAGCCAGGCCATCGCCGGCCGGTCATCGAGCGTGAACGGCTTGCCGTCGATCCGCAGCGGCGGCAGCTTCTCGCCCGTTCGCGGATCGATCTTCACCTGAGCCAGGCGCTCGCACCATTGGCGGAAGGTCATCTCCGGCGGGATTGGCTCCCAGCCGAAGTGGCATTCGAGGCGGGCGGTCGCCTCGGCGAGCGCCCGCTCCCATCGCCGCGCAAACCGCGGGTCGAGTTGGCCAGTCACAGTCATGCGTCCCCTCCAGTGGCCGCGATACCGCCGGTGTCGCGGATGATCTTGCTGATGTCGGCGATGAGCGCCTGCGCGCTCTGAGGATCGTCGGCATGCTCCTTGAGCACCCGGTCCAGCACGCGATCCACGACCGCCTTCGAATTCAGATCGGCCTGATAGCGCTTTGCAAGATTGGCGCTGTCGGTCACGAGCGCTCGGTGCTCGCGGCTCAGCTTTAGGAAGAGGTCGGGCTTTACCGCCTCGCCGTCCTCGTTGAGGCAGGCGCTCATAGCCGCCTCGAGTTGCCACCGGCGCCGGCGCAGGTCTCCCTGGAGTTCGTCGTAGCTGACGATCGGCGAGCCGGCGGCGGCGAACCGTTGCGCCGGGTCGCCCGCGAGATGGTCCAACGGCCCCACCACCATGGGAACATGGGAGACCTCCACGGCCGCGGCGGTCGAAGCGGCGCCGCGCGCCAGCTTCTTCTTCTGGAAGCGCCGGACGTCGGCGATCGCCCGATCAAGCCGCTTCTCGCCGCGCGCGCCGAGGTGCGTCCCGATCCACGGCGCGAAGGCCGGATCGTCGCGCAGCAGGTCGTAGTAGCGAGCCCCGTGGTCCCGCAGATGGTTGGCTATCGCATGGTCGAGCTTGAGCCGCACGAAGCCCGGCATGCGGGCCCACCTCTGTGCTGAGGCCGGTTGGAGCTCAGGTTCAACAGTCATTTCTGGCCGCGACGATTTCCACTGTGGGACCCGCGCCGAAGCGGGCGGGCCACACGAAACAGTGCCGTCACGACCTGTGAGGTGGGCCGCGTATATTTTTCGCTGGCCGTTCAGCGAATAATTGTGCGAAGCGATTTATGCAGTGAATTCAGAACCCAACAAGCACGAGCTCCGGCGCGCGCGTTCTCGCGCGAAGCTGCTTGACGCCACGATCGCGATGATCGCCGAGCGTGGCCTTCCCGGGTTCACCCTCACTAAGCTCGGCGGCAACTTGGGTCTGAGCCGCGGGCTGGCGAGTTACCACTTCGAAGGCGGTCGAGCTCAGGTCATCGAGACGGCTCTGACCGAGGTCTTCGACGGCGAGAAGCAGCCGGAGGGGCTTGGCCTGTCCGCCTTGTTCAGCTGGATCGGCGAGCTGTCGCAACGCGCCGCGACCCGGGAACCAAAGCTGTTGGCGCTGCTGCAACTCGCCATTGGCCCGGATCCGGACGGCGAGGTCTCCGCACTCCGCGCAACGTACTGGACCCGCCAGGGCGACCTCATCCGCCGCCACCTCGACACTGCCAAAGCGTCAGGGGAGATCCGAGATGATCTGGAGTCCGGCCGGCTAGCGGGCGTGCTCCTTGGCCAGGTGCACGGTGAACTCCTCCGCCTCGTCGCCACCGGCGAGGCTCCCGACGCCGAGTTCCCTGCCTTCATCGAGCGCGCTCTGGCGCCGGAGCGGCCGACGCCGAAGGCCAGTCCGAAGGGGCGCGCGAAGCCGCCGCCTCAGACCCTAGCGGGTGCCGGAGCGGAGCCCGCCGCACAAGACAAAGGCGGTCCCCAGCCCGATCTGTTTGGCGGCACGTCGGATCGCCGCTAGGGCGACGCCATCGCCAGACGCGAACGCCACGTTCAGCCGTCGGCGAAGCGCCGACACGGGGACATCCATGTCCTCGCGATGTCCCCAAGGCGCCCCTCCGCAGCGCCGAAATGTCCCTCCGACGTACTCAGGAATTCCTTCAAAAGTCCCCCCGGACCCCCGAAAGAAAGAGGGAAGAGGGACAATTTCAAAGGGCGGGGGACATTTCCTAAGGGCAGCCCTACTGGGACGGTTTTTAGCTTTTGTCCTCGCCTGCCCTTACGGACGTCACTGAGATGCCTCCCCACCGCGGGCCGGCGCCGGTTTCTCAATTCCGCGAGGATTTCCCAATCCCACTGACACGCCGTTCATTGATTTTGCTGTGAAAAATTACGGGGAGTTTCCCAATCGGCGGCGATTGCGAAACCCGTTGGGAAAGCGGTTTTGCAAGCAGACGCGCAGCGCGCAGAGAGAGCGCTCCGCTCAATCCACATACGAGCAAAGCCAACAGGGCAAATGGCAAAATGGAGCGCAGGCTGCTGAAGCCAGCTTGCCGGCAAAAGCCGAAGAATGTGGTCAAAACGAGCGGCAGACCCGGTCCCGTCGCGGTGACGTCCACCTCAGTGGACGCTACCTTCGGGCGGACTGCAGAACGACTGAATCAGTCGTTACGATCGGCCGATCGATGCGGCGCCTTCGCTGAGTTGTAAAAGGCCCGGTCTCGCGTCTTGCGGGCGCCGTGCGGCTATGTTTCCATTGCAGTGCAGATCTACGGCGGGGGCGTTCACTCACGCGGCCGGCAGACCGACAGCGTATCTATTTCGAGCGGAGCCGTACGCTTTAGCGACCGTCGCTTCCGGCAATCGGCCTGCTGGGAGGGTTCGCTGATGGACGCCACAATTCTCGCAACGCGCAACGGGCGGCTGGACTCAACCGACGTTGAACGCTTGGCTTCACTGAAAGAGCGCCTGGGCGAGGACCCATCTCGAATCCTGCTGCACCTGCACGGGGGCCTTGTCGACGAGGCGGCGGGGCGCGGAATCGCCAATCGCCTGAGCGGAGCGGCCCCTGAGGGCCTCGGGCTCGCCGACGACTATGAGAAAGTCTTCGTCGTCTGGCGGACGGGGGCGTTCGAGACCCTTGGCGCGAATTGGCCAGAGCTGTTCGAGAACGACCGCATCTACAAGGTCCTTCTGCGTCGAATTATCAAGTTCGCCGCCCGCAAGCTGCATCTCGGCGACGCCGCTGGCCCGGCGCGCGGCGCTGCGCCCGCGGCCGTGTTGAGCGACGAGGACATCGAGGCGGAGCTGTCCAGCCCGAGCGCAAGGATTCCTTTCGCCCACGTCGACGCGGCGCTCGGCGCGTCGCCGGGATCCGCAGGCCGAGGGCGAGCGGCCACGGCCGAGGATGACGACGCGCTCGCGGCGGAATTCGAGATGGAGCTTGCGGGGGACACGGAGTTGGGCGACGCCGCTGAAGACCTGGCGGCCGGCCTTTCGGTGGAGACCTCGGGATCGCGGGCGCCGCTGCTCAATGGCGACCCCGTCGCAGGCCGCGCCTCGCTCGGCCGGCTGAACCCAGCGATTCAAGACAAGCTCAAGGCACAAAGTCCGAAGGAGCCGGCCTCTCGCGCCGTGTTTACCGCGCTCGGCGTCACCACCTTTTTCGTCCAGCACGGGGTCGCGATCATCCTTCGAATCGTCAGGCGGTATCGCCACAAACGCGGCCATGGCTTCTACGCCACCGTGGTCGAGGAGCTTGCGCGCGAGCTATATGGCGACCTCGTCGGCGCTACCATCTGGGGCATGATGAAAAAGGACGCCGCCGACCCATTCGGCGGCGACGCGACGTTGGCGGGGGCGGTGCTGGTCGACGCCCTGTCCGCCAAGCCCTGGGCGCGGATGACCATCACGGCCCACAGCGCCGGGTCGATCTGGGCCGCGTCGCTCCTCAGGGCCATCGCCGCCCTGCCCGAAGCGCCGGCGCGTAAGATCGATCTGGTCCTCCTGGCGCCTGCGGTCCGAATGGACGTCTTCGCCGAAACCCTGAAAGCTGCCGGCCACCTAATCGGAACGGCGCGGATGTTCACCATGGAGGACGCGCTCGAAAGCGCGGACGCCGTCCTTGGCCACGACAAGGGTTATATCTATCCTGCCTCGCTCCTCTACCTCGTGTCCGGACTCTTCGAGGAAGCGAAGGCTGAAGCCTTCGTTGACGCGCCCGTCCTGGGAATGCAGCGCTTCTTGGAAGGCGATCCGTCGTGGCTTGACGACCCCGCTCAGGAGGCGGCGGTTCGCACCGTCCAGGCCTTCTTCGCCCAGCCGGGTCATCAGATCGTCTATTCCAAGCATGACGGCGGCGAGGGTCTGACGACCCACAGCGATACCCATGGCGGTTTCGACAGCGAACCGACGACCGTGGGCTCGGTCGCCTTTTTTCTCCGGTAAGCCGTGCGCAGCTGGGCCCTTGTTGTCGGCATCAACGAATATCCGGCCGGCGCCAACCAAGCGGTGCTGAAGGGCGCCGTGGCCGACGCCGCGGACTTCGCCGACTGGGCGTTGCACCCGCATGGCGGGGCCGTGGCGCCGTCAGACCTTTTCTTCTGGACCCATCCCGCGCCGGCTGACCCGACCGCCCCGCTCGCCGACTTTCTGGCCAAACCAACCAACTGGGTCGATCCCGAGAATAGCGACCAGCCTCCGGGGTTAAAGCCCATGGCCGGCCGCGCCCCGATGGCCGACGAAATCCTGTTCACAGCGCTGGCGGCGGCGGCGGCCGCGAAGAAGGCCGGCGGCGCGAACCGCATCTATATCTTTTTCGCAGGCCATGGCGTCCAGACGACGACGATCGAGAGCGCGCGCGAATCGCAGACTTGTTTCGTCACCGCCAACTTCAAAACGAAGCCGGTCACCCGCGGCCTGATCCCCTGCGACGATCTTCGCAATGGCTTGATGAACCTGGGCTTCAGCGAGGTGATCATGTTCCTCGACTGCTGCCGCTCGCCGATCGCCATCACCGTCGCGCCGCCGTCGCTCGATATGATGAACACCACCTCAAAGCCGAAGCCGGCCTACGGTGTCGGCCGCGCGGCGGATTACGGCGATCTGGCATTCGAAGCGCCTGCGGGCGCCGAGAAGCGCGGCGCCTTCTCACAGGTTCTGCTGGATGGGCTTCGTCGTCATCGCGACGACGAGACCAACATCCTTACCCTCAACGCCTTGGAGACCTATGTCGAAACCTCCATTGGCGAGGTCGTCAAACCGAACGTCCAATTCCCGCAGTTCGACATCAAGCCGCGCAATCCCAAGTTCCAGCTTCTGCAGTCACCCAAGATCGACCCCATGCTGGACATCAGCATCACCTTCACCAACGCCTTCTCCGAGGTGGCGCTGAAGGATGGCAAGACCCGCGAGATCCAGAGCTTCAAGAACGTGACCCCCGGCCAGGTGGTGCTTTGGCCTGCGCCGGCCGGCGCCCTCTATTCGCTGGAGACACCGGACCGCGCCTACGTGCAGGCCTTCCCCCACACCGGACCGGACATCACACGTGTCACCTTCTGAAAGCGGCCCGATCCCTCAGCGCGAGAGCGCCGAGCTGGAGCTTCACGGACCGGCCGGCGTCGAGCTGCAAATCCTGGACGGCGACCTCAATCTGGTCGCACGCGGCTCCATCATGCTCAAGGCGACGCTGAAGGAAGGGGTCTACGTCGCGCGCTGGGTCGCCGGCGGCCAAGTCTATCAGGAATTCCATCGCCTTTTCGGGGTCGCCCAGCCGCTCGTGCTGCCGCACGGCCTCCTGCCGCCGGAGATCGTAAACGGTGCGCTCAACGAAGCCCTTCCGGTCCCCCGCCTAGCGAGCGCCGGCGCCGAGAGCGCTCGCATCGTCGAGCGGCCCTGGACCGTGGGTGAGTCCGAGGTGGTAGTCTTCCAGCATGGGGATGCTGGCGCCCGTGACGAAGATGCGCTGCCGGCCTTGCGGTTATTCAATGCCGGAGACGTCGCGATGCGCTCCGATGCGGAGGGTCTCGAGACGGACCCGCCAGGCTCCCGGCCATCCCTCGGCCAAGCGATGCGACTCTACCGCGTTCCGCACGGGGTTTATCGGCTGCGCTACGACTCCCCGACCGGCGAGGCGGTGGAACAGGCGATCCCAGCCTTTCCCGACCGGCGCACGCTGGTTTTCCTCAAGCTAGGTCTCAGCAGCACTCCGGCATCTTCCGGCGATGAGCTGACCTGGATTGATCGGGTCGGTGTCAATCCAGCCACGACACGCCTCGTCTCGGTCCGGGCGGAAACGGCCGCCAAGGACAACGCCGAGGAGCTCCGGCTCGCCGAACTCGTCGAGCGCGGCCTCGCCGCGACCTCCAGTCCACTCGACGGTTCGACGCTGGCGCAGATCCTTGCTGAAAACGCCGATCCCCTGCTGAAGATCGCCACGGCGGCTCTTATCGTCCTGCGCCTTGAAGAGGGCGTCGAGCCGGGGCTCGAGAACGAGGTCTTCAAACTGGCCCCGGAAGACCCCTCACCCGGCCTGCCCAACGCAATCGCCGGCGCGGCTCGTAACATATTGCGGTCCGTCGCCAAGACCCTAGGGGACCGGCGGCGGGAGGGTCTTTGGCGCAGGCGCGCGGCCCAGTTGATCCGTGCCGCAGATCCAAGCTGGTCCATCTCAGACTCTATCGCCATTGCATGGCGCTTGAGGGCGTCCGGTGAACGCTTCGCCGATCCAATCCCCGCGTCGCTGTCCGAGCCGACCATACTTGATTGCACCTGGCGCTGGGCAGTTGCGGAAAGCGCCGTGCGTCCAGAAAGCATGCCCAACCATCGCAGCTTGCGCGTCCCGGCTCGCGGACGAGTGCCGGCCGGTCCTTGGCTCGCTTGGCGTGCGAGCGCGGCCAAGGAGCTGGCCGTAGAGGGCGAAGCGAGGGCCGAAGGGTCCTTCAGCAAGGTGTTGGCGAAGCTGAGCGCGACGGCGGCGCGGCTGGATTTGTCGAGCGGCCGTAAGTCGGAGACCGCGCAAGAATTGCTGTCGACACTGACGGTGGAGACCCGGCGCATCATCGCCAACACGCAAAGCCTGATGGCCGGGGAGGGCTCGGCGGCCTATAAGCTTTACCGCTTCACCGAGTCCCTGGCTGCGCCCACCCTGGTGCTGCAGGCTCAAGTCGAAGCGGCGCTCCAGGAGCTGGAGGGCGCGACAGCCGCGGCGCTGTTGGCTGAACCTCCAGCGCTCTCCCGTCCCGTGGCCATGCCGGACGATCCGAACAAGGGGCGCTTCGGCGGCGAAGCTTCCAGAGACGGCTTCACCCTATCGGCGACATTTCACGCTTCACCCAGTAGCTGGGTTCTGATCCATCTCGTCGTTATCGCCGATGATCCAAGCGGCGCCGCTGAGCAGTCGGTCGAGTTCTTCCTGCACGACACTTTTAGGCCCAACCGCATGTCCGCGGTCTTCCAAGGCGGCGAGGCGACTCTGGACGTGACGGCCGTCGGCGGCTTTACGGTCGGTGCCTGGATCGCAGCCAAGGCCGTCGAGCTTGAACTCGATCTCGCGCTCATCCCCGGCGCGCCGCAAGTCATTCGTGAACTCTAGACTAGGGGCCAACAACATTTTCTATGGGCACCCCTACCGCGCCGGCGAGCGACCGCTACTCGATCGCGCAACCGAGGCTGCGGATGACCGGCTCCAGGATCGGGATCACCGGCGCCAGCTGGTCGCGGTAGCCGCGGTGGCGATCGCGCGAGGGGGCGTGGAGCTTCTCGCGCACCTGGGCGTCCGTTTCGTGGCGAGCTTCCACCTCCTGCTGCGCGCCCTGCAGCGGCGGGGCGTCATACTCAGGGCGCGGAGGGCTTGGAGCTGAACTCCGTCTCGATGGCGACGTCGACGTCGTCGCCGACGCCCATGCTGGAGCCCGGCGCCGGGATGCCGCTGGAAATGCCGAAGCGCGAGCGCTTCAGCACCCCGTGCGCCGAGAAGCCGATCCGCGCCCCGCCGGGATCGAAGCTGTTCGGCGGATAGCCGCCGTTATAGGTGACGTCGAGAACGACCGGCGCGGTGACGCCGTGCAGGGTCAGCTCGCCGGTCACCTTGGCCGCGTGCTTTCCGGTGAGCTCCACATGGGTTGAGCGGAAGCTGATCTGCGGGAACTTCGCCGCCTCGAACCAGCCCTTGCCCATCAGCTGGTCATGGAAGCCCGTCGGCGGTGCGTTCAGTTCGAGCGAGGTCGGGTCGATGGTCGCCTCCACGCGCATGGCGGCAGGATGCTGGGGGTCGAACTGCAACCTGCCGTCGACGCGCGAAAACCGCGCCGTGTAGCGGGAAAAGCCCATATGGCTGACCCGCAGCACCACTGAGGTGTGCGCCTTGTCCATGAAGTATTGCCCGGCCGGCGGCGCGGGCGCGGGCGGCGCGACGCCCTGGCCGACCGCAGGTCCGGCGGCCAGCAGGATGGAGCCCGCCACCTTCAGAGCAGCAAAGGTCCTGAGCGCTTTCATCCGGGTCCCTCCGTTGTTTGCGCCCCTAGGACGTCACAGCCCTGCACAATCCGACATCTGCGTTAACGGGTTGGCCGATAAATCGATGAACAGCAGGTTGCCGATCTCGCCGCCCGTCAGCTGACCTGGCCGGGATCGGCCCTGCATTTCGCCCCCTTGACGTGAATCAGGGCCGGACCGCGCCGCTCGCTCAGAGGTCGGCCGGCGTCGGTGGAAACGGCCTCATCGCTGCGGCGCCTGCGACGCGACCACCCCATAACGCGCGAAACTGGCGGCGATCTTCGGGTCGAGCGCCGCCGCCTGGGTGAGGTCGGCGTCCGCCTGGGTCTCGTCGCCTAGGCGCGTCTCGGCGAGGCCGCGGCCGAACAGGGCGCTGGCCATCGCAGGCCGCAGTTGCAGCGCCGCCTGATAGTCGGCCATGGCTTCGGCCGCCTCGCCGCGCCGCAGCCGGATCAGGCCGCGGATGTCGTGCGCCTCCGGCAGCTGCGGATTTCCGATGACCGCCGCGTCGGCGTCAGCCAGGGCGGCGGCGAGGTCGCGACCGGCCAGGGCGCGAGCCCAGGCCCGCGCGACGAGCGCCTCGGCCGACCCATGCGCCAGTCGCACCGCCTCGTCGGCATCCGCCAAGCCGCGATCGTAGTCGCCGAGGCCGATGTAGGCGACCGCCCGGCGGATCCGCGCCGTCGTGTCGTCGGGGCGCCGCGCGAGCAGGGCCGTGAGATCCTCGGCCGCGCCGGCGTCGTCTCCTAGCTGCAGCCGCAGCCGGGCGCGGTTGGCCAGGGCGAGCCCATAGCCGGGCCGAAGCGCCAGGGCCTGATCGAAGTCCGCCCGGGCCGCCTGCAGGTCGCCGCAATCGAGCTCGGCGTCGCCGCGGTTATTGTAGGCGGCCGCGTCCCGCGGATCGCGGGCGATCGCCTCGCCATAGGTGCGGACGGCCGCCGCCTCGTCGCCCTTCAGGGCCTGCAGATAGGCGAGGTCGAAGTGCGCCCGCGGATCGCTCGGCGTCGCGCCCGCCGCGGCTTCGGCGTCGGCCGCCGCGCGGCCCAACTCGCCCTTGGCGGTCCAGACGGCGGCTCGCCCCAGCAGGGCCTCGACCAGGTCGGGGCGCGCCTTCAGCGCCAGGTCATAATCGGCCAGCGCCCGCTCCGGTTCACCCCGCCCGGCGAACAGGGCCGCGCGATGGGTCAGCGCCGGGGCATAGTCGGGCTGTAGCTCGAGCGCCGCTGCGAAGTCCGCCAGCGCCCGCTCGCCGTCCCCCAGGCGCTGGTGCGCGAGGCCGCGCTGATCGAGCAGCTCGGCGGAGGGCTCGGCCAGCCCCACCGCCTGGTCATAGTCGGCCAGCGCCCCCGCGGCGTCTCCGCGCGCGGTCCGCGTCGCCGCCCGGCCGAGCCAGCCGTCGACGAAGGCGGGCTTCAGCTGGATCGCCGCCGAATAGTCGGACTCGGCTGCAGCATAGTCGGCGTTGGCGAACCGGACTCCGCCGCGGCCGGCGCGGGCCTCGGCGAGCGCGGGATCCAGCCGGATCGCCTCGTCATAATCGGCGAGCGCCAGGCCAAGGGCGTGCTGATCCTGGCGCACGACGCCGCGGTTGAAGTAGGCCACCGCCAGATGACGGGGGATCTCGCGCTTGGAGAGGATGACCCCGGTGCAGCCGTTGATCTGCTGCAGCGGACCGGCGCGGTCGTCGCCGACACAGCTATGCCAGTCGACGAGCAGTTGCGCGCGGGCGGGCGCGGCCAGGGCCAGCGGGGCGAGCAGGGCTGCGGCTAAGATGCTGAGACGCACGCATCATCTCCAACGCTCAGGGCCCTCCCGCCGCAGACAGGATAGCGCAGCGCCGGGCGATCGGCGAAGACGGATCTGCGTGAAGCGGGGACAGACGGCCGCGCCCCCCCCGCGCCCGCGGCGCCTGCGGGTCGACCATCCGATGCGGGCCGCGATAGAATGCCCGGAGCCAATACGGGAGCAGACCATCGATGAGCGACGCCAACCTCGGACGTCGGAGTTTCTTGAGCGCCGCGGGTCTGCTGCTGGCCGCTCCAGGCGTCAGCCTTGCGGCCCCCGGCAAGCCGAAGGTGGTGATCAACACCAACCACGGCGCCATCGTCGTCGAGCTGGAGGCTCAGAAGGCGCCCCTCACCTCGACCAACTTCCTGCGCTACGTCGACGCGCGAGCCTATGACGGCGGCTCCTTCTTCCGGGCGGCGCGAACCCCCGGCGCGCCGCTGGATGGGACGATCGTCGGGGCGCCCAACCCGAAAATCCATCCGTTCCCGCCGATCCGTCACGAGAGCACGACGATGACCGGACTGCGCCATACGACCGGCACCATCAGCCTCGGCCGTTTCGACCCGGGCACGGCGACCAACAACTTCTTCATCTGCACCGCGCCCGAGCCCTATCTGGACGCCCATCCCGGCGCGCCGGGCGACAACCTCGGGTTCGCCGCCTTCGGCCAGGTCGTCGAGGGGATGGCGGTGGTCCGCAAGATCCTGTCGCTGCCGACCAACGGCAAGTCGAAGTTCGCCGATCAGCGCGGCCAGTGGCTGAAGCCGCCGGTCCCGATCCGCAGCATGCGACGGGTGGCGTGACCAGCCTGCACGAAGCGGAAACCAGGACGACGGCATGACCTGCCGGTCGGCCTGCGGGGTCTCTGGCGGAGCATATCGATGAAGGCGCTCGGTGTTGGCCTGCTGGCGGCGGCGGCCGTCGCGCAAGGCGCCATGGCCCAGGACCGCGCGCTCTGCGCCGACCGCCCCGGCAAGGCGACCCCGCCCTGCGTCGTCGATGTCGGCCGGCTGCAGGTCGAGGGCGGGCTCGTCGACTGGTCGCGCCAGGACCAGGACGGCGAGCGGACCGAGGCCCTGGCCGTCGGCGGGCTCGAGGTGAGGACCGGCCTCACGCGGCGCAGCGAGCTGGAGCTCGGCTGGACCGCCTATTCCCAAGTCGACGACAAGGTTGCCGGCGCGACCACCCGCACGCACGGCGTCGGCGACCTCTTCATCGGCGTGCGGGCCGCGCTGACCGATCCCGACGCCGACGGGCCGCAGCTGGCCCTGGAGCCCTATGTGACCGCGCCGACCGCCACCCACGGCCAGGGCGGCGGCGGTTGGGAGGGCGGGGTGATCGCTCCGATGTCCCTTCCCCTCGCCGACGGCCTGTCCCTCGGGGCGTCGCCGCAGCTTGCGCTGAAGCGCGATCCGGGCGGCGGCGGGACCCACCTCGACGCGTCGGGCGCCGTGGCGGTCTCCCGCGGCTTCGGGCCGGTGAGCGTGGCGCTGGAGCTCTGGGGCGAGGTGGACGACCAGCCCGGCGGCGCGGTTTCGCAGGCCAGCGCCGACGCCGCGGCGGCCTGGGTTCCGGCGGGCGAGCCCAATCTGCAGGTCGATGTCGGCCTGAACCTCGGCTTGAATGGCGACACGCCCGACCAAGAGGTCTACGCCGGGATCGTCCGGCGGTTCTAAGCCGCCGCGGGCCGGCCCGAAGCGTCCTCGGTTGCGGCGTCAGCCGCATCCTGCAAGCAGCCGACAAAGGCGTCGAACAGCTTGCGCATCGCCGGCTTCTTGTAGGGAAACAGGTCTTCGGGATCCATGGCGTGGACGATCATCGCCACGTCGACCTCGAACACCAGCAGCCGCCCATCGGCGGTCTCGGCGCAGTCGATCCCGAAATAGTCGAGCGGATAGGCTTCGCAGAGCGCACGGATGGCGCCGGCGTGGCGCATCGCGAAGCCCGCGTCGAAGCTCGCCATCATCGCGGCCTCCTCCGCCCGCTTGGCCTCGCTCTGGTCCATGTGGGCGTTGAGGTAATGGACCATCCAGTGCTCGGAGACGGCCATGTGGGCGAGGAAGGGCTGGCCCTGGATGAAGACCACCCGCAGCTTGCGGAACAGGCCGTCGGCGCCGCTGTAGTCGTGGAAGGCGGTGACGTAGAACTCGTGGGCCGGCTGCGCGGCCAGATAGGCGGCGAGCTCGGCGGGCTGGCGCAACTTCTCCATCCCGTGGCCGGCGTGGGTGCCGACCGGCCGGATGATCAGCGGATAGTCGATGCCGTCGGCGACTGCGGCGATGGCGGCCTCACCGGCGGCGACGCGCGAGATCGCCGCGCGCGGGACCCGGCGGACCTTCGGGCAGAGCACCTCGGAATGGCCGGCGAAACGCTCCGCCACCGCGTCGCGGGTGAGGCCGGCGATCAGCCCGGCCCGGGCGTTCAGCACCGGCCTCGGCCAGGCGGCGAAGGCGCCCTCCAGCCGGGCGAGCAGCGGGCCCGCGTCTTCCGACTCGCCGATCGCCAGGAAGGCCAGGTCGTGGTCGGGCATGCCGCCCGGCGACGGCGGCCCGTCGATGTAGCAGCTGATCAGCTCGACGCCGCTCCCCTCCAGCAGGAAGTCGAGCGGGGTGTTGGCGGTGAAATCGCCCGGCGTCATGAACGCCAGCAGCCGCAGGCTCGCCTCCCCGGATGCCGGGCGGCGGTAGAGCGGCTGGTCGGCGATGGCCGCGGCCTGCACCTCCAGCCCCTTCTCGCGGTGGCCGACGGCGAGCAGCAGGGTCGCCAGGTCCAGGTAGGCGGCGCTGTCGGCGGCGTCGGCGGTCGCCCGCGCGACCAGGGCGTCCCAGGTCGCCTGCAGGGCTTCCGCATCGCCGGTGAGGCGGGACAGGGCGGCGAGCCCCAGGGTGTCCAGCACCCGCGGCGTGGGGGGAACGGCTAGGCTGCGGGCCGATGACGACATTGACGTCCCATTTCCAGAGTGGCCTCGACCAGCGCCTCGATGTCGCGCCGTTCGGTGCGGTGATTGACGATGGCGGCGCGGATCACCGCGCGGCCGCCGACCCGCGCCAGCGAAGGGGCGACGACGCCGGCTTCGTGCAGGCGCATGACGATCTCGGCGTTCAGCGCATCGGCGTCGTCGCCCAGGACGCGGAAGCAGACGACGTTGAGCGCGACCGGCGCGGCAAGCTCCAGCTCCGGTTCGCCGCGGATCCGCTCGGCGAGCGCCTGCGCCAGGGCGCAGGTCTGCTCGATCACGCCGCCCAGGGCGGCGGCGCCGTAGGTCTTCAGGGTGAACCAGGTCTTCAGCGCCCGGAAGCCGCGCGAGAGGTCGGGACCATAGTCACACGGCCACCAGTCGCCCGCCGCCAGCCCGCGCTCCGCCCGCTGCAGGTAGGAGGCCTCGGCGGCGAAGGTGGCGCGGTGCAGCTCGCCGTCGCGCACCAGCAGGAAGCCGGCGTCATAGGGCGCCTGGCCCCACTTGTGCCAGTCGAGTGCGACGGAGTCCGCCCGCTCGATGCCGGCCAGCCGCGGGGCGATCGAGGCCGCCAGCACGCCGAGGCCGCCGAGCGCCCCATCGACATGGAAATGCAGCCCCTCGGCGGCGGCGATGTCGGCGAGCGCGGCGAGATCGTCGAGGGCGCCGACGTCCACCGTCCCTGCCGAGCCGACCAGCAGGAAGGGCGTGAAGCCGGCCGCGCGATCGGCGGCGATCGCCGCGCGCAGGGCCGACAGCTCGATCTGCTGGGCTGCGTCAGTGGCCACGCGCCGGAGCGCCGTGGCGCCCAGGCCCGCCATGTCCATCGCCCGGCTGACGCAGCCGTGGACCGCGGACGAGGCGTAGGCGGTCAGCCGCAGGCCTTCCGCGCCCAGCCCGTCGGTCCGCACGGCCGCCCCCAGCGCGCGCCGGCGCGCCACCAGCACGGCGAGGAAATTGGCCTGCGAGGCGCCGGTCAGGAACAGGCCGCTGGCCGTCGCCGGGAAGCCGAAGATCTCGCGCGCCCAGGCGACGACCTGCTGCTCGACCTCCAGCGCCATGTGGTCGCGGCCGCCGAGGTTGGCGTTCATGCCCGCGGCCAGCATCTCGGCCAGCATGCCGACGACGGTTCCGCCGCCCTGCACCCAGCCCATGAAACCCGGATGCGAGTTGCCGCTGGAGTAGGGCAGCACCGTCTCGAGGAAGCTCTGGTGAACTTCGGCGAGGTCGCGGGGCGCGGTCGGCAGCGGCTCGCGAAATCTCTCGCGCAACGCCTGCGACGGGGCGCGCCAGACCGGTTGGCCGCGCAGGCTCTCGAGATGGTCGAGCATGTCGTCGAGCATCTTGTGGCCCTGGGCGCGAACGCCGGACCAATCCTCGGGATCGAGTGAGTGCTGAGCCATGGTCTCAAGTGAGGGAATCAGCGCCATGGTCGGCGCGTCCGGGACGGTCGCAGGCCACCGTTTTCGAGGCGTTAACGAAATCACCGGAATCGTTAACGCGGTCGCGATCGCGGCCACGCCCCTCCAACGGAGCCGACGCGATGGACCTGGCGCTCGACGTTTGCGCCCATAGCCGCAAGCCGGTGGTCCGGCAGCGCACGCTCGACGACTGCATGACCTGTGCGTTGGCGATGTTCGCCGGGCGCGGCTACGACGAGGTGATCGCGGCGGCCCAGTCGATGGCCCCGGACTACGCCGCCGGCGAGTTGATGACCCACGCGATGCTGCGGCGAATCGCCCACGGCTGGGGCATGGCGCTGCTGTCGAGCATCTACATGGACTGGCGCCATCCGGGCATCGTCGGGGTCGTTTCGAAGACCATCGCCAACTGCGGCCACGCCTTGTTCTGGGACGGCGCCCGGCTGATCGATCCGGGCGGAAGCGGCGCCTACGACCTGGATTATGTGCAGGCCCATGCGCTGGAGTTCACCCAGCGCGCCGGCGACCTGACCGCCGTCATCGCCCTGGAGCAGCAGATGCAGCCGACCACCCGGGCCGTGTCGCGCGCGGAGTACTTCTAGCTCAGGGCGTCGGCCCGCATGGCGACGAGGTCGAGCGCCGCGCCGATCTGATGGTCCAGCGCCTCTGCGCCGCCCGGCTCTGCGACAGCCGTGACCAACTGGCGCGCGCTGATCGCCAGGCGCAGCGCGCTCACCGGCCCGCCCGCGCGCCGGCCGATCGCCACCGGCTGACCCAGCAACAGCCGATGCTCCTCGCCGCTGGCCAAATCCTCGTAAAGGCGTTGGGTCTGTTCGCGGGTCAGCCATCCCGACGCATTGCGGACCAGGAACGGAAAGAGGCTCGGCCGCGCATCCCAGCCGTCGCGCCCGAACCGGCGCAGGCGCGCCGTCGGCAGCGGCTCGAAACCGTTGGCCGACAGGCCGGCCGCGACCGCGGCGGCGATCCGGTCCAGGGCTCTGCAGACCTCCGCTTCGGCGAGCTGCCGGAAGGCCGTCAGCTCGCAGAGGGCGGCTTCCCAGCGCAGCAGCAGACCGAGGTTCTGCGCGTCGGGAAGCACACCCCGCGCGACGAAGCCGGCCGGCCAGTCGGCGCGGGCGGAATAGTCGCCGAGCGCCGGCGTGATCGGCGTGCGCCGCAGCCGCTCCAGTTCGCCGTCGGGTGCAATCAGGGCGCCGCAGAACGCGGGGCCGCCGACGAACTTCGAGCCGGTGACCGCCACCAGGAAATTCTCGGCCAGGTAACCGCCGAGGCTCTCGGCCGACAGCCGGAACTGGCAGGCGTCGACCATCACCGTCAGCGCCGCGCCGAAGCGTCGCTTGAGCTGGACGGCGCAATCGATGGAAGGCGCGACCAGCCCCGTCTTGGAGACATCGAGCAGGATCAGCAGCACAGCGCCGCCCGCCGCCATCGCCCGGTCGACCGCCGCCTCGAAGGCTGCGTCGACGGCCGCGGCGTCGCGCAGGGTTCCGTCCGCCTCGCGCAGCGGCACCGCGAGCAGGCCGGCGCCGGTCCCCGCACCCTCGTGTGCGTCGAGCCGATCCCCGACGACCGCCGGGGCGCCGTGGGGTGCGGCCTGCGCGTAACGGCGGCTGCAGAGCGCGCTGGCCACGCCGCGGCCGCTCTCGCCAGGATCTGCCATGACGCTGACCGCCCGCCGGGCGCGCTCACCGCGCGCCAGGTCGACGGCGACAAGATGCAGGTCGGTGCCCGAGGCGCCCAGGATGACGTTCTCGGCCCCCGCCGGCGAAAGGCCGCAGAGCCCGGCCAGCCGCCGGCGCACCTGCGCCATGCCGGCGGCGTAGGCCTCCCGCGGCGATCTGAAGGCCGTGAAGCCGTCGAGACGCTCGCACGCCGCGGCCAAGGCGGCCGGCGAGATGGTCGAGGCGGTCGAGGAGCTGAAGCTGGCGGCGCCGGGCTCCGGCAGCGGACCGCAGCCGTAGCGGTTGCGGCCCAGGGCGTTGAGGACGATCCGCTCGTCGCCGCCCTGCGTCAGCCAGCGGGCCACCTCCGCGTCCCAAAGCGCCGTCGGCTCAGGAGCTTTGGTCGCACTCGATATGTACAACTGGATTACGCCACGGCGCCGCAGCACCGGTCCCGAGCAAGGTTGAGCCGGCCCGAGGTTCGGCTGATTCGCCGGCGCGAAACGTTAATGCGCCGCAACGGCCGGCCTCGTCGGATCCAGGAACCGACATCCCGACTGCCAATTGACCGATCGGGAGACGACGATTTGAGAAATATTTGTGGGCCACAACCCTCAGGATGAGGCGGATCATGGACCTGCAGGAATTTGTCGCCCTTCCTCGCGCCGAGGCCGGCTTGATGCTTTCATGCATGCCGAAGTCGGAGGTGAAGGCGTGCCGCAAGGCCTATGTCGCGCGCCATGGCTGGCTGAAGGACCCGAACTACGGCAGGCGCATGCTGGACGTGGCCTTCTTCTTCATATGCGCCGGCCTCGGATCGCTTCCGTGGATCTGGCGCCACCCCCCGTCGGACTGATGTGCAGGATCTGAAGTCATAGGTCGCGCGCCGCAGCGAACTTCGATCGCCCTTATCGGAATGAAGGCCAGGCCCTACATCTGAGTTCGCCGGCGTCGCCGGCACAGCTCAGGAGCACTGCGATGGCCTACGGCTTCCTGGATCGGCTCGCCACGCCCGGCGTCCAAGCCGCCCAGGCCGCGAACGGCAGCGCAGCGATGTGGTCGGCCTTCGCGGGCGATCGCGCAGGTGACCGCTTCACGCCCGACGAGGCGGCCTTTATCGCCGGACGCGACAGCTTCTACCTGGCGAGCGTGAGCGAAAGCGGCTGGCCCTATGTGCAGCATCGCGGCGGCCCGCCGGGCTTCCTGCAGGTGCTGGACGAGACCACGCTGGCGTTTCCAGACTTCGCCGGCAACCGGCAATATATCAGCGTCGGCAACGTCGCCGCCGACGACCGGGTCAGTCTGATCCTGGTGGACTACCCACGCCGCGCCCGTCTGAAGATCCTGGCGCACATGCGTGCGCAAGACCTGCCCGGCGCTCCCGATCTCGCCGCCCGGCTCGCCCTGCCTGGCTACCGCGCGCGGGTCGAGCGCGCCTTCGTGCTCAAGCTGGAGGCGTTCGACTGGAACTGCCCGCAGCATATCACGCCGCGGTTCACCGAAGCCGAGGTCGAAGCCGCCACGGCCCCCCTGCGCACCCGCCTCGCCACGCTGGAGGCCGAAAACGCCGAGCTGCGCCAGCGCCTGGCGATCTAAAGGCCAAGCCTGGCGAGCGCCGCCGTTGATTGGCGCAGGCCGCCCCGGTACCTTGGCCCTAGGTTTCTCGAATGGTGTTCCGATGCGCATGTCCGTCGTTTCCCTCGCCGCCGGCCTGATCGCCGCCGCCTTGGCCGCAACGCCTGCGGCGGCCCAATACGGCATGGACAAGAAGGGGCCGAAGAACGCCGCCACGCCGGAGCTGCCGCACTGCGAGCGCCCGCTCGGCCGCGCGGCCGTGCAGGAGCCGGAAAACCGCTGGTGGACCGAACTCGGCCTGTCCAATCCGGAATCGCTTCTCAAGCTGTTCGCCGCCCGCTCCAACTGCCTGCGTATCGTCGACCGCAACGGCGGCCTGGCCATGCGCAACCAGGAAGCCGAGCTGGGCTCGTCGGGCGACCTGCGACGCGGCTCGAACATCGGCCGCGGACAGGTGGCGGCGGCCGACTTCTTCATTATCCCCGACATCTCCAACTCGAACTCCAACTCCGGCGGCAACAACATCGGCGCGATCGCCGGCGCCTTCGGCAGCCGGCTGGGCGGGTTCGGCGCGCTGGCCGGCGGCCTGCGGACCAAGAAGTCCGAGGCTCAGGCGCTGATCACCCTGGTCGACGCGAGGACCACCGAGCAGCTCTATGTGGCCGAAGGCGTCTCCCAGAAGACCGACGTCGGCTTCGAGCTGGGCGGCGGCGGCGGCGGCTGGGGCGGGTTCGGGGCGGCGGCCGGCGGCGGCTACGGCAACACCGAGATCGGCAAGGTCATCACCGCGGCCTATTTCAACGCCTTCGTCGATCTCGTCGGCTACCTGCAGCACAGCGCCCCCTCGGGCGCCGAGGCCAAGGAGGCCGCCGGAATGCAAGCCTATGCGGCCACCAAGCCTGCCACCCTGCGCAAGGGTCCCTCGCCGCAGAGCGCGGCGGTGCGGACCTTCCAGCCCGGCGACCTGGTCTATCCGACCGGCCAGAAGAACGGCATCTGGTGGGAGGCCGACGACGAGAACGGCAACCGCGGCTGGGTGCCCTCGACGATGATCAGCCCGCGCTGAGCCGTCGCCCTAGCTCGGCTAGAGGGCCGAGACGATCTTCGCCTTGATGGCTTCGTATTCGGAATCGGTGATCAGCCCGTCGCCGAGCAGCTTCTTCGCCCGCCCGAGCCGCTCGGCGAGATCCTCCGAGCGCTCGGGGGAGACGACCCGGGGATCGCTCCGCGCCGCCGTGGGAAGCGCCCTCGCCTCAGCTGTCTTGAAGCCCTTCCGGCTCATGGCGCCCCAGCTGTGCTGCTTGGTGATGAACTGCCATGTCCCGCGCAGCCGCCAGAGGCTGCAGAGCTGGCGATAGCCGAGGTTCTCCAGCACCGCCGCCAGCATCAGGACGACGAGGCTGCGCACCCTGGGAAAGCGGCGCAGTTCGGTCTCCTCGAGCGCTAGAGATCCTACGCTGATCACCACCCCGAACCCGAAGCTCACGGCCAGGAAGGCCAGCATGTACGAGAGGTCCAGCTTACCGAGCAGGGCGAACGTCGGAATCAGCAGGTAGCCCGCCAATTCGATCGGCGGGCCCAGCACATCCACCAGCAGAACATAGGGAAGGGCCAGCCATCCCACAGCGCCGTACTTCGGATTGAAAAGCATCCCGCTGTGGCGGACGAAGGTCTCGAGCGCGCCGCGGTGCCAACGGGCCCGCTGCCGGCCGAGGACGGACAGGGTTTCGGGCGCCTCCGTCCAGCAGACCGGCTCGGCGAGGAAGACGATGCGGTAGGATCGGCGGGCGCGGCGGAACGCCTTGTGCAGCTTGACCACAAGCTCCATGTCCTCGCCAACCGTTCCGAGGCTGTAGCCGCCGACCTCCAGCACCGCGTCGCGCCGGAAAAGGCCAAAGGCTCCGGAGATGACGACCAGGGCGCCGACCTGGCTCCACGCCACCCGCGCCATCAGGAAGGCCCGCAGATATTCGATCGTCTGCAGAAGCGCGATCGGGTTACGGGGAGCGTCAATGCGGGTGACCCGCCCGTAGTGGATGTCGCAGCCGTTGGCGATCCGTATCGTGCCGCCCACGGCGATCGTGCGCTCGGGGTCGTCGACGAACGGGCGCACCGCCTTCAGCAGGGAGTCCGGTTCGAGCAGCGAGTCTGCGTCCATCGAGCAGACAATGGGGCATCGCGCCAGGTTGAGGCCCGCGTTCAGCGCGTCGGCCTTGCCGCCGTTCTCCTTGTCGACGACGATCAGCCGCCGCTGGTGCGGCGCGTGGAAGACGCCGCGGATCGGCTGGCAGGGCGCAGTCAGCTCATAGTGGCGCGCCGCCGGCGTCAGCTCGAAGGCGGCTATGAGCGCCTGGAGAGTCCCGTCCCGGGAACCGTCGTTGATCACCACGATCTCGAAATTCGGGTACTGCAAGGCCAGCAGCGACCGCAGGCTTTCGACGATGGTCAGCTCCTCGTTGTAGGCGGGCACGAGCAGCGAGATCGGCGGCGCGGCCTCCGCATACCGGCGCCAGAGCTGGCCGCCGGACTCCAGCGCGGGCGTGCGCGACAGGGTGACGCCGGCCACCATCAGCTGGACGAGGTGAAAGATCGACTGCGCCAGGCCCCCGAGGATGAGGACGAGGGCGACGATCCTGACGATCTCAGCCATGCCGCCCTCCAATCAGGCGCCGGATTCGGCGAGGGCCAGCGCCGCGGCCGCCGACGCCGGGCCGCTGCCCGCCGCCGCGACATCTCTGAGCACCTGCAGTCCGGCGGGTCCGCCCCCCGCGAGGGCGGCGGCGGCCTGGAAACGGACGGTCCACACGACGTCGGCCAGGCGCGCGGCCAGGGCCTCCGACAGATCGGCCAGGCCGATGTCGCCGGCGGCTTTGCAGGCGGCCTGCCGGACGCGCCAGTCCGGGTCCCGGAGCGCCGCGGCGACCGCGCGGCCCCCCGCCGGATGCCGGAGCCGGCCCAGCGCATGGAGGGCCGCGGTGCGGACGCTGACGTCCGACCCCGCCGCGAGCTCCATCAGCTTATCGAGCGCCGCATAATCGCCGGCCTCGCCGACGCCGTCGATCAGGGTCATCAGCATCGGGCCGGAAAGGTCCGTGCGGCGGATCGCCTGCAGGCCGGCCTCCGGCGCGGCGCAGACCAATTCGCGAACGAATTCCTCAAGCAGTCCGGAATGCCGCAGCGCGCCGGCCTTCCAGTCGGCCAACACCGAATCCAGTTCGACGGCGATGCCGGATAGCCAGAGCGACCGCAGGGCCGCAAGCCGCAGGCGCGGGGGCGCCGCGGCCGCCGTCTGGCGCAGGCTGCGTTCCGTAAAGACGCTGGGAAATACGGCGAGCGCATCGATGCAGGCCAGCTGGCTGGCCATCGAGCCATGGCCGAGTTGATCGCGCAGGGTCGCGTCTACGCCCATCCGCCGTAGGGCGGCGAGCACCTGGTCGCGATCCGCCCCGCGCACCACCGCCAGGAACTCGAGGACCACCTCCGCCATCAGGTCCGCGCGCCCGACATAGGGCGCCAGCGGCTTGGTGGCGTTGGCGCCCCGCACCAGGTCCATCAGCCCCTGCTCCACAAGCTTGCGGTCGCTTGCCCGCCGCGCCGTTTGCCGGGTGTGGATCAGCCGGGCCAGGATCAGCAGGCTCATCCAGCCCAGCGCGCCCGCCACCAGCGACAGGGCCGTCACCCAGATCAGCTGGAGGCCCCCCATGCTTCAGAACCGGTGCATCACGCTGAGCCCCAGCTCGTCGCGGTCGTAGGCGCGGCGATGTTCGTGCGCGCCGTCCAGACGCAGCGTGGTTTTCCGGTCGAGTTCGAACGCCGCCCCGAGGCTGGCGGTGCGCACCGGCTGGGTGACGCCGTCGCTGGATTCCGGCGCATCGGCCCAGCCGGCCTGCAGCCGCAGACGCCGCGCCGCCCGCCACGCACCGCGCAGGGCGTAGCCGCTGCGGTAGTCGTTACGCTCGTCGACCAGGTTGATCCAGCGCGCGTTGAGGCTCAGCGCCTCTCCGGCGGAGAGCGTCACCGTCGGCGAAATCGCCCGCACGTCGCCCACCGGATAACGCGACCACGTCAGCTCTGCCCCAAACTGCAGCGCCCAGCGGCGATCCAGCGGACGCGCCAAGCCCGTGACGCCGCCGCGGACCGTCCAGCGCGGACGGAAGTGCGGGCGCGACGCCCCGCCGAGGACGAGATAGCCGCGTCGGCTCGCGACCTGCAGCTCGCCATAGGTGTCGTCGAGGCCAAGGCGGCGCAGCCGCTCCACCATCACCGAGGCGGCCCGACCGCCGGCGAAGGACCGCCCGAGCGCCACGACGGCGTCACGATCGCCCGGAAGTCCGCGCGAAAGGCGGGCGGCGCTGTAGGACGCATCCAGCCGCCAGGGGGTGGCTCCGTCCGCGCGCGCCCGTGCGATCTGCATCGCAAGTTCGCGCGCCTCGGGATTCTCGTGATGGGCGGCGAGGACGGGAGACAACCGCATCTGCGCCTCGGCGAAGTCCTGGCGGAAATAAGCCAGCCTGGCGCGGGCGACCTGCAGGTCCGGATAGGCCGGCGCCAGCTGCGCCGCCGCATCCAACGTCTGCTCGGCCTCCGCAAGCCGCCCGGCGACGGAATAGGCCAGGCCGAGATCCAGCAGGACGTCGGCGTCCTCCGGATGTTCCCGCGCAGCCGCCTGCAGCAGCGGGATCGCATCCGCCGGATGGCCGCTCAGGCGCAGCGCCCGGCCGCGGGCCGCCGCATCGAGTTGAGCCGCCTGGAGCATCCCCGGCGAAAGCGCGAGCATCGCTGCGGCCAGCAGCATCCTGCTACGCACCCGCGCGCACGCTTCGGTCCAGTCGCGCCAGGCGTGCGATGAGCTCGTCGGGGTTGAACGGCTTGGCCAGATAATCGGCCGCGCCGAGCCGGAGCGCGGTCACCACGTCGTCCTCGCGCTTCAGGGCGGTCAGCATCACCACCTCGATGTCTCGCAAGGCCTGGTCGGCCTTGATGCGTCGAAGGGTCTCGAAGCCGTCCATCACCGGCATCATGGCGTCCAGCACGACGATCGCCGGCGGCCGGGCCGCCAGCTCCTTCAGCGCTTCACGGCCGTTTTCGACGCAGCTGACCAGATAGCCAGCCGCCGAGAGCTTGTGTTCCAGAATGGCCCTGAGCAGAGGATCGTCGTCGGCGATCAGGACACGGGACAGGGGCATGCGACCGACCTCCGAAATAGAGTTGGCGTCACCGACAGCCGAAATCGGCCGAGGCTCAACCTTAGGTAACATAGTCTTGCCCAGGATCTAATCAGGCGGAACGTCGCGGCGGGTCGAGAACAGCAGCTGACGGTTGAGCCAGTTGCCAGTCGAGGCTACGCGCACGGCGTGCGACTCTGCAACGTCTATACTTTTGCGTGCGGCTCGATCAGTCTCTCCGGCCAGTTGCAGGGACCTGGCACGAATGTCGGACACTGAGCGCAAACGCCTCCAGGCGCTGCAGTCCTATCGCATTCTCGACGCCCCGCCGGAGCCGGCGTTCGACGAGATCGCGGAGCTTGCCGCCCACATCTTCCAGGCCCCCATCGCGCTGGTCTCGATGGGGGAAGGCGAGCGCCAGTGGTCGAAGGCCTCGATCGGCGTGAAGCCGTCGGGGCTGCATCGCGAAGACACCTTCTGCGCCGCCGCCATGGGCATGCCGCCGAACAGCGTCCTGGTCATTGAGGACGCGCAAGTGGATCCTGCCTTCGCCGACAGTCCCTTTGTCAAAGGCGCGCCGTTCGTCCGCTTCTACGCGGGCGCCCTCATCAGCAGCCCCGACGGGAGCAACCTCGGCACGCTTTGCGTGATGGATTACGCGCCACGGGCGCGGCCGTCGGACGCGGACCTCCGCCGGCTTCAGAGCCTGGCCCGGCGGGTGGTCGACCAGTTGGAGCGCGCCCGCGCCGAGCGCAGTCTCGCAGAGCAGCAACGGCTCCTCGCCATGACCGAAGCCATGGCGGCGGTCGGACACTGGCGCTCCGACCTGAAGTCGGGGGTGCAGACCTGGTCGGAAGAAATCTATCGGATCACCGGCTATCCCGCCGACGCCCCGCTGGACTCCGGGACCCTGGTCGCCCTGCTGGAGACCTCGGCGCCCGAGGCGATCACCGACTTCGATCGCGCTGTGCGCGATCGCACGAGCTACGACGAGTACCGGCGGGTGCGGCACCCGAACGGCGAGGTGCGGGATATCCATACGCTCGGCGTCTGCGAACTCGACCAATACGGCGAGCCGATCGGCTTCCTGGGCGTCGTGCAGGACGTGACGGAGAGCCAGCGCGCGCTCGAAACCCTGCAAAAGAGCAAGGCGCGTTACCAGCTGCTGGCCGAGAACATGGCTGACGTGGTCGTCAGCATCGGGCCCGACGGCAGCTCCGACTATGTGTCGCCCGCCGTTCAGGCGCTGCTGGGCTATCAACCCCACGAACTGGCCGGGCGTCCCGTCGAGGATTTCGTCTATCCGGAGGACCGGCCGCAGATCCTGGCCACCTTAGCCGAGCTGGCGGCGGGCCGCGAGGACGCCACTCTGCAGCATCGCGCCCAGCACAAGGACGGCCATGGGGTGTGGGTGGAAACCCGCGTCCGGCCAGTCCGCGACGATGAGGGGCGACCGCACGGTTTGATCGCCGTGCTCCGCGACATTTCCGAACGGCGCGGTCTCGAGGAGCGGTTGGCCGCCACGGAAGCGCGGGCGCGCAGCATCATCGCCGACGCCAACATGGCGGTCGTCAGCCTCGACGAAAGCGGATGCGTCGTGGAATGGAACCGGTTCGCCGAGATAACCTTCGGCTGGCGGGCGGACGAGGTCGTCGGACGGCCCTTGCACGAGATCCTCATTCCGCCGCGCGATCGCGACAGCTACGCCGCGAAGCTCGCGCGCTTCATACAGACCGGCGAACCCACCTTCCTCAACCAGCGAATTGAGATCATGGCGTTGCGGAAGAACGGCGAGGAGATCCCCGTCGAAGCCGCCGTGAGCGCCACCTTCACGCCGAACGGCTGGCGATACACCTCGCTGATGCATGACATCAGCCAACGCAAGGCCCAGATGGAGGCCTTCGAGACCGCCTTCACCCATGCCTCAGTCGGCATGGCCCTGGTTGACCTCGAAGGCCGGCTCAAGAAGGTGAACCAGGCGTTCTGCGGCATCGTCGGCTACACGGAAGACGAGCTGCTGGGTCGCGATTTCCAGGAAATCGCCCACCAGGACGACCTGGCGCCCAAAATTGTCTATGCCGAGCAACTGCTCGCGGGCGAAATCCCGAGCTACAGCCGCGACAAGCGCTACATACGGAAGGACGGCCGCACGGTCTGGGCGCACCTGTCCGTGTCGCTGGCGCGGGGACGGGACGGCGAACCGATCCACTACATCGCCCAGATTCAGGACCAGACCGCGCGCATCGAAGCTCAGGAGGCGCTGGAACGCCAGAGGCAGGCGCTCGCCGCCATGACGGAACAGCTGGCGGCGGCGAAGGACGCGGCGGAAGCCGCCAACCGGGCGAAGTCCGAGTTTCTCGCCAACATGAGCCACGAGCTGCGCACGCCGCTGAACGGCGTCATCGGCTTTTCGCGCCTGCTGGCGGAAAGCACCGACCTGACCGACGCGGACCGGCGGCGCATCCGGCAGGTGCGCGGGGCCGGCGAGGCGCTGAACAGTCTGATCAACGACGTGCTCGACTTCTCCAAGCTCGAGGTGGGCGCGGTCCAGCTGGAAACGCGGCCGTTCAGCGTCGGCGACATGGTCTCCGAAGCGCTTTCGATGTTGGCGCCCCAGGCGGCGGAAAAAACCCTCGCGCTGAAGATCGTCGGGCAGGATCCCGGGGTCCTGGCGGGCGACAAATATCGCGTGCGCCAGGTGCTGCTGAACTTCCTGTCAAACGCGGCGAAATTCACCAACCGGGGCGCCATTACGGTCCGTCTCACAACCGAGCCCCGGCCCGACGACCGCGTCTGGCTGAAAGTGGAGGTCATCGACCAGGGCGTGGGGATCGCCGCGGACAAGATCCCGAACCTGTTCCGGCGCTTCTCCCAGGCCGACGGCTCCATTACGCGGAACTTCGGCGGCAGCGGGCTTGGCCTCGCCATCTCCCGCGAGCTGATCGAGCTGATGGGCGGCGAGATCGGCGTGGAGAGCGAGCTCGGCCGCGGATCGACCTTCTGGTTCCATCTGGAGCTGCCGCGCGGGCAGATGGCGCCGCGCCGGGAAAAGGCCGCGCAAGGGCGCGCCAGTTTCCCCGGCCGGCGGATCCTGGTCGTCGATGACGTCGCCCTGAACCGCGAGCTGTTCCAGGAGATGCTGCAACGGCACGCCTGCGAGGTGTCCCTCGCCAACGACGGGCAGGAAGCGGTGGATGCGGTGGCGCGCGAGCGCTTCGACCTCGTGCTGATGGACGTCCACATGCCGCTGATGGACGGGCTGGCCGCCACCCAGGCGATCCGGGCCGCGGGATATGATGAACTGCCGATCCTCGCGCTCACCGCCAGCGGCACTCCGGAACAGGTGGACGCCTGTTTCGCGGCGGGCATGAACGGCCATCTGCTCAAGCCCCTCGCGCAGCAGGACCTCGAGCGCGCCCTGGCCCGCGCCTTCGACGGAGTCGCCCCCCCGCTCCAGCCCTGGCTTTCCGAGCGCAGCGACGAGGAGCGTGAGGCCCGGGAGGCCTTCGAGCGCTCCATGGGCCCGGCTACGACGCTCAAGCTGGTTCGCATGTTCCAGGATCAGCTGGCGCAGCGCTTCCAGGTCGAGGAGCGGGCCGCACTGCTGGAAGACGCGCACAAGGTCGTCGGCAGCGCCGGCGCCCTGGGCCTGTTGGCCCTCGGCGAGGCGGCGGAGCGTCTCGAATCATCCTGCCGCGACGGCCGGCCGTTCGACCCCGACCTTCTGCGGCTGCGAGCGAGGGTGCGGCAGGCCGCCGCCGCGCTGCAGGCCTGGGCCGAGCGCCTCAGTGTTCTTGTCGACGCCTGACCGGGGGGCCGCGCTCAGGCTTCGAGCTCGATGTCCCAGTAGAGGTAGTCGAGCCAGCTTTCGTGGAGGTGGTGCGGCGGGAAGCGGCGGCCATGCTCCTGCAGCTGGAAGGCGGTGGGGCGGCGCGGCTTGTGCCGCGGATGCATGGCGGCCTCATGCGGGGTGCGGCCGCCCTTGGTCAGGTTGCAGCGGGCGCAGGCGGTGACGATGTTTTCCCAGGTGGTGCGGCCGCCGCGGGAGCGCGGGATGACGTGATCGAAGGTGAGGTCCTCGCCCGCCGAACAGTACTGGCAGGTGAAGGCGTCGCGCAGGAAGAGGTTGAAACGCGTGAAGGCCGGCGGCCGGTCCTGGGCCACGTAGTGTTTCAGCGACACCACGCTCGGCAGCTTCATCTCGAAGGACGGGGAGTGCACCACCTGATCATAGGTGGAGACCACGTCGACGCGGTCGAGGAAGACCGCCTTGATCACTTCCTGCCAGGGCCAGAGCGACAGGGGATAGTAGCTGAGCGGCCGAAAGTCGGCGTTCAGCACCAGGGCAGGGCAGCCGGACGGAGGTTTGCTAAGCACCCGCATGACAGGCTCTCCCGCAACGCCCCGCGGACGCCCGCGACGTACTGGAAACTCGGCCGAACGCGCCCTCGCGACTTGAACGACACCGACAAGGTCGTTCGCCGGAGGCGCCGGCGCCAATGTGGTACGCTAGTGGACTGAAGACAAAGCCCCCTTCCGCGACGCGTGAGCGGCCGCAGCCGCCCTATGCCTGGGTACTATAGGAAGGATTCGAAGACATCTCCATGACCTGCATCCCTCTGGTGGGTTCGATGGAGGGAAATTGATCTCGAAATCACTCAGTCTGGACAAAAATAAGGGAATCCGCGCGCAGCCAGGAATTAGCGCTGAACGCAGAGTCAAAAAAAAGGGGCCCCGCAAGGGGCCCCGGGGGGAACGTCGCGGCCGGAGGGGGGAGGTCCTCCGGCCGGGCGATCAGGCGCCGACGAGGGCGATTGCGCCGGCCGAAGCCAGGCCCAGAGCCAGCAGAGCGGCCGGGGCGAAGCGATCGACGAAACGTTCGAAGTTGGCGACAGCTGCGAGAATCATGAGGACACACACCTTTGAGTTGGAGGCCCCTGAAAGGGGTTATGGGTTATTTGAACAATGCTCAGATAGGGCTTGATCTGATCATCGTCAAGATATCTTTACGTTGATCAGATGAATTTTCGGCTCAGGATCCGACCAGCGCCGTGGCGATCGCCGCCACGAGGCCCAGGGCCAGGAGAACGGCGGGCGCCACGTCGTCCATGGCGCGCTCGAAGTTGGCGACAGCAAATTGAGACATGGCGACATTCCTTTGCGGCCTGGGCCCCGCGGAGCCGGGGCCGAGGCGATTTGAACAATGCTTAGATAGGAGCCCATCTGAGCATCGTCAAGATATCTTTACGGCGTTTAGATGAAATGATTCCGCCGACCGAAGGCCGCGGCCGCGGGCCGTTTCGACAAACGCGGCTCGGCGTCAAGTTCATCTTTACGGCGCTCAGATGGAAAACTAGGGTGCCGGACGATGTCCGATGCCAATTCGCCAGACGCCCGGCCCTACCACCATGGCGACCTGCGCCGGGCGCTGGTGGAAGCCGCGAGGCGGCTGGTGGAGACCGAGGGCCCTGCGGCGATGTCGCTGCGCGCGGTGGCCCGTGAGGCCGGCGTCAGCCCGGCCGCGCCCTACCACCATTTCAAGGACAAGGGCGAGTTGATGGGAGCGGTCGCCAGCGAGGGCTGGGCGATGCTGACCGAGATCATCTTCGCCGCCACCGCGGCCGACCCTGAGGAACCGCTCGCCCCGCTGGTCGCCTATGTTTCCTTCGCCCGGAGCCGACCGGCGCTCTACCGGGTGATGTACGACGCCGCTCGCGACGCAGAATCCATGGCCTTCGTCGATCGCCCCGACGAGGGCGGCCCCTACGCCTGGGTGCACGACGCCCTGTCGCGCGGGCGGGCGGACGCCACCACCACCGACATCGAGCTGGCCATCGCCGCAGCCTGGTGCGGAGCCCACGGCCTGGCCGAAATGGCGGGCTTCCGCCAGTTCGACCGGCTGAAGGAACGGCTAGGCGGCGAGGCCCCGTTCCTGAAGGCGGTGCTCAGCCACATGGGCCTCCACAGTCACGGGCGCTGAACCGCTGCGGAAGCGCTCGCGGTCTCGGCCCGACGCCTGCTAAACGCCAGGGGTGACCGGCTTCGTCACCCGCTTCGCCCCCTCCCCCACCGGCTATCTGCACCGGGGGCACGCCTTTTCGGCGCTGACCGCCGAGGCCGCCGCCCGCGCCGCCGGCGGCCGATTCCTGTTGCGCATCGAGGACATCGACGCCACCCGCTGCCGACCGCCGTTCGAGGCGGCGATCTACCAGGACCTCGCCTGGCTTGGGCTAGGCTGGCCGCGACCGGTGCGACGGCAGTCCGAACACCTGGCCGACTATGCGGGCGCGCTCGACCGGCTCGCGGCGCGCGGGCTGATCTACCGCTGCTTCCGCACCCGCAAGGAAATCGCCGAAGAGATCGGCCGGGCGCCGCACGGCGCCATGGAGGTGTTCCGCGGCGCACCGCTGCCGCCGGATGAAGAGGCGCATCGCCTGGCGGCCGGCGAGCCCTTCGCCTGGCGGCTGTCGCTGAGCGCGGCCGCGGCGGCGCTCGGCGGGTTCGAAGACCTGCACTTCATCGAGGAGGGCGAAGGGCCGAACGGCGAGCGCGGCGAGATCGGCGCGCGACCGGCGCTCGGCGGCGACGTGGTGCTGGCGCGCAAGGACGTCGGCGTCGCCTACCATCTGGCGGTGGTGTTCGACGACGCCTTACTGGGTGTCACCCACGTGATCCGCGGGCACGACCTGTTCGAGGCGACGCATGTCCAGCGGCTGCTGCAGGCGTTGCTCGGCCTGCCGACGCCGGTCTACCGGCACCATCGCCTGCTGACCGGGCCGGACGGCCGACGCTACGCCAAGCGCGACCGGGCCGAGACCCTGCGCGAGCTGCGCGCGCGTGGCGTCACCGCCGAGGCCGTGCGCCGGGAGCTGGGATTTGACTGAGCCGCCTAAGGGATCCCGCTGGCCAGCGGTGGCGATGCTGGCGTTCGGCGCCTGCGTGATCGGCTTCTCGCCGATCCTGGTGCGGCTGACCCAGACCGGGCCCGCGGCCGCCGGCGTCTGGCGGCTGGTCTTCGCCCTGCCCCTGCTGGGGACGATGACGCGGCGCGCGGCGGGACGGATCGCGCGACCCTCCAGCCTGGCGCTGTTGGCAGGGGTGATGTTCGCCCTCGATCTCGGCTTCTGGCACTACGGGATCAAGTACACCTCGGTGGCCAACGCCACCGTGCTGCCGAACCTGACGCCGGTGGTGGTCACCGCCTTCGCCTGGGTGGTGTTCAAGCAGCGGCCGCGGCCGCTGTTCCTGCTGGCGCTGGCGGTGGCGATCGCCGGCGCCATGCTGATGGCCAGCCAGCGCGGGGGCGCGCCGGGGATCAACCCGCCGCTCGGCGACGCGCTGTCGGCGACCACGGCGCTCTGGTACGCCCTCTACATGCTGGCGGTCACCGCGGCGCGCGAGCGCGAGACCGCCAGCGCGGTGATGTTCTGGTCCAGCGCGGCCGGCGCGCCGCTGGTGCTCGCCGCCGCCCTGGCGCTGGGCGAGACGATCTTCCCCCGCGCCGCCTGGGGCTGGGCGGCCTGCGTCGCCCTCGGCGTCATGCACGTCGCCGGCCAGGGCTCGATCGCCTGGGCCATGGGCCGGCTGCCGACGCCGACCGCCTCGGTGGTGGTGCTGGTGCAGCCGGTGGTCGCCGCAGGCCTCGGCTGGCTGCTGTTCCACGAGGCGGTCGGGCCGTTGCAGGCGCTGGGGGCGACGGTGGCGCTCGGCGGCGTGGTGCTTGCGCAACGGGGGTCGAAGCGGGACACCGGGTGAGGTTCAACCGCCCTGCGGCGCCAGGCCCCAGGCGAGCCGCGCGCGCTCGATCGCCGCCAGCTTGGCCGCGAATGCCGACCAGTCGTCGCCTTCAGCGATCGGCGCCCAGATGGCCTCGATCTCGTCGTAGAGCAGCTCTTCGGGTTCCGGCCGGGCGAAATAGGGATCGGCCAGCCGCTCCGGCCGGTCCGGGGCGTAGGGCTCCAGCAGGGCGCGGAATTCGGCGAACTCGGACAGGGCGTACAGGCCGGCGCGCGGCCCGGCCAGGGCGCGGGCCTCGTCCTTGGCGAACCAATCGAAGAAAAAGGGCTCCCACCGCAGGGCGTCGCCGCCCTGGGCCATGCCGTGGAAGGCCGCCTGCACCAGGGCGACGTCCGCCGCCTCGCCGCGCGAGACGAGGCCCAGCCGCTCGACCATGGCGCCGGCGAGCTCGCGCTGGTAGGCCGGGCCGAAGCCGTTCAGCGCCTCGACCAGGGGATCGCTGCCGGTGATCAGGCTGAGGGTCCCGGCCAGCTGCTGCAGGTTCCAGAACACCGCCCCCGGTTGGCGGCCGAAGGCGTAAAGGCCGGTCTGGTCGAAATAGGCGGCGGTGAAAGCCGGATCCGAACGCGGCACAAAGCGATAGGGTCCGTAGTCGAAGCTCTCGCCCGTCAGGTTCATGTTGTCGGTGTTGAGCACGCCATGAACGAAGCCCGCCGCCATCCAGCGAGCGGTCAGCCGGGCCATGCGCGCGACAACCACCGTCAGCAGGGCCGACGGCCGGTCGTTCGCGCCCTGCAGCTCCGGGTAGTAGTTGTCGATCACGTGGTCGACGAGAACGGTGATCCGATCGGGCTTCTCGAAGAAGGCGTGGCGCTGGAAGCTGCCGAAACGGATGTGGCTGTGCGACAACCGGGTCAGCACCGAGGACCGGGTCGGGCTCGGCTCGTCGCCCCGCACGAGCTGCTCGCCGGTCTCGATCAGCGAAAAGGACCGGGAGGTCGGCACGCCGAGCGCCTCGAGCATGGCGGTCGCCAGCACCTCGCGGACCCCGCCCTTCAGCGTCAGCCGGCCGTCGCCCTGGCGCGACCAGGGCGTCTGGCCCGACCCCTTGGTCCCGAGGTCCAGCAGCCGGTTGGTGTCCACCTCGCGCAGCTGGGCGAACAGAAAGCCGCGGCCGTCGCCCAGCTCGGGATTGTAGCTGCGGAACTGGTGGCCGTGGTAGCGCATCGCCAGCGGCGGGTTGATGTTGCCCGGCAGCGGTTCGAAGCGGCCGAAGTGGGCGATCCATTCCGCGTCGGTCAGGGTGTCGAGGCCGACGGTCGCGGCCGCGCGATCGTTGCGAAACCGCAGCAGGGTCTTCGGGAAGTCGGCGGCCTCGACCGGGTCGGCGAACTCCGGTCCGAGCTTCGGGACCTGCGGATCGGGGCGATAGGCGGACGAGACGGGCATGCAGGCCAGATGGGCGCAAAGGGGCCCGGCCACAACGGGATTTCCTGTCCCCGTCGATCCGGCAAGGCTTGCATGCTAACCGGGCGGCATGGCGCGACGCATCACCCTCGACTTCCTGAAGACCGAGAGCGCCTCCGGCGTGATCCTGGCGCTCGCCGCAGCCGCGGCCATCCTGATGGCCAATTCGCCCTGGGCGCACCTCTATTTCGAGTTCATCGAGGTTCCGTTCACCATCCAGGTCGGCGCTTTCCGCGAGACCCACTCGACCCTGGACTGGGTCAAGGAAGGGCTGATGGCGATCTTCTTCTTCGTCGTCGGGCTGGAGATCAAGTACGAGATGCTGCGCGGCGAGCTGGCCAATCCGCGCCGGCTGATGTTGCCGATGGTGGCGGCGCTGGGCGGGATGATTGTCCCCGCCCTGGTCTATCTGGCGATCAACGGCGGCTCGCCGCACGGGTGGCCGACGCCGATGGCCACCGACATCGCCTTCGCCACCGCCGCCCTCGCCATCGCCGGACCGAGGCTGCCGCCGACGCTGCGGGTCTTCCTCCTGACGCTGGCCATCGTCGACGACCTCGGGGCGGTTGCGGTGATCGGCCTGGTGTTCACCCATGGCGTCCAGTGGGTGGCGCTCGGCGGGGCGCTGGTCACCCTGGCGCTGATGGCCCTGCTCGGCCGCTGGCGGGGCGTGCCTTACCTGTTCTACGCGCTGGGCCTGGTGCTGGTCTGGGCCTTCACCCTGAAGTCGGGGATCTCGACCTCGGTGGCCGGGGTCGCCGCGGCCATGACCGTGCCGATCGAATCGCGCAAGCCGCACCGCCCGGGCGTGCTGGAAGACTTCATGGAGAGCCTGCACCCCTATGTGGCCTACATGATCCTGCCGCTGTTCGCCTTCTGCGCGGCGGGATTCTCGCTGCGGGACACGGAGCTTCGCGGCCTCGTCAGCCCGGTGTCGCTAGGCGTGGCGCTCGGCCTCTTTCTCGGCAAGCAGGTCGGCGTGTTCGGCGCCACCGCCGCAGTGGTCGGGCTGAAGCTGGCGCGCCGGCCCACCGGCGCCTCCTGGATCGAGCTCTATGGCGTCTCGCTGCTGTGCGGCGTCGGCTTCACCATGAGCCTGTTCATCGGCGCCCTGGCCTTCCCCGACGGCGGCCAGGCCGCCCAAGTGCGCGTGGGCGTGCTGCTGGGCTCGCTGCTGTCGAGCGCCGCCGGCGTGGCCGTGCTCCGCTGGGCGCAGGCCCGGCGGGGCGAGGGGTAGCGGCTGGCGGCGCGTTTTGACGCCTCGACTTGCGGCTGAGCCCAGGCCTCGCTAAAGCCCGAAGGGTGTTTGCAAGGAGCCGTCCATGATCGGCATCGCCGCCATCGTCATCTTCCTCGTCGTGATCGCCGCGCTGAACAAGTACGAGTTCGGCCGGTTCGACTGAGGCCCGTGCGCCTGAGATGACGAACCGCGGCGCCGCACTCGTCACTGGAGGCGCGCGCCGCATCGGACGCGCGCTCGCCCAGGCATGCGCCGAGGCCGGCTTCGACGTCGCCATCCACGTGCGCAATCCCAACGACGACGCCGATGCGGCGGCCGGCGAGGTGCGCTCGGCCGGGCGCAAGGCGGCCATCCTGTCCTGCGACCTGCGCAAGGAATCTGCCCTGGTCGCCCTGGTCAGCGAGGCCGAGACGGAGCTGGGGCCCGTCACCCTGCTGGTCAACTGCGCCAGCGTCTTCGAGGAAGACGCCTTCGAGACCCTCAACCGCGCCTCCTGGGATCTCCATATGGAGACCAATCTGCGCGCGCCGCTGGTGCTGGCCCAGGCCTTCGCCCGCCGCCTGCCGGCCGATCGCGAGGGGCTTATCGTCAACATCCTCGACCAGCGGGTGTGGCGCCCGACGCCGGAGTACTTCTCCTACTCGCTGAGCAAGGCCGCCCTATGGGACGCCACGCGGATGATGGCCCAGGCGCTGGCGCCGCGCGTGCGGGTGAACGGGATCGGCCCGGGGCCGACCCTTCAGTCGATCCACCAGGACGCCCAGGCCTTCGCCGACGAAGCCGCCGCCACGCCGATGCGCCGCAGCGTCGCGCCAAGCGAGATCGCCGGGGCGCTGCGCTATCTGATCGACGCCCCCTCGGTCACCGGCCAGATGATCGCCGTCGACTCCGGCCAGCATCTGGCCGGGTCGTGAGCGGCGCGATCATGCCCAAGGCGCCGCACGCTCCGACCGACGCCGCCGCCCCCCCTGGCGACGAGATCCGCACGGCGATGACCCGGGTCTTCGTCAGCGGCCTACGCCTGCAGGCCGAGATCGGCGTCTATCGCCACGAGATCGGCAAGCGCCAGCCGCTGTCGATCGACGTCGAGCTCGACGTCCCCTCCGCCGGACCCGGCCGGCTGGCCGACACGGTCAACTACGAGACCATCCTGAAGGCCGCCCGGGCGATCGCCGAGGAAGGCCATATCGAGCTGGTCGAGGCCTTCGCCGACCGGCTGGCGCGGGCCTGCATGGCCGATCCCAGAGTGACCCGCGCGCGGGTGCGGGTGGAGAAGCCGCTGGCGCTGGCGCCAGACGCGGTGGCGGCGGGGGCCGAGATCGTGCTCGAACGGGGCTGAAGCCTTCCGCCGGCGCCGATCGTTCCCATCTTAGGCGCGGGCTCAAACGGCCCGGGGAGCACCAGCGCCATGACCGATCGCATGAGCTACGGCCGGGTCGAAGACCGCACCATGCTGGCGGTGATCTACGCCCTTTACCTGCTGGGGATCGTCAACGGGCTGACGACGCTGCTGGGCCTGATCCTGGCCTACGCCAGCCGCGGCGGAGCCGGACCGGCGGCGCGCACCCACTACACCTTCCTGATCCGCACCTGCTGGCTGTGGCTCGCCTGGGCGGTGATCGCCGGGCTGCTGATCATGGTCGGCGCGCCGCTGAGCCTGATCCTGGTGGGCCTGCCGATCTTCGCCCTGGGCTGGCTGATCTTCGGCCTGACGCACGTCTGGTTCGCCGTGCGCGCCATCGTCGGCGTCATCCATCTCGCCCGCGACGAGCCCTATCCGCGGCCGTACAGCTGGCTTTTGTGAGCGGAGGCGCATAAACGCCCCCCTCAGTCGCTTCGCGACAGCTCCCCCGCAAGCGGTGGAGCATCTTAGGCGCAGATCCTCCACCGCTTGCGGGGGAGGTGGATCGCTTACGCCGGCGCCAACTCGCGCCGCACCAGCCTGGCGTAGTCGTCCATCAGGCCGAGGGACAGCTTGCCGGGGGTGAAGCGGTACTCGCCGATCTCGGCGACCGGCGTCACCTCGGCGGCGGTGCCGGTCACGAAGCATTCGCTGAAGCTGGCGAGCTCCTCCGGCTTGATGTGCCGCTCGACCACCTCGATCCCCTGCGACCGCGCCAGCTTGATCACCGACTGGCGGGTGATGCCGTTGAGGAAGCAGTCCGCAAGCGGCGTGTGGATCACGCCGTCCTGGACGAAGAAGACGTTGGAGCCGGTCGATTCCGCGACATAGCCGCGGTAGTCGAGCATCATGGCGTCGGTGAAACCGTCCTTCTCCGCGGCGTGCTTGGAGACGGTGCAGATCATGTAGAGGCCGGCCGCCTTGGCGTGGACCGGCTCGGTCTCCGGCGACGGCCGCTTGTACTTGGCCCAGGTCAGGCGGATGCCCTTGGCGCGCTCTTCCGGCTTGAAGTAGCTCGGCCAGTCCCAGACGGCGATGGCCACGTGGATCCTGGTGTTCTGGGCGGAGACGCCGATCATCTCCGAGCCGCGCCAGGCGATCGGCCGTAGATAGGCGTCAGTCAGGCCGTTCTTGGCGCAGGTGTCCTTGCAGGCCTGGTCGATCTCCGCCACCGTGTAGGGGATCTCGAAATCCAGGATTTCGGCCGACTTGAAAAGGCGCTCGGTATGGGCGGTCAGTTCGAAGATCTCGCCCCCGTACATCCGCTCCCCCTCGAACACCGACGAGGCGTAGTGAAGGCCGTGGGTGAGGACGTGCACCTTCGCCTCGCGCCAGGGCACGAACTGACCATCGAGCCAGATCCAACCGTCGCGATCGTCGAAGGAAACAGTAGACATTTGAACGAATGCTCCTTTCAGAGGGCCTCCTTGAACCCCCCTGGAAGCCTCCCGTCAAACGAAATGGGGTCAACGGAATGAACGTCTACGTCGATCCGGCCCAGCGCGCGCGGCACCTGCTGGTGGTCGACGACGACGACCGCATCCGCGAACTGCTCAAGGCCTATCTGGCGCGGGCCGGCTTCCGGGTCTCGGCGGCGAACGGCGGGCCCGCGGCGCGCAAGCTGCTGGAGGCGCTGGATTTCGACCTGGCGGTGTTCGACGTCATGATGCCGGGCGAGGACGGGCTGTCGCTGACCCGCTGGCTGCGGGACCAACGCGGCGCCGGCGGCCGCACCCCGGTGCTGATGCTGACCGCCCGCGGCGAGGCCGGCGACCGCATCGAAGGCCTGAAGGTGGGCGCCGACGACTACCTGGCCAAGCCTTTCGAGCCCGAGGAGCTGCTGCTGCGCATCGAGGCGATCCTGCGCCGCTCGCAAGACCGTCCGGTCGCGGCCGGCCCGCTGTCGCTGGGCCGCTGCGCATTCGATCCCGACCGCGGCGAGCTCACCTGCGACGGCGAGCCGGTGAGGCTGACCGAGGCCGAGGTGGCGCTGATGCGCGAGCTGGCGCGCACGCCGCATGAGCCGGTCGATCGGCTGATGCTGGCGAAGGGCGCCAGCGACCCGTCGGGCCGCGCCGTCGACGTCCAGGTGACCCGCCTGCGCCGCAAGATCGAGGACGACCCCAAGACGCCGCGCTATCTGCAGACGGTGCGCGGCGTCGGCTATCGGCTGGCCCCCGACTGATGGCCGGCCTCACGCGCCTTGGCCGGCTGATCGGCGTCTGGCTGCGGCGACAGGCGCCGAAAACCCTGTTCGGCCGGTCGCTGGTGATCATCGTCCTGCCGGTGGCGATCATGCAGATCGCCGTGACCTACGTCTTCTTCGACGCCCACTGGCAGACGGTGACCTCGCGACTGTCGGAAGGGCTGGCGGGCGACATCGCCTGGGCGGTCGAGAGCTACCAGGACGACCCCAGCCCTGCCGCCTTCGCCCGGCTCTCGCGGCGGGCCGAGGATTCCATGGGCCTCTCCATCGCCCTGCAGCCCGGCAAGAAGCTGCCGTTGAACCGGCGGTATTCGCTGTTCGCGCCGATCGACCGGTCGATGCAGCAGGCGCTGAGCGACCGGCTCGACCAGCCCTTCTGGTTCGACACCACCCGCTACCCCGCCTACGTCGACATCCGGGTGGCGGTGAACGGCGGGGTGATGCGGGTGCTGGCCCCCAGAGACCGGGCCTTCGCCACCAACGGCCACATCTTCGTGCTGTGGATGACGGTCGCCACGGTGCTGCTGACGGCCGTCGCCCTGCTGTTCATCCGCAACCAGGTCCGCGCCATCGAGCGGCTGGCCAACGCCGCAGAGGCCTTCGGGCGCGGCGCCGACGTGGCGACCTTCAAGCCGCACGGCGCCAAGGAGGTTCGCCGCGCCGCGGTCGCCTTCCTGGACATGCGCGCCCGCATCCAGCGTCACATCGACCAGCGCACCACGCTGCTGGCCTCGGTCAGCCACGACCTGCGCACCCCGCTGACCCGGCTGAAGCTGGCCTTGGCGCTGGCCGAGCCCAGCAAGGCCAATGCGGCGATGAAGAACGACGTCGTCGAGATGGAGCATATGATCGACGAATACCTCGCCTTCGCCCGCGGGGAGGGTGGCGAGGCGATCGAGACGGTGCGGCTGCGCGAGCTGATCGAACAGGTCAGCGAAGGCGCGGTGCGGGCCGGCGCCCAGGTCAGCGTCAGGGCCGATCCGCAGCTCGAGGCGCCGGTGCGGCCCAACGCGCTGAAACGGGCCCTGTCCAACCTGGTGATGAACGCCGCGGTGCATGGCGAGCACGTCGAAGTCGCCGCACGGCCCCGGCCGCAGGGCGGGGTGGAGATCGTCGTCGACGACGACGGACCGGGAATCCCGGTGGAGCGTTACGAGGACGCGTTCAAGGCGTTCGGCCGGCTCGACGAGTCGCGCAACCAGAACACCAAGGGCGTCGGCCTGGGCCTCGCCATCGCCCGCGACGTGGCGCGCGGTCATGGCGGCGACATCACGCTCGACCGCTCGCCCCTGGGCGGTCTGCGGGCGACTCTTGGGCTGCCCGGCGCGCTCAGGCCGGCGGCGGAACCGCGCAGGAGCTGAAGCCCATGCGACGCCTGATCCTGGCCGCCCTCCTCGCCGGCCTGGCCAGCGGCCCGGTCGCGGCCGCAGAGCCCGCCGAGGGCCTGTGGCTGGTGCAGGACAAGGACGCCAAGGTCCGGGTCGGTCCCTGCCGCGACAACGCCGAGCGGCTGTGCGGCGAAATCGTCTGGCTGCAGACGCCCCGCGACGAGCATGGGGCGCCCAAGCACGACGAGCACAACAAGGATCCGGCGTTGCGCGGCCGCCCGATCCTCGGACTGGCGATCATCCGCGACGTCCACGCCGCCGGCCCCGGACGCTGGGAAGGCGGCAAGATCTACGATCCCCGCTCGGGCAAGACCTACGCCTCAAAGCTGCAGGTGGAGCCGGACGGGACGCTCAGGGTCGACGGCTGCGTGCTGAGCTTCTGCAAGAGGCAGACGTGGACGCGGGCGCAGTAGCCCTCAGGCTCCCAGTTGCTTCGATCGCTTCACCGCGGCGGTCACCGCCTCGCGAAGCAGCGGGCCGAGGCCGGAGGCGCCCAGCAGGACGTCGATCGCCGCCTGGGTCGTGCCGCCAGGGGAGGTCACCTGGCGGCGCAGTTCAGCCGGATCCTCGCCGGTCTCGGCCAGCAGGGCCGCCGCCCCGGTCAGGGTCGAGCGGGCCAGGCGGCTGGCGTCGGCCGGCGCCAGGCCGGCCGACGCCCCGGCGCCTTCCAGCGCCTCGATGAAGGCGTAGAGGTAGGCCGGCGCCGAGCCGGATACGGCCGTGGCGGCATGCATCAACCCCTCGTCGGCCAGGTCGACCACCGCGCCCAGCGGCTCGAACAGCGCGTGGGCGCGGGCGAGCGCGGCGGGATCGTCGGCGTAGAGGCTGGCCGTGCCGCGGCCGATGGCGGCGGCGGTGGTCGGCATCACGCGGGCCACGCAACGGCCGCCGAACTCCTTGGCGATGTCGCCCGCGCGGACGCCGGCGGCGATCGAGACGATCACCGCGTCGGCGGCGAGCCACGGCGCGACCTCGGCGACAGCCTCGCGCCACAGCTGCGGCTTCACGGCCAGCACCACGGTGCGGGCGCGCGCCAGCTCGGCCTCGGGCGGGTTGAGCACCGCGCCGTCCAGCCCGGCGGCGAGCGCCGGCGGGCTCGGCTGCGGGTCGCGGATCATCAGCTCGGCCGCGGCGAAGGCGTCGGCCTTGCGCCAGCCGGCCAGCATCGCCCCGCCCATGCGTCCGGCGCCCAGCATCAAGATGGGAGTGATCATGGCGGCGGACCCTAGCGACCTAAGCCGCCGGAGACAAACCCCCCGCCTGTGGGATCACCAAGGCAGAATACGCCCCCTCAGTCGGCTTCGCCGACAGCTCCCCCGTTTCACGGTGGAGCATCTTCGGCCCAGATCCTCCACCGCGCAGCGGGGGAGGTGGATCGCCGAAGGCGAGACGGAGGGGGCGTTCGGCGCTTAGGCCTCGCCGACGGTTTCGAACATGCAGGCGGCGACGGCGTCCTGGGGCGACTTGGCGCCGCGGACCAGGAAGTCATAGGCCGGGAAGAAGCGGTCGGCGGCTTCCACCGCCACGTCGATCATCGCCGCGGCCTGGGCAAGGCTCGGCTGTTCGCCGGTCATCAGCGCCATGCCGTGACGGAAGATGATCTCGCCGTCTTCCCAGAGCTCGTAGTGGCCGAGCCAGACGCGCGGGTTGATCATGGCGATCAGTTCGTGGGCGTCGCCGCGCTGTTCCTTGGTGGCGACGAGGTCCATCGAAAGGCAGAGCTGCAGGCAATCGCCCTCGGGACGCCAGGCGAACCACAGCTCGTAGTCCTTCCAATCGCCGGCCAGGGTGAAGGCCAGGTCGCCATCTTCGGTACGGTCGAACGGCAGATTCTCCGCCGCGAGCACGTGCTCGACAACATCGAGAGGATCGTTGGCGAGGAGGACGTTTTCGTCAGACTGGGTGGTGTCCATGTGACCCGCGGTCCTTTCGCAGTGGGCGGGGAGCGGGGCGCCGGCCCCGAATCGCCTGCGATACTGAAAGTAAGCCTGTTCGCGCAGAGAGGTTCACTCGCAACTGCGACGAGCTTGGCCGTCCAAACGCGTTTCTGTGGATGTTCAGGGCGTACCCGCCCCAGATGCTGCCGACTCAGGCGCCAGTTGCGCGCGAAGCGCCGTCACTTCGGCCCTCAGCGCGGCCACTTCGGCCCGCAGCGCGTCGAGGTCGTCGCGGCGCACAAGGTCGAACTCGGCGGCGAGGCGGTCGGCCTGGGAGCGCAGGGCGGCCTTGGCCTCTTCGCCCGCCGCCTGAGCCAGGCCCATGGCGGCCGCGCTCAGCTTGGCCATCTCGTCGAGGAAAGGATTCTGGGTCTGCATCTTACTCACTAGCGCCTGCAAGAACGCGGCACCTTCCTCTCCTATATGGGTCCGAGGGGGTGAAAGCGAAGGTCTTCTCGTCTAAACCCCTTCCTCGCACAACGCTGGAGCCGCGCGCCCGTGCCTTTTCCGGACTTCGACCCTGTCCTGATCCACATCGGGCCGTTCGCCATCCGCTGGTATGCGCTGGCCTATGTAGCCGGGATTTTGCTCGGCTGGCGCTACGCAGTCGCGATATTGCGCAAGACCTCGCTGTGGACCCGTCGGCCGCCGCCGATGACCACGGTGCAGCTGGACGACCTGATCCTCTGGGTCACCCTGGGGGTGATCGTGGGTGGGCGCATTGGCCACACCCTCTTCTATACGCCGGAGCTGATCTGGCGGGACCCGATGGAGATCCTGAAGGTCTGGCACGGCGGCATGAGTTTCCACGGCGGGGCGCTGGGCGTGCTGCTGGCCCTGGCGATCTTCGCCTGGCGCAACAAGCTCGACCTCCTGCGGCTCGGCGACGTGGCTGCGGCGGCGACGCCGATCGGCCTGTTCTTCGGGCGCATCGCCAACTTCATCAACGGCGAGCTCTGGGGTCGGCCGACCACCGTTCCCTGGGGCGTTATCTTTCCAGGCGCCGGCCCCCTGCCCCGCCACCCGAGCCAGCTCTACGAAGCCGCCCTGGAAGGCGTCGCGCTGTTCGCCCTGCTCGCCTGGGCGGTCTGGGAAAGGCGATGGACCAACCGCCGCGGCGCGATCATGGGCCTGTTCATCGCCGGCTACGGGGTGGTGCGCATCAGCCTCGAGAACGTCCGCGAGCCCGACGCCTACATGCCGCATTTTCCGCTCGGCCTGACGATGGGGATGATGCTGTCGGCGCCGATGGTGATCGCCGGCGCCCTGCTGGTCTGGCGCGGGCTGAGCGAGCCGCCGCCGCCAGAGCTGGCCGCCCCGGCGCCGCAGATCCCGCCCGCCGCGCGGAAGGCCGATGAGCCTGCGTGATCGCCTGAAGACGCTGATCGCCGAGACCGGTCCGCTCAGCGTCGCCCAGTACATGACCGCCTGCCTCTACGACCCGCAGGGCGGCTACTACGCCACCCGGCCGGCGCTGGGCGCGCGCGGCGACTTCATCACCGCCCCGCTGGTCAGCCAGATGTTCGGCGAGCTGATCGGCGTCTGGGCGGTCGCGGCCTGGGAACAGATGGGCCGGCCGGCGCGGTTGCGGCTGGTCGAGATGGGGCCCGGCGACGGCACGCTGATGAGCGACCTGTTGCGCGCGGTCCGCCGGGCGCCCGAGTTCCTGAAGGCCGCCGACATCTGGCTGGTCGAGGTCTCGGAGCCGCTGAAGGCGCGGCAGGCCGAGCAACTCGGCGCCGGCGTGCGCTGGGCCGGCGCGCTCCACGAGGTTCCGGACGGCGCGCCGCTGCTGTTGATCGCCAACGAACTGCTCGACTGCCTGCCGGCCCGGCAATTCGTGCGCACCGCGACCGGCTGGGCCGAGCAGGTGATCGGGCTCGACGCCGAGGGCGAGCTGGCGTTCGGCCTGACGGCCACGCCGGCGGCCAGCCTGCTGCCGGACGCGCCGCCGGGTGCAGTCTTCGAGCAATCGGCCGCGCAGGCGGCGCTGGGCGCAGAGCTGGGACGCCGCGTGGTCGCCGACGGCGGGGCGGCGCTGCTGATCGACTACGGCCGCGCCGAGCCGGGGTTCGGCGACACCCTGCAGGCGCTGCACCGCCACGAGAAGGTGGACCCGCTGGAAACCCCCGGCGAGGCCGACCTCACCGTCCACGCCGACTTCCCCGCGGTGCTGGAGGCGGCCCGCCGCCAGGAGGCGCAGACCGCGATCCTGACCCAGGCGAGCTTCCTGGCCGCCATGGGGATCGGCGCGCGCGCCGAGGCCCTGCTGCGCGCCAGCCCCGGCCGCTCGGGGAGCCTGGGCCGCCAGTTGCACCGGCTGGTCGGGGCCGAGGAGATGGGCGAGCTCTTCAAAGCGGCCTGCATCCATTCACCGGGCTGGACGCCGCCGGGCTTCGAGGACTGCGACCCATGAGCGAGCTTCCCGTGCTGACGTCGCCGCTGCTGGACCTGACCGGCGTGCGCCACGCCTTCTTCACGCGCCAGGGCGGGGTCTCGCAGGGGATCTACGCGGGCCTCAATGTCGGCCTGGGCTCGCGTGACGACACCGAGGCGGTGCGCGAGAACCGCCGCCGCGCCGCCGCCCATTTCGGCGCCGCCGAGATCCTGACCGCCTACCAGGTCCATTCCGCCGAAGCCGTGGTCGCCGACGGGCCCTGGACCGGCGGCGCGCCACAGGCCGACGCCGTGGTCAGCGGCACGCCCGGCGTGGTCTGCGGCGCGCTGGCGGCAGACTGCGCGCCGATCCTGCTCGCCGATCCCGAGGCCCGGGTCGTCGCCGCCGCCCACGCCGGCTGGAAAGGCGCGCTGACCGGGGTGGCGGAGGCCGCGATCGTGCGGATGGAGACCCTGGGCGCCCGGCGCGATCGACTGCGCGCGGTCGTCGGCCCCTGCATCGGGCCAAAGTCCTACGAGGTCGGACTGGAGTTCCTCGAGACGTTCACGGCCGCCGACGCCGCCTACGCGCAGTTCTTCCGTCCCGGCGCCTCGGCCGCGAAGCGGATGTTCGACCTGCCAGGCTTCGTGCTCAGACGTCTGCGGGCGGCCGGCGTCGAGGCTTGCGAATGGATCGGCCGCGACACCTGCGCCGAGCCGGGGCTCTTCTTCTCCAACCGCCGCGCCTTCAAGGCCGGCGAGCCGGACTATGGCCGGCTGCTTTCGGCGATCGCGCTTGAGGGCTAGATCCGCTTCCGTCGCCCTCGTGCTTGGCGGTTTCGTTCGAACCTCCGAACGAAGATGAAGTCCCAGAGGGATAGACTCGCTCGCCGCCGCTGCTACAAGGCGCCCGCGAGCCGGAAAACGAGGGGTGACGGGGTCCGATGAAGCTGCTGGCGGGCAACTCCAACCGAACCCTGGCGCAGGCCGTCTCGACCCACCTCGACGTGCCGCTGACGCGCGCGCAGGTGAAGCGGTTCCCGGACAACGAGATCTGGGTGACCATCGACGAGAACGTGCGCGGCGAGGACGTCTTCGTCCTGCAGTCCACCAGCTATCCGACCAACGACAACCTGATGGAGCTGTTGATCTGCATCGACGCGCTGAAGCGCGCCTCGGCCAAGCGGATCACGGCGGTGATGCCCTACTTCGGCTACGCCCGGCAGGACCGCAAGACCGGCGGCCGCACGCCGATCTCGGCCAAGCTCGTCGCCAACCTGATCACCCGCGCCGGCGCCGACCGCGTGCTGACGATGGATCTGCACTCCGGCCAGATCCAGGGCTTCTTCGACATCCCGACCGACAACCTGCTGGCCGCACCGCTGATGGCCGTGGACATCAAGGCCCATTACGACAAGCCCGCCGAACTTTTGATCGTCTCCCCCGACGTCGGCGGAGTGGTTCGCGCCCTGGCCGTGGCCAGCCGGCTGAACGCCGACCTGGCCATCGTCGACAAGCGCCGCTCCGGCCCGGGCAAGAGCGAGGTGGCCAACATCATCGGCGACGTCACCGGCCGACGGCTGATCATGTTCGACGACATCGTCGATTCGGCGGGCACCCTGTGCAGCGCCGCCCAGTCGCTGATCGACGCCGGCGCGGTCGAGGTGTCGGCCTATGTCACCCATGGCGTGCTCTCGGGCGCGGCCTGCGAGCGGGTCAAGAACTCGGTGCTGAAGGAGCTGGTGATCAGCGACTCCATCGAGCAGCCGGAACCGGTGCTGACCTCGGCGAAGATCCGGACGGTGAGCTGCGCCCCGCTGATCGGCGAGGCCATCCGCCGGATCGCCAACGAAGAATCCGTCTCCAAACTTTTTGATTAGGGCGCGGAGCGGATCACCTTCGCTCATCGAGAGTTGATCCCCACGCGGTCACATTGTGGCCGCCCCCGCCGTGTATTCTCACCGTAACGATCGTTAGGGGGAAACGCCCTCATATGTACCTAGCCTATCCGGTCCGCCGCGGCTTGACGTTGGCCGCGCTTGCGGTCGCGACGCTGCTCGCCAGTTGCGCGCAGAAACCTCCGCCCCCGCCCCCGCCCCCACCCCCGCCGCCCATCGGGCTCTCGTCCCAGCTGATCGAACAGGCGAGCGCCTACAGCGCCTATGTCCGTCATGCCTCGGCGATCTCGCCGGCCTTCACCAGTGGAGCCCAGGTGTCCGAGGCGGTGCGCACCGGCGCCGCCTACCAGCCCGACCAGCTGCTGCGCGGGGCGATCGCCTATGGCGCGGTCGCCGCCCTGCAGGACCCGGCCTTCGTCAGCGGGCTGAAGGCCTATGCCGGCGATCCGGTCCAACGCCAGACGATCGCCTTCGAGATCATGAAGGACCCAGCCTACGTCGTGGGCATCGCCGGCTCGGACAGCGCCGCCGGCCTGGTGATCGCCGCGCTTGGCGAGAACGGCCGCAGGGTGCTCGACCAGGGCCGGAGGGTGAAACAGGCCGCCTACGACGTGCAGGGCTCCGCCTGGTCCAAGGGCGACGTCGCCGGCCGCGACGCGCGCCTCCTGCAGGCCAAGCAGTTGTCGGCCACGCCAGGCCTCGGCGAGGTCGAGGAGACCACGCGCCTGCAACAGGCCAGCATCGGCGCCCAGCCGCTGGCGTTGACCGGAACCGCGGTCGCGCCGCCCTACAGCCCGATGGTGATCCGCAGCCTGGCGGTGGCCGGCCTTGCGGCGCTGGGCTTCGCCGACGACACGCACCTGCAGTATGTGACGCCGCTGGTGACCGACCCGGCCTCGGCGACCTGCCTGAACATGTCCAAGCTGAACCTCTACCAGTGCCTGGCGGTGGCCAAGCCCTATTACGAGGACGTCTTCTGCCTGGGCCAGCATGTGATGGAGGACACCGGCGCCTGCCTGATCAAGGCCGCCGGCCTGCCGGTTCCGCCGGATCCCATCATCGAAGCCGCCAAGGCGCGAGCCGCGGAGGCCGCCGCGGCGAAGCTTAGCCGGAAGTCGGCGAAGCAGCCGCCGCGCCGCGCGGCCCGGCGCTGAGCGGTTTCGACGCAAAACCCGTCCCGGCCCGTTGCGCAGGCCAGGGCTATTGTGTATCTACGCGCACCTTTCGACCCCTGTGGGTCGCGGATCTGCGTCGCCGCGCGGCCTTCGCGCGGCGGCTTCGTTTTGAGGCAAGGCCATGGCCGATATCGTTCTGAATGTAGAAGTGCGTGAGCGTACCGGCAGCGGTGGCGCCCGAGCGGCCCGTCGCGAGGGTCTGGTTCCCGGCGTCCTCTACGGCGGCGACAAGGATCCGGTGGCGATCAGCGTGCGCGCCAACGAGTTCCGCAAGGCGCTGTTCACCGGCAAGCTGCTGGGCCACCTGGTGACCCTGAAGTACGGCTCGGAGTCCCAGCCGGTCATCGCCAAGGCGGTGGACATGCATCCGGTCACCGACGAGCCCTGGCACTTCGACCTGTTCCGCGTCGACGCGCACCAGACCGTCAAGATCGCGGTTCCGGTGCACTTCCAGAACCAGGACGCCAGTCCCGGCCTGAAGCGCGGCGGCACGCTCAACATCGTGCTGCACGAAGTCACCGTCTCGGTTCCGGCCGACGAGATCCCGGAAGACATCGTCCACGACCTGACCGGCCTGGACATCGGCGACTCGATCCGCATCGGCGACCTGAAGCTCTCCGGTTCGGCCCAGGCGGTGCTCGACGCCTCGACCGTCGTGGCGACCGTCACCGGCGCCTCGGCGCAGATGGCGGAAGAGGCGGCGGCCGAAGCGGCTGAGGGCGGCGCGGCCTAAAGCCTCGCCGCATCCACGGATGCTGCTCATCGCGGGCCTCGGCAACCCCGGCCAGGGGTATTCGAAGAACCGCCACAACATCGGCTTCATGGCCGTTGACGAAATTGCGCGCCGGTGGGGTTTCTCGCCGGCGCGTTCGCGTTTCCACAGCCTGGCCAGCGAAGGCGCGATCGAGACGCCGGCCGGGCCGGTACGCGCCCTGATCCTCAAACCCCAGACCTTCTACAACGAGAGCGGCCGCGCGGTCGGCGAGGCGCTGAAGTTCTTCAAGCTGGCGCCGGCCGACCTGGTGGTCTTCTACGACGAGATCGACTTGGCGCCGGGGCGCTTCCGGATGAAGACCGGCGGCGGCGCAGCCGGCAACAACGGCATCCGCTCGGTCACCGCACGGGTCGGCCCCGATTTCCGCCGCGCCCGGCTGGGCACCGGCCACCCCGGCGACAAGGCGCTGGTCATGGGCCACGTGCTTTCCGACTTCCACAAGGCCGAGATGAGGTGGGTCGAGCCGCTGCTGCAGGCTTGCGCCGACGCCGCGCCGCTGCTGGCGGCCGGGGAGGACGAGAAGTACCAGACCGAGGTCATGCGCCTGGCCCCGGCGGAAAAGGTCGACCCGCGCGCGCTGGCCCGCGGCAAGGACTGAGGCGCCGCCGCGATCATCCCAGCCATGGAGCCGACCAGAAGATGTGGCGGGCACAGGCTGAATGGACGCGTGATCCACGGCGCGCCGGCCGCAGATCAGCCGCACCGGCCCGCCCGCTCAGGCGATTTAGATCAGATCAGGCGGGGTCGTAGTTGAGGATCGGCCCCAGCCAGCGCTCGGCGGTCGACAGCTCCCAGCCCTTGCGGCGCGCGTAGTCCTCGACCTGGTCACGCTCGATCCGCCCGACGCCGAAATAGTGCGCCTCGGGATGGGCGAAGTAGAGGCCGGAGACCGCCGCGGGCGGGGTCATGGCGAGGCTCTCGGTGAGCTCCAGGCCGGTGGCCCGGGTGGCGTCGAGCAGGCGGAACAGGGTGGTCTTCTCGGTGTGGTCGGGCTGGGCGGGATAGCCCGGAGCCGGCCGGATGCCGCGGTACTGTTCGGCCACCAGCAGGTCGATGTCGAACGGCTCGTCGGGCGCATACCCCCAGAGCTCCGTGCGCACGCGCCGGTGCAGGGCCTCGGCGAAGGCCTCCGCCAGCCGGTCGGCGATGGCGGTCGACAGGATCGCCGAATAGTCGTCGCCGGCCTCACGGAACCGCTTGGCCAGCTCCAGCTCGCCGTGCCCGGCGGTCACGGCGAAGCCGCCGACCCAATCGGGCTTGACGCCGATCGGCGCCACGAAGTCGGCGAGCGCCACATTGCGCTGGTCGCCGGTCTTCTGCATCTGCTGGCGCAGGGTGTGCAGGCGGGCGATCTCGCCCTGGCGGCTCTCGTCGGCGTAGAGGACGATATCGTCGCCGTCGGCGTTGGCCGGCCAGAAGCCGACCACGCCGCGGGCCTCCAGCAGCCCCTCCTGGATGATCCGCGCCAGCATGGCCTGGGCGTCGGCGTAGAGGTCGCGGGCGGCTTCGCCCACCACGTCGTCCTCGAGGATCTGCGGGAAACGGCCGACCAGCTCCCAGCTGGCGAAGAACGGCGTCCAGTCGATGTGGCGGGCCAGCTCCGGCAGGTCATAGGGCGCGAAGGTCTTCACGCCCAGGAAGCCCGGCTTCGGCGGATCGTAGGTCGACCAGTCCGGCGTGAAGGCGTTGTTCCGCGCCTCGACCAGGGTGGCGCGGGCGCGGTTGCTCTGGCCGCGGGCGAACTGGACGCGGACCTTCTCGTAGTCGGCGACGGTCTCGGCCATGAAGCGGTCGCGCTCGGTCGGCGACAGCAGGTTGGAGACCACGCCGACGGCGCGGCTGGCGTCCAGCACATAGGTGGTCGCGCCCTGGTACTTGGGCGCGATCTTCACCGCGGTGTGGGTCTTGGAGGTGGTCGCCCCGCCGATCAGCAGCGGAATCTTGAACCCGCGACGCTGCATCTCGGCGGCGACGAAGGCCATCTCGTCGAGCGAGGGGGTGATCAGGCCGGAGAGGCCGACGATGTCGACCTTCTGCTTCTCCGCCTCGTCGAGGATGCGGTCGACGGGAACCATGACGCCGAGATCGATGACCTCGTAGTTGTTGCACTGCAGGACCACGCCGACGATGTTCTTGCCGATGTCGTGGACGTCGCCCTTGACGGTGGCCATCAGGATCTTGCCGGCGGCTTCGCGCGGCTTGCCCTCCTTCTCGGCCTCCATGAAGGGCATCAGGTAGGCCACCGCCTGCTTCATCACCCGGGCCGACTTCACCACCTGGGGCAGGAACATCTTGCCGGCGCCGAACAGGTCGCCGACGACGTCCATACCGGCCATCAGCGGGCCCTCGATAACGTGCAGCGGGCGTTCGGCCTTCTGTCGCGCCTCCTCGACATCGATCTCGATGAATTCACCGATCCCGCGGACCAGGGCGTGCTTCAGCCGCTCCTCCACCGGCCCTTCGCGCCAGGTGAGGTCGGGCCCCTTGGCCTCGCTCTTGCCGCCCTTGTACTTGGGCGCGAGGTCGACCAGGACTTCGGTCGGGACCTTCCCGTCGGCGCGCTTGCGGTTGAGGATCACGTCCTCGACGGCCTCGCGCAGTTCGGCCGGGATCTCGTCATAGACCGGCAGGTCGCCGGCGTTGACGATCCCCATGTCCATGCCGGCCGCGATGGCGTGGTAGAGAAAGACCGAGTGAATGGCCCGGCGCACCGGCTCGTTGCCGCGGAAGCTGAAGGAGACGTTGGAGACGCCGCCGGACACCCGGGCGTGCGGCAGGGTCTGCTTGATCCGCCGGGTCGCCTCGATGAAGTCGACGGCGTAGTTGTCGTGCTCCTCGATCCCGGTCGCCACGGCGAAGATGTTCGGATCGAAGATGATGTCTTCGGCCGGGAAGCCGACCTGTTCGGTGAGGATCCGGTAGGCGCGGGTGCAGATCTCGACCTTGCGGTCGGCGGTGTCGGCCTGGCCCTGCTCGTCGAAGGCCATGACCACCACGGCCGCGCCATAGCGCAGGCAGGCTTTCGCCTGTTCGATGAACTTGGCCTCGCCTTCCTTCATGCTGATAGAGTTGACGATCGAGCGGCCCTGGACGCACTGCAGCCCGGCCTCGATCACCTCCCACTTGGAGCTGTCGATCATCACCGGCACGCGGGCGATGTCCGGCTCGGCGGCGATCAGGTTGAGATAGGTCCGCATGGCCGCGACGCTGTCGAGCAGGCCCTCGTCCATGTTGACGTCGATCACCTGCGCCCCGGCGTCGACCTGCTGGCGCGCCACGCTCAGCGCCTCGGGATAGTCCCCCTCGGCGATCAGCTTGCGGAATTTGGCCGAACCGGTGACGTTGGTCCGCTCGCCGACGTTGATGAAGATGGGGCGCATTTCACTGAAACCTGAGTGTCATCCCGGTTTCGCCAAGCGAAGACCGGGACCCATGAACATCGGGGATGGCAATTAGAACAGCGTGACCGGCGCGTGAACGCCGGAAAGGCCGGAATTCGTGGGTCCCGGACAAGCGCGGCGCACTTTCCGGGATGACGGCTACTTCAGGCAAGTTCGAACGGCTCCAGGCCGGCCAGCCGCATGGCCTTGGGGCGTTCCGGGACCAGCCGCGGCGCCAGATCGCGCACCTCGTCGGCGACGTGGCGAATGTGGTCGGGGGTGGTGCCGCAGCAACCGCCCAGGATGTTGACCAGGCCGGCCTCGGCCCATTCGTGCAACTGGTGTCCGGTCTGGTGCGGGGTCTCGTCGTACTCCCCGAAGGCGTTGGGCAGGCCAGCGTTCGGATAGGCCGAGACCAGGGTATCGGCGATCCGCGCCAGCTCGGCGATGTGCGGCCGCATCAGCTCGGCGCCGAGCGCGCAGTTGAGGCCGACGGCGAACGGCTTGGCGTGTTTCACCGAATTCCAGAACGCCTCCACCGTCTGGCCCGACAGGGTGCGCCCCGAGCGGTCGGTGATGGTGCCCGAGATCCAGATCGGCAGCGGCTCGTAGCCCTGTTCCTCGAGGTCGAGGATGGCCTTGATCGCCGCCTTGCAGTTCAGGGTGTCGGTGATGGTCTCGATCAGGAAGAGGTCGACGCCGCCCTCGTGCAGCGCCTTGGCCTGCTCGGAATAGGCCGCATAGACCTGCTCGAAGGTGACCTTGCGAGCGCCAGGATCGTTCACGTCCGAAGACATCGACAGCATCACCGGGAGCGGGCCGATGGAGCCGGCCAGGAAGCGCGGCTTTCCCGGCTCCTTCTCGGTCCAGCGGTCGGCGACCTCGCGGCCGATGCGGGCGCCCTGCAGGTTGATGTCGCGCACGGCGCTTTCCAGCCCGTACTCGGCCTGGCCGATCGAGGTGGCCGAGAAGGTGTTGGTCTCCGAGATATCGGCGCCGGCGGCGAAATACTGGTCGTGCAGGTCGGCGATGATGTCCGGCCGGGTGATGCACAGGAGATCGTTGTCACCCTTCAACTGGCCCGGATGAGCCTGGAACCGTTCGCCGCGATAGTCGGCCTCGTCGAGGCCGCGCTTCTGGATCATCACGCCCCAGGAGCCGTCGAGCACCAGCACCCGCTCCTTGGCCGCGGCCTTCAGCGCCGCGATACGCTCTTGCCGCGTCATGCCGCCGCCTCCTCCTGGGGAGCTTCAGGTTCGCGCACGCCCAGCACCCGGCATATGGCGTAGGTCAGGTCGGCGCGATTCAGGGTGTAGAAATGGAAGTCCGAGAAGCCTTCCTCGACGAGCTTGGCGCACATCTCGGCGGCCACCGAGCCGGCGATCAGCCGGCGGGTGTCGGGATCCTTGTCCAGCCCCTCGAACAGGTTGGCGAGCCAGCCCGGCACCTGGATGCCGATCGGGCCGGCCATCTTCTTGAGGCCCTTGAAGTTGGTCACCGGCATGATTCCCGGCGAGATCGGAATGGTGATCCCGGCCTTGCGGACCTTCTCCATGAAGCGAAGGAAGCCGTCGATGTCGAAGAAGAACTGGGTGATCGCCCGCGTCGCGCCGGCGTCCACCTTGGCCTTCAGGACCTCGATGTCGTGCTCCAGCGACGGGCTCTCCGGATGGATGTGCGGGTAGAGGCCGACGCTGATCTCGAACGGCGCGATGGCGCGGATCGCCTGGGTCAGTTCCGTGGCGTTGTTGTAGCCGTCGACGCGCGGCGTGTAGCGGCCGCCGATCTGGCCCGGCGGGTCGCCGCGCAGCGAGACGATGTGGCGGACGCCGGCCTCCCAATAGTCGCGGATCACCTCGTCCACCTCCTCGCGGGCGGCGTCGACGCAGGTCAGGTGGGCGGCAGGCTTCAGCGTTGTCTCGCGCAGCATGCGCAGCACCGTGCGGTGGGTGCGGTCCCGGGTGGAGCCGCCCGCCCCATAGGTGACCGAGACGAAGGACGGGTTCAGCGGCTCCAGCCGGCGGATCGCCTCCCACAGGGCGACCTCGGCCTCCGGCGTCTTCGGCGGCGAGAACTCAAAAGAAACCGTCGGCGGCGGCCGGTGGCTTTCGCCGGCGCGCGCCACGGGACCCAGGGCCGAATGGGGGGCGGCGGATTGTTGCCGGCTCATGCGGCGCTCCTTTGACGGTCGCGGCCGCGCTCGGCCGTCCAGATCTTCACGGTGAGGCCTTCCTTGCGGGTCGGCGGCAGGTCGCCGGCCTGAATGTCGGGAAACCCCGCCTCGCCCAGCCAGCGATAGATCTCGGCGTCGGAAAAACCCAGCCGGCGGTGCTGGTGCTGCTCGCGCAGGAACTCCAGCCCGTGCGGGGCGAAGTCGACGATGATCAGCTTGCCCGGATCGGCGACGATGCGGCCCGCCTCGCGCACGGCGGCGGCGGGGTCGGCGAGGTAGTGCAGCACCTGGTGGACGATGACCAGGTCGGCGCTGGCGTCGGGCAGGCGGGTGCCGAAGATGTCGCCGTGGCGCAACTCGCAGCGCGCCAGGCCGGCCTGCGCCACATGGTTGCGGGCGATGTTCAGCATCTGCTGGGAGAGGTCGAGGCCGAGCGCCTGGTCGACCCGCGGGGCCAGCAGGGTCAGCATCCGCCCGGTGCCGGAGCCGAGATCGACCAGGCGCTTGAACGGACCCGGCCCGGCGGCCTTGAGGATCGCCTGCTCGACATCGGTCTCGGCCACGTAGAGCGAGCGGATCTCGTCCCAGCGGGCGGCGTTGCGGGCGAAATATTCGGCGGCGTCGGTGGCGCGCTCCGCACGCACCCGGCTGAGCTGCTCGGCGTCGCGCGCCAGCACCGGATCGGCGGGATCCATGCGCGCCAGGGTCTCGGCGACCAGATCGGAAGCTTGCCCCGCCGTCGTCAGGCGGTAGAAGACCCAGGCCCCGTCCGGAAACCGCTCGACCAGACCGGCTTCGGCGAGCAGCTTGAGGTGGCGCGAGACGCGGGGCTGGCTCTGGTCGAGTACGCGGCAGAGCTCCAGCACCGCCAGTTCCTCGTGCGACAGCAGCGCGAGGATGCGCAGGCGAGTCGGTTCGCCCGCCGCGCGCAGCACGTCAACAGCCTGGCCCGCCGTGAGCTTCATGCTCCATATAAAGATATCCTTATGTCTTTATGTCAAGTCGCAAGCGGACTCGTGCGCGTCCGCGCCGCCTGGCGAACCGCCGGCGGCTCAGCGGTTCGCCGCGACCACGACGGTCGCTTCGGAGATGCCGAGTTCGGCCATCTGCTCACTGATCTTCGGCTCCAGCCCGGCTGCAGCGCGCAGGTCCGCCGCCCCGCCCGCGGCGTCGCCTGACTTCAGCTTCGCCAGCCCACGCGCATAGAGCGACGGCGCGAGCTTCGGCTGCAGCTTCAGGGCGGTGTCATAATCGGCGAGCGCCTGTACGAATTCGCCGCGGCGGAGGTGAACCATGCCACGGCTGTCGAACACCATCGCCACGCGTGAGCCGCGCCGGATCGCCAGGTCGCAATCGGCCAGCGCCTGGTCGAGCCCCCGGCCCCAGAGTGCACGGGCCCAGCAACGCTCGTTCAGTGCGATCCCGACCTGGAACGACTTCGGGTATTTCGCCAGCCAGGCGTCGAGGCGGGCGATCGCCCGCTCGTACTGGCGCGCCTGCACATAGCCACCGGCGATATCGAGCTCCAGGTCGGGCTGGTCCGGCTGAGTGGTCAGGGCAGCCTGGAAATCGGCGTCGGCGGCCTCCACCTGGCCGGCGGCGAGGCGGATGTGAGCGCGCACGACCAGCGCGTCGGCGAAGGCCGGCTTCAGCTTCAAGGCCTTGTCGAGGTCACGCATGCCCTCCAACGGAGCCTGGCTCGCCAGCCTCCACCGCGCGCGGTCGTAGTAGAGGTCGGCGTTGTCGGGCTCCCGGGCGATCGCCTGATCGAGAGTCTTGATCGCACCCAGGTAGTCGTGGCGGGCGGCGGCGGCGGCCGCGCGACGTCGCAGCGCGCCGACATCGAGAGCCTCGGCCGCAGCCGCGCCGGCGGCGTTCGCCACCTGGAGATCCGGCGCCGCGGTGGACGGCGGACCGGCGCGCACGCCTTCGTCGTCGAGCCGGAAGACCGGGCCGCCGTTGTAGGTGAAGTAGAGGGCGTGCTGGCTTTGCGAGACGAACACCCGGTGCGACAGAAAGAAGTCGGCGCCCAGCAACATGTCCACGCCGGGAAAGTCGGTCTTGGCGACGCGCAGGCGGGTGTTCTTGATCGTCTCGTTGCCTATCTCCAAGCTCGAGAAGGGCAGGATGTAGCTGTCGGTCGCCCGGCGGCCGATGCCGCGCGCCGCCTCGTCCATACTGGCTTGGTCCGCCTCCAGCCTCGCGCCGGCCTTCAGCGCCGTGCTCAGCTTCAACATGGAGCGGCCTGCCCCGGTGTCGAAGGTGACCCGGATCGGCAGGTCGTTGACGCGCGCTCGACCATAGATGTGGGGGTCGACCGGCGTGGTGCGGGCGATCGGCATCATCGACACGGCCGCGACGCTGGTCGCCCAATAGGCCAGCATGACCTTTTCGCAGTCGGCCGGCCTGAAGATGCGCACCACGCCGTTGGCAAGATCGTACTCGATGTCGAGAATGCCGAGGATGTTCTGGCCGAGCAGGCCGTCGGCGTCGCCGAGGGTGTCGCCGGCGACCAGGAACTCGAGGTTCTTGAACGTCGTTGCGTCGAGCTCGAACTCGGCCGCCTTGCCGAGCCGCGCCGAGGTCGTGCCGACGGCGCCCTGCAGATAGAACCCCGGCAGGCCGCTCGAGCTCATCTTGAATTTCTCAGCCGCCCGCGGCGTCACCATGCTGAAGAAGGCGCCGGAATCGACGACCAGCCGGGCCGGCTCGCCGTTGACCTTGGCCGAAACGAGCGGCGTGAGGCCGTCCATCGTCACCGGCAGCTCGGCCAGCTTCCCGAGCGTGCAACGGGGCGGAGCCGCCAGGGCTGGCGAGGTGGCGGCCATCATGGCGACCAGAAGCGATATGAAACGGAATGATATGCCACTCATGGTGGCAATCCTAATCCGTAACCCGCCCGCGGCGAAGACCCTACAGCAGAGCTTGAGAACCTGGCGGGCGCGGCGCCGATTTCGCGCTTTCGACCGCGCCTCGACCCATTCTCGCCGCAGTCGAGGACCTAGGCTGAAAGCTCCCCCGACAAAGACGCACGTCCAAGGGAGGCCCCCATGACTTCGATCGAAACGCCCCGCCCCGTGGTCCAGATCGGCGTGTTTGCGGCGCAGGAGGGATGGCTGCTCACGCATCCGGCCGTCCAGGGCCGGTTCGAGGATCGCGAGGAGGCGATGGCTGCGGCCCGGCGCCTGGCGCACCTGGAGAGCTGGCGCGGGCACATGGTCGACATGCTGGTGCAGGAGCCGTTCAGCGCCGAGGTGGCCTCGTTCGACCCGCGCTGAGGCTGCGCGCTGGCGGCGCGCAGCGGCCGATCCGGCCGGCATAGAGGCAAAGCCACCCCACCGGCCGCCAGACGTCGCGCAAGGCTCAGTTCTCCAGCGAAACCCGGCCGTGCTCGAACCGGATCGGCGCGGCGAGCAGGGCGCGAAAGGCCTTGTAGCCGGCCTCGCCCGGTCGGAAGGCGTGCAGGAAGATGTGGTGACGACCGTCGGGGGCCACGGCGACGGAGGGATGGCCCGGTCCCCACCAGTCTCCGGTCGAGCTGAGGAAGACTTCCGAGGATTTGCGGTAGGGCCCGGTGGGAGCCTCGGCCACCGCCGCGCCGATGCCATAGTGGGCGGTCGAGAAGTCGTTGCCGGCGTAGAGCAGGTGGTAGCGGCCCTCCTCCCGGGTGATCCAGACGCCCTCGATCAGATGACCTTCCCATGGCAGATCATTCTGCAGGATGACCACGGGCTCCCCCACCAGCCCGCGCGCGCCCGGCGACAGGCGCTGGGCGTAGACGCGGGTGCGCAGCGCCTCCAGCGCCTCGACCATCCGCGCGCGCTCGTCCGGCGGGGCGTCGGCCAGGGCGGCGGCCAGGCGCAGCTCGAACGCCGGGAGGTCGGCGGTCGCCGCCTCGATCAACAGCTGCAGGGCGAAGAACTGGGCCATCGGCTCCAGCCCCTCGATCCAGGGCCAGAGGGTCAGGGTGAAGGCCGCCGTCCGGCGGTCGGCCTCGCCGACGAAGAGCTGGCCCGCCAACGCCGGGCGCCGCTGCAGCAGGGCGGCCAGGGCGCGCGGCCAGACGCCGTTGTCGTCGCGCTTCCAGACCAGCCACGGCGCGCCCTCCGCGTCGATCAGGACATGGGAGTCGATCACCCCGCCGGTGACGATCGGGGCGGGATCGGCGCGGAACGGCCCGTCTGGCGAAGCGCTGCGGGCCAGCCCGATGGCCAGGCTGCGGTCCGGCTGGCGGGCGGTGAAACAGACCAGCCATTGATCGTGCAGACGATGCAGCTCGGGGGCCCAGAAGTCGCTGACCTCCGGGCCGGCAAGCGCCCAGGCCGGCGCTGCGCCGCGGGGAAAGACAAAGCCGCTCAGCCGCCAGCGCTTCAGGTCGCGAGAGGCCAGGATCGGGAAGGCGTCCGGCGCGTCATTGGAGGTGACCAGCAGCCGGTAGTCGCCGGGACCGACCTGCACCACGCACGGGTCGCCGTAGCCGTAGAGGATCTTCGGCGAGACCGGCTCGGTGAGGATCGGCGCAAGGCGCGGGTCGGCGGCCGCGGGCGGGGCCTGGCGAGCCTGCGGCCGACGCAAGCCGAAATCGCGGGCGAGGCCTTCGAACAGGTCGAGGAAGGCGGGCTGGTCGAGCGTCGCCAGCTGATAGCTGCGCTCCAGGCCGCCGGCCTCGGCGAGGCTCAGCCGCCAGGGGGCGCCGGCAGTGAGCCGGATGCGAAAATCCGCCGGCGCGCCCTGCGGCGCTGCGAGCTCGGGAGGGATCATGCCGGCACAACGCACGAGGGCGGCCGAGGTCGTGCGCGGCCGCTCCAGGTTTCGCCGGGACGAGGCGCAACAAATGGTCGAGCTGAGGGTTCTACGGTCGCCGACCGAAACGGCGCTACGTCAGGGAGACACAGCCATGAAGACGATCGTGATGGCCGCCAGCGCCGCGGCCCTGCTGGTGACCGCCGGCGCGGCGGACGCCGCGCCCCGCCATAAGGCCGCTCGAACCCACCACCACCACCACCACGCCTCGGCCTCGGCGTCGGTCACCAGCCCGGCGCAACCGATCCCGTACGCCCAGCTCGACGCCTATCTGGCCGCCTCGCCGCGGCAGCGCGCCAGCAAGGACTGGTGGGCGGGATCGACGATGGCGGCGACCGGAACCAGCGCCACCGCCTCCGCCAACAGCGGCGCGGCGACGGGCTCGCCCATGAGCGGCTCGATGAGCTCAGGCGCGATGAATTCCGGCTCGATGAGCTCTGGCGCGATGAATTCGGGCGCGACCGGCTCGACCAGCGGGACCGGCGCGACGGACAACGCCGGCGGCGCGGCCGGCGCGGTCAATCCGCCGACCGACACCGGCTCGGCGAGCGGCAGTTCGACGACGTCGGGGACCACCGGCGGCGACACCAGCAGCACGACGGCGCCGTCCAACAGCTCCGGCTCGACCACCTCGCCGCGCTAAGCCGTCAGCCTGGCAGCCTGCGAAGCCTATCACCCCCGGCCGGCGACGGCCGGGGTCGCTCGTGTTCGCCGACTTCGGTCTACAGGCTGACCTGGGTCCCCAGCTCCACCACGCGACCCGGGGGCAGGTGGAAGAAGCTCGTCGGATCGGCGGAGTTCTTGTTGAGGAAGACGTACAGCTGGCGCCGCCAGGCCGCGAAGCTCGACGAGGAGCTGGCGACGATGGTGCGGCGGCTGAGAAAGAAGGTGGTGGCCATGATGTCGAACTTCAGGCCCCGTTTGCGGCAGGCGGTGAGCGCCTTGGGGATGTTCGGCCGCTCCATGTAGCCGTAGCGGATGATCAGGTACCAGAAGCCGCCGCCCAGGTCGGTGATCTCCACCCGGTCGTCCTCGTCCACATAGGGCCGCGACTCGTTGACCACGCGCAGCAGGACGTTCTTCTCATGAAGCACCCGGTAGTGCTTCATGCTGTGCATCAGGGCCGCCGGCGTGGTGTCCGGCTCCGAGGTCAGGTAGATGGCCGCGCCCGGGATCCGGGTCGGCGCACGCTGGGCCATGATCTTCAGGAAGTCGGCGAGCGGCAGGCCGTCCTTGATCAGCTTGGCGCGCAGCAGGCCGGTGCCCCGCACCCAGGTGGCCATCAGCACGATCAGCCCGCCGCCCAGCATCAACGGCACCCAGCCGCCGGTCAGCACCTTCAGCAGGTTGGCGCTGAAGAAGGTCAGGTCGAGCGCCAGCAGTGGCGCCAGCAGGCCGAGCGCCAGCGGCAGCTTCCAGCCCCAGCACCGGCGCACCACGATGAAGGCGAGGCAGGTGGTCACCACCATGGTTCCGGTCACCGAGATGCCGTAGGCGTGGGCCAGGGCGTCCGAGGAGCGGAACGACAGCACCAGCAGCACAACCCCGACGAACAGCAGCCAGTTGATCGGCGCGACATAGATCTGACCCGCCTCGGTGGCGGAGGTGATCTTGATGTTCAGCCGCGGCAGCAGGCCGAGCTGGATGGCCTGCTGGGTGAGCGAGAAGGCCCCGGTGATCACCGCCTGGCTGGCGATGACGGTGGCGACCGCGGACAGCACCACCCAGCCGATCCGCCATTCCGGCGGAGCCATCAGGAAGAACCAGTCCCGCTTCTCGAGCAGCACATGCGCGGCCTGGGCGTGGGCCAGCGCCTTGGACGCGATCGCCGCCTGGCCGAAATAGTTCAGCGCCAGGCAGGGGAAGACCAGGGTGAACCAGGCCGTCTGGATCGGCAGGCGGCCGAAATGGCCCATGTCGGCGGTCAAGGCTTCGGCCCCGGTGACCGTCAGGAACACCGCGCCCAGCACCAGGAAGCCGACCAGGCCGTGATGCGCCAGGAAGCCCGCCGCGTAGAGCGGCGAGATCGCCATCAGCACGCCCGGCGCGTCCTTGATGTGCAGAATCCCGACGGCGCCCAGGGCGAGGAACCAGACCACCATGACCGGCCCGAACAACCGCCCGACCTTGGCCGTCCCGTGGCTCTGGAAGGCGAAGAGGCCGGTCAGGATCAGCAGGGTGACGACGATCACCTCCTGGGTGTCGAACCAGTGGGAGAAGCCGCGCACCGACTTCATCCCCTCGACCGCCGAGAGCACCGAGATCGCCGGCGTGATGACGCCATCTCCGTAGAAGAGGGCGGCGCCGATGGCCCCCAGGGCGAACACCCCGATGGTCTGGGCCTTCAGGCCGCGCTGGGCGAGCGCCATCAGCGACAGCACTCCGCCTTCGCCGTTGTTGTCGGCGCGCATCAGGAAAAGGACGTACTTGAGCGTGACCACCAGGATCAGGGCCCAGAGCGCGAGCGACAGCACGCCCAGGATGTCGGCCTGGGCGAGGCGCTGCGCCGGGATCTCGGCGAGGGCGTCGCGGAAGGCGTAGAGGGGGCTCGTACCGATGTCGCCGAACACCACGCCGACGCTGCCCAGCGCCAGCGGCCAGAAGCGTCCTGCCCCGCTCCCATGGGCGGCGGGATCGACGGTGGCGGGATGTGCAGCGGATGAATCGGACGCAGCGAGAGACGGCTCGCTCGTCATGGCTGGACCTGCTCCGGACGCCGATCAGAGCCGGCGGCGGTCGAATTACGCCCGCGACATATCCTGGGCAAGCGGATTCGCCCGCCCGGTTCCAGCCGGCGGCGCGGCGCCGAGCACGCGGGCTTTCCAGGTTCAGGGCTCAGCCGCGCCCTTCGGGCCGTGGAGGACCGAGCGAGCGCGTTTCTGCTTTCGCCAAACGCGCTCCAGCCGGGGCTCAGCGGGTGAATTTGTGGAACTTGATCCGGTGCGGGATCAGGCTGTCGGTGCCCAGGCGGCGCTTCTTGTCCTCTTCGTAGGCTTCGAAGTTGCCTTCGAACCATTCGACGTGGCTGTCGCCTTCGAAGGCCAGGATGTGGGTCGCCAGCCGGTCGAGGAACCAGCGGTCGTGGCTGATCACCACGGCGCAGCCCGCGAATTCCTCCAGCGCTTCTTCGAGGTTCTGCAGGGTTTCGATGTCGAGGTCGTTGGTCGGCTCGTCGAGCAGGATGACATTGCCGCCGGTGGTCAGGGTCTTGGCCAGGTGGACGCGGTTGCGCTCACCGCCGGAGAGCAGGCCGACCTTCTTCTGCTGGTCGCCGCCGCGGAAGTTGAACGAGCCGACATAGGAGCGGGTGTTGATGTCACGCTTGTTCACGGTGAGGATGTCGAGGCCCTGGCTGACCTCCTGCCAGACGGTCTTGGCGGGATCCAGGGCGTCGCGGCTTTGGTCGACATAGGCGAGCTTCACCGTCTCGCCGAGGCGGAAGGTCCCCGAGTCGGGCTGTTCCTGGCCGGTGATGATCTTGAACAGGGTCGACTTGCCGGCACCGTTCGGGCCGATGACGCCGACGATGCCGTTGGGCGGCAGCTTGAACGACAGGTTCTCGAACAGGACCTTGTCGCCGTAGGCCTTCGACAGATTGTCGGCTTCCAGCACCAGATTGCCGAGGCGCGGGCCCGGCGGGATCTGGATGGTGGCGAAGCTCTGCGCCTGGCGGGTGTTCTCCTGCGCGCGGACCATTTCGTCGTAGGCGGCCAGACGAGCCTTCGACTTGGCCTGGCGGGCCTTGGCGCCGGAGCGCACCCACTCCAGCTCGCGGGTCATGGCGCGCTGGCGGGCCTCGCTCTCGGACTGTTCCTGGATGACCCGCTTGGTCTTCTGCTCGAGCCAGCCCGAGTAGTTGCCCTCGTAGGGGATGCCCTTGCCGCGATCGAGCTCCAGCGTCCACTTGGTGACCTGGTCGAGGAAGTAGCGGTCGTGGGTGACGAGGATCACGCAGCCCGGGAAGGCTTCCAGGTGATGCTGCAGCCAGGCGACGCTTTCGGCGTCGAGGTGGTTGGTCGGCTCGTCGAGCAGCAGCATGTCGGGCTTGGACAGCAGCAGGCGGGCCAGCGCGATGCGGCGCTTCTCACCGCCCGACAGCTTGTCGACCGGCCAGTCGTTCGGCGGGCAGCGCAGGGCGTCCATGGCCATCTCGATGCGGGAATCGATATCCCACAGGTCGCCGGCGTCGATCTTCTCCTGGAGGGCAGTCATCTCCTCCATCAGTTCGTCGGTGTAGTTTTCCCCGAGCTCGCCGGCGACTTCGTTGTAGCGGTCGACGATCTTCTTCTCTTCGCACCAGGCGATGGCGTTGCCCCAGACGTTCAGCGCCTCGTCGAGCTGCGGCTCCTGCTCCAGGTAGCCGCGCTTGACGCCGTCGGCGGCGATCGCCTCGCCGCTGAACTCGGTGTCGATGCCGGCCATGATCTTCAGCAGCGTCGACTTGCCTGAGCCGTTGACGCCGACGACGCCGATCTTCGCGTCCGGATAGAAGGACAGCCAGATGTTCTCGAAGGTCTTCTTCGGGGCGCCTGGGAAGGCCTTGGTCAGGCCCTGCATCTGGAAAATGTATTGCTGCGCCATCGGGCGTCCCGCGTCTTTCGCAAGGTGGTCAAGAGAGGTCGCCGTGCAGATAGCGGGCGCTCAGCCCCGGCGCAATGCGGCGCCGACGCTAGTGTCCCGATTCCGAAGTTCGCCAGCGCGCGGACGATTTTCCGGCGGTGGCCTGCGGAACACGAGCGTGGCCGGCGCGTACTGGAGGGAGAGTTAGTCTCGATGCAGAAGGGATGTTTTCATGCACAAGGACGAGATGAAGGGCGCCGCGAAGGACGCCAAGGGCTCGATGAAGAAGAGCGTCGGCAAGGCGACCGGCGATGAGCGCATGGAAGCCGAAGGCGCCGCCGACAAGGCTGCGGGCAAGGTCCAGAAGGGCGTGGGCAGAGTGAAGGACGCCGCTCGTAACGCTTTGAAACATTGACGCCCTTGCCGACCGAAGGCTCAGTCGGGTCCGGTCGCGGAAAGGGCTGCGCACGAGTGCGCGGCCCTTTTTGCTGCGCCGAGCCGGATCGGACGGGGCCTGCGGCGGCCTTGCTTCAGACGCGATCGTTGCTCATCTAGAGCCAAGCTTCGGACATGCGGCGCACGCGGACAGATGACGAAGGCGTGCGACTGCTGGTAGGAACTTCAAATCGGTCGAGCTTTCGGCCGGATGATGGATCCAGGTCCGCCGGCTCCTCGGCGCGTGAGGTGGCCGTCGCGGCGGCCGCCCAGAGTAAGGACGAGACCACTGGCCAGACTCTGGAAGAAGACGGTGACGCGGAACCGCTTGACCCCCAGCATGCTCGTCACCGTCGAGCGGGATCGAACCGCTGGCCCGCTCGTCGCGCGCTCCGCAGGCCTCATGGACAAGACGTTTCGCCGAAAGTTCGACGTCATCAGGCCGGTCTCGGAGAACCTCGTTCGCCTGGATCCGGCGGAAGCCGCCCCGCAGGGGGGCGAGGGCGACGGCTTCCATATGCTCGACACCACCATGATGTATGCGCCGCGTTCCGGCGGCGTGAAGCGCTACCTCAACGCCAAGAGCCACTGGCTCTCCACCCGCCGGCCGGACATCAGCCACACCCTGGTGGTGCCGGGGGCGCGCACACGCCGCCTGTCCGAGGGCCTGGTCACCGTGGCCGCGGCGCGCCTGCCGTTCGGCGACGGCTATCGGATGCCGGCGAGCGTCACCAAATGGGCAAGCGTCCTGCGGACCTGCAATCCGGACATCATCGAGGCCGGGGACGTCTTCGTGCCCGGGCACGCCGCGCTCGAAGCTGGCGACGCCCTGGGGGTTCCCGTGGTCGGCTTCTGCCACACCGATGCCGCGGCGCTGGCCGCCCTGCACCTCGGCGATTGGGCCGAGCAGCCGACCTTCAACTTCTGGGCCCAGGCCTATCAACGGTTCGACCTGGTGATCGCGCCCAGCCGCCACACCGCCGCGCGCCTCGCCGACGCGGGCGTCGACAAGGTCACGGTCCTGCCGCTCGGCGTCGACACCGAACTCTTCCACCCGAGCCGCGGGGACCGGGCCAGGCTGATCAGGAAGCTGGGGCTTGCGCAGGAGACCCGGCTGCTGGTGTTCGCCGGCCGGCCGGCGCGCGAAAAAAACGTCGAGTCGATGGTCGCCGCGGTCGAGCGCCTGGGGGCGCCCTACCACCTGCTGCTGATCGGCGCCGGGCGCGACGCGCGCAGTTCGGACCAGGTCACGTGCATCGACTACGAACGCGATCCGCAGAAGCTGGCGGCGCTGGTGGCCAGCTGCGACGCCTTCCTGCACGCCAACGAGAACGAGATCTTCGGCCTGGTGGTGCTCGAAGCCATGGCTGCGGGCCTGCCGGTGATCGGACCGAACAAAGGCGGAGTCGGCGAACTGATCGACGAACGGGTCGGCCAGCACGCCGAGCGCTCGGACCCGCAGAGCCTGGCCGACGGCATCGACGCCCTGTTCGCCCGCGACAGGGCGCAGATCGCCCTGGCCGCTCGCCGTCGCGCCGAGACGCGCCACAGCTGGGACATCACCTTCAACGGCCTGACCCAGCTGTACAGCGGACTGATCGCACGCAGCGTCCGGCCGCTCGCCCTCAGCGCCTGAGCCGCTAGCCATAGGCTGGCGAACTTCAGATCCGGCACACTCGCGGCTGGCGGCCAGGCGGGCGGGTCGTTAAATCCATGGGATGCGCACCGACACGCCCCAGCCGATCCGGCTCTCCGACTATCGCCCGCCCGCCTTCCTGATCGACGAGGTCCTGCTGACCTTCGATCTGCAGCCGAATGCGACCCGGGTGACAGCGAAGATCGCGGTCCGTCGCAATGGCGACCATGCCGCGCCGCTGCGGTTCAACGGCGAGCGGCTGACGCTGATCTCGGCGGCGATCGACGGCCGTTTGCTGGGAGAGGCGGAGCGCACGCTCGACGCCGAGTTCCTGACCATCCCCGGCGTGCCCGACGCCTTCGTGCTGGAGACCGAGGTCGAGATCGATCCGGAGAACAACAAGGCGCTGGAAGGCCTCTACATGTCCGGCGGCCGCTTCTGCACCCAGTGCGAGGCGGAGGGTTTCCGCAAGATCACCTACTGGCCCGACCGGCCCGACGTGCTGGCGCGCTTCACGGTGCGCATCGAGGCCGACCAGGCGTTCAGCCGGCTGCTCTCCAACGGCAACCTGATCGAGGCCGGCGCGCTCGACGGCGCTCGCCATTACGCGGTCTGGAACGACCCCTTCCCCAAGCCCTGCTATCTGTTCGCCCTGGTGGCCGGCGAGCTCGACGTGCTGGAGGACCAGCTCGTCACCTCGAGCGGCCGCAGCGTGGACCTGCGGATCTACGTCGATCCCGGCATGGCCCCGCGCGCGGCCTACGCCATGGACGCGCTGAAGCGAGCGATGACCTGGGACGAGGAGGCCTTCGGGCGCGAGTACGACCTCGACCTCTTCATGATCGTCGCCGTGCGCGACTTCAACTTCGGGGCGATGGAGAACAAGGGCCTCAACATCTTCAACTCCTCGCTGCTGCTGGCCGATCCGACGACCGCCACCGACGCCGACTACGAACGGATCGAGAGCGTCATCGCCCACGAATACTTCCACAACTGGACCGGTGACCGGATCACCTGTCGCGACTGGTTCCAGCTGTGCCTGAAGGAAGGCCTGACGGTGTTCCGCGACCAGGCCTTCTCAGCTGACATGCGCGGCCATGCGGTGCAGCGGATCAAGGACGTCAAGGCGCTGCGCGCGCGGCAGTTCGCCGAGGACCAGGGGCCGCAGGCCCATCCGGTGCGGCCGTCGAGCTATCTGAAGATCGACAACTTCTACACGGCGACCATCTATGAGAAGGGCGCGGAAGTAATCCGCATGCTGCGGCTGCTGATCGGACCCGACGCCTTCCGCACCGGCATGGACCTCTATTTCGAGCGCTGGGACGGCCACGCCACCACCGTCGAGGAGTTCATCCGCTGCTTCGCCGAGGCTTCCGGCCAGGACCTCTCGCACTTCTTCGCCTGGTACGAGCAGGCCGGCACGCCGCGGCTCAGCCTGCAGCAGACCTATAACGCGCAGGCCCAGACGCTGACCCTGGAGCTTCACCAGCAGACGCCCGCGACGCCTGGGCAGCCGCACAAGCGCCCGCTGCCGATCCCGGTGGCGGTGGGTCTGCTCGACCACGAGGGGCGACCGATGCGCTTCGAGCGTGACGGTGAAACCGTCGAGGAGACGCTCGTCGTGCTCACCCAGCCGCAGGCCTCGGTGACCCTGACCAAGGTCGCGCAGGAGCCGGCGGTCTCGGCGCTGCGCGGCTTCTCCGCGCCGGTGATCCTCAACAGCAACAGCCCGGCCCGGGACCGCTACGTCCAGCTGGCCTCCGATCCGGACCTGTTCAACCGCTGGGAGGCGGGCCAGGACCTGGCGCGCGAGCTGATCCTGGCGCGTGCCGACGGGCGGGCCGACGAGGTGGGCGAGGAACGCTACGCCGAGGCGCTCGGCCGGGCGCTCGAGGACCAGGCGGCGGATCCGGGCTTCAAGGCGCTTCTGATGGCCCTGCCCTCGGAAACGGACCTGGCGCTGGTAATGGCGCCCGCCGACCCGGCGGCAATCCACGCCGCCCGCGACGCCCTGCTGATGCGCCTGGCGGTGCACCTGGAGGACCGGCTGCGCCACCTGCACACCGGGCTGCAGGATCTCGGCGAATTCTCGCCGGACGCGGCCGGCGCCGGACGTCGCGCCCTGCGCAACGCGGCCCTCGACCTGCTGGCCGCCAACCCTCGCTCGGACAATGTCGAGCTGGCGATCGGCCACTTCGAGGCGGCGGCCAACATGACCGACGCCATCGGTGGGCTGAACGCGCTGATGCAGTTGGGCGGCGAGCCCTATGAGCAGGCGCTGATGGCCTTCTACGACCGCTGGAAGGGCGAGCCGCTGGTCGTCGACAAATGGTTCAGCGTCCAGGCGCGCGACCCCAGCGAAACGGCGCTGGGTCGGGTGATGGGGCTGACCGCGCATCCCGCCTTCGAGCCGAAGAACCCGAACCGGCTGCGGGCGCTGGTCTCGACCTTCGCCAACTTCAACCCGGCCCGCTTCCACGACCCCAGCGGCGCCGGCTATCAATTCCTGGCCGACCAGATCCTGGCGGTGGACCGCTTCAACCCGATGACCGCGGCCCGGTTGATCGATCCGCTGGACGGCTGGCGGCGCTACAAGCCCGAGCTCGGCGCCCTGATGAAGGCGCAGCTGCAGCGGATCGCCGCGACCGAGGGCCTGTCGAAGAACGTGCTGGAGAAGGCCAGCCGCGCGCTCGCCGAGGGCTGATAGCCTCACCCATGGGCTTGAAAGACAGCATGAGCCTGGGCGCGCGGATGCAACCCTGCGGGCCGGTCGTCGACGCCAAGGCGGCGGCGCGCGTCCGCGACACCCTGGGCCCCTCGCCCGCGCTCGACGCCGCCTGGCCGACGTTGGAGCCGGTGTTCGCCGCCTCGCCCTACCTCGCGGGCCTGGCGCGGCGCAATCCGGCCCGGCTCGCGGACCTGCTGCAGAGCGATCCCAACGCCCGGCTCGACGAGGTGCTGGCCCGCACCGCCGCGGTCGCCGAGGGCGACCTGGACGCCGCCTCGGCGAGCTTGCGCCGACTGAAAGCCGAACTGCACCTGCTGACCGCGCTGGCCGACCTGGGCGGGGTCTGGGACCTCGACGCGGTCACCGGGGCGCTGACCCGCTTCGCCGACGCCTCGGTGGCGGCCGCCTTGACCGTCGCGGCGCGCGGCGAATTGGCGGCAGGGCGGCTGAGCCGGCTGGGCGAGGGGCGAGAGGGTCCGGTCCCCGGCTGGTTCTGCATCGCCATGGGCAAACAGGGCGCCTTCGAGCTGAACTACTCCAGCGACATCGACGTCTCGGTCTTCTTCGACCCCGAGCGGCTGCCGCTGGCGCAGGGGGTGGAGGCGCAGCCGTTCGCTGTCCGGCTGACCCAGAAGCTCGCCGACCTGATGCAGTCGAAGACCGACGAGGGCTATGTCTTCCGCATCGACCTGCGCCTCAGGCCCGACCCCTCCTCGACGCCGCCGGCGGTCTCGACCCCGGCCGCCCTCGACTACTACGAGAGCGTCGGCCAGAACTGGGAACGGGCGGCCTTTATCAAGGCCCGCGCCTGCGCCGGGGACCTCGACGCGGCCGAGGCCTTCCTGGGCGAGCTCAAGCCGTTCGTCTGGCGCAAAAACCTCGACTTCGCGGCGATCGCCGACATCCATTCGATCAAGCGGCAGATCCATGCCCACAAGGTCGACGAGCGGGTCTCGGCCAAGGGGGTCGACCTGAAGCTGGGACGCGGCGGCATCCGCGAGATCGAGTTCTACGTCCAGACCCAGCAGTTGATCCTCGGCGGCCGCAATCCGAGCCTGAGGAGCAACCGCACGCTCGACGCCCTGGCGGCTCTGGTGGCGACAGGCCACGTGCAGCCGGAGACAGCCAAGGAGCTGACCGCGGCCTACCGCATGCTGCGCGAGGTCGAGCACCGGGTGCAGATGCTGGCCGACGAGCAGACCCACAAGCTGCCGGACTCCGACGCCGACCGCCGTCGGGTGGCCGCGATCGCCGGCTATGGCCTGTTGCGCAGCTTCGACGCGGCGATCACGCGCACGCTGAAGACCGTCAACGCCCGCTATGGCGAGCTCTTCCCGCAGGAGGAGCCGCTGTCCTCGCGCTTCGGCAGCCTGGTGTTCACCGGGGTCGACGACGATCCGGAGACCCTGGCGACCCTGGCGCGGATGGGCTTCTCCAGCCCGCCGCGGGTGTCCCAGACCATCCGCAGCTGGCACCATGGACACATCCCGGCGACGCGCACGGCGCGCGGCCGCGAGCTGTTCACCCGGCTAGCCCCGCGCCTGCTCGAGGCCGCCCAGGCGACCGGCGCGCCGGACACCGCCTTCAACCGGTTCGGCGACTTCTTTTCGCGTCTCTCGTCCGGCGTGCAGCTGCAATCGCTGTTCCTGGCCCAGCCGCGGCTGTTCGAGCTGGTGGTCGAGGTGATGGCCTTCGCGCCCCGGCTGGCGAGCACGCTGGCCCGCAGGCCGGCGGCGATCGACGCCATGCTGGACTCCGAATTCTTCCAGGAGATCGACCTGGCCGAGGACCGGCCGGTGTTCCACGCCGCAGTGGCCCAGGCCGGAGGTTTCGAGGCGGCGATGGACGCAGTCCGGCGGCTGCAGCGCGAACAGGCCTTCCGCGTCGGCGTGCAGGTGATGAGCGGCTCGGCGACCGCCGCCACCGCCGGCAAGGCGTTCGCCGATCTCGCCGACCTCTGCATCCAGGCGCTGGCCCCGGCCGCCCTCGCCGAAGCCGTGCGGTTGGGGGGCGAGTTCCCGGGCCAGGTGGCGGTGGTGGCGCTCGGCAAGTGCGGCTCCCGCGAGATGAGCGCCGGCTCCGACCTCGACCTGATGACCCTCTACCGCGCCGACGATCCGGCAGGCGCCTCCAGCCTCAAGGGCTGGGACGCCGGCGTCTTCTACGGCCGCTTCACCCAGCGGCTGATCGCGGCCCTGTCGACCCAGACCGGCGAAGGCGGGCTCTACGAGGTCGACATGCAGCTGCGCCCCTCCGGCACCAAGGGCCCGGTGGCGGTGAGCTTCGCGGCCTTCCAGAACTACTACCAGGGCGAGGCGGAGACCTGGGAGCACCTGGCGCTGACCCGCGCACGAATCGTCTGGGCGACCTCGGACGCCTTCACCCGCGACTGCGAGGCGGCCATCGAAAGCGCGCTGCGCCAGCCTCGCGACCGCGCCGCGACCGCCGCCGACGTCCGCGAGATGCGCGAGCTTCTGGAGCGCGAACGGCCGCCGAAGGGCGACTGGGACCTGAAGCTTTCGCCGGGCGGGCTGGTCGACATCGAGTTCGCGGCCCAGTTCCTGCAGCTGGCGCATGCGGCCGAGGGCGGGCCGCTGTCGCCCAACACCGCCGAGGCCCTCGCCGCCTTGCGCGACACACGGCTCGCCGCGGCCGAGCCGCTGGAGGCGCTGGAAGACGCCTGGCGGCTGCAGCAGGACCTGACCCAGTTGCTGAAGGTCGCGCTGGAGGACGTCCACGACCCGGCCCACGAGCCCAAGGCCTTCCTCGCCCTGCTCGCCCGCGCCGGCCATGCGCGCAGCTTCGCCAGCCTGCGCCAGCGCCTGGACAAGGCGCAGGCGGCCGCACGCCTCGCCTACGCGGCCCTCCTCCGTCCCTAAACCGCTTCGGAAAACTACGAGATATATCTAATAAGCCCTTGCACGTCGGGAAATTAGATATATCTACGCTGCATCTTAGATGTTTTGGAGAACATGAGATGCATGGAAGATTTCACCACGAAGGCCGCGAACGCCGCAGCCGTCATCCCTGGGGCGGCCACGGCATGGAAGGCTTCGGACGCCGGTACGGCGGTCGCGGCGGCCGCGTCGGCCGGCTGCTCGAGCACGGCGACCTCAGGTTCGTCCTGCTGGCCTTCATCGAGGAACAGCCGCGTCACGGCTATGAGCTGATCAAGGCGCTGGAAGAGCGCACCGGCGGCGCCTATCGGCCGAGCCCGGGCGTCGTCTATCCGACGCTGAGCCTGCTGGAGGACGAGGGCTTCATCCGTCCGTCGGCCGGCGAGACCGGACGCAAGCTCTACGAGATCACCGACCCTGGCCGCGAGGCATTGGCGCAGAACCGCGCCGGCGTGGACGCGGTGTTCGCGCGGATGGCCGAGGCCGCCGAGCGCAGTGGGGCCACCTCTCCGCGGGTGGGCCGGGCCATGGCCAACCTCGGCATGGCGCTGCAGCAGAAGCTCTCGGCGCCGCTCACGCCCGAGACGCTGGACCGGATCGTCGCCCTGATCGACGAGGCCGCCACAGCGATCGAGAAGGCCTGAAGCGCCGAACGTCCCCCGCGGCGACGGAAATCCGGCAAACCTGCGTATAATCATCCGAGGACGATGAGCATGCGGCGGCGCCGGGGCCGGGAGGTCCCACCTGAAAGTCATTGGATCCAGCGCGAGGACGGGTTTGGTAGCGGCGGATCCCGACGAGGATCTGCTGATGCGGATCGCCGATGGCGATCCGGCGGCGTCGCGCGCGCTCGTCGCGCGCAAGCTGCCGCGCATCCTGGGGCTGGCGCAGCGAATGCTGGGCGACAAGACGGAGGCGGAGGACGTGGCGCAGGAGGCCTTCCTGCGGGTCTGGCGGCAGGCGCCGAAGTGGCGGCCCGGCCAGGCGCGGTTCGACACCTGGCTGCACCGGGTCTCGCTCAACCTCTGCTACGACCGGCTGCGACGCCGGCGCGAAATCCCCACCGAGGATCCGCCGGATCTGGCCGACGACGGCCCGGCGCCGGACCGCGGTCTGGAAGCCCGCGACACCGGACGAAGGGTCGGCGCGGCGCTCGCCCGACTGCCGGACCGGCAGCGCGAAGCGATCGTGCTTTGTCATTATCAGGAGCTCGGCAATATCGAGGCCGCAGCAATCATGGGCGTGACGGTGGAGGCGCTGGAAAGCCTGCTGTCGCGCGGCCGGCGCAGCCTTCGGGCGGCGCTGGCCGATCTGGTGGAGCAGTAGGGTGAGGAAAGCTAGGTTCGAAGCGCTGGCGGAAGCCTATGGCGGCGAGATCGCCAAATGGCCCGCCAAGCTGCGTGACGAGGCGGCCCTTGTGGTCGCCGCCGATCCGGCCTTCGCCCAGGCGGTGCTGGCGCGCGAAGCCGAGTTGGACGCAGCGCTGGACGCCGTCCCGTACGTCCCCGCGGCGGCGTCACTGTACGAGCGGATCCTCGCCGAGGCCCCGGCGCGGAAGGTGCGGCGGTGGCGCTTCTGGCTTGCGCCGGCCGGGCTCGGCGCCGCCCTGGCGGGCGTCGCCGCGGCCGGCCTGGTCGTCGGCGTGCAACTCGGCGATGGTTCGTCGTTCAGCTCCGACGTCTCGGCCCAGTCGGTGGCTGACCTCGACGTCTCCGCCGTCCCGGAGCTGGGTTGATGAGCCGCCGCGGCCTCTGGATCGCCCTGATCGTCTCGCTGGCGGTGAACCTGTTCGTCCTCGGCGGCCTCGCCGGCGCGGCCCTGATGGGCTTCCCCTTGCACAAGCCGCCGCCCCAGTTCGGGCCGCCGCGCATGGTGGCCGCGGGCGACGCACTGACGCCGGCGCAACGCCAGGCCTGGCAGGTGACTGTGCGGCAGACCGTCGAGAGCGGCGGGCCGAAACTGATGCGGGCCCGCGCGATGCGCCGCGACGCCTGGGCGGCCCTGTCGACCGACCCGGTCAATCCCCAGGCCGCGCTAACGGCGCTCGATCAGGCGCGCACCCTGGAGTTCCAGGCCCGCTCGGAAATGGATCGGGCGGTGGTCGGCTTCGCCGCCACGCTTCCCGCGGACCAGCGGCGCAAGCTTGGCGAGGCGCTGGCGCGGAGCCGACATGGCCCGCCTGGGCCAGGATGGTCAGGCGGCCGCCCCGGTCCGCAGGGCGAGCCCCGCCTGCCGGATCGGTAGGCTGAAGCTGGCGACCGTGCCCTGGCCGGGCGCGCTCTCCAGGTCCAGCGAACCGCTGTGCATCTCGACCAGCGCCTTGCTCAGCGCAAGCCCCAGGCCGGTGCCCTGCTGGGTCTTGGCCTGCTGGCTTTCGATCTGTTCGAACGGTCGGGCCAGGCGCTCCAGGTCCTCGGCCGCGATGCCGATACCGGTGTCCTTGACGGCGATCCGCACGAGGTCACCCGCGACCTCTTCGGCCGAAATCGAGACGCGGCCGCCGCGCGGCGTGAACTTCACCGCATTGGACAGCAGGTTGAGCAGCACCTGCTTCACCGCGCGGTAGTCCGCCTCGATCTCCGGCAGCGGCGGCAGGTCCAGCGCCAGCGTGAGGCCGGCGGCCTCGGCCCGGGTGCGGACCAGGCGCACCGCTTCCTCGGCGACGTCCTCGACGGTGACCTGTTCGAGGCTGAGCGTCATCTTGCCGGCTTCGATCTTCGACATGTCGAGGATGTCGTTGATCAGGGCCAACAGGTGCTGGCCGGAATTGAGGATGTCCTGGGCGTAGTCCTTGTAGCGGCCGTCGCCGAGCGGCCCGAACATCTCCGCCAGCATGATCTCGGAGAAGCCGTTGATGGCGTTGAGCGGTGTGCGCAGCTCGTGGCTCATGTTGGCCAGGAACTCGCTCTTGGCCTGGTTGGCGCCCTCGGCGCGCACCTTTTCCATCTCGTATTTGCGGGCCAGGTCGGAGAGCTCCGACTGGCTGCGCTCGAGATTGGTGACCGCCTTGCGCAGTTCCTCCTCGTTGAGCCGCCGCGCCTCCTCCTGGGCCTTGACCGCGGTGATGTCGGTGGCGGTCACCACCAGACCGCCTTCGGCGGTGCGCCGCTCGGAGATCTGCACCCAGCGCCCGTCGACCAACTCGGCCTCGCGCACCCCCTTGCGGTCGCCCGGCGCCCGGACGTCCTGGCGCATGGCGGCCCGGGCGACGCGCTCCACCTCCTCGCGCTGGGAGCCGGGCTTCAGGAGCTGCGGGTCGAGGCGGAAGAAGCTGCGGTAATTGCGGTTGTACATGACCAGCCGATCATGGCGGTCCCACAACACGAAGGCCTCCGACACGCTCTCGATGGCGTCGCGCAGCCGGACCTCGGCGGCCTGGGCGCGAGCCTGGGCCAGCCGCTCCTCGGTGACGTCGAGGGCGACGCCGATGATCCGCGCATAGCCGCCCTCGGGGCTCTCGCCGAAGGCCTCGCCGCGGGCGTCGATCCACACCGGCCGCCCGCCGGTCAGGCTGGGCACCCGGAAGGAGACGTCGAAGCCGCCGTAGAGGGCGGCGGCGCGCAGCGCGTCGCGCAGGCCGTCGCGATGGCCCGGCCAGACCCGATCGAGGACCTGCTGTCCCTCGACCACTCCGCCGCGCCAGCTGAACAGCGACGCGGTCACGTCCGACATGAAGATGGTGTCGGTGGCGAGGTCCCATTCCCAGATGCCGCAGCGGGCTCCCTCGACCGCCAGGCGGAAGCGCCGCTCGGTTTCGTTGAAGCGGGCGTGCGCCCGATCGACCCGATGCGATTCGAGCAGCACCACCACGCCCAGGAGCGCAACCACCACCAGCGGCAGGGCGAGCCAGAGGAACTGTTCGAGCTGCGACTGCGGCGGGCCGCGCAGCCGCACGGCCGCCGCCACGGCGTAGACGGCGAGGATCAGCAGGACCGCGACGACGACGATGCGGATGAAGCGTTGGGTCGGCGGCCCCTTCGGCGCAGGCGACGACGCGCCCGCGCGCTCGGCAAGCGCCGGCCAGCGGGCAGCCGCGCTGTCGCTTCCGCTTCTGGCCAACCGCAGCCGTCCCCCGTGACGCCCTCGCGCGAGTCAATCTCGAGCGAAGCGAAGTCTAGCCGCCCCGGGCGACTCCGTCATCAGAGCAAGCGTCGCCGATCGACAAGGCTCAGACCGCGCGGGGCAGCACCAGGGCGACCCTCAGGCCCGGTCCCAGCTCGCCGAGCTTGCCCGGCCCTTCGTCAAGCTCCAGCCGGCCCGCGTGGGCCTCGGCCACCGCCGCGACCAACGACAGGCCCAGCCCCGCCCCCGGCTGGTTGCGGCTGTTCTCCAGCCGGACGAAACGTTCGACGACGCGGGTGCGGTCGGCGTCGGGCACGCCGGGCCCGGTATCGGTCACCGAGGCCTCCACCTCGCCGGAGGAGCGCCGGCGGACCCGAAGCATGATCGCCCCGCCGGCGGGCGTGTACTTCACCGCATTGTCGAGGATGTTGGCCAGGGCCTGGGCGATGAATTCGCGATTGGCGCGCACGGCGTGCCCGCGGGCGAGTTCGGAGCCGAACTCGATCTCCTTGTCCTCGCAGAGCGGCTCGTAAAGCTCGGCCACGTCGCCGGCCAGCTCGGCGAGGTCGAAGACGACCGGGTCCGGGGCGGTCCCCGCCGCCTGCAGCCGGGCGATGGACAGCACGGCCGAAAAGGTCTTCAGCACGCCATCGGTGTCCTCCAGCGCCTGGGCGAGCGCCTGGGTCGGATCCCCGCGGCCCGCTTCCACCTCGAGGTAGGCGGCTTCGAGCCGCGCGCGCAGGCGGGTGAGCGGGGAGCGCAGGTCATGGGCGATGGCGTCGCCGGCGTGCCGATGGCCGGCCATCGAGCGCTCCAGCCGGTCGAGCATCTCGTTCACCCCGGCCGCCAGCTCGTCGAACTCGTCTCGCGTCCCACGCACCGGCGCCCGCGCCGCGAGGTCTCCGCCGCGCACAGCCTCCACCACACCGGTCAGGCTGACCATGCTGCGCGAGACGTTGCGGCTGACCAGCACCCCGCCGGCCAGCCCCAGGATGATGACCAGGGCCCCTGCGCCCCACAGAGCGCGCACCACATTGACCACATAGGCCTGGTCCTCGCCGACATCGGCGCCGACGAACAGGATCTCGCCGCCGCTCAGCCGCTCCTGCAGGCCGCGCGCCGGATGTCTCACCGTCCGCCCGCCGACCACGTCGGAGACCTGGAAGGTGGTCCAGGCCGGCTTGCCCTCGAAATGCTCGACCGGGCTCTCCTCGATGGAGCCGGAGATCCGCCGGCCGTCCGGACTCATCAGCAGGTAGAGGAACGGCCGTTCGCTGGCGGCGCGCTCGATCAGCGACTGATTGACGGCGTTGAGGCCCGCGCGGTCGTAGGCCCCGGTCAGCGAGCGCATCTCGCGCTGGATCTCGCTGTCGGTGCGCCGCGTCGCTTCGCCGGCAGTGGCGATATAGATATAGGCGAGGAAGGCGCTGGCGGCGGCGGCGAACAGCGCCAGAAACAGCAGCGTCAGCCGGAACGGCGTCGTGCGGAAGATGCGCGGCAGGCGCATCTAGTGTCCCGCTTCCGCTGTTCGCATGAAGTTCGCTCGGCGCACGCCCCTCATCCTGGCGAACTCCGATCCAGCACGCCAGGCTCAGGCGTCGAGTCGGTAGCCGGCGCCGCGTACGGTCTGCAGCATGGGCTTGTCGAAGCCCTTGTCGATCTTCGAGCGCAGCCGCGAGACGTGGACGTCGATGACGTTGGTCTGCGGGTCGAAGTGGTATTCCCAGACCTTCTCCAGCAGCATGGTGCGCGTCACCGACTGGCCGGCGTGGCGCATCAGGAACTCCAGCAGCTGGAACTCGCGGGGCTGCAGATCGATGTCCTTGCCCTGGCGACGGACGACGCGGCCGATCAGGTCCATCTCCAGGTCGCCGACCCGCAGCAGGGTGTGCACCGAGCCCGTCTCGCGCCGTCGCGCCAGCGCCTCGACCCGGGCGATCAGCTCGGCGAAGGCGTAGGGCTTGACCAGATAGTCGTCCGCCCCGGCCTGCAGGCCGGCGACGCGGTCGCCGACCTCGCCGAGGGCGGAGAGGAACAGGACCGGAGTCGCGTTCCCCTCGCGCCGCAGGCTCTCGACCAGCGCCACGCCATCCAGCCGCGGCATCATCCGGTCGACGATCATCACGTCGAAGACGCCGGCCCGAGCCGCCTCGAGGCCAAGCGCCCCATCGGCGGCGCGCACGCAGGCATAGCCGGCGTCGGACAGGCCGCGTTCCATCGCCTCGGCCGCCTCAAGGTCGTCTTCGACGATCAGGATCCGCATCGCCAGTCCCCCTCGGCCGATCCGTCAGTCGCTGATCTTCAGCGGCAGGAACAGGGTCCGGCCGCCGCGATAGACGCCGAGCAGCACGCTCGGTCGCTTGGCGCGCTTGGCCGCCTCGACGGCAGCCTGCACTTCGGCGGCGCTGGCGACCGGCGTATCCCCGGCGCGGACGACGACGTCGCCGCGCTTGAGGCCCTTCTGGCCGGCGTCGGAACTGGCGTCGACGCCGAGCACGGCCGCGCCGCGCACGCCGGCCGGCAGCCCGAGCTGACGGCGCAGCGAATCATCGAGCGGCGCGAGCGACAGGCCGAGCACAGCGGGGGCGCGCGGCGCCTGCGAGCCGCTCGAGCCGCCGCCGCCCTGGTCGGGATTGTTCTCGTTGGCCGCCAGCTCCTTCTCGGACGGGCGTGTGCCGGAACGGACTTCCAGCGTGCGGCGCTTGCCGTCGCGGATGATGTCCAGTTTCAGGACGTCGCCCGGATGGGCCTTGGCGACCTCACGCGTGAGTTCGGAGGAGGTCTTCACCGCATGGCCGTTGATCGAGACGATGACGTCGCCGGCCGTCAGGCCCGCGCGTCGCGACGGACCGCCGGGGGCGAGATCGGCGATGATCGCGCCGCGCTGATCGCCCATCCCCTGGGCTTCCGCCATCTCGCTGGTGAAGTTCTGGATCGTCGCGCCGATGTAGCCGCGCTCGATCCGCCTCCCGGAGATCAGCTGCTTGGTGACCTGGTCGGCGACGTCCGCCGGAATGGCGAAACCGATCCCCACCGACCCGCCCGAGGGCGAGAAGATCGCCGTGTTGACGCCGATCACCCGGCCGAAGATGTCGAACGTCGGACCGCCGGAGTTGCCGCGGTTGATCGGCGCGTCGATCTGGATGTAGTCGACGAAGGTCTCGCCGATGTCGCGGCCATAGGCCGAGATGATGCCGGCCGTCGCCGTCCCGCCGAGGCCGAAGGGATTGCCGACGGCGATCACCCAGTCGCCGACGCGCGGGCGGGCGGCGTTCTCGAAATTGACGTAGGGGAACGGCCCCTTGGCGCCCTTGACCTTGATGACCGCAAGGTCCGTCGCCTCGTCGCGGCCGACGATCACGCCCTCGAGCTCGGTCTCATCCTTCAGGACGACCTTGATGGTCTCGGCGTTTTCAACGACGTGGTTGTTGGTGACGATGTAACCGTCCGGCGAAATGAAGAAGCCTGAGCCCGCCGATTGCTGGGTCGGCAGTTTCGGCTGGCCCTTTTCGGTGCGGCCGCCTTGCGGCGGGGTGCTGTCGTCGCCGTCGTCGTCATCATCCGGGGCGCCCTTTGGCGTCAGGTCGAAAGGCAGGCCGGGGATGCGCAGCGCGCTCGACTCGACCCGGCTGGTGACGTTGATCGAGACGACCGCCGGGGAGACGCGGTCGAAAATATCCGAGAAGGACATCGGTGCGCCGGGCGGCGGCGCAAAGATCGGCGCGGTCGACGCCCGGATAAGCTGCGGCTGAACGGCGTGAGCCTGAGGCAGGCGCACGCCCGCGCCGGCCACTGCCGCCGCCATTACGCCCGCGCCGGCGACGGCGCCGAGGAAATAGCCGGTCTTCTTTGAGGTCATAAGCCTTCTATCCTTGTGCGCGACGCGGGGAATGGCGCTGCGCCACGACAACCTAGGTTCGTTGCACGAGAGCGGAAAGCCTCTCAAGTTACCTTTCGGTCAGCCTCCGAGCGGCATCGCGACGGTTCTGCGGCGCTCCTGTGTCAGGAGCCACCCTCCTGCAGCCGCCGCAAGCGCTCCGTGTCGGCGGCGTCGAGCTCCGGCTCCGGCTCGGGGATGCGGCTGCGCAGGCGCGCGAACAGCAGCAGGACGCCGAGAATCACCACCAGGAAGGGCCCGCCCCAGAGGGCGGCGTTGCCCAGCGAAAAGCTGGGCTTGAGCAGCACGAACTCGCCGTAACGCTCGACGAGGAAGCGTTTCACCTCGCCGTCGCTGCGGCCGGCATGGACTTGCTCGCGGATGATGTGGCGCAGGTCGCGCGCCAGATCGGCCTGGGAATCATCGATCGACTCGTTCTGGCAGACCAGGCAACGCACCTGCTCGAAGATGTGGCGGGCGCGGGCCTCCTGGGCCGGATCGGCCAGGCGCTCGGAGGGATCCGCCGCCGCCGCCATGCAGAAGACGGCCGCGATCGCCGCCAGCAGGGTCCGAGCCTTCACGCCGGCTGCTCCCGCCGCTTCGAGGCGACGCCCAGCCTGAGCCGGCGGTCGGACAGCGAGACGAAGCCGCCCAGGGCCATGACCACCGGTCCGAGGAAGAGCAGGGTCGCCAGCGGATTCCAGTAGGCCCGCACCAGCCAGACCGGCGTTCCCGCCGCGTCCCGCCGCTCGCCGAGTACGATGTAGAGGTGGCTGAAGCCGCGGTAGCAGAGCGCCACCTCCGACGTGGTCTGGCCGCCGGCCGAGTAGATGCGGCGCTCCGGCGCGGCCTCGCAGATCGGCTGGCCGCTGCGGGTCACGCGAATCCGGCCGCGCTCGGCCTCGTAGTTCGGCCCCTCAATGGCGCCGACCTGGTCGAGGCGCAGGTGGTAGCCGCCGACGTCGAGGCTTCCCCCGAGCGGCAGGGTCTCCGCCGCCTCCTGCCGCCAGCCGGTCTCGAAACAGGCCCCCAGGACGAAGACCCCCAGGCCCAGGTGCGCCAGTGTCATGCCCCAGGCTCCGCGCGGCAGGCGCACCAGCCGGCGCCAGCTTTCGGCCGCGGGCGAGCGGAAGGCGCGGGTGCGCTCGACGAGCTCGGCTGCGGCGCCGGCGATCAGCCAGGCCCCGAGCGCCAGGCCGGCCGCGCCCATCGCCTTGCGCGGACTGACCACGGCGTAGACGGCGAGGCCGACCCCGAGCGCGATCAGCGCCGCCGCCCACAGCCGCTGGGCCGCGCCCGCCGCGTCGCCCCGCTTCCAGGCGAGCAAGGGGCCCGCCGGCAGCAGGATCAGCAAGGCGGCCATCAGCGGGGTGAAGGTCAGGTTGAAATAGGGCGGCCCGACCGAGATCGACTCGCCGGTCAACGCCTCGCGGATCAACGGATAGAGGGTGCCGAGCAGAACCGTGGCCGTCGCCGCCGCCAGCAGGATGTTGTTGAGCACCAGCGCGCTCTCGCGGCTGACCGGGGCGAACACACCGCCCGGCGACAGCGCCGGCGCTCGCCAGGCGAAGAGGCCGAAGCCGGCCCCGGCCATGACGCCCAGGATGATCAGCAGCAGCACGCCGCGCCGCGGATCGACGGCGAAGGCGTGGACCGAGGTCAGCACGCCCGAGCGGACCAGGAAGGCGCCCAGCATCGAAAAGGTGAAGGCGGCCAAGGCCAGGAACACCGTCCAGCCGGCGAGCGCGCCGCGCTTTTCGGTGACCACCGCCGAATGCAGCAGGGCGGCGGCGACCAGCCAGGGCATGAAGGAGGCGTTCTCGACGGGGTCCCAGAACCACCAGCCGCCCCAACCGAGCTCGTAATAGGCCCAGAAGGAGCCCAGCATGATGCCGATGGTCAATAGGCTCCAGGCGGCCAGCGCCCACGGCCGCACCCAGCGCGCCCAGGCGGCGTCGACGCGGCCCTCGACCAGGGCGGCGACCGCCAGCGAGAAGACCACCGACATGCCGACGTAGCCGGCGTAGAGGAAGGGCGGATGGATGGCGAGCGCCGGATCCTGCAGCAGCGGATTGAGCGACCGCCCCTCGACCGGCGCCGCGGCGATCCGCGCCAGTGGATTGGAGGCGAAGACGGTATAGGCCAGGAAGACCGAGCCCAGACCGCCCTGGGTCGCCACCATGACCGCCCGCAAGCCGCGCGGCAGGCTGCGGCTCAGCAGGGCGGCGGCCGCACCATAGCCGGTCAGCGCCAGGCACCAGAGCAGGATCGAACCCTCGTGGCTGCCCCAGGTTCCGGCGACCTTGTAGAGCATCGGCTTTTCGCTGTGGGAGTTGGCGGCGACATTGGCCACCGAGAAGTCCGAGACGACGAAGGCGTGCATCAGGATGGCGAAGGCGACCGCGACGCCGAGGAAGGCGGCGACCGCCGCCCCCTCGCCGGCCGCCGCCAGGGTGGTCGAGCGGCGCGCCCGCGCGGCGGCGGAGAGGCCGAGCTGGGCGAGCGAGAAGGCGAACGCGAGGATCAGGGCGAAAGAGCCGAACTCGACCAGCATCTAGACTCCGCCCCCTGAGGCTGACCCGTAGTTCGGCCTGGCGCCGTCGCCGCGCCACTCGCCCTGGGCCTTCAGGGCCTTGGCGACTTCGCGCGGCATGTAGCGCTCGTCGTGCTTGGCCAGAACCCGCTTGGCCTCGAAGACGCCGTCGGCGCGGAAAGCGCCCACCGCGACCACGCCCTGGCCTTCGCGGAAGAGGTCCGGCAGGTCGCCCTGGAACACCACCCGGTCCACCGCGTGCTGGTCCTGGACGGTGAACTCCACCGCCCCGTCGGCATGTTTCACCACCGAGCCGCGGGCGACCAGGCCGCCGAGCTGGACCGAGCGGCCCGGCGGCGGATGCGCCTGGGCCGCCTGGGAGGGGGTGTAGAAGAAGGATACGGAATCGCCGAGGCCCCACAGCGCCAGGCCGACGGCGAGCGCCAGCACCGGGGCGATGGCGGCGATCAGGGTGAGGCGACGGCGCGCCTTGGGCGATTTCGGCAGCAGGCTCATCGCATGGGCTCCGCTCGCGCCGCGGCGTCGAGTTGCGAGAGCACGTCGGGATTGGCGGCGTAGCGGGCCCTGGCCTGGGCGAGCACCGCATCCCGCTTGGCGGTGTCGCCGAGCACGGCGTAGGCGCGCACCAGGCGCACCCAGCCCTGCGGATCGTCGGGATCGGTCTTCAGCTTCTGGGCGAGCCCCTCGACCATGCCTTGGATCATCGCCAGCTGGCCTTGCGGCAGGCCTGGCCGCGCGGCGGGGCCCTGCTCGGCCTGGGTGATCGCCTCGACCAGGGCGGAACGGCGCGGGTCGTCGGCCGGCATGTCGGCGAGCAGCGCGCGCCAGGCGGCGAGGCCGGCCGCCTTGTCGCCGGATTCGACCTCGGCGCGGGCCAGGTGGAAGCGCGCGGCGATCGCCTTGGGGTCGCGGCGGACGGCCTGGCGGAAGGCGTCGCGCGCATCCGGCGTGATCTCGCCGCCCGCCTCGGCGACCAGCGCCTCGCCGAACAACTCCCAGAGGTCGGCGCGCTGCGGCGCCAGCCGGACGGCCTGGCGCATGGCGCGCACCGCCTCGGCCGGGTTCTGCGCCGCGCCCTCAGCGATCGCCAGGTAGTGGAAGGCTTCCGGATCGTTCGGCCGTTCCCGCGTCATCCGCGTCAGCACGGCGGCGAGCTCGGCGGGGGCGAGGCTGGCGGGATCGGCGGCGCGCCACGCCGCCAGGCGGCGGGCGAACGGTTGGTCGTGCATCCCGGGTTGGCCGACGGCGACATAGAGGCCAAGGGCGGCAGCTGAAGCGAGGCCGACGACGACCAGGACCAGTTGGCGGCCGTTCGGCTGGGCGCTCCAGAGTTCGCGGGGCGCGTCGGCGGCGACCAGCAACCTTCGGGCAGCCTCGGCGTGGGCGCTTTTGCGCTCGCCCGGGCCGATCAGCCCCCGCTCGGCCAGATCGTCGATTTCAGCCAGCTGGCGGCGGTAGACGTCGGACGTCAGGTCACCCGTTTCGTCAACGGCGACACGGGCGGCTCGGAAAAGGACAAGGCCGGCGGCGGCGGCGGCAAAGACGCCCGCGACGGCCCAGAACGCGATCATGGCGCGCGCTTTAGCGGAAATGCGGCGTGCAGGCGAGCGCGGCGTCAGGTCCCGGTGGCGAGGCTCGCAGTGTTTTCGACGGGCGGCGCGGCGATGGCCGAGGCGGCGCGGCGACGCACCAGCTCGGCGGCCTTTTCGTCACGCACCAGGCCGCTGAAATCGGCGGCGACGTCCAGGAAGGCGCGGGCGTTGGCTTCGTTCTCCGCCTCTCCCCGTTTCAACAGATCGAGCAGTTCCTCGACATATTGGTCGAGCTGTTCACCCAGGCTTTCGAGCAGCTTGCTGCGGGCCGAGGCGAAGCCGCCATAGTTGGAGCTGAAGCGAACCTCGCCGACGAAGATCAGCAGGGTCGCGCAACGGCGCACGGCCGCCGGGTCCGGCGGCGCGCCGAGCGCGGGACCGCTGCGGCGGACGCGCTTGAGCTTGGAGCGGCCGCAGGGCAGAGCCTGGTCGAAATATTTCTCCGCCTCGCGAAAACGCGCCTCGACGGTCGCGGCGAGCGACTTGCGGTGCTTGACCAGGGCCTGCCCCCAGCCGTGGTCGCGCGACAGGGTGACGAAGGTCTCCAGGTCGCTGGCTTCCAGGGTCACCTGGTCGACCTGGCGGCCCGCCTGCACCGCGGCCGGCTCGCCGCCGTCCGGGTCGAAGCCGGCGATGTCCTTCAACGCTTCCTCGATATCGCGCAGGATGCACTGGCCGAACACCCCCAGGTCGGTCTCGGCGAGATAGCGCTCGGTCGGCTTCTCCATGACCGCCGAGATGATCCGCAGGATCATCCAGTGGCTCTGCAGCTGGGCGGCGAGCATCTGGAAGAAGCGCGGACCGGCGTCCTCCGAGACGGCCACGGCGTCCTTGTAGGCGAGGCGGGCGCCGATCGCGGCGTCGCTGTTCTGCAGGGCCGTCCATTCCGGCAGCCTGTGCGCCACGCTGCGGACGACGCCGCTCAGATCGAGGCAGGCGAGCAGGGTCGCCGCGCCGTCCGGTCGCGCCGCGTCGCAGACCTCGGAAACCATCTGGAACTCGCGAAGCTCCGCGGCGCGGATGCCGCGCGCCGCGAGCCGCACGAGCCGGTCGAAGTGTTCGGTCGAGGTCTCGCCCGGGCGGTAGTCGTAGAGGGCGAGCTGGGCGTTGTGGACCACGGCCGGCGCCTGGGCCTTGAGGCCGCGCCAGATCAGGCCCATGACCCGGATCGGAAAGGTCAACTTCAACGCGTCCCGGCCGTCGCCGACGCACATCGGGGCGATTGGCAGGAGCACCACGTTGCGGAGCTGGCGGTCGCGGCTTTCGGTCTCGATCAGCCGACGCACGCTCGCCAGGGCGGTGTCGCCGCTGGCGTCGGCGAGCGCCTGGTGCAGGTCGCCGACCACCTTGTCGGGCGCCGTCTCCACCAGAGTTCGGACGATTTCCAGCTTGCGCCCGGAAAGAGCGGCCATTCGAAGCTCCACCTGCGCGCCGAGAGCCCGCCACCGGTGAAGATGGCCAGATCGGGTTAAAGCTTTGCCAAATGACGGGAAACTCAGGCTTCCGCGCGTGGAATCACAACCTCGAGATGCAGCCCGCCCATCGACGAAGCGCCGAGCTTGAGCGCGCCGCCATAGGCGCGGGCCAGCTCGTGCAGGATGGAAAGACCCAATCCCGACCCCGGCGCACTCTCGTCCAGCCGCGCGCCGCGCTGGAGCACCGCGTCGCGAGCCGCCTCCGGCAGCCCCGGGCCGTCGTCCTCGACGGTCAGGCGCAGGCGATCCTCGCCGAGGGGCTCCGCCCGGACGCGGACCCGCGCGCGGCCCCACTTGCAGGCGTTCTCCATGGCGTTGCCGGCGATCTCCAGCAGATCCTGCCGCTCGCCCAGGAAGTAGAGATCGTCGGCGGCGTCCCAGTCGATCGCCATACCCTTGTCGCGGAAGATGCGCTGCAGCGTGCGGGCGAGTTCGTCGAGCACCTCGGCGACCGAGGTCCGCTCGCCCTGCCCTTGGGCGCGAGCGGCGGCGCGGGCCCGGCGCAGGTGGTGATCGACCTGCTGGCGCATGGTCTCGGCCTGGCGGCCGACCACGTCGGCGAGCGGCCCCGGTCGCTGGCTAGCCTCGGTCAGCATCACCGAGATCGGCGTCTTCAGGGCATGCGCCAGGTTGCCGACATGGGTCCGCTGGCGCTCCACGACCTCCTGGTTGTGCGCGACCAGGGCGTTCAGCTCCTCGGCCAGGGGAATGAGCTCGACGGGATAGGCGTGGGCCAGCCGCTCGGCCTTCCCGCGGCGGACCGCCGCCACTTCACGCCGCAGCTCGAACAGCGGCCGCAGGCCGACGCGCACCTGCACCACGATCGCCGCGATCAGGCCGCCGCCCAGCAGCAGGAAGGCGGTCGCCGTGGCCACCACGAAGCCGCGCACCTCGCGGTTCACTTCGGTACGGTCCTCGGCGGCCAGGAAGATCACCGGGGTCCGCCGTCCCGGTAGCCAGTTCTGCTGGGCCCGGGCGCGCAGCGGCTCGTTCAGCGGCCCGCGGGTGTCATAGGTCACCGCCTTGCCGGGCGCGGCCTTGAAGCGCGCCACCAGGTCCGGCGGCGTCTTCAGGACGGCGTCGAACAGCGAATAGGAGCGCCCCACCGGCCGGACCTGGCCGTCGGCCGTCGGCTCGGCGATCTCCCAGTAGCGTCCGGAATAGGCCGCCAGCGCGCGCTCGTCGGTGAGCGGCGGGGCGAACACCTCCTGGGTCGTCCCGTCGACCATCGAATAGCGGACCAGGTTGTCGATCAGCTCGTGCAGCCCCTGGTCGACCCGGCGGATGGCCGCCTGCTGGAACAGAAAGGCCAGCACCACCGCCACGATCACCAGCGCCGCCAGGCTCCAGCCCAGGGCGAGCAACACCAGCCGGCGCGCCAGCGATGGCCGGCGCAGGGCGTCGAGCTGGGCCTTGAGCCTATGGCGCCGCAGCCTCGCCCCCGTCGCTGGCTTCATCGTCCGGACAGGTCAGGCGATAACCGAGGCCGCGCACCGTCTCGATCCGATCGGCGCCGATCTTCTTGCGCACCCGGCCGATGAACACCTCGATGGTGTTGGAGTCGCGGTCGAAGTCCTGGTCGTACAGGTGCTCGACCAGCTCGGTGCGGCTGATCACCCGGCCCTGGTGCATCATCAGGTAATGCAGCAGCCGGTATTCCAGCGAGGTCAGCCGCAGCGGCTCGCCGTTGACGCTGGCGCGGGCGGCGCGCGGATCCAGGCGCAGCCCGCCACAGGAGAGGTTGGGCGCCGCATGTCCGGCCGAGCGGCGCAACAAGGCGCGCAGGCGCGCCAGCAGCTCTTCGGTATGGAAGGGCTTGGTCAGGTAGTCGTCGGCCCCGGCGTCGAAGCCGGCGACCTTTTCGCTCCACGCGGCCCGCGCGGTGAGGATCAGCACCGGCGTCGCCATATTGTCCCGTCGCCAGCGTTCCAGCACCGACACCCCGTCGACCTTCGGCAGGCCGAGATCCAGGATGATGGCGTCGTAGGGCTCGTTCTCGCCCAGGTACTGGGCCTCTTCGCCGTCCGGGGCGTGATCGACGGCGTAGCCGGCGTCGGCCAGCGCCAGCTTCAGCTGGCGGGACAGGTCCGGATCGTCTTCGACAAGCAGGATGCGCAAGGTGCTGGCGTCCCTTCCAGTTGCGGTCAGCCGCCCTGGCGGCTGAGAATCTGGCCGCTTTCGGCGTCCACGATGAAAATCACGACGCGGCCGTCCGGCAGTTGCCACTGAACGATATAGGCGGGCCGACCGCCGGCTTCGCCCACCGTCGTGTTGAGGTGCCGGCCCGGCTGGCGCCCCTTGATCGTTGCGATAACGCTCGACAACGAGACCTGGCGCCCGGAGGCCGGCGCGGGCGGCCCTGCGTCCTGCGCGTTTGCGGCAAGCGGCGCAGCCGTCGCGGCGAACAGGGTCATGATCAGGAGCAGGCGTTTCATGGAAGCAAACCTAGTCGCCTGGGACTGAACCGCGGCTGAATACGCGGTTATGAAACGGCTCAGCTGTTCTGTCATCTTACCTGGTCGGCGGCGAGGCCCTGCCTCGCCGCGCCTGCGTCGAGGCTCTACGCCGGGTGCGGCTATTTCCGCCGCCGCGGCGTATAGGGCCGTTTCTGCCGCCATGCCTCGGCGAAGGCTTCGAGCTCGGCGTCGACGGCGTCCGGCAACACCACCGTCAGCCGCGCGAAAAGGTCGCCGCGCCGGCCCTGAGCGTCCGACAGGCCTCGCCCCTTCAGGCGCAGGCGCGTGCCGGTGTTGGCGGCCTTCGGCACGGTGAGGGTGACCGGCCCGTCCGGTGTGGGCGCCTCGACCTTGCCGCCGAGCACCGCGTCGTAGACGGTCACCGGCACGTCCATCACCAGCACCTCGCCTTCCTGGCGGAAGATCGGGTGCGGCAGGATGGTGAGCTCGATGAAGGCGTCGCCGGGCCCGGCGCGGCCGGGATGGCCCTGGCCCTTGAGCCGCAGGGTCTGGCCTTCCTGGGCGCCCTTGGGAATGCTCACGTCGATGGTGCGGCCGTCGGAGAAGGCGATCCGCTTCTTGCCGCCGCGGATGGCGTCCTCCAGGTCGATCTCGAGCCGGGCGCGCACATCGGCGCCGCGCTGGGAGAAGCCGCCGAACCCACCGCCTGCGCCGCCGCGGCCGCCCCCGCGCCCGCCGAACATCTCACCCAGGATGTCGCCCAGGTCGGCGCCTTCGAAAGTCTCGCTCTGGAAGGGACCAGAACCACCGCCGCCGCGCCGCTGGAAGCCGCCGCCGGGGCTGGCGCCCCACGGCCCCTGCCCGCCGGCGAACCCACGCGCCGTCTCGCGCCCGTCGGCGTCGATCTCGCCCGCATCGAACTTCTTGCGCTTGTCCGGATCGCCGACGATGTCGAAAGCGGCGCTGACGCGCTTGAAGCGCTCCTCGGCCGCCTTGTTGTCCGGATTGGTGTCGGGGTGATGCTGCTTGGCGAGCTTGCGGAACGCCTTGCGAATCTCGTCTGCGCTCGCCGTGCGGGAGACGCCCAGTTCCTGATAGGGGTCGCGCGCCAAAACTCTCAGCCCTTCGCCAACATGCCTGCCCAACTCGCCTTGTAGATTGGTCCGACGTCACATGCACGCAAGGTCGTCTGTGGCAGAATTACAACATCGCAAATGGCCGCGCGGCAGGCGCCAGGAGCCGGCGGCGCCGGGGCCGAAGCCCGGCCGGCGCTGGGTCACCTGCGCCCGCGCTCCGCGACGAGATCCCAGGCGGTGAAATCGAGGGCGTCCTCGGGATCGGCCAGCGCCTCCTCGCTCACTGTCTGGCCGCGCACCGACACGCCCGCGCGATGCGGGCTCTGCGGATCGCCGGTGATCAGCGGGTGCCAGGGCGCGAGGTCGCGGCCCTCGTAGAGCCGCCGATAGGCGCAGCTCTTCGGCATCCACTCCAGCGCCTCGATGTTGTTGGGCGTCAGCTTGATGCAGTCGGGCACATGGCGATGGCGGTCGGCATAGTCGCTGCAGCGGCACGCCTGGGGGTCGAACAGCTTGCAATGCACCCGCGTCGGGATCACCTCGCCGGTCTCTTCATCCTCGAATCGAACCAGGCAGCACAGGCCGCAGCCGTCGCAGAGGCTCTCCCATTCGCGAGCCGTCATCTGCTCGAGAGTCTTCCTGCGCCAGAAGGGTTCGCCACTCATCCTGCGCATCTAGACCCGCCCCGCGCCCACCCCAAGAGCCTGCGTCGGAAATGTGATCGTTCGGCGCGGCCTTGCGCCCGGCCCGCAAGCCGTTATCTGAGGCCGCCCATGAGAGCCCCCATCCTCGCCCTGAAGGACGTCCGGCTCGCCGACGGTCCAAAGATGCTGTTCGACGGCGTCGATCTCGGGCTCGAGCCCCGGGTCCGCGCCTGCCTGGTCGGGCGCAACGGCGCGGGCAAGTCGACCCTGCTACGGATCATCGCCGGCGAGGTCCAGGCCGACGAGGGCGAGCGGACGATCACGCCGGGCACGCGGATCAGCTTCGTGCGCCAGGAGCCGGAGATCGCAGGCGCGACCCTGCTCGACTATGCGGTGGCCGGCGGAGCGGCGGCGTACGAGGCGGAGGCGGCGCTGGAGACCTTCGGCCTCGACCCGGCCAAGCCCGCGGAGGGGCTTTCCGGCGGGGAGAGCCGACGCGCGGCGCTCGCCCGCGCCTTCGCCGAAGACGCCGACATCCTGCTGCTCGACGAGCCGACCAACCACCTCGACATCCTGGCCATCGAGATCCTGGAGGCCGAGCTCGCCGCTTCGCGGGCCGCAGCCTTGATCGTCAGCCACGATCGCGCCTTCCTGGAGCGGGTGACGCGCCGCTGTTTCTGGGTGGAGCACCGCCAGGTGCGCCGCCTCGACGAGGGTTTCGCGGGCTTCGACGCCTGGGCCGAGAAGATCGAGGCGCAGGAGGCCGAGGAGGCGCGTCGCGCCGACAAGATGCTGGAGCGCGAACAGCACTGGATGCTGCGCGGCGTCACCGCCCGGCGGGCGCGCAACGAGGGTCGCCGCCGGCGGCTGCTCGCCCTGCGCGAAGCCAAGACGGAACGGCTGAAGGATTCCCGCGGCACGCTCAACATGGGCATCGCCAGCTCCGGCCTGTCCGGTCAGCGGGTGGCCGAGGCCAAGGGGATTTCCAAGGCCTTCGGCGAGCGGACGCTGTTCAAAGGGTTTTCGACCCGCATCCTGCGCGGCGACCGCGTCGCCATCGTCGGCCCGAACGGCGTCGGCAAGACCACCCTGGTAAAGATCCTGCTGGGCGATCTTGCGCCCGACACCGGCGAGCTGAAGCTCGGGACCAACCTGGAGGTCGCCTACATCGACCAGGCGCGCGCGGCGGTCTCCGGCGACGCCACGCTGAAAGACATCCTGACGCCCCATGGCGGCGACCAGGTGATGGTCCGCGGCCAGCCCAAGCACGTCGCCGGCTACGCCAAGGACTTCCTGTTCCGCGACAGCCAACTGCGCCAACCGGTGCGCACGCTCTCCGGCGGCGAGCGCAACCGCCTGTTGCTGGCCCGCGCGCTCGCCAGCCCCGCCAACGTCCTGGTGCTGGACGAACCGACCAACGACCTCGACATGGACACTCTCGACCTGCTCGAGGACCTGCTGGCGGACTACGACGGCACCCTGATCCTGGTGAGCCACGATCGCGACTTCATCGATCGCCTGGCCACCTCGACGATCGGGCTGGACGGGCGCGGCGGCGTCGTTGAAACGCCCGGCGGCTGGCAGGACTTCCTGTCGCAGAACCCCGGCTTCTTCGCGCCGCCGGTGATCAAGACCGCCGTCAGGCCGGCGCCCGCCATCGCTCCGAAGGCCGCCGCGCCGCGCGCCGCTAAGCTCTCCTACAAGGACCAACGCCGGTTGACCGAGCTGGAGACGCTCACGGTCGAGCTGCCGGCCAAGATCTCGGCCCTCGAGGCGGGGATGGCCGATCCGCAACTCTATTTGCGCGACCCGGCGGGCTTCGAGCGTTTGAGCCGCGCTCTGGAGACGGCGCGCGCCCAGCTGTCCGCCGCGGAGGAGGAGTGGCTGGCGCTCGAAGAACAGCGAGAGGCGCTGGAATCCGGCCGCTGAGCCCAGCTGTGGAAAAATACCAACTGTTTGTAATAAAACAGGTCTTGTCGGATTTTCCCCAGTCCGGGAACCGTTCGCTCACAGACTGTTGCACAAGCCGTCGCCAGCGGGCGCTTGCCGGATAATAGGTGCGGGCGCACCCTCGGCCGGTCAAAAGGAACGGCAGCGCAGGCGCCCCCGGGAAACCGGGAAGCCCAGCGGACCGGCTCCCGGACGGGAACCAGGGAGACCCGGAACCCGCCGAGATCCGGATGCGGCGGAAACCAGCGGGGCGACCCGCGAACGCAAGTCGCGGCCAGACTGAAGGACACAGATCTCCCAACGGATCTGGATGAGAGGGCGACGCTCCGGCCACCGGAGCGCCGCCCTCTTGCTATGGGATTCCCGATCAAGGGTCCTTCACGCGAAGGCGGCATCGCCTTATTGGCGCCGAGGCGCGGCCGCCCTACCCTCCGGCCGCTGTTCCGGGGAAGCGTGACTGATGAAATCCTTGCGTCCGATCGTCGTCGCCCTGGCGGCGCTGCTGGCGGCCTGCTCGCCTGCCAAGAGGGAGAGCGCCTCGCCGAACGCCGGCGGCCAAGCGACCGTGATCCGCTTTGCCACCGATTGGCATGCCCAGGCCGAACAGGGCGGCTTCTACGAAGCGCTGGCGAACGGCGAGTACAAGAAGCGCGGCCTGGATGTGACGATCGTCCAGGGCGGGCCTGGCGTGAACGTGCCGCAGCTGTTGGCGGCCGGCGCGGTCGAGATGGGCATGGGCTCCAACAGCTTCATCGCCTTGAACCTCGCCCAGCAGAGCGTGCCGGTGAAGGCGGTGGCGGCCTACTTCCAGAAGGACCCACAGGTCCTCATGGCCCATCCCGACCAGGGGATCGCGACCATAGCCGACCTAAAGGGCCATCCGATCCTGCTCTCCGATGCCTCGGTGGGCGCCTTCTGGCCCTGGCTCAAGGCGAAGTACGGCTTCAGCGACAGCCAGATCCGCAAGTACACCTTCAACTCGGCGCCCTTCCTGGCCGACAAGCGGGTGGCCGAGGAAGGCTATGTCACCAGCGAACCCTACACCTTGGAGAAACAGGCCGGCTTGAAACCGGTGGTCTTCCTGCTCGCCGACAATGGCTACCCCGGCTACGCCAACATGGCGCTGGCGTCGGACGCCCTGATCGCCAGGAACCCGGCTGCGGTGAAGGCCTTCGTCGAAGCCAGCGCCCAGGGCTGGCATGACTATCTCCATGGCGATCCGCGGCCGGCGGACGCCCTGATCCGCAAGGACAATCCGGAGATGAGCCAGGATGTGCTGGACCAGGCGCGGGAGAAGATGAAGAGCTACGAGATCGTCGAGTCCGGCGACGCCAAGACGGCGGGGATCGGCGTCATGACCGATGCGCGATGGAAGCAATTCTTCGACATGGCGACGGGCACGGGCGTCTACCCGAAGACAGTGGACTACAAGCGCGCCTACACCCTGCAGTTCCTGGGGAAATGAGCGTCGCTGCGCTGAAGGCGGTCGAGGTCGATTATCGCGGCCGCGGGCGGGCGCTCGGCCCGTTCAGCCTGACCCTGGCGCCGGGCGAGATCGTCGCCCTGGTCGGACCGTCGGGCTGCGGCAAGTCCACCGCCATGCGCCTGCTGGCGGGGCTCGAAGCGCCGAGCCGGGGCGAGGTCATCCGTACGCCGGGCCGCGGCGAGACCGCCGTGGTCTTCCAGGCGCCGACACTGGCGCCCTGGCTGAGCGCTCGGGCCAATGCGTCGCTTCCGCTGGAGCTGGCCGGGGTCGACCGCAAGCTCGCCAGCCGGCGGGCCGACGAGGCGCTCGCCCGCGTCGGCCTTGCGGGATCCGAGACCGCGCGGCCGGCGCAGCTCTCCGGCGGCATGGCGATGCGGGTCTCGCTGGCCCGCGCTCTGGTCACCGAACCGCGGCTGTTGCTGCTCGACGAACCCTTCGCGGCCCTCGATGAGATCACCCGCCGGGCGCTGGCGGACGACGTGCTGCAGCTGTGGTCCCAGGCCCGGCCGGCGATTGTCTTCGTCACCCACAATGTCGAGGAGGCGGTCTACATGGCGTCGCGCGTGGTGGTGATGACCCCCGGCCCCGGCCGCATGGCCGGCGAGGTGGAGGTCACGGGCCCTGTCCCCAGGCCGCCCGGCTTCCGCACGACCGTCGAGTTCCGCGCCACGGCGGAACGCGTCTCACAGCTCCTGGCTACGGCAGGCGCCCAATGGGTCGCCTGATCGACCGGGCCGCGCCCCTCACCCTGGTCGCGCTGCTGCTCATGGCGTGGGAGATCGCCTGCCGAGCCCTACACGTGCCGGCCTATTTTCTGCCGCCGCCATCCGGGGTCGCAACCGCCTTGCTCGCCGACCTGCCCACCTTGGCGCAGGCCGCCTGGCGCACGCTCGCGGTGGCGCTGGCGGCCCTTGTGATCGCCAGTCTGACGGCTCAGCTTCTCGCGGTGTTGATCGGCCTCCATCCTCTGCTCGAGCGGGCCGTGCGGCCGCTGGCGTCGATCATCCAGGTCACGCCGGTGGTGGCGATTGCGCCGCTGGTGCTGATCTGGGCCGGAATCGACCACCCGGAGCGGGCCATCGTGGCGCTCGCCGTTCTGGTGGCTTTTTTCCCGATTTTTTCCGGCGCCGTCACCGGCCTGCGCGCCGCAGACCCCGACCTCGAGCGCCTGTTCGATCTCTATGGCGCGAGCCGCTGGAGGCGGGTGACCCGCCTGCGCCTGCCGTCGGCGGTCCCCTTCCTGCTCGAGGGCCACAAGGTGGGCGCCGGACTGGCGATCATCGGCGCCGTGGTGGCTGAATTCGGCGCCGGCTCGGGCGGGGTGCGCGGCCTCGCCTGGCAAATTCTCGACGCTGGCAACAAGCTGCAGACCGACCGGATGATCGCCGCCCTCGCCGTCCTCGGCGTCATGGGCGTAGCCTTCCACGGCTTGCTGGAGGCGGTGGAGCGGGTCGGCTTGCGCTGGTGGCGGGGGCGGTAGGCCTCAGACGGTGCGACGCTCGCTGGGCGTGGCGATGCGCAGCCGATTGAGCGCATCGGAAGCCAGCACGGTCAGGCTTCGCAAGCCCTCGTCGGCGAAGACGTCGACCGCCGCCTCAAGTGCGGTGATGGCGCGCACGCGCTCGCCACGGTCGCGGCCGGTCAGGTCGATACGGGCCTCGTACAGCCGGGCGAGGTGCAGCTGGGCCACCGCCCACCCCACCGGATCGCGGCGCGCCTGCACGGCGGAGAGCTCGATCTTCATGGCCGTCTCGGCGATGTCCAGCACCGCCAGGTCGCCGGTCACCGCGACCGAGCGCGCCAGGCAGACGGCGCGCGCACTGGCGGCGAGGCCGCGCAGGGGCATGGCCGGGATCGACTTCAGCACCAGATTGGCGCGATCATAGCAGGTGACCGCCTCTTCGAACGCATGGCCGTCAGCGCAGGCCTCGCCCAGAACCTGAAGCGTATCCGCCAGCGCCAACTGGGCGCGCGCCCAATCGAGCGGGCTATGGTCGCGAGGGAGCTGTTCGAGCGCCTCGGCCAGCACCGCCGCCGCGCGGGCCACTCCCTCGACATCCCCCGTAAGCTCGCCCCAGAGCGTCAGCGCCTGACCGCGCAGGGTCTCGGCCCGCGCCCAGGTAAGCGGCTCGTAGTCGGGATTCAGCCGCCCGGCGGCCGCAGCGGCGTCGTCCATGGCGCTCTTGAGCAGGCGTTCGTCTTTCAGGCGGGCGCCGGACGCACAAAGGAAATCAGCGCGCAGCAGATATGCTTCGGCGGCCAGCGTGCGGGCTAGCGGGGTCCGGCGGCTCTGGACCAGCAGCCCGGCGACCGGCCCATCGAACCGTTCGGCGATGGCGCGGACCTCATCCGGCGTGGCCCGGCTGAGGATCTTACGGCCGGCGACCACCGCCAGTCCGATGTCGGCCTGGGCGGCTACCACGCCGCTCCGGGCATGCGCCCGCGCCTCGCGGAAAGCCACTTCCGCCGCAGCGTTTAATCCGAGGTCGCCGAACAGCTCGGCCCCGGCGAGAGCACAGAATGCCTGTTCGCAACGCGCCCGCGCCCAGACATCCGGCCGGCGGCCAGGCTCGGCGCCCGCGCTCGCCGCTTCGGCGGTGGCGGCGGCCTTGCGCAGGTAGACGACGTCGCCGCTCCGCCGGGCCGCTTCTCGCCAGACGAAGGCCGCCTCGATCCGGCGTTCGGACTTGTCCTTGATGGCAATCCGCCCAGCGGTGATGTCCGCCGCCCTGCCTTCCTCGACAAGCAGGTTGAGATCCAGCAGTTCGAGCAGGGATCCGTCGCCGCCGGTGAGACCTTCGCCGGATCCGAACGTCGGTTCCGCGCCGAACAGACGCCTCAGTTCTCGGCCCAGTTCGAACATGGCGTGGCTCCGATCGCGCAGGCGTCCCACCATGGAACGATCTGCTTGGCTAGCCAGAGCAATAGCAAAGCCGGAGCCGCAGACCTTAACAATCCCTTAACTGCGAACTCATGGTTAACACAGGATAATGATCCACAACAAAGCGCAGGGTTCAGGCGCGTTCCGCCCAACGCCACGGCATCCACGACCTCACTATCGAAGCCCGTCCGGAGGGTCGGAACTACCTAGGCGCGCTCCTTTGAGCGCTCGAGCCTCACCTTGGGAAAGCGCTCGCCGACGTAGCCGATCTCCCAGGTCGACTTGGCGAGGAAGACCGGCTGTTCATCGATATCGACGGCCATGGCCATGCGGTGCTTGCCCTGGAAATCCTCCAGGTCGGCGCGCTCGCCGGCGAGCCAGCGGGCCTCGGCGTAGGGGCTGACCTCGAAGATCACCTCGAGCTGATACTCGTTCGCCAGCCGGTCAGCCATGACTTCGAACTGCAGCTGGCCAACGGCGCCGACGATGAAGTCGGCCCCGATCACCGGCCGGAAGAGCTGGGTGACGCCCTCCTCGGCAAGCCCCTCGAGCGCCTTCTTCAGGTGCTTGGCCTTGAGCGGATCCTTGACCCGCACCCGCTGCAGGATCTCCGGCGCGAAGTTCGGCAGGCCGGCGAACCGCAGGGCCCCGGTCTCCGACAGGCTGTCGCCGACCCGCAGCACGCCGTGATTGGGAATGCCGATGACGTCACCGGCGAAGGCTTCCTCGGCAAGCTCGCGGTCGGAAGCAAAGAACATGATCGGCGCATTGATCGACAGCTGCCGGCCTGTGTTCTGCACCTTCAGCTTCATGCCGCGATTGAAACGGCCGGATGTCAGCCGCAGGAATGCGACCCGGTCGCGATGGTTCGGATCCATGTTCGCCTGGATCTTGAACACGAAGCCGGAGACCTCGCGATCACCGGGCGCGACGTGGGTCTGATCGCCGTTCTTTACCGCAGGCACAGGTTTCGGCGGCGGAGCGTAGGCGCCCAGGCCTTCCAGCAGCTGGTCGACGCCGAAATGGCGCAGGGCCGAACCGAAGAACACCGGCGTCATATGGCCTTCCAGGAAGGCCTGCGGATCGAACGGCTTCGCCGCCTCCTGCACCAGCATCGAGCCTTCCTCGAGCTCTCCCTGCTCGTCGGCGTCGAGGAAGCTGACCACGGCGGCGCCACGAAAGGCGACAGACTCCGGATGGCCATCCTCGGCGTTGGAGCCCTTCCTGGCGAAGGGAATGAAGCGCTGGCGGCGCAAGTCGAGCATGCCGCGGAAGCGATTGCCGGAGCCGGCGGGCCAAAAGAGCGGCGCGGGATCGAGCGCGAGCTTGGAGGCGATCTCGTCCAGCAGCGCGAACGGATCCTGCGCCTCGCGATCCATCTTGTTGATGAAGGTGACGATCGGAATGTCGCGCAGGCGGCAGACCTCGAACAGCTTCAGCGTCTGCGGCTCGATGCCCTTGGCGGCGTCCAGCACCATGACCGCAGCGTCGGCGGCGGTCAGCGTCCGGTAGGTGTCTTCGGAGAAGTCCTCGTGGCCCGGGGTGTCCAACAGGTTGAACATCAGCCCTTCGTGGTCGAAGGTCATGACGCTCGCCGACACCGAGATGCCGCGTTCCCGCTCGATCTTCATCCAGTCGGAGCGGGTCCGCCGGTTCTCGCCGCGCGCGCGCACCTGGCCCGCCGCCCGGATCGCGCCCCCCGCCAGCAACAGGTTTTCGGTCAGGGTGGTCTTGCCGGCGTCAGGGTGCGAGATGATCGCGAAGGTGCGCCGACGGGCGGCTTCCGCCGCGGGGGAATTGCTCATGGGCGGCAGGTAGCGCGCGGGGCTCGCATAATCAAATGGCGGCGAACTGTTCGCGCCGTCTATTGGCCGAGCGCGTGCATCAGCCGCCGTGGGGCGGCCTCCGGATGCAGCTGCGTCATCGTGCACTGCCGCGGATCCTTGTCCGGCCGCCAGCGGACCAGCTTGGTTCCATGCCGGAACCGATCGCCGGTGACGTGGTCGTAACGGACCTCCGCCACCAGTTCATGGCGAAGCGGCGTCCACTGCGTCGACCGACCGGCGGACCAGCGGCTCGGACCGCCGGGCGCGGCGCCGGTGAAGCCCTCTCCGCCCGCAAGCGCCTCCAGCCTGCGGGTTAGTTCACCGCGCTCGGCATCCGAGATGGTGGAGGTGAACCCGACGTGGTTCAGCCGCCCCGCCTCGTCATAGAGTCCAAGCAACAGCGAGCCCACGCCGTCGCCGTCCTGCGCGTATCGAAAGCCGCCGACCACGCAGTCGGCCGTGCGCATGCGCTTGATCTTCAGCATGACGCGCTCACCCGGCAGGTAGGGGTCATCGAGGCGTTTGGCGATCACGCCGTCCAGCTCCGCGCCGACCTCGGACAGCCAGTCGCAGGCCGTCTTCCTATCCGCGGTTCCGGGTGAGAGCCGCAGGGCCGCAGGACGCCCGAAGTGGCCGTAGAGCGCCTCCAGTTCCTGGCGACGGCGCGTGCAGGGGGCTTCGATCAGCGACCTGCCCTTGCCGTCCAGCAGGCAGTCGAAGAGGACGAAACATGCCGGGTGTTCGGCCGCCAGCTGGCGAACGCGGCTTTCGGCCGGATGCAGCCGAGCCTGCAGCGCATCGAAGGACAGCTCTCCATTCACCGCGATGGTCAGTTCGCCGTCGACGACGAAGCGCTGCACCGGCAGGGCCTTGATCGCTGCCACGATGTCGGGGAAGTAGCGGGCGAGCGGCTTGCCGGACTTGGCCTTGAGCGCCACCTCCTCGCCTGCCCGGAAAGCCAGGCAGCGGAAGCCGTCCCATTTCGGTTCGAAGCGCCAGCCGGCGTCCCCAGGGATCTCGTCCACCAGCCGGGCTTCCATGGGGGCGAGGTCCAGAGGCACGGGCAGATCGTCGAGGTGCATGGCCTGCGAATTCGCGAGGCCGCCCGTCCGTTCCCGCAGCGACCTTACCGGCCAGGACTTCAGGCCGGTTCGACCGGTTCGGTGAGGAAGTGGCGGCCCAGGCGATCCTCGATCTCCACCACCCAGATATCCGGGTCGATGCGGGCCGCCCGCTCGATGTAGCGATCGAGCTCCGGCTCCTGGTCCGATTTCGCCGGCTGCATCCAGACCGGCTCGCCTTCCATCCGCGTGGCTTCGGCGTAAAGGCGAGCGGTTCCATCGCTGCGGTTGACCACCTTCACCAGGACCGCACCGGCCCGCGCATCGCCTTTGCGAGCGACGATCGGAAAGGCGCCGCCCAACTGCGCCCGGCGGATAAGGGCGCCCACCCAAAGATCTGTTTGCAGCAACATGCGCGGACAGAGTGCGCCCGACCGGCGCCTCCTGTCACCTGCCCTGCCGCGCTCGTGCGCTAACCGAACGGCAACAAGCCGGAGCCTAGGTTGCGACCAAGGCCCGCGAGGACCAGAAGAAAGACGACGCATGACGAGCACGCGCAAAGCGCGGCCGGCGTCTCGGTGGATGGGGTTGTTGGGTGCGGTCTTGGCCGCAGCGCCGGGCTGCGCGCAAGCGCAGATCCTCGACCTCGTCTACGAGCGCACGGTGATGACCGTGGCCGACGAGCGATGCCGCCTGTTCACGCCTGAGGTGGCGGCGGCGCTGGCGGCCGCCCAGGTGCAAGCTCGCGGCGCGGCGCGGCGAGGCGGCGTCGCTCCGGACGCTTTACGCTCGGTCGAGGAAAGGGCTCGCGCCAGCGCGTCGGCGGCGGACTGCGCCTCCCCGGACCTCGCAGCCGCGGCCGGGCGCGTACGCAACGCCTTCGCCGGCTACGCGCGCACGCAGCGCATCGACTATCCCGGCGAGGTGGCGGACTGGCGCGCCGACCGAACCGGGTTGGGCGTGATCCGCTGGCGCCTCGCTCAGGACGTCCGTTTCGGCCCCGACCGCATGACCTTCGGCCTTGCTGGCCGGCAGACGCCGGGCGTCCTCATCGCCGTCGCACAATTCGTCGACGGCCAGGCGCCGTACAGCGCGCGGCTGCTGATGCGCGACGGCGCTCGCAGCATCGGCCCCTATCTCGACGGCGGCTCCGGTCAAGGGCTGCCGCTGGCGCGTCGACTGCCGCCGCGAAGCGCGCTGCGGATCTATGCCGCCGAGGCGCGCAGCACGGCCGGATCGGACCTCCTGCCCAAGGACGCGAAGACCGGCTGGGCCTTCCGCTTTCCGGCTCAGGCCGCCTTCGAACTCGCCAGCCTGGACCCGCGCGAGGCCATCGCCATCGAGTACCTGTTTCCCGGCGACGTCGTCCGGCGCGCCTATGTCGAAGTCGGAGACTTCGCCGCCGGTCGAGCCTTTCTCGGTCTCGCCAGCCGCTGAGTGGCGCGCGATGCCGGCTCAGGCCTGGGCGGCGATCGGCGCGACCTCCGGCGCCACGGCCATCTCGCACAGCACCGGCATCCGGACGATCACCGTCGCGCCTTCGCCCAACGTGCTCTCGATGCACATCTCGCCACCGTGCAATTGGGCGAAGGCCCGCACAAGCGAGAGCCCCAGCCCCGACCCGGCCGCCTTCTGACTTGCATCGCCGGCCTGCTCGAATGGTCGCCCGAGCCGCTCCAGGTCGTCCGGAGCGATGCCGACGCCGGTATCGGCCACCACGAGTTCCAACGTATCGCCCGCGGCCTGCAGGGTCAGCGTCACGGCGCCCCCGCGCGGCGTGAACTTCAGCGCATTCGACAGCAGATTGAGCGCGATCTGCTTCACGGCCCGGCGGTCGGCGAGCGCGGGCAGGGAATCCGACGGCAGAACCCCGCGCAGACTGACGCCCGCCCGGTCGGCCTGGCCGCGCATCAGCCGCAAGGCCGCCGCGATGGCCTCGCGCGCGTCGAAGGCCTCTCGCACCAATTCGAAGCGGTCCGCCTCGATCTTTGACATGTCCAGCACGTCATTGATCAGCTCGAGCAGGTGCGCGCCGGATTCGTGGATCAGGTCAGCGTAATCCGCATAACGGTCCAAAATCGGGCCGAACAAGCGCTGCCGCATGATGTCGGAGAAGCCCATGATCGCATTGAGCGGCGTGCGCAGCTCGTGGCTCATGTTGGCGAGGAATCGGCTCTTGCCTGCGTTCTGCTGTTCCGCGGCGACGCGTGCGGCTTCAAGTTCGGCTTCGCGGGTGCGTTGGGCGCGTCCGTCACGCACCGCCCCGACAATACGGGTAGGGCTCATCCGCCGCAGCGACAGCTCCCACCAGCCCTCGGCGTCGTGCGCCGGGCGGAAGGCGGCGGTCGCCGACCCTTCCCTCGCCGCTCGGTGCAGGGCGCCTTGCACTCTCGAGCGGTCGTCGGCATTGGCCAGGTCGCCAAGATTGCGGTCGAGCAGGTCACGCGTTCGCCAGCCAGGCGGCGGCTGGCCGAACGCCTCGAGGATGCGTCCGCCGGGATAGAGGTCCAGTAGCAGTTGTGGCTGGTTTTCGAGAACCTCGAGCATGCCGGTCTCGATGTCGTCGCGGGTGCGGCGCTCGCGTGTCGCTTCGGCGAACAACACGACCAGCGCCACGCCCAGCGCGAGCGAAACGCCGCATAGGGCCGCCAGGCTCAGCCAGACGGCGGCGGCAGCCGGCGGCGGGGGCAACGGCAGGAGGGCGGAGCTCAACGCCGTCACGGCAGCGGCGGCCAGAGCGCCCGCCGCCCCCAACGGCAGCAGGTCGGGGCTGCGGAATGCGGCCGCGGCGGCCAGGGGCGCCAGGCACCAGACAGCCAGCGGTCCCGAGGCGCCGCCGGTCATCAGAAGCGCGGCGATCACCGCCAGCGTCCAGATCAGCAGAGCCGCTGGGCGGGCGCGCCCACCCGCGCCGGCCAGCACCGAGCCAGCGAGCCCCGCAGCCAATCCCACCGCCAGCGGCGCAAGCTCCGGCCCCGCAGCTAGCCGGCCCGTGACCACCAGCCCCGCTGCCGTCAGGGCGACGCCGGCCGACCAGGCCAGATGCCAGCCGACGGCAAAGCCGGCCCCGAGAAGGCGTCGCCCGGACTTCAACGGCGGCCGCCGCGAGCGGCGAATGGCGGTCAAGGCTTTGGCACCCGTTTTGATCCTCCTTAGGACCAGCCTAACGCCTGCGGTGAGTCCGGTTAAGACCACTCGCCCCACAAGCGACTCGAACCTGTACAAACGTGACAAGCGAAACGAAATCGTAAGCGCGCTGGCGGACGCTGCTGCTCCCGAACTGCAAGGCGCCGCGCCCGAAATGCCTCCTGCCGTCCGCCAAGACAACGCGACGACGCCCATCGCCTCCACCGGCCCTCGGCGCGCGCGCGAAGCTTCTGATCGATCCCTCCTGCGAGTCGTTTCCCACGAGCTACGCACACCGCTGAATTCTATACTCGGCTTTTCCGAGATTCTCGCGACCGAGCTCTATGGGCCGCTAGGCGCCGAACAATACCGCCAATACGCCGAGATCATACACAGCAGCGGGGAAAAGCTGCTGAAACTTGTCAACCAGGTGGTGGAGATCGCCCGGCTGCAGACCGGCGACGTCGAGTTCGATATCCAGCTAGAACCACTCGCGCCGATTTTCGAGACCTTGGCCGATGGCTTGCACGCGAGGCTGGCTGCGCAACAACTTCGTTTTCAGGTCACCGCCTGCGGGGACCTCGAGGCCCGGTTCGACAGCCGGTCGCTGCGCTGCGTGCTTTCGAACCTGTTGCAGAACGCCGTGGCCTTCTCGCCAGACGGCGGCGCCATCACGGTGAGCGCAAGCGCCGCCGACGGCATTTTGGAGATCATCGTCGCCAACGATGGCGACGGCGTCGACCCTGCGGATCTGCCGCGCCTTCTGCGTCCCTTCGAGCAGGGCGAGAACGCCTTGATCCGCCACGCCGAGGGCGCTGGCCTCGGCTTGGCGATCTGCGACCTGACCTGCCAGGCGATGGGCGCCAAGCTGAAGCTGGTTTCCGCCCGCGGCGAGGGCTTCTCCGCTCACATCCTGCTGCCCATGGGGTGAACCCCATTGCAGCGCGCGCCGGGCGGGCTTACCTCGCCACAACCATGAGCGCGATCGACGACACCCTGGAAGAACTGGCCACCGAGTTCGACATGCTCGGCGACTGGGAGGAGCGCTATCGCTACGTCATCGAATTGGGCCGCGAACTTGCCCCGCTCTCAGAGACCGAGCGCAGCGAGGCCAATAAGGTGCGCGGCTGCGCAAGCCAGGTCTGGCTGGTGACCCAGCCTCAGGCCGACGGCGATCTGGTGTTCCGCGGCGATTCCGACGCTCATATCGTTCGCGGCCTGATAGCCGTCCTGCTCCGGCTCTATTCTGGTCGGCGCCCGGAAGAGATCCTCGCCTTCGACGCCAAGGCGGCATTCGGAAAGCTCGGGCTGGCTGGCGCCCTTTCGGCCCAGCGCTCCAATGGACTGGCCTCGATGGTCGCGCGCATCCGGCGCGACGCCGAATACGCGGCGGCCTGACGGATCCTATGCGGCGCGGATCCCCGTGGCCGCCCCCTGGCTCATGCCGATCAAGGCGTCGAAGCCCAGGATCATGTCGACGTCCCGGCCGTTGCTGGCGAGCGGCAGGCGCAGCCAGAGGATCGACAGATGCGAAGCGCCACGCCAGGCGAGGTTGTGCGCGCCGACCGACGGACGTCTCTCCTCCACCACCTGCACGAGTTCTGACCGCCAGTAGTCGACGGCGGATCCGGAATAGACCTCTCCGATCCGACGGCCCGTGATCTCCCGCCCATAGACCCCATGAAGGCCGGTCCCGGCGAGGCGCATGCGAAAATCGAGCGGTTCATAGAGGACGTCGACCAGGCTGACCGTCGGCAGATGGCGCTTGAACTGGCCCGGGTCGAGATCGCGCCGTGCAGGCAGCCGTCCAGCCGCTCGCAAGGAGGCCCAGTAGGCGAACAGTTCTTCGTGCGCTCGGGCCGCCGCGGCGGGGGCCCCGATTTGCGCCGCCATCTTCAGATTCCTTAACAACCACTTGGAATCATAACGATTCGTTTATCACCCGAAGCACGAATCGGCGGCAAGCTAAAATTGTGGCGGAGACGTGATTTCCTCGGCTGCGGATTGTCTCGCGACAAAAAAACGCCCGCCGATGCGGCGGGCGTCTTCTGTTGCGGCGGTGTTGGGGACGCTTAGCGTTTCTTGCGTGGCGCCTGACGGCCGCCTTGGCCCAGGCCCATCTGCTTGGCCAGGTCCGAACGCGCCTTGGCGTAGTTCGGAGCGACCATGGGGTAATCCTTGGGCAGGCTCCACTTCGCCCGGTACTCTTCCGGGCTCATGTTGTACTTCGTCCGCAGGTGCCGCTTCAGCGACTTGAACTTGCGGCCGTCCTCAAGGCAAATCAGATAGTCCGGGGTGATCGAGCGACGGACCGGGACCGCGGGCTCCTTCGGCGCGACTTCCGGCGCTTCCTGGCCGGTCGACACCCCGGCGAGCGCGCGGTGAACGCTCTGGATGAGGCCGGGCAGATCCCCCGCCGCGACCGTATTGTTACCGACATAGGCGGAGACAATATCCGCCGTCATCTCGATGACTTCCGACTTCTCGTCCATTCTTGTCATTCCATTGGATCTGCGAACGATAGGCCGCAGACGCGATTCCCATTATCAGTAGCGGGTCCTAACGGGAACTGAGACCAAGCACAAGGTGAAGAGTGATTATTATGCCCGAATTCACCTGACCCGTCGCCACAAGAAAGCGAGACCACGTGCAGAAGCTGACTTCCAATGCACCTTTCACCAACAATGAGACGTGAACGGCGTAACCGCGCGCCGTATGCGTCAGAAGCTGAGAGGCGTCAGCCTATGTCAGATGTAACGAAGATCATTTGACGGACCTTAGGAAGACCGCGCCCAACGCTTCTCGGCCCGGGCAAGGCCATTCCCGGCGTTCCTGCACGAGATCCGTGAAGACCGTCGCCCTACGAGCGGCAAGCCCGCATCCGGTGGGAAAACCTTAGACGCGTGCGAGCGCGCCCGCCGAGACGATCTAACTGGATGCCTCGCCGTCGTCTGCGGTGGACCGCGCTCGACTCGGAGAAGTCCCCGACGCCGCTCAGTTGGGCGTCGCCGCTTCCTCCGCGGAAGCCGCCCGGGCGCCGGTCACGGGCTCGCCGGCGGCGATGGTCACCGGGGCCGCTGGATTGTCCAGGAGATCGATCGTCTCGCGGATGTATTTGGCATGGGTGACGATGCCGATTTCCAACCGCTCGTTGTTGAGCTCAACCTGTTGGGTCAGCAGGCCGGCGATGAATTCGACGTTCTGGGGCGATTGGCTGAGATCGCCAGGAGAGCGGCGCCCGTCGCTGTGCATGAACACCGGCCCGCCCGAATTGCCAGGGAAGACCGAAAAGTCGAGCAGGAAGGTCGGGAAAATCTTCGCCGGCGCGACCGGGTAGGATGCGATCCGGCCGGCGCGCAGGATCGGGAAGCCCGCCTGATTGGCCGCCAGGCCGCGCGGGAAGCCCAGCGCCATCAACTCGTCGCCCGCCTCGACCTGATACTTCGTGAAGGTGTCGTCGGAGGCAAGATAGTCCTTCGGGATCGCCGCCTTGGCGAACTCCGCCGGGGCCGAGATTGTGATCGCCGCGACGTCGCGCGCCGGATGATGGGTCCACAGCTCGTGGCCGCCGGCGTCCCGGATCTGCAGCGGCTGGGGCGAATAGCTCCAGCTGCCATCCGCATTGGCGACGCGATAGCCGATGCGCGCGACCTGTCCCGGCATCTGCCGGAAAACATGGTTGGCGGTGACCAGCACCGTCCGCGGCCGCCCGTCGGGCGCCGTATCCGAGATGAGAAACCCCGTGCCAACCGTGCGCGTGCCGTTGCCGAGCGGTTGCTCCAGCTGGACGGTCGCGTGCATCAGCTCGACGGAGAGATCCGCGTTCATTTGGAACCCCGACGACTGAACAAGAACTAGCCCTTCGCGTCTTCGCGCGATCTCGATGTGCCTTGAGTTGATCAGACCCGGTCGTCCGCGCCAAGAAAAGAGCGCGTGAGAAGGTTGCGCCCAAGCGACGCGGCAAGGCGCTTGGGAGGGCCCCTTTCGCTCAATCCAGCACGGCGTCTTGAGCCCGTGCGCCGCGCAGCGCATTTAGGCGGCCATGACCTCTCCGGCTCCCCCCGTCGCCCGCAAAGATCCCAGGCAGATCGAACAGCTCGACCGCATCCGCGTGGACGACTACGGCTGGATGAAGGACGAGAACTGGCAGCAGGTTCTGCGCGACCCCAAAGCCCTGCGCGCTGATGTCCGCGAGCACCTCGAAGCGGAGAACGCCTACACCAAGGCGATGCTCGCCTCGACCGAAGGCCTGCAGGCCGAGCTCTTCGCTGAGATGAAGGGGCGCATCAAGGAGGACGACGCCTCGGTTCCCTCCCCGGATGGGCCCTGGGACTATTATTCGCGCTACGTGATCGGCGCGGAGCATCCGATCCACGCCCGCCGCCCGCGCGGCTCGGCCGACGGCGAAGAGATCTTGCTCGATGAGGACGCCCTGGCCAAGGGCAAGGCCTATTTCCAGGTCGGCGCAGCCAGCCACAGCCCGGACCACGCGCTCTTCGCCTGGGCGACCGACGAGCAGGGCTCCGAATACTTCACCCTTCGCGTGAAAGACCTCGCCTCGGGCCAGGAGGTCGGCGCCCCGGCCGAGAGCGCCTATGGCGATTTCACCTTTTCGCCCGACAGCCAGCACCTCTTCTGGATCTGGCGCGACGAAAACGCCCGACCCGCTAAGGTGTTTCGCCGCCCTGCGCGCGGCGGCGAGGACGTGCTGGTCTATGAGGAGGCCGACGACGGCATGTTCCTCGGTGTCGGCACGACGGCCGACCACAGCCACGTCTTGATCCACGTCGGCAATCAGGAAACCACCGAACTGTGGCTCATTCCGGCGGCGGAGCCCACCGCCGCGCCGGTGGTCGCCGAGCCGCGCCGCGTCGGCGTCAAATATGAGCTCGACCACTGGACGGACCGCTGGGTGATCCGCACCAACGACGACGGCGCCGTCGACTTCAAGCTTTGCGTGTCCGACGCCGTGGTCCCGGCGAAGGCCAGCTGGCGCGACTGGATCGCCCATCAGCCGGGTCGCTACGTCACCGGCTTTGCCGCCTACGCCGGCCATCTCGTCCGGGCCGAACGCGTGAACGCGCTGGGTCGTCTGGTCGTCACCGCGCGCGGCGGAGACACCCACGAGATCGCCTTCGACGAGGAAGCCTACGCCCTAAATCTTGAAAGCGGCTACGAGTACCACACTGCCACCACTCGCTTCGTCTACCAATCGCCGACCACGCCGAAGCAGTGGTTTGACTACGACCTGGAGAGCCGCGCCCGCACCCTGCGCAAGACCCAGGCGGTCCCCTCCGGCCACGACCCGGCGCGCTATGTCGCCCAACGCCTCTATGCGACCGCTCCCGACGGCCAGCAGGTGCCAATCACCGTTCTCAAGCTCAAGGACACTCCGATCGACCGGTCGGCCCCGCTGCTGCTCTATGGCTACGGCTCCTACGGCCACGCCATGGAGCCGAGCTTTTCAGTCCGCAACCTCAGCCTGGTCGATCGCGGCTGGATCTGGGCCGTGGCCCATATCCGCGGCGGTTCGGACAAGGGCTGGGGCTGGTTTCTCGATGGGCGCCGCGAGGCCAAGACCAACACCTTCACCGACTTCATCGCCTGCGCCGAACACCTGATCGCCGAGAGCTATGGCGAGAAAGGCCGCATCGCCGCCTACGGCGGCTCGGCCGGCGGCATGCTGATGGGCGCGATCGCCAACCTGCGATCGGACCTGTGGGGCGCGATCATCGCGGCGGTCCCCTTTGTCGACGTGCTCAACACCATGAGCGACACCACCCTGCCCCTCACCCCGCCTGAGTGGCCGGAATGGGGCAACCCTATCGAGGACGCCGAGGCCTACGACCGCATCGCCGGCTACAGCCCCTACGACCAGGTGAAACCGCAGGCCTACCCGCCGGTGCTCGCGACCGGCGGCCTCTCCGACCCGCGCGTCACCTATTGGGAGCCGGCGAAATGGGTCGCAAAGCTGCGTGAGCACACGACCGGCGACGCACCGGTTCTCTTGAAGATCAACATGGACGCCGGCCATGGCGGCGCCTCGGGCCGCTTTGATTTCCTGAAGGAGGTCGCGCTCGATTACGCCTTCGCCATCTGGGCCATAAACAAGGGCTGGCGGACCTGATGGCCGCCCTGATCCGCCCCGCCACCGAAACCGACGCCGAGGCGGTCGCCGCCATCTACGGTCACAACGTCCTGCACGGCTTTGGCACGTTCGAGGAGGTTCCGCCCTCGCCGGCCGAGATGGATCAGCGCCGTCTGGCGGTTGTCGGACACGGCCTGCCCTGGCTGGTCGCCGAGGACGCCGACAGAGTGCTGGGCTATGCCTACGCTGGCCCCTTCCGTCCGCGCGCCGCCTACCGTTACACCGTCGAGGACAGCATCTATCTCGCGCCCGACGCGATCGGGCGCGGCCTGGGCCGCGCCCTGCTCTCGGCGGTCCTCGACGCCTGCGAAGCCATCGGCCTGCGCCAGGTCGTCGCCGTCATCGGCGATTCCCGCAACGCCGCCTCGATCGGCCTCCATCGCGCCCTCGGCTTCGAGCCCGCTGGCGTCGGCCGCAATGTCGGCTTCAAGCATGGCCGCTGGGTCGACATCGTCTGGATGCAGAAGCCGCTGAACGGCGGCGACGCCACGCCGCCCGACAGCGCCGGCTTGACGCTCACCGGCCACTGAGGCCGCTCAGCGGCCCCATCCGCCAGCGCCTCCGAGGCGGACCGCCGTCCAGAGCAGGGTCCGCTTCCACAGCGGAACGCCCAGCGCGCCCAGCGCCTCGCGGAAGATCGCGTCCGCCTGCGCCCGGCTGTAGCGCCCGCCCAGGCCGCGGCTCGCGTAAAGATAGTCATGGATCACCGCCGCCTTGGCTGCGTCGCCGAGAGGGGGCTCAAGGGCGGTGATTTGCGGCGGGTGGCAAGGGCCCGACGACATCGCTCGAGCAGTTGCCGAAGACTGTCCGTGCGGATTCGCACCGGAGAGACTTCCCGTGACAGGCGCAGCCGCGCGGACCGACAAAACATATGCGTCGGTCCTGAGTGCGCTTCAGACGTGGCTGCGGGATCTGGCGGGGAGTTCGATAGGGCTATCTGCGCCCACTAATCTCACCCTGCCATTTCGTGAAGTCCGAAGCGATTTGCACCCAACGGCAAGCGCAGAAAAACGGCTCGCTCATGCAATGGCTCCGGGGCGCGACGCGGGACGGCGCGAACCTCCCACAAGGCCGCCGGCGCCCCAAGCGCCCGGTAAAACCCCCACCTGAACGCCCGACAACGCGCGCCTCAGAGGTCGTTCAGCGGCGGGGCTCTCTATTGCGGGCGGCACGGGGCTAGCGCCTCGCCCGGCACAGGAAACCTCAGATGAAGAAGCTCACCGCCATCTCCGCCGCCGCTCTCGCCGTCCTCAGCGCCGGCGCGGCCGCCACCCCCAGCTTCGCCGGAGACTATCGCAGTTACGGCTACGACGACACCTGCCGCTCGCGGCAGCACGACAATGGGACAACCGGCGCAGTGGTCGGCGGCGTCGCCGGCGCCCTCCTGGGCTCCAGCCTGGCCGGCCGCCACGACGGCCGCACCGGCGGAGCGGTGATCGGCGGTCTGGCCGGCGCCCTGCTCGGCAACAGCATCGGCCGCAGCAGCGCCAAGTCGTCGGACAGCTGCGACGGCCGCGACTATGGACGCGAATATCGCCGGCCCGTCTACGGCGCGCGCTATGATCGAGGCTACAGCGATTGGGGCTACAGCGACCGAGGCTACGGCTACGGCTATCGCGACCGCAGCTACGGCCACCGCTACGACCCCTACAGCTACTGAGCGGCGGAGCCCGGCGACGGTCTATTGCAGCGTCAGTTGCGGAGCCGCCGTCGCCAGTTCCGCTTCGCCGAGAGTCGGGGCGAAGCCCGCCAGGTCCAGCGTCTCGACGATCTGCTCCAGCGCCTCGGCGAGGGTGATCGGCGCGTTGGAAGACGACGCGATCGTCACCACGCGCTGGATGTGCTTGAGGGCTGTCTCGCAGTGGGTCTCGGTCATGGCCTGGCCGTCCGTCGATTGAGGGCGCGAAGTTCGCAGAACGCGCATCGGCGACAGTGGCTCACTGTAGACCCGGCAAAAATAAAATCCAGGGATCCATCGCCGCTTAGGCCGCCGAAGCGCGTCCGGGCGAGGCCTGGATCTGCTGCAAAATGTCGCTCAGCGGCCGGAGCGTCACCGGCTTCGGCACGAACCCGTCGAAGCCGAGCTCGCGGTACTGGGCGGCGTCGCGCGTAAGGTCGGCGGTCAGCGCCACCACGGGCGCCCCTCGGTTCGGCCCCTTGCGCCGCCGCAACTCTCGCAGCAGATCGAAGCCGCTCATCTCCGGCATGTGAATGTCGGTAAAGATGACGTCGAAAGCCTCGCGATCCAGTAGATCGAGCGCCTCCTGCGGCGAAATGCAACAACTGGTGGTGACGCCCAGCGCCTCCAACAGCGCCGCGACGACCCGCAGATTCACCGCATTGTCGTCGACATAGAGAACACGCGCAGAGGCGTGCACGTACCCCGCATCCGGATTCATGGATTAGGCCCCCGCCTAAAATCACTATACTAATGGTCATCTTGCCGGCGGCGTGCTTAAGACATCACGAACGCAGAGCGCGAGCGCCTGAAAAACGAGCGGCAAAGTGGCGCAAATGGCCTCCATGGAGGCGGCGAGCCTCTAAAACGTCGCCACCCATCGCTTCGGCCGGATGGCCGCCAGCGTCTCCAGTCCGCTGACCAGCAGCCGGTGCTTGCGCTCCCAACGGGTCTCGAAATGGCCGGCGCAGCGCTGCAAGATCCACTGTGGCCAGGAGGCCAGGCAGAAGCAGAGGAAGACCTCGTTTTGCTCCTCCGCGGACATCGCCCGGCTCAGGCTGTTGTAGCGCAGCCGCGCCTCCGCCTGCTCCGCCTCGCTGGGTGGCCCGCGACGTTCCGCCGCTCCGAGCACCGCCTCGAAGGCGGCGGCGATCTCGGCGTCCGACATCTCACTCACCCGGCGCAGATCCCGCGTCTCCGGCTCGGCGACCTCGATCAGTCCCGGCGTGCGGCGCTGGGGATGCGACCGGCGCCAGGCGCCCGCATAGACCTGGCCCGCCCGATGCTGCGCCTCGCTGATCCAGCCCCGCGCCAGCGCCAGGCACATCGGGTCCTCCGCATCCGCCAGCCGCGCGGACGGCGTTTCGCCGAGCAACGCGCGGCGCAACGCCACCACCTTTTCATTGGGCGGCGCCTTCTGCACCAGTTGGCCTGAGGGATGCCGCGGCCCGGCCTTGCGCGGCCGTCCGCCGCCACTGCGTCGCATCATGTCGTCGCCTCCACATATGAACTTCGTCGTCACGCCGCCCACCGCTCGGCCGCCTGGCTCCAGCGCCTCTGCTCCACCGCCTGGATCGCCGGCGATACCGGCTTGAACACCACGCCGTGGTGAGCTTGGCAGTAGACGCTGCGCAGCTTCACCGCGGCGCAGCATGAGATCAGGGCGTCACCGTCGCCGGCGACGGGAAAGGCGCATTCGCCGAATTCACGCGACAGCCAGGGACGCGGGGTGGTCCCGAGCAGCGGGACGAACACCTCCTCGCGCCAGGGCGAGCGCGGCGGACTTGGCGCCTCCGACAGGCGCGCCAACGCTGCCTGGGCCGGCCGCAGCGATGGTTGCGCGTCGGCGCCCGTCCCGGCTAGCGACGGCCCGTCGTAGCGTCGCGGCGCCGACGCCGGCTTGCGGCTGCCGAGCAATTGCAGGCGATGGAGTTTGCCCAGCACAGCGCTGCGGCTCACGCCGCCTAGCGCATCGGCGATTCCGGCGGCGGAGACGCCTTCGGCCCACAGGCGCTCCAGCTTTACGATCCGGGCGGCGGTCCATGTCATGGAAAGACTCCGATGGGATTTGTTCTTGATTTGTTCTAGTGACGAAAAGCGGCCGGCCTCGCGCGCGCGATCGGTCGGCGGATTGACAAGCCGGCTCAATCGGGACGCCATGCCTACTCGAAACAAACCAGGAACACGCGCGATGAGCGGACCACGGCGAAGAGGAAAACGAGGGCGGCAGGCATGCAGTTACGGTATTTTTGATACCGACCCGGAGTCAAGCTATTTGGTAGCAATCATACCCTTTTCGATGTTAGAGGTGTCGGCATGGGTGAACGCCACGACCGACTCCGTCAGGCCCGGATCGCCGCCGGCTTCGATCGCGCGAGCGACGCTGCCGCGCGCTTCGGCTGGAATGAGAACACCTACAAGTCGAACGAGAACGGAAATGCCCCCTTCTCCTTCCGCAAGGCGCGCGATTACGCCGAGGCGTTCGGCGTTCGCGCCGAATGGCTCTACGACGAGACCGGGCCCGTCCTGGCGACCGCCGAACCGATGGTCCGCATCATCGGCCGGGTAGGCGCCGACGCGGAGGGCGCCGTGATCCACACCACCGGACAGGAAGGCTTCGACACTGCGCCTGTCCCGCCGGGGGGGACCTCCGCGGCTGTCGCATTAGAGGTGGTGGGCCACTCCATGCGGGCGATCGCCGAGGACGGCTCGCTGATCTACTTCGAGGATCAGCGAAATCCTCCGACTCCGGACATGCTGGGCTACTACTGCATCGTCGAGACCGAGGACGGTCGAGTGCTGTTCAAGCGCCTGCTGCGCGGTTCCAGCCCCGGTCTCTATGTCCTGGAAAGTCAGGTCGGCCCGCCGATCGACGACGTCCGGCTGCGCTGGGCCGCAGACCCCACCGCCATCATTCCCCCCAAGCAGGCGCGCCGCATCATCCGCCGCGCCGGGGAACGCCAGGTCGCCTGACGGCGCAAACGCCACGGACATCTAACATACCTTTCGCTTGACATTTTGGGTATTTTTAATACCATCTTGTCGTCAGGGAGGGCCTTAATGGCGAGCCAGGGTTTCAGCGTGCGGGATGCGCACGAGATCTGCGTCGAACCCTATCTCGCCCGGGAGGAGCACCGCGGCCGAGTGCGTCGGGCCGCCGACCAAAGCGAGGCGCTGCGTTGCGCCGGCGTGGCCTGGTCGGGGCTCGGCCCCACCCCGACGCCGGGGCGAACAGCCGAGGCGGTGCGAGCCGCCGCCGAAGCCGCGCTCGCCCGCGCCGCCGGCTTCGCCGCAAGTCCGCGCGGGCGTTTCCTGCGCGCCCTTCGCGCTCTCGAGCAGCACGGATTTTCCGTTGCAGCCGAGACCGCCCGCGCCGCCTTCGCCCGCGGCTTCGCCGACGTCGACCGCCCCGCCTGCCCAGCCGAGATCGGCGCCGCGCTTTCCGCCCTCGGCCGCCTCAGCCGAGCGGAGGCGCGCCACGCCTGCCTGGCGCTGACGGAACTGCTGATGGGGGAGATGCGGTTGGCGGCGGAGTAGGGGCTCAGCAGCCGAGGACGGCGGCTTTGGCCGCCAGCACTTCGGACTTCGGCGACCGTCTCGCCCGCTGGCGATTGAAGAAGCCGGAGATCAACAAGACGATAGGCGCCAGCAGCCACAGCGAATTGTTGATCCAGACGTAGGTGTTGTCGGCCGGCCAGTCGTTCAGGAGGTAGACGGCCTCGAGCGTGAACAGCGCCGCGGCGATCAGGGTCACCAGGCCGATCCAATAGCTCACAAAGATCATCGCCAGCGGCAGGAGGCCCAGTGCAAAGGTCCCGTCCTCCACCAGGTGGGCCAGCGGCGAATGCAGGCCGACAGCGGAGGCGAGCACGCTGAAGCTAAGGTTGGCGAAGAACCAGGCGGCGCCCAGGCGCTCGCCATAGCCCCCTTTTACATACGCGAAAGCCGCGCAGGCGCCGGAGAAGATGTATTCGAAGGCAAGAAGAAAGAACGCCTGCATGGACTGTGCGCCTCCGCACCGAGCAAAAGCACACAGTCCTTAAACATGTACGAAGCGGTTAGCCGTGCGCGCGCGCGGCCTCGGCTTCGGCGACAACATCGTCCGCATCGTTGATCAGGTGCTTCGTGTCGAGGCCGGCGGTGGTCCGCAGGCCCATGGCTTCGCGGATCTTGTCCATGCGCTTGTGCGAGGCCACCACACTGGTGCGCGCGCCCTGCAGTTCAGACATCGCCTCGACCACCTTGGCGAAGGCGCTGTCGCTGACCTGGGCGGCCAGGTTCAGATCGGTGCAGGCGCCACGCATCTCCACCATCAGCTCCGCCGCCAGCGCCAGAGTGTCGTCAATGCTCCGCTCAACCGCATGCAGTTTCACCGCGACGCGCTGAGCCCGGATATCCTTGTCCATGCCCTTAACCCTCTGAAATGCGGTTAAGACCCCATTAGGCTTAACCGTGCGGTAACCTTAACCATGAGTTAACGTGCGCACCAACAAGTATTTGCGGTGAACCGAGCATATCCGCCCGGTTGCAAGGGAAGAATCCGCAGGCAATGGCCGCCTTTTCGGCACAACCGGGCGACGAATTCATACCGTGCTAAGGTATTCGACGTGGTGGATGGACAACTTTCAATGATGTATACACAATCACCACGCCCTTCGGTTGCATCATTAAGCGCCCGCGCGTGACAGATGGAGGATTGAGTCGCCGCGCCTTCGGCGACTCATCGCTCCAGCTTGGTCGACAGGATGATCGAGGAGGTCGTCCGCTCGACCCCCTCCAGATTGCCGATGCGGTCGATCACGCCCTCGATCTGGCCGACCGTGTCAGCGGCGGCCATGACGATCATGTCGAACACGCCGGCGACCGTGTGCAGCACCCGCACCTCGTCGATCGTCCGCAGCGCGGCGCCGACCGCAGCTTCCTTCTTCGGCTCGACCTTGATCATCACATGCGCCCGCACCGCGCCCTGCTCGCGCTCGGGCGCCAGCCTCGCCATGTAGCCGATGATCACCCCATCGCGCTCGAGCCGCTCGATCCGCGCCTGCACCGTCGTGCGCGAGCGTCCCACCAGCCGCGCCAGTTCCGCCGTCGAGGCGCGACCGTTGGCTCGAAGCGCTGCGATCAGCTTCTGGTCGACGGCGTCGAGTTGCACTTTGCTCAGCCTCCCCTGCGAACTGCCGTAAACTAACCCCCATTTCGACGGTTCAGCCACTGTCTTTCGTGAGCTCCAGGCGTAACCCTGCGTGGCGGACCTGGAGGACAACGATGAACAGGGTGGTCGTGGTGGGCGCCGGCAAGATCGGCTCGACGATCGCCGACCTCCTCGCCGGGACCGGCGACTATCAGGTGCTCGTCGCCGACAAGTCCGAGCTGGCGCTGGAACGCCTCGACGCCGGCGCCGCGATCGAGCGCCGCCGGCTCGACATCCAGGCGCCGGACGAGCTCGCCGCCGCCCTCGACGGCGCCTTCGCTGTTCTGAGCGCGGCGCCCTACCATCTGACGCCCGACATCGCCCGCGCCGCCCGCAAGACCGGCGTCCACTACCTCGACCTCACCGAGGACGTCGCCAGCACCCGCATCGTCAAGCAGTTGGCCGAAGGCGCCGACAGCACCTTCATCCCGCAGTGCGGCCTGGCGCCAGGCTTCATCTCTATCGTCGCCTACGACCTCGCCAGCCGTTTCGACAGCCTGCTGGACGTCCACATGGGCGTCGGCGCCTTGCCGCAGTTCCCGTCCAACGCGCTGAACTACAATCTCACCTGGAGCACCGACGGCCTGATCAACGAGTACTGCGAGCCCTGCGAGGCGATCCTCGACGGCGTGCTGCGCCAGACCCGGCCGCTCGAGGACCTCGAGCAGTTCGCCCTCGACGGCGTCGTTTACGAGGCCTTCAACACCTCCGGCGGCCTCGGCACACTCTGCGAGACCCTCGCCGGTCGTGTGCGCAATCTCAGCTACCGGACGATCCGCTATCCGGGCCACGCCGCCCTGATGAAGGCCCTGCTCAACGACCTGCGCCTGCGCGAACGTCGCGACGTGCTGAAGGACATCCTGGAGAACTCCGTGCCCGCCACCTACCAGGACGTGGTCATCGTCTACGCCAGCGTCAGCGGCGAGAAGGGCGGCCGGCTGGTGCAGGAGACCTACGCCCACAAGATCTACGCCGGCCCGGTCCAGGGCCAGCTGCGCAGCGCCATTCAGATCACCACCGCGGCCGGCATCTGTGCGGTCCTCGACCTGCTCGCTCAGGGCCAGTTGCCGCAAGCCGGCTTTGTACGTCAGGAGGAAGTCTCGCTTGCCGCCTTCCTGCAGAACCGCTTCGGCCGCTTCTACGCGTCCCCCGCGGCCAGCCAGGCGGCCGCCTGATCCGCCGACCATCGAGCATCTCGTCTTCTGTTGAGCCCCGAGCCTGAGCCCCAAATGAACGCCTTCGAGTCTCCTCGCGACGCCCGCTCCGCGGCCGAGCTGCTCGCCGCGCTCGGCGTGCCGCCGAGGCTGCATGTCGGCGGCGCGCGCACGGTCCGCTCGCCGGTGACCGGCGATCCGATCGGCGGCGTCCACGACGCCTCCCCGGCCGAGGTCCAGGTCGCCGTCGAGCGCGCGCACCGGGCCTTCCTCGCCTGGCGCAACACGCCGGCCCCGCGGCGCGGCGAGCTGGTCCGGCTGTTCGGCGAGGAGCTGCGCGCCGCCAAGACCGACCTCGCCGCCCTCGTCACCCTCGAAGCCGGCAAGATCGTCTCCGAGGCCCTGGGCGAGGTGCAGGAGATGATTGACATCTGCGACTATGCCGTCGGCCTCTCGCGCCAGCTGTTCGGCCTGACCCTCGCCACCGAGCGCCACGACCACCGGATGATGGAGACCTGGCACCCGCTGGGCGTGGTGGGGATCATCTCCGCCTTCAACTTCCCAGTCGCGGTCTGGTCCTGGAACGCAGCCCTGGCCATCGTCTGCGGCGACGCCTGCGTCTGGAAGCCGTCGGAGAAGACCCCCCTCACCGCCCTCGCCGTCCAAGCTCTCTTCGATCGCGCCTGCGACCGCTTCGGCGACGCGCCGGAGGGGCTCTCGTCCGTCGTCATCGGCGGCCGCGAAGTCGGCGAGGCCCTGGTGGACCATCCGCAGGCGCCGCTGATCTCGGCGACCGGCTCCACCGCCATGGGCCGCGCCGTCGGCCCTCGGCTCGCCGGTCGGTTCGCCCGTGCGCTGCTGGAGCTGGGCGGCAACAATGCCGCCATCATCGCGCCCACCGCCGACCTCGACCTGGCGTTGCGCGGCGTCGCCTTCGCCGCCATGGGCACCGCCGGCCAGCGATGCACCACGCTTCGCCGCCTCTTCGTCCACGAGAGCTGCTACGACGCCTTCGTCTCACGGCTGAAGGCGGCTTACGCCTCGGTTCCGGTTGGCGATCCGCGCCGCCCCTCGACCCTGGTCGGCCCGCTGATCGACGGCGAGGCCTTCGAACGCATGCAGGCCGCGCTGGCCCAGGCGCACGCGGCGGGCGGCGAGATCACCGGCGGCGAACGCGTCGACAGTGCGCCTGGGGCGCACCCCAACGCCTTCTATGCCCGACCGGCGCTGGTGGAGATGTCGGGCCAGGTCGAGGTAGTGCGGCGCGAGACCTTCGCCCCCATCCTCTACGTCATGCGCTACGGCGACCTGGAAGAGGCGATCGCTTGGCAGAACGATGTACCCCAGGGCCTCTCGTCTTCCATCTTCACCAACGACATTCGCGAGGCCGAGCTCTTCATCTCCGCTCGCGGCTCCGACTGCGGCATCGCCAACGTCAACATCGGCCCCTCGGGCGCGGAGATCGGCGGCGCCTTCGGTGGCGAGAAGGAGACCGGCGGCGGCCGCGAGGCCGGTTCCGACAGCTGGAAGGCCTATATGCGACGCGCCACCAACACCGTGAACTACGGCCGCACCCTGCCGCTCGCCCAGGGCGTCAGCTTTGACGTCTGACCTCGAAGCAGCACGGCCGATGTCCGTTGGACGCCCAGATCACCTGGAAACCCTTGTCGCGACGGCGATCGGCGCCGCGTCCGCACGCGAGGCGCTCGCGACGCTCGTGGTCCCGCCGGCGCTGGCCTCGAACGGCGGCCCCAACGTCACGCGCGCCGTGTTCGCCATGGCTCTCAACGCGGCCCTCTTCCACGACTTGCTGGCCCGCGTCCCGACCGGGGCGGCCTATGTCGGCGACGTTCGCGCCGCCGGCGGCCGGATTCTGCTCGATCATGGCGCGCTGCGCACCGTGCGCCTGCCGTCATCGGGCGGTGCCGGCGGCCAGCCGCCAGGCTATCTCGCCTTCGCCCGGATCCTGGAGCCGCTCGGCTACGAACTCGCCGGCCGCTATCCGCTGGAACGCCTGAAGATGACCGGCCGCGCCTTCCGCCACCGGGACCTGCCGGAGGAACTCTCGCAGTTCTTCGTCAGCGAGTTGCACGTCGAGCGCTTCTCCCCGGCCTTCCAGAAGGTCGCCGAGCACGTCTTCGGGACCACGCGCGACCCGCTCGACGCCACCGCCAGAGCCGCGCTCGACGCCTTCGGCCAGGACGGCGTCTGCGAGCTCGACCTCGCCTGCCGGGCCCTGCCGACCCTGGTGGCCGCCTTCGGCCGCTGGCACGAGGCGCCCAGCCTGCTCGCCTACGAGGCCCTGCTCGCCGAGTCCCCCGAAGCCGCCTGGATCGCCACGGAAGGCTCGGCCTTCAACCACGCCACAGACCGCGTCGCCGACGTCGAGGCCTTGGCTGACGCCCAACGCCGCCTGGGACGCCCGATCAAGGATCAGGTCGGACGCTCCGCCAGCGGCGGCGTGCGCCAGACCGCCTTCAGGGCCACGCCCGTCGAGCGACTGTTCCACGACATCGGCGGGGCCGTCCGTCGGCTGGTCCCCGGATCCTTCTACGAGTTCATCACCCGCGAACCCCTGCCCGACGGCGGCCTCGACCTGCGCTTCGACAGCTCCAACGCCCAGGGCATCTTCAAGATGACCACGGCGGCCTGATCGCAGCCGCACGAAACGATCTGGAACGCGCCGACCGGCCGGCATCACCGCTATTGGGCTGGGCGAACGACGGATTCCCACCCACCATGCCGTCCGCGGTCGGCCCGATCCACCTCGGACGTCGAGCCGCAAGGGCGGGAGGAAAAGAACATGTCGTTTGCCGGCGAATTCAAGGAGTTCATCGCGCGGGGCAATGTCATCGACCTTGCGGTCGGCGTGATCATCGGCGGCGCCTTCGGCAAGATCGTCACCAGCCTGGTCGATCAGGTCATCATGCCGCCCATCGGGCTGGCCACCGGCGGCATCGACTTCTCGCAGTTGAAAATCGTGCTGAAGGCCGCCGATCCCGCCGCCAAACAGGCGGAGGTCGCCATTCAGTACGGAGCCTTCCTCAACACCCTCATCCAGTTCGCCATTATCGCCCTTGTCATCTTCCTGATGGTCAAGGCGATCAACACCCTGCGGCGGCAGGAAGCCGAGGCGCCCTCCGTCCCCCTGGCCCCCACCCGCGCCGAAGCCCTCCTGGAAGACATCCGCGACTCCCTCCGAGGCGGCGCCCGCCCCTAGCCCGCGGCGTTGGCCCGGCGTTTCGCGGGTTCGCGGGAGAGGCGGATCGAGGGAAGATCGGACCGAGTTTCTCAAGTTGGATCCCGGGAACCGAGACAAGGCCGTGGAGATTCTTGAGCAGGGGAACGCGCGATGACTGCTCCGGGCAGTCCGCAACTCATCTGCGCCACAGCGACGCCGACGCCAGGTCAACACGCGCGCTCGATGCCGGCCGTCACGGCCCAGGCCCGGTGCAACTTACGCGTCAGTCGCGACTTTTTTCTTCCCCAGCGCTGTCAGCGCTCGGAATCCTCGCAGACGGGCCGCCGTAGCTCACCCGCCACGACATTCTGAATTCACCGTAGTCTCTATACGAATAAGGCTCGAAAAGGCAATCGCACGGGAGCATGTCTTCGGGAAATGCCCTAGGGATATTTTCACCAGTGGCGACACCTGCAATGAAGTCGGTAAGATCACAATCCAACGTCTCGAAGACATCCATGCCCCGGTCCCAGATGACTACTCTCCAGTCTGCGGGCGCCCCCTCGGATAGCCAGAAAAATTCATCACCGTTGTCCGACGAGCCGAAGGGCAAAAGCCCCCCAGCGGCGGGCCAAAGAGGATAAGTCAGCTCGTCCATCAGGCGAAACATATTGGTGACGGCCTGAAAACTGGACAGTAGCCGCAGATTGGGACTTCGGGACACGGGGACACAAATGCCGAAAAACCCCATCAATCTGCCGCTTCCGTACAGGCGGACGAAGTCCTTGTAATCTTGCGGCAACAGCGTGCCGAGCGCGGCTTCGAATGGTTGCCATGGACCGATGTAGGCCTCGAATGGCGCGGCCGGCGGCGGGATCGCCTTGATCAGCGTCTCGACGGTCATTTGCGGCGCCCGATAGGATTACGGACAAGGCGAGCGGACGGCCCGCTCCGAGAGCCGTGCGCGGTCATGACGATCAACGACGGCGGAAGCACACCGTCGTCGTAGAGCGGCGTGACGGAATAATCTACGACCTCGCCCGCATGCAGTTTCCGGGCGACAGCCTGCTCAAAGGCCTGCATCTGTGGCGAATTGGCTCCCTTCTGCGTGAGCGTGACGAAATTGCGGCTCTCGAGACCGCCGGCGCCACCAAGGCTTTTCGCCAGAAGATGGCCCCTTGCCTCGTTATAGCGGTTGCCATTTCCTTGCCATCCAGGCGGCGCCAGCCGCCGGCTGGCTCGCGCGCCAGTGCCGAGCATGGGGGTAGTAAGCGTCGCGCTAATGCCGGTAGCCTGGCCCTTCGCATTGAGATCTCTGTAGCGGACGTTAGGTCGTGGCCACCCCGGCGAAGCGATTTGCCCCCGAGCGGGCGACGCCGAACTGCGGGCCGGCATGGCTCTCGCGGCGCGACCGCCCCAAGCGTTTCGGCCACGCCTCCCGCCGCGAGCGCCGCATCTCTCGCTCCTAGCGATGCACCGGCAAGCGAAGCGAGGCCGAAGGCGGCGGCTCCAAGCGGGCTGCCCGTCATGAATTGAACTCGCTCGACAGCCCGCCGCCGTTCCTCGAGTTGAGCCGGCGACAGCTGGGAAGCACTACGGCGACTGAGACATTCACGCCCGTTGTCGTACTCTCGGCCAATCACGACCGTGGGATCCAGTCGTCGGGCTTGATAGAGGTCAGGAAAGCGATGCTTGAGGGCTGCATAAGGATCGAAGCCTCGCGAAAAATCGATGCTCATTAAATCGGCGTCGAGATCCGCAAGGCGGCGTCGGGCATCCGGCATGAGCACTCTCCTTTAAAGATTCCCTGCCGCATCACCCGGCAGGGCAACCTCGCGAGGGTGACTCGACTCGCGGCAAATACAAGAACAAATTATGAACATGTACGATGGAACGTGGAGCGCGGCGGCAGCTATGAAGGCCGCCCGATTCCATTGCCGGCCTGGGTTTGCCGATCCCCAGATGGTGGCCTCCACAAGGACAATCGCGTCGGACAGATCGATGTGCACCTCGCCGCGCCCTCTAAGAGAAAGGACGAGGCCACTACGCTGGTCTCGCCCAGAATGTTTACCAGCCTGAACTCGAATTCCCCGGGCTCCTGGAACACCTCGTCCCCGGCGCGTCGTCGATTGTTGCGCGCGGTATCGGGGAGTGGGTCGAGCGGCACCACCCTTACCCGAAGTTCATGGGTGGGCCGATTACTCAGGAGCTTGTGGAGCTTATAGCCAGCAAGCATCGTGCTTTTCATGCCGACCTAGCTTCGGCGCTCCGGAAGGCGGGCTTTCCGCGGGTTGGCGGAACCGAAGGAAGCATGGCGCACTGGTTGGAACATTTCAAGAACAATCCTGAGGCCGAAGAGAAGGCCATTGAGATTCTCCGGCAAGTCACCTCAGACTTCGATCGCGCCCATGGAACCTCGATCACACCGAAGTTGGAAAAGGCTCTCGGGTCCGCGGGCAAGGGAAAACCACCCCCGTAGGCGGAGCAGCTGATTGGCGCGGAAGCAGACAACGGCGGTCGAAGCTTGGCTGAGGTATGAGATCCGGACCTCAGATTGCGTGCCTTTGGACCGAGAGTCCTATCCGGGCGACCTATACGAAGGCCGTCCTATTCCATGGCCGCAGTGGGCGTGCCGAGCCCCCGATGGCGGGATCCACAAGGACAATCGCATCGGACAAATCGATGTGCACGTCACCGCCCCGCCGAAGAAGAAAGACGAGATCGGCTGGACGTGCGATTTCCAAGTGCTCCTCATTTCCAGGCGCTGGCTGGAGGAGATCAAGGATCTCATCGACCCTTCGAAGACCTTCGTCGGCCGCGTGTTTCAGAACGGCCAGGAACTTACGGATTGGGCGACGCTCCATGAGCGCTCGCCGCCGCTTCTGATGATGAAAGAGGGATGGCGGAAAACCTGCGCGATCTGCGGAGGAGAGTACAGCGTGATCTATCGCGGCACGTTCTTCGCTGATCCCGCCGTTCTGGGACGCAGGGTCATCGTGAACGCCAAAGGTATTTTCGTCCGGAAGGAAGATGCGGAAGCGCGCGGCCTCAAACCGCCTGCCGGTGGCTTCAGGCCGATCACCGTACAATATCGGCCGGAATGGGTCTCTCAGATGCGCCTGATGACTCCGCCGGATTATCCATCCCGCACGTGATGCGGCGTGAGGTAGCGTCCGCAGCGGGTGAGGCGCGACTTTAACCCATGGAAGGAAGTTGGCTGGGGAACTAGGACTCGAACCTAGAATGACGGTACCAAAAACCGCAGTGTTACCATTACACCATTCCCCAGCAGGAACGGCGCAGAGGGGGCTCCCCCTCGCGAGGCGGTGGAGATAGCGCAGCAGCCCTGCGGATGCAACGCCCGTCCATCAAGTTGCGACATCGAAAATGGGCTTCTTGCCGGCTCGAAAATCCTTCCCTATAAGGCGCGCTCTCAAGTCGGAGTGTGGCTCAGTCTGGTAGAGCACCGCGTTCGGGACGCGGGGGTCGCAGGTTCGAATCCTGCCACTCCGACCATTCATTCCCCCGCTAATCCGGGGTGAATTTTCTTTCCGCGAATATCCTCAAGTTTCCCGCCCGTTAGGCGCGGGTCCGCCTGTGCGCGTGGCTCTCCAGCCACCGGAAATGGGCCGTGAACCCTTCAAATGCGGGCCTGCTCTCCCAAAACGGAAGTGTACGTTCCGGTCGCGCTTCCCCAGCAAACAGGGAAATTAACAGGGAACGACGTCGGTCTCTGGACGCGATACCGCCCACGCCTTCCTGCGAGGTTTAAGCCGAGCTTTTCGACGACAGGGCGCTGCTCGGCCCAGCCGAGCGGCAAGGGGGCGGCCGTCAAGGCGGCGAGCGAAACGCCCCGGTGCTGGCGGCCGCCCAGAATCTGATCCGCGATATCCGGCGCGAGATAGGCCAGCGGCGACAGACGCGAGGCGTAGTGATTGCGAAGCCCTCACGACGGGCGAGAGCCTTGATGGAGGCGACCTCGCCCGTCTCAAGCTGCCGTGTCCACGTCTTGGCCAGCACGAGCGCTCTGACCCGCGCGCGGTCCATTCTTGCTGCCGGCGCTGGAGCGGTCGCAGCAGCATCGAGGATTCCCGCGACTATTCGCCCTCCCACAAGTTGCTTACTAACTCGGCCACGCTGTTCGCGCGCCCGACCTGAGCCTTCATCTCGTCCAGCAGCTCCTGCTCGCTCCTGGGCGGACCATCTTCCCCCGCAATCGCCTCGTCATCTCGCCAGTAGTCTGGGTTGTTTTGGATCGCTGCGCAGAGACAGGCCTTCATATCGTCAAACGTCATGTCGGGGATCGGATCCAAGATCAGGTCCAGCCGGTGAAGACTTTGCCGGACCATAAAGCGCAATACGCGCGTCCAGAACCCTCCGGTCACACCCAGATCGCGGACGGACGAAATTCGCCAGCAACGGCCTTCGCCATCCACAATCAGCATGCTCGGCCTGTCTGCGAGACGCCATGACACACAGATCGAGAAGTCCTCAGCGTCCCTGAACCATTCCCATGACTCCCGCCCTGGTTGCGCATCCGCTAAGCCGACGAGAGGATATGTGAGGTCGCTGGGGTTCATCGACGATCGCTCCGCGCCTTTGCCGCAGCGACGGGATGTCCTACCGCGGCGCCCGTCGCGACCTTCGACCAGGCAGGCGTGCCATACTAGTAGCGCTGAGCCGGATTGAAACGGGGCAGGGCGCCGACTCTGTGATCGATCCGCCAATGCGTCACGGCGTCCGGCATCGGCTTGATGTTCCAGGGTTGGTTCTTGATCCAGTCGGGCACGTTCTTCCCCCACCGGTTCTGAGGAATAAGCCAGTGGTGGCCATGCTGCAGAGGCGCAAGCATCGCCCGCTCCTTTCCCAACCACGGCCGAACATACCGGTCCCAGTCGTAGGGATTTTTGGCCGCATTTTCTGCAACGTAGAAGGCGCCCTTTCCAAGGCCTTTGGCGATGGATTCGGCAAGGAACAGATCGGACGCGGCCAGGGCGCCGTTGAGCGCCGCGCCCGCGTAGTCGCCCTCTTGGAAATCCGCGACGGCTTCGCGACCGGACCCCCACACGGGAATGAGTGACTCAGCGAAGCCAGGGTGTCCGACGGAGCGTGGGGAACGCTCCTGCGCCTCGGCGGCCTGCCGCGCCGCGCGCTCGCGGGCCTGAATGGAGTCATACCGCGCCCGCGACATGTTCTGAGACGCGCGCACGGCAGCGCGCTTCGCATTCGCCACGATTGGTCACCTCTTGGATTTCGTTTAGATTTCTGCCGGCAGCGCGAGCAGGATCGGCGGCAGTCGCGCCGGAGAAACGATCCCGTCGGCGGCTCGATAGGCCCCGAGGTCGGCTTCAGTGCGAGGCTGCCATATCGGGAATCAGGCGGTGATTTGGCCACGCTTGCAAATGAAGGCCTGCACCGTGGGTGCGGTCCGAGGTTCGAGATACGGACGCCCATGAGAGACCAGTCGCCCCGCGACTGCACACACGACCATTTCTTTTCCCGGCAAACGCCAGGTGAATTCCCGGCCCTCACCCCACAAGCAATCCGTGGCTCAGCTTGACGCCCGCCTGCGCTCGGGTCTCCGGCACGGCGCAAGGCTGATCGATCGATTGCGGCGAGTTGATCCGCCCGTCTATGGCAAGGCATGGCGAAGACGCCCTTTGAACGAGGCATAGAGGCGCACCGTGAGGGGCGGTTGGATGAGGCCGCTTAGGCCTATGAAGAGGCGCTCAGTCTCGATCCGTCAGCGGCGGCCGCCTATAATCTTGGCTCCATCCTGTGCCTGCGTATGGATTGCACCGACGCCGTGGGGCTGCTGCAACTGGCGGAGCGGCTGAGGCCAGGGCATCCAGGTACGCGTGCGGCGCTGGGTTGGGCGCTGATGCGCACGGACCGTCTTCGAGAGGCGGAGCACATGTTGCGATCCGCGGTCGACTTGGCGCCGGGAGACGGTTCCGCGAGAGAAAGCCTGGTGGCAGATCCGCGCTTTGGGCCATGCGCGAGCACGCGCGGCGCCAGATCGAGCCGAAGGGACGCCCCGCCGCCACGATGGCCTACAAGCTGACTCAGCGCCGCGCCCGCCGCCATCTTCCCGCGGCGCCCAATGTGTGCGACAGCCGCCTGACCGCCGCCGGTTCGAGAGGCTTGGCTGACCCACGATGAAGCAGTTTCTGATCACCGCCGCCGGCGTCTTCGCGGGCTTGATGATCTTCCTGATCGGGGTGCCGATCGTGCTGATTTCGATCGCCGCAAGCGCTGCGCGCCCCGAGGCCACGCCGGCCAAGGCCGTGCTCGAGCTCGATCTGCGCGATCCCCTCACCGACCAGTCGCCGCAGAACCCGCTGGCCGGCCTCGGCCACCGCGCGAACTCGGTGATGTCGATCGTCGAGACCCTGCACCGCGCCGAAAGCGACGACCGGGTCAAGGGCCTGTTCATCCGGCTGCCGGAGGGCGGCATGGAGCCGGCGGCCGCCGACGAGCTGCGGCTGGCGCTGCGCCGCTTCCGCGCCGCCGGCAAAGTCGTGGTCGCCCACAGCCAGGGCATCTATCCCTCCGGCGTGACGACCGCGACCTATATGCTGGGGGCCGCCGCCGACGAGCTCTGGATGCAGCCCGCCGCCTCGTTCCAAGTGACGGGGCTGGCCAATGAGGACGTCTTCCTCAAGCGCTTCTTCGACCGCTACGGGATCAAGGCCGACTACGAGCAGCGCTACCAGTACAAGAACGCCGTCAACGGCTACCTCTATGACGACTACACGGCCGCACACCGCGAGGCGGAGCTCTCCTGGATGGGCTCCATCTACACGACCAACATCGTCACCGCCGCCGCCGACCGAAAGACCTCGCCCGAGGCGCTCCGTCGCAGCCTGGAGGCCGGCCCCTACCTCGCCGAACAGGCGCAGAAGCTGGGCCTCGTCGACCGCGTCGGCCAGGTCCGCGACGCCGAACAGGCGCTGCTCAAGCGCACCGGCGGAACCGCCGTCGACCTCGACGACTATGGCCACGGCCGCCGGCGCAGTCCGCTGACCGGCCCGGCCATCGCGGTGATCCAGGCCGAAGGGCCGATCGTCACCGGCAAGGACGGCGGGCGCAATCCGTTCACCGGTAGCAACAACATCTATTCCGATGACCTCTCCGACGCCTTCTATGACGCCGCCAAGTCGCGCGACGTCAAAGCCATCGTCTTCCGGCTGAACTCACCGGGCGGTTCGGACACCGCCTCGGAGCAGATCCTGGCCGGCATCCGCGCCGCCAAGGCGGCCGGCAAGCCGGTGGTGGTCTCGATGGGGACCTATGGCGCCTCGGGCGGCTACTGGGTCTCGTCGGAGGCCTCGGCCATCGTCGCCGAGCCCACCACCCTCACCGGCTCGATCGGCGTCTTCGGCGGCAAGTTCGCCGTCGGCCCGGCGCTGGCCAAGTTCGGCGTCGACCTGCGCCAGCTGGGCGTCGGCAATTCCTACGCCGGGGCCTTCGGCGCGAGCCGCGAGTTCACGCCCCAGGAGCGGGCCGCCTTCTCCGGCTGGATGGACCAGATCTACGGCAACTTCCTGCAGCGGGTGTCGACCGGCCGCAACCTGCCGATCGATCGCGTCCAGCAGATCGCCCGCGGCCACGTCTGGACCGGCGTCCAGGCCCGCGAGCTTGGGCTGGTCGACCAGGTCGGCGGCTTCTACGAGGCCGTCGAGCGCGCCAAGACCCTGGCCAACCTCTCCGGCGAGCCGCGGCTGAAGCGCATGACCCCGCCAGCCTCCCCGGTCGAGGCGATCCAGAAGCTGCTCGGCGTCGAGGCGACCTCCGCCCGCACGCTCGCCGCCGCCGCCTGGGTGTTCAGCGACCCGCGCGCCGAATCCATCATCGACCAGGCCGCCCAAGCCCGCCTGCGCGCCGGCGGCGCCATGGTCCTGGCCCCCGATCGCGTACGGTAGCCCTGCACTCTGCAGCAGCCGCGGATCGGCTACCGTGCGGACCGGCGAGGCCGAGTTGACCGCCGCCGAGGCGGACTGGCGACTTGCCGTCTACGGGCAAGCCTGAGCCGTCAACGCCGGTAGCGCGCGCCGACGTAGAGGAAGCGGCCGAGGTCGAACGCCAGGCCCTGGGTGGATCCGGCCACGGTGAACGGCGGCCGCTCGTCGAACAGGTTCTGGGCGCCGGCGAACAGCTCGATCCCTTGCGCCCGGCCGCCGATCCGCCAGGCCGCCGAGAGGTCATGATAGAAGACCGGCTCGGTGAACGGGATGTTCAGCGACTCCGAGTGGTCCGCCGCCGTCGGATCGCGATCGAACAGCGCCATCCGGCCGATGTAGCGCGTCGTCCAGCCCAGCGTCAGCGGCCCCTGCTGATAGTCCAGCTCGGCGACCCCCTTCAGCTGCGGATTGTCGCCGTAGGTGGCGTTGGCCGTGCCTTCCAGGATGTTCACCTGCGACGGGTTCTGCTGGAACGGATAGTTCCTCAGCCGCGTCACATAGTCGGCGGTCAGGTTGAAGCTCAGCCGCCCGTCCAGCGGCCGGGTGTAGCGCCAGGCGCCGGTCAACGGCGAGACGTCGGCCGCATAGCTCACCTGCAGCTCGAAGCCTTCGGTGTAGAGTTTGGAGGCGTTGACGTAGGTCGTGTGGATCGAGGTCAGGCCGTTCAGCGTCGCGTCGCGCGTGAACAGGCTGCAGTACTGGGAATCGAGGCCACCGCTGGAGCCGTAGCAGTTGTTCACGATATCCTGGGCCTGGACCTCGGTGATCGCGTCTTTGATCTTGATCGAATAGTAGTCGAGCGTGACGACCAGGTTCTTCATCATGGCGGGCTGCACCACGACGCCGGCCGTATAGCTGAACGAGGTTTCCGGATCGAGGCCGATGTTGCCGGACACCGTGCCCGGGACCGAGACGTTCGACGTCGCCACGAAGCCGGCCGGCAGCCCCGCCGCCGCGCAGTTGCGGGCGAAGTTGACGTTGCTGTTGATGTTCTCCGCGCTGCACGGATCGTCGACGCTGAAGAAGGTCGCCGAGACCGGCTGGAAGGCCTCGGTGATGTTCGGCGCCCGGATCGCCCGCGAATAGGTCCCGCGCAGCTTCAGCCAGGACGCTGGCCCATAGACCGCGCCCACCTTGTAGGCTGAGACGCCGCCGACGGTGCTGTAGTGCGCGCCGCGATAGGCGGCGTTGATCGAGAGCTCGTCGAGCAGCGGGCCCGCCTGACGGAAGATCGGCGCATTCAGCTCCAGATAGCCCTCATAGACGTTGTAGCCGCCGGCGGAGTCGGCGACGGCGTTTTCCGTCAGCCCCGCCGCCAGCATCGGGTCGTTGCGCTCGCGCGTCCGTTCCATCCGGTATTCCGCGCCGACCGCGACCGCGATCGGGCCGCCCGGCAGTTGCAGGAAGCGGCCACTGTCGAAGCGGGCGTTGAGGTTGGCGACCTGCTGGGTCAGCCTGTCGCTGACGCCGAAGTCGCCGAACGAATAGGCCATGGCGGCCGCGCTGTTCTGCTGGCCGAAGGGATTGTAGGGCACGCAGGCTGAAGGATTGAGCGCGCCGGCGCCCAGGCCGGTCTGCGGCGCCGAGGGCACATTGATGCGGCATGCCGCGCGTCCGGTGACGGGATCGATCACCGAATCCAGCGCGGCGGCGAAATTCCCCACGATCCTCAGGTTCTTGTCGCGGAACCGGGTGTCGGTCTCGCCATAGTTCAGCGCGCCATCCCAGCTCACGGCGGCGAACCCGGCGTCGAAATCGCCGTTCAGGCCGGCGACCGCGCGATAGGTCCGCCGGCGGATGTCCTGCTCGCGCCCGTCGTTGAGGAAACGCGAGACCACATAGAGGGCCCTCGGGTTCAGGACCGAGGCGATGGCCGGCGTCAGGAAGGCGTTGTCCGGCCTCAGCAGGGTGTCTGCCGAGATCGATGGCTGGATGGCGTTTTCGACGTCGTTCTGCACGAGCTTGGCGTCGACGAAGCCGTGCAGGTGCGCGCTGAAGTCCATGTGAGCATTCAGCGCCACGCCCTTGGTCTCGATCGGCGAGGTCAGCTGCAGGTAGTCTTCCGGGAAGAAGCAGTCGGCGCAGTTGGCCGGCAGCTGGCCGAAGGCGAAGCTGTTGTAGCCGGTCCGCGTCGGCGTCGGGATCGGGTGGCCGGCGGCGTCGAAGAGGGTGGGCGCGCCGGTGAAATAATTGACCAGCACCCCGTTGCGGGTGGTCAGGTCGCTGCCGACGTTGGGGACGTAAAGGCGGTCGGGAATGCCGTCGTTGGGGATGGTCGGGCCGCTGAACCGGAAGCTCGGATTAAGTCCGGCCACGTCCGCCGGATTGTTGATCAGGCCATAGTTGTGCGCACCCGGCAGGTTGCGGACGTCGACGCCGGCCTCCTTCCGCCAGAAGCCGGACACCGCCAGGTTCAGCCGGTCGTCCAGGAAGCTGCGACCGGCGGTGACCGAGGCGCTGTACTTGGCGCCGAAGCCATTGTCGTAGCCGCCCAGCTGAGCGTCAGCCTGCAGGCCTTCGAACGACGTCTTGGTGATGATGTTGACGACCCCGGTGACGGCGTCGGAGCCGTAGATGGCCGAGGCCCCGCCGGTGATCACCTCGACCCGCTCGACCAGGGCCGGCGGAATGGCGTTGACGTCGACCGCATTGGTCGACAGGTCGCCTGCGACATGGCGTTGGCCGTCGACCAGCACCAGGGTGCGCGAGACGCCGAGGCCGCGCAGGTCGATCGAGCTGATCCCTGCGCTGTTGCCGATGTGGTTGGAATTGGCCCGCAGCGTGCCTCGATAGCCCGCCTGCGGCAGGCGCGCGATGAGGTCGCCCAGGCTTTGCGGACCGGCCGCCTCGATCGCAGACAGCGAGAGCACCGAGACCGGCGTCGGCTGTTCGAGGTTCGGCCGCGGCAGGTGCGAGCCTGTCACCACGACCTCGGACAGCTCCGCGCCGCGCGCGTCCTGCGCGGCGGCGGGCGAAGCGGCCGCCATCACCGCCACCGAGGCGCCGAAGGTCACGGATGACGCCAGAAGGCGCGCCCGCATGCTGATCCAGTTCACGTTCAGTCCTCCGGCCCGCCGCTTGTGATTGCGCAGCGAGGGCCCGCAAAATGACCCCGGCCCGACGCGTCAGCGCCCGGCGGGACTCGACGCCGCCCTCTTCGGCAGCGCGCGGGATTAAGACAGCGTTGTGCTTGAGGAATCCTTAGCGGCGGCGGGCGCCGGTCACGCGCCAAAGAAAAAGGGCGGCGAGATCGCTCTCGCCGCCCGCAGGTCAGCTCTCCAACAGAGCGGGGATCTAGAACCGCGCGGTGAGCGCCACGAACATGTGGCGGCCCAGCAGGTCGTAGCTCGGATAGCTGTTCGGCAGGGCGCCCCCGACGATGGTGTTCGAGATCAGCGGCGGGTTGCGGTCGAAGATGTTATTGACGCCGGCCCGCACCGCCAGCTTCTCGTTGATGTTCCAGTTGGCGGCCAGGTCGAAGTAGCTCACCGCCGGCACCTTGTGGGTGAAGGCCGTGACCGTGCCTTCGCCGATGGTCGGCTCGTCGGTGTCCGATTCGAAGGTGGCCTTGCCGATATAGCGCCAGGCGCCCGACAGCTGCACGTCATGCGGCGCGTTCCAGGTCACGCGCAGCTGATGACGCCACTTCGGGAACAGGCCCGAGCAGGTCGGGCCGAACAGGCCGGCGCAGTCGTAGGTCGGCGAGCCCGGCAGCGGGGTGTTCTTCTGGTGCGGCTGATAGCTGCCGGTCAGGTTGAACGACACGCTGCCCCAGCCGTCGTGGCCGAACCGCTCCAGGCCCAGCTTGTAGCCCGCCTGTACGTCGACGCCGTCCAGTTCTTCGGAGGCGATGTTGGTGTTGGTGCCGACGATGTAGCCGCCCGCCCCCACGGTCGTGCCGAACAGGATCCCATTGATCGGATTGCGCACGATATTGTTGCAGAAGGTAGGATTGCCGCTGTTCAGGCACTCCGACATGCTGACGTCGAGCGGGACGTTCGAGATGATGTTCGTCAGCTTGATATGGTAGTAGTCGACGCTGGCCGTGAAGCCCGGAATGGCCCTCGGCGTCAGCAGGAAGCCGACCGTGTAGGTGTTCGCCCTCTCAGGCTTCAGGTCCAGGTTGCCGCCAGTGAGGGTCGCGCACTGATTGGCTGGGCACTGCGGGATCGTGCCGTACTGGGCCGCCGAGACGCCGGTATTTGCGCACTGCGCCTGGCTCGCGGTGGGTGTGGCGCCCGCGCAGGGATCGACGGGCACGTCGCTGGTGTTGGTCACCGACTGGGGCGTGTAAAGTTCCAGGATATTCGGCGCCCGCACCGCGCGGTTGAACGAACCACGGAACCGGATGTCTTCGGTCGGCGCCCATTCCAGACCGACCTTGAAGGTGTTGGCGTTGATCCCGGTCGAATAGTGCGACTGACGATAGCCGCCGTTGAAGGTCAGGTCGTGAACGAACGGCATGTCCTGGACGATCGGAACCTGGATTTCTCCGAAGCCTTCGAGGACGCTGAGGCCGTTGTTGACGATGACACCGGCTCCGCCGAAGCCAGACAGGTCATTGCTGAGCTCCGCCTGATCGGGGTTGTATGTCAGGTGGTCACGACGGGACTGGAAGCCCACCGACACGCCGATCCCGTCGGTCGCCCAGGGCGACTTGATGCCATAGTCGGCGAGATTGCCGGTGATGGTTCCTTCGATGATCCGCTCGGTCGTGGTGCCGCGCGACGTGCCAGTCTCGGTCAGATAGTTCAAGGCGTCGGTGGTGACGCCGCCATCCTGGAAGATGTTGTAAGGAACGCAACCGGCGCCGGAGATACAGGCGGTCGTGCCGGGCGCCGAACCCGGTTGAACAAGCAGCGCGTTCTGCGTCCGCGAGATGCTGAGGAAGTTGGCGTTCGAGACGAACACCGACGTGTGGTAGTATGAACCATATAGGTCATAATCGAACGGACCGAATAGCTTGCCCTTGGCGCCAAGGACGATGCGGTAGTTCTCGTGCTCGTAGTCGAATTTCCGCGGCCCGCCCTCGACATTGCGGCGGCCGATGAAGATGTCGGCAAGGCCCGGGTTGGTCGAGTCCAAGGGTGAGAAGTTGAAGCTGGTGCTGGCGATGGCGGCCGGCGAACAGCCGAGCGTCGACGCCTGCTGGTTGCTCAACAAGGGACTGTTGCAGTTGACCAGGAACCCGCCCGACGGCTGCGCGCCCGAGCCCTGGAACAGAGCGGACGGCGCGACCTCGGTGTGGGTCGTGTCGTGCATGAAGTTGAAGCTGGCGTAGAGGTTGAAGGTCTTGCTCACCTCGTAGTTGGCCAGGAAGCCGGCCGTGTAGCGGGTGTCCTGCTGCAGCAGGGTCTCGTACCGGTTGGCGTTGAAGATCGACGGCGGCGTCGTGCCCGGCGTTCCCCAGTCGACGAACTGGTTGCCCAGCACCGAATAGGCGTTCGGGTTGATCGTCGAATCCGACGTGTAGAAGATGTTCGAGTTGCTGGAGCCGAAGCAGGTTCCGTCGCTGTCCAGCTGGCAGCCCGAGAAGTCGCGCGCGTTCTGATAGACCGGATCCTGGGCGTGGTAGGTCAGGAACCCGGTGACGTTGCCGCGGCCGTCCGGCGCATTGGCGCCGAAGATCAGGCTGTAGTCGACCGACTTGCCGTCCCACTTGGAGTCCGGCACCTGATAGCCGTTCTCCCGCAGCAGGTTCTGCATGTAGTCGTTGTGCTGGCTATGCTGGTTGACGCCGAACTGGGCGTCCAGCTGCACGCCTTCGAAGTTGTGCTTCATGATGAAGTTGACGACCCCGGCCACCGCGTCGGAGCCGTAGGTGGCCGAGGCGCCGCCGGTCAGCACTTCGACGCGGTCGATCAACTGCGAGGGGACCTGGTTGATGTCCGGCGCCGGGTTCGGGTTGCCGGTGTTGGGGTCGCCGATGCCGAGGCGCCGGCCATCCACCAGCACCAGGGTGCGCTGCGGGCCGAGGCCGCGCAGGTCGACGGTGGAGACGCCGCCCGGAGTCGAGAGGGCGTCCGAGGTCGGGCCGAAGTCCGCCCCGGTGTTGAACGCCGTCTGCGGCAACTGCATGATGATGTCGACGGTGTTCGGTCGCCCGCCGATCGCCACGTCCGCAGCGTTCACCGTCTGCACCGGGCTGATGCTGGTCAGGTTCGGCTGCGGAATGCGCGAACCGGTGACCACCAGCTCCTGGACCTCCACGGCGCCACCCGCCGTCGCCGGCGCGGCGTTCTGCGCGAAGGCCTGGGTCGCCGTCAGCCCCACGAGGGCGAAGCCGCCGATCATCGAGGAGGCAAGAAGGCGTTCCCGCACATGTTTCGTCGTCACGATTGTATGTCCTCCAGCGGGTCCGCGCCTGTGCTCCCCGGGCTGGCCCGCGTCCAAGCGTTCGATCCCGGTCACGGCGGACTTCAGTTACGTGTGTGTTACGTCCGCGACGAAATAGGCGTCAACGACCAACCGCGCCGGAAGCCGATTCAGACCGGGAGATGTCACATTCCGGACACATCGCCGATACCTCTCAGGGGCGAAACCGAGGCGGCGCATGATGTTTTTCGATCACTCCGGCCGAGGCCACGACGCCGCGCGAAGCACGATTTTCCCGCCTCCCCAGCAGTTTATGAGGTTTGATGCGGAGATAACCGGGCCGTGATCGCAAAAATCGGCTCTTTTCCAGCGTCGACCGATATGAAATCCATGGCGACGGCGGAATGAGGCGGATCGATGGTAGTTTTTCGAACGGGTTGTCACATCGTGACCGTCGCTTTGGGAATCGCCCTGGTGTCTCCGGCGTTCGCTGCAGATACGTCGCCCGCCCCGCCCAAGGCCGTTCAGGCGACGATCGACTGCCGCAGGTTGAGCGACGACCACGCCCGGCTCGCCTGCTACGACGAGGCCGTCGACGCCCTCGGCAAGGCGCTGGGCCAGGGCCAGGTGGTCGCCGTCGACCGCTCGCAGGTTCAGGCGGTTCGCCGCCAGGCGTTCGGTTTCACCCTGCCCTCCCTCGACCTCTTCGGCCGAAGCGAGAGGCCGCAGGACGTCGACGCGGTCACCCTGGTCGTCGAGGACGCCCGCCGCGCCCCCGACGGCAAATGGACCCTGCGGCTGGAGGGCGGGCAGATCTGGCGCCAGATCGACACCGGCGACTTTAGCCGCGACCCCAAGCCGGGCGCCCAGGCGATCATCAAGAAGGCCATGCTGGGCAGCTATATGATGATGATCGGCGGCCATTCGCCGGTCCGCGTCCACCGCGACCAATAGGCCCGGGCTATGACAGGCTCTACCGATCCTTCGGGTCGATCGCGTCGCGCAGTCCGTCGCCGATGAAGTTGAAGCTCACCAGCGTCACGATCATCGTCGCCGAGGGGAAGATCAGCAGCCAGGGGGCCAGCTCCATCTGCTGGGCGCCGTCGGCGATAAGCCCGCCCAGCGACGCCATCGGCGGCTGCACGCCCAGCCCCAGGAAGCTCAGGAAGCTCTCGGCCAGGATCACCGCCGGAACGGTCAGGGTCGCATAGACCACCACCGGCCCCAGCAGGTTGGGAACGATGTGCCGGCGGATGATCGCCGCATGGGTGAGCCCCGCCGCTCGCGCCGCCTCGACGAACTCCTTCTGCTTCAACGCCAGGGTCTGGCCGCGGACGATCCGGCTCATGGTCAGCCACTCGACCGCCCCGATCGCCAGGAACATCAGCACCAGGTTCGAGCCGAAGGTCACCATCAGCAGGATGACGAAGAAGATGAAGGGCAGCGAGTAGAGCACGTCGACCAGACGCATCATCGCCTCGTCCGTGCGCCCGCCGGCGAAGCCCGCCGTGGCGCCCCAGGCCACGCCGATCGCCAGCGAAACGGCGGTGGCGACAAGGCCGATCGCCAGCGAGACGCGCAGCCCCATCAACAGCCGCGCCAGGAGGTCGCGGCCTAGCGCGTCGGAGCCCAGCAGATGTCCGCCGGCGAGCGGCGGCAACCAGACGTCGGCCTTGCGCACCTCATCGTAACCGAAGCCGACGAGCAGCGGGCCGACCAGGGCTGCGAGGGCGAGCAGGCCCAGCACCGCCATGGCGGCGACCGCGGCCTTGTTGCGCAGCAGTCGGCGTCGGGCGTCGTCCCACAGGCTGCGGCCGCGCGCCGCCTGCTCCAGGACCTGCGCCGCGCGCGGCGATCCCAGCGCCAGCCGCCTCACGTCAGCCGCACCCGCGGATCGAGCGCGGCATAGAGCAGGTCGGCCAGCAGGTTCAGCACCAGGATCAGCCCGGCGTAGACGATCACCATGCCCATCACCACCGTGTAGTCCCGCTGCAGGGCGCTGATGACGAAGAACTTGCCCAGGCCCGGCAGGTTGAAGATCCGCTCGACCACCAGCGAACCGGTCAGCAGCCCCGCGCAGGCCGGCCCCAGATAGCTGACCAGCGGCAGCAGCGCCGCGCGCAACGCGTGGCGGACGATCACCCGATGCTCCGGCAGGCCTTTTGCGCGCGCCGTTCGGATGTAGTTGGCGCGCAGCGCCTCAACCATGCCGGCCCGCGTCAGTCGCGAGATCACCGCCACCTGCGGCAGGGCCAGCACCACCACCGGCAGCACCAGGTTGCGCCAGGCCCCATCGTTCCAGCCGCCGCCCGGCAGCCAGCCGAGCTTGGAGGCGAAGGCCAGCACCAGTAGCGGCCCGGTGACGAAGGTTGGAATGCAGACGCCCAGCACGGCGACGCCCATCACTAGATGATCGACCCCGCCATTCTGCCGCGCCGCCGCCAGCACGCCGAGGCTGACGCCGGTGACGGCCGCCAGCCCAATGGCCAGGCCGCCCAGCCTCAAGCTCACCGGCGCGTTCTCCTGGAGGATCTGCAGGACGCTCTTGTCCTTGTACTTCAGCGACGGGCCGAGGTCTCCGCGGAGCACGCCTGCGAGGTAGTTCAGATATTGCAGGCCGAGCGGCCGATCGAGGCCGTAGCGGGCGCGGACATTGCGCTCGATCTGCGGGCTCAGCTTGCGGTCCATGTCGAACGGCCCGCCCGGCGCCGCGCGCATCATGAAAAAGGCCAGCGTGATCACCAGCAGCAGCGTCGGGATCGCGACCAGCAGGCGCCGGCCGATAAAGCGGAGCATGGGTGCCCGACGTCAGAGGAAAGGGGCTCGGCCGCGAGCTTCCCTCCCGCCCCGATTGATGTCAAACGAGGTCGTGCGCCGACAGACACGAGAGCCGCATGACCCAGTTCCGCCGCGTCACCGACCAGCTTTCGGTCAGCCCGCAGATCACGCTCGACGATGTCGCCCAGGCCGCCGGCCAGGGGTTCAGGCTGATCATCAACAACCGTCCCGACGGCGAAGAAGCCGGCCAGCCGCGCAGCACCGAGTTCGCGGCCGCCGCGGCCGCCGCCGGCCTGGCCTATGTGCACATCCCGGTCACCGGCGGCCCGACCCGCGAACAGGTGGAGACCCAGCGCCGGGTGGTCGCCGACGCCGACGGTCCGACGCTGGCTTTCTGCCGCTCCGGCACCCGCTCGATCGTCACCTGGGCGCTCGGCGAGGCGATGTCCGGCGCGCACAGCCGCGACGAACTCGTCCAACTTGGCCGGGAGGCGGGCTACGACCTCTCCGGCGTGCTCCCGCGTTGACGGCATGATCCCCTACGTTCGAGAGCTCGAGGTCGAATACGGCCGCGCCGATCAGGTTTCGCCGCTGATTCGCCGGGTGATCGCCGACAATCCCGGCCCGTTCACCTACCTCGGCACCGGGACCTACATCGTGGGCCGCGGCGAGGTCGCGGTGATCGACCCCGGTCCTGACCTGCCGGAGCACCTGGACGCCATCCTCGCCGCCACCGCCGGCGAGCGGATCATCGCCATTCCGATCACCCACCACCACAGCGACCACTCACCCCTGGCGACCGCCCTGAAGGCGCGGACCGGGGCGACCATCTACGGCTGCCCGCTTGCCGGCCCGCCGCAGGCCGACACCGGCGAGGTTCGCATGGAGGCTGCCCATGACCTCGCCTTCGCCCCGGACGTCAGCCTCTGCGCCGGCGGGGTGATCGCCGGGCCGGGCTGGACGCTGGAGGCGGTCCCGACGCCGGGCCACACCTCCAACCACATCTGCTACGCCCTGGCCGAGGAGAACGCCCTGTTCTCCGGCGACCACATCATGGGCTGGTCGACGACCGTCATCACCCCGCCCGACGGCGACATGACCGACTACATGGAAAGCCTGGAGCGGATCCGCGCCCGCGGCTTCTCCACCCTCTGGCCGACCCACGGGCCGCCGGTGCGCCAGGTCGCCCCCTTCCTCGACGCCTACATCGCCCACCGCCGCGCGCGCGAGACCCAGATCCTGCAGGCCCTGCAATCCGGCCCGAGCCGCATCGCCGAGCTGGTGCCGCAGCTCTACGCCGACGTCGACGCGCGGCTGCATCCGGCCGCCGCACGGTCCATGCTGGCGCACATGATCGACCTGACGCGTCGCGGCCGCATCCGTACAGAGGGCCCGCCCGAGGCCGACAGCGAGTATCGCCTCGCCTGAGCCGGCGGCCCGCGGTCAGCGGGCCATCGACCTCGCCTCCGGGGCGAGGCGGGACCAGACCGCCTCGAGATCCTGGCGGAACTGCGCATAGGACCATTGCTGCGCCGTCGCCACGGCGGCCTCGACATATCGGCGCAACGGCGCGCCGCCGGACCGCACCAGCGAAATCGCCTGGGCCAGGGCGTCGGCCGCGGCCAGGCAGTCGTCGTCCTCGACCCAGAAGCCGTTGTCCGGCGTCGCATACTGGCGTCCGCCGATCCCGGTGAAGCCCGCGCAGATGCAGCCGCTCGCCAAGGCCTCCAGGGTGGTCAAGCCCACGGACTCCATCCGGCTCAGGCTCAGGTGGACGCCGGCGCCGGCGAAGATGCTGGCGACCTGGGCTTCCGACGCCTGCTCGATCCGATGCCAGCCGAGGTCCGCCGCCGCGGGAAACAGGTGGCGGGCCAGGGTGCGGATGGCCTTGGCCTCGAAGGGGCGCTTGCGCGGGATCAAGGCGCCGATGAACTGCTTTTCGCCCGGCCGGAAGATGCGCTCGTCGGCGAAGCAGCGGATGGTCTCGATCGACGCGCCGGGGAACAGGCGCTGCAGGATCGCCGTGTGCCCAGGGCTCACCGCGATGAAGCTCGTGAGGCGTTGCGGATGCCGGGCGATCGCCTCCAGCCCGCCCGACACCGCCAGATAGGGCGCTGAGGACTGGCAGAGCACCACCGCACGCCCGGGCCGCTCGCCCGCCAGGCCCAGCGCCGCGACGCCGTCGTCTGGCACGACGAGGATGTCGTCGGCTCGAAACCGAGCGTCGTGCATGATCGGGGCCCGGTGCTCGAACCAGCGCGGCGGTGGACGGTCGCCGGCGGCGAGGCAGACCGCGTTGAACCCGAGTTCGGCCAACGCCTCGACGTGCCGCAGGATCACCTTCTGGCCGCCGGCGACGCCGTCGTTGGTCAACAGCAGATAGACGATCCGCGACATCGGACTGGTATTCCTTCGGGGCACGGCGTTGGACGACCGTCGTCTACGGTCTAGCGCAGGTTGCGCCGATCGGCAGCGTCGTCTCTATCGAGCCGCCGAGCCGGCCACGAACTCGAGCACGAAGGTCCGCAGGGCGTCATAATCGGTCAGGTCGTAATCGTGCGAGGTGACCGTCGGATGTCCCCGCTGGGCGGCGATGAAATGCAGCGCCAGGCGCTTGAAGAAGTCGTACTGGCTGTAGCGGATCGCGCCGGCCGCATGGTGCACCGCCTTGGGCGTCCACAGCGTCTCCTGCTGAAATTTCTCAACGCAGGCCTGGCAGCCTTCCCAATCATGCGGATTGACCCCGGCGGCCGAGAGCGAGACCGAAATGAAGGCCGCCGGCTTGGCGTTGAGCACCTCATGGTGCGCCCGCGCATAGGCGACGAGCGCAGGCTGGTAACGGCCCACGTGCAGCGATGCGGCCAGGATCACCGCATCGTACCATTGCGGATCCCGCTGCGAGGCGTCAGGGCCGGCCGGCTCGACGGCGGCGGTGTGGCCGCCCTCGCCCAGCACACGGGCCGCAAAGTGGACCAGGCTGCGCGTATGCCCTTCGGTCGAGCCGTAAACGATCAGGACCCGCATCTGCGCCTCCGGACTATATCCCGCCAGCCTCAACGCCGCGCCGCGATCGAGGGTCCCTGCAGCCGGACTGGAACGCGTCGTGCAAAGCTGACCCTATCCGTCCCCCAGTGTCTCCAGTTGGGACGGCCAACGACGAAGGCGGCGGAACGAGCCCAAAGCGCCACGCCTTCAGCCGGCGCCCCACGCGTCGGCGAGCCCCGGTCCTCCCTGCGGAGGCCGGGGCTTTATTTTGGCCGGGGCCACGCGTCCGAGCATAGGAACAAGGCCATGGCCGCGACGTCGTCGGGCCGTCCGAACCAGCGGATCGCATAGCGCGCCACGCGCCGCTTCGCCCAGTTGCTCTCGAGGTGCTCGCTCAGCGCCGGCTCCTCGATCGGCAGCCGCAGGGTCGAGAGCGAGATGGCGTTGCAGTGAAGCGGCCTCAGCGCACCGCGACGACTTCGACCTGGGCGCCGTTGACCTGGACGGCGTCGCCCGTGGCCTTGCCGAACAGGGCGCGCGCCAGGGGCGAGACGTAGGAGACGCTGCCCTTCGCCGGATCCGCTTCGTCCTCGCCGACGATGCGGAAGGTCTGGCGGCGGCCGTCCTCGCGCTCGATCTCCACCGTTCGGCCGAACTGCACGGTCTCGGCCAAGCCTTCCGGCTGGGTGAGCTGGGCGCTGGCGCGCCGGGCCGACCAGTAACGCAGGTCGCGGGTCGCCCGGGCCATGGCGGTCCGGTCAATGCTGATGGCGCCGTCGCTCTGGGCGGCGGCATAGGCGGCGCGAGCGGCGGCCAACTCGGCCTCGATGGCCGCAAGGCCCCCGGCGGTGACCAGGTTCGGATGCGGCGAGATCAGACGATCCGGCAGGTCCGCGGCGCGGGCCTCGTAGTCTTCCTCGCGGGTGAAAGCGACAGCCATGAGCTTGATCTAGGGCGTCGCAGCCCGGGGCGAAAGGGCGGACCGGCGCCACCAGCCGGCCATGCGCCTTAGCGGTTGAGGTCGGCCAAGGCGTCAGACGCCGTCGCCTGCGCCGGCCGCGCAGCGTCCAGCACCCGCCAGTCCATCGCACCGGCCTCCCGCCCCAGCTGGTCGCGCAGCACCCGCACATCGGCGTCGGATGCATCGCCCGATCGGCCGGCTACGCGTGCCTCCAGCACCGCCGCCGGCGCGTCCAGCCAAAGCCCCTGGAAGCGAACCCCGGCCGCGGCCGCCACCGCCGCGGCTCGGGCGCGAATTTCGACGCGTAGAAAGGTCGCGTCCAGCACCACCGCGCGGCCGGCCTTCAGCAGGGTCGCGGCCAGGCCGAAGAGCTCCTCGAACACGGCGGCGTCCGCCTCCGGCGTATAGGCCGAAGCCGGCGCCCGATCGGTCGGCGCCAGGCCAGCCTGGCGCTTGCGGACCTCGTCGCTGCGCAGGATCACCGCGCCCGGCGCGGCGCCCAGCGCCGGGGCGAGCTCGCGCGCCACCGTCGACTTGCCGGAGCCCGAGCGCCCGCCGACCGCCGCCAGCACCGCCGGCGCCGGCGCCAGATGCGCCATCGCCGCGGCCAGGTAGCGCCGCGCCAGGACCGCGTCGCCGCTGTGGGCGGCGACATGGGCGCGTACGGCCGCCCGCACCGACAGCATCAGCGGCAGCGCCGCCAGGCCCTCCCACAGGCTCGCCGGGAACCGCCGCGCCGCCTCGTCGAGATAGCCGCTGAGCACCCGGACCGCCGCCGCCGCCCGGCCGCGGAAATCCAGGTCCATCAACAGGAAGGCGAGGTCGTAGAGCACGTCGATGTCGCTGAGCGCGTCATTGAACTCGATGCAGTCGAACAGCACCGGCCGGCCCTGCTCCACCAGGATGTTGCCCAGGTGCAGATCCCCGTGGCAGCGGCGCGAGAAGCCAGCCTGCGCCCGGGCTTCGAGCAATGTCCGCCGCCGCACGTATTCCGCAGCCGTGGCGGCGACCAGCTCGGCCACCGCCGCCTCCCCGAGCTGCGGCGCAAGCTCGGCGAGCACATGGGCGTTGGATGGCAGGGTGTAGGCGATCCCCGAACTCGTCCGGAGCGGCGCCTCGGCATGATACCGCGCGATCGTCCGCCCGAGCCGCTCGGCCATCACGCCGTCCATCGCCTCAGGATTGACCGAGAGCACCGCCTCGTCGGCGAACCGCCGCATCTCCAGCACCTGGTCCAGCACCGCGCCGGGCCCATCGAACTCCAGCCCGCCGTCGGCGCGCCGGGTGATCCGCCGGACCGCGCGATAGATGTCCGGCGCGGCGGAGCGATTGAATGAGAGCTCCCGCTCCAGCGCCCAGAACCGCCGCGCCTCCGTGCTCAGGTCCACATAGTCGTAGCGCACCGCCTTCTTCTGCTTGAAGACGGCCTGCGGCGTCAGGAACACCCGCGCGAGCGCGGTCTCGATCACCCGCTCGGCCTGGGCTTGCAGCCAGGCGCCGGCCTCGGCCTGCGGATCTCCAGGCGCAGCGGCGCTCAAGGGAACAGCCGCTGGGTGGTCCACCCGTCGGCGACGCGCGCGAACACCAGCCGTTCGTGCAGGCGAAAGGGTCGGTCGCGCCAGAACTCGATCACCTCCGGCGTCACCCGAAAGCCCGACCAGTGCGGCGGGCGCGGGACCTTGCCGAGGCCGAAGCGCAGGCCGTACTCGGCGATCTTCTTCTCCAGCGCCAACCGGTCGGGCAGCGGCCGCGACTGCTGCGAGGCCCAGCCGCCGAGTTGGGCGGACTTGGCCCGCGTCGCCCAATAAGCGTCGGCCTCCGCATCGCTGACCTGCGACACCGGCCCGCGCACCCGCACCTGCCGACGAAGCGACTTCCAGTGGAACAGCAGGGCGGCTTTGGGATTGGCCGCAAGCTGCCGGCCCTTGGCGCTTTCCAGGTTGGTGTAGAAGACGAAACCGCGCGCATCGGCGTCCTTCAGCAGCACCATGCGGACGTCCGGCAGGCCCTCCTCGTCCACGCTCGCCACGGCCATGGCGTTGGGATCGTTGGCTTCCTTGTCTCCGGCCTCCTTCAGCCACTCGGCGAAGAGGATCATCGGATCGTCCTCCGACAGCAGCGGCGGAGGCTCGGCGCGTTCGACCTGGCGGACGTAGTCGTCCTCGCTCGGCGACGGCGGGATCAGGCGGTTGTCGATCATCGTCGGGATATAGCGCAGTCCGCGGCCCGGCGCCGCCCCGCCCGCCGAATGATCGCTTGCTCTGGCGCTGGCTCTGCCGCAAGCAGCGCCGATGACGAGACCGCAAGAAGCGCAGCTTTGAGCCCGGCGCCAGACCTGCCCCTGCTGATCGCCCGGTTCGGCGCGCTGACGCTGGGCGTCCTGCTCTTCGGCGGCGCCTGTTTCCCGCTCTATGCGCCCTGGGCGGCGGGCGCACCGGCGCCGACGTCGCTGCGGATCACGGCGCCCGCCACCGCGGCCGTCGCCAGCCTGGTCTGGCTGTTGTCGCTTTGGACGCAGACACCGGGCGCCACGGGCGTCGCCGGCCTGATCGGCTTCGGCCTCGGCGCCCCCTCCGGACAGGCGCTGGTGGTGGCGGTGATGATCTGCCTGGTGCTGGTGGGCCTGGCGCTGGCCCCGCCCCGGCCGCCGAAGATCCGCGCCTTTGTCGCCGGCGGCTTGCTGGTCGCCCTGGCCTGCGTCGGCCACGCCTCGGCCGTCGGCGGCGTCGCCGGCCTGACGCGGATGGCGGTGATGTCCCTGCACCTGCTGTTCGCCGGCGCCTGGCTGGGCGGGCTGCTGCCGCTGGCCCTGGCCTTGCGCGCGCCCGCCGCCGAGACCGAGCGGCTGCTGCGCGCTTTCGGCAGGATGGCGATCGGCTCTGTCGCGCTGCTGGCCACCACCGGCTTGATCGTCGCCGCCTTCGTGGTCAGCCTCGCCGGCGGCCCGCCCGGTCCGACCTATCTGACCGCCTTCGCCGTCAAGCTCGCCCTGGTGCTCGGCCTGGGGATCGTGGCGGGCGTCAATCGCTGGGGGCTGACGCCGCTCGCCGCGCGCGATCCGGCGAGCGCGAGGCGGGCGATGTCCTGGACGCTGGTGATCGAACTGCTGCTGGCCCTGGCCCTGATCGTCACCGTGGCCGAGCTCGGCCTGCTCGACCCGGGGCGGTAACCGGAGCTCTACAACGCACGGATTTGTTCCGCTCGCCGGGTTCCGGTAGAAGCCGGCCCATGTCGCACAACACCTTCGGCCATCTCTTCCGCGTGACGACCTGGGGCGAGAGCCATGGGCCGGCGCTCGGCTGCGTGGTCGACGGCTGCCCACCGGGCATCGCGCTCACCGAGGCCGACATCCAGCCCTGGCTCGACCGGCGCCGGCCCGGGCAGGGCAAGTTCGTGACCCAGCGCCAGGAACCGGACGCCGTGCGCATCCTCTCCGGCGTGTTCGGCGACGAACGCACACCCGGCCAGGTCACCACCGGCACGCCGATCTCGCTGATGATCGAAAACCTCGACCAGCGCAGCCGCGACTATTCCGAAATCGCCCAGGCCTTCCGCCCCGGCCACGCCGACTACGCCTATTTCGCCAAGTACGGCGTTCGCGACTACCGCGGCGGCGGGCGCCAGTCGGCCCGCGAGACCGCCGCCCGGGTCGCCGCCGGCGCGATCGCGCGCAAGGTCATAGCCCAGGTCGAGATCCGCGGAGCGGTGGTGCAGATCGGCCCGCACGCCGTCGATCCCGCCCGCATCGACTGGGCCGAGACGCTGAACAATCCGTTCTGGTGTCCGGACGTCGGCATGGTCCCGGTCTGGGAAGAGCACCTGGAGAAGGTCCGCAAGGCCGGCTCGTCGACCGGCGCGGTGGTGGCCGTCGAGGCGCTGGGCGTGCCGGCCGGCTGGGGCGCGCCGCTCTACGGCAAGCTGGACGCCGAGCTCGCCGCCGCCTTCATGTCGATCAACGCCGCCAAGGGCGTGGAGATCGGCGCCGGATTCGCTTCGGCCGCCCTGTCCGGTGAGGAGAACGCCGACGAGATGCGCAGCGGTGTTGACGGGCCGGAGTTCCTGGCCAACCACGCCGGCGGCGTCATGGGCGGCATTTCCACCGGCCAGCCGGTCACCGCCCGCGTCGCCTTCAAGCCGACCTCCTCGATCCTCACCCCGCGCCGGACGCTGACCGAGGCCGGCGAGGAGCTCGAGCTACGCACCAAGGGCCGCCACGATCCCTGCGTCGGCATCCGCGCCGTGCCAGTGGTCGAGGCCATGACGGCCTGCGTGCTCGCCGACGCCTTCCTGCGCCACCGCGGCCAGACCGGCGGCGGAGCCTTCCATCCCGGCGAGCCCGAACGGCGTTAGACGGTCGGAAAATGGGAGCGCCCCGGCGGACGCTCCCGCTTCAGGTCACTGCGCCGGCTGGAGTTGCAACTCCATCGCCCGGTTCGCCTCGCGGATCGCCTCCGAGGAGGCGCGGGCGATGATCTCGCCGCCCTCGATCGCCTGCTGCAGGTTGTCCCGCAGCAGATGGCTCTGCACAGTGATCAGTTCCTGCACCGAACGACAGCCGCTCAGCTGGCCAAGCGCGTCGATATTGGTGCGCACCGCCTTCTGGGTCAGGTCGAACCAGGCGCGCGAGGCGTCCTGAGCGCCCTTGGCGAGCGCGCTGGAAGCTTGGGAGACCGCCCGGACGTTCTGCGCCGACTGCTCGGCGAGGTCCGGATTGGGCGCAGACGCGCCGATCGCGCGGGTCCAATTCTCGGTCAGGCCCTCCAGGCCGCGCACGCCGGCCTCGAGGCTGGAACGCACCGCCTGCTGGGCGGTCTCGATCTGGCTACGCAGGATCTCGCTGTTGGCCTTGGCTGCGGCGCGGCTGGCCTCGGCGGTCTTGTCGGCCACCGCCTCGGCGGCCTGAGCGCTTTCCTTGGCCTTGCGGGCGCCAACGTCGATGGCCGCCTGGGCGGCTTCCGATGCAGCGAGCGCGCCGCCGCCGTTTTTCGACGGGGACGAGGTAGGGGTCTGAACATCTTCCATGGGAAATTCCTCGCTGGAGAAGCCCGCCTGCAGCGGGTCGGTTAGCCCGGCTTGAACGCAGAGACATGCTGATGCTGCAATGCAGCAGCATCGTTTCAACCGTCTCGCGGGACAGCTTGTTCCCGCAAAAGTTGTGCTGTCAGGCCACCAGATAGGTGCAGCTTTCGCCGATCGTCGGCCTCGACACGCTGATCCGGCAGAGGCCTGGGAACTGCGGCTTGAGGCGGTCGGCGAAATACAGGCAGATGTTCTCCAGGGTCGGGCTCTCCAGCCCGGGCTTGTCGTTGAGCAACCCGTGGTCCAGTTCCGCCGCGACCGTCTTCAGCGCCAGGTCGAGCTCGCCGAGATCCGCCACCCAGCCGACCGGCGGCATGGCCTCGCCGCGCACCGTCGCCTCGACTCGGAAGGAGTGGCCGTGCAGGCGCGTGTAGGGGCTGCCCGCCGGTCCGTTCGGCAGGCTGTGCGCGGCGTCGAAGCCAGCGGCCTTGGTGATCTCGAAAATGACTGGGCTCATGAAGGTGTCGGGCGGCCAAAGGCTCTGGAAAGCCTCAGGCGATGCCCAGATATTTGTGGGTTTGGACGCTTAAACGCCAGCGGGGGTGGGCGAGGCAATAGGCGATCGCCGCCTCGGTATTGGCGATGCGCTCCGGCCCGTCCATCGGCTGCAGCAGGAAGCGCTCGAAATCCAGCCCTTCGAAACGGGCCGGATCGACTCCGGCTTGCGGATAGACAAGCTTCAGCTCCTGGCCGCGGGTCTGGACCACCGTCGCCTCGGCCTTGGGGCTGACGCAGATCCAGTCCAGCCCCTCCGGCGCCGCCAGCGTGCCATTGGTCTCCACCGCGAGCTCGAAGCCGCGAGCGTGGAGCGCTGCGATCAACGCTGCGTCGACCTGAAGCAACGGCTCGCCGCCGGTCAGAACCACCAGCCGGTCGCTGGGGCCGCCGCCCCAGGCGGCCTCGACCGCCGCCGCGAGCCCATCGGCCGAGGCGAACCGTCCGCCGCCCGGCCCGTCCATGCCGACGAAGTCGGTGTCACAGAAGGTGCAGACCGCCTCGGCGCGATCCTGCTCGCGGCCGGACCACAGGTTGCAGCCGGCGAAACGGCAGAACACCGCCGCCCGGCCGGCCTGGCCGCCCTCCCCCTGCAGGGTCAGGAAGATCTCCTTGACCGCATACCTCACGCGACGGCCTCCTCCGCGGCGAGCGCCGGGCGCCCTTCAGCGACCCAGCCCTCCCAGCCGCGGGCGCGCAACTCGCAGGCCGGACAGCTTCCGCAGCCATGGCCCCAGGCGTGCAAGGTCCCGCGTTCGCCGAGATAGCAGGTGTGGCTCTCGCGCACGATCAGCTCGACCAGCCCATCCCCGCCCAGTCCCTTGGCCAGGGCCCAGGTCTCGGCCTTGGTCAGCCGCATGAGCGGCGTCTCGATCACGAAATCCTGGGCCATGCCGAGGTTCAGCGCCTGCTGCAGAGCCTCGAGGGTGTCGCGCCGACAGTCCGGGTAGCCGGAGAAATCGGTCTCGCACATGCCGCCGACCAGCCGCGCGAGCCCTCGCCGATCGGCCAGCGCCGCGGCATAGACGAAGAAGACCAGGTTACGGCCCGGCACGAAGGTCGAGGGCAGGCCCTTTTCGGTCAATTCGATCGCCCGGTCCGCCGTCAGCGCGCTCTCCGCCACGGCGCCGAAGCCGCGCATCTCCAGCACATGGTCATCGCCGAGCCGCGCGGCCCAATGGGGAAACTGCTCGACGATCGCCTGGCGCACGGCCTGACGGGCCTGCAGTTCCACCGAATGGCGCTGGCCATAGTCGAAGCCGACCGTCTCGACCCGGCCGTAGCGCGCCAGCGCCCAGGCCAGGCAGACAGCGGAATCCTGCCCGCCGGAAAACAGCACAAGCGCCGAGGTCTCGTTCATCGGCCCCATATGCGCGCTGAGCGGGTCCGGGGGAAGACGCCGGCGGGCGCGTGGCCGCGAAAGCCTGCAGGACGCTCACAACTGCGGAACTATCAAAAGATCAGGACGGTTCTCCAGGCGTGACGCCCGAAGCCCTCAGAAACGAAGCCGCCGAAGCCGAGCAAATGGCGCGGGTGGTCAGCTATCGGCAGGACAAGCTTTGGTTGATCGCGAAGGCTGCAGAGCTGCGCCGCCTGGCCGAGCGGATGGAAACCGGGTCCCAGCGGACGCAATTGCTTCGCCGCGGACAATCGCCGCCTGACGCCGCGGGCTCGTAAACCTTCCACACACTCAGTTGGTGTAGCCAAACGGGGCATGGACACGCCACGCCCCTCCCCGGAGGTCGAGGCTTTCGCGCGCGAGCTTTGCGCGTCGGAAGGCTGGGACCCCGACGAACGGATCGACTGCGAAGCCGGCGAGGTCGCCCTGGCCACGCAGTGCGCCGTCACCGGCCACTGGAGCTGTGTTCGCTGGCAGGTCTACGCGCCCGTCGCCGAGCGCCTCGCCGTCGCTCGCCCCGCCGCTGACGATTGGGACACTTTCTAAGGCCTCTTCAGGCCGCGCCCGCCGACCTCTCGCGGCCGGGAAAAATTAAGCATCGGCGTTCTAGGATCGTCCGCACCAGGGGGAAGTGATGACCGAGGCCGTCTCCTGTGGACTGGCGGACGTGGCGAGACAGTTTGTCGCCAGGGCGCCGATCTGCATGTCGCTAATAGATCTCGACGGGCGCGTCCTCGAGATGAGCCAGATGATAGTCACGGCCTTGATCCACAGCCGCGGCCAGTCGCGGGCTGACGTCATCGGCCGCCCTGCCGCCGAGACGACGCCTGAGGTCGCCGCGCTGGTGGAGGAGATCCTTCAACGGCTCGGCGCCGGCGAACCGGTGATCGAGATCGAAGGATGCCTGCCGCTGGCGGACGGCGGCAGCGTTTGCCTGCGCACCCAGGCCAGTTACTGGCGCGACGACGCCGGCCAGCCGACCTCCGTCCTGCTGGTCCATCAGGACATCAGCGCCGAAGTCGAGGCGCGGCTGGCGCGCGAAGAATCCGAGGCGCAGCTGCGCGCGGTGGTCGATCACCTGCCTGCCCAGATCGCCCTTTTGGACCTGGAGGCGGGACGCATCGAATTGCTGAACGCCGGGCTGTTGGCGAGCGCCGGCGCCTCCATGGCCGCGGCGGCCGGCAGCGCCTATGCAGACGTCCTCCCGCCGCGGCGGCTGGAAAATCTTGTCCGGGATATTGACGAGGCCGAAGCCGCGGGCGGCGTGCTCGAGAGCGAGCGCCTGCTGAGCACCGGCTGCGCGGCCGGCCGCATCGCGCGGACGAAGCACATCATCTTCCGCGACAGCCGGGGGCGGCGCCAGCTGCTCTGGATCGCCGAGGACATCACCGAGCTGCGGCAGTCGGCCGAGGCGCTGAAGCGCGCCGCCGCCGAGGCCGAAGCCGCCAACCGCGCGAAGTCGGAATTCCTGGCCAACATGAGCCACGAGATCCGCACGCCGCTGAACGGGGTGATGGGGGTCGCCGGGGCGCTGGCGAAGACGCCGCTGAGCGCCCCGCAGCAGGAGATGGTCTCGCTGATCGAGACCTCCGCTCAGACCTTGGAGACCCTGCTCAGCGACATCCTCGATCTGGCCCGCATCGAGGCCGGCAAGATGGAGCTGAAGCCGGAGCTGTTCGACCTGGCGGCCTCGGTGAACGCCTGCACCGCCCTGTTCGACGCCGCCGCCCAGGCCAAGGGGCTCGACCTGGAGGTGGCGATCGCCCCGGCCGCCCTGGGCGGCTACGTCGGCGACGCCGCGCGCATCCGCCAGATCCTCGCCAACCTGTTGGGCAACGCAGTGAAGTTCACCCAGACCGGGCGGGTGCGGCTGAGCGTCCAGGCGCGGCGCGACGAGACCAGCTCGGAGCTGCGCTTCGAGGTCAGCGACACCGGCATCGGCTTCGACGCCGAGACCAAGGCGCGGCTGTTCTCCCGCTTCGAACAGGCCGACGGCTCGATCACCCGCCGGTTCGGCGGCAGCGGCCTGGGCCTGGCGATCTCCCGCTCGCTGGCCGAGGCGATGGGCGGGCGGCTGGAGGCCGACGCCGAGCCGGGCCGCGGCGCGACCTTCGTGCTGACCGTGGAGCTGCCGCGCGGCGTCGGCGCCTTCGACCTCTGGTGCGAGCCGGCCGCGGCCGAGCCCGAGCCCGACCCGCTGGTCGGCATGCGCGTGCTGCTGGCCGAAGACCATCCGACCAACCGCCGCGTCGTCGAGCTGATCCTCGGCGCCGCCGGCGTCGACCTGACCTGCGTCGAGAACGGCGCCGAGGCCGTCGAGGCCTTCCGCACCGACGTCTTCGACCTCATCCTGATGGACATGCAGATGCCGGTGATGGACGGGCTCACCGCCATCGCCGAGATCCGCAAGCTCGAACGCCAGGCCGCCCTCCGGGCGACCCCGACCTTTGTGCTGACCGCCAACGCCATGCCCGAGCATGTCAGCGCCTCGATCGAGGCCGGCGCCGATGGCCACCTGTCCAAGCCGATTGTCGCCGACGCCCTGCTGGAACGGGTGGCGGAAGTCGCCGGGGCTAGGCCTCTCGCAGCGACGTGGTCGCCTTCTGCAAGCTGGGGCTCCCGTACCGCCTGAGCCGAGGCCATTCCCCCGCCGTCCGGGGGACGGCGTGGTGGCGACCTGGTGGTGTGATCGCGGATCTTGCGCCTCCGGCGTCGATGACCTAACCGCTGGCGCGGATCTTCCGGAGGGGGAACATGGCCGAGAGCAAGTCCGCGCCGTCGCTCGAAGCCGTCCGCGCGCGGATCGACGCCATCGATTCCGAACTGCTCAAGCTCGTCGACGAGCGTTCGGCGCTCGCGCGTGAGGTCGCCGCCGCCAAGGCCGCCGCCGGCGACGCCGGCCGCTTCGGCCTGCGCCCGGCCCGCGAGACCCAGGTGTTGCGCAGGCTTCTGGCCGCCCGTGGCGCCGCGGCCCGCCCCGCTCTGGTCGTGCGCATCTGGCGCGAGCTGATGGCCGACAGCCTGAGCCTGCAAGGGCCCTTCCACGTCAGCGTCTGGGGCGGCCGCGATCCTGGCCGCGCCATGGAGCTGACCCGCATGCGCTTCGGCGCGGCGCCCCAGGTGCGCCAGGCCGCCAAGCCCGAGGAAGCCCTGGCCGCCGCCCGCACCCGCGGCGGCGTGGCGGTGGCCGCCCTGACGCCCGACAGCGCCTGGTGGGGGAGGCTGCTGGCCGAACCCAGGCTGAAGGTCTTCACCACCCTGCCCTGCCTCGCCGCCTGGGGACCGCTCGCGGCGCTCGGGGTCGCCGAGGTCGAGGTCGAGCCGACCGGCGACGACCGCACCTTCTGGGTCACCGACGCGCCGCAAGCGCCCCGCGCCATCGAAGAGGCGCTGAGCCGCGACGGCGTCGCCGCCACCCTGCTGCTGGAGGCCGGCGGGCTGAAGCTTTTCGTGCTCTCCGGCTTCTACCAGCCGAGCGATCCGCGCCTGGCCCGCGCGCCCGGCCAGCTGTCCGGCGTCATCGGGGCTGCGCCGGCGCCGCTGGACGTGTAAGAGGCGGGCTTTCGCGCCTGTCAGGCGCGCTGTCTCCTTACGGTTCTGCAGATGCCCGGATCTCCTACGCCCAGCGATCGCGGGCGCGCCTCGCGCCCCCTCCCCAAGCCCGGAATCCTGGAGATCCACGCCTACGTTCCCGGCAAGGCGAAGGCCGAGGGCGTCGTCAATCCGATCAAGCTGTCGGCCAACGAGAACGTGCTCGGCTCCAGCCCGCTGGCGCGCGAGGCCTACGCCGAGACGGCGAGCGAACTGCACGTCTATCCCGACAGCCGCACGACCATCCTGAGACAGGCGATCGCCGAGCGCTACGGCCTCGAGCCGGAACGGCTGATCTTCGGCTGCGGCTCGGACGAGGTCTTCCAGCTGCTCAACCAGACCTTCCTCGAGCCCGGCGACAACATGGTCCAGGGCGAGTACGCCTTCGCCGCCTTCGCCATCGGCGCCTACGCCTGCCAGGGCGAGGTGAAGATCGCCCGCGAGCCGGGTTATCGCATCGACGTCGACGAGATCCTCAAGGTCGTCGATGAGCGCACCCGCCTTGTCTTCCTGGCCAATCCGGGCAACCCCACCGGCACCTGGGTCCCCTTCTCCGAGATCCGCCGACTGCACGAGGCGCTGCCTCCCAGCGTGGTGCTGGTGCTGGACGGGGCCTATTCCGAGTTCGTCACCGACTCCACCTTCGACGATGGGCTCGAGTACGCCCGGACTTCGGACAACATCGTCGTCACCCACACCTTCTCCAAGCTGCACGGCCTGGCCGCCCTGCGCGTCGGCTGGGGCTATGCCCCCGTGGAGATCGCCGCCGCGGTCGACCGCATCCGTCTGCCGTTCAACACCTCGATCCCGGCGCAGCGCGCCGCGGTCGCCGCCCTGGCCGACGCGGACTTCCAGCAGCGTTCGATCGCCCATGTCGACCGCTGGCGGCCCTGGCTCGACCAGCAGCTGGGCGGGCTCGGCCTCGACGTGGTGCGCCCTTCGGCGGCCAATTTCGTGCTGGTGGGCTTCCCCAAGCGCCCCGGCCGCACGGCCATCGAGGCGGAGGCCTATCTGGCGTCCAAGGGCTACCTGGTGCGCGGCGTCTCCAACTACGGCCTGCCCGACCACCTGCGCATCACCATCGGCCTGGAAGAGCACAACCGCGCCGTCGTCGACGCCCTGGCGGACTTCCTGAAGCGATGAGCTCCAAAGCCGGAACCAGCGTGATCTACCCGAAGCTGGCGGTCATCGGCTGCGGCTTGATCGGCTCCTCGATCGTCCGCGCCGCCCGCGCCGCCGGGGTCGTCGACGAGGTCACCGTCGCCGACGCCTCGCCCGAGCATCGCCAGCGGATCGCCGAGCTGGGCTACGCCGATCTTGTCACCGCCGATCCGGCCGAGGCCGTACAGGGCGCCGACCTGGTGGTGCTCGCCACCCCGGTGCTGGCGATGAGCGGCGCCTTCGCCCAGGCGGCCGCGGCGATGAAGCCGGGCGCCACGGTGACCGACGTCGGCTCCGTCAAGGCCGCCATCGCCGAGGCCCTCAAGCCCCTGATCCCTGAGAACATCTTCCTGGTCCCCGGCCACCCGATCGCCGGCACCGAATACTCCGGGCCGGAGGCCGGCTTCGCCGAACTGTTCCAGAACCGCTGGACCATCCTGACGCCGCTGGCGCGCGACGACGATCCCTACCTGGAGGCCGTCCAGCGCCTGGTCGACTTCTGGCGTGCGCTCGGCGCCAACGTCGACCGCATGGACGTCACCCACCACGACCTGGTGCTGGCCGTCACCAGCCACCTGCCCCACCTGATCGCCTACAACATCGTCGGCACCGCCGCCGACCTGGAGGCGGTCACCCAGGCCGAGGTGATGAAATATTCCGCCGGCGGCTTCCGCGACTTCACACGCATCGCCTCGTCGGACCCGACCATGTGGCGCGACATCTTCCTGGCCAACAAGGACGCCGTGCTGGAGATCCTCGGCCGGTTCACCGAGGACCTGCAGGCGCTGTCGCGGGCGATCCGCTGGGGCGAGGGCGACAAGCTGTTCGACCTCTTCACACGCACCCGCGCCATCCGCCGCGGCATCATCGCCGCCGGTCAGGAGAGTCCCGAGGCCAACTTCGGCCGCGACCACCGGGCCGCGCCCTAGACCCTGTCCCGATTGGCTTGAATCAAGCCAATCGGGATGAACAGGGTCGTCGCTCTATATCGAGAGCCCTTCCCACTCGCGATGGTCCATCGTGAGTGGGAAGGGCTTTAGGCGGCGCGCCGCCGGACGATCTTCTGGCGGACGACGGCTTCGAGGTGGGCGATCAGCTCCTCGGCCTCGACGATCGCGCCAGGCGCGTCGATCAGCTTGCCGATAGCGCTGAAATGCACCTGCAGCACCTCCGGCTCGCAGTGCTCGTGGCCCCCCATGGCGTCGACATATTCCATCAGCAGCGCCGAGGCGCGGGCGACCATGCCGTCACGCACCTGGCGGGCGCGGAAGCTGGTGTGCTGCATCACCCGATAGGTCATCTTCAGGGTCTCGCGGTCGACCCCGCCGCGGGCGATCACCAGGGCGCGCAGGGCTTCGAGCTCGACGCTGATGGTGTCGCGGGTGGCCGCGCGCTCGATCTCGTCGACCACCTGCGCCGGATCGCCGGTGCGGCGCAGCGGTCCCGAATAGCTGAGCTCGAGGCGTCGGCGGCGATCGGGACCGATGTAGTCCTCGCTGACGATGAAAGGCCGGGGCTTGCTCAGCACCAGCTGGATGCGCGAGAGCAGGCCGGCCGGCGTGAACGGCTTGATGACGAACTCGTTGACCCCGGCCCGGCGGGCCAGCTCGACGTCGGCCTCGCTGCGGTGGCCGGTGACGATGATCACCGGCACCTGCGGATTGCGAATGCGACGGTCGGCGACCACGGCGGCGCGGCGGATCGAGCGCGTCAGCTCCAGCCCGCCCATCACCGGCATGTTCCAGTCGCTGAAGATCAGGTGCGGGTCCCAGCCGGCGATCTTGTCGCGCGCCCGCATGCCGTCGCTGGCGGTCTCCACCTGGCCGACTCCGCCCGCGCGCAGCACGTCGCCGATCAGCCGCTGGACGTTGATGTTGTCGTCCACCACGAGGACCTTGAGCGATGCGAGGTCCTCGGGTCGCACGCTGACCTTGGGAAGACTGCGGCTCATGTCCGGATGCGGCTCTCGCGAGAGAAGAAGACTGCGAGCCTAGCCGCCGGCGGTTGAAAAGCCGTTTATGATCAGGCCCGTCGTGAAACCGGACCTCAGCCCTTCGGGGCGAGGCCGATCTCCCCGAGCTGGCCGCGCAGCAGGTGCAGGATGGCGGAAAAGTCCTTCCCCCCCGCGCCCAGCCGGTCGAACAGGGCGTAGAGGCCCTCGGCCTGGGCGCCCAGGGGCGCGGCGGCGCCGGCCTTGGCGGCGGCGTCCTGGGCGAGCTTCAGGTCCTTCAGCATCATCGCCGTGGCGAAGCCGCCTTCGTAGCCGCGGTTCGACGGCGCCGCCGGCACCGGGCCGGGCCACGGGCAGTAGCTGGTCAGGCTCCAGCACTGGCCGGAGGACTGCGAGGCGATCTCGAAGAACCGCTCCGGCTCCAGGCCCAGCTTTTCGGCCAGCGCGATGGCCTCGCACACTCCGATCATCGAGATGCCGAGCACCATGTTGTTGCAGATCTTCGCCGCCTGGCCGGCGCCATGGCCGCCGGCGCGGATCGTCGCGCGCGACATCGGCGCCAGGATCGCCTCGACCGTGGCGAAGTCGGCCGCCTCGCAGCCGACCATGAAGGCCAGCGTGCCGGCTTCGGCCGCCGCGGTCCCGCCGGAGACCGGAGCGTCGGCGAAATGGAAGCCCGCCGCGGTGACCTCGGCGGCCACGGCGCGGGCGCTCTCGACGTCGATTGTCGAGCAGTCGACCATCACCGCGCCCGGGCGGACGTTCGGCAGCACCTGCTCGGCATAGAGCTTCCGCACGTGCGGCGCGGCCGGCAGCATGGTGATCACCACGTCGGCCTCGCCCACAGCCGCGGCCGCCGAGGTCGCCGCCTTGCAGCCGGCGGCCACGGCGCGCGCCAGGGCGGCCTCGGAGAGGTCGAAGGCCAGGACCTCGCGGCCGGCCTTGGCCTGGTTGGCGGCCATGCCGCCGCCCATGTTGCCGAGGCCGATGAAGGCGATGCGGGAGATCTCGGTCATGACGCTTGGCCCTGCTTCATCGTCGGCCCTATTTCATGGTCGGGATGACGAAGGCGCTGTCTTCGAGGTCGCCTTCCGGCCAGCGGGCGGTGACGGTCTTGACCTTGGTGTAGAAGCGCACGCCTTCCATGCCGTACTGGTTGGTGTCGCCGAAGCCCGAGCGCTTCCAGCCGCCGAACGAGTGGTAGGCCACCGGCACCGGGATCGGCACGTTGACGCCGACCATGCCGACCTGGACGCGGCTGACGAACTCGCGCGCGGCGCGGCCGTTGCCGGTGAAGATCGCCACGCCGTTGCCGTACTGGTGCTGGCTCGGCAGGGCGACCGCCTCCTCGAAGCTGTCGGCGCGGACCATCTGCAGGACCGGCCCGAAGATCTCCTCCTGGTAGGTGCGCATCGACGGCTTGACCTTGTCGAACAGGGTCGGGCCGAGGAAGTAGCCGTTCTCGTAGCCCTGCAGCTGGAAGCCGCGGCCGTCGACCACCAGCTCGGCGCCTTCCTCGACGCCCAGCTGGATGTAGTCGCTGACCTTCTGCTTGTGGGCGGCCGTGACCACCGGGCCGTACTGCGCCGCCGCGTCGGTGGAGATCCCCACCTTCAGGGTCTCGATCTCCGCCAGCAGGTGTTCGCGCAGGGCCTCGGCGGTCTTCTGACCGACCGGCACCACCACGGGCAGCGCCATGCAGCGCTCGCCGGCCGAGCCGTAGGCCGCGCCGATGATGTCGCGGGTCGCCTGGGCCAGGTCGGCGTCGGGCATGACGACGCCGTGGTTCTTGGCCCCGCCCATCGCCTGCACCCGCTTGCCGGCCGCGGCGGCGCGGCCGTAGATGTACTGGGCGATGTCGGAGGAGCCGACGAAGCTCACCGCCTTGACGTCGGGGTGGTCGAGCAGGGCGTCGACCGCCAGCTTGTCGCCGTGCACCACGTTCAGCACGCCCGCCGGCGCGCCGGCCTCCATGAACAGCTCGGCCAGCCGCACCGGCACGGAGGGGTCCTTCTCCGACGGCTTCAGCACGAAGGCGTTGCCGACCGCGATCGCCACCCCGAACATCCACATCGGGATCATCGCCGGGAAGTTGAACGGGGTGATGCCGGCGCAGACGCCGAGCGGCTGGCGCATCGAATAGACGTCGATCCCCGGCCCCGCGCCTTCGGTGTACTCACCCTTCAGCGCCTGCGGGATGCCGCAGGCGAACTCGACCACCTCCAGCCCGCGCAGGATGTCGCCCTTGGAGTCGGCGATCACCTTGCCGTGCTCGGCCGAGAGCATCTCCGCCAGCGGCTCCATGTTGGCTTCGATCAGCCGCTTGAAGTCGAACATCACCCGCGCCCGGCGCTGCGGATTGACCCGCGCCCAGCCAGCCTGCGCGCGCACCGCCGACTGCACCGCCGCGTCGACCTCGGCCACCGTCGCCAGCGCCACCCGCGCCTGGACCTCGCCGGTGTTCGGATTGAAGACCTGACCCTGGCGCCCCGAGGTCCCGGCGACGGACTGACCGTCGATGAAATGTGTGATCTCTCGCATGGGAGTTCCGCTATCAGCCCCGCCGTCGGCGGGCCATTGCAATAATGCCTCGATGAACTTGCAATTTTGCAATGAACGGCGCATTCAACCCTTTGGCGCGGTTTCTGGCCCATTCTGGGCCATTTCTCGCTTGCGGGTTGCGTGGTGCGGTTGCACCGAAATCCGCTGGCTTCGCGGCTCGCGTCAGACGGCTGCTCAGTCCGTCTCCGGACCAACCTTTCGAGACAAACCAAAGATTTGTCGAAACAGCGCGCGCGTCTTCTGCAGGAAAACTATCCCAGCGTGGCCAGCGAGCTGCTGCGCCCTTTGCTTTCCGTATTTTCCACCGCCCGGGAGATTTGCGACGGCGATCTCGACAAATATCTGATCCTTTTGGCGCTCGCCATGCGGGTGAGCCAGCATCCCGAATTCAAGACGCTGGACCACGACCGGATCATGGCCGGCGAGCCCGCGGTGCTGCCGAGCTTGGGCGCCAACATCCGTTCGATCGCCGTCTCGATCGGAATCCCCAAGGAGACCGCGCGGCGCAAGATGGTCGAACTGGTGAATGCCGGCTGGCTGGTGCGCCAGCGTTGGGACTTCCGCCTGACCGCCGTCTGCTATGCGGCCCTCGAGCCCGTGCAGATGCGCATTCGGGCCATGGCGGTGGCCAACGACGAGCTTCTGGCGCGGCTTCCCGACTGAGGGTGGACGCAGCCGTTGCCTCGGAGGTCATTTCGCGCCATTGCGGGAGGCCTCCCGCGACAGCCCCGGCCAGCATGACCTACCGAAACGCCTGCGGCGCGACGCCGACCCGGCCGCGCTCCATGGGCGCGCGCCGCATTGTCGACAAGCTGCACGGGTTGCTGGCGGGCGCCATGCCTGCGCACCGTCCGATCCTCGCCCTCATGGCCCTGCTGTGCGCCGGCCTCGCCACGACCGCGGCCGCCGAGGGCTATTCGCGCGCCGCCGAGCTGGTGCTGGCGCGCGCCTTCGCCGCCACCGGCGGTTCCAACTGGTATCTGCTGCGCGGCTGGCGCGAGACCGGGCGCCAGGGCGGCGTCGCCTATGAGAGCTGGATCGACCCGGTGCGCTATGGCGTGCGGACCGAAATGCGTGACGGCGAGGGTCTGTCCATCCACGGCTTCAACGGCCAGGCTGACTGGCGCGTCGGGTCCGACGGCATGATCGCGGCGGTGAACGACCATGCGAGCCTTGCCAGGGCGCGCACCGAAGCCTTCTTCGCAGTCAACGGCTACTTCTTTCGGGGGCGGTTCGACGCGAGCGGCGACTATGTCGGCGTCCGCAGCCTCGGCGGCCGCAGCTTTGACGTGGTGCGGATCCTGCCCGGCGGCGGCGAGCCGCGCGAGCTCTGGTTCGACCAGAAGACCCGCCTGCTTGCCCGCATCGTCGACCGCAACGGCCGCCACGCCAGCGCCCTGAAGGTCACCGACTACCGCAAGGTGGGCCCGGTGCGGATCCCTTTCCGCATCACGCCGGAGCCCGGCAGCTTCTCCGACGGGCTCGCCCGCCAGCGCGAGAGCCTAGCCTTCGAGCCGGTGAGCCGCGATCTCTACAGCCTGAATCGTCCGCAGGAATTGGCCCGGGTCGCGGCGGCCAGGGCTTCGCCGGTGGAGGCCCGGCGAGATGATTGATCAGCGCGTCACCTCGAAGGTGAGGACGTACTGCGCGCTTCGCGCCGGCGGCTGCGAGGTGCCCTCGGCCCGCGGCGGAAGGTCGGCTTCGAGGACGTAGACGCCGGGTTGGGCGAAGCTGACCGCACCGGCCCCCGCCGCATCGGTCCGGCCGGCGAAGGCGTAGCGGCTCTCGACATAGGCGTCGCCGCCACGGACGACGTTGAACGCCAGATCCGGCAATGGCTTGCCATCGAACAACAGCCGGAACTTGAACGTCTCGCCGACGAAGGCCTCGTTGGGATGGGTCGCCGGCTCGAGTTCCAGGCCCTGGCCCGTGGGCTTCAGCGCCTCCCGCGACGGCGCCCCGCGCGACACATAGGTCTCCACCCGCGAGAAGCTCTGGGACATCGCAGTCTCCGCGCCTGGCGGGACCGCCGTCTCCTCGATGAAGCGGCTGGGCCCCGCGGGCCGGGCCGGCCCCGCGGGGCGGACCATCTTCCAGGCGCCGTCGACCTTGGCCCATTTCGTCTGCCGGGCCAGCCGATCGCCGGTGGAGATCCGATAGGTGCCCTCGGACGGCAGCGGGACCTCGATCACGCTCACTTCCTTCAGCGCGGTGACCGCCTCGGCCTTGGCCGCAACGCCGGCCGGGCCGGTGACCCAATAGTCGCCGGCGGCGCGGATCGGGAAATCCGGCACGAAGAAGGTCTCGGCCAGCGCCGCCTCGACGGTGACCAGGGGACGTTCCGGGGCGAAGTTGGTCGGCCGCAGGTAGGGCGTGTGCGCCGCCGCCGCCTGCGCCACGAGCAGGCCGCAGAGCGACCCTGCCAGAACCTTCGCCGACCGCATGTCCGTCGCCTCCGCCTCAACCTCCGCCTTGCTAATGCGATCTATTCTCATTAGCAAGAAATGCCGCCGCCCGGAGTCCCCATGTCGTCCGCCCTGATCCTGCCGACCCTCGCCGCGGCCGCCGTCTCTCCCGCGCCGGCCAGCCTGACCTGGTCCTTCCACCTCGACCACGTGCTGGGCGCCTCCTTCGACATGGCCGTGATGGCGCCAAGCCAGGGCGAGGCGCAGTTCGCCTTCGCCGCGGCGACGAGCGAAATCGCCCGGCTCGACCGCGTGCTGAGCGTCTGGCGCGACGACAGCGAGCTGGCCGCGCTCAACCGGAGCAGCGTCATGCAGGCCTCGCCGGACCTGTTCGCGGTGCTGTCGGCCTGCGAGACCTGGCGCACGCGGACCGGCGGCGCCTTCAGCGCGCGGCTCGGCCGGTTGCACGACGCCTGGAGCCGGGCCTCCGACCGCGCTCCCGACGCCGTCGAGCTCTGCGTCGACGCCAGCCGGATCGAGACCGCCGCGGTCGGTCTGGAGGCGGACAGCCGCACGGTGCGGCGGCCGAACGAGGTCCGCTTCGCCCCCGACGGCCTGGCCAAGGGCTATATCATCGACGCGGCGATCGCCGCCGCGCGCCGCGCCGCGCCCTGCGCCAGCGGCGTGATGATCGACATCGGCGGCGACATCGCCTGCGGGGGCGCGACCCGCTGGCGCGTCGGCGTCGCCGATCCGAGCCAGCCAGCGGACAACGCGCCGCCGCTCGCGGTGCTGGAGCTGAGCCGCCAGGCGCTGGCGGTCAGCGGCCCAGGCCCGCGCGACCACCAGATCGGCGGCCACGCCTATTCCCACCTGCTCGACCCGCACACCGGCCAGCCTGCCGCGCGTCTGCAGGCGGCGGTGATCGCGCCCACCGCCACCGAGGCCGACGCTCTGGCCACCGCACTGGCGGTGATGCCGGTCGACCAAGGCCTGGCCCTGGCCGAACGGCGGACCGGGGTCGAGGCTCTGCTGGTCTCCGGCGCCCGTCGCCACGCCACCTCAGGCTGGCAGGCGGCGTGCCAGGCGGCCAGCGCCCTCCCCGCCGGTTTCGCGGTGGAGGTCTCCTACGAGGTCCCGAGGATCGACGCCGGAAACTACCGCAAACCCTACCTGCTGGTCTGGATCACCGACCCGGACAAGAACCTGGTCAAGACCCTGCTGATCCTCGGCGCGAAGAAGGACTACCAGCAGGAAAACTATGTCTGGTGGCGGCGCTACGGCCGCAAACAGCCCGGCGTTCTCGATGCCCTGGCCAAGCCGACCCGTGCGCCGGGCCGCTACACGGTCGGCTGGGACGGCCTCGACGAGAACGGCAAGCGCGCGCCGCAGGGCCGCTACCTGGTTCATGTCGAAGCCTCCCGCGAGCATGGCGGCCACACCTATCAGGTGATCGACGTCAACCTCGGCGCCCAGCCCGCGACGGGATCCGCGCCGGCGAAGGACGAATTGGGCGCGGTGCAGCTGCGCTACGGCAGATCCAGATGAAGACCGACGTTCAACCCAAGGCCCGGCCGGCGAGCTGGAAGGGCGAGTTCTATCGCCAGTCTCGGGCCTGGCATGGCTATCTGTCGGCCTTCGCCTTTCTGGCGCTGATCTTCTTCGCCGGCACGGGTTTGCTGCTCAACCATCCGGAATGGACCCCTCGCCGTGGCGATCGGCCGTCCGAGGACCGCGCCTTCACCCTGCCGCGCGCGGACCTCGATCGCGCCAGAGCCGCCGCCGATCCCGCCCGCGCACTGGCCGCCGCCGTCGGGCGGCGCATCCACCTGTTGGGCGCCTTCCAGAGCGGCGAGGCCGTTGACGGCCAGGTGCTGGTTCGGATGGAAGGTCCGCGCGGCGCCAGCGACATCACCATCGACCTGGCCACCGGCGCCGTCGAGGCGAGCCTTGAGCCCGCCCGGCTCGTCGACACGCTGAACGACCTGCATCGCGGCAAGAACGCCGGCCAAGCCTGGCGATCGGTCATCGACCTTTCCGCCATCGTCATCCTGGCGCTGTCGGTGATCGGCTATCTGCTGTTCTTCAGCCTGAGGTTCCGCCTGCGCACCAGCCTGCTGCTGACGGCGGTCAGCCTTGTGGCGCTGGTCGGGATCGCGCTTGGCCTGACGCCCTAATCGGCGGCGCTGGCGACCGCCGCCCCCCGCGTCCACGGCAGCGGTTCGTCCTCGGGAACGACGTCGACCTCGACGTCGAGGGTCTGCACCCCGGGCGCCAGGATGATCCCGTCGATCGGCGCGACGTCGCCGTAGTCCCGGCCGACCGCCAGCACGATGTGATCGTTCTCGGCGAACACGGCGTTGGTCGGGTCGAAGCCGATCCAGCCGCGCTGCGCCCCGCACCAGACCGTGACCCAGGCGTGGGTGGCGTCGGCGCCTTCCAGTCGCGGCTGGCCGGGCGGCGGTATGGTCCGCAGATAGCCGCTGACATAGCCCGCCGGCAGGCCGAGGCCGCGCAGGCCGGCGATCATGATGTGGGCGAAGTCCTGGCAGACTCCGTGGCGGCGCTTGAACGCCTCCGCCGCCGGCGTCGAGACCGTGGTGGCCTCGGGATCGTAGGTGAAGTCGCGGTGCATGCGCCGCATCAGGTCGGCCGCGGCTTCGACGATCGGCCGCTCGGGCGGAAAGCTCGCCCGCGCGTAGTCGGTGATCGGCGCGATATTGGGGGTGCGCGGCGTCGGATAGAGGAAGGCGGCCGGTCCCTCGGGCCCAAGGTCGCTGTCGGAGAAGCTCTCCAGCCGCACGCTCTCCCAGGCCTCGCTGTCGGCCGGCTCGGCGATCGGCGGCACGTGCACGTCGACGCGGCACTGGCTCTCGATCACCAGCACCTCGTGCGGCTCGTCGATCAGCACCCTCAGCAGCCGCTCGCCGAACGGCCCGACGCCGGTCTGGGTCTGCGCCGGCTTCGGCTTAACGCTGATGGTGCTGCGCAGCACCGTCTGGGCCGGCGAGGAGCGCGGCGTCAGCCGCAGCACGCACTGCGCAAAGGACACCGGGTCCTCGTAGCTGTAGGTCGTGCGATGACGCAGCGTGTAGATCACGCCAGCCCGGCCAGCTTGAGCGTGGGCGCCGCGTTCGCCCCTTGCTGGAAGAAGCGATCGGCGATGGCCCCGGAAAGCCGCAGCAGCACGTGCTCGAAGGCCTGCATCCTTTCGACGGTGAGGCGGGCGGCGTCGGCGGTGTCCAGCTCGGTGGCGAGCGGCAGCAGCAGCCGCAGCGGCTCCTCCATCATGCCGTCGTCCTGCAGCGCCGGCAGGATCTGCAGGTGGGCCTTCAGCGTCGCCACCTGGAATCCCAGCGAACGGGTGTTGAACGGGTCCAGCAGGATCATGTCGCGCACCGGCACCAGCGCCAGGCCGACCAGATAACGGGAGCGGTAGGTGATCTGGCTGTCGGCCAGGTCCAGCAACAGGTCGAGATCGTCGGTGTTGGCGGTCTCCGGCGCAAAGGTGCGCGCCAGCCGGCAGGTGTTGATCCCCCGCTCCAAACGCCGGCCCATGTCCAGGAAACGCCAGCCGGCGACGCGGTTCATGTTCTCCTGGGCGAGGCCGGCGAGGGCCGCGAGGATCTGCAGGGCGCGCTCGACCTGCTGCAGGGCCTCGGCCTCGGAGAGCGGGTTCTGCGCCCCCTGGGTCAGTTGCTCCTCGAGGTCGGTGAGCTGGGCCCAGAAGTCGGCGGACAGCCGCTCGCGCATGCTAGCGGCGGTGCGGCGCGCTCCGCGCACCAGGTAGATGACCGAGCCATAGGCCTTCTGGTCGTGCATGGCGTCGCGCGCCGCGTCGAGCGCCCGGACGCCGAGCGCCTCCTCGTCGAGCGCGCCCCAGTCGATCAGCAGCTGCTGCAGCCCGGCCAGGGTCTCGCCGCTGCCGTGGATGGCGGATTCCGAATCCATCAGGCTGGTGCAGAGGCTGCGCACCAGCCGCAGCGTCGCCTCGGCCCGCTCGAGATAGCGGCCGAGCCAGAACAGGTTGTCGGCCGCCCGGCTGGGGAGGTTCCCCATGATCCGGCGCACCTTCACCTCGTCCTTGCTGGCCAGCAGGGTGATTTTCTCCACCGGCTTGTCGTCGATCACCCAGACGTCCGCGGTGCGGGCGTCATTGCCCATGGAGATGGCCCGTGCGTCCAACCGCTCGGACGTGCGGCAGAAGCCGCCGGGCATGATCTTGAAGCCCTCCGGCGTCCAGGTCGCATAGACCCGCAGCACGAAGGGCGCCGGCTCCAGGCGGCCATCGCGCAGCACCGGCATCGTCGACAGCTGCACCACCTCCTGGCCGACGAAATCCCCCGGCCGGTCGCGCAGCCGCGCCAGCACCGCCTCGCGCTCCTTGGGCGCCATGTCGTCGATCATCCGCGGACGGGTCAGGCCGCCGTCGCCTCCGGCGACATTGAAGGCCGAGGCCAGCGCCAGCTCGTCGAGGTTCTTCTCGACCATCGCCCGCTCGCGCGGCTGGCCGCACCACCAGGTGGCGACGTTCGGCATTTTCAGCTCTTCGCCGAGGATGCGGCGACAGAGCTTCGGCAGGAACCCCAGCAGCGCCTTGGATTCGAGCAGCCCCGAGCCCGGGGAATTGAACACCGCCACGCCGCCGGCGCGGACCGCCTCCAGCAGGCCCGGCGTGCCCAGGTGCGAGGCGCTGTTCAGCTCCAGCGGGTCGATGAAGTCGGCGTCGACGCGGCGCAGCAGCACGTCGGCGCGCTTCAGGCCGGCGATGGTGCGGACATAGACCTTGCCGTCGCGCGCCACCAGGTCGTCGCCCTCGACCAGCAGGAAGCCCAGGTAGCGGGCCAGGTGCGCCTGCTCGAAATAGGTCTCGCTGTAAGGGCCGGGCGTCAGCAGGCAGATGCGCGGATCGCTGCGGTCGGCCCCCGCCGCCAGCCCCTTGCGGAAGCTGTCGAAGAAGGGCGCCAGCCGGTGGACGTTCATGGCGTTGTAGAGGTTCGGATAGGCGCGCGAGAGCACCAGCCGGTTTTCCAGCGCATAGCCCGCCCCCGACGGCGCCTGGGTGCGGTCGTCCAGCACCCACCAGCGCCCGTCGGGCCCGCGGCCGAGATCGACGGCGTAGAGCTGCAGAAAGCGTCCGCCCGGCGGCCGCACCCCGCTCATCGCCCGCACATAGTCGATGCTGCCGGTCAGCGCGGCGGCCGGCAAGGCGCCGTCGGCCACCAGTCGCGCCTCGCCGTAGATGTCCTGAAGCAGGGCCTCCATCAGGCGCGCCCGCTGCTCCACGCATTCGGCGATCTGCGTCCACTCGCGCTTGTCGAGGATCAGCGGCAGCGATCCGAGCGGCCAGCTGCGCTCGGTTTCTTCGCCGTAGATGCGGTAGGAGACGCCGGTGTCGCGGATATGCCGGGTGGCCAGCTCGAACCGGGTCTTGAAGTCGTCCTCGCGGTATTCGGCGAGCTCGCCCAGGAAGGACAGCCACTGGTCGCGCGGCCGGCCGCTGGCGTCGACCAGCTCGTCCGGAATCCCCTGCAAGGGCTTGTAGCCGCGCAGCCAGCCGGACAGCCGTCGGGCGGCGGACGGCTCGAGGTCCGCCTTCGCCGACGTCTTCGGGGCTGCCAAATCAGCCGACACGGGTTCTCCTGAGATCGAGCGTCATCGGAAATTCGTCGCTGGGCTCCGCAGGGGGCGGTCGGATGGGGCCGGGCGTATGGCCGTGCTCCTGGAACCTGGCCTTGCGGCGCGCCTGCGCCTCATAGGAATTGACCGGGAACGTATCATAGCTGCGGCCGCCGGGGTGAGCGACATGGTAGACGCAGCCGCCGATCGACCGCTGGGCGGCGCGGTCGATGATGTCGAACGTCAGCGGCGCGTCGACCGGCAGGGTCGGATGCAGGCCGCTTGGCAGGGTCCAGGCCTTGTAGCGCAGGCCGGCGACCGCCTGCAGGGAAGTTCCCGTCGAGGTCATCGGCAGGGCGCGGCCGTTGCAGGCGATGACATGGCGCTCCGGGCTGAACCCCTCAGCCAGCACCTGCAGGCGCTCGACCGAGGAGTCCACGAAGCGCACCGTGCCGCCCGCCGTGCCCTCCTCGCCCATCACATGCCAGGGCTCCAGCGCGTGGCGCAGCTCCAGGCTAACCTGGCCGTACTGCACCTGGCCGTGCACCGGGAAGCGGAATTGCCGCTGCGCCTCGTACCAGGCCGGCTGCAACGGGTAGCCGGCCTCGCCCAGCTCGCCCAGCACCTCAAGGAAGTCGCGCCAGACGAAGTGCGGCAGCATGAAGCGGTCGTGCAGGGCCGTGCCCCAGCGCACCAGCCGTCCGGTCTGCGGCTCGCGCCAGAACCAGGCGATCAGCGCCCGCAGCAGCAGTTGCTGGGCCAGGCTCATCCGGGCGTCCGGCGGCATCTCGAAGCCGCGGAACTCCAGCAGGCCAAGACGCCCGGTGGGGCCGTCCGGGGAGTAGAGCTTGTCGATGCAGATCTCGGTGCGGTGGGTGTTGCCGGTGATGTCGGTCAGCAGGTTGCGCAACAGCCGGTCAACGAGCCAGGGCGCGGGCGCCTCGTCATTCCCATCCTCCGCCGCGCCGGGCGACGGGATCTGCGAAAGCGCCAGATCCAGCTCGTAGAGCACGTCGTGGCGCGCCTCGTCGATCCGCGGCGCCTGGCTGGTCGGCCCGACGAAGAGGCCGGAGAACAGGTAGGAGAGCGACGGGTGGCGCTGCCAGTAGAGCAGCAGGCTCTTCAGCACGTCAGGCCGGCGCAGGAAGGGCGAGTCCTCCGGCTGCGCGCCGCCGACGACGACATGCGCCCCGCCGCCGGTGCCGGTGTGACGGCCGTCGATCATGAACTTGTCGGCCCCGAGCCGGCAGATGCGGGCGTCCTCGTAGACTCCGGTGGTGATCTCCACCGCCTCGCGCCAGGTCGCCGCCGGCTGCACGTTGACCTCGATGACGCCGGGATCCGGGGTCACCTTGAGCACCCCCATGCGCGGGTCGTCCGGCGGCGTATAGCCTTCCACCCGCAGCGGCTGGCCGGCCGCCGCAGCTTCGACGGCGGCGAGCAGTTCGAGATAGTCCTCCAGCCGCGCGACCGGGGGCATGAAGACGTGGAGCACGCCCTTGCGCACCTCGACGGAAACCGCCGTGCGCACATGCACCGGCTGCTTCGGCGCCGATCGCGGCGTCCCCGCTTTGATCGTCTCGGCGGCGGCGGCCCGGTAGTCCGGCAGCGGCCCGCGTTCCGCATAAGGGTCGACCGGGACGATGTAGGGATAGTCCTCCGGCTTCAGCTCCGGCAGGCCGCCCAGCGGCAGCCGCAGGCCGAGCGGCGAGTCCCCCGGAATCAGGTAGAGCCGCTCGCGCTTGAAGCGCCAGGCCTCGCTGACCCAGTCGCCGCCCTCCGCCTTGCTGAAGGCGCGGCGCAGCGGCAGGACATGGCCGACCGGCTTCGAGAGGCCGCCCTCCAGCATGCGCCGCAGCGAGGCGCGCGCGCCTGGCTCGTCGAGCGCGGCGTCCGTCGCCTCGATCCCGTGCGGCAGGTCGGCCTCGGTCTTGATCGCCTGCAGCGGGTCCTCCCGCGCCGGCACGATCAGCCCCGGATCGAGGCCCAGCCGCCCGGCCAGCCGCTCGAGCAGCGCCAGGGCGTCGGCGGAGGTCGCCGGCTTGGCGTCGTCAGGCGGGGCCGCCTCGCCCCAGACCGGCAGGCCGTCGCGGCGCCAGTAGAGGCCGAGCGCCCAGCGCGGCAGCGGCTCGCCCGGGTACCACTTGCCCTGGCCGTAGTGCAGCAGGCCGCCGGGTCCGAAGCGATCCTTCAGCCGATGCAGCAGCTGTTCGGCGATCGCGGGCTTGGTCGGGCCCGAGGCCGCGGTGTTCCACTCCTCGGCCTCGAAGTCGTCGATCGACACGAAGGTCGGCTCGCCGCCGAGGGTCAGGCGCACGTCCTGCCGCTGCAGGTCGGCCTCGACCGTCTCGCCCAGCGCGTCTAGCGCCTCCCAGTCGGCGATCTCGAACGGCTTGGTGATGCGGATCGGTTCGACCAGCCGACTGACTTCCATCGCGAAATCGAAGTCGGAGGCCGCGCGACCGGCCATGCCGGTGATCGGCGCGGCGTTCGCGTAGTGGGGCGAGGCGGCCAGGGGGATATGGCCTTCGCCGCAGAGCAGGCCCGAAGTGACGTCGAAGCCGATCCAGCCGGCGCCCGGGATGTAGACCTCGGCCCAGGCGTGCAGGTCGGTGAAGTCGGTCTGGGTTCCCAGCGGCCCCTCGATTGGGTCGATGTCGGCCTTCAGCTGAAGCAGGTAGCCGGAGACGAAGCGGGCGGCGAGACCCAGCCGGCGCAGGATCTGCACCAGCAGCCAGGCGCTGTCGCGGCAGGAGCCGGAGCCGAGCGAAAGCGTGGCGTCCGGCGTCTGCACGCCAGGCTCCATCCGCACCACGTAGCGGATCTGTTGCTGCAGGCGGCTGTTGAGGCCGACGATGAAGTCCATCACTCCGCAGCCGTCCGGCTGCAGCTCGGCGACGAACGCGTCCAACCGAGGGCCGGCGTCGTCGAGCGCCAGATAGGGTGCGAGGTCGTGCTTCAGCTGCTGCGGATAATCGAACGGCAGCGTCTCGGCATACGGCTCGATGAAGAAGTCGAACGGGTTGATCACCACCATTTCGGCAGTCAGGTCGACCGTGATGCTCAGCTCGCGGGCAGGCTCGGGGAAGACGATGCGCGCCAGCCAATTGCCGTGCGGATCCTGCTGCCAGTTGATGAAATGGTTGGCCGGCTCGACCTTCAGCGAATAGCTGGGGATACGGGTGCGGGTATGCGGCGCCGGCCGCAGGCGGATCACATGCGGGCCGAACTCGGTCGGCTCCGCATAGCGGTAGCGGGTCACATGGTGGAGCGCGGCGACGACGGACAGGGCAAGGCCCTCCCTTCATGGAATACCGCGTCTATCCTTAGCGGCCCGTGGCCCTGACAGGCGCCCTAGTTTCCGCCAGGAGCCCGCCATGACAGCTTTGCCGCATCTGTAGGCGTTCGGGGCCGGCGTCTCGGGTCATTCGGCGGCCAGCGCCTCGCCGTCCGGCCGCACTGGCCCCGCCGCCCCGCGGGACGCCGGCCTGCGCTCGGCCGGCGGCGCATCGACCGCCTCCGTCACCACCTTGAAGCCGAGCAGCAGCGGCGTTCCGAAAGCGGTGCTGATCGCCACGTCGGTGGCGTCGCGCCCTCGGGCGATGACGATGCGGCCGATCCGGCGACGGTTGTGGCGGGCGTCCACCGTATGCCAGCGCCCGCCGAGCCAGGCCTCGAACCAGGCGCTGAAGTCCATCTCGGCGTCGACCGGCGGCACGCCGATGTCGCCGAGGTAACCGGTGCAGTAGCGGGCCGGGATGTTCATGCAGCGGCAGAGGGTGATCGCCAGGTGCGCATAATCGCGGCAGACGCCGATCCCTTCCGCGTTCGCCTCGTAGGCCGTGCGGGTGTTGCGCGCGTGTTCATAACCGAACCGGATCCGCTGGTGGGCGTAGTCGAGGATCGCCTGCAGCCTCGGCCAGCCCGGCTCGACCGCGCCGAACTGCGCCCAGGCGAGGTCGCCCATCCGATCGGTCTCGCAGTAGCGGCTGCCCAGCAGGAACGGCAGCACCGCGTCGGGCAACTCGTTCACCGGATGCTGGCGCGCGCTCCAGTCGTGCGGCTCCGGCAGGCCGCTGTCGGCGATGATGAAGTCCGAGCGGAACGTGATCGGGCCGCCTGGCGCGGTGACGCGGCTGACCAGATTGCCGAACAGGTCGACGTGCTGATCGATCGGGACGGCAGGGTCGACCTGCAGTATGTCCGGCGTCACCAGATCCGGGCGGCGGTCGGGATGCACGCTCAGCAGCAGCGACATCGGTGTCTCGCCGTTGGCCTCGTAGGTGATTTCGAAGCCGGCCCGGATGTGCATGGACGATCCCCTCGCAAGCCCCGTTGGGCCGCCGTTCTCGCGACCAGAAGCAACGGAAGAATGTGAATTCGGTTCCGCCCCGAGTCAGGCGAACTCGGCCAGCGAGCCTGTCGGGCGGACGTCCACATGGACCTCCATGCTGCTGTAGCCGGGATCGCCGATCACCGCGCCGGAGATCGGCGCGGCCTCTTCGGGCGTACGGGCCACGGCGATCGGGATCAGGTCTGGCGACTCCGCCAGGCCGTTGGTGGGGTCGAATTCGATCCAGCCGAGGTCAGGCAGGAAGACCTCGCACCAGGCGTGGGTCGCGCCGGCGCCGCGCACCTCGAACTGGGCCGGCGAGAACAGGTAACCGGTCACGAAGCGCGCGGCATAGCCCAGCCGGCGCAGCGCCTCGACCATCAGCCAGGCGAAGTCGCGGCAGGTGCCCGAGCCCTGCCGCACCGTGAATTCCGGCGCCTGGGTGCCCGGCTCATAGCGGGCCCAATAGGTGAAGTTGCCGTGGATGTGGCTGTTGAGGCGCAGCAGGAAATCCAGGGCCCGTTCGTCCGGACGGGCCATCAGGCTGCGCACCCACGAAAGCAGCTCCGCGCCCGGATCCTCCGTCACCGGCTCCATGAAAGGCGCCAGCAGCAGCCGGTCGGCGCGGTCATAGACGATCGGGTTGAGGGTGTGCGGATCTTGCGGCTCGGCAGCCCTCAGCGTTGCCGGGTAGCGCTCGATGACGAGGTCGCTGATGATCAGCAGCTCCCTCGCCTCTCCCTGCGGGCGGAAGAAGCAGACGCTGTTGCCCAGCGAATCATAGGCCCAACGGGTGTCGCCGGTCGGCGACAGGGTCAGGCTGGCGTCGGTCAGCCGGATCGCGTGGCTGTCACGCGGCCGCACCAGCAGCCGATGCGGGCCGAAGCTGACCGGGCGCTCATAGCTGTAGCGGGTCTCGTGGCGGATGCTGAGGGAGGTCATGGGCGCGGGGGAAACCCACATCCTGTCGCGTGGTTCCGGCGCCGGGTGTCCATCAGCGCCGCGGCAAACGCTTGAGGTCGGCGTCGACGGCGCGGGCCACCGCGTCGAGGCCGCGCAACGGGTCGCCGTCGCGCTTGAGCACGTCGTAGTAGCGGCGCAGGTCGGCCGTGGAAATGCGCCGCACGTCGTGCTCGCGCGACCAGTCCAGGCCGATGCGCTGGCCGAGCGTGCAGGCCTTGGGCGGCAACGCCGGCCGCTCGGCGAGGTCGGCCCGGGCGGCGAGCTGCGCGACCACCTCGTTCCAGTTCGGCCTCCCCGGCATGCAGCCGAACAAGTGGTCGCACTCGCCGGTCCAGAACCGCTTGTACCACCGCGCATGCTCCGCGGTGTCGAAGCGCAGGGTGGTCGGCGACACATAGGTCGCACACAACGGCGTGACGAAGACCTGCGCCTGCGCACGGCCGGCCACCGCGGCCAGCAGCGCAGCCAGCAGCAGGCCGCGTCCTGCGCGCGCCGACGCTCTCACGGTCGCGCCGTCAGCGGACCGTCCGGGAGGCCGTCGACGAACTGGCGGACCCGCGGGTCCGAGGTCGCGTCGAGGTCGGCCGGAGCGCCGCGCCAGACGATCCGCCCGTCGTGCAGCAAGGCGATCTCGTCGCCGATGGTGCGCGCCGAGGCCAGGTCGTGAGTGATGGACACCGCCGTGCAGCCCAGCCGGCGAACCTGCTCGACGATCAGGGCGTTGATCGCCGCCGCCGTGATCGGATCGAGGCCGGTGGTCGGCTCGTCGAAGAACAGGATCTCCGGCATCGCCACCACCGCGCGCGCCAGGCCCACGCGCTTCTGCATGCCGCCGGAGAGTTCGCCAGGGAACAGGTCGGCGACCTCGGCGTCGAGCCGAACCCGCTCCAGGGCCTCGATCGCGCGCGCCTTGGCGGCCTTGCGGCCGACGCCGTCGGCGTTGATCAGTCGGAAGGCGACGTTCTCCCAGACCGTCACGCTGTCGAACAGGGCCGCGCCCTGGAACAGCACCCCGAAGCGCGAGAACAGCCTGCGCCGGGCCGCGCCGGGCAGCCGGCTGACGTCCTGCCCGTCCAGCGCGATCTCGCCGGCGTCGGGCTGCATCAGGCCGAGCGCCACCTTCAGGGTCACCGACTTGCCCTGGCCCGAGCCGCCGATGATCACCAGCGAGCGTCCGGCCTCGACGCTGAGGTCCAGGCCGTCGAGCACGGGCGCGGCCTGGAAGCGTTTGCTGACGCCCTTCCAGGCGAGTTTGGGCGGAACGCTCATCCGTGGGCGAACAGCGAGGTCAGCAGATAGTCGGCGGCGAACACCAGCACCGAGGCCGAGACCACCGCGTGGGTGGTGGCGCGGCCGACGCCGCGCGCGCCGCCCTTGGCGTTGTAGCCGTGGAAACAGCCCATCAAGGTGACGATGAAGCCGAACACCGCCGCCTTGATCAGGCCCGAGCCTACGTCCCAGGCCTGCAGGAAGCTGACCGTGTTGCGCACGTAGACGGTCGGATTGAAGTCGAGCACCCGGCTGGCGACCAGCCAGCCGCCCGCCACCCCCAGGACGTCGGCGACCGCGGTCAGCAGCGGCAGGACCAACACTCCGGCGAGCAGCCGCGGCGCCACCAGGTAGCGGAACGGATCCGTCGACAGGGTCTGCATGGCGTCGATCTGCTCGGTCGCCCGCATCGCCCCGAGCTCGGCGGCGATCGCCGCCGACACCCGTCCCGCCAGCATCAGCGCGGCCAGCACCGGGCCGAGTTCGCGGGTAATGCCGAGGGCGACGATCTGCGGCATCACCTGCTCGGCGTTGAACCGCCCGCCGCCGGTGTAGATGTTGAGCGCAAGGGCCGCACCGGTGAAGACCGCCGTCAGTCCGACTACCGGCAACGAATAATAGCCGATCGCCGCCAGCTGGCGCGCGAGGCGACCGAAGAACCACGGCGGGCTGGCCGCCGCCGCGACGCCGCGGGCCGCAAACACCGCCACCGACCCCACCCTGCGCAGCGCCGCCAAGGCGGAGCGTCCCAGCAGGCGCACGGGGGCGAGACCGGCGGGCGGCGCGAAGCTTGAAGCCGTCATCTCAGTAGTCCGGCAGCGCCGCTGCGTTGCCGGCGGCGGCCGGCGCGGCGGACGCTGCAGCCCCTTGATCCGCGCCCTGCGGCCGCGGACGCAGCACCTGGCCGACCAGGCCGAACAGGTCGACCGAGCCCTGGGTGTTCTCGATCTCGCCGCCCGGCTTGATGTCGTCCGGCGCCCCGCCCGGGGCGATCGCCACATGCGCGCCGCCGAGCAGGCTGTCGCTGGTCACCTTGGCGGTCGAGTCCGAGGGCAGCTTGACGCCCCGATCGAGGCTCAGGCGCGTCACCGCCAGGTAGGTCTTCGGGTCAAGGCTGATCTTCGTGACCGTGCCCACCTTCACCCCGGCGACGCTGACCGCGGCGCCGGGCGCCAGCGCGCCGACCTCGCCAAACTTGGCGGTGACCTCGTATTGCCCGGCCGTGCGGCCCATCCCGCCGACGCTGAGCGAGTAGACGAGGAAGACCGCGGCCAGGGCGATGACCACCAGGCCCGCCAGGGTTTCGGCCAATTGTTCTCTCATCTGCGGCGACCTCCGGGGCCGGTTCAGCGCGGAGCCGGCCGCTGGGCGTCGGCCCGCAGCTGCTCGATCAGCACGTTGATGTCGCCATGGGCGTTGTCGATGGTCGAGACGAAGTCCTGCTGCTGGGTGATCGCCAGCCAAATTCCCTTGAACTGGACGTCGACGACCTTCCAGCCGGTGGGGCCGCCCAGCACCCGCCAGGAGACCGGCACCGGCTGCGAGAGCTGGCCGCCGGTGACCTGGGTGTTGACGACCACGTCGCCCGGCTTGCGCAAGGTCGAGCCGACCACCTTCAGGGTCTCGCCGTGGTAGTCGTTCAGGCGATTGCGATAGACCCGCTCGGCGTAGGCGCGGAAGACGGGGGCGAACTGGGCCCGCTGGGCCGGGGTGATGGTCCGGGCGTATTTGCCGAGTACGAAATTGGTGATCCGCGGCACGTCGGCCAGTTCGTCGATGGCGCGGCGGAAGGCGGCCTGCTTCTGCCCATCGCTCATGCCGCGATCGGCGAGAAGGGAGATCACCCTCTGGGCGCCGGACTGCACGAACTGCTCGGCCGCCGAATCGCGGACGCCCTGGGTCTGGGCGCCGGCGCTGCCGGCGAAGAGGGCGGCGAAGGCGAAGGCGGTGGCGCACAGGGTGCGCCGCATCAGCTGGGGCATCATCTATTCCAGACCTTCGAAGAACGAATCACTGCGGGCGGACAATGGATCATTGCGGATTGGCGGGCACGGCGTCGAAGTCGGGCAGTTCCGCCGTCGCGCCGGTGGCCCGGTCGATGACCGCGGCGCGATGCTGGCTGTAAGCCGACCGCGTCGTCACATAGGGATCCGTGGCGTCCTGCAAAGCCCGGAAGGCCGCATCGCCCGACGCCCGGAAGTCGAGCGCCGTCGCCCCGGTGCGGATCGCGCCAGGGGTCGAGGTGATCGGACCGGTGATCAGCCCCGCCGGATCGGTGACCGTGTCGACCACCCGGCCGATGCCGTCGCGCAGGTTCAGCGGCCCGAGGACGGGCAGGTAGACGTAGGGACCCGGCTGGGCGCCATAGCGGCCGAGGGTCTGTCCGAAGTCGGACTCGTGGCTTTCCAGTCCCCAGCGGTTGGCGACGTCGAACAGGCCCGCCACGCCCACGGTCGAGTTGACGACGAACCTCAGGGTCGCGTTGCCGGCCCGGCTGGGCCGGCCCTGCAGCAAATCCTCGATCGCCGTCGAGGGCTCGCCCAGATTGAAGATGACCGAGCTTACCCGGTTGCGCACGCCCTGCGAGGTGACCCGGATATAACCCCGGGCGATCGGGCCGACGACGGCGCGGTCGATCCCCATGCCGACGGTGAACAGACCGCGATTGACCGGCTGCCACGGGTCGTAGGCGATCGGCGTGTTCGCAGCGGTCGGCGACGGCGCGGCCGCAACCTCCGCCGCCGGCTGGGCCATCGCCGCCGTCGCGGTGACGGCGCCCACCAGGCCCGCGCTCGCCAGCCCGAGGCCGAGGGATCGCCATGGCGCGAAATGGCCGGCGTAGGTTTTGCTGCGTCGAGTCATGCTCACTCCGTAGACGTCGCCACGTAGCTACGCTGTGGCCCGGTTCAAGCTTGCGGCATCGGCATTCCGCCAACTCGAGCGCTCGCCATCGGAAATCTGGCGCGCCTGTGATCTGGAAGCTGCACATTTGTGACAAGGAGTCATCCCACCCGCGCGTCAGCTTGGTGTCGCTGCAACTTAAGACTGGCCCGCGTCCAACGCCTCGCGGACCTTGCTGGCGAGGTGCGAGAGGGTGAAGGGCTTGGTGATGAGCCGCGCATCGGCGTCAAGGACGCCGTTGTGAACGATGGCGTTGCGGGTATAGCCGGTCATGTACAGGACCTTGAGATCCGGCCGCAGTTTCAGCGCCTGGACGGAGAGCTGGCGCCCGCTCATGTCGGGCATGACCACGTCGGTGAGGAGCAGCTGGATCTCCGGACGAGCCTGCAGAATCTCCAGCGCCGCCGCGCCGTTCACGGCCTCATGGGTTTGATAGCCCAGGTCTCGGAGGGCGCTGCCGGCGAACTCGCGCACGCCGGCCTCGTCTTCGACGACGAGAATCCATGTGCCGGCCGCCGCTTCTTGCGGCGAGGGCTCGCCCGCACCGTCGGCTCCGCCGACCGGGGCAGGGCTGCGCGGCAGATAGAGCTTCACCGTCGTGCCGTTACCAAGCTCGCTATAGATCTTCACGTGGCCGCCGGACTGCTTGAGGAAGCCATGAATCTGACTCAGGCCTAGCCCGGTGCCGTGCCCGGCCGGCTTGGTCGTGAAGAAGGGATCAAACGCCTTGTCCGCCACGTCGGGCGGCATGCCCACGCCGGTGTCGGTGACCGCCAGCAGCACGTACTGGCCCGGCGTGACGGTGCTGTCGGCGCGCGCATAGGCTTCGTCGAGGAAGGCGTTTGCTGTCTCTATGGTGAGCTTGCCGCCGTTCGGCATGGCGTCTCGGGCGTTGATCGCTAGGTTCAGCACGGCGCTCTCGAGCTGGGACTGGTCGATCAGCGCGGGCCACAGGCCGCCAGCCAGCACCGTCTCGATGGTGATCTGCTCCCCCAGCGTGCTGCGCAGGATGCGCGACATCTCCGACACCGTGCGGTTGGCGTCCAACGGCTTGGGGGCCAGCGGCTGCTGGCGCGAAAACGCGAGCAGGCTCTGGGTCAATCGGGCGGCCCGCTGGGCGCCTTCCAGGGCTTGGTCGACGAACCGGCGTCTCGCCTCGTCACCGGCGAGACGGCGCGCCAGCATGTCGAGGTTGCCGATGATGATCGCCAGCATGTTGTTGAAATCGTGCGCGAGACCGCCGGTCAGCTGGCCCAGCGCCTCCATCTTCTGCAGCTGGCGCAGTTGCCCTTCGCTCGCCTCCCGCCGAGCCATCTCTTCGGCAAGCGCGGCGCTCTTCTGCGCTAGGGCGAGGACATAGCGTCGGCCGGCGGCGATCACGAACAGCGCCAGCATCATCGCGGCGAGCAGGCTGACGGCGAACGCCGCCACCAGGTGCGCGCGACTCGTGGCGACCTGCGCTTCGCGGCGGGTCAGCAAGCGCATTTCGGCCGCCTCGATGGCCGCGTTGGCGGCACGGACATCCTCGAGGCGATTGATGAGGAGATGGCTGCGGACGGCGGCGATCGCCTCGCTGCGCCGCCCCCGCTGGAGGAGGCCCAGCGTGCGGTCGAGCTCGCCGATCTGGGCCTGCGTGGCGCGATCGAGGTCATCGATGCGCGGCCCGGCAGTGGAATTGTCGCCGGTAAGCTCGCGGAGGTGCGACAGCAAGCGCGGCGCAACGGCCTTCGCGTCCGCGTACTGGGCGAGGTAACGATCATCCTCGGTGATCAGATAGCCGCGCTCAGCCAAGGTCGCGTCCTGCACCCGGCCGAACAGGGCCTGGTTAAGCCGCCGGACTTCGAGCGTATGGGTGACCCAGCGCTCAGCGTCGGCAGCCTGATTGGCCAGCACGAGGGCGGCCACGCCCGCGACCAGCAGCAGGACGAAGCTCACCACGACCGCAAGGGTGAGCCGCCGTGCGCCGGGAACGACGCTATCCAGCCCCAACCGGTCCACGCCCCCACTCCACCCGATACAGCCGCCTCAGCGGTTCGGCACTTCAATCAAAATTTTGCGGCCAAGCAAATGCGCCGCATGCGCGCGGTAGCGATTCTCGCCATCCATGGGAGAGCAACCGGCAACGAGGCCAAGATTTGCTTCTCACCGCCTGACACGGAAGCGATCTGGCCGCCAAGCCGGATTGCCGCGCATTCCAGAGTTTCGATGGGCCCGCTCGCCAGTATGTCTTGCGGCAGACAGACGCCACGCGCCTACCCCCCTAGATGCGCGCCTGGTGCACAGATCCGAGGCTAGGCTCCCAGGTCTGCCTGCAGAGCGCCGGACAGATCCCCTGATGAAAGCGGGAGACCGAATGCCTGAGCGCCATCTGCTCGCGCAGGAGAACGAGACACTCAAGCGACAGCTCGTCGAGCGCTCTCGTTCGCTGCACGAGACCGAAGCCTGCTATGATGCCGTCTTCAACTCCGCCCTGGCCAATATGGCGATCTGTTCAGTCGACGGAATCGTCCTGGACGCCAATCGCACGGCGCTTGGAATCAACGATCTGCAGATCGGCGACTGCGTCGGCAAATACATGTGGGAGACGCCCTGGTACGACAATCATCCGGAAGAAGGCGCGAAAGTAAAAGCCGCTATCCAGGCGAGGAGTGGCCGCATCACGCGATACGAGTCGCGCGTTCGCCTGCCGAACGACGAATGGGGCGTGTTCGAAACTAACATCCGGCCGGTCCGAGCCAACGTCGGCGGCGATGTCCGCTTCCTGGTGATCGAGGCGCGCGATCTCACGAGCGTCAAGGCGAGCGAGGAGCGCGCACACCGCGCCGAGCGGATGGAGGCCCTGGGGCTGCTGACCGGGGGCATCGCCCACGACTTCAACAACTTCCTGACCGTCGTCATCGGCGCCCTCGACCTCGTCGTACGCCGCCCGGACAAGGGCAATCGCGACGCGCTGATCGAGGCCGCCCTGGAGGCGGCGCAGAAGGCGGAAGCCCTCAACAAGCAACTGCTCGCGTTCGCCCGCCGCACGCCGGTCGCCCCCCAGGACACCAATGTCGGCGCCACGCTGCAGAGCCTCGCGCCGCTGCTGAAGAAGGCGGTGGGGGAAGCGGTGGAGGTGCGGGTGCATGTGTCCGGCGGTCCGCAAACCGTGCGGATGGACCTTGCGCAATTCGAGGCCGCCGCCCTCAACCTTTGCGTCAATGCGCGAGACGCCATGCCCAGCGGCGGCGTCATCGACATCGAGGTGCGGCCGGCCACGCCGCAGGAGGCGGCCAACCTCGACGTCGAGGCGCCGGCAGTCACCATTGCGGTGAAGGACACCGGCGTGGGGATTCCCGCCGACATCCTGCCGCGCGTCTTCGATCCCTTCTTCACCACCAAGTCCATGGGCGGCGGCGCCGGCCTCGGCCTCAGCCAGGTCTATGGTTTCGCCCGCCGCAGCGGCGGCGCGGTGGATGTGGCCAGCCCCGCCGGCCACGGCGCGATCTTCAAGCTCGTCCTGCCCTGTGCGACCGCCACGGCGCTCGCTTCGGAAAGTGCGCCGGACCCATGGCGCGCCCTCGCCTTCCGTACGGCGCTGCTGGTCGAGGATGACCCCAGCGTCGCCAGCGTCACCGAAGCCATGCTCACCGAACTCGGGCTCGAGGTCGTGACCACCTCGGATGGACCGGAGGCCCAGCGGTTGCTGGAGCGCAGCGCTTTCGACCTGCTCATGACAGACGTCATCATGCCCGGCGGCATGACCGGCGTGCAGCTGGCGGAATGGGCGCGGCGACGCCGGCCAGAGATGAAGGTCCTGCTCTTCTCGGGCTGGGCCGCCGAGCAGATGGTCGGACTGCAGGCTGGCCCCGGTCTGCTCCAGAAGCCGTTTGATCTGGCGGCGTTGCGCCGGGCCCTGGTCTCGATCGACTGAGGCGAGGGAAGCGCCGCCCCCGCCGCCGTGTGCCGGGTTCGCCAGCTTATGGGTCAGCCGCCGGAGCGAACTTCAGATCCGCTAAAGCACACTAGAAACAGGGACTTGCTAGTGTCCTGATCGATTCCAAAGTTCGCCCGAGCCCGCCATGGTACGCTGGCGAACTTCGGAAGCGGGAAACTAGATCAAGGCCCCGTCTTCGATCCCGCCTTCGAAGCGCCACGTCTGCCGGCGCCGGTCCTCGCCGCCATGAGCGAGCTGGAGCCAGTCCGCGCACTCACGCTCGAGGCGACGCCTCGCCAATTCCGTCCTCGCCCGGGCCCGAAGCCTTGCGCAATCATGCGCACGACGCCGGTACAGTTCGCGCAAATCCATATCGTCGCTCCCCCACTCGTGCTCGCGCGTTTCCCGGGCGCCACCGCCCGGGAACGCTTTTTCTTGAGCCGACGTTTCCTCTCCTGGCCTAGGGCCGAGCGGACCATCCCACATATCGCAGATCTGATATGTCCTTCAGCGGACACTACGTCGCGCTTCGACGCCGGTCGGCCAGACGCGCGGTTCGGCCGGTCTTCTGAGCGCAGCCTCGCGCACGTCGATGGCGCTGTAGCTGGTCGCCTGCTCCATGTCCTTCAGGTCGGCGTAGCATTCGCAGGAGCGGCGCATGAGCCCATCGCGATCGAGAAGGGTGAGCCGCGATCGGCCGAGCTTTATCAGCCCCTCCAGCCGGAACCGCTGCAGGATGACGTTTACCGAGGTTCGCTGGGCCCCGAGCATCTTGGCGAACACTTCCTGCGGAAGCGCGATCTCCGAGCGCTCCAGAACATCGCAGCAGGTCAGGATCCACTTCGCCAGCCGTCGCTCGATCGGGTGGAGGGCGTTGCAGGCGCCGTTGCGGACCGCACAGCTCATCTTCCAGGCGCAATAGCCATGGATGATCTCGCTCATGTGGCTGGAACCCTGGATCGCCGCGCGGAACAGGTCGGCGTCCACGGCGGAGGCGGCCACCTCCATGTGACAGACGTCGCGGGTCAGACCGGTCCGCAGTCCGAGCGCCGCCATCGCGCCCACCGCGCCTTCGCGGCCGACCAGCACGCATTCGATTTCGGTTCCATCCTGGAAGATCGCCAGCTTCGACACCACGCCGCTGTGCAGGAAATAGACGGTGTCCAGCGGCTCGCCCTGTTCGCACAGAACCTGACGTGGCTTCAGCCGGACCTCGCGGATGCAAGACCTGGGAAGATCCGCATCCAATGCCGACAGCAGTAAATTCCGATTGGACAACTTGGGAACCCCACCCCCGCCCCGCCGCTGAGGCTGCAGGGGACCAGTTCAAAACGCGCGACAACTATCTTCGTTTATGGCGCTTGAGACTAACTTAAGTTGTCATCCACTTCGCATCTGCAGCAAAATCTTTAGGCAGTCACTTGAATCCGCTATGCAAAGACATATCGCAGTGCGAAGGCGGACGCCTTTACGCTCGATTATTAGCAATCACATCCCAGTGACAAGACCTCGCGGGCGATGGGGTGGCCGAGCAGGCCGGTTCCCACGCCCGTGACGAATCGGGCCGGTGAGCTAAAAGAGCGGCGTCACAGGCGCCTCGACGTCAGGGCAGAACTGCAGGAGCCGGCGTTGAATCCACCCGAACGAGCGATCATTCTCAGCGCCGGTCAGGGACGGCGGCTGTCGCCGCTCACGGATCGTCGGCCGAAGTGCCTGATCAATCTCTCCGGGCGCACCATGCTGGGGTGGCAACTGCTCCGGCTCGAGGCCGCCGGCGTGCGTGAAGCGGTGGTGGTGACCGGCTTCGGCGCCAACCTTGTCGACGCCGAGATCGCCCGCCTTGCGCAGGGCCCGCTGAAAGTGCGCACCCTGTTCAATCCCTTCTATGCCCTGGCCGACAACCTCGCCTCCTGTTGGCTCGCCAGACGCGAATTCGATCAGTCGGTGCTGCTGCTGAACGGCGACACCCTCTTCGAGACGGCGATCGCCGAGCGCCTGATCGGCGCCCCGCCCGCCGAGATCACGCTCGCGATCGACCGTAAGCCCACCTACGATTCCGACGATATGAAGGTCCAGACAGACGGCTCGCGCCTGTGCGCCATCGGCAAGTCGATCGAGACCTACGACGCCGAGTCAATCGGCTTCCTGCGCTTCTCCGCGGATGGCGCGACGCGGTTCTCGCATGCGATCGAGGAGGCGATGCGCCGCCCCGAAGGACTCAAGCGCTGGTACCTGAGCGTCATCGACCACCTGGCGCACACGACCGACGCGGTCGCGGTGCAATCGATCGAGGGGCTGGAGTGGGGCGAGACCGATTTTCCCGAGGATGTCGCCGCCAACGTCGCCCTCACCGCGAGCTGGGTGGCCAAGGGCGCCGGCTAAGCCCGCCGGTCAACCGGCGGGCCAGAGGGCGCGCAGATGGTCGGTCAGCGCCTTGGCGGCGGGCGGCGCGAGGTCGACGGCCGGGCTGAGCTGCGGCGCCCCTGGCCAGCCGCGATCGGGGAAAACCAGCTCCGCGAAACTGCGCTCGCCCTCGTAGCGCGGCAGGACGTGAAAATGCACGTCGCGGTCCACCATCATCAGCATCAGATAGTTGATGCGAGCATAACCTACGAACTGCGACAGCGCCTGCTCCACCCCGCGGGTTACCACCGCGAGATCGGCGAACGCCTGCGGGCTGAGGTCGGAGAAGGCCTCCGCCGGCTCCTTGCACACCAGCACCAGGGCGCCCAATGTGGGCTGACTTGGGCGCACCAGCACCAGCCAGCTCGCCGTCTCGGCGACAAGATTGTGCGGATAGCCGAACTTCCGAGCCGTGGGATTCGTCATAAGGCCTACTCGGCGACCGATCGTGCTGCGACCGCGCCATTAGGAATTCAGTTCAACCGATGAAAGCAAGAGGGCGGCGCAAATTGGATCGACAGACCGGCGCACAACGAGGCGTGACGCTTGCGGCGGGCGACGGCCGCATCTGGGGCATGAGCGGCGCCGAGCGGCTGGAGCGGACCTTCGCCCGCGCCGGTCTGCGCGATACGCCGCACACATCGCTGTCCGCCGGCGGCGCCGGCACCGTAGTGCTGGTGCGCGCCGACTGGGTCTATGACGAGAGCCTGATCGCCGCCCTGGCCAAGCGGCCGCGCGCCCTCTTGGTCGGGCCGAACGGCGAGGCCCTGGCCGCCCATGTCGACGCCGCCGAGGCGCCCGGGGTGGCCGCCGCGCTGGAAGGCGGCGACGCCGCCGCCCTGGCCGGGCTGGAGCGGCTGGATCCGACCGCGCTGGCCTACAACGAGGCGCTCCGCAAACGCGAGCCGCCGGTGCTCGAGCCGCTCAACGCCGAGCGGGTCCGCGCCGTCGAGGCGCGGCTTTTCAAGGGCTCCTACAAGGGCGTGACCGACATCGTCACCAAGCGGGTCTGGCCGGTCCCGGCGCGGATCGTCACCCGCTGGTGCGCGCTGGCGAAGATCACGCCGAACCAGGTCACCTTCGCGGGCTTCCTGCTGGTGATCGCCGCCTTCTACTTCTTCTGGCGCGGCCAGTTCGCGGCCGGCCTCGTCTGCGGCTGGATCATGACCTTCCTCGACACCGTCGACGGCAAGCTGGCGCGGGTGACGCTGACATCGTCGAAATGGGGGAACATCTTCGACCATGGCATCGACCTGATCCATCCGCCCTTCTGGTGGTGGGCCTGGTATGTCGGCGTCCAGCAGGGTCCTCATCCGTTGCCCGGCGGCGACTGGATGCTGGGCGTGGTGCTGGTCGGCTATGTCGCCCAGCGCGTGGTCGAGGGCGTCTTCATGCGCAGGTTCGGCATGCACATCCACTCGTGGCGGCCGTTCGACAGCTGGTTCCGGGAGATCACCGCCCGGCGCAACCCGAACCTCATCCTGCTGACCGGCGCGGCCCTGCTCGGCCGCCCCGACGTCGGCTTCGCAGCCATGGCGCTGTGGACCGCCCTCTCCTTCGTCGTCCATCTCGTGCAGTTCGGCCAGGCCCTCGCCGCGCCGAAAGGCGGCGTGGTCTCCTGGCTGTCGCGGTGATCGCCGATCAGGCGGCGTCCTGCCGGTCGGCTTGCGGGCGTCGCCTGAGCAGCAGCCAGAGCATGCCGAGGCCGATCGCCACCGAGGACGCCACCAAGGCGGCGCCGGCCGCCTCCAGTCCGTAGCTGCGCACGAGGAACGGCAGCGTCGCGGCGTAGGCGGCGGCGACCACCACCCGCACGCGCACCGTCGCGCCGGCGTAGCCCAGCGAGATCACCATCGGCTCCAAAGGCAGGCTGATCAGGTTGACCACCGCGGCCGCGACCTGCCAGGTCATGATGCCCGCCGCTGCGGCGAAGCCGGCGCCCATCACCAGCCGCAGCAGCGGCGCGCCGGCGAAGCTCGAGACCGCCAGAAGCACCAGGCCCACCGCGCTGGCGGCCAGGGTGATGCGTCCGGTGAGCCGCCACATGGTCTGCTCGCGCTGCTCGGCCCGCAGGCGGACGAGTTCCGGATAGAGGGCCGGGATCAACAGCCGGACCGGCTTGGCGATGGCGTCGGCGACCTGGCGGCCGATGCGCCAGAGCGCGGCGTCGGCCGGCCCCAGCAGCCCGCCGACCATCAGGGTCACCAGGTGGGTGAAGGCCACCCCCAGGGTCGCGTTGAGATTGGTCGCCCAGGCGAAGCGCCAGACGCCCGGCGTCTCGATGCGCACCGGCCCCAGCCAGCGAAACCCGTGCAGCAGTCCCTGGCGCTCCATCGCCCGCCACGCGGCGACCGCCAGCAAGAGGAAGCCGGCGACGGTGCCCAGCGCCCAGATTCCCAGGAAGACGGAGAGGCCGGCGTGCATCCAGTAGCCCAGGGCGCAGCCGGCGAGGCGGACCAGCGAGATCACCGCCGCCTGGCCAGCCAGGACGTCGAACCGGTCGAGCAGCCGCAGGATGCCCAGCGGCGCGGCCGCGGTGATGAACATCACCGAGAGTGCGTAGGCCGCCGCCAGCGGCCCCTGCTCGGCCCCCCAGCCCAGGCGCGAACCGAAGGCCAGCGCGGCGACGACGCCGACCGCCACGCCGACGACGCCGCTGACCAGGTCGAGCAACAGGGTGAAGCGCACGACCCGCTGCAACTCGCCGATCCGCCGCTGGGCGAGCGGCTCGGCGCCGTACTGCAGGACCGTCTGCCAGGACTGGAACTTGACCACGTCGCCGAGCAGCTGGGCGAAGGCGTGAATCATCACCAGCAGGCCGAGGCCTCGGACCCCCAGGGCCCGGGCGGCCACCGCGGTATAGGCAAGGCTGAGGATCGCGTTGACCGCCCGGCCGCCGAGCAGCTTGCCGGCGTTGGCCAGTACGCGGCGAAAGATGGCCCCGGCGCTCGCCGGCGGGGGCGCGTCGGTGGCGGCGGCGTTCATGCGGATTTGCCGGGACGGGGCGGATCCGAGGTGATCGGATGAGCCTCCGCCGCGAGCTCGATCGCCCGCTGCTCCTCTTGCGCCATCACCGCGACTCTTCTGACCCCGCCTGCCTTTGGCCGTATCTAGTGCCGTCAGCGCGGAGGTCAAAGCCGAGCCGTCGCCTCGCACGGCCGTGTCTGAATCCAGACAGACGTCAGCCACGGATCTGGGCGAAGAAATGCGAGGCTGCGCGCGGGTCCGGCCCCCCCTTCCGGCTCGAGATCAGCACCCGCAGCCCCGGCCTTGATGGCCGAGGCTTCTTTTCGCCAGCCGGCGAGCTTTACGGGCGCCACCGACGCTGCAGCTCGGAACTGGTAAGTACAAGCTGAGCCGTAGACTTGCCCGATCCTGTAGCTGACGCGGCCTGTTCTTTGCGGCGCTGCAATTGTCGCTTGAGCGACCGCAGGGCGCATGCGAGGCAGCCGTATGCGTCTGACCGGTGCGCGGTTCACGACACCCCGATTGCTTGCGGGCTGGGCGATCATACTGTGCCTTGGGACAGGCGCGCCCGCCTGCGGGCAGCAGGCGCCGGCGCCCGCCGAGAGCTCTGAAACTGCACCGCCGCCGGAGCCGGCCGCCGTAGACCCGGAACTGCTGCGCCCGCTTGCCCCGCTCGACCAGTTCAGCGTCGAAAGCCAACAGCCGAGCGGGCCGGCGCCTGCCCCGCCACCGCGGGTCACCTATACGGTGCGCACGGAGGGACTTGAGGCCACCGGGCTGAGGGACCGCTTCCACGATCTCTCGGCCCTGGAACAGAGCCGCGGCAAGGCGTCCAACGTCGCGCAGATCCGGGCGCGCGCCGCCGAGGATCAGGCCCTGGCCGAAACCCTCATGCGTTCCGAAGGCTACTACGACGCAAAAGCCGACGTCGTGGTCGGACTCCCGCCAGACGCGAGCGGACGCGTGGTCGTCACCGTGACCGCGACGCCCGGCCCGCGCTATCGGCTGGGCGCCGTGCAGGTGAGCGGACCGGAAACCCAGCCGCCCGGGCTTGCGCGCGACGCCCTGCCGCTTCACACGGGCCAGCCGATCCTCGCGCCCGCCGTGGAGGCGGCCGAGGCGAACGTGCGGGTTCGGCTGCCGGAGCAGGGCTACCCGTTCGTCCAGGTCCAGCAGCGGGACATCGTCCTCGATGCGGCGACCGGCGCCGGGGACTACACCCTCCCGGTAACGCCAGGTCCCCGTTCGAGCTTCGGCGGCTATCAGGTCTCCGGCGACCCGGTGTTCGGTCCCAAGCACATCGGGGTGATCTCGCGTTTTCGCGCCGGCCAGCTCTACGACAGCCGAAAGGTCGATGACCTGCGGCGCGCGCTGGTGGCGAGCTCCCTCTACGCCAGCGTCGGGATCGAGCCGGTGGACACCGGCCGCCGGGCGCCGGACGGGACCGAGCGCGTCGATCTGCACGTCACCGGCGCCGCCGCGCCGCCGCGGACCCTCAGCGGCAGCCTGGGCTATGAAACCGGCCTGGGCGCCACGCTCAGCGCGACCTGGACGCACCGGAACCTGCTTCCGCCCGAAGGCGCGCTGATCCTGAACGGGGTCGCGGGGACCCAGCAGCAGCTCCTGGGAGCTACGTTCCGCCGGTCGAACGCGGGCCAGCGAGACCGCACGGTGGAGGCGACCGCCCAGGTGTCCCGGCAGGACATCGACGCCTACCAGGCGAACACCGCCACCCTCAGCGCCCGCGTCTCGCGCCAGAGCACGCCGTTGTGGCAGAAGCGCTGGACCTATTCGGCGGGGGTCGAGGCGCTCGTCACGAGCGAACAGGGCTATGACCTCTCGTTAGGCCGACGCGTGCGGCGCACCTACGAGGTGGCCGCACTGGTGGGCCAGGTCACCTATGACCGTTCCGACAGCCTGCTCGATCCCTCGCGGGGCTTTCGGCTGACGCTGCGGCCAAGCCCGGAGATCTCGCTGGGCGACGGGACCAGGCCTTACTTCAAGGCCCTCGCAGAGGGATCGGCCTATTGGCCGATCGCACAAGCCTTCGTCCTGGCGGGGCGCTTGCGGCTGGGCGGTCTCTTTGGCGCCCAGCCGCAGGACATCGCGCCCTCGCGGCGCTTCTATGCCGGCGGCGGCGGATCGGTGCGCGGCTACGGCTACCAGTCGCTGGGGCCCAGGGATCCCGGCGGCGATCCCATCGGCGGCAGCTCGCTCACGGAGTTCTCCGTCGAAGGCCGCTACCGGTTCGGCGACCTCGGCGTGGTCGCCTTCGTCGATGGCGGCCAGGTGTACGAAAGCTCGACGCCGCGCTTCAGCGACCTTCGGTACGGAGCTGGCCTGGGCGCGCGCTACTACACCAACTTCGGCCCCATCCGGCTCGATGTGGCGACCCCGCTGAGCCGCCGGCCGGGCGACAACGTGGTCGCCGTCTACATCTCGATCGGACAGGCGTACTGATGTCCCAGACGCCGCCAGAGCCGCCCGCCGAGAGGCCGCGCCGGAGGCTGAGCGGGCGGCAGATCGCGATCTGGTGCGCGTCCGCCGCCGGTGGGCTGCTGCTCCTGGCGATCCTCGTGGGCTTCGGGGCGAATACGACGGGCGGTCGTCAACTGCTCGCGGGCGTCGTCGGCAGCCATCGGCTGGGCGACGGACTGCAGGTGAAGATCGGCCGCATCGAGGGCTCGCTCTACGGGCGCATGACGCTGCGCGATGTCACGCTCAGCGATCCCAAGGGCGTATTCGCCACGTCGCCCGCGATCGTCGTGGACTGGCGGCCTCGCGAACTGCTGCGCCGGCATTACCTCTTCCGTGAGCTGTCTTCCGACACCATTCGGCTGCTGCGCGCGCCCGCGCTCAAGGCGAGCCCGCCAAAGCCGAATGCGCCGACGCTGCCGGACATCTACCTCACCGTGCGCAAGCTGCACGTTGGCGCGCTGATCCTGGAGCCGGCGCTCACCGGCGATCGGCGCAGCCTGCGCATCGACGGTTCGGTCGAGCTCTTGCACGGGCGAGCACGGGCCGACGCCCTGGCGCTGGCGCAGATGATCGACGGCCACGCCGGCGGAGACCGGCTGACGCTGCGGTTGGACACGGTGCCGGACCAGAACCGGCTGGCCCTGGACGCCCATCTCGCCGCGCCGCAAGGCGGCGTCGTCGACCGGCTGGCCAGGCTCGGCGGGTCGTTCGCGTTCGAGCTTACGGGGCGCGGCGACTGGCGCGCCTGGAACGGCCGCGCCGTGGCGACCCTGGCCGGCAAAGGCCTGCTGGACACCGTGCTGACCGCGCGGAACGGCGAATTCGCCGCCCGCGGAGAGGCGCATCCGGCGATGGTTCTGAAAGGCCCGCCGGGAGCCCTCACCCAGCCCGCCCTGGGCATCGACATTTCAGGTCGTCTGCAGAAGCGCCAGCTCGTCGGTCGCGCGCGTCTCGCGTCCGCGGCGATGACCCTCGCGGCCGCCGGTCGCCTGGACCTGGCCCGCAGCCGCTTCGTCGGCGTCAACGTCGCGGCGCGGCTCCTCAGGCCCGAGGCGGCGTCGCCGCAGCTCAAGGGCCAGGACCTCACCGCCAACCTGCAGCTCGAGGGCGCCTTTGCGCGCCCGGTGATCGGCTACGAGATCCGCGCGGCGCGCCTCGGCTTCGGCTCGGCCGTGCTGGAAAGCGTTCGCGCCGCCGGAAACGGCCGGGTCGACGCCAGGCGCACCCTGCGGCTGCCGGTGCACGTCACCGCCGCGCGGATGATCGGCGCGCCAGAGGCGGTGGGCGGACTCGCGCGCAATCTTCGCATCGACGGCGATTTGCTGATCAGCGCAGAGCAGATCGCCTCGGACAATCTGCGGCTGAAGTCCGACACGGGCGACGCCACCGTCATCCTCGCGCTGTCGCTGAAGACCGGTCGCTACGATGCGGCGTTGAAGGGACGGGTGAACCGCTATCCGGTGACGGGTCTCGGCGTGGTGGACGTGGTCACCGACGCCAAGCTCGTGCCCACCGGCCGTGGCCTGTTCCGCATCGCCGGCCACGTGCATGGCCGGACGCTCGGCCTGACGAACGCCTCCGCGGCGAAGCTCCTCGGCGGCGACGCCGTCCTCGACGCGGATTTCACCCGCTCGCCCGACGGTGTCTTCGGCCTCGCGAACCTGCGCCTGGCAGCGCCCAGGTTCCGCATCCTGAACGGCGGCGGGACCTATTCGAACGACGGGCGCCTCGCCCTCACCGCGACCGCCACTTCCGCCGACTACGGGCCGCTGCGGCTCGACGTCGTGGGGACCGTTCGCGCGCCCCAGGCGCGGCTCAGAGCGACAAACCCAAAGGTCGCCGGCCTGACCGGCCTCGACCTGCGCCTCACCGGCGTGGGCGCAGGCGCCTATGCGATCAACGCGACCGCGGCCTCGCCTTACGGCCCTGTCGCGGCCGACGTGCGGCTGCGCCTCGCCAAGGGCGCCATGGCGGCCGACGTCCGCCGCCTGAGCGTCGACGGGGTCACGGCGACAGGCCAGCTCCGCCAGACCCCGGCCGGGCCGTTTGCCGGACTGCTCCGCGTCTCCGGCTCGGGGCTCGACGGGACGGCGCGCCTCAGCCCGGAGGGCCGCTTCCAGCGCGCCGACATCGTGCTGCGCGCGGCCAACGCGCGCGTGCCGCTGAAGCCCGCGCTGACGGTGGTTCAAGGCACGCTCAACGCGACCGCCATCCTCTATCCCAAGGCGCCGGCGATCACCGGACGCGCCTCGCTGGACGGCCTGCGGCAGGGCGAGCTGGTGGTGAACACGGCCACGGCGAACATCGACTACCGTGGGGGGGCCGGAAGCGTGAATGTCTCGGCCAGCGGCCAGACCTCCGCGCCCTTCACGATCGCGGTCAACGCCGGCCTCGCTCCCAATCTGATCCGCGTGAACGGCCAGGGCTCGATCAGGCGACTGCCGATCCGCCTCGCCGCGCCGGCGGAGGTCCGGCGCGACGCGAACGGCTACCGACTTGCGCCCACGACTTTGCTGCTGCCGAACGGCCGGATCGACGTCTCCGGGGCGTTCGGCAAGACGAAGCGGGTTGCGGCGCGGCTGCGCAACGTCGACCTCGGCATCGCCAACCTGTTCTCGGCCACGCTCGGGCTCGGCGGCTCGGCGTCCGGCGCCGTCGACGTCAGCCTGCCCGCCGGCGGCGCGGGTCCCAGCGGCCGGGCTCAACTGCAGGTCGCCGGCTTCACCCGCACCGGCCTGACGACCATGTCCGAGCCGGTCGACCTCGCCCTTCTGGCGAACCTGTCGGACGCAGGGGCCGACGCCAGCGCCGTCGTCCGCCGCCGTGGCGCGGTCATCGGTCGGCTGCAAGGGCGGGTGACGCCTGCCCGCGGCCCTCGCGGCGGCTCGTGGATCGCCAGGTTCAAGGCCGCGCCCGTGTCCGGGGGCCTGCGCTACAACGGCCCGGCCGAGGTGCTCTGGGCCTTCACCGGGGTCGGCGGCCAGGAACTTGCCGGCCCGATCGCCATCGGAGCCGATGTCGGCGGCCGCCTCGACGCGCCGCGGCTGACCGGCGTCATCCGCTCCCAGGCCGTGCGCTACGAAAACACCTCGTTCGGCACGGTGATCGACAACATCGCGATCGATGGCCGCTTCACCGACACCCGACTGGAGATCGCAAACCTCACCGGCCGCGCCGGACGCGGGACGGTCCAGGCCCGCGGCTACGCCGACCTGTCCTCGGCGAGCGGCTTTCCGATCGACCTTCGGGTCGCGCTCGACGACGCCACCCTCGCCCGGAGCAATCTGATAAGCGGCGCCCTCACCGGGAACCTCGCGGTCACCAACAGCCGGGCGGCCGGCGCCCTGATCTCCGGGAACCTGCGGGTCAACCAAGCCGAGTACCAGATCGCGCGCCAGGGCTCCGCCGAGGTGGTCGAGTTGACCGGGGTCCGCCAAAAGGGTCAACCGCTTCAGCCGGCCTCGACCAGCAAGACGGCAGGCCCGCCGAGCATCTGGAAGCTCGACATCGGCGTGCGCGCGGACAATCAGTTGTTCGTGCGCGGGATGGGACTGGACGCCGAGTGGGGCTCGAGCCTGCGGATCCGCGGCGACGCCCGCAACCCCGTGATCGTGGGCGACATAAATCTGATCCGCGGCCGCTTTTCCTTCGCCGGTCGGGACCTGACCCTCTCGCACGGCGTGATCCACCTGAACGGGGCCAGCCCGCCGAATCCGACGCTCGACATCCAGGCGTCCACCAGCGTCGAGGGCGTGACGGCGACGATCAACATCGGCGGGACAGCACGCAATCCCGACATCACCTTCAACTCGACGCCCGCGCTGCCCCAGGACGAGGTGCTCGCGAGACTGCTGTTCGGGAGCTCGGTGACCTCACTCTCGCCGCTCCAGGCGGTGCAGCTGGCGGGCGCGCTGAACTCGCTCCGTGGCGGGGGCGGCGGCCTCAATCCGCTCGGGAAGCTCCGGCGGGCCGCCGGATTGAACGAGCTGCGGTTCTATGGGGCCGACGCGGGAACCGGGCGTGGACCGGCCGTCGGCGCGGGCCGGTACATCTCGAAGAACATCTATGTGGAGATCACCACGGACGCGCGCGGATTCACCGCGACCCAGATCGAGATCGCCCTGACCTCGGCCCTGCGGGTCCTGAGCCAGGTCGGCGCGCTCGGCGGCTCGAACGTGACCCTTCGCTACTCGCACGACTATTGAGAACGCGGACGGTCCGGCCGAGCCGGCGCAGTCCCCCCGCCAGGCTGGCGCGACCTTCGATCAGTGGCCTTTCAGCTTCCGCGCTTCGCGCTCGAGCGTCGCGCGGTCGTTGCCGTGCCTTTCGATCAATTTGCGGACCTTCTCAACGTCCAGTCCGATCGCTTCGGCGAAGTGGCGCACCTCATAGTCCTCGGCGCCCGAAACACGGCTGCGGTCCGGTTCGCCGATGTGGTCCTTGTTGTCGGCCATACTCATTCTCCTCGGTGACGGAATGGCCGCGCCGAACCAGGGTTCCAGCCGACCACCCGCGGACCGTGCCGCCCTCTGGCGCGGCCTGGCGCTGCCAGAGCTCACGAGCGGCTCATTGAATGACCGACTTGCGTCATCAGCTTGCTGAAGGCGCAGGATTTCTGCCGCCGCCCAGGCCGCGCGCGGTAATCTCGGCCAGCGTCGTCGCCAACTCGTCGGGATCGAAGTCCGTCCCGGGGCTGTGCGGCAGGCTCTCGGCGCAAATCCCGAGGACGGACCGCTGAAAGATATAATAGACGCGATCGAGCAGCCGCCGATCGATTTCGGGCGCGGCCTGCTCAAGCGCTTCACGGAAGCGATGCAGGACAGGGGCGTAGGCTTGGACGATCGGCTCGACTAGCCCAGGTTCGATCGGCTGTAAGGTGCTGACGGCGACAAGGCGTATATAGAAGCGCCAGCCCGGATCCTCGGAGGCGAGGCGGTCGAGGTGGGCCTTGGCGTAGGCTTCGAGGATCGCCTGAAGATCGCTGGCGTCCGCGGCCTCGAGGGCGCTGTCCAGCGCGGCCGATAATTCGAAGACGCGCCGCAACAGCACCTCTCGAAACAGCTCGTCCTTGCTGCGGAAATGGTATGTGGCAAGGCCGAGCGGCACGCCCGCGGCCTGGGTGATGTCTCGCACCGAAGCGCCGAAATATCCCCGATCCGAAAATAACTTCTCGGCCGCGACCAGCAGCCGTTCTCGCCCATTCGCCCGCGGGCGGATCCGTTTTTCGCTCACCGCGCGAGGGTAGAAGTTCGATTGACAGTCGGCAACGCCACTGTACGATCGTACAAAAATAGCCGCCGAGAGCGGGAGGAAGCGATGACGGTGACGGCGCCCCTTAGTCTCACCTCGACCGTGAAGGAGCCCGCCCTGGGACCATTGATCCCGGAGCGCAGCGGGCCTGGGCCGGTCACGGCGTCCCGACTGCGGCGCACGGCGCTTATCTATTTCGGCATCCTGCTGCTGGGCGGCGCGCCGCTGCTGATGCGGCTGTCGCCCGCCTGGCAAGCCGCGGGCGTGGGCCTCTGGTTCCCCGGGGCGGGGTTCCTGGCCGACGGCGGCTGGGCAGTCCTGCTGCTCCCGGTCACCTTGGCGCTCTTCGCGCTAGCGTTCTTCGCCTGGTTCGGGTCCGGGATGATCTTGGCGCCGCTGCTCGTCTGGGCGGGCGCGGCTGGATTGGCGGCGGCCCTGGCATCGCAAACCTGGACGCCCGGTCCTTTCGTTGCAGGGCTGCTGCTCGCCGCCTTCGGCGGCGAGGTCGTCCGCCGCTCGTCCAAGGCCCGGCGCGAGGGGCATGCGATGCTCCGCGCGCGGTCCGCGGGACTGCCGCGCGCCGAACTCCGTTATGCGGAACGCGCGGCCGAAGCCGCGGCGGCGCCGGACATCGGCGAGTTGAGCCGCGAAGACCTGTGCGCGGTGCGTTACGCCCTCGACCGCGCGCTCCAGCCGCTCGAACGCTTCGACGGGTTCGACGTGCGGGACATCTTCCAGACGGCGGCGCTACGCTACCAGATCAATCACATCGGCTATGCTCTTTCGCAGGTGCAGGCTCAATATACGCCGAGCTTCCATGGTTATCTTTCCCTGGCTCAGCGCAACGCGATCGAGAAGTACCTGCTTCGTCGCGTTTGGGATTATTGGATCTATGAATCGATCTGGGGACACCTGAATCTGAGCAACTGGGACCCAGCCGGGAAGGACAACATCATGTTGACCGGCTATTACGTTCCTCAGGTCGCGATCTACGCGAGCACGACAGGGGACGACCGTTACGGGCGCGAGGGCGCCCTGACCTTCCGCCTCAATGACCGGCAGCAATGGCGACACGACGTCCACACCATCAACAAATCGATCCTCGATAACCTTAGCCAATCGCCCTACTGCCTTTATCCTTGCGAGCCCAACTGGATCTATCCGGCGTGCAACCTGCGGGGAATGGCAGGCCTGGCGGCGCACGACCTGGCGTACGGAACCCATCATGTGGCCCAAGTCCTGGAACCCTTCCTGACGAACCTAGAAACCGAGTTCGTCGGTCCGACGGGGGAAATCGTCGCTCTGCGCTCCAGCCTGACCGGTATCCCGCTGCCGTTCCCCGTCTCAGACGTTACCTATGTTCCGACCCTCAACATCTTCGCGCCGGCGCGGGCACGGCGCCGTTGGGTGCTCGCCGCGGCCGACCTGGAAAAGGCGATCGAGTGGCGGGACGGGGCGCCGGTGGTGAATCTGCCCGACGATGGGATCGACTTCGGCGACTACCGGAAAGGGATCCGCGCGTTCGCCGCGGCGACCATCCTCTGCTCGGCCCAGGAATTCGGCGACACCGATATCGCCAAGGCGGCGCAGAACACGCTTGATCTGCTTTGTAGGCGGACCGAGTCCGAAGGCGTCCTCAACTACGGCGCCTCCAACCTCACCAACCTGATCGCGCTCATCGGCCGTATCTCTCGGCGCGACGGCATTCGCGACCTGCACACCGTCCCGCCCGCGGCGGGCGTAAAGACGGGCCCACTGCTCACCGAAGCGCGCTACCCGGACGTCCTGGTGGCGCGCGCGGTCAGCGACGGCCGCGGGCTCGAGCTCGTGCTCTACGCCTCGACCGACGGCTCCACCCAGGAGCTCGGACTGAGTCGCTTGGAGCCGGGCGCCGCCTACAAGGTGGAGGGTCGACCCGATCTGTCTTTCAAGGCCGACGATCATGGCGGGGCGCGTCTGAGGGTGCGGATCAAGGGCCGCTGCGCTCTTGCCATCCAACCAGAGGCGCGCAGCGCCAGACCGTGATTTAGGATCAAGCCGGTTCGAGGGTTCCTATGGCCTGCTGCGCCGTCGCCATCTTCATCCTGAGCCAGGCGTATGTGCTCCTGGCCGCTGTGCGCGAGCTGATCTTCGGCAAGTCCGCCCCAGCGACGGCGGAGGTTTCAGGCGCTGCAGCCTGGCGGTTCGTGGAGAGCGCCGCCTCGGCGCCCCCCCGGGCCACGCGGCTGAGGGCCGCGAGCCTGCTGACGCTGTCGCCGTTGACGGCCGCCGCCGGCTTCACCCTCGGCGCCCTCAGCGTGGCCGTCCTGTTCGTGCTTTCGCGCGCGGCTTCCGTGCTACCGGTCGCGCAGGCCATCTGCGGACACCTGCTTCCCTGATCACGCTCGGACGATGAGGAGAGTGCAATTTGGCAGACGGCGAGTCCTCCGGCCGACTTCCGGCAGTGCTCAGCGGCGACCGGCTTGAATGGACTTTGCTCTAGAGGGTATATCCTCCGGTACATTCCAGAACGGCGCCAGAGATATAGGCTGCCTCGTCTGTGCAGAGGAGGTAGACTGCGCCAGCTGCCTCGGATACGGATCCCGCTCGCCCTAAGGGAATGGACGAAGCGAGACCGGCCTGCAACTCTCGGCCCATCCCCGCCTTGACCGCCCTCCCCCCGACGTCAATCGTCGTCGGTTCGGCTCCCAAGCCGGTCATTCTCGTGTCGATGATTCCGAAGGAAACGGCGTTCACGGTCACGCCAAGCCTTCCCCATTCCTTCGCGGCCGTCTTCGTCAAGCCGATGACGCCCGCTTTGCCGGAGGAATATCCGGCCTGGCCGAAATTCCCGCCCGTAGCGGCAATCGACGTGATGTTGACCACCGATCGCCTGCTAGGTTCAGCACCCGCGGCCCGCTCCGCTTTGACCGCCGTGGAGATGACCGGCTGCGCGGCGCGAAGAATACGGAATGGAGCCGAGAGATGAACCGCGAGCATGGCCTCCCATTGTTCATCGGTGACCTTTTGCAAGGTTGCGTCCCACGCATATCCGGCGTTGTTCACGATGATGTCGACGCCGCCGAAGGCCTCGACTGCGCTGTCAACGAAGCGCCGACCGAAGTCAGTCGCCGTGACGTCGCCGCAGACCGCGACCGCCTGGCCGCCCGCGGACTGGATTCCGGACACAACCTCATTCGCAAGCCCATCGTCGAGGTCGTTGACGACGAGCCGAGCGCCTTCCGACGCCAGTTTCTCGGCGACGGCGCGGCCAATGCCTCGCCCCGATCCCGAGACGAGCGCGATCCGTCCGTCCAGTTTGCGTCCCGTGTTGCCGCTCATACCAGCTTTCGCTCATCGAGGCCCAAGCTGCGGCCGATGATTTCCTTCATAATCTCGGAGGTCCCCGCAAAGATGCGGCTGACGCGAGAGTCGCTATACATTCGCGCGATGCGGTACTCTTCCATATAACCGGCTCCTCCATGCAACTGAACACATTCGTCCATCACTCGACCTTCGAGTTCGCTGGATACGAGCTTGGCCGATGACGCATCTTCGGCTGTGAGCTCCCGCCGATTAAGAAGAAGAACGCACTGATCGATATAGGTTTGAGCCATGTCGAGCTCCGCTCGCAGACCGGCCATGACGAAGCGTGTATTCTGGAATGCTCCAATGGGCTTCCCGAAGGCGCGCCTTTGCTTGACATAGTCGAGCGTGAGGTCGAACGCCGTCTGCGCCGTCGCGATGAAGCCGATCGCAGCGACGAGCCGTTCCTGCGCGAGAAAATTGGCGAGATATTTGAAACCTTGCCCGGCCTCACCTAGCAGATTGGCGTTGGGCACTTTGACATCGTTGAAAAAAAGTTCGGCGGTGTCCTGACTCTTTAGGCCCATTTTATCGAGCTTTCGGCCCCGTTCGAACCCCTCCATGCCCCGCTCCACCAGGAACAGCGACACGCCATGAGGCCGGTCTGGATCGGTGCGCGCGGCCACCACCACAAGATCGGACAGGATGCCGTTCGAAATATAGGTCTTCGCTCCGTTCAGCAGCCAGTGATCGCCATGTTTCACGGCGCGGGTCTTCATGCCGGCCAGATCACTGCCAGTCGAAGGTTCGGTCATGGCCACCGCAAGGATCGTATCGCCCGAAACGATTCCTGGCATGAAGCGGGCCTGCTGCTCCTCAGTGCCTAGCTTGGCGACATAGGGCGCAACCAGGTCGCTGTGCAGGTTTATGTAGAAGCCGATATCGCCGTGGCGCATGTTTTCTTCGATGATGATCTGCTCGAAGCGGAAATCATCTATGCCTGCCCCCCCAAAGCGTTCGTCCGCCCATGTGCAAAGCAATCCTGCGGAACCGGCTTTCGTATAGAGGTCGCGATCGACCATTCCGTTCTCGCGATAGCGCGCTCCGCGCGGCGCCACCTCCGTCTGCATGAAGTGGCGCACGGTGTCGCGGAATTGCTCATGCTCGGGCTCGAAAATGAACCGCCTCATGTCCAGTCGAAACTCTGGCCGCTAGCCGCCATCTCGCGAAGTCTTGGGGGCGGACTGAAGCGGTTTCCGTAGCATTCGGCGAGCCGGTCGCATTCGGCGACGAATCTGGGGATGCCCACGGTCTCGATCAGAGAAAGGGTGCCGCCTGTCCAGGTCGGGAAACCCCAGCCGAGCACGGCGCCAAGGTCCCCGTCGGCGGGATGGGTGAGGACATTCTCCTCCAGGCAGCGCGCGGTCTCGACCGCCTGCACATAGAGGATTCGCTTCTTGACCTCGTCGACCTGTGGCTGAACGTCCGCGACGGGAAATTCGTCGGCAAGGCCCTTCCACAGCCGCTTCCTCCCCCCCTCCGGATATTCGTAGAACCCGCCGCCGGCCTTGCGGCCGGACCGCTTGAGCCCATCCACCATCCGCTCCATGACCGGCGCCGACCCGGGAAGAACATAGGTGGAGTCTTCCGCCTGGCTTTGACGCACGATCTTCAGCGGCAGTTCGATCGAGGTCTCGTCGAGGACGGCAAGGGGCCCGACCGGCATTCCGGCCTGGCGCGCGGCATTCTCGATGAGTGCGGGCGCCACGCCTTCGCGCAAGAGTTCCATTCCCTCGTGGATGAAGGTCTGGAACACACGGCTCGTGTAGAAGCCGCGGCTGTCATTCACGATGATCGGCGTCTTGCGGATCTGCGCCACGAAATCGAGCGCGCGGGCGAGCGTCTCGGATCGGGTTTTCCGGCCGACGATGACCTCCACCAGAGCCATGCGATCGACTGGCGAGAAGAAATGCAGCCCGATGAAGTTTTCAGGCCGGCCGTAGGCTTCCGACAGTTGCGTGATCGGAAGCGTGGACGTGTTGGAGGCAAACACGGCGCCCGGAGAGATCACCGCCTCGGCCTTACGCGTCACGTCGGCCTTGATCGCGGTATCTTCGAACACCGCCTCGATGACGAGGTCGACCTCGGAAAGATCGGCATAATCGGCGGTGGGCTTGATTCTCGAGAGGAGATCATCGGCCTTGGCCTGGGATAATTGCCCGCGCTCGACATGCTTGGTGACCACCTTGGTCGAATAGCTCTTGCCCTTCTCCGCAACCGCAAGGCTGGTATCCAGAAGCACGACCTCGATCCCCGCCTTTGCCGAAACGAAGGCGATCCCCGCCCCCATCATGCCCGCGCCAAGGATGCCGAGTTTCTTGACCTCGGACTTGGGCACGCCGGCGGGCCGGCGCGCGCCCTTCTCGGCGAGGCCCCTGTTCACGAATGTTGTGCGAATGATGTTGCGCGAGGTTGGATCCGTGATGAGCTTAGCAAAATGGCGGCTCTCGACCAGCAATCCCTTCTCGAGGGGTGCCTGAACACCTTCAAAGATGCAGGTCAGTATTGAGATCGGCGCCGGGTAATTCGTGCCGTACTTGGCATTTAGTTTGGCCGCCTCCATGGTGAAGAAGCCGGCCGTCGTCTGCTTGAGGAGCCCATCGGATTCAGGGATCGCGAAGCCCTTCTTGTCCCAAGGTCGCGTGGGGTCGGGACGCCCCGAGAGCCAGGCCTTGGCTGCCTCGATCACTCTGTCAGCGGGTTCGACCTGATCGACCAATCCTATCGCCAGCGCCTCCGCAGGCGCGTAGCTTTTGCCCTCGAGCAGCACATGGGTAGCTTTCGGCGCCCCGATCATCCGCGGCAGCCTTTGAGTGCCGCCCGAGCCCGGCAGCAGTCCGACATTCACCTCGGGCAGTCCGACCAGGGCCTTCGGATCGTCGGCGATAATGCGCCGGGTGCAGGCTAGCGCGAGCTCGTACCCGCCTCCCAGCGCAAAACCGGTCATCGCAGCAACGACGGGCTTGCCGCAAGTTTCAATCAGCCGATGCATCGCACTCGCCTTCTGGCTGAAGGCAAACGCCTGGGCCGTGCTCATGCTGGCTGCCTCGGCCAGGATATATTTGAGGTCGGCGCCGGCCATGAAGCCCTCTTTGGCCGACGTCAGAATGATGCCGATGATCGCGTCGTCCGCCTTGGCCGCCTCGAATGCGGCGGTCATCTCGGCGATCCAGTTGGGCGACACGGTGTTGACCGGCGCATCCGGGTCGTTCAGCGTGATGGTGAGAATGCCGTCGGCGGTCGCGGTGTCGAAATACGTCATTGTCGATCAAACCCGCTCAATGATGGTCGCGGTGCCGAGGCCGTTGCCGGCGCACAGAGTGATGAGAGCTGTGTTGAGGTCGCGCCGCTCGAGCTCATCGAGCACGGTGCCGAGGATCATGGCGCCGGTGGCGCCGAGAGGATGGCCGAGTGCGATTGCGCCACCGGCGACATTCACGCGCTCAGGATCGAGCTCCAGATATTTCATGAAGCGCAGAACGACGCTGGCGAACGCCTCATTGATCTCGAACAGGTCGATGTCCTTCGTCGCCATGCCTGCCCGATTCAACAGCTTGCGCGTGACGTCCGCCGGCGCCGTCAACATGATCGTCGGCTCCGATCCGATATTGGTGAACGCCCGAATTCGGGCGCGAGGCTTGATCCCCGCAGAGCGTCCGAACGCTTCGCTGCCGACAAGCACAGCCGCCGCGCCATCAACGATGCCGGACGAATTCCCTCCGGTGTGGACATGCTCGATCGTTTCCACTGCAGGATAGCGTTGAAGAGCGATCGGGTTGAATACCTCACCGAGGGATGTGAAGGCGGGCTTCAGGCTGCCCAGCGACTCCATCGTGGTGTTGGGCCGCAGATATTCGTCGCGATCGAGCACGACTTGGCCGATCACATCGGTGACGGGGATCACCGACTTGTCGAATGCGCCGGATTGCTGGGAATAGGCGGCGCGCCGTTGGCTTTCGACGGCATAGGCATCGACATCCTCCCGGGTGAAGCCGTCCAGCGTGGCGATCAGATCGGCGCCGATGCCCTGAGGGGCAAAGTAATTATGGTAGCAGCACCAGGGATCGGCGGACCAGGCGCCGGTATCGGCGCCGATATAGGTCCGCGACATGCATTCCACGCCGCCGCCGACGGCTGCCTCCGCGGCGCCCGTCATGACCTGGGCGGCGGCATTGTTGACGGCTTCCAGAGCAGACGCGCAGAAGCGATGCACCTGCTGCCCGGCGACGCTCTCGTCCCAATCCGCGGTCAATACGGCTGCTCGGGCGATGTTGCCACCCTGCTCACCGACCGGCTGCGCACAGCCATAGATGACATCGTCAACGAGACGGGTGTCCAGTCCGTTGCGCGCTGCTAGCGCGCGCAACGGTGTTGCGGCGACCTCCACGGCCGTGATCTCGCGGAGAGAGCCATCGGGCCGCCCGCGCCCGCGAGGTGTGCGAACATGATCGTAGATAAAGGCGTCCGTCACTGGGTCTCTCCCGGCCGATGCTAAAATGCCCTTCCGTTTGGTAGATTGGACATGCCACCCACCAAACGATTGGTCAAGGACGGACCGCAGGATCGAGCGCTGAGCCAGGATGGGGACAGGTCGTTCAGTCCGGAGGAGCGACGAAATGGCCGCGCTTCACGCGCATGTCGCCGCGCGCGACCGTCCTCCAACCGACGCACCGACCAGCCTCAGGCCATCTTTCACGGTGACCGTCAGCTTCCGCGCTCTCGAAGCTGCCCCGCCCCGCACCTTCAGATCTTGGACCCATGCCGCTCGAAGCGTCACCGCGCCCCGCCGAGCAATACTATGTGCGCTCGTCCGGAACGCATGGGTGGAACGCAAGTATTACGGGCGTCAGCCAGGTGTTGGTGCGGCCGCACGAAAACCCTCGAATCCCTTCTCGGCCGAGGCGGCGCAAGCCGCCTGATAGGCGATAGTCCCACCCGTATAGGGAAGCACGACGCGCGGCTTCCCGGGCACGTTGGCCCCGATGTACCAGCTGTCCGCGCGGTCAAATAACGTTTGCGCGGCGCAGTCCTGGCAATGCTGTACCCACTTCGCCTGAACGTTGGCGTCGGCCTCCACCAAGTCCGCGCCCCGCAGATAGGTTTGCGCGATGAGATCAGCGAGGAAATCGACCTGAAACTCGTTAGTGGGCACCACATTCGTGATGACGGATGGGCTCCCAGGCCCCCCCAATATGAATAGGTTCGGAAAGCCGTTCACGGCCACGCCGAGATAGGTCAACGGTCCCGCCTTCCAGGTATCAGCCAATCTCACGCCGTCTCGGCCGCGAATATCGATCGCGAATAGGGAGCCGGTCATGGCGTCGAAGCCCGATGCGTAGACGATGACATCCAGCGGAACGACGCGCCCATCGCGGAGCTCGACGCCGTTGGGCGCGATCCTGACGATCGGATTAGCCCTGACGTTGATTGCTTCGACGTTCGGCTTCAGGAAGGCCTCATAATAGCCGTCGGCGACGCAGGGACGCTTTGCCAGGAACGGATAGCCTGTCGGCGTGAGGGTTTCGAGCAGGACGGGGTCGGTGATCGTGTCGGAGATCTTGCTGATGATGAACCGGCTGACGATCTCATTGACGGCCGCATCGGTATAGACATTGGCGAAGGCGAAGATGAGCGGTGCTGGCCCACCAGCCTGCCAGCATGTCTCCATGATCTCCTGGCGTTCCTCTTCGGTCAGTGTGGCGATGTCCACACCCCGAATATCGCGCAAGCTTTCGAAGCTAAAGACATCGCCGCCACCCGCGACTTCCATTCGTCGTGCCTTGGCCTTTAGTTCGGCCTTGTGCGACTCCCAATATGCGCGGTCCGCCGTTGTCAGTTCCCGATTGCGAGCAGGGAGGACATAGTTCGGCGTGCGTATGAAGACCGACAGCTTTTCGACCAGGTCAGCCACGGCAGGAATGAACTGCGCGCCGGACGAGCCGGTGCCAATGAGCCCCACCCGTTTGCCCGCCAGATTCGCGCCCTCGCGGGGCCATCTCGCCGTGTGATAGCTCTGACCTTTAAAGCTCTCTGCGCCCGGAACATCCGGCATCTTGGGGATCGTCAGCGGCCCGGCCGCGAGAATGAGGATATGAGTGGAGTAGACCGACCCGTTCGCGCATGTGACCGTCCAACGGCCGGTCGCATCGTCGAAGAGCGCCTGTTCAACTCGGGCGGAGAATTCAATATCTCTTCGCAGATCCAGTCGGTCCGCGACGAAGGCCAGGTAGCGCTGGATCTCAGCCTGAGGCGGGTAGCGTTCGCTCCATCGCCATTCCCGCTCCACTTCGTCTGAGAAGCTGTAGGAATAAGTCACCGATTCAACGTCGCAGCGGGCACCCGGATAGCGGTTGGCGTACCAGCACCCCCCTACGTCGGCTTCGGCTTCAACGATCCGGCCGGTTAGGCCGAGCTGACGGACCTTCCAGAGCATATGGAGGCCGGCGAAGCCGGCGCCAACGACCACAACATCGACGGATTTGGACTTAAGCGCATCTACCATGAAATTCTCTCTCGGATCGTCCGGAAGCGGCGGGCGTGATCGACATGCCGACCGTGTTGACGGAGTACTGGCGCTTATTGGCGATGACGATGATTTCCCCCGACCGCGGGCGGCCGCGTAGATTCCGGGGACGCCTCAGCGGGTGCGCTGCTTTGGGCATGGGCGGTCGCCGCGCCCAGAATGGCGAAGACGATCGCTGTCCCTGAAAGCGTCTGAAAGGTTCGTTCAGGCACGTCCTCGTCCCTTTGACATCGGACCCTTTCACGCTTCGACGCGGGTCTCTCGATTTCGAGCAGGAGTATCGAGTCTACCAACCGTTTGTCAAATATGAATTGGCGTGTATGGTCTCAGACCAGAAGATCGAGACTGGAGGAAACATGCTTGGAAGTCAGCACGGCGCGTTGTTGAACGCGGATCCGGTGATGCTCATCGACGGCGCGTGGCGGCCTGCATCCGACGGTGCGACGATCGATGTCACCGACCCGGCGACCGGCGAAGTCATCGCCCGCTGCCCTGCCGCGACCCCATCGGATGTGAACGTTGCAGTGGAGGCGGCGCATCGAACGCTCCACTCAGCCGAATGGCGGCAGCTCGGGGCCGAAGGGCGCTCCACGATCCTATGGCGATGGGCGGATCTTATTGAGGCCAATGCGGCGGAGCTTTCCTATCTCGAGGTAAGAACCAATGGCATGCCGGGGGCATTCGCCGACTGGATGATCAACTCCTCCGTCGCCTGGCTCAGACACTTCGCGGCTAGCGCCCTCTCCATCCACGGGACCAACGTGTCGGATTCCGTCTCCAAAGGCGGCGACACCTATCATGCCTTCAGCGGCAAGGAGCCAGTGGGCGTTTGTGCGCTGGTTATTCCATGGAACGGCCCGACGGGCTCGTTCGTACTGAAAACCGGGCCTGCGCTCGCGGCTGGTTGCACCTGCGTTATCAAGCCGGCCGAGCTGACACCGGTGACCGCGATCCGGCTTGGACAGCTCGCTCAGGAAGCGGGTCTGCCCAACGGCGCGCTGAACATCGTCACTGGCTACGGCACGCCCACCGGATCGACATTGGTACGCCATCCCCTGGTGAACAAGGTGTCCTTTACCGGGTCGACGGAGACCGGCCGTCAGATTGGATCCGACGCGGTTCGCGACCTCAAGCGCGTCACGCTTGAGCTTGGCGGAAAATCGCCCTGCATCGTGTTCGACGACGCCGATCTGGAGACGGCGATACCGGCGGCCGCGATGGCCATCTATGGAAATACCGGCCAAGTCTGCTTTGCCGGCTCCCGATTGTTCGTCCAGCGCGCATCCTACGACAAGGTGCTGGCCGGCATCGCGGAATTCACAGCGTCGCTGAACGTGGGGAGCGGTCTCGTGCCGCAGAACATGATCGGACCGCTTATTTCCGCGAAGCAGCGCGATCGGGTGCTGGACTATGTCGCCAGCGGTCTCTCCGATGGCGGCGAGCTCGTCTGCGGTGGGTCGCCCCTCGATGGGAACGGCTATTTCATGCAGCCCACCATTCTCGCCAATCTGGGGTCGAGCGCCAGGGCCGTCCGTGAAGAGATCTTCGGGCCTGTTCTCGTCGCGACACCCTTCGATGAATTCGACGAGGTCATCGGCTACGCGAATGATACCGACTATGGCCTTGGCGCCGGCATATTCACGCGAGATCTCTCCAAGGCGCACAATGCTGCGCGCAGCATTCGAGCGGGAAACGTCTGGGTCAACTGTTACGGGGTTCTCCATCCTAGCCTTCCCTTCGGCGGGTTCGGAAAGTCGGGCCTCGGGCGGGAGATGGGTACCGAGGGAATCGAGGCGTTTCTCGAGACCAAATCGACTTTCATGAAGCTGGCCTGAGCGGCCACGGCTGGCCGAAAAGCAGCTCGCCGCGGGATGTCGCGGAGGCGACGTCCCGCGGTGTCCGGGCAGACTTCATGAACGCAGCGCGCAGTAAACAAACACCGGAGACAGGCCGATGGGCGGTGGTCGCAGGCTTCCGAGTTCGCAAATCCTTCCATCTGAGCGGACCGTGAGGCCGTGAGCATGCGGCTGTCGGGCCGGGTCTGCTTCCTGTCCGGGGGACTGAGGGGGATCGGTCTCGCCTGCGCCGAGCGCTTCGTCGCCGAGGGCGCGCAGGTGGTGATTTCCGACCTCGATGAGGAAGAGAGCAGCACCGCGCGAAATGTCCTCACTAGGCTTGGTGATGCGGCGAGTTACATCCAGGCCAATGTCACCAGCGAAGCGGACTGGATGCGAGCGCTCGCCCATGTCAGCGCGCGCCATGGGCGGCTCCATGTTCTCCTTAACAACGCCGGGATCGATCTGACTGGCGCGGTCGAGACCTTGGAGCTCGCAGAGTGGCGGAAGATCATGGAAGTCAACGTCGATGGCGTGTTTCTCGGGGTGCGCGCCTTCACACCGCTGCTCGCAGCGAGTGGCGCAGATTTCCGTGGGGGCGCCGCGATCATCAACGTCAGCTCGATCATGGGGCTGGTCGGCTATAGTGACGTCTCAGCCTACAACGCCAGCAAGGGCGCGGTGCGGCTGTTCACCAAGGGTATTGCCGCCGAATTCGCCGCGAGGAAGATGCCGATCCGCGCCAACTCGCTGCACCCCGGTTTTGTCTTGACGCCGCTCCTCCACGCCGGATTCCAACGCTGGGTGGAAAAAGGCGCAGCCGAGAAACCGCAGGATCTGATCGATACGATGGCGGCGGCGACGCCGATGGGCCGCCTCGCCGAGCCCGCCGAAATCGCCGGCGCGGCCTTCTTCCTCGCCAGCGAGGATAGCTCCTACATGACAGGCGCCGAGTTGGTGATCGATGGCGGCTGGACTGCGAGGTAAGCCCTAGAGAAATCGTCGGATCGACGGGGCCTAGCGCAATACAGTTGTGCCGAACTCCGACCCTGCATCTAACCAAATAAGGCGCGCCGCAGAGCTTCGACCGAATTGTCCCTGGCCCGCGCTGAGACCCTTGCTGGTGGCCAAAGATCGAACCCATGAAACGCGCCGGGATAGAGGTGCAGCTCGACCGGGACCTCCGCATCGACCAAGCGCGCAGCGAATTCTAGATTCTCCCGCGCGAACAGATCGAGGGCCCCGACACTGATGAAGGTCGGCGGAAGTCCGCGAAGATCGCACATGCGTGAGGCCGCCGCATAGGGCGAGGCCGGGGCCGAAGGACCAAGATAGGCAGTCCATCCGAAAGCATTGCTCTCCCGCGTCCAGACATGCTGCCCCGCGCCGGGCGACGGTGTCCTTCCGGCACCCGTCTTGTCGTCGAGCATCGGGTATATGAGATGCTGATGGATGATCGGAACCTCGCTCCGGTCCCGCGCGAGCATGGCGAGCGTCGCCGCGAGGCCGCCGCCAGCACTTTGTCCTAGCAGAGCAATGCGAGAGGAATCGCCCCCGAATTCCGCGGCATGTCGGGAAACCCAGACCAGCGCGGCATAGCAATCCTCGAGCGGCCCAGGATAGGGCGTCTCCGGTGCAAGCCGGTAGTCGACGGAGACGATCGCGCATTGCAGCGTCGATGCGAGCACCATGTTGGCGACCCGATCGTCCTTGGCCGAACCGAAGACAAAGCCTCCGCCATGGATATGGAGGACGACCGGCACGGACCAGTCCGCCAGTGACGGAACATAGATCAGCAGCTCAAGAGGTTGCTTGTCGCCCCCCGAAATCTGCAGTTGCCGTTCATCGACGGCCAGTCCCTCGGGGGCCGCGGCCGCAGCTGCAAGCTCGGAAACCCTTGCCCGAACTACATCGAGGCCGCTCGTCGCGAAGTCCACCTCGGGGAATATCGAAAGCAGTTCCCGAAGTTCCTCGTCCATTGCCATCCTTCCCGTCGAACCCGTGAAGCAATTTATCTCGTCGGAAGGTCCAGGACCTTAGGGCGATGATGTTCCGCTGGATTTCGCGCGTACCTCCGCCGACAGAGGTCGCCAGCGACAAAATAGATCAGACGCAACGTTATTTCTGAATGAATATCGACCGAACATTCGACAATTCATGAAATCCATGAATGCCCCTGTAGCGGCCGATCCCACTGCCGTTCACCCCTCCGAAGGGAAGCTTCTTTTCGGCATAGTTCATCATGACATTGTTGATCGTCACGCCACCGGAAGAGGAGCGAGTCAGGACATCGTCGATGAACACCTGGTTATGGCTGAAGACGTACATGGCGAGAGGTTTTCCGTTCTCGTCAACCTTCTCCACGACCTCGTCCACATGGTCATAGCCAATGACGGGAAGCACCGGCCCGAAAATCTCTTCATGCATAATGCGACCCTCCATCGGCGGATCGAGAATGATCGTCGGTTCGATAGTCAGGTCAGCCTCGTCCACATTTCCGCCCTTCGCGATCCGCGCCCCCTGGGCGACCGCCTCGTCGATATAGGATTTCACCCGCGCAAAATTTCGCGCATCGACGAGTCGTGACAGCCGGTCCTTTTGCAGCACCCCTTCCGCGTAGAACATCCGGTCGACCACCGCGCTGACGGCGGCGACAAGCTCGGTCGCGCGCGCCTTGGGTATCCAGACGTGATCGACCGAGAGGCAAAGCTGGCCGGCGTTTAGGAAGCGGGCAGCGACGATCTTCGGGGCCGCGTCGGCGATCGGATAATCCGCGTCGATGATCGCGGGGCACTTGCCTCCGAGTTCGAGCGTCACGCTGGCCAGGTGCTTGGCCGCTGCCGCCATCACGCGCTTTCCGACAGCAGGGCTGCCGGTGAAGAAGACGTGATCGAACGGCAAATCCTGAAGTGCCTCGGCGACTGGAATACCGCCCTCGAAACAGGCGACCTCGTCCTCGGGGAAAGCCTCGGCGATGATCCTCGCCGTGATGGCCGAGACATGCGGTTGCAGTTCATTGGGCTTCACGATGCAGGCATTGCCGGCTGCGACGATCGGCACCAGCGGCGCGAAGACCAGAGCGAATGGGAAGTTCCATGGCCCCAGCAGCAAGACCACACCGCGCGGCTCGTACTGGAGCATCGTCTCGTTGCCGGCGAACTCAGGAGAGGGCTCGATATGTTTCGGCTCCATCCACGCGGCGAGATTGGCTACCGCATCGTCGATGTCCGAGATGACGCCGGAAATCTCGTAATTCTGGCTTCCCATCAGCGGCTTGCGTAGATCCAAATGCATCGCCTGGTCGATTTCATCGACATGGCACAGGATGATTTCCCGCAACCGCTCAAGCCGCGCGATGCGCTCGGCTGCCGTGCGGCGCTTCAGCTCAACACGCTTGGCGCGCTGTGCCGCAAAGACATTGGCGATATGCTGCAGATCGACCTGTTCCCTTGTCATTTGGCTGCATCCAAATTTCCAAATCGGAGAACCGGCTTGATTGCCGATCCGTCCTTTGCCGCCGCGATGGCTTCGTTGATCTGCGCGAAATCATAGAAACGGACGATCTTCTCGATGGGCAACCGGCCATCTTTCCAGAATTCGATCAGCTTATTGACGAAAAGGCTCGGCACTCCGTCATGGCCGGCCATCAGCATTCCCTTGATGGTGATCCCGCGGCTCTGCACGAACGTGGGGTCGATCGCGATCTTCTGACCCGCCGCCACGCCGACCAGAACGGCCTGCCCATTCGTCTTCAATGCGTTCACGGCATTTTCCATCGTGACAACGAGGCCCGCCGCCTCCACCGCATAGTCCACGCCCCCCTCTGTCTGGAGAGCCTGCACGGCGTCCTCGTCGGCAGGGTTAATTGTCCGGGTCGCGCCCAGTTGCCGAGCGACGGCGAGCCGCTCGGCCTTGGTGTCGATCGCCACGATCGGCGCGCAGCCCGCAATTCTCGCAGCCATGATCGCCGAAAGCCCCACCGCGCCGGCGCCGAATATCGCAATGCTCTTGCCGGCTTGCGCCTTCAGCGTATTGAGTACGGCCGCGGCGCCGGTCTGGATGCCGCACCCGAAGGGCGCGAGCAACTCCAGCGGCAGATCCTTGGCGACCTTGATCGCGTTGCGTTCGGTGACGAGCGCGTAAGCGGCGAAGGAGGACTGGCCGAGAAAGCCGGCGAAAACCGGGGCGCCATGAAAATGAGTGGTGCAACTTCCGTCCGCGCGGCGTCCGCCCGACATATTCAGCGGCACGAAGCTTACACAGAAGGATGGCTGGCCCTGCAGGCAACTCTCGCATTTCCCGCAGGACGCCGTGGTGAGCACGACGTGATCGCCGGGCTTGAGTGAAGTAATTCCCGCGCCGACCTGTTCCACCACGCCTGCGCCTTCATGCCCGAGGATCGCGGGCCATTGCAGCGGCAGATGGTCCAATGCGCTGAGGTCGGTGCCGCAAATTCCGGTGGCCGCGATCCGCACCAGCACCTCGTTCGCCTCCGGGGGTGAGAGATCTACCTGCTCCAGCGCAAGGGGCTGTTTGTTGCCATGGGCAACCGCGGCGTCGATCAACATCGTCGAATAACCTCTTTTCAAAAACGACGCCGTTCAGTTACCGGCACGTTCCAAGTCCGCTGCGAGTCCAGCGATGCCTCCCGAGCAGAATGAGACGATGTGGTCAGTCGAGACATCGCCTCTCGGCTCATGCTCTCCAATCGATGAGGGCGCCGGACACCATAGCCGCGAGCTCGGAGACGCTTGCCCGAACCCCATCTATGCCGCTCTTCCCGAAGTCCACCTTGGGGAATATCGAATGCAGTTCCCGCAGTTTCCTCGTCCATTGCCACCCTTTCCCGTCGGACCCGTGAAGATTATCTCGTCGGAAGGTCCAGGCCCCTTTGGGCGATGATGCTCCGCTGGATTTCGTTCGTACCTCCGCCGATCACCATCATGATCGACTGACGCAGCAATTGTTCGTTCAGGCCGTCGGCCGGAACGCGCGGGCACTCCTCACCAAGGGTCGCCACGACGCCAAGCAGATCGATGGCGGCCTCTGTGACCCGTTGAGAGAGCTCGCTCGCGTACACCTTTGCGATCGCCGCCTCGGCGAGCGGCATATATTCGCCGCCGCTGAGACTGATCGAGCGCAACGTCAACTGCCGCGAGGCATCGACCTCCGCCGCCAAGGAAGCGATCCTCTCCCGCACAATCGGGTCGGAAGCCAGCCCCTGCGCCTTGATGTATGCGACGATCTTCTGGAAGAGCGCTCGCACCTGGACGGCGAAGGCGCCGATCATCACCCGCTCGGAGGCGAGCGCGTTGCCGAGGATCGCCCAGCCTCCATTTTCCGGGCCGAGCAGCATATCGGCCGACACCTGCACATCATCGAAGAAGATGTTGCAAAAGTAACTGCCGTACATCGCCATGCTCTTGCGCACGGTGATGCCCGGCGTGTCCATCGGCAGGACGAAGAGACTGATGCCTCCGTGCTTGACGCCCTCTGCCCAGTCGGTGCGGGCGGCGAGCAGCATGTGCGTTGCGCGGTGACCGTCACTCGTCCAGATCTTCTGGCCATTGACGACGTAGGTTTCCCCTCGTCGCTCGGCTTTCGTCCGCAGGCTGGCAAGATCCGACCCCGCTTCGGGCTCGCTATAGCCGAGGCAGATGCTGACCCTTCCCGCCCGCATTGGCGGAAGGATTGTCTCGCGAAGCTTCTCCGACCCATAGGCCAGGATCTCCGGCGCGAGGATGCGGCACGCTGCGGCTATGGGAAGGTCGGACGCGCCGGCATTTGCGAGTTCCTCGGCATAAGCGAGCTGCTCAAGAGGTGTGCGTGCCTGGCCGTCGGCCGATTGGGGCCAGGTCAGCGTCGTCCATCCGCCCTTTGCCAGACGTTCAGCGAAATCGAGATCCCATTTTCGGTCCGAGAATGGCGTTGCGCGTGCGCGCGCCTGATCCTCGTTGGTCCAATTCTGGGCTAGCCATTCCCGGAGCTCGAGGCGCAAGGCGGCAGTCGAGTCAAAAGCATCCGCATCGGCCTGCGCCAAGGCGTTCCCGGCACTGTCGAGAATTTGCGCCGCAAGTAGCTCTCGCGCGCCGCGAAGGCCGCCGAGACGTGTGACGTCGCCATGAACGCGCCGAAACAGCTTCGGCGCTTCATGCTCTTCGGCATAGCCGATCGCCCCGAAGCAGTGATGCGTCTCAAACGCCACCTGCCGCAAGGTCTGACAGCAGAAGGTGACCGCCGATGCCGCGAGCAGCTGCCATGACGGCCGCGCCTTGGCGGCCGCGTCGGCCGCATCGGCGAGGAGCAATTCGGTCGCGTCGAGCGCGATGCGGCTGTCGGCGAGCTTGTGCTGGATCGCCTGAAATTTCCCGATTGGCTGGCCGAACTGACGCCTGCTTTTTGCGTGCTCTAGCACAAGCTCGAAGCCCCGCTGTGTTGCCCCCTGCGCTCTGGCGGCGAGGCAGAGCCGCGCTACCAGATGCAATTCGGAGACGCGGGCCTCTGTCAGCGACGCCGGCTCGACCTCCACGTCGTCCAGCGTCACGTCCCAAAGCGAGGGCTGAACCAGCCCCGGCAATTTGCGCACGGCGATGCCGCGCGCCTCGGCTTCGATAAGCACCGATAATCCGCCATCGGCGATGACGAGGAAGCGATCCGCTTCTCCGGCATTCTCCAAAAACCTTAGCGTTCCGGACGCGCGGTCGCTTGCGACACGGATCGAGCCACCGTTGCGATCGCCATCATAGGATCCGAAGCCATATGCCACCGCTTGTCCGGCAAGCGATGGCGACGCCTTGCCCAGGACGAAGTTGGCCAAGATGGCGCCGAGCAAAGGCGCATCGCAAGCAGCGCGCCCGAGCTCGCCCATGACCGCTAGGATCTCTGGCAACTCTTGCTCGGCGCGCTCCGATCCGAGCTGGGAGAATCCGGCTTGATGGAGCGCGTCCCAGATGGCTCGCCTCGATGATTGGGAATCGACGTCCGTCGAGCGACCCGACAGCAAGCGGCGGACCGTTTCCCGTATCAGCGCGATTTCGTCCACCTTCGAATTACCTCGGATTCTGAGTTGCGGGCGGTCGCTGGACCGCGCATCCGAGCGCGTTTCGATTCCGGCCTTCATGCGCTGACCGTGATGCCGGAGGGCGGAAGGCGCGCGGCCGGATCCCGCCAGGATTCAAATCGACCATCGCAGCAACTCGCTGCCGACCGCCTTGATCAGGCCAGTCTGACCGACAAGCTCAAGGTTGCCGTTCACCACCTTGTCGAGAAGGCCCTGCTCGTCCCGGGGCAGGAGAGCGAGCACACGCGCGCCCGACGGCGTGCGGGCGACGATCGTCGCATCCTTGGGATCACCGGTGCGGGCGATCGAGAGCATGAAGGTCTCGACGGAAGCCGGGCCCTCATAGTGGTCGAGTAGCGGGGGAACACCGCCACGCAGCATGTCGGCGGCATGCTGCACGTCGCAGCTTTGGCGTACGGCTCCGCTGGATTGCGCGCCGCCGCTCAGAACGATGGAATGGAAGTAGGTCATGTAGCCGCCATTGGCGACAATCAGCCCATGCTTCTCACCGCCGCGCAGCCGCATCACCATCGCGGCAATCGCATGCATCATGCAATTGCCGATTGGCCCGCCACCGAATGTCAGCCCGCCATAGACGCTGTGCGGCCGGTCGAGAGGCCAGTTAAGGATTCGGCGCGCCATCTTCGGCACGCAAGGAAAACAGCTGTAAAGCTCGACACAGTCGAGATCGTCGGGGCTGAGTCGGTTGAATTCCAGCGCCTTGGCTATGCTGGCCTGCATCGCCGGCGAATGGGCGAAGCCATCACGGCGCAGGAAATCGGCAGCCTCCCGGGCAGCGGCGCCCCTTTGCACAGTGACGAGCGCCGACTCCGGGATCCCAAGGCTCACGGCATTGTCACGGCTCGTGATCAGGACAGCCGCGCCCTGATTCACATTGTTATTCGCGACCATGAGCTTCGTGTAGGGGTGGCTCAGCCGCCTATTGTCGGCGGTGACCCGGAGGATATCGTCCGGCGCCAAGGGGTCGCGTAGCCACGCGTGAGGGTTGGCTGACGCCGTCCGCGAGAGACCCGACCAGATCTCGGCCGTTTCGGCCTGTGCGTCAGCGAGCGACAGGTTCCAGGCGGCCCGTGTCGCATTTTCGTAAAGCGGATAGACGTCGATCGGTGTCAGCAGGCCATAGCGATCAGCGAGAGAGGTGGCTCGGCTCTGGCTCTCGGCAAGGAGCGGGTTTCCAGCGCCTTGTGCGCCCGCTTCTCGCGCGAGCTGCATCGCCGTGCGCATCGCTTCGGCGCCGACGATCGCGGCGACCTCGACCTCGCCGCGTGCGATGCGGTCGGCTGCTTCGTTGAGCAGCTGCACCGGACCATCTCCGCTTGGCTCTTCGGTGAGGTAGACGGTCGCCGGCCGAATCGGCAGGCGTCGAGCGACCTGTTCGTGAATGTCCGCGCATGGCTGGGAAATCTGGTTCTCCACGCCCAGCCAATCGATCTTGTTCAGGAGCCGACAGCGTGAATCCGCCTCGGCGAGGATAAGACTTTTCTCCATGAGGCCCGCCGAATCGAGGCCGAGATGCGGATCGGGCGGTCTATCGTTGATCTGGCCGACACCAACGATAACCGGCACCCTCGCGCCAGATGCAATTTGCCGGCTCATGTCGTCCACCGTGGCTGGCGCTTCTCGACAAAGGCTTGCGGACCTTCTCTGCTGTCGGGAGCCGCGAGCACCCTCTTCATGGCGCCTGCCAGGCTGTCCCGAAGATATGCGTCGTCGACGTCGACCGCGCGTCGAGCGATCGCGAGCGCCTCACGGACGGCGAGCGGCGCATTGGCCGCCAGATTGCGCGCCAGTTCCAACGCATCATCGAGAGCTTGACCTTCGTGCGCGACGCGATTGACCAGGCCGAGCTGGTAGGCGCGCTGCACATCGATCGGCTTGCCGGTCGTGACCATCTCGATCGCGACCGCCCGAGGCAAGGCGCGACCGATGCGAAAGCCGCCGCCCGCACCCGGGATTAGGCCGCGGCAGACCTCGGGAAGCCCGATCGCGACATGGGATGCTGCGACGATCATATCGCAGGCTAGGCTTATCTCGGCGCCGCCGCCGTAAGCCGGCCCCTGCAGCGCGGCGATCCAGGGCTTCGATCTCGTTGTATAAACGAAGCCGGCGAAGCCGCTTTCAGGGCGCTCGAGAAGATGCCCCTTCCCTGCCGCCACTTCCTTTAGGTCCGCGCCCGCGCAGAACATCCGGCCTTCACCGGTGACGATCGCGACCCGGACCGATGGATCTGCCTCTATCTCGGCGACGCACTGTTCAATCGTCTCGGCCATCGCCGCGGTGATCGCGTTGAGCGCAGCGGGCCGGTTGAGACGAAGCACCGCGATATGATCCTCGACCCGTTCCAGGAGAACGTCGCCGACGGTGCGCTCAATCATTTGCGGCTCCCATCTGCCAGAGAACAAGTGCGTCAAGCGCTTCCACCTGATCGCCGGAAACGCGCAGCGGGTTGATCTCGAGCGCCGCCAGATCAGGCCCAAGTCCAAGCGCGGCTTCTCCGATGCGAACGATCGCCTCCGCCAATTGCTGCTCCGAGGCCGGCGCCATGCCGCGGAAACCTTGGAGCAGCCTGGCGCCCTTGAGGTTCCTGAGCATGACGGTGACATCTTCAGCGGTCACGGGGAGAGGCCGCATGGCCACGTCGGCGAGGAGTTCGACGAAGATGCCGCCAAAGCCGACCGTGATCGCGGGGCCCCAGCGAGGATCGACGGTCACGCTGACGAGAAGCTCGATGCCATCGGATGCGCGCATCGGCGATATCACGACGCCCTCGATCGCCGCATCCGGACGATGCCGCTTCACGTTACCAACGATCGTTTCGTAGGCCGAGGCTGCATCCTCGGGTGCGACGTTGAGAAGAACGCCTCCGACCTCTGTCTTGTGAGCGATATTTGGCGATACGATTTTGAGCGCCAGCGGGGCTTGCGCGGCGACGCCAAACTCGTAGGCCTCGTCGCGCGAGCGCACAATCTGCCCCGGAACGACCGGAACGCCATAGCCCGCAAGATAATCCAGCGTCTCCCGTTCGTGTGCTGGACGGGCGGATGACTGAGGATCGAGCGACGCGAGGCACGGCTCACCGGCTTCGACCTGCGCCGACCAGGTCACCGCCTTCGAGACGGCTCGGAGCATAGCGTCGATGCCGGTGACCACATGCGGCAATCCGAGCTCGTTCACGGCCTTACGAGCAGCGTCGCCGATCGTTTTCACGCACGGCGTTACGAGGATCGCCGGTTTCTCGACTGCGGCGACCCCGCGACCTATCGCAGCGAGCACGGCGGGCACGCCATGCCCTTCGTAGGATGGAAGCGTCATGCTCACGGCAACGAGTCCCACTTCGGGCGCCGCGGCGACAACAGGAAGGACTCGTTCGAACAGGCCGGGATCGGTGATCGCCATACCAGTGACGTCGAGCGGATTGAGCGTCGACGCGATGTCCGGCAGCACCGCGCGCATGCGGCTCGCCGTCGCCGGATCGTTGGGCGGAAGGCTCACGCCATAGTCTTCCGCGCCGTCGGCCACGAGAGTGCAGGAGCCTCCAGAAATCGACAGGAAGGACAACCCCGGCCTGGAAAGCGGGCCAGTGGCGGCAAGGAGCCCGGCGACGTTGATCAGGTCCTCGGCCGTGTCGACGCGCACGATACCGAGCCGGTCGCAGACGGCGTTGAAGATGGCGTCGCTGCCAAGGACCGAGCCTGTGTGGGCCTGGGCGACGGCGCCAGCGAGCGCGGTGCGGCCGATCTTGAGAAGGACCAGCGGCTTTTTCGCTCTGCGCGCGCGGCGTGCAGCCTCGATGAACGCTTCAGGATCGCTGACATTCTCGACAAAAGTGGCGATCGCCTTGGTCGGCTTATGGTCAACTAGATAATCGATGACGCCTGAGAGGGTGACACCACCCTGGTTGCCGGTTGCGGCGATGAAGCTCGAGCCGATGTTTTGGCTATGGGCGTAGTCATGCAATTCCGATGCGGTGGAACCGCTCTGGGAGACGATGGCGATCGAGGGGGGCAGATGGGGTCGCTGAACCGGAATGGAAGATACCGGCGTGCGGGCGCTCACATTGACGAAACCGAGGGTATTGGGCCCCCATATGAGGACGCCCAGCTCTTCGGCCCTGGCCAGCAACGCAGCCTGCGCCCGCGCGCCCTCCTCCCCCGTTTCGGAAAATCCCGCGGTGAGGATGACGGCATTGCGGATCCCGCTGGACGCAAGATCCTCCAGCGCGTCCATGACGGCCGCTTTACCCACCATCACGAATGCCAGATCGACGTCTTGACCAATTTGGCGGCAGGAGGTGAAGCCGGGCACCCCGAACACGGTAGCGCCCGTGCGGTTGACGGCAAATGTCTGCCCGTCGAATCCGAGGTCCGCGATATTATCGATCACCTGCCTGGACCACGGCGATTTCTCGCTGGCGCCGACCAGCGCGATCGATCGCGGCTCGCACATCGCCGCGAGACGATGACGTCCGGAAGAGGCCGTGCTTCGCGCGCCTCGGCCTGGGTCCTGTTCTATCGGCAGTTCCGTGATCATCGTTTCTGCTTTGCGTTGTGAATTCGACGGAAATCTTTGGCTGTCCGGCGCGAATTGAAGCTCAGCTGATGTCAGAGCGACCGCGAACGCGGTAGCCTCCTCCCGGCGACTATTAAGAGTTTGACGGCTCGGCCGCGGCCACGCCCATGAGAGTCGTCGTGCTCCCACCGTCGATCGGGATATCGATCCCCGTTATCTGGCGTGCTCCGTCCCCAATCAAAAAAAGAATGGCTTCGGCGACATCTTGCGCAGCACCCAAGCGGCGAAGCGGGATCGTCGAGGCACGTTGGCGCGCGCGATCGGGATCGGAATAGATTTCGGCGTTCATCGCCGTGACCGTTGCGCCGGGCGACACGGTATTGCAGCGAATGCCGTCGGGTCCCCATTCATTCGCGAGCTGCCTGATCAGCATCAGCAGCGCCGCCTTGCTGGCGGAATAAGCGCCAAGGTTCGGCGCCGGATACGAAGCAGCAAGGGATGCTGTGGCGACGATAGACGCCGAGCTCGACCTTTTTAGATGCGGGTAACAGGCGCGAGCGAGCAGCCAGGTCGCCCGAGTATTGACAGCAAAGGTACGATCGAAAACGGCCGGCTCGATCTGCGACAACAAACCTGGCGCCAGCATTCCTGCGTTGCTGACCAGTGCGTCGATCCCTCCCATGTGCGCGACTGCATCGGCGGCAACGATTTCGCCGCAGTCCAGCTCGGACAAGTCCACGACGCATGCTTTCGCATGCTTGCCATACCGCGCCGCCGTCCGTGCGAGGCCTTCCCCATCACGATCGACCAAAAGCAGGCGAGGGCGTTCACCTTCCTGAAAACGTCCGGCGATCAAACCCACCAGGGCTGCGCCGATACCGCTGGACGCTCCGGTAATGATTGTTCTCATATTACATTTGTCCAGACGTATTGGATTAATTAAGACCAGAAGCCCTCTAGAACAGGATCACGGACCTGATGGATTTGCCCTCCTTCATGAGGTCGAATCCTTTGTTGATGTCTTCCAGACCCATCCGATGCGTCACCAGCCCAGCGACATCAATCTTGCCTTCCATGAACATTTCGACGAAGTCGGGGGTTTGCGACCGCGTCTTGACGTTCCCGAGCACGGCCCCCTTGAAGGTTCGGCCGACGAGCATGTTCATGGGGGCAATGGACACTTCCTGTCCCGTCGGCGCGGCGCCCACCACGACCGCAACCCCGAACCCGGGACGCGAGACATCGATCGCCTGTCTGACGAGAGCGACGTTGCCGACGCATTCGAAGGCGAAATCGGCGCCGCCCCCCGTCAGCGTCGTGAGATGGTCGACGATGTCTCCGTCGATCTCAGTCGGATTGACAAACGCGGTGGCGCCGAACTTGAGCGCCATCTCCCTGCGCGCCGGATTGATGTCGACGCCTATGATCTGGAGCGCGCCCGCGAGGCGAGCCCCCTGGATCACGTTTAGACCGACGCCGCCGAGCCCGAATACGACAACCGATGAGCCTGGGCGCACCTGTGCGACGTTGATCGCGGAGCCCACGCCCGTGATGACACTGCAGCCGACGCAACAGGCAAGGTCGAAGGGAGCGTCCTCGCGGATCTTGGCCACCGCGATTTCGCGGATTGTCATGAAGTTGGAGAAGGTCCCGCCGCTCACATATTGGGAGATCGGTTCACCCTTTCTGGAAAAGGGGCTGGGATAGATATAGCTAGCCGGAAACTCTGCACAGAAGTTGGTCCGGCCGGACGTGCAGTTCCGGCATTGACGGCACTCCGGAACCGATACGGGTATCACATGATCGCCTGGCTTGAGCGTCGTCACGCCGGGCCCTATGTCGACGACGACACCGGCGCCCTCGTGGCCGAGAATGACCGGCAATTTGTATGACCGCAGCGAGCCGGTCATTTCGTGATAATCCGAATGACAGAGGCCGGCCGCCTTGATCTCGATGAGCACCTCGCCTTCGCGCGGCCCGGCGACGTCGATCTCGTCGATCTCAAGTGGCAGACCATAACCTACGCAGATGGCGGCGCGGGATTTCATACTTCACTCTCCAAAGTAATTTTCTTGCCCGGCGCTTTGCGCGGCGTGCGGCTGTATTGCCGCGGGCCGCACCGACCAAACCCAAGAGATACATGTGCCGATAGGTCCCGGGGGGCCGACACAGGCAAGTGGACGTCTCATCCATATCCTGCGCGCCGCACCAAGAGGCGCATCAGCAGATTTGATCAGACATCGAAAAGCACGTTCAGCGGGCGCCACGAACGCATGAACGAGCCCGTGAATTCCGGAGCCTGCGCCTCGCGATCGAGCCGCAGATTGGGCAGACGGCTCAGCACGGCATTGAGCGCCGTCGACATTTCCGCCTTCGCAAGGCCGGCGCCGACGCAGGTGCGCGGCCCCTTGTTGAAGGCAAGATGATCGTTCGGCGGTTTTCGCCCGAGATCAGCCGCCTCCGGACAGACGTACTTCGCCGGATCGCGATTGGCCGCCGAATGCAACAGGATCAGGCGATCATCCTTTCGGATATGCGCGCCACCGATCTCGGCGTCCTGGTTCGCGATGCGGAACCTGTACATGACGGACCCGAAAAGCCGCATCGATTCATCGATAGCGCGCGTCATCTGCGCGCGATCCGCCTCCACGGCAGCCCTTACCGAGGTATCCGTCAGAAGAAGGTAGGTCAGGTTTGCGATACCATGAACAGTGGTATCAGCGCCTCCCAGATAGATTTCGCGGCAGATCGCAAGCGCGTCGGCTTCGGTCATCGGCGCACCGAGACCGGTCGGCGCCTCGATCCAGACCCTGCTGATGAAGTCGTCCTGCGGGTTGTCGCGGCGAGCCTGGATGTACGGCAAGAGCAGATTGTTGATGTCTGTGGAAACCCGTAAGCCCTTTTGCTTGAGCTCTTCCGTCCGGAAGGCGCCACCGATGACGTCGACCAGCTCTTCGTGAAGTTCGAGCGTGCGTTTGACGAGATCGTCGTCCCGCCACGGCATGCCAAGCAGGGCGAGAACGACGCGCGAGGGAATCTCGTCGCCAAATTCCGAGCAGAGCTCTGCCTTCCCGGCGCCCCTGGACTCGATGCGATCCAGAAGCATGGAGACGATGGGCTCGATCTGGTTCTTCGTGTAAGCGGCGATGTTGCTGGGGGTGAAGAGGCTAAGCAGGAAGCGCCGCATCTTCGCATGCTCCTCCCCGCCAAGCACGGTGATGTTGCGCCCGCCGCCCTTGATGTCGATCACCACCTGGGGGGCGTCCTGATAGGCGTTCCTGAAGCGCGCCTCATCCATCTCGACGGCAAGACAGTCCGCGAAATCAAAGAGAACCCAGGCTTGCATCTCCTCGTCCCAAGCGACAGGCGCTTTGGCACGCTGTTTCTCGTAGATATCCCACGGCAGGACATCCTTGAGGGCATTGACCGAAAATGGGCAACGACCGCTCACCGCTATGCTTTGGCTGCCCAATCGTTCCTCCTCATTCATGCCGGATTCCGTCGCCCAGCAGGGCTCGAGGCGCCCATCGTTCTTACACAACGCTACCTATCAAACGGATGGTATGTCAAGCATGGGGACCGATTTCCGACGAGGCCGGTGATATGGTGAAGAGTTGATCCGGCTCGCTGTCCGGTATGGTGCTACGAGGCCAGGCGTCGATGAAGAGTTGCAAGCCCAAGCCGCAGAACGGCGGCGACGGGAATCCGCCGCCGAACTCGCCGGCGTCCGGCGGCGGGCGCAACGCGGAGGTCGACGTCAAGGGCCGGAAGCGCTCGAACGAAACCCATCAAAGCACGACCGATCCGCAGGCCCGGCTGTACCTCGTGGGCCGGGGCATGGAAGCCAAGCTCTGCTTCATTCGCTACGCCCTGATGGAGAATCGCAACGGTCTGATCGTCGATGCGCGGCTGACCTTGGCCGACGGCCAGGGCGAGCGCTACGCCGCCCTGTCGATGATCGAGCCGCTGGGCCGACCGGACGTGCGTGATCGGCCTGGGCGTCGACAAGGCCTACGTCGCCGAGGATTTCGTCAACAAGCTGAAGTCGCTGAACGTGCGGCCGCACGTGGCCCAGAACGACAACGGCCGGCGCTCGGCGATCGACCGGCGAACCACCCGCCACGCCGGATACGTGATTCATCGCCCGTCGCTGGCCGACTTCTTCAACAGCCTGCTAGGCCGATTGATGACGCGGGAAATCAGTTGCACTGGCAGTGACCGTTTTTTATATAACAAACATACGTTTGGTTGATAAAAAAGGAGAGGATGCGCGATGGAGGCCGATGGGCTGCTATCATGGGCGGAGCAAGTCACCGGCGGCCGGGTTCTGAATTCGACGCGGCTGGACATCGGCAACGCACGGATCACCTCGATTCTCTCCATGGCCTTTGGCGAGTCCACCCGCCAGTTCATCCTTCGCCATGAGGCGGGCAACGGTCCGCTCGCTGGAACGACATTTTCCCTGGCGCGTGAAGCCGCCGTCTGTCGCGCGCTCGCGGGCCGCGGCCTGCCGGTCCCAGAGGTGATCGCAGACGATCTTGGTCGATCGGCGATGCTCACTGAGAAGATGAGCGGCGAGCACGACACCGGGAGCCGGCACATCGGCACCTATCTCACATGGCTGCGAAAATTGCACGACATCGACATTGCGACGCTCGATCTTCCCGACTTCGCGAGAACGATACCGGCGGAGATCGAAATTTGGGAACGGGCCTACCGCAGTCATGTCCAAGCCCCTTCTCCGGTCGCAGATCTCGCCTTCGAAAGGCTTCGAACTAGTTCATTGCCGGAGCCCGCCCGCCTCGTCCTGTGCCACGGGGATGCCGGATTTGGAAATTACCTCGTGCAGGACGACCAAGTCTCAGCGCTTCTCGACTGGGAGATGGCCCACTTCGGCGATCCGCTCGACGACCTGGTCTGGATCGCGATCCGCGCCGTGCAGTTCAACGTCCCGTTACCCGACTTCGGATCACTCATTGCCGAAAATTACGGCGCCGATGTGGATCTCGAGCCTGCCCTCGTCGCCTTCTGGAAAGCGTTTGGCTTACTCCGGATGCTGATCATCTGCCTTCTCGCCGTCTCGCGCGCGAGAAGCGGGAAGGAAAGATTGCTCCAGCTCACAATGTTGCCCGGGCTGGAATTCCAGGTACTGGACTCACTGGCGGAGATGGAGGGAAGCAGCGTCCTGCCGTTGCTCGACGCAGCGGAGCTCAGTGTGACTGCCTTCCCGGGTCACCTGCTTGGTGAAGCCGCCTTGGATCTCGGCGAAATCATTATCCCCGGGCTGGAAGGCGGCCCCCACATAACGAACTGGGCGAAGCGGATACGAAATCTTTTACGCGATCTCGACCGCGCCTCGCGAACAGGGAACCCAGACGCGAGCGAAGTATCGCTTCCCGCTCTTGCGTCATCGCGAGCGGCACAGCTCCGGTGGCTGCCATCCTGCGCCGAACTGGCGCGCCGCCCCTTCCCTAACTTCCATCGTTCCGAGGTTCGCGATGGCGAGTGAGTCCTGTCGCTTTCAATCGTTGCGCGAGGCGTGGAATCAGCGGGTAAGCGCCACCCCGCACTCGGTCTTTCTCTGGAGCGAGGAGGGATGCTGGACGTTTGGCGAAGCGGACCGGAAGGTCCAGGACTGCGCCATCAACTTGCGTGCCTTGGGTGTGCGCCGCGGAAATATCGTCGCGCTGGTTTGCGAAAACCGGCCAGAGCTCGTGTTCGTGCATCTCGGCCTGCAGATGTTGGGCGCCGTTACGATGCCTGTCATGGCCTCGGCCACGGCCGAGGAGATGAGCTTTCAGCTGCGCCACTCCGGCGCCGGTCTCGTCATAACGACGGACGCCGTCCGCGGAACCGTCGAATCGGCTGTCGCGACTGCGGGTTCGCGCACTCTCGTTTCGCTCGCGGGCGTGATCGAGGCGGCGGCGTTCGGCACGCCCGATAACTCGCTCGAGCTTCCGGGGCATGACGATCTCGCGCCATCTGCATTGCTCTACACCTCGGGGAGTTCCGGGCGTCCGAAAGGGGTTTTGCTGCCGTCCGGTGCGCCCTTGAGCGTCGCCTTGGGTCTCGTCGATCGCATCGGCGTCGACGAGCATGATCGCCTGTTCCTGCCGACGCCGCTCGCGCACGCTGTCGGCTTGGTCACTGTTCTCGGCACGGCCATCAGGTGTGGTTGCAGCATCGCGATCGTCGATCGGTTCAGCCCCTCGCGTTTCTGGGATCAGGTCACGAGGAGCGGCGGCACGGTGACCTGCCTGTTCCCGGCTCATCTCAACTTTTTGCTAGCGACCCCGGGCCCCGCTGCGCCACACAAGTTGCGCGCGATATTTACCCACGCGTTCAACCAGGCCTTCATCGACCGCTTCGATCTTCCCTTGCACATGTGCTGGGGCATGACGGAGACGGGAGCACTCATGACGATGAGCGGCCCGATGAGGTCGCCCCGTGAGGCCGGCTATATCGGCGAACCGATGCCGAATACTTCCGTTGCCTGCTTCGGGCTGGACGGGTCGCAACTCCCGGCGGGCGAAGAGGGCGAGTTGCGCCTCGCGCATCGCCACGTCATGCTCGAATATTTCAACGATCCCGAGGCCACCGCCGCTACCAAGATCAGAGGCTGGATAAGCTCCGGCGACCTGGGTTGCGTCGACGAAGCCGGCAGCGCCTATTTCCTCGGCCGCAAGAAGAATATCATCAAGCGATCGGGCGAGAATATCAGCGCCGAGGAGGTGGAAAATACTCTCCTGGAGATCGATGAGATACTGGAATGCGTCGTTTTTGGAATACCGGATGCGATCCGCACCGAAGAAGTCGTCGCCGTCCTTCATCTTCACGATACCCACGTCGCCGATCCATCCGAAATCATGAATCTGCTTTCGGCTCGTCTTTCGAAGCACAAACTGCCCCGTTACGTGCGCCTCGATGTCGATCCATTACCCAAGCTTGAGAACGGCAAATTCGACCGCAAGAAAATCATTTCTGGCTTCGAGGTCCTCTTAGCATGGGATCGCGAGCAGCCGGCGCACCCTCCTCTTCCCTCTTCTACGGAAAAATAAGCATGTCCATTCTGACCAACGCGGATGATCTGACACACCCGCCAGCGAACGATGACCCCTACTGGACCGAGACGGTCTGGTTCGGGGCCAACGTCCCAGAGCGTCGGCTGGGCGTCAATTTCTTCATGCTGCTGCGCACCAATCTCGGGATCATGGTTCCATCGCTTTTCGTATGGGGGCCCGATGGCGAGGAAATCTGGTCGATGCCCTATCAGCGCACGCTGTGGCACGCGCTGATGCCGAAGGACCACGATGCGACGAACTTCAAGCTTCCATCGGGCTTCGAGGTCGAGCGGATCAACTGGCTTGACGAGTATCGCGTGCGTTTCGAGGACGGCGACAGGATCAAACTGAATCTGCACTTCAAGAGCCTCAGCCCGGCGGTGCCTTACGGCGTAAAGAACGGCTACGGTCATCTTGATCAATATGGTCACGTCACCGGAGAGATCGTCCTCGACGGCGAACACATTTCGGTGGACTGCCTGGACATGCGCGATCGCACCTGGGCGCCCCGCCGGGAAACCAGCCAGACGGCGCGGATCGGCTATACCTATGGCGCCTCCTCCCCGACCTCGGGTTTTCAAATCGCTACGAAATGGTACGACGACGAACCGAACGACCGGGTCATGTTGGGCTATCTGCTCACGCCGAACGGCAATGTCGTCATCCGCAACGGCGCGCGGTTTGTCGACCGCGACGATGAGGGGCGTCCCGTCGGTGTCCGGGTCGAACTCGCGACAGATGACGGCGAGACCCATGTCGCGCGAGGCAAGGTGGTCAGCCGCTTTGCGATGCCCACCACACCCTATTTCGTCTGGATGAGTCTGGTCGAATGGGAATTCCCCGATGGGTCACGTGGCTGGGGCCAGGATCAGGACACCTGGGCGCCCGCGAAATTTCGCGAGGTCCGGCGCGCGATCCGGGCCGAAAAAACTCTTCGTGGGCGAATGAAGGCCTGATCAGTCCTTAGGAACCGGAGCGCCCATGCGCAGGATTGACCTTGCTACCAGATCTTAGCCAACGGCTTCACGGTGCGACTTCGGGCCTTCGAACTGGTAGGCCCGGCCGCATCAAGATACCGCAATCACCTCCAGCGCATGGCCCGCATGTCCGTTTCGGCCATCATGGGGTCGCATCCCCGGGGAGTGAGAGGCTATTCGATAGCCTCGCGGTTGATGTCGACGGCAACATCTGCATCGGGACTCCGATCGAGGGCGGCATCACGGTCGTGAGCCCGGATGGAGACGTCGCGCTTGCGCCGGCTCCCGATCACGCGGTGACCAATATCTGTTTCGGCGGCGATGATCTCCAGACCGCCTTCATCACGTTGGCAGGGACCGGACGTCTCGCCGCGGCGCGCTGGTTCACCAACGGATCGGCGTCGCCACACCAGAGCAATCTCGCGCGCGGGTAGGCCGATTTCAGGGGTCAAATCGTACACGCGTTACCCACCAACCGACCGTTATATTGCAGACCAGCCTCCGCCTTGTTATCAAACAAACGATTGGCGGTCCAACCGGCGAAGTGAGAGGATGAACAATGGAGAAGGGCGAGGCCGGGACGACCGCAAGGATTGGCTTCCTTGCACTCGAAGCCGAAGGCCAGATCGGAACGCTGAAGCTCGACCGCGGCGGCAAGCTGAATGCGATGACGGCCGAGTTCTGGAAATCGCTGCGTGACGCGATCGACTGGTTCGAAAATGAGACATCGGTCAGTGTGGTCGTCATCACAAGTGGCGATCCGAAGGCCTTCAGCGCCGGAGGCGACGTCGGGGATTTCCTCAAGTTGCAGACCCGCGATGAAATGGAGTCCTACCAGCGGGACGCGATGGCGGCCTTCTCCCGCGTAGAGCAGTGCGAACTCATCATGATCGCTGCCGTGAACGGTATCGCTTTTGGCGGAGGCTGTGAGCTCGCGCTGGCTTGTGATTTCGTCATCGCATCAGAGGACGCGACGTTTGCGATGCCGGAAGCGGCGCTGGGCCTGGTGCCGGGCTTCGGCGCCATCCGGGCGCCGGAACTGATCGGCCGTCAGATGACCAAGCTCATGATCACCACAGCTGATCCGATCGACGCTGCCCGCGCCTATGAGATCGGCCTCGTGCAACGCCGGGCGCCGGCTGATCACCTCCTGGACGAGGCCTTCGCCCTCGCGAACCGGATCGCAACGCGATCACCCAATGCACTTCGCGTCTGCAAACGCATGGTCAACCGGTCCATCGACGCCGCCGACCTCGAATATTCCGTCAAAGAGATCACCCGGTTGCAGGCATCCGAAGACCGGGCGATCGGCGTGGCGGCCTTTCTCGCCCGTGAAGGCCCGGTCTTCACGGGACGGTGAATACATCCGACAAGAAGAGAAGATTGCAGCATGTCGACCACGATGGATGAAAAGATCGCGGAGCTTCGCAGGAGACAGGAGCGCGCGCGTGAGATGGGGGGCGAGGAAGGCCTCCGGCGGCATCACGCGTCCGGTCGTCTCTCCGTACGCGAGCGCGTTGAGCTTCTGATCGATGAAGGAAGCTGGTTCGAGATCAACGCCCTCGCGCTCCCCGAAATTCGAAGCGAGCGGCACGTTCCCGGCGACGCATGCGTGACGGGGTTCGCAACGCTGGACGGGCGCCGGATCGGCGTTGTCGGGATCGACTCCTCGCTGCTCGCGGGCACGACTGCACCGACCGGTATGCGCAAGCAGGGACGTCTCATCGAGCTCGCGCAGAAGAACGGCTTCCCGATCGTCCTGCTGTGCGACGCCGACGGCGGCCGGATTCCGGACGTCATGGGATGGCGCTTCTCTCACCTCCCGCTCGATTTCAAGACATTCCTGAAGCGGACAGATGGCGGCCCACTGGTGCCCCGCGCATCGGCGGTTCTGGGACCGTCGTACGGGGATTCTGCCCTGCATGCGTCGACCGCCAATTTCGTCGTGATGGCGAATTTCGCATCGCTGGCGCTGGTTGGCCCGTCGGTGATCGAGATGGCGACCGGCGAGAAGCTCACCGACCATGAGCTCGGCGGCCCGGACAAGGCGACGGCGATCGGCAACGCCCACATGGTCGTCGAAACCGAAGCAGACGCGATGGACGCGATCGCCGCCTTCCTGTCATACCTTCCGGCCAATAGCGCCCTTCCCGCCCCGGTGGCGCCGGCCAGGCCGCCCCTGACCGACCCCGCAGAGCTCGAAACCATCGTGCCTCTGGGCGCGAAGTCGGGATACGACATGACCCGCGTCATTGAGGCGATCGCCGATGCCGGGTCAATCTTCCCTTGGGCTGAGCATTGGGGCTCGTCGCTGATCACCTGCTTGGCCAGGCTGGGCGGCGACCCGGTCGGGATCATCGCAAACCAGCCCATTATCAAGGCCGGGGCTCTCGACGCTGACGCTCTGGTCAAGGAGCATGACTTCGTCGACATGTGCGACACGTTCAACATTCCGTTGATCTTCCTCCACGATGTGCCTGGGCTCATGGTCGGCGCGGAAGCCGAACGGAAGGGCACGCTGAAAGCCTATGAAAAGCTCGCGCTGCGCATATCGACCGCCGAGGTTCCCAAGCTCGGCGTCGTGATCCGGAAGGCCTATGGCGGCGGGCATTTCGCGATGGGCGGCCGGCCGACCCATCCGGATTTCCTCTTCGCCTGGCCATCCGCGGAAATGGGGTTCATGGCGCCGGAGACGGGTATCCGCACGGTCCACCGGCGCAAGCTCGAGACGGCGCTCAGGGAGAAGGGTCAAGAGGCGCACGACGTGCTTCTCGATGAACTGTACGAAGAATGGAACGAGATTTCCGAGCCCTGGGAGGCCGCCGCCCACATCGCGCTCGATGATATCATCGAACCGGGACGGACGCGCGAGGTGCTGCTGTCCGCGCTCTCCTTCGCGTGGGGTGAGCGGGAGAGAGTAACGCCATGATTCCGGAAGAAACGCTGTTCCGGGGCAAGGCCTTCCTGGGGCTCATGAAGCGCTATGTTGTCAACTATACAAATGCGCATGACCAGTCGCAGACCGTCTCGATCATGGAAGACGACTATCTGCTTCGCATGGGCGACCATCTTGTTCGCGGTCGCGACGCCGACTATGCGATCGCCACGCGCAAGCAGCTTGATCAATTCCCCGGGCTTGGCCTGACCGTCCACGAAATCTGGACGTCCGGCGAGCGCCTTGCGATGCGTTTCTCCGAGCACGGAGCCTCACTGCGCCACGGCGGAAACCGAGCGTCATGGGGCGGTATTGGTCTCTACAGTTGGAACGGCGCCAAGCTCACCGCGAACAACGTCGAACAGGACTATCTGTCCCGTGCCCGGCAGTTGAAGTCGGGGCAGCCGCTTTCCGTCGAATCCCCGGCAATCGCGCCATGGGACACCGAACCCGAGCCAGCGGATCCGCGCGCGGTCGCAATCGTTGACCAATGGCTCAAGAACGGCGGCATCGATCGAACACGGGACGTGCAGCATGACGATCAATGGGCGGGCGTGGCGTCATCCCCGCTACTCGATCAGCGCGAGATCATCGTAAACGATATTTTTTCGTGCGGCCCCGCCGTTGCTTTCCACGCAACTCAGGTCGGCCGGGTTATTGGCGACGCCGGACCGGCTGAAGCGCTCACGCCCGACGTCGAGGGGCGGCTGCACATGGCGGGAATAGTCCATGTCGATCAGGATCGCGTGGCCAGAGGGCGGATCATCCGCAATCGCCTCGATCTAGAACGGACATTAGCTCGATCATGAACGCCCAACCAGATCCCGTTCCGGACTGAGCGGCGGCATGCCTTGCAACGCCAGCCGACCTTTCGATCACGCGCCGAAAGCGCGGCGCCACCATGGCCGAGAGCCTTGACTATGATTCAATCCGTCCTTGTCGCCAATCGCGGAGAAGTTGCCGTCCGGATCATCCGGGCGTGCCGAACGCTTGGCATAAAACCGATCGCGATCTTCAGCGAAGCCGACGCCGGAGCGCTGTGGACCCGGCTGGCGGATGAGGCGCACTGCATAGGTCCCGCAAGCGCGCGCGAATCATACCTGAATATCGCCAGGATTGTGGATGTCGCCAAAGCGTGCGGCGTGCAGGCCGTGCATCCTGGATATGGTCTGCTTTCGGAGTCAGCGGAGTTCGCGCGGGCCGTCGAGGAGGCCGGCCTTCGCTTCGTCGGTCCCTCGCCAGACACGATTGCGCTAATGGGCGACAAGGTGACCGCTCGTGCGGCCGCACGGCAAAGCGGTTTGACGGTCCTTGCCGGTTCCGACGGGCCGGTCGCAGGGCGTGACGAAGCGTTGGCGCTGGCCGAAACGATCGGGTACCCGATCGCGGTCAAGGCTAGCTTCGGCGGTGGCGGTCGCGGCCTGCGCGTGGTGCGGGAAAAGGACGAACTGGCGGAAGCTCTGGAACAGGCCGGCCGGGAGTCCTTGGCGGCGTTCGGGCGGTCGGAAGTATTCCTTGAGCGGTTCCTCGAGCGTCCTCGCCACGTCGAGATTCAGGTCCTAGCCGACGTGCATGGCAATGTCGTTCATCTCGGCGACCGCGATTGCTCGGTTCAGCGTCGCTATCAGAAGCTACTAGAGGAGGCCCCCGCCCCCGGTCTTCCGCTGGGAATGGCGGATCGGATCCGGGAAGCGGCGGTAAAGCTGTGCCGGGACGTATCCTACGTGGGAGCGGGGACGGTCGAATTTCTCGCCGACGTACGCTCGGGAGATTTCTTCTTCCTCGAAATGAACACGCGCCTGCAGGTTGAGCATGGCGTTACAGAGCTGGTGACTGGCGTCGACATAGTCGAGGAGCAACTTCGCATCGCGAACGGAGAGCAAATCTCCTTCACTCAGAACGATGTGGAAATTCGGGGACACGCGATCCAAGCGCGTATAACGGCCGAGGACCCTTGGGATGACTTCCGGCCGACGCCAGGTCTGGTGACCTGCTTGACGCTTCCGCTGGGACCATGGCTGCGACTCGATTTTGGCATCGAATCCGGCGATCCGGTCGTGCCGCACTACGACTCGATGTTTGGAAAGATCCAGGCGTGGGCGGATACCCGGGACAGGGCCTGCCGTCGTCTTGATCTGGCGCTTGCCGCCTTTTCCGCCGAAGGCGTGCCGACCTCGGCACCCTATTTGCGTTCAATCCTGACCTCTCCCACGTTTTTGGAGATTTCGCATCACACCGGGTCGGTCGCGAGCGAGTGGCAACCGGACCCATCATTGCGGCCCGAAGTTGCGACATCATCCCAGGATGTCGCCGCACTGGCAGCAAAGCCGCGCGTCGTGGAACGGGTCGTCAGTGTCCCATGGGGTGGACGATTCGTGGACGTCTCCATTTTCGCTCAGGCGTCGGTGGAGGATGGTGGCGTTCAGGGCGCCGTGCGCGACCGGGGCCGGAGCGGCCGCAGCGGCGCCACCAAGGCGCAAGCGGGCAACCAGGTCGTCTCTCCCATGGACGCGGTCGTAATTGCGATCTCTTGCAATCCGGGCGACATCGCCCATCGGGGAAAGCCCCTCCTCCACCTCGAAGCCATGAAGATGGAAGTCGTGGTTCCCGCAGCATTCGATTGCCGCGTCGAGACCGTCGAAGTCAAAGTGGGCGCGATGGTCAAGAGCGGTGAGGTGCTGATCAACGTCACGCCATATGAAGGCGCAGACGAATGAGCGGTCCGCTTTCCGGCCTCCGCGTGATCGAGTTCGCCGGGATCGGCCCGCTGCCATTTGCAGCTATGATGCTGGCGGACCTTGGTGCGGATGTTCTGTGCATCGAGCGAAAATCGGGCGGCGACTGGCCTCCTTTGCCGATCGTCTCACGCGGACGCCCCTCGCTGAAGCTTGACCTGAAGGACCCCGAGGCGATCCGCACGTGCAGGGAGGTGATCGCCGTAGCGGACGTCCTGATCGAGGGCTACCGGCCAGGCGTGATGGAGCGGTTGGGACTGGGCCCGCATGAAGCGATGGGCCTAAATCCGCGGCTCGTGTACGGCCGCATCACAGGCTGGGGGCAGACCGGCCCCCTCGCGCAGGTGGCCGGGCATGACATCAATTACCTTGCGCTGTCAGGCGCGCTCGCCCCGCTGGCGGCGATGGACGCGGCCCCCTCGCCGCCTCTCAACATGCTCGGAGACTATGCCGGCGGTTCGCTTTTTCTCCTCGTCGGAATTCTAGCGGCGCTCGAGGATCGCAGGCGCAGCGGCATTGGCCAGGTCATCGACGCGGCGATCGTCGACGGCGCGGCGATACTGATGGGGCCGCTTCTCGGGATGGCGGAGGCGGGCCTCCTGTCACTCGATCCCCAGGGCAATATGCTCGGCGGGCGCTATGCCCCGTTCTATCGCACTTACCGTTGTGCGGATGGAAAATATGTCGCCGTCGGCGCCCTGGAGCCGCGCTTTCGCGATGCGCTTTTCCTTGCGATAGGCTTCGATGCGAGCGAGTTCGGCGATCTCGACGATCCAGGCGCATGGCCAAACGCATCTCTCAGGCTCGAGGAGATTTTCGCCTCCAAGAGCCGTGATGAATGGGCAGCGGCGTATCAGGGCGAGGACATGTGCCTTACCCCCGTCCTCTCGCCGCAGGAGGCGGCTTCACACCCGCACCTCGTCGCAAGGGGAAGCTATCGGGTCTCAGCTGGTCGTATAGCGCCGGCGTCCGCCCCCCGTTTCTCAGGCGTGGAGCAAAGCGAGTCCTCACTCAAAGAGGAGTCCGCGCAGGATAGGCTGCACCGCTGGGGTGTGGGGGAACGCCCCGCATGATGATTTTGAAATTTCGCAAGCATGAGCAGCTGACATGTTCGACCTGACGGGTAAGACCGCCCTTGTAACGGGGGGAGCGAGTGGCCTCGGACGCATGATTTCCGAAGGCTTCCTACGCGCCGGCGCCCGCGTCCTCATCACTTCCAGGCGCGAGGCGCGCGAAGCCGCGGAGGTAATGGCGCCCCTCGGCGATTGCATTGGGATCGCGAGCTCGTTGGCCGATGGACCTGCCTTCGACGATCTGCAGAAAGAGATCGAGCGAATAACGGACGAGCTCCACATAGTCGTCAACAATGCCGGGAGGACCTGGGGGGCGCCGATCGACAAATTCCCGGACGATGCGTGGCCAAAGGTCATGAGCACCAACGTCCAGGCTCCCTTTTCAGTCATCCAAAGGACCCTGCCGCTTCTGGAAAGCGCGGCAACGCGTTCCGATCCGGCCCGGGTGATCAACATCGGTTCGGCGGCCGGCATCAAGGTCCAAAGACTGAACGCCTTTAGCTACGGCGCAAGCAAGGCTGCGCTACATCACCTCTCGCGGGAACTTGCCGCGGAACTCGCTTCGCGAGCGATCACGGTCAACACCGTTGTTCCCGGATACTTCCCAACAAAAATGACCTCTCACATCCGCGCCGACGACGAAGGCATGTCCGCGCTTGTCCAGCAGATCCCGCTAGGACGACTGGGCGCGGCGAGTGACATCGCCGGCGCCTGCCTATTCCTATCCTCGGAATTTGCCTCGTACATCACCGGTTCGGAGATCAGGGTAGATGGTGGCCTGACCGGTTGCACCTGACTTCCCTGGCTCGCCGTTTCTTCGCGCCCGGTAACGGCCCACGGGTAGGCTGTCACGCCGATCGCCGCGAATTTACGTCGACGCCAATCCACTGCACGAAACCTTGGCACATCCAGGCTCGACTTACGCCCATCCCCCCGCGCTTGAGACGGCACACATGACCATCGTCGCGCGCAAGCGAATGTTTCGTATCGGCTCGCCTTGAATTCTCGCGCCGCCGGCTTGCCCTGATTGAGCGTCAACCGATGGGATATCGCGGCGCTATCAGATTGATGTGGTGTGGGTTTGTGGGGAGCTGAGGGCCTCACACCGAACACGATGCCGCTACCATCAATGGCCTCAGCGAGTATCCTTGACAACCGATTGGTAGGTGTGGTTCCCATGCGTTCATGGCTTGGTTGGGCTGATCGGAACGGAGTCCGGATCCGCAGCCCCGGCGAACGTTGAGAAATTGGCTTGGTCGGGCGCAATGGTCTAAGGGCGCAATGGTCTAAGGGACTGACAAGCCGGGAGATCCTGCGAGCGGTGGGCTGGTGTTCGTGTCTAAGACGAAATCCGACCAAGTTGGAACAGATCGAAATCCAAATGCCTCGCTTCTTCTTTCATATCCAATGTGGGGCGATGTACCCAGACAACCAGGGAACTCAACTTCCCGATGACCGAGGCGCGTGCAATGTTGCACTCGAAATCGTGTCGCAACTCGTGCGAGACGCCGTCAGTGATCTTTGGTGCGGCGACATTATTCAAATCTTTGCCGAGGATGAGCGCCGCACCTCAGTTTTCACGGTCAAGGTGAGCCTTGACCGTGAAAACTGAGGTGCAATCCGACGCGTCGAGAGGATCTCGCCGATTCATTCAAATGGAGTCCCGCTCTAGCAGACGTCCGCGCGAGATCCTTCTTCAGGCGGGTGTGAAGTTCTGATCAATGCAACACTTAGCGCATGGCCGGATCCCCGTACAATATTAAGTCAAACGAGGAATGGCATGAAAGTCATGCGGGATCTGGTCGGAGCGGAGTTTCCGCTGTTCGCATTCAGCCATTGCCGGGATGTCGTAGCCGCAGTCAGCCGGGCCGGCGGCTTCGGCGTGCTCGGAGGAAGCAGTTTTACGCCAGAAAGCCTTGAGCATGAGTTGAGCTGGATCGACGACCACGTCGATGGCAAACCATATGGGATCGATATTCTCATCCCTGAGCACCAGCCGGTCGAGCAGGATGCAACGCTGGACGAGCTACTCGCGCACATTCCAGAACGACATCTCGACTTTACCGTCAACCTCCTGCGGAAAGCCGGAATTGCCGTGACCCGTGATGAGGTGGTCACCCGCGATCTTCCGACCACGATGCCGGAGGTTGGAGAAGCGCTGATGGATGTGGCGTTTCGCCATCCAGTACGTCTCATCGCCAACGCGCTCGGGATAGCTCCACCGTCGATGATCGAACGGGCACGGCTTCACGGCGTTCCAGTCGCAGCGCTTGTCGGCGCCAAAGAACATGCCATTCGGCAGATCAATGCAGGTATCGATGTCCTTGTCGCTCAGGGCGGAGAGGCGGGCGGACATTGTGGCGAAGTCTCGACGCTTGTGCTCGTTCCTGAAGTGATCAAGGCCATCGCCCCGATCCGTCCTGTTCCTGTACTCGCCGCAGGTGGCATCATGACAGGCAGCCAGATGGCGGCTTGCATGACCATGGGCGCCGCCGGGGTGTGGACGGGCTCAGTGTGGCTGGCGTCGACCGATGCTGAAACGCCTCAGGCGTTCAGAGAAAAGATGGTCGCCGCATCCTCTCGGGATACTATCCGGTCGACCTCCCGCACGGGAAAACCGAGCCGACAGTTACGATCAGCTTGGCATCGCGCATGGCATGGGGCGGACGCGCCCGCCAGCCTTCCGATGCCGATGATGGCGATGATAAGCGTACCTGCGTTTCGCCTCATCGATAAGGCGGCGGAAGCAGGCAATCCGCAGGCGCTTGATCTGATGAGCTATTGGGTCGGCCAGGGCGTAGGACTGGTTGACTCGATCCGTTCGGCAGCCAGTATCGTGCAGGATTTCAAGCTGGAGTTCGCGGACGCTGTGGGCAACCTTATGTCTGGCCTTGAGTGATACGAAGCAGGCCAGCGCGGGCAGTCATGCAGGCCTGTTCTATGTGAAACGCCCGACCCTGCCTTCCACGAGGACCAGGACTTCGCTCTCAGCTGAAGGGGTTTCGCTCATGGCCGGAACAGCTCCCGGGCGATGATCACCCGCATGATCTCGTTAGTGCCTTCGAGGATCTGGTGGACGCGCAGGTCGCGCACGATCCGCTCCAGCGGATAGTCGCGCAGATAGCCGTAGCCGCCGTGCAGCTGCAGCGCCTGGTTGGCGACCTCGAAGCCCACGTCGGTGGCGAACCGCTTGGCCATGGCGCAGTGCTTGGTGGCCTCGGGCAGCTTGTGGTCCAACGAGAAGGCGGCGCGGCGCACCATCAGCTGGGCCGCGTCCAGCTCGGTGGCCATGTCGGCGATCCGCCACTGCAGCCCCTGCATCTCCTTCAGCGGCTGGCCGAACTGCTTGCGGCTCTCGAGATAGGCCTTGGCGGTGTCGAGCGCGAGGCGGGCGCCGCCCAGCGAGCAGGAGGCGATGTTGATGCGCCCGCCGTCGAGGCCCGCCATGGCGAAGCGGAAGCCGTCGCCCTCGGCGCCGATGCGGTTCGCCTCGGGAATCCGGCACGCGTCGAAGTTCACCTGGGCGGTGGGCTGGGCGTTCCAGCCCAGCTTCTTCTCCTGGCCGCCGAAGGACAGGCCGGGCGTCCCGTTCTCCACCACGAAGGCGGAGACGCCCTTCGGGCCGGGGCCGCCGGTGCGGGCCATCACGACGTAGAGATCCGAGACCCCGCCGCCGGAGATGAAAGCCTTGGAGCCGTCCAGCACATAGGCGTCGCCGTCCTTTACAGCCCGCGTCGAGAGCGAGGCCGCGTCGGACCCGGCGCCGGGCTCGGTCAGGCAGTAGCTGGCGATCTTCTCCATGCTGGTCAGCGACGGCAGGACGCGCTGGCGCAACGCGTCAGAGCCGAACCGGTCGATCATCCAGGCGGCCATGTTGTGGATCGACAAGAAGGCCGCCGTCGCCACGTCGCCGTAGGACAGCGCCTCGAAGACGATCGAGGCCTCCATGCGGCCGAGGCCCGAGCCGCCCACATCCTCGGCGACGTAGATGCCGGCGAGGCCGAGGGCTGCGGCGGCGCGCAGGGCCTCGACCGGGAAGACCTTCTCCTCGTCCCAGCGCGCGGAGTGCGGCGCGAGTTCGGCGGCGGCGAACGCACGCGCCATGTCCTGGATCGCCCGCTGGTCGTCGGTCAGGTCGAAATCCATGCGACCTCCTGGGCTGCGACCGTGACGGCGCACGCCGAAAAAAAGGCGGCCGGCGAACGCTCATCGCTCGCCGGCCAGTGGGCGGCACGGGAAGGCGCCTGCCGCCAAACGGTGGACTGTGTGGTCACGGGCCTGGGTGTAGAAGCCCGAGCTGCTGGCTCCTCGACGCAACGCACTCCCGAGGCCCGGCCGAAGCGGTGACGCCCGGACATGGAGGTCGCCAGAGGACGGAGTGTCGGTCAGGCCTCAAGGCGCATGTTCCTAGCCAAGACAATATCGCCGGCGTGAATGGGGCGGTTCAGCGAAGAGGGGCGCGGCACGTCGGTGACCGCAACGTAGTCCCCGGCAGGCGTTTGCCGGACCAGGTAATAGGAGGCCGGGGACGCGCTCTGATGACTCCAGATGGCCTTCTTCACCCGGTCCGGCGCCAAACCGTACGCCGCCTCGAGCCGAGCCGCGCGTTGCAGGAAGGCGCGAAGCGAGACGGGAGACCAGACCTCGCCAATACATACGAGCGCCAAACTCAGAATTGAATTCGCCCGCCCGGTCCTCGGCCGCCCGTTCCAGATGAGATACTGATCCAGCGGGGTTCGGCCGATCGCCTCGAGAAGCTCGAGATCCGACACCAAAACCAATGATGTAGCCTCCGTCGAGGCGACCCCATTCAACACAGCGCAATCCTCGCCTAGCTGAAACAGCCGAGCGCCAACGCCTTCTCCCATGGTGACAAGAGGGTGCGGCGCAAACTTCTAGCGGCGCGATCGCGTGCCACGACACGGATCGCGCCCCGATTTTTCGACGAATCCAAGAACCACATTGCCTCCCGACAGCTGGTTATGCGCCTCAGCGGCCGCCGGACAGCCGAGCTGGACGCAATCGTCCAAGTGGGAGGAACACAAGGCTCCTCCCACCAAAAAGCCTCGTGGCTCGCAGGGGTCAGAAGCGGTAGCCCACTGTCACGCCGTAGGTTGCTGGACGGCCCGCAAAGCGCGCGACGGAGTCCAGCCCGAGGAAGTCGTTTGTCCAATAATAGGTGTTGAACACGTTCCTTCCCCAGACGCTGATCCTGTAACGACCATCCTGCGTTTCAACCCCAGCTCGAAGATCTACGATCGAATAAGGATCGATGACCAAGAGCGGCGGCGCGCCGACACCCGCATTCGTCCGGCTGTTGTAGGTGACGTCTGCGCCGACGAAGCCGTTCAGGTTATCACCAACCGGGAAATCATACTGGGCATCCGTAACGATCTGCCACTCAGGAGAATAGGGGAAAGGCGTTCCCGCGTAATCGCCAAGGACACCGATACTGTTGATGCCGACGAACTTCTGTACCTTAGAGTTTACGTAAGTGATCCCCGGGCTGATCGTAAGCCCCTTGAACGGCCGTATCGTAGCGCCGACCTCGGCGCCCCAAACGCGGGATTTCGGTATGGTGACCAAGCTCTCCAGCTGTCCGAAAAGCGGATCGATGATCTTGCCGCGAAGCTGCTTGTCCGAATAGTCATAATAGAACAACGCACCGGTGAGCTGGACGGCACGATTGAGCATATGGGTCTTGAACCCGGTCTCATAAGCGAGCACCGACTCCTGCGGGACCGGAGTGTATTGCTGCGTCAGAGCGGCGGCCGTGACCGGAACGGTGCCAGCTTTATACCCTTTGCTGATGTTCGCATAGAGCAGTGTGGCCGGCGAAACCTTCCAGTTCAGCTCGGCCCTCCAAGAAAAATTGTCCTGTTTAAGTTCCTTATGAATCACGCCGGCAGGCGTATAGCCATTCTGGTTGTCCAACACATAGCAATCACCCGGTTGGAACGGCGTGGTTGGAACAGTCGCCGGGAAGGGTTGGCCGTGAATTAGGGCGTAAAATACGTTTAGCGTCCCTGCCGCTGAGCCATCCGTATCGTAAGCGCATCCGCTGTACCGCACACTATTGTTATTGTAGCGGCCTGACACCGCCACTTCCAGGTTGGGCGTCAGCTCATAGTTGAGACCACCGAAAAAGGCGTAGTCCTTGATCTTATAATCGCCGTACGCTGCACTCTGCAGCGCTTGAGTCAGGGGTTCGAAGGCCTTTGAAGCCGAAGTATCTCGATACGACTCGTGAGCCGAGTCGAAGAGTGAATCTTTTTCGTAGTTAGCGCCAAACAGCAGCTTGGCGCGTCCGATATTCGCATTGAGCCGGACTTCCTGCGAGAAAGTCGAAATGTGGCCGCGAGCATCGAAAATGTTAAAAAGCGATAGATCTGTTCCGTCGCTATCTTGATCGTATTGTTGCTTGTAACGCTCATAAGAGGTGAGTGATGTCAGATAGACGTCGTCCGACAGATCATATCTCACACGACCAGACAGCTGGTAGAAAGTGTCCCGGTGCGCGTAGTTCAACCCCGGTGTCCAATCGGCCGCCCGGTTGTCTGCGGGTGCGAGCGGATAAGCTGTGAGGGCAGGAGACAGCTGCGAGGGAATTGAGGGGTGAATTCCGATAAGCTGGGCCCCCGGACTTTGCGAATGATCGCGCCAGCCCGCGGCCACCAGTGAAATATGCAACCTCGAGGTTGGCTCGATCGCAAGCGAGAGTCGCCCCGAGAGCTGGTTCTTTGCGCCGAGCGTGTCGTCTCGGGTGTAGCTCTGCTGCCATGCATCCGCGAACGCGGTTTTGAATGCGAAGCGAGCTGAGATGCCTTGGGCTATCGGTCCACTTATGAATCCGTCCGTGTCGAACTCATTGAAGCGACCATAGCTCGCGTCGAGGCCGGCCTTGAAGGCGTCGGTCGGCTTCGCGGCGATGTAGTTGATCGCGCCGCCGGTGGAATTCTGGCCGAACAAAGTCCCCTGAGGTCCTTTGAGTACTTCGACCCTTTCAAGATCGAGGGCGATCAATCTGGACATAGCAGGGTAGGCCACCGGAACTTCGTCCACGTAGACGCTGACGGCCGGCGGAGAGGCAAGATCGCTGTTGAAGAACCCGATCCCGCGCAGCGTGTACGAAACCGAGTTAAATGCGCTTTCCTGGACCGTCAGGCCCGGTACGACCTTAGTAAGGTCGGATACATTCGAAATTCCCCGCGCCGTCAGCTGATCACCGGTCGCTGCGGTAATCGACATACCCACGTTGCTGATGGTCTGCTCGCGCTTGTTCGCCGTGACGACAATTTCTGCAAGTGTGGATTCTGGCGGAGCTGTCGTATCTGCGTCCGCCGCGCGAGCCTCGGCCATCACACGTGACGGAATCCAGACGGTCGTCAGCGCGCTTGCCGCCAACAGAGCGAAGATAGCCCGGGTTCGTAGCGCCATGGTGTCCCCTCCTCTGCCCGTGTTTCTGTGCGTCCTGGCTTGTCCGCATCGGGCTAGGAGTGAGGCGTAACCTGCCAACCATTCGTTTGTCAATCGCGACCTGCCAAACCTTTGTTTGTCAATTGGGTCGCTTGCCTTGGCGTCGGCGATCAGGAGCCCCTGCGGCCAGCGCACGCACGCTGACATCGCCCGCTAGGGACTCCTCGAAACCTTTGATTGGCTTTGGCGAACTGATCGTCGCCGAACGGTCTGACTGCGCGCGTTCGCTGGTTTCGCCGACAGCGGCATCACGCACGTGGGCGGCAGGATCGAGCCGAGACGAAGTGCCGTCCGGTACTTTTGCCGCGCCTGCTCTGGCAAACCCCATTCATCATGAAACTGGTTCTTTTAGTCTGGGGGCGCTGACGCGACCCCCTGAAACGCCGCCAGTTACAGCTAGAATCCGCCCGCCTGAAGGGACGGACGAAAGATGCGGCACGGTTCCCGGAAGAGCAGATCATTGCGATCCTGCGCGAGAAGCAGGCGGGCGCGCAGGCGGCGGAGCTATGCCGCAAGCCCAATCCAGGCGGGCGAGGTTGGCTGGTCACATCCTTCGGACTGGACGAAACTGGTCGCCGGGGCCGCCCCGCTACCCTTCGCCGTTTACTTCGGCCTACACACCAGACCGTCGAGAGTGGTGGAGACAAGGTGCTCGCATATTGCCTGAGTCGAAAATTGTTTGCTTTCGCGAAACCACTGATAAACCGAGTTTAGTGAACCGAGAAGGTACAGGGCGGTGAGCTGTGGGTCCAGATCCTTGCGCAGGGTCCCCTCCGCCTGACCTTCGGATATTACGCGCTCGAACACCTTCTGGTAGGCGGATTCGTCGCCAAGATATTGCTTTCGTTCCTCGGGGGTCAGCCTTTTGCGCTCGTGAAGAAAGACGGCCGTTCGATTGCGGTCCGTGCAGACGAATTTGGCGTGAGAGAAAATCATGTCGGCCAATCGTTTATCGGCCGGTTCCGGGCGGTCAGCGATAGGGCGTATCCGGGCGAGGCCTGCTTCGTGGGCCTGCTGAAGAAGATGGCCCAAAACCTCTGCTTTGGTGTTGATATAATAGTAGATGCTGCCCTTGAGGATACCTAGGTGATCGGCGATGTCCTGCAGGGACGTGCCGTCGTAACCTTGCTCCGCGAAGACCTTTGCGGCGACGTCGAGTATCTCCGACCAGCGCTCCTCACGGGGCTTTCTATCTGTCCGCCCCTTGCTTGCGCGTGCCGGAATCTTCGCGCGCGGGGCGGGTTTGGCTTTCACGTGGCGGTCCCTAGTCTTCAAACCCGTTGCATATAGCGGTCGTCATTTTTTGTCCACTCTCCCAAACGTTTGGTGCGGACGATTGCGCGTTGCGCCCCGATCTAGAGGGTCAATGCAGAGGATCTGAGGCTACCACCGCGAGAGCGATGGGCGTTCGCGACCGTTTCGACCCGGAGGCCAATCTTTCCGCTGGAGCGGACTACCTGGCCAGATTGTTGTTGAAGTTCGGCGATCTGCGCCTCGCCCTGGCCGCCTTCAACGCCGGCCCGGCCCGCGTCGCGCAGCTCGGGCGCGTGCCCGACAACGCCGAGACCCGGGCCTATGTCGGCTCTCTGCGGCGACGCCGCAGGCCTCCGGGACAAGCGGAGCTGACCCATGTCCCATTGGACCGACTTCCTCGACGCAACGGCCCCGGACGGCGCTTACCTGCCCTGGAAGAAGGTGGAGCCGCGCGTGGGCATCAGCCGCACGACGGCTTGGCGTCTGCAGAAGATCGGTGATTTCCCGCAGCCCTATGTCGTTTCCCCTGGGCGGGTCGCCTATCGCGAGAGCGAGGTCGAGGCTTGGAAGGCGTCTCGGGGCCATCGCACCGAGACAAGGACACGGCAGACGGCCAACCACGCGGCGGAGCCTTTGCAGCCTCGGCCGAGGGAACCCGAACCGTCGAGCTGGGCCCCGCCTCCACTCACCGACGGCGCGGAGGCGATCGTCCCGCTAGCGGCGCCGCAAACGCCGGCCCCTGCCCCAGTCACCGCGGCGGCGCGGTCGTATGCGAAACGACCGCAGAGGCGGCGACCAGATGAGTTCGACTTCTAAACCCGATGCGAAAGAGTGACTCTTCTCTGCCCTTGGGAATGTCCGGTTGTTGGACGCCCCACCAGCTCCACCGCACAGGCGGCGGGTCAGGCGGCGAGTTCCTCCGCGCTCAGATCGTAAAGGCCGCGGGCCCCCAGTATAACCGACGCGGCCAAACCGCTTGCTTCCGGCACGAGGTGCGCAAGGTACCAGTTCACTGTTGCGACCTTTGCCTTGAGGAATGACGGGTCGCCTTGCCCGTTTCCGAGCAAAGCCGCAGCGACGGCGCCCTGACGCTCCATCAGCCAACCGCAGATCATGGTTGCAACCATCGTCAGATAGGGTGAGCTCGCCGCCAGCCTGTCGTCGACGGATGCGGCGACGAGGGCGTCGGTGAGGGCCGCCACCAGATCGGCCAAGGCAAGCAGGCCGGCATTCTCGGCTTCTCCCCGGATGTCCGCGATCAGCGCGTGCATCTGTGCGCCACCGTCGGCGACCAGCTTTCGCCCAACAAGATCTGCGGCCTGAATTCCGTTCGTGCCCTCATAGATCGGAGCAATGCGCACGTCTCGATAGTGCTGTGCGGCGCCTGTTTCCTCGATGAAGCCCATACCGCCGTGCACTTGAACGCCGAGGCTCGCGACCTCGCAGCCCACATCCGTGCCGTGAGATTTGGCGACGGGCGTCAGCAGATCCAGTCTCTCCTTGGCGCCGGCGACACCGAGATGCGCACGGTCGAGTTCGGCGGCGGCGGCGTAGACAAGGGCGCGAATGGCCTGGGTCTGCGCCTTCATGCGCATGATCATTCGCCGTACGTCAGGATGCTCGATGATGGCGACCGGTCCAGCCTCGGGAGTGCTCGCGCGGGCCGACTGGACTCGCTCGAGCGCGTACCCGACCGCCTGCTGCGTGGCGCGTTCCGCGATCTCAACGCCTTGAAGTCCAACATTGAGGCGCGCGTTGTTCATCATTGTGAACATGGCGCGCATGCCGCCGAATTCCGGACCGATCAACCATCCGCGACAATCGTCGTTGTCGCCGAAAGACATCACGCAGGTGGGCGAGGCGTGAATGCCCAGCTTGTGCTCGATCGAGGCGCAATAAACGTCGTTGCGGTTACCGTCGGGCAGAAACTTCGGCACGAGGAAAAGCGAAATTCCGCGAGTGCCGACGGGGGCGTCTGGCGTGCGGGCGAGCACCAGGTGAATGATGTTCTGCGCAAGGTCATGTTCGCCAAAGGTGATGAAGATCTTGCCGCCCTTGATGCGCCAACTGCCGTCGCCGACCGGCGTGGCGGTTGTACGCAAAGCGCCGACATCCGAACCCGCATTGGGTTCGGTGAGGTTCATCGTTCCGGTCCACTCTCCCGTGACCAGCTTGGGCAGGTAGGCCGCCTGGAGCTCCGGGGATCCATGCTGCGCGATGGCGTCGATGGCGCCCTGCGTCAGCATTGGCCCGAGACTGAAGGCGAGATTGGCCGCGCCGAGGTTTTCCGCGACGGCGAACGCAAGACAGCTGGGCAAGCCCTGCCCCCCGAACCGCCACGACGCGGCGATGCTGCCCCAACCGCCCTCTACATAGGCGTCGTAGGCCGCGCGAAAGCCCGGGGGCATTGTCACGACGGCATCTTTCCATTGGGGAGGATTGGCGTCGCCAACCCGGTTGAGCGGAGCCCATTTATCGGCGGCCAGCGTAGCCGCACCGTCGAGGATGGCGTCGACCATGTCGGATTCTGCGGCGGAAAACCGATCCTGAGACGTAATCTCGGCAAGTCGTGCGACGTGGTCGAGCACGAAGCGCTGCTCCGCGACCGGAGGACGAAAAATCACGATACGTTCCCTCTTGTGTAGAGCGCCCGCGTGAGGCCCGATGCTGGGCCGGTGACCAGCGCGGCGGCGGATGCGAGCCGTGTTCAGCGAAATGGGTGCGACGGGTTGAACAGGTGCGACCTTCGGGAGCACGCCGAATTCGGAGCCCGACAATCCTCACGTCAGGCCCCGAAGGACCTGAAGGAGCCGGTCGAAGCGTTTCCCGTAGGGCGGATGGAACATGGCCGTCCCGGCGTGCCTGGCTTGATGCAGGATCGGCTTGTCATGGCTGAAGGTGCGGAACCCCCATTCGCCGTGATAGGCGCCGTGGCCGCTGGCGCCGACACCGCCGAACGGCTGTCTTTCCTGAGCGAGGTGCCAGAGGCAGTCATTGATCGTCACGCCGCCCGCATGGGTTTCGCGCATGATCCGCTCGCGCCGCTCCGCATTTTCGCCGAACCAGTAAAGCGCAAGCGGTCGTTCGCCCTCGGTCACATGCGCGATTGCGGCGTCGATCCCCTGATATTCGACGATCGGGAGCAGCGGACCGAAGATCTCTTCCTGCATCACCCGCATCGTCGGTTTGACCTCGAGCACCAAGGTCGGCGGCATTTTGCCGCCATCGACGCCTTCCCCGGCCGGGGCGAGCTCAACGATCCGGGCGCCCTGGGCGCGCGCATCATCGAGCAGCGCCGTGAGGCGCGCGCGATGCGCAGGTGATATGATCGCGGTGTAATCCGGGTTGGCCTGCAGCGTCGGATAGAGCGCGCGTACGGCGGCGGCCAGATGATCGACCACCGCAGCCGTCCGCCCCCGGGGGACCAGCAGATAGTCGGGGGCCACACAGGTCTGGCCCGCGTTCAGCAGCTTTCCGAAGGCGATCCGGCGCGTCGAGCGGCCGAGGTCGGCCGAGGGATCGATGATTGCGGGCGTTTTGCCGCCCAGTTCGAGCGTCACCGGCGTGAGGTTGGCCGCCGCCGACAGCGCCACCTGCAGCCCCACGCTGGTCGAACCGGTGAAGAACAGGTGATCGAACGGCAGTGTGGTGAATGCCTTGGCGACCTCGAGGTCCCCCACGACGACGTGCAGTTCCTCCGGGTCGAACAGTCCCGCGATCAGCCCCGCGAGCAGGTCCGAGAAGTGTGGCGTCAGGTCCGACGGCTTGATGAGCACTCGATTGCCGGCGGCCAGCGCGGGGACGGTCGGGCCGATCGCCAGCTGGAACGGATAGTTCCACGGCGACACCACGCCGACCACGCCCAGCGGCTGCGGCATCAGCCGGTTGCGGGCGGGCCAGAAATGCGGGGCGGTGGCCACGCGGCGCGTCCGGGTCCAGCGCCTCAGATGCGACCGGGCGTGGCTGATGGCGGCGGACACCACGAAGAGCTCAGCCAATCGGGTTTCATGCGCGGAGCGTCCGCCAAAATCGGCGTCGATCGCCGCCACGATCGCCGCTTCGTGGTCGCGCGTCAGCGCGAGCAGCCGATCGAGCCGGGACCGCCGCACGGCCAGCGTCGGCCATGGCTCCGCCTTGAATGCCGCGCGTTGTGCGGCGAAGCGTGCCTTCAGGTCGGTCGTGATGTCGTGGTCGCGGATCTGGCCCACGTCCTTCCTCGCCCGCTCTTCCGGTGCGCGCCTTGCCGACGCGCGTTCCGGTGATGGCGATTTGTCCGACATGTCAGCCTCCCGACCCATGACGGCGGAGGCCACATACTTTATCGTCTGGGCCAAAATCGCAAAGCGGGAGGCGACGATGGAGTTCTGGAACTATCCCCGCAGCCCTGCCGGAATTCTCGCCCTGGTCGAATTCGCAGCGCGGCGCGGCGTGGCCATAACCGATCTGCTGCAAGGCAGTCGGATCACTCGGGCGCAACTGCGCGCGCCCGAAGTCGAGATCGCCGCTGTCCAGGAGTTGCGGGTGTTGACCAACCTCGTGAACGCCTTGGGCGATCCGACGAGCTTGGGCTTCGACGCAGGTCTGGAATTTCAATTCACCGTTTTCGGCGTGTGGGGATTAGGGGTGGTCAGCAGCGCGACCGCCAGGGACGCGATCGCCTTTGCGCTGCGCTTTCTTTCACTTACACATGCGTTCACAGCGATCACCTTCGATGAACAATCGGTCCATGGCGTCCTTTCCTTCGAGGAACCTGATCTGCCCGAAGGGGTGAGGGCTTTTGTCGTCGCCCGCGATATGATGGCTGCGGCGCTACTGTTGCGCGACGCCGTCGGGCAGGATCTTGCGATCGCCCGCATCTCGATGAAGGCGTCGCCGAAGGCGTCCGCCGGTGCGCAACTGCCGCTTCTGCTCGGCGCCGCGATCGAGACCGGTGCGTCGGCCAACCAGATCGTCGTGCCCCGAAGGTTCTTGGAACGGTCGCTGCCGCGCGCCAATCCCGTGACGGCGGCGATGTGCGAGGTGATGTGCCGCCAGCGGCTGGACCAGCAGATACGCGGGCTGCGGACCGGGGCGCTGTCCCTCCGTTATCGCAATACCGAGGCCGACAAGGCGCCGACCAGCGTCGGGGCTTTCGCTCGTCTGGCGAATGTAAGCGAGCGAACGCTGAAGCGCCGTTTGAAGGCGGAGGGAACGTCTTTTCGCGCCCTGTCCGCCGATTCCCGCAGGGTCATGGCCGAAACCCTGCTGGCCGACGATGGGCTGAGCACGGCCGACGTAGCGGAAAAGCTCGGCTTCAGCGACCTGTCGAGCTTTTCCCAGGCGTTCAAGCGCTGGGTGGGCGTCGCGCCCAGCGTCTATCGCAAACGCGTGCGCGAGAGCTCAAGCCACTAACCGCTCGCCGGCGACGAGCGCATTGGCGCCCAGGATCAAGTCTGCCGCCTTCTCGCCGATCATCGCGGTCGGCGCCTGAGTGTTGCCGCTGACGAGAGTCGGCATGATCGATGCGTCGGCGACCCGCAGCCCCGTGACGCCCCGAACGCGCAGTTGTGGATCGACCACCGACGCCGCGTCGCTCCCCATGCGGCAGGTGCCGGCCGGGTGGTAGATGGTGTCGGCGTGATCGCGGATCAGGCCACGCAGCGTGGCGCCGTCGTCATTGCCGCTGCCATAGACCGGCCGCCCGCCGAGCGCCGCCAGCGCGGGCGCCGCCAGGATGCGTTGCGCCACCCGCGCGCCTGTGACCAGCACGTCGAGGTCGCGCGGATCGGTCAAGAATCGCGGATCGATGACCGGCGCATCGCAGACGTCGGCGCTCGCCAGGCGCACCTCGCCCCGGCTGTGCGGCCGCAGCGCGCAGACATGGAGCGAATAGCCGCACCCCATGTGGAGCTTGCGGTTGTGATCGTCGACCATCCCCAGACAGAAGTGCAGCTGAATATCGGGGCGATCGAGCGTGGGATGGCTTTTCACGAACCCACCGGCTTCGGCCACATTGGTGGTCAGCATCCCGCGACCGTGCCGCTTCCATGCGCCGATCGCCAGCGCGCCGTGGGCGATCACCGACGGGCTGATGCCGAACAGTCCGGGCGCGGACGACCGCGCGCTGATCGTGTAGTCGATGTGGTCCTGCAGGTTGGCGCCCACCTGCGGCAGGTCGTGCACGATCGGAACACCGTGCCGGCGAAGGTGCTCGGCCGGACCCACGCCCGAGGCCATCAGCAATTGCGGCGTCCCGAACGCTCCGGCCGCCAGGACGATTTCCTGCATCGCAGTAAGGCGGTGTTCGCCGCCGCCGCGCCGGTAGCGCACGCCCGAGGCGCGGGCGCCGTCGAACAGTATGGCGGAACACTGCGCGTCCGCGATCACCACCAGGTTATCGCGCGCGCGCGGTCCGCCGAGATAGGCCTTCGCCGCGCTGAACCGCCGTCCCGCCTTCTGGAAGACCTGATACTCGCCCACCCCTTCCTGGACCGGGCCGTTGAAATCAGCGTTGTAGGGATAGCCGCATTGCTGCGCTGCCGCCAGGAAGGCCTGCGTCGCCGGATTGCGCTCGCGCAGGTTCTCCACGCGTAACGGCCCGCCCGCACCGTGTAGGTCGTCGGCGCCGCGCGCGTTGTCCTCCGCACGTCGGAAATAGGGAAGCACGTCCGACCATGCCCATCCCGTGCAGCCCGCTTCCGCCCAGCCGTCATAGTCCTGCGGCTGCCCGCGGACATAGACCATGGCGTTGATGAGGCTCGATCCCCCGACCCCGCGACCACGCGGCTGATAGCCGCGTCGCCCGCCCAGGCCGACCTGCGGCGCCGTCTCGTAGGCGTAGTTGTGCCGGCCGCGAAGGGCGACCAGTCCCGCAATGCCGATCGGCACCTCGGACAGGATCGACGGACGCTCCGGCCCCGATTCGAGCAGGGCGACGGTCCGGTCGGGGCGCGCGTCGGCCAGCCGAGAGGCGACCGCGCACCCGCCCGGTCCGGCGCCGATCACGATATAGTCCGCGGTGCCGATCATCGTTCCACTCCCTCAATCGTTCTGTTTATGTCCTGCGGCTCACGCATCCGCCCGCAGGCGCACGGCGTCGTTCCGCGGCGACGCCGCCGTCAGTTCCTGTGCGATCGTCGCCCGTGACCGGGCGAATTCGCCGATGCCGTGGAGGGCTCGCCGCGCCGACGACAGATAGGCTGCCTGCAGGTGGAAGACGTGCCATCGCCGGGCGTGGATCTCGATCCGGCAATCGACGCCGTGGCGGCGCGCGTGATCCGCCAAGCGTGTGGAATCCGGCAAAAGCATCTCCTGCTCGCCCACCTGGATCAGCATCGGCGGCAATCCGCGGAGCGGCGTCTCCAGCGGATGCTGCCCCACCGACACGCGGGGCAGGCGATACCAGCGCAGCGCCTGCTCCAGCCAGCTACGCCGGATCATCGGATCGTCGGCGCCGGCCTCCGCGGAACGCATCGCGGGGTCCGCGAGCGGCGAGATCAGCGCCAGTCCGGCGGGCCGGTCCTCGCCCTCGTCGCGAAGCATGAGCGCCAGCGCCAGCGCGAGACCGCCGCCCGCGGAGTCGCCGGCGATCACGATCTGGTCGGCGCGGTACCCGGCGCGTCGCATCGCCCGCCAGCATGCGCGCGCATCATCCAGTCCTGCGGGATAGGGATGCTCCGGCGCCAGACGATAGGCCGGCGCCCAGACCGGCAGGTCGGCGGCTTGCGCCAGTCGGGTCGTAACCGAGCGATGGGTCCGCGGGCTGCCAAGACAGAAGGCGCCGCCATGGAGGTAGAGGATCGCGCCGTGCGACGGCGCGGCGTCCGCCTTCTGCGGAGTAACCGTGTGGATCGGCAACGCGTCGGCGTCCGCCCGCCCGTGGCTCACGCCCGAAACGCCGGGCATCAGTCCGGACAGCAAGCCGACGACGCCGCGCTGGACGCGCGCCGGGAACGGGGGGCCGGTCAGCGGGCGGAACGCCGTCCGCAGAAAGGCGCGCAACACGCATGCCGTGACGCGTTCGGCCATCCCCCGGGGCGGCAGGATCGTGCGCGCCGGTTCGCCGTCGACAGGCGCCTTGCTAAAGACATAGGCGTCAAGGCTCCGACAGCGCGTCAGCCAACGGTAAGACACGGTGAAGCCTGGCCAGTTGGTGGTGTTGCGTCCCTGTTCGGTGACGTACCAGCTCTGACAGCCGGTCCAGACGGTCTGCGCCAATCGCGCCTGCACACGGGCGTCATGCCGGGCGAAGGCGTCGCTGGAGACTTCGATCCGGCTGGCCTGGATCGCGGCCATGCGGTCCAGGCAACGCATGACATGCGCGACTTGCGACTCCAGCATGTACACGATCGAATTGTGTCCGAGATTGGTGTTGGGGCCGTAGAGCATGAAGAAGTTGGGGAAGCCCGGCGCCGTCAGGCCCAGATAGGCCGAGGCGCCCGCACTCCAGGCCCGGTTCAAGTCGATGCCGTCGCGCCCGGTGATCCGCATCGGGCTGAGGAATTCGGTTGCGGCGAAGCCGGTGCCATAGATCAGGACGTCGAATTCGCGGACCTCGCCGTCGCTGGTCTCGACGCCGCGCGGGGTGAGCCGTTGAATTCCCTCCGTCACCAGCTCGACATCGGGTCGCGCCATGGTCGCCAGATAATCGTTCGACAGCAGCAAGCGCTTGCAGCCGACCGGATAGTTCGGGCGCAACTTGGCCCGCAGCGCTGGATCGCTCACCTGGCGTGCAAGCAGTTTGCGGAAGGGGCGGCCCGCGGCGATCTCCATCAATCCTTTGAACCGCGTGAAGGCCAAAGCGCGCGCTTCGTAGCGGAGATAGATGGACAGGCGGTGCCGGCGCATCGCCCAGCGACTGGTCGCGAACCGCCGCCGTTCTCTCGCGGAATAGGCGCGATCCGGTTTCGGCATCACATAAGCGGCGGATCGCTGAAAGACCGTCATATGCCCCACCTTGTCGGCGATGGCGGGGACGAACTGGATCGCCGAGGCGCCGGCGCCGATGACGCCGACACGCTTGCCTTCCAGCGGTATGGAGTTGGGCCAATTCGCCGAATGGAACGCCGGGATCGTCAGCTCGGAGCTGCCGGGCAGGCGCGGGATCGCCGGTCGGCTCAGCTGCCCCACGGCGCTGATCACCAGCCGCGCGCTCAGCTCGCCGCCGTCCGCCGTCCGGACCGTCCAGCAATCCGCCCGCTCGTCGAACGTGGCGCTCGCCACCTCGGCGCCAAACAGCACATGGTCGCGGATACCCTCCGCGTCGGCGCACCGTTCCAGATAGGCGTGGATTTCCGATTGCACCGCGAACATGCGCGACCAGGCGGGGTTCGGGGCGAAGGAAAAGGAATAGAGATGAGACGGCACGTCGCAAGCCGCACCTGGGTAAACGTTGTCGCGCCAAACGCCGCCTACAGTCTGCGCCTTTTCAAGTATCACGAAGTTCGTGATGCCGCGCTTCTTCAGGCTATGCGCCATGCCGATCCCGGCGAAACCTGCGCCGATGATGATCGCATCTAGACGATTTTCCGTCCAATACCGCGGATCCATTCCGCGACCGACCCGGTTGGTAGTCATAATCCTCCCCCCTCCGTCGATCATTTTGTAGAACTATGATCCCTCCCCGCCGCGGGCAGGAAGGATGCGGCAGGCCAACATTTTAGGATTTGGGCCATCATGAGGTCGTCGCGGCAAAGCGCAGGCCGGCGTGGGGCCGCGGTGAGCGCTCAGGCGGCTCGGGCGGTGCTCCATCTTTGCGACGCACGGGGTCTGCGCGCTGTTCCTGCCGACCGGATCTATCAGCGGCCCTGAGCCGACCGCCGGCCGGCCCGCGCAATCAATCCAGCCTCGGCTGACGCCTGCGCCTGCGGTTTGGCCCGCTTAATAAAAATCTGGCCTGCGCAAACATGGGCAGCACCGCCCGACCGGTCGAAAAGAGCCACGTCGGCGACAGATCGACATAACGACCAGGGGAGGCTTGATGGAACGTCGTCTTTGGATAATCCCGTTTGCGGCAGCGGCCTTCGTCGCGCCGGCGCAGTCCAAGGCGTCGAGCGGCTACTATCTTGACGGGCAGTCGGCGAAGGCGGCCGGCCGGGCGTATTCAGGCGAGGTTGTCGATCAGGGCGCGGAGGCGCTGTGGTGGAACCCGGCGGGCATCGCCGGGCAGGAGCGGCCGGAGCTGCAGCTCAACGCCGCCGTCATCCTGCCGTCGAGCGAGTTGGTCGACCGCCACACCATGATCGTGCGGCCTTTCCAAGCGCCGGCGCCGGTAGGCGGTGGCCCGGTCGCGCGCGGGGGGCTTCGTCGCGGCGTATTGCCGACCGCCGGCGTCGCCTGGCCGGTGACGCCCCGCTTCGCCCTCGGGCTGGCGATCACCTCGCCCTATAGTTTCACGACCGACTACGCCAGCGACAGCTGGGTTCGTTATACCGCAGACCGGACGTATCTACGGACGATCGACGTCCAGCCGTCGATCGCCTACGCGCCCGCCGAATGGCTTCGGGTCGGCGCGGGACTGAATGTCGAACATGTCGATGCGACCTTGTCGAACAAACTGCCGAACCTCTCGGCGTCCGCCGAGGACGGTAACCAGCGGCTCACAGGCAAGGGCATCGATGTCGGCTACAACATCGGCGTACAGCTCCACAACGATATTGTGACGGCGGGCCTCGCCTATCGGTCGAGCGTCAACCATCACCTGAAGGGCGATATCGCCATCGACGGGCTGACCGGCTTGCTCGCCGGCGCGAACGGCAGGATCGACGACCTCAAGGCGACGTTCCGCACGCCGTGGCAGCTGACCGCCGGCCTTCGCGTGAACGCCAGCCGGCGGCTGACGCTGAACGTCCAAACTGTCCGTATGGGATGGGGAAAGTTCGACCGAATTCAATTGTCAGGGCCGCTGGCCGCAGCGATTCCGGAGAACTACCGCAACAGCTGGAGCGTGGCGGTGGGTGGGGACTACCGCTTGAGCGATACGGTGACATTGCGCGCCGGGGCGCAACACGACGAGACGCCGACGCAGAACACGCAGCGGGACGCGCGCGTCCCTGACAGCAACCGCTGGAATTACGCAGTGGGCGCGTCGATCAGGCTCAAGCCCCGTTTGACCCTCGACGCTGCGGTCAATTACGTGCGTTTCGCCGGCGGCAGCATCGACCGACTTACGGCCGCCTATGTGGGCACGCCTGCGCAGACCCCGATTATCGTCGACGGATATTCCCGCAACACCGGCGTCCTTGTGTTGGCTGTCGGGGCGAGGATCGGATTTTGACTTCTGACGGGAAGGGGAGGATCGGTTCGTGACGCCAACTGCAGTGGACCTGACCCGCGATCCGGCGAAAGCCCTGTCACGCGGCGGCTTGCCGGAATTGCTCGACGCAGCCGCCCTTTGGGCGCCCAATCGCCGCGCGCTCGACTTCGCGGGACGCAAATGGTCGTATCGCGAAGTGCACGACCTGGTGGATCGCGCGGCCGCCTCGTTGGAGCGGCTCGGCGTCGGTCGTGGCGATCGGGTCGGCCTGTGCCTCCCGAACTCGCCCGATTACGTCGTCGCCTTCTTCGCCGTGCTGCGGATCGGGGCGATCGTCGTGCAGTGCAACCCGCTCTACACCGCGCGGGAACTGGAGCATATCCTCGCGGATTCAGGCGCTCGCGTCCTGATCGTGTCCGACCTGGAAACGCAGATCGCGGCGACCCTCGAGGTCCAACGTCGTCAGCCATCGCTGACGGTCCTATGCTGCCCGATGCCCGTTTCGCCGCCGCGCACCGCGCCGTCCATCCCGTCGGAATGGACGAGGTTCGCCGATCTCCCCGTGGCGCCCCCGGATCGCATCTACCCGCCGACCGACGGCGGCGACGCCGCCGTCCTGCAGTACACAGGCGGCACGACGGGGGCGCCGAAGGGCGCTATTCTGACGCACGGCAACCTGACGGCGAATTGCGAGCAGATCCGGCTGCACCTGCGGCTGGAGCAGGACACTCAGCACTGCGCGCTCGCGGTGCTGCCGCTGTTCCATGTCTTCGCCCTGACCACAGTGCTGCTGTTGTCGGTGCGCGTCGCCGCCGAAATCGTGCTGCTGCCGCGCTTCGAACTCAATTCGCTGTTGCCGACCATCGCGCGCACCCGGCCGACGTTGCTCTCGGCGGTGCCGACGATCTATGGCGCGATCAACGGGGCCGCGGCCGATCACCTGCCCGACTTTTCCTCGTTGCTCGCGTGCATATCCGGGGGGGCGCCTCTGCCCTTTGATGTTCGAGAGGCGTTCGAGAAGCGCACCGGCGCGCGGCTGGTCGAGGGATACGGCTTGACCGAAGCCTCCCCGGTCGTGACCTGCAATCCGATCGACCGACCGCCACGCGACCACAGCGCCGGCGTTGCGCTGCCCGGCGCCCGGATCGAGATCCGCGCACTCGACGATCCGCTGCGAGAGGCCGCCGTCGGCGAAACCGGGGAGGTCTGCGTGCGCGGGCCGCAGGTCATGAAGGGGTACTGGCGGCGGGACGAGGAAACCGCCCGCGTTCTGCAAGACGGCCTGTTGCGCACCGGCGACGTCGGTTATCTCGACGAGGACGGGTATCTTTTCCTGGTAGATCGTATCAAGGACGTCATCCTCTGCGGCGGCTACAACGTCTACCCTCGGGTGATCGAGGATGCGCTGTACGAGCATCCCGCTGTCGCGGAAGCCATCGCCCTGGGGATGCCCGACGCTTATCGCGGCGAAACCCCCCACGCATTTGTGGCGCTCCGGACCGGTATGACCGTTACGCCGGAGGCGTTGCGCGTTCACCTGGCCGAACGGCTGAGCAAGATCGAAATGCCCGCGGTGATCGAGGTGCGGCCGAGCCTGCCGAGAACCGCGGTCGGCAAATTGTCGCGAAAGGACCTGCGGGCCGCCATCGAGGAGGGACGATCGGCCGCCGGCCCGCCCCCATCGGTCACGGCGCCATAACCGGACCGATCGCTGCACTCATTGGTCGACCGCCTCGCGCTCGGGGGAGGATCACGGGACATTCCCGCGTGATGCCCGCCGCGCAGAACCTCATGCGCCTCGCCGCCGCACGCTCGATGAATGGAGCATCCGCATGAAGAAGCGATATTCTCTCGAAGATCGCGTGATCGTGATGACCGGGCCACCGGCGGCCTCGGCAGGGCCGCCGCTGCCGCGCTCCTTGCCAGGAATGCGCGCCTCGCCCTGCTGGATATCGATCAGGAAACGGTTCAGCGGATGGCCCGCGACCTGGGCGCGCCGGATCGAGTTGCCGGATGGGCGGCGGACGTGCGCTCAATGGAGGGTCTCACGACTGTCATGGCTCAGGTCGCCGAGCACTTCGGCGGTATCGAGGTCGCCATCGCGGGCGCAGGCATCAACATCACCGGCTCGATGGAGATGCTGGACCCGGACGATTTCGACCGGGTGATCGACGTCAACCTCAACGGCGTCTGGCGCACCTTCAAGTCAGCGCTGCCTTATGTGAAGAAACGGAAGGGCTATCTGCTCGCGATCTCGTCGATGGCGGCGTTCGTGCACTCACCCCTCTATGCACAATACCCTGCCTCCAAGGCGGGTGTCTGGGCGATGTGCGACAGCATCCGTCTCGAACTGGAAAGTGCGGGTGTCGGTGTCGGCAGTCTCCATCCCACCTTCTTCCAGACCCCGATGATGGAGGCAGAGGACGCAGGATTTCTGTCGAAGCACGTCTGGAACGATCATCAGGGGATGTGGAAGTTTGTCCCCATCGAGGAGGTCATAGATGGACTGATCGCCTGCATAGAGCAGCGCCGGGACGTAATGACCGTGCCACGACGCCACCAAATTATTGCCCTTGCTCCCGGCCTGGCGCGGAGATTTGCCGAGAGTTTCGGATTCGATCGGACGCAAACGCAAACTGCACTTAGACTGGAACGAGAGAGGAAGCTCACGAAGATTGGTTAACGCCACCGTCATCATGGTCGACCGATTAAGGCGTAGACGGCTGTCCGATACCGCTGGGTTCATGAACACGTGTCGACTCTGCGGCTCGACATCGAGAAATCCTGCCAGATCGATGCAGATAAGGCCTCCGAAGGCGCCCTGGTAACTGAATCTACGGCCCGCGAAACTGCGACCAAGGCTCTTCCATCCCGACAGCAGCGATCTGCTGACGCGCGAACTCTAGCGCGAAGAAGCGCTTTTCCGGCCGGGCAACCGCACCCAGGCGACGCCGTCTTCGACAGGGTTTTGGTGACTCCAATATCTCACACATCGATATATCAGAGGAACGAATGAGGCGACGCGCGAACGTAGAGTTCTCTTCTGGCCAACGAGAGCGGTGCCGGGGCTGGCTTTTTGAACCGGAGGGGAACGGGCCCTTCCCCGTCATTGTCATGGCGCACGGCCTGGGCGGCATCAAGGAGATGCGCCTGGATGCGTTTGCCGAACGCTTTTCCAACGCCGGCTACGCATGCCTGGTCTTCGACTACCGCAATTTCGGGGCGAGCGAGGGGGCTCCCCGGCAGGTGCTGGACATCGGCAAACAGCTGGAAGACTGGTCCAGCGCAATTGCCTTTGCACGGCGGCAGCCCAACCTTATCGGCGACAAGGTGGTCCTGTGGGGCACCTCGTTCGGCGGCGGCCATGTCATTGCCTCCGCCGCGCGCGACCAGAAAGTGGCGGCCGCCATTGCCCAATGTCCCTTCACCGATGGCATCGCCTCCGCCCTTGCGATGGATTTGCGCAGCAGCTTCAAAGTGACGGCGATGGTCCTGGTGGACATGCTGCGCGGCCTGATCGGCATGACACCCTTGATGGTGGCCACTTCCGGCCCACCACATTCTGCCGCCCTCATGACCGCGCCCGACGCCCATGGCGGCTATCTGGCCCTGGTTCCGGGTAAATCTTCCTTCCGCAACCACGTCGCAGCGCGCTTAGCGGTGAACATCCTGCGCTACCGCCCCGGCCGCCGGGCGGCAAAGGTGTCCTGCCCGATTCTTTTCTGCATCTGCGAGACCGACTCTGTCGCGCCCGCCGCGCCGACCCTGCGCTATGCCAAGAAGGCGCCGTGCGGCGAAGTCCGCCTGTATCGGGCCGGCCATTTCGACATCTACGTGGGCGAAGCCTTTGAACGCGTGGTGGCCGATCAGCTCGATTTTCTCAAGCGCCATATCCCCCTGAAAGGATGATCATGTCGCAATATGATCTGACTAATCGAGTCGTGGTCATCACCGGCGCGGCTAACGGTATCGGCGCGGCCTGCGCGCGCCGACTTTACGCAGCCGGAATGAACCTGGTGCTGGTCGATCTCGCCGCGGAAAGTCTCCGCGCCGTGGCGTCCGACCTACGCCCAGAACGTGTCCTGATTGCACAGGGGAGCGTGACTGACAGGACGCGTCTTGGAGAGATTGTCGAACAAGCGCGAGCCAAGTTCGGACGCATTGACGTGGTGTTCGCCAATGCCGGCATCGCCTGCGAACCGCCAAGAACCCTGCGCACGATCAGCGAAGACACCTTCGAGCGCATCATTGAAGTGGACCTGCTGGGTGTCTGGCGAACCATTCGCGCCTGTCTGCCGAGCATCATCGAATCCCAGGGCTACATCCTTTCCACGGCTTCGGTCTATGCCTTCGTCAATGGCGTAGCGAACATTCCCTATGCGGCCTCCAAGGCTGGCGTCGAGATGATGATGCGCGGCTTGCGCGTGGAACTGGTCAGAACCGGCGCCAGTGCCGGTGTGCTGCTTCCCGGATGGGTTCGCACTCGCATCGCCGACAGCGCCCTGGGCAAGCATCCCATCGCTGGTGCGCTGGTTCGCCTTGCCTATCCGTTCTTCCTGCGTAAGCCCATCGAGCCGGAGCAAATCGCAGAGGCCGTGCTGAAGGGCGTTCGCCACCGCTCCCGCCGCCTGGTCGCACCTCGTCGCTGGGCGGCCGTGAGCCTCCTGCGCGGTCCTGTCGGCCACATTTCCGACTGCCTGCTCGAACGCAACGAGAAATTCCAAAGTCTGCTCGGCGCCCTTGAGTCGGAAGCGGATGCCCATTTGTAAATCGTCATGTGGATGATTCCAGAACCATGGACGCTACTACCCCAAGCGGTTCAAGTCTGGAGTGGGACAGTCCGCTTCAAAGCCTATCCTAGAAGGCGCCGCGCGGCGAAGTCCGTTGTATTCGAGACGACCATTTCGACATTTACGTCGGCGACGACTTCGAGCGGGTCGTGCTTCCGGAAGTCCGCATCGGTATTGCTCCGGACGTCGCCGCTGGCATGGCCGAAGATCGCAGATGGGTCGTTCAAGCGGGTTGGGTCGACGGCGTGAAGGTCTGGAATATGAAACGGACCCAACGTCGGCTACTGGCGCGGCCCGACCTGGTCCGCTGACGTGGGAGGCTCGAGCAGACCTTCGGCACGTGCGGAGGACGTCGGCCGGCTCGGCTTGGACCAAGGGCGGTCAGGAACCCAGGGTGCGTACGATCTCGGCCACTAAGGGCTTTAGATGGAAGTTGTTGGACGGTTGGATCGCGGTCTGACCGCCGGCCTGGTTGACGGCGTCCGCGGTCAAGGGGCCGACCGCCGCAATTTTGGTCGTTTCGAAGGCTCGGGCGAGCTCTGCCGTCAGACCTAATCGCTGCGCCACATCGGTCAGGCGACGCACCTGAGGGCTGGAGGTGAAGGCGATCAGATGGATGCGTCCGGCCGCCATCTCCTGGATCACCAGGGCGACCCGCTCGTCGGCCTCGTCCGAAGCATACTGGTAGGGGAGGATGGGATCAAAGGCGGCGCCGGCCGCTTCGAGCGCAGTCCGAAGTGCGGCGTCATGGGCCTCCGGGTAAAGCTGCACGCCAACCCGCGTCCCTCCGAGCGACAGGGCGGGGAGAAGCGCCAGCACCCCCGCCGTCGTGGGTTGTTCCGCAACGACGTCGACGCCGAGTCCCAGCTTTCGAAGGGCGGCGACGGGTTTGGGGCCCCTTGCGATTTTCCGCGCCCTCGCCAGAGCGCCGAACGCGGCGGCCTTCATGCCGAGCCGATCGGCCGCGGCCCAAATGCGGGTCACGCCTTCGCCGGTGTAAAAGATGACGCTGTCGTACTGACCCTGGCTCAGCCGGCCAATCCAGGCGTCCAGCTCCGTCGTATCCGCAACGTCCCGGACCACGATCAGTGGGCAACGCACCACCCGTGCGCCAAGTCTTTCCAGCATCGAGGTGAACAGGTCGAGCTCGCGGCTCTCAGGAACGACGATGCGGGTGTCGCGCAGGGATGACTGGCTCACACTTCTTTCCATGCGTCCTGGTTGGCTGAGCGGGACGCAAACGTCCACGAAGATCTGCGGGTTTCGCTGAAGTCAGGGCTCCATTTTGCAGAAGCCGGATCTCCCCGGCGCAGGGCGCCTAGCCAGCCGCGGACCCGAAAAGACAAGATGAGCCAGGGGTGGGGACGTCACCTCTCAAAACGCCGGCCGGGCCCCGCTCGCCAAGGTCCTGTTTCCGGACGGGCGCCAACGTCCGTTCGTGGCGCTCTGTCGCCGGAGCACCCAGCCAGGCTACTTTGCGCTCAAGCTCTGCTCTTCATATGTTCGATGAACGCGCGGAGCTTGGGCAGGACCTGCCGTCGTCCGGGTTGTAGAGGAAGACATCCGGCATGATAGGCCGCGGTCACGCCGCGATCAGCCGATTTGGACCAGCTCGAGCTCATTGCCATCTGGATCGACCGCCACCGCGGTCTCGACCTTTCCGTTCGGCTGCGAGCGGATCGGCGACTTCAGCGCGAATCCCGCAGATTCCAGCCGCCGCTGCGCGGCGGCAAGGTCCGGCGCGGCGACGATGATCCGCCCGCCTCGCGCCACGGGCCCCAGCTTGGGCTGGGCTGAAGATTGGGACGGCGCCTTGTCCGCCACCAGCAGCAGGCCGGCCTCCGAGCCGGGGAACATCAGCATGACTTCCACGCTCTTCGGATGCTCGAGGCGGCCGGCGAGCGTCAGCCCGATCGCCCGGGTGTAGAAGGCGATCGACCGGTCGAGGTCCGCGACGCGGAAGGTGACGAACATGATCCGCGGCCCCGCAGGCGCGGGCGTCGCGGCAGGCGGCGGCGCGGTCTGCGCGGCGGCGCCCGAGGCGGCGAGCAGGGCTGCGACACCCAAGGCGGCGACGCCGTTCGGCAACTTCATGGATTTCACCCTCGCTACTTCTGTGCACCTGAGGCGCGAAATCTCGCCGGGACCGGCGACGGCTCGTCAAGGGGGCGGCGGCGCGGCCGGAACGCTCCAGCCGTGTGTCCTCAGCCAGGCGTCGAAGGCGACGGTCCAGCCCGTCAGTTTTGCCACGCGAATGTCAGGAATCCGGACGAAGCCCGCCCGGCGTTCCAGCGCGCGCTCGCGGCGCAACTCGCGCCGTTCAAGGACCACGCGCCGGAGACGGAGCTCGTCTGAGAACGCCACCCATGCACGGCCCGCGCCCCGTCTCGAACGAGGCCGAGCCTGCGCCGCTTGAGCCCCCGCGCAAGCGGGGCCTCAACGGACACTCCGCATCGTCCTGGACCCTCGCCACCGGCCGATCGCCAGCAGCTCCGACGCCGCCAATGTGTGGCGGCGGAGGAAACCTATTTGCCGACGGCGCTCAGGCGGCCGACGGCAACCAGGCCCCGTGAAACCCCGGCGGGACGCGATGCGGAATCCGCACGCTGGCCTGCGGCTCCCGCTCGAAGTCCTCGGCGTCGAGGATCACGAGGTCGGTGGTCTCCGTCACCGCGTCGATAACCAGCCCGATCAGCCAGCCCGCGTCCTCGGCCGTGTCCGCACGGGCCGGAACGAAGGCGAACTCGCCCGGATAGCGGTGCGGCCCGAAATCGTGGACCTGACGCGCGCCCGTTTCGAGGTCGTGTTTGTAGAGGCTGGTGGCCGCGACAAAGGCCGGGTCGGGCGCCTGCGGCAAGGCCATGGCGTAGGCGTAGCGGTGCGGCTGGCCGAAGCGGCGCTCGTCGATGCGCGGAAACTCCTGCGGCGCGGCGTCGATCACTGCGCGGCGCACCGTGCGGCCGGCGGGATCGATGGTCCACCGCTCGAAGGTGGTGCGCTTTGCGGCGGGGCCCTGCAGCGCCGGGTCGGCGAACATGCTGTCGTGGACGACCGCGTCGAGGATCACCGCGCCGTCCGGGGCGTCGTAGGCGTTGGCGACGTGGAACACATAGCAGGGCTCGACGTCGCACCAGATCACTTCCTCGCCCGCGCCCTCGCGCGGCAGAAGCCCGACGCGCGCCGGGTGGGCGGGGTTCCAGGGGTAGGGGAACGGATGGCCGGCGATCAGCGCACCCATCGAAAAGGTCACCGGCAGGTCGAGGACCAGGACAAAGCGGGCGGTGAGCGCGCAGTCGTGGATCGAGGGTCCGTGGCGGACCTTGATCGGCTCCTCGCGCCGGACGCGGCCATCGACGCCGACGACCACGTGGTGGACCAAGGACTGATCGCCGCTGTCGTAGGTGATGGCGTGCGCCTCCCCGGTCAGGGGATCGACATGCGGGTGCGCCGAGAAGGCGCCGCGCAGCGTGCCGCCGAAATCGTCGTAGGCCAGGCTCTCCAGCGTCTCTCCCAGCAGAACCGGCGTGCCGCCCGCCTCCACCAGAGCCCAGGTCTTGCCGGCCAGGCCGAAAACATTGGTGTTGACCGTATCGAACGCCGAATGGCGTGGGCCGGGCGTGCGCGGCGCGCCCAAGGCCGCGCTGACCGCGTTCGAGCGGATCCAGCGGGCGCCGTACCAGCGCGCCCGGCCGCCCTGCAGGCGCAGGCCGTGGACCATGCCGTCGCCGACGAACCAGTGATGGCTGCGCGGATCGGCGGCGATGGGGTTGGGGCCGATGCGCAGGTAGCGGCCGTCCAACGCCGGCGGGATCACGCCGGTCACCTCCAGGTCCTCGATCGTCAGCTCGCCCGTCATCGGCGCATGGAGGCCCGTCAGGAAGGGATGCGGCGCGCCGGGCGCCGGCTTGCGGGCGCGATTGAAGGCGGCCAGCGCCGTCGCGCCCTGGGTGACGACGCCGCGGATGGCGGTTTCGATGGGACTTGCCATGGCGGCCTCCGCCGGGACATGTTGATGATGTAAACATTAAGCCAGCCGAAGGTAACACTGTCAACATGGAGCGTGCGCCGTCGAAGACGCGCTATCACCACGGCGACCTGCGGGCGGCCCTGGTCGAGGCGGGCCTTGCGCTGATCGAGGCGCGGACCGCGGACGAGGTCGGCCTGCGCGAGGCAGCGCGCGCGGTCGGCGTCAGCGCCACGGCGGTCTATCGCCACTTTCCCGACAAGGCGGCCTTCCTCGGCGCCTTGGCGGCCGAGGGCCTCCAGCGGCTGGCGGAGGCGCAGGCCGCCGCATCTGAGGCCGCCGGCGGCGGCGCTGCCGGCTTCCGCGCCACCGGCTTCGCCTATGTGCGCTTCGCCCTCGCCAATCCGGGCCTTTTCCGCCTGATCTTTTCCAGCGCGGCCAAGGCCCCTCGCGCCGACTGGGCCGAGCACGATGACGACGCGATGCGGATGCTGCTCCAGAACGCCGAGCGACTGGCGCGCAAGGATGATCCGGAGGAGGCCAGGCTGTTCGCTCTGCGGGCCTGGGCTCTGGTGCACGGCTTGGCCGTACTTATGCTCGATGGCCAGCTTCCCGCCGATGAGGCCACGATCCACGCGGCGATCGACGGCGCCGATTTCAATTCCAGGACATGACGATGGCAGCCTCACGCAAGGATCCCCTCCGCCGAGACCGTCCGCTCGAGAATGGTTGCGTCGCTGGTGGGCCCGGCAGGACTCGAACCTGCAACCAGACCGTTATGAGCGGCCGGCTCTAACCATTGAGCTACAGGCCCCAGCAGCGACGAAGCGGGCGAGTTACCATCTCCTGCAGGCGCCTTAAAGCTCCCGTTCAGCTTCGGATTGGCAAAGCTTGCGGCGGCGAACATGGCGCAAAGGGAGATGGACGATGAAAATGCCGATGCGGGCTGCGGCCCTGAGCCTGGCGCTGGCGGCGGGCGCCGCCTCGGCGGCCTTCGCCCAGCCGGCGCCGGCGGCGGGGGCCGACACGGTGTTCCGCGCCACCACGCTCAATCTTTCGGCCTATGGCGAGACCCGGCTCGCGCCCGACATGGCGACCATCAATCTCGGCGTCACCACCGACGCCGCCACCGCCCAGGCGGCGATGCAGGCCAATGCCGCCCAGATGAGCCGGGTGATGGCGGCCCTCAAGCACGGCGGCGTCGCGGCCAAGGATATCCAGACGTCGCAGCTCAGCCTGGAGCCGCAATATGTCTATGAACAGAACCTGCCGCCGAAGCTGACCGGCTACCGGGCCTCCAACCAGGTGACGGTGACGGTGCACGACCTGAACAGGCTTGGCCAGGCCGTCGACGCCACGGTCTCGGCCGGGGCCAACCAGGTGGGCGGGATCAACTTCGGCCTGGACGATCCGACCGCCGCGGAGAACGCCGCGCGCGAGCGGGCGGTGAAGGCGCTGGCGGCCAAGGCCGACCTCTACGCCCGCGCCACCGGATATCGCGTGCTGCGGCTCGTCTCGCTGAGCGAAGGCGGCGGCTACAATCCGCCCCCGCCGATGCCGATGGTCGCGATGAGCGCGCGGTTCGAGAAGGCCGACACCGCAGTCTCGCCCGGCGAGATCAAGGTGCGGGTGGATGTCAGCGGGCTCTACGAACTGGCGCGCTAGAAGCCGCCGTCCTGCAGGGCGCCCTCGACCTTCTCGGCCATGATCCGGCCCGGCAGGGCGCGGTCGCCCTCCATCACCGCGGCGTAGACCAGGCCGCGCCCGTCGATCGCCCCGGACGACCAGCCGACGCCGCGCGAGCCGTCCGCCACGCTATTGCAGCTGAGGGTGCGGGTCTGGCCGTCCTTGGCGGTGGCCTTCAACAGGTCGTCGACGGTGCGCAGGCCCGGCCCGTCGCAGGCCGGCAGCGCGCGGGCGCAGATCGTGTGGCTGTTGTAGCGCCAGACCACCTGGCCGGAGCCCTGGCGGCCGATCAGCATGCAGGTCTGCGCCCCGCCGATAGCGTCGGAGACCGCCTGGTCGAGCTTGTCGGGATCGACGCCCTTGGGCAGGCGCGGGCCGCAGCCGGCGAGCGCCTGGGCGGCGAGCGTCACGGCCGCCAGCGTCAGCGCAGCCCGGGCGAACGCCGCGCCCGCACGTGGCATCAGGCGGCCTTTTTGATCTCGTTGCCTTCGCCCAGCAGGACGACGGTGGGGGAATAGTTGCGGGCCTCCTCGGCCGGCAGCATGCCGTAGGTGACGACGATCACCGTGTCGCCCTTTTGCACCAGGCGCGCGGCGGCGCCGTTGACGCCGATCACCCGCGAGCCGCGCGGGGCTTCGATGGCGTAGGTGGTGAAGCGGGCGCCGGTCGTGATGTTCAGCACGTCGACCTGTTCGTGCGGCAGGATGCCGGACGCATCGAGCAGGTTGCGATCGATCGCGATCGAGCCTTCGTAGTCGAGGTCGGCCTGGGTGACCGTCGCGCGATGCAACTTGGCCTTCATCAGCGTCACGAGCATGCGAGGAAATCCTTTTTTCGCGTCAAGGAGATACGCAAGCGCCCCAGGATCGGGCCGGACGCGCATATAGCCATGAAAACCCGCAGGATCAATGCGGCGACGCCGCGAGGTTGAGGTTGGGGAAGGCGGATCGTACGCGGCCTCGCAGCCCGCGACGCAACCAACCGGGCCGCGGCCGGTTTGGGCGGCGAGAGTTCCGAAGGAGGACGCGCGATGACCCAGCACTCGCCCCACCCCGAGCATTCCGGTGACGCCATCACCATCATGAAGGTGGACCCGATCTTCGACGCCGGGATCGTGGTGACCTGCCGCGGCCAGGAGGTCAGCGGCAGGCTCGCGGACCGCCACTCCGCCTATTTCGACAACATCTCCCCGCCCCTCGAATGGACCGATGTCCCCGACGTGAAGACCTGGGCGGTGGTCGTCGAGGACCCCGACGCGCCGCGCGAGAAGCCCTTCGTCCACTGGATGATCTGGAACCTCGAGGCGGGCGTCCGGGCCCTGCCGGAGGGACTGCCCAACAGCGACCTGCTGGCGACGCCGCAGGGCGGCGTCCAGGGGCGCAACGACATGGGCGGCTACGGCTGGTTCGGACCGCGCCCGCCGGCCGGTCACGGGGTGCACCGCTATTATTTCCAGGTCTTCGCCCTCGACGACCGCATCGAGATGGGACCTGAGACATCGCTGGACGAGCTGCTGAATGCGCTGAAAGGCCACACCCTGGCCAAGGGCGAGATGATGGCCACCTACGAGGCGCCCAATCCGCAATAGGCCCAATCGCAATAGGCTCGGCCGAGCGAGCCGGTCACCGCTGGCGCGGGGCGACGCAGAGCGGTCGGCCCTGGAAGAACTGGCCGACCAGGGTGTGCCGGTTGCGGACGATCTGGTTGCGCGCTCGGGCGATATCCAGGCTCTCCGGCGGCGGGGCGACGCCCGGCGGGCAGATTGAGACCGCGACCCGGTTGCCGCGCGGGCAGAGGCAGATGTCCTCGCGCGCCTGCAAGCGGCTGGGCTGGGCGCGGCATTCGGCGGCGAGCAGCGCCCCGTTGACGTCGACGCAGACCACGGTCTGGGCGGCGGTCTCCGGCTGGGCCGCGGCCGCGGTGGCGACGATCGCCAGCGCGCCGGCGGCGAGAAGCAGTTTGAACATCTTCCTCACTCCTGCAGCCCGGGCCCCGCAGAGGTTAACGCCGCGCGGCGATCTGTTCACCATCCTTGGTGGCGCGGGCTTAACGGCGATGGGCCCATGCTGGAGGCGCTCAGGAGGCGAGACTCCATGGATCCGCTCGGCATCGCCCGCTACGGCATGATGACCGCTCAGGACCGGCTGGCGAAATCGGCCGACCGCGTCGCCAATTGGAGCGGCGGCGAAGCGCCCGACGTCGCCCGCGAGACGGTCGAGCAGATCGAAGCCGGCCAGCAGTTCGCCGCCAACGCCAAGGTCGTCGCCTTCGCCGACCAGATGTGGCGATCGCTGATCGACATCCAGCGAGCCTAGCCCCTGTCGCCGATCCGGCGAGGCGGCGTTTTGGCGCCGCCGTCAAAGGGGGAACTGGCCTTGCCGCCCGCCGTTCGTTAGCCCGGACGCGGGAGATGCGGCATGGCCGGGACGACGCTCGACATCGAGCTGCGGGTGAACGGCGTGCTCCGCGCCGTACGCGTCGAGGGCTCGACGACCTTGCTGGACGCCCTGCGGGATCAGCTCGGCTTCACCGGGGTGAAGAAGGGCTGCGACCTCGGCCAGTGCGGCGCCTGCACGGTGCTGGTGGACGGCCGCCGGGTGGTCGCCTGCCTGACGTTGGCGGCGCAGAACCAGGGCCGCGCGGTCACCACCATCGAGGGCCTCGCCCGCGACGGCGAGCTGCACCCGGTGCAGGCCGCCTTCATCGACCACGACGCCTTCCAGTGCGGCTACTGCACGCCGGGCCAGATCCTCTCCGCGGTCGCCCTGATCGAGGAGGGCCCGCTCGGCTCCGACGACGAGATCCGCGACCACATGAGCGGCAACATCTGTCGCTGCGGCGCCTACACCAACATCGTCGCCGCCGTGCGCGACGCCGCAGCGCGGATGAGCTGAGGATGACCCTGTTCCGCTACGCCCGTCCCGACGACGCCGCCGAGGCCTTCGCCCGCGGCCAGGCGCCCGACGCCCTGTTCATCGCCGGCGGCACCGACCTGCTGCAGCTGGTCCAGGAGCGGGTGACCCGGCCCGCCGAGGTGATCGACCTCGCCCAGGTGCTTGACGCCGAGATCGCCGCCGACGCGGGCGGCGTGCGCATCGGCGCCGGGGCCAGGCTCGCCGAGGTGGCGGCCCATCCGCTGATCAGCGGCCATTATCCAGCGGTCGCCGAGGCGCTGCTGGCCACCGCCTCGCCGCAGGTGCGCAATCTCGCGACCGCCGGCGGCAACCTGCTGCAGCGGACGCGCTGCCTCTATTTCCGCGACGTCGTCACCGCCTGCAACAAGCGCGACCCCGGCAGCGGTTGTTCGGCGCTGGAGGGGCAGAACCGGATCAACGCCATCTTCGGCGGCAGCGCGCACTGCATCGCCGTCCAGCCCTCGGATTTCGCCGTCGCCCTGGTCGCCTGCGACGCCGAGCTGGACCTGGCCGGACCGGACGGCCCGCGCCGCGTGGCGCTGGCCGACTTCCATCGCCTGCCGGGCGAAACCCCGCAGGTGGAGACGGTGCTCGCCCCGGGCGAGCTGATCGCCGCGATCCACCTCCCGGCCGAGTGCGCCGAGCGTCGCTCACGCTACCTGAAGGTCCGCGACCGGGCGAGCTTCGAGTGGGCGGTCTGCTCCGTCGCGGTGTCGCTCGGCATGGACGGCGAGACGGTGCGCGACCTGCGGGTGGTCGCCGGCGGCGTCGCCACCAAGCCTTGGCGGCTGACCCACGTCGAGGCGGCGCTCAGGGGCCGTCCGCTCAGCGAGGCGGTGATCACCGCCGCCGCCGAACTTGCGGTCGAGGGCGCCGAGCTTCGCGAGCACAACGCCTTCAAGGCCCCGATGCTGGCGGGCGCCGTGCGCAAGGTGCTTCGGGAGTTCGCCCGCGCATGAACGCCATCGCCTCCAACGCCGTGATCGGCAGCCCCGTCAGCCGGGTCGACGGACCCGCCAAGGTGCGCGGCGAAGCGACCTACGCCGCCGAATTCCGCCCCGACCGCCTGGCCTATGCGGCCCTGGTGCTGGCGAGCGTTCCGTCGGGCCGGATCAAGCGGATCGACATCGAGGCGGCGACGCACGCGCCCGGCGTAATCGCCATCATCAGCCACGAGAACGCGCCGCGCCTCCCCTACAGGCAGCAGGAGAAGCGTCCCCAGGTCGACCCCAAGGCCGGCGAGCGGCTGCATGTCTTCCAGGATGACCGGGTGCTGTTCAGCGGCCAGCCGGTCGCCGTCGTGGTGGCCGAGAGCGCTGACCAGGCGAAGAGCGCCGCCGACCTGGTGCGGGTGGACTATTCGGCCGACCCAACGCCGCTCACCCGCTTCGAGCCGGCGCGCGGGCGCAAACCCAGTCCGCCGACGGAACAGGACGGTCGACCGGGCGAGGTCGAGCGCGGCGACGCCGACGCCGCCTTCGGCAGCGCCCCGATCACGGTCGAGGCCCGTTACGTCCAGCCGCGCGAGCACCACAACGCCATGGAGCTGCACGCCACCATCGCCCAGTGGCATGGGGACGAGCTGATCCTCTGGGACAAGACCCAGTGGGTGGACAACGACGCCAGCGAGATCGCCCAAGTGTTCGGCATCCCGGCCGAGAAGGTGCGGGTGATCTCGCCCTTCGTCGGCGGCGCCTTCGGCTCGGCGCTCAGGACGTGGCCCCACGTGACGATCGCGGCGGTCGCCGCCAGGATGAGCGGACGTCCGGTGCGGCTGGAGCTGACCCGTCGTGAGCAGTTCACGCTGACGGGCTTTCGCCCGCGCACCGACCAGAGGGTGGCGCTGGGCTCGCTGCAGGACGGGCGGCTGACGGCCATCATCCAGGAGGCCTGGGCCCAGACCTCGACCTATGAGGAATATGCCGAAACCACGCTCGACCCGCCGCGGCAGACCTATTCCTGCGCCAATGTGCTGACCCGCCACCGGCTGGTGGAGATGAGCGTCAACACTCCCAGCGCCATGCGCGCGCCGGGCGTGGCCACCGGCGTCTTCGCCCACGAGATCGCGATGGACGAACTGGCGGTCGCCGCCGGGATCGACCCGGTCGAGCTGCGGCTGCGAAACCACGCCGACCGAGACGAGTACAAGGGCCGCGACTGGTCCAGCAAGCAGCTCAAGGCCTGCTACGCCACGGCCGCGGAGGCCTTCGGGTGGGCGCGTCGGACACCCGAACCCCGCTCGATGCGCGACGGCGACCTGCTGGTCGGCTATGGCATGGCCAGCGCCATCTATCCGTCGCACCGGGCTCCCGCCCAGGCGACGGTGCGGCTGTCGCGCGACGGCCACGTCCTGGTCCGCACCGCCGCCTCGGACATGGGGCCCGGCACGTACACGTCGATGACGCAGGTGGCGGCCGACACCCTCGACCTGCCGCTGGCCGCGGTGCGCTTCGAACTTGGCGACAGCGCCTTCGCCAAGGCGCCGGTGCATGGCGGCTCGATGACCATGGCCAGCGTCGGCCCGGCGGTGCTGGCGGCGTGCAAGGCGCTGCAGACCCGGCTGGGCGAGCTCGCCGCGGCCTCCAGCGAGGGCCCGTTCCGCGGCGCGGACCCGGCCCGACTGGCGTTCGGCGAGGGCGGCGTCGCCCGGCCGGACGGCGCCGGCGTGGTCAGCTACGGCGACCTCCTGACCGCCCACGGGCTGGAGTGGCTGGACGCCGAGGGCCGGTCGCAGCCGGGACCGGAAGCCCAGCAGCTGACCAGCTCGGCCTTCGGCGCGGTGTTCGCCGAGGTGCGCGTCGATCCCGACCTCGGCGTGGTGCGGGTCCCGCGCCTGGTCGGCGCCTACGACGCCGGCCGCGTGGTCAATCCGAAGATCGCCCACAGTCAGTGCATCGGCGGGATGGTCGGCGGCGTCGGCATGGCCCTGCTGGAGGCCGCCGAATGGGACGAGCGCTATGGCCGGGTGATGAACGCCAACCTCGCCGAATACCTGACGCCGGTCTGCGCCGACATCGTCCAGCTGGAGGCGTATTTCGTTCCGTCCGACGACCGCGACTTCAATCCCCTGGGCGTCAAGGGTCTCGCCGAGGTCGCCATCTGCGGGGTCGCGCCGGCAATCGCCAACGCGGTGTTCCACGCCACCGGCAAGCGGGTCCGCGAGCTGCCGATCCTGCCCGAGCGCCTGCTGCTCTGACGCCCCTGTTGCTTTGCGGGCCGCCGAGGACTAGCGGCTGCCCGTATGGCGCTGCACACCCTGTTCCCGACCCCCGTCTATGAGGCGAGCCTCGCCGCCGATCACGGCTTCGAGGCCTTCCTGGCCGAGCTGGAGGACGGCTGCCGCATGCTGGCGGCCGAGGATCGCGCCGGCCGCGCCTGGTGCAAGGAGCACGGCTACGGCGGCTACACCTCCTACGCCTCGCTGAACGACCTGCCGCAGCGGGTCACCGTCTTCGACCAGCTGCGCAAGAAGCTCGACCGCCACGCCGCGGCCTTCGCCGAGGAATTGCAGTACGAACTGAGCGGCGGGCGCCTGCGGCTGGACAGCCTGTGGGTGAACATCCTCAAGCCGGGCGCCGCCCACACCAGCCACATCCATCCGCACAGCGTGCTCTCCGGCACGGTCTATGTGGCGATCCCGCCGGGCGCCAGCGCCCTGAAGTTCGAGGATCCCCGGCTGGCGATGATGATGGCCGCCCCGCCGAAGCGCCCAGACGCCGAGGAGAGCCGCCGCGCCTACGTCTATTTCAAGCCACAGCCGGGCACGGTGCTGATGTGGGAGAGCTGGCTGCGGCATGAGGTTCCGGTCAACACCGCCAAGGCGGCGCGGATCTCGATCAGCTTCAACTACGGCTGGCGCTGAGCCGCGCCGGGGGGCGCCGCCGGCGCGCTTCGCGCGGGAATCAGGAGACCGCCCGGCCACGGTTCACGCCGATGGTCTGGCCGTTGACGTAGCCGCTGTCCTCCGAGACCAGCCAGGCGCAGGCGTTGCGATGTCCTCTCCCTCGCTGCGCGTCGGGCGGCCGGGCGAAACCCTGCGTCGGGGCGATGCGCCGAGGCTAGCGCGATTTGAAAAAGGCCCCCCACGGGGGCCCCGGGACCTCGGCTCCCGGCTGCAGGTCATTGAGGCAGAGCGCACGGCGGAGCGTCACCCGGCATTCGCACGCCCGACGGCTTAGCCCTTCTGCGTCGCGGATCAGGATCCGACCGCGAGCCATATCGACCAGCCCGTCGGACTTGAGCCTTTGCAGGACGTGATTGACGACGCCTCTTTGCAAGCCGAGCCCGCTCGCCAGCTCCTCCTGCGGCAGCCGGACTTCAGCGCCCTCCAGCAGCTCAGCGGCGGTTGTGAGCCACCGCGCCAATCGCTGCTCGGCCGAATGCATCGCATTGCAGATGCCGACGTGGACGGCGTAGCCCATTTCCATGAAAAAAAAGAGCTTGAACAGGCGGTCAATCGCAGGAACGTCGCGTATCACCGACATAAGGTGCGACGCGGCGATCTTCCAGGCGTGCCCGTCGGTGAGGCAGACGAAGCGCTGGGGGATGTGCATCAGCTCGAGCACGGCTACGGTGCCCAGCGCATTGGTCCTGCCGATAAGCGCACATTCAATCTCGTGTCCGCTCTGCAGCACGGCGCGCGTAGAGGTCAAGCCATCTGTGGGGAAGTACACGCTCTCGACGCTGTCACCTGCATGCTTCAATACCTGCCCCGACTTGAAGGATGACGGCGACAGATAGGGCTTGAGGTGCTCGATATTCGAGCCGAGCGAACGAAGTAAAAGATTTCTACTGTGCACTTTAGATTCGCATTCTCAGAATCAATGTTCCCGCCGTTAGTCGTCCAGGCCTCGGGGCCCCGTCTGTCCAATCCCAGACATAAGGGACCAAGCTCCGCATTCCGCCTTCCTGAAAGCGCCCGGCCGCAGCAAGCGGTCCGATCCACGCAGCAGGATGCGGCCTTCCCCGCTGCCGGCTCTGCATCTTATAACTGCACAACCTTCAAATTACTACCAAAGATGGCCAGACATCTTGGAATTAACTGCGACCAGCTGCCCCTATGTGCCGTAGAGGACAGACCCAAGTCGACCACTAGCCTCAGTTGTAACCCGTCGGCCGGGACTTGGGGAACAGCGATGCCGAATGGAAATCGACAGCGTGGCGCACGATCCGGATGGAACCGGCGCCGCAACGTTCAACCCGACGGGACGGTCGACGACGTCAACGGGAAAGCCCAGGTCTACTGTCTGGATGACAAGGATCAGGTCGTCTGTTCGCGAGAGCTCGAGTTCACGTCCCGCGAGCATCTGGCGCATCTGATCGAGCTGGAATGCCGCCGCTACCCCGTCGTCGAGGTGTGGTGGGGCGGGGAGTGCGTGTTTCGTCTCGGCGCGCGCGGGCGATTGGTGGCAGAGCCGCTCGCCTCAACGCGGTGCGCGCGGAGCTAGTGTCCCGGTTCCGAAGGTCGCCAGCGCATTGTGGCCGGCTCGGGCAAACTTCAGATCCGGCACACTAGCTAGTGGAGCGGCGGCCGCGCCTCTGGCGTCTCACCCTGCAGCTCGGCTTCCTTGAGCCAGTGCTCGGCAAGCCTGAAGAATGAGGCCTGCAGTTGCGGCTCAGGGCAGGTCTCCGCGATCTCCGTCGCGGCGAGCGCCCGGAGCACGTATTCCTTGCGATCGGGATCTGACTGACTCACGCGGCTGCTCCCTCGTTTGGCCCGTAACAAATGATGGGGATGAAGCGTTCCCAACCTGGCCGCCGCCGGCGCGAAGCGGCGGCGCTTCCCTTTTGTTAAGCCTGTTTGTTCGTCATCAATTAAGCCGCCGGACCCGACTATCAGGCGGCTGGGGTGGCAGGTTCGACAAGGGATCTGTCTTGCAAGTATTGCTCGGTCTAAGCAGCCGTGGTCAGGTTCAGCTCACTGAGCTCCTGGCGCCGCTGCGCCCAATTCAGATGTTGCGGCTGGCCCGGACGAGGTGGGCGCACTTCGCCTGCATCGAAGTCTGGGACGACTCCGTCTGCGTGCTGCGCCTGCCGCCCACCCCGATGGACCGCGCCTGCCCCCTGCCGGCCTCGGTCGACGCAAGGACCGCGGCCGGCTGGTAGCGCTCGGCCGCGTGGGCCTGCCAGAGGGCCCGAACTCGGGGGTAGCCGCGACGAGCAGAAGGGCGGCTAAGAGGCTGATCATCGGCAGCTCCTCCTGGCGGTGGAGATCACCCGGACACTGAGCGCAACGGCAGCTGGCGCCGAGCGTCGCCGAGAACGGTGATCTTCTGGGACTTCACCCTGCGGCGACGCCCGAGTATGGACACGACGCGCGACAACCCAACAGCGTTCCGTTCGCGCGCAGCAACCCTCGCGGAAGACGCCGATGCCGCCAAGTCCTGACCTCAAGTGGTCTGTCGCGATCGGGCTAGGAGCGCTCGCGCTCCTGATCGTGCTGTGGCTCGCCCAGCGGCGCCGCCTTCGCCTGGCGCCCCATCACGCGCGAGACGAGCTGATCCGGACGCAGCTTCAGCTGTTCGAGCGCTCGCATGCTCTGATGTTCGTGCTGGCTGGACCGGAGCTTCGCTTCACGTTCGCAAACCAGGCCTACCTGCGCCTGATCGGCGAGGACGACGTAGTGGGCAAGCGATTACTGGAGGTCGTGCCGGACCTCGAACCGGACGACCTCGAAATCATCGCGAAGATTCGGCGGACGGGCGAGGTGTTCATCGCCCGCGGCGTGCCACGCCGGCTCCACAAGAACGGCGTCACCCGGACCCTCTACCTGGACATCGTGGGCCAGCCGATATTCGCCGCCGACGGCGCCGTCGATGCCGTGTTCTGCGAGAGCTACGACGTCACCGACAAGGTGGATGCGGAAGAGCGGCTGAAACTGCTGTTGCAGGAGCTGGACCACCGCGCCAACAACCTCCTGGCCGTGGCGCAGAGCATCGTCAACCTGACCAAGGCTGACAGCGCCGAGGCCTTGCGGCGCAATGTGCTTGGACGCATCGGCGCCCTGGCGCGGGCGCACCAGCTCCTGTCCAGCTCGCGGTGGCGCGGCGCGGACCTGGAAACCCTGATCGCGGAGGAGCTCCGCCCCTACGCGCTCGGCGATGCGGGGCGCGCCCATGCGCAAGGGCCTTCGGTGTCCCTCAGCCCGGCCGAGGCCGAGGGGGTGGCGATGGCCGTCCACGAGCTGGCGACGAACGCTGCGAAATATGGCGCATTCAGTACGCCGGGCGGGCGGGTGGAGGTCATCTGGACCGTCGACAGCCAGGGCGCGCGACACATCCGCTGGCAGGAAGCTGGCGGTCCGCCGGTCGTGAAGCCGCATCGCAAGGGCTTCGGCAGCAGCCTGCTGGAACGCGCGCTGGCCGCCTTGCCGGGCGCACGCACCCAGCTGTTCTGGCGCCCTGAGGGGCTTGTCTGTGAATTCGACCTTCCGCCGAGAGGCCCGCCGGAGCCCCCCCGTTCGATCGACGATCAGCTCTCGAAAGCCGGCCTGCAGCCCTTGGGGGACCTGGGTTAGGTCAAGCCCGCGGCGACGGTGCGGCCGATCGCAGTGAACACGGTCTCGAACTGGGCGTCGCTCGGCCGCCCGTACGCTGGAATCGGGACACTAGGAGGCGGCGACCACGATCTTCACACGGTCGCCGGGCCGCAGGGCGTCGCCAGGCTGCAGGCCGTTGATCGCCTCGAACCGCTCGCGCGGATGGTCGTCGACCGCCATGCGCTGCGCCAGCGAGGCGACCGTATCGCCCACCTTCACCGTCACCACACGGATTCGCCTCGGCCGGGCTTCGGCGCGTTCGGCGGCGGTCAGCCGATGGAAGGAGGCGATCAGCGGGTCGAAGGCATAGGCCTGGCCGGCGGGCGCCAGCGTCACCAGGTGGAAGCCCTCGCGACCGACGGCGTAGACGGCGACGGTCACGTCGACCCAGCCATCGTTGCCCTGGGCCTGCGCAGGCAGGACGACGGCGTCATAGCCGCCGATCCGGGCGCGGCGCAGTTCGCCTGTCCGCGCCGGAACCTCGCCGACCAGCTGGCGCAGCACCGCATAGGCCTCGTCCGCCAGGTCGCCGCCTTCGCCGACGGATCCGGCAAGCTGCGCCTTGAGGCCGCCTGGCCCCTGCATCACCACGGCGCTCGGGCTGTTGGCCAGGACGAAACCCGGCGGGGCGGTGAAGCCGAAGCCCAGTCCGGGGTGCAGGAAGCGCCGGCCAAGCACCACGCCCTGCTCCGGATCGTCGCCGTACATCAGCCCGTCTACCGCCTCGAGATAGAGGTCAGGGCGCGGCGGCCGGCCGCCCGGCGCCGGCGGCGGCGCCCGCCGCGCTTCAGCCGCCGCCCGGGCGACCCGCTCGCCGGTCAGCGGGTGGGTGCGCGACCAGACGGGCGCGGCCTTGGCCGGTTGCGTGCGGTCCGCCGCCTCAAGCTGGTCGCTGGCCTGCAAGGCCGAGAGCATGTCGGCGAGGCCGAACGGATTGTAGCCGGCGGCGGTCAGATAGCGCGCCGAAAGGCTGTCGGCCTCGAACTCCTGGCCGCGCGAATAGCTGAGCACGCCCAGCTGCCCGGCCTGGCTGGCGATCTGCGCCAGGGCGCCTGACCCGGTCACCGCCCCGAGCAGCACCGCGCCGATCCCGGTGATCGCCGAGCGGGTCTGCCGGCGGCCGGCGTGGTTGGCGGCGACGTGGCCGACCTCATGGCCCAGCACAGCGGCGAGCTCGTCCTCGCTGCGGATCAGGTCCAGCAGGCCGCGGGTGACATAGATGTCGCAACCGGGCGGGCTGGCGAAGGCGTTGACCACCTCGGAGTTGATGACGCTGAAGCTGCAGCGCCCGCCCTGTCCGGCGGCCACAGCCATCCGCTCGCCGACCCGGCTGACATAGGCGTTGATCGGTCCCGGATACGCCCCGCCATAGGCCTGCAGGATCTCGGCGCGCCGCCGCTCCGGCGTTTGCGGCTGGGCGGCGGCCGAGCTGGCGACGGAGATCGCGGCCACAGCGGCGACCAGGATGCGGAGGGCTCGGCGGCTCATGTTCAGTCTCGGACGCACGTCTTCTGGTTCCAAAGGCCGGCGCGTCAGTCCGCGTTCCGCCAGCGAAGGATCAGCTTGCGGTCGTGGACCTGGAACGACTCCAGCCGGCTGAGAAAGCTGACGCCGAGCAGGGAGGTGCTCAGGGGTTCGCGGTTCACCGTCAGCTTGAAGGCGGAAAGCGAGATCGGCCCGACCTCGAACCGATCCGCCACATAGGGCGCGCCATAGCCCGGCCCATTCGCCGTCTCCGCCTCTTCGACGTAGCGCAGGCTCGCCATGTCGACGCCGATCCGGCGGGCGTCGTCGGGGCTGAGCACGGTTTCGGTCGCGCCGGTGTCGACTACGAAGCGGACCCGCTGGCCGTTCACGTTCGCCACCAGGGAATAGCCGCCCTCGGCGTCCTGCGGCACGACCAGCTCGTGTTCCCCCGTCACCACCGGATCGCCGACGTTGAACGCCAGCTTCAGGTGCTGGCCGACGCCGGCCAGTTCGCCGCGATAGGCGAAGCCCAGGGCCAGGACCGCGATGATCGCCGCCCAGACGGCGGCGTAGCGCAGGTGCTCCGGCCGGAACAGCTGTCCGGCGCGCAGGGCGCCCGCCGCGATGAGCACCACGAAGCCGGCGGCGCGCGCCACCGCGGCCCAGTCCTCCCCGCTGCGAACCGCCTCCGGAAACGCATGCGCGAGCGCCAGGATCAGGGCGGCCAGGGCCCCGAGAAAGGCCAGCCAGAGCAGCATCCGGGGCCGCGCGGGCGGGCCCGGCGGCGCAGGCTCCGGCGTTCGCCGCCCCCAGGGTCCATTGTCTTGCGTCATGCGCCTCCGCCCCCCGGCAAGATAGGCGCGGCCCGGCCGTGACGCTATGGTCGCGCGAAAGCGCAGCGTCGGCGCGCGTCAGGATCGCGAGCGACATGGGCTGGACCGCTTCCGATCTTCCGTCCCAGCAGGGGCGAACAGCCGTGGTCACCGGCGTCGGCGGCCTCGGCTATGAGACGGCGCTCGCCCTGGCCCAGGCCGGCGCCGAGGTCATCGTCGCCGGGCGCAATGCCGCCAAGGGCGAGCAGGCCCTGGCGCGGATCCGCGCGGAGGTCCCCCAAGCGCAGGTGGCGTTCGAAATGGTCGACCTGGCCAGCCTCGCCTCGGTCGCCGCCCTCGCAGAACGGCTGGGGCGGAGCCATGGGCGACTCGACCTCCTGGTGAACAACGCCGGGGTCATGGCGCCGCCCGCGCGCCAGACCACCCTCGACGGCTTCGAACTGCAGTTCGGTGTCAACTACCTGGCGCATTTCGCCCTGACTGCGCACCTCCTGCCGCTGCTTCGCAACGGCAGCGGGCCGCGGGTCGTCAACGTCTCCAGCCTGGCCCATCGCCAGGGCCAAATCGACTTCGACGACCTGCAGACGGAGCGTCCGTACAAACCATTCCGCGCCTATTCCCGGTCCAAGCTCGCCCAGGTGATCTTCACCCTGGAGCTGCAGCGGCGGAGCACGGCGAAGGGCTGGGGGCTGACCTGCCTTGCGGCCCATCCCGGCGTCGCCGCAACCGACCTGATCACCAACGGCCAGGGCGCCAATAGCCTGATGAGCCGGGCGATGGACCTGATGCAGGCGTGGCTCTGGCAGTCGGCCGCGGCCGGAGCGCTGCCGATCCTCTACGCCGCGACGGCGCTCGAAGCGGCCGGCGGCGCGCTCTACGGTCCCGATGGTTTCCTGGAGATGAAGGGCGCTCCGAGGCGCGTCCCGATCGCCGCCGCCGCCAAGCCGCCGCAGGTCGCCGCCCGCCTCTGGGAGATGTCCGAGCAGCTGGCCGGCGTGCAGCTCGGCTAAATCCCGCAAACGTCAGCGGCGCGCGCGGATCGCCGGCGTTCTTTCGGCGTTTGTCGCGGCATGATCGGTCGGTCCTGCGCCCTGCGAAGACGGCGAGCGGCCCTCGCGGCCCATCTGTCGCTGGCCTGCCTGGCGGCGTGTGACCGCGGCCCCTTGCGTCCGCCGCCCGCCCCGCCCGCGCCGAGCGCTCAGCTCCCGCCGCCGCAGACCGGCGTGGCCTCCTATTACGGACCGCAGTTCGCCGGCCAGCCGACCGCCAGCGGAGCGCCCCACAAGCCGAACGCCCTGACCGCCGCCAGCCGCACTCTGCCGCTGGGCACGACCGCCAAGGTGACCAACACCGAGACCGGCCGATCCGTCGCGGTCAAGGTGGACGACCGCGGCCCCTACGCCAAGGGCCGCATCCTCGACGTCTCCCCCAAGGCCGCCAGGCATCTCGGCATGAAGCGCGATGGCGTGGCGCCGGTGAAGGTGCAGCCGCTGCGCGTGCCGGTTAAGGATCGAACGGCCGTCGCCTCGCGCTGACAGCTCGCCGCGGCGGCAAATCGCTCAGCCCGCGGATCTCCGGTCGAGAAGCCAGTCGAAGGTGACCACCGCGGCCACCCCGCCGACCAGCTGGCCGGCGATGAACAGCGGCGCAGAGGCCGGCGCAATGCCGGCGAATGTGTTGGACAGGCTGCGGGCGATCGTCACCGCCGGGTTGGCGAACGAGGTCGAGGCGGTGAACCAGTAGGCGGCGGTGATGTAGAGGCCGACGAGCATCGGCGTGCTCTCGGCCTTGAACCGCAGCGAGCCCAGGATCGTGGCGACCAGGCCGAAGGTCGCCACCGCCTCGGCGAAGCCTTGCGGCAGCCCGTCGCGCGCCTTGGCGGACACCTGCAGGACAGGTTCGGCGAACATCAGGTGCGCCGCCCAGACGCCGACTATGGCGGCGGCGACCTGGACCGCCATATAGGCCAGCGCCAGCCGCCAGCTCAGCTCGCGCCGGGCGGCGAACATCGCCGTCACCACCGGATTGAAGTGCGCGCCGGAGATCGGCCCGAAGACGGTGATCAGCACCACCAGGGCCGCGCCGGTCGCCAGCGTGTTGCCGAGCAGCGCCACGGCGTCGTTCCCGCCCGCCAGGCGATCGCCCATAATTCCGGAGCCGACCACGACGGCCAGCAGCAGCGCCGTGCCAAGCGCCTCGGCCGCCAGCCGTCGCGCGGGACCGAACGCCTCGCGCGGCGGCTCGAGGCTGGCGTCCAGCGGCCGCGAGGGACGCGGCGGGATCTCGACCGCTGCGTTCATTGCGCGGCCGGTGCGGGAGCGTCTGCGGTCCCGCCGATGTCCGAAAGCCGCTTCTGCAGCGCCAGCCGATCGAGCGAGGCCATCGGCAGGTTCAGGAACAGCGAAATGCGATTGCTGAGCATCCGATAGGTGTCGGCGAAGGCGACCGCGATCTCGGCGGCCGAGCCGGTCGCCAGAGCGGGATCGGGCACGCCCCAGTGCGCCGTCATCGGCTGGCCCGGCCAGATTGGACAGACTTCGCCCGCGGCGTTGTCACAGACTGTGAACACGAACTCGAGGTCGGGCGCGTCGGGGTTGCGCTCGCGCGTAAACTCCTCCCAGCCCTTCGACCGCAGTCCGTCGGTGTCGTGGTGCATCTGCCGGAGCAGGTCCAGGGCGTGCGGGTTGACCTGGCCTGTCGGCATCGAGCCGGCCGAATAGGCTTTGAACCGCCCACGGCCGCTACGATTCAGGATCGCCTCGGCGATGATCGAGCGGCACGAATTCCCGGTGCACAGGAAGAGCACGTTGAAGACCTTGTTAGGGGCCGCCTCGCTCATTGGTCTTGCTCCCTCATGCGTAGCGCCCCTCGGCCTCGCAGCACTGGCTGGCGATGGCGACCAGGGGGGCGCAGATCTCCGGCGCGCCGCCGCAGCAATCCTCCATCAGGAAGCCGAGCAGTTCGCGCATGGCGGCGTAGTCGGCGTTGTAGATGATCGAGCGGCCGTCCCGTCGCGAGGTGATCAGGCCGGCCTGGCTGAGAATGTTCAGGCTCGCCGACAGGGTGTTCGGCAGCACCTCGAGCCGGCGGGCGATCTCCCCGGCGGCCAGGCCTTCGGCGCCCGCCTGGATCAGCAGGCGAAAGGCCGACAGGCGGCCCTCGTGGGCGAGCGCGCCGAGGGCCGAGGCTGCGGACTTCATTTCCATACTTCGACGATATACGAAATATATCGTAGCTTGAAGCCCCCTTTAGCCGCCCCAACGAACAAGCCCCGCCATCTGGCGGGGCTTGGGGTCGTCAGCTGTCGAGGAAGCTGCGCAGCTTGCGGCTGCGGCTGGGGTGCTTGAGCTTGCGCAGCGCCTTGGCTTCGATCTGGCGGATCCGCTCGCGGGTGACGCTGAACTGCTGGCCGACCTCTTCGAGGGTGTGGTCGGTGTTCATGCCGATGCCGAAGCGCATCCGCAGCACGCGCTCTTCGCGCGGGGTCAGCGAGGCCAGCACCCGGGTGGTGGTTTCGCGCAGGTTCGACTGGATCGCCGCGTCGATCGGCAGGATGGCGTTCTTGTCCTCGATGAAGTCGCCGAGGTGGCTGTCTTCCTCGTCGCCGATCGGCGTCTCGAGGCTGATCGGCTCCTTGGCGATCTTCAGCACCTTGCGCACCTTTTCCAGCGGCATGGCGAGCTTCTCGGCCAGCTCTTCCGGCGTCGGCTCGCGGCCGATCTCGTGCAGCATCTGGCGCGAGGTGCGGACGATCTTGTTGATCGTCTCGATCATGTGCACCGGGATGCGGATGGTGCGGGCCTGGTCGGCGATCGAGCGGGTGATCGCCTGGCGGATCCACCAGGTGGCGTAGGTCGAGAACTTGTAGCCCCGGCGGTACTCGAACTTGTCGACCGCCTTCATCAGGCCGATGTTGCCTTCCTGGATCAGGTCGAGGAACTGCAGGCCGCGGTTGGTGTACTTCTTGGCGATGGAGATCACGAGGCGCAGGTTGGCCTCGACCATTTCCTTCTTCGCCTGCCGGGCCTCGCGTTCGCCCTTCTGCACGGTCTGGACGATGCGGCGGTAGTCGTCGATCGGCACGCCGGTCTCTTGCGCCAGCCCGGCGATCTCGGTGCGGATGTCGCTGATCTGGCCGGCGTCGTTCTCGGCGAACTTGGTCCAGCGGACGCCCATGGTCTTGACCTGGGTGCTCCAGTCCGGACGCATTTCCGAGCCGAAGTAGGCCTTCAGGAACTCCGAACGGCTGATGCCGTAGCTGTCGGCCAGGCGCAGCAGCCGGCCTTCCAGGCCCATCAGGCGCTTGTTGATCGCGTAGAGCTGCTCGACCAGGGCCTCAATGCGGTTGTTGTTCAGCTTCAGGGTCTTGAGGTGCTGGACGATGGTGGCGGTCGCGGTTTCGTAGGCCTTGCGGTCGGCCTCCGAGAGATCCTCGCCCTTCAGCTTGGCGCCGACCAGCTTCTCCTGCAGCAGGCGGAAGCTTTCGAATTCGCCGGCGATGGCGTCGAGGGTGGCCATGACGCCTTCGCGCAGCTCGGCTTCCATGGCGCTGATGGTCGGGCCGGCGCCGTCGTCGAAGTCGTCTTCGTTCTCGCCCTCGCCTTCGCCCTCGGCGGCGGCTTCGGCCTCCGGCTCCGCGGCGGCGTCAGCCGGGATCTCGGCGCCCTGGTTCTGGCCGCCGTAGGTCTGTTCGAGGTCGATCACTTCGCGCAGCAGGATGCGGCCCGAGCCCAGCTCTTCGCGCCAGACCATGATGGCTTCGAAGGTCAGCGCGCTTTCGCACAGACCGCGGATCATGGTGTCGCGGCCGGCCTCGATGCGCTTGGCGATGGCGATTTCGCCCTCGCGGGAGAGCAGCTCGACCGAGCCCATCTCGCGCAGGTACATCCGCACGGGATCGTCGGTGCGGTCGTAGGCCGGCTCCTTGGTCGTCTCGACCACGGCGGATTCCTCGCGGACCGCCACTTCGCTCCCCTCGGCGTCCTCTTCCGCCTCGACGACGTTGACGCCCATCTCGGAGAGCATGGCCAGGGTGTCTTCGATGGCCTCCGAGGTGACTTCCTCGGACGGCAGCACCTTGTTCAGCTCGTCCATCGTGACGTAGCCGCGGGCCTTGGCCTGCTTGATGAACTTTTTGACCGCGGCGTCCGTGAGGTCGAGCAGCGGACCGTCGCCGCCCGTGGTCTCCGGCGTTTCCGCTTCGGCCGTGTTGGTGCTCATCTAATTCTCCGAAACCGGCTCGCGCCTTCCACGAGGCGAGGGCCGAAATATGGTGCGTGGCGGACGAATCGACAGGTCCCGCGACCTTACGACCCGTCATCCGTCCAAATCGTTCCCGTTCTGATCGCGCGTTTCAGTGCGTCACGTTCCGTCTTCAAGCGTTCGAATGCCGCCATATGCTCCCGCCCACTAAGGTTTCCCTTAGCGGCGGCAATGGCGTCATCCAGCGCCGACGCTCTCGAGAGAGCAGCGAAGCCACGCGACCACTGGGATCTCCGCGCATCGAGGGAGACATCATCTGTGAGCATGGGCGCGCCCGAGTTCGCGGCGGCCCGTTCGATGTCTGTCAACAGCACGCTAAATCCGCACGAGGCCAGATGGCGTCGCAAGGCGGCAGAGTCAAGGTGATCTGCTTCGAGACGAAGCCGAATGATTTCCTTGATCAAATCGCCGAGCCCCGGTTCGCCGAAGGCTTTGGCGGTGAAGCCGTCCTCCAGATGCTCGTCGAGAACGCTGGGATCCGAGATCGCCACATGCGCCAGGGCCGCACTCGCGGCGCCCAGCGTCGAGGCGAGGCGTTTTGCCGCAGCCTTGCCTTCCGGCGTGCTGCCGGCGGGCTGAGGATTGCGCCAGGCGCCGCGCCGGAACGCTCCGCGCGGGGGCGGCCGGCCGCCGTCCGCCACGCGCTCCGAGCGCGCCGCGGCGAACAGGCCGTCGAACCGCTGCAACAGGTCGTCGCGATAGGCCTGCTGCAGATCCCTTTCGGCGATCAGCCCCGCCGCATGGCGCAACCGGCCCTTCAGTCCGGCCCGCCGCTCGGGAGTGTCCAGCGGCTCCAGGTCGCGCTCGCGGACGAACAGCGCCTCGGCGAAGGCGGTGGTCTGGGCCACCTGGCCCCTCAGCGCCTGGGGACCCTGCTCGCGCAGCACCTCGTCGGGGTCCTTGCCGCCTTCGACCACAGCGAACTTGAAGCTCTTGCCGGGCTGCAGCAGCGGCAGCGCCCGGTCCATAGTCCGCGCCGCCGCCTGGCGTCCGGCGCGGTCGCCGTCGAAACAGAGGGTGGGTTCGGGGTGGTGGCGCCAGAGCATCTCCATCTGCTCTTCGGTCAGCGCCGTACCCATCGGCGCCACCGCTGGCACGCCCGCCCGCTGGCAGGCGATCACGTCCATATAGCCCTCCACCACCGCCAGCGGCGGGCTCTCGCCGGTAGGGGCGGCGGCCAGCATCTTGCGCGCCTCGGCGAGGCCATAGAGCTGATGGCCCTTGTGGAAGATCGGCGTCTCCGGGCCGTTCAGGTATTTGGCGCGGGCCTGCGGATCCATCGCCCGGCCGCCGAAGGAGATCACCCGCCCGCGCGGATCGGTGATCGGGAAGATGATCCGGTCGCGGAACCGGTCGTAGGGCTGGCCGCCGTCCTCCGGCGCGATCAGCAGGCCGGTCTCGACCAGCGCCTGGGGCCGGGCGCCCTTGGTCACCAGATAATCCTTCAGCGCCGTGCGACCGGCCGGCGAGAAGCCCAGGCGGAAGCGCGCCCACTCGCTCTCGGGCAGGCCGCGGCGCTTCAGATAGGCGCGCGCCTCGCGCCCCACCGGGCGGCGCAGCTCGGCCTCGAACCACTGGGCGGCCAGCTCCAGCCAGTCGGAAAGGCCCTGGCGCTTCTTCTCCTGCTCGGCCGCGCGCGGGTCGGCGGCCGGCAGCTGCAGCCCGGCGTCGGCGGCCAGGCGCTCGACCGCCTCGGAAAAGGACAGCCGCTCGGTCTCCTGCAGGAAGGTGATCAGATCGCCGGACTTGCCCGACGAGAAGTCGAAGAACTGGCCCTTGTCGTCGTTGACGTAGAAGGAGGGCGTCTTCTCCTTGGTGAAGGGCGACAGGCCGACGAACTCGCGCCCCTGCTTGCGAAGCTTCACCGTCTTGCCGATGACATCCGACGGGCGCAGACGGGATTTCAGCTCGTCCAGAAAGCGCTCGTCAAACTTTACGGCCATCGCGACATCCAGGCGGCGTTCTCCGCCTCGTACGCCATAGCGCGTCTTCGCGGGCGGCTGGCGCGAGGCCAGACGATTTCCGAAGATAAGCGCCAACGGAATGTGAGTGAGGTGTGGACAAGTGATGGCCTTATACGCGAGTCGCGCATTACGCGGCGGAGCATTCGTCGTCGCGGTTTGACCGCGGCCCGCGACCGCGAGATGCTCAGGCCTGCGTATCGACGCCGGCGTACCTGGAAGGATCGAGGCGAATGGCCATGTGGTTCCGTTTGGCTGGCGCGCTGCTGATCACCCTGCTGGTGCTGGCGTGCCTGGAATATTTCGGCGTCAGCGGAGTGCTCAGCGGCCGCTCCGCCGACGACATGCAGCATGACGCCCAGATCCGGCTGCGCGAGCTCTTCTGGCTGGCCATCTTCGCGGTGGTGATGACCATGTCGGTAGTGGCCGCCGTGCGCCGCTGGACCGGCCAGCTGCGCGGCGCCATCGCCACGCCGCAGCTAAGGCGCCGGGACGTGGGCTAGCTTCTCCGGATTGCGGACGACGTAGATCGCCGCGATCCGCCCGTCTGGGCCGGGCTCCAGCGCAAAGGTCTGCGGACCATCGTCGGCGTATTCCAGCACCACGCCCGGACAGCCATTGATGCGGGCGAAGGTCACCGCCTTGACCGTGCGCGGGCCATGGCGCGCGGCGACGCCGCGGAACAGGCCGGCGATATCCTCCGGGCCGACCAGCACCCGCAGAGCCGCCGTCCGTTTGCCGCCGCCGTCGGAGACCATGATCGCATCCTGCGCCAGCAGCGCCGAGAAGGCGCCGGCGTCGCCGCTCGCCGAGGCCGCCAGGAAGGCGCTGGCCAGTCGCTCGGCCTCGGCCCGGTCCACCGCATAGCGCGGCCGCGCCTCGCGCATATGGGCCTTGGCGCGCGCGGCGAGCTGGCGCACCGCCGCCTCGCTGCGCCCGAGCGTCGCGCCGATCGCCGCATAGTCCTCGTCGAACGCCTCGCGCAGCAGGAAGACGGCCCGCTCCAGCGGCGAGAGCCGCTCCAGCGCCAGCAGGAAGGCGACCGACACGTCGTCGGCGCGTTCGACCGGATCGTCCGCCAAGGCCTCGATCAACGGCTCCGGCAGCCACGGGCCGCGATAGGCCGCCCGCTCGGCCTTGGCGGCGCGCAGCCGGTCGAGGCAGAGCCGGGTGGTCACCCGCACCAGCCAGGCGGCCGGATCGGCCACCTCCGCGCCGGCGCGGGTCCAGCGCAGCCAGGCGTCCTGGACCACGTCCTGGGCGTCGCTGACCGAGCCCAGCATCCGATAGGCGAGCCGCTGCAGTCGCCCACGCTCCGCCTCGAATTCCGCCGTGCGCATCGTCGCCACGCTGGCCATCGGCATCAAAAGTCTCCCAGCCTGCATCTCGCGCCAAGGACGGATCGGGCCTATGCTTTGTGACATCGCGACGCTGATGCCCCGGCGCGCATTGACCCGGCTCCATCCGTTCATTACCTACGCGGCCGTTTGTGCGGCGGGCGGGGACTTCCCCGACCCGCCTTTTTACGACGCCTACCCAAGGAGCCTCCCCATGAGCCGCGATCTGTTGCCCGGCGTCACCGGCGTGCTGGCCCTGGCCGACGGAACCATCCTGCAGGGGATCGGCGTCGGCGCCGTGGGCGAGGCGGTCGGCGAGGTCTGCTTCAACACCGCCATGACCGGCTACCAGGAGATCCTGACGGACCCCTCCTACATGGCCCAGATCGTCGCCTTCACCTTCCCGCACATCGGCAATGTCGGGACCAACCTCGAGGACATCGAACAGATGTCGGGCGCGGCCGAGACCGCCGCCCGCGGCGCGATCTTCCGCGACGTCCCGACCCTCCCGGCCAACTGGCGCGCCGACAGCGACCTGGAGACCTGGATGAGCCGCCGCGGCGTCATCGGCCTGGCCGGCGTCGACACCCGCGCGCTGACCCGCCGCATCCGCGAGACCGGCATGCCGCATGCGGTGATCGCCCACGCGCCCGACGGCGCCTTCGACCTGGACGCCCTGGTGGCCAAGGCCCGCGCCTGGAGCGGCCTGGAGGGCCTCGACCTCGCCAAGGACGCCTCCTGCCTGCAGCCCTTCGTCTACGACGAGGGCCTCTGGGCCTGGGGCGAGGGCTACGCCAAGCCGGCGCCCGCCCCGAAGTACGAGGTGGTGGTCCTGGACTTCGGGGTGAAGCGCAACATCCTGCGGGCGCTCACCTCGGTCGGCGCGCGCGCCACCGTGGTGCCCGCCTCGACCTCCGCCGAAGAGGTGCTGGCGCGCAAGCCGGACGGCGTGCTGTTGTCGAACGGACCGGGCGACCCGGCGGCGACCGGCGAATACGCCGTGCCGGAAATCCGGAAGCTGGTGGAGAGCGGCGTGCCGGTGTTCGGCATCTGCCTCGGCCACCAGATGCTGTCGCTGGCCCTGGGGGCGAAGACGGTGAAGATGGAGCAGGGCCACCACGGGGCCAACCACCCGGTGAAGGACCTGACCACCGGCAAGGTCGAGATCGTCTCGATGAACCACGGCTTCACCGTGGACCGCGACAGCCTGCCCGCCCCGGTCGTCGAGACCCACGTCTCGCTGTTCGACGGCACCAACGCCGGCATCGCCCTGAAGGACCGCCCGGTCTTCTCCGTCCAACACCACCCCGAAGCCTCCCCGGGCCCGACGGACAGCCTCTACCTCTTCGAGCGGTTCGCGGGCTTGATGGATGGTTCAAGGAAGAGCTGAACCACGGAAGGCTCGGAAAACACGGACTGTCAGAGCACCACGCGCTCGATCTGTGCGACCGGCGTCGCGCCGAAGTTGACAAGCAACCCCAGGCGCAGGCCGGTCGCCCGGAGGTAGTTGATCGTCTGCGCCATGTGCTCAGGCGCCAAGGCCCGCGCGGCTTTGATTTCGACAATGATCTTTTCGAAACACACGAAATCGGGGGCATAGGTCTGGCGCAGTGACCGACCTTTGTACTTTAGCTCAAGAGGCTTCAGCGCCCGGAAAGGTATTCCGCACCCACCGAACTCAAGCGTCAGGCATTCCTGATAGACGGCTTCCAGGAAGCCCGCGCCCATGGCGCGGTACACCTCGAACACGGCGCCCCGAATGCGGTACGTCTCGTCCGAAAATAGCAGACTTCCGTGTATTCGGTGTTTTCCGTGGCTCACCCTTCCAGGCTACACCGCCGCGCGAACGAGAACAATATAAGAACTACCCGACAGCCTCGTCGAACATCAATGCCCGCGCATAGCGCATGGGTGGGGAGCCGAAGGACAGCACCGTGTCGTGGTAGCGTTTCAGGGTGAAGGCTGAGCGCCAGCGACGCTCGGCTTCGGCGCGGACGGCGTCGTGCTCGGTGACGCCGACGAAGTAGAAGGGCAGCTGGGCGGAATCCAGCCGCGCCCGCGTCCATTTGCCGGCCGCTTCGCGCTCCTGCTGGAAGGCGGTGACGGTCAGGAACCGCATCACCTCAGCCTCGCTCGCCCCGTCCACATGGACCATCTGGTCGAGGATGGCGTTGCTGATGCTGCGCAGCCGCGTCTTCAGCTGCTGCAGGCGGAACAGCGGATCGTGGTCGAGGTAGCCTTCCACCGCCATCAGGTTCTCGGCGTAGACCGCCCAGCCCTCGACGAACGGTCCCGAGCTCAGCACCGCCCGCAGGGTCGAGGGGTGACGGTTGGCGTGCCAGAGCTGCACATAATGGCCGGGCATGGCTTCGTGGACGGCGATGTCGTGCAGGCCGCGCCGGTTGTACTCCCGCAGGAAGCTCTCGGCCTGGGCCGCCGACCAGTCCTGCGGGATCGGCGAGACCGCGTAGAAGGTCGCCTGCCCGCGGTCGAGCGGGCCGGGCGCGTCGCAATAGGCCACCGCCGAGCCGCGCTGGAACTCCGGCATCAGGATCACCTCGACCGGCGCGTCCGGCAGGGTGACGAAGTCCCGCGCCTTGACGAATGCCGTCGCCTGGGCCAGCGCCTCGCGCGCGGCCGCAACCAGCCCGTCGCGCGGGGCGTGATCGGCGTAGGCCAGCGCCAGGGCGGCCTCGATCACCGCCTGCTGGACCGTCGGGTCGGGGCTCTCCGGCGCGGCGGGCGCGCCGGGGCGGCCGGCCAGGACGCTACAGGCGAGGCGGTACATCTCCGATCGCGTCGAGACCAGCGCCGCCTCTGCGGCCTGGCGGATTTCGCGGCGCGACAGCGGCGACTGCAGGGCGAACGCCAGCTTCTGGTCGTAAAGCGCTGCGCCCAGGCGGAAATCGCCCTGGGCGGCCGGGACCAGCACCTTGTCGAGCCAGGCCTGGTGCTCCGCCGCGGCGGCCCGCAGCTTCGCGTCGGCGGCGGCGAAGCGGGCGCGCTCGGCCGGCGACAGCACACCCAGGTGCGGCTTGATCATCTCGTCGACGATCCCGACCACCCCGGCGTTCTGCCGGGCCACGGTCTCCGCATGGATGCGCGGGACCCGCGCCGGCTGCAGTTGGGCTCGGCTTTCGGCGAGCAGGCCGGGCAGCAGCTCCATCCGGGCGATCGCCGCGCGCAGGCGCACCGGCATCGGGGCGAAGTCGCGCGCCATCAGTCCGTAGAGGGCGCCGCCCGCCAGCCCGGAATAGATCTGCGGATCCCACGCCCAGGATTGCAGCGCCTCGTCGCGCCAGAGGTCGTAGCGTGCCTGGTTGATCAAGAGCGCCCGGTCGACCTGGGCCTCGCGTCCGAGGTCGGCGGCCGCGATCGCCAGGCATTCGGCGAGCACCTGGCGGTTGAAGGCGATGCGCCGGGCCCGCCCGGCGGCCGAGATGTCGTCGACCTGGGCGTCGAAGCGGTGGTCGCCCAGCGTGGTGGCCGAGATCGGCGACAGCTGGGCGACCCCCTCGATGTAGCGCCGCGAGAGGGCGGCGAAACGGGCCTCCGCCGCAGGGCCGGCCAGCACGGCGCGTGGCGCGGCCGCGGCCGCCAGGGCGAGACGTCCCGCACCGCGTCGGGTCAAGCGAAGATCGATCATGCCCGAGCTGAGCACGACGTAACAGTTACGCCAAGCCCCACTCCCGGAGCAGGGGGATCGCATATGGCGAGCGTCGCGAAACCCCACGACTGTCATCCCGGTTTTTCGCGGAGCGAAAAGACCGGGACCCATGAACACGGCGTTCCAGGACAGGACGCGGCCACGCCATGCGAAATGTCGCTCTCCGGTGTGCATGGGTCCCGGACATCCGCTACGCGGATTCCGGGATGACACTCGTGAGGCAACCTATCGCCGGTCCGCCAAAACCCCATGTGCGATAGTCCCCCACTCCCCGAGGGGGCTGCGCGCTCCTACGGCATCAGCACCGTGTCGACGACGTGGATCACCCCGTTCGACTGATTGACGTCGGCGAGGGTGACGCTGGAGACCCCGCCCTTGGCGTCGACCAGCCAGACAGCGCCCTTCTTGAGCTCGACCTTGAGATCCTCGCCCTCGACGGTCTTCAGCATGGCCTTGCCGCCGCCGGCCTTGGCCATGCCCATCAGCTGGTGGGCGGAAAGACGGCCGGGGACGACGTGGTAGGTCAGGATCTTCGTCAGCATCGCCTTGTTCTCGGGCTTGACCAGGGTGTCGACCGTCCCGGCCGGCAGCTTGGCGAAGGCGGCGTTGGTCGGGGCGAAGACCGTAAAGGGACCGGCACCCTCGAGGGTGTCGACCAGGCCCGCGGCCTTCACGGCGGCCACCAGGGTCGTGTGGTCCTTCGAATTGACCGCATTCTCGACGATGTTCTTGCTGGGATACATCGGCGCCCCGCCGACCATCGGAACTTTGATATCGCTGTCCGCATGAGCATCTGCGCTCATCATTTGAGCCGAAGCAAGACTTGCACCTGATGCGGCCAGCACGGCGCCGGCAATCGCCGCCACGATAATCTTACCAGACATCGACCTATCCTCCAGATTTTCCGCCGCACTTTGGTCGCGACGACGAGGATACGAAGCCACATCCTGAACGGATGCATCTTTGGTCGATTTATATTTTGTCGAGCTTGCCCATCGCCGCGATCGGCCCCGTCGGCGCGGTGCGGGTCGGCGAACCGCCGGGGGGTTCCACCGAGACGGCAATGGACGATCCCGGCGCGAACATCGGCGCCATCGCCTTGGGCATCGACATGGCCTTGGACTTCCCGGGCTCGATCATGCCGATCGGATGCGGCTTGCCGTCGGCCGGAATGATCCAGAGCTCGTGGACGTGCGCGGGGTCGGCGCCGGGCGTCGCCAGAGAGGTGACGATCAGCGCCCGGCGGACGGGATCGTAGGCCGCCACAAACATCGGCTGGGCGCCGCCGGACGGGCTCATCAGGCTGGCGTTGAGGATCGGTTCCGGGGCCGGCGGCTGCAACAGCACAGGCGGCCGGTTGGCCAGCATCACCGCCACCGCCAGGCTCGCCGCCGCCAGGCCCAGCGCGCCGACGGTCGCACCGCGCCAGAAGCGCAGCCGCCGGCGCACGGCTTCGTTGTCATTGGCCGGAATCGCCCGCGCGATGCGATCCCACGTCGTCGCTGGAGGCGCGACCGGGGCCGCCGCCTCCAGCATCGGCGCCAATCGGCGCCGCCAGGCGTCCACCAGGGCGGCGAAGGCGGGGTCACGCCCCGCGCGCGCCTCGGCATGGGCGCGCTCGTGCGCGTCAAGCACGCCCAGCGCATGCTCGGCGGCCAGCGCCTCCAGGTCGGAGAGTTCGGGCCCCTCGCTCATCGCTCCAGGCATCCCTTGAGCCGGGCGAGGCCACGCCGGATCCAGCTCTTGACCGTCCCCAGCGGCGCATCCATTCGCCGCGCCAGGGCCTCGTAGGTCACCCCCTCGAAAAACGCGGTGCGGATCACCGACTGGGTGCGCGGGTCGAGTTCGGCGAGACAGGCCTGCAGCCGCGCCGCATCCCCCGCGGCAGCCAGGCGCATCTCGGCGTCCGGCTGATGGTCGGCGATCTCCAGGTCCTCGATCGGATCGGCTCTGGCCAGCGGGCCGCGGGCCCGCAGCCGGTCGATCGCGCGGTTGCGGGCGATGGTGGAGATCCAGGTCGCCACGCTGGCCCGCGCCGGGTCGAACCGGTCGGCTCTGCGCCAGATGGTGACAAAGACCTCCTGCAGCACGTCCTCGGCCTCCTCTCGATCGGAGAGGATACGCAGGCAGACGCCGAAAAGCTTCGCAGATGTCGCCTCGTAAAGCGCGCGCAGGGCCGAGCGGTCGCCCTCGGCGATGCGCGCCAGCAGCGGCGCCAGGGGGTCGGATGACAGAGCGATCAAGCTGGCGCAACGGGCTCAATGAGGTGCGCGAAGCTGCCCGCTCCTCGGCGCCGGGGCAAGCGTTAAGCTGGGCCGGCGCACGAGAATGCAAAGACGGCCGGGAGGGCCCCGGCCGTTCGGGCCTTACGGCGGATGACCTTAGGCGGCGTGCTTCTTCGGCCGACGGGCCGCCCGTTTGGCCTGGGTGGCGGCGAGACGCGCCGCCCGGCGCTGATCGGCGGCCTCTTCCAGCGGACCGATCAGTTCGGAGGCCTGGGCCTGGGTCTTCTGGTCGCCCTCGGTCTGCAGCCGCCGGGCGTTGGCCAGCAGATTGATCACCTCATCGTCGCTCAGGCTGGGGATTTTTTCGATCAGACTCACGACTGGCCTCCACTTGGCGGCGCAATCCGAGCCGCCGCCCACCTGAGAAATATGGCTGGGCGCAGTTTTGGTTGCCCGGCGGCCGAGCTTTTTTGGATCCGGCCGCATTTTTGATCACCTTGCGCAGTCGGCGAAATTGATCCACGGTTGTGGGCATCGAATTCGTCACGGCTCGGCCGACTTTCTCCGTTTCAGCCTCGCGGCCCCGGACTGCCTCCCGACCCTTTTCGGACTTGATCGACCGCGCAAATCCCTGCGCGCGTCGCGAATACTTATCCAAGGACTTCGGAGTACATGGCGACCGGTACGGTGAAGTGGTTCAACAGCGTCAAAGGCTACGGCTTCATTCAACCCGACGACGGCGGTCAGGACGTCTTCGTGCATATCTCCGCGGTGGAACGCGCGGGTCTCGGCCAGCTGAACGAAGGCCAGAAAGTGTCCTACGAGATCGAGCGCGACAAGCGCAGCGGCAAGACCTCCGCAGGCCAGCTGCAACCGGCCTGAGGCTGCGGCCACAGCCACGCCTTTAGTCCGTTCGCGGACAGCTCCCCCGCCTGCGGGGGAGCCCCTTCGCGCAGTTCGAAACGCCGCGACCTACGCCAGCAGGAACTCGACGCGGTTGGAGTAGAGTTCGTAGTCGTCGTAGGCGCTCAGCGCCGCGCGCTTCTCGGGCGTCATGTGCTTTTCGCCCAGCCGGCCGAACACGGCCTGATCCGCCAGCACCGTGAATCCCGCCGCCTTGAACTGCGCCACGAACTCGCCGCGGCCGAGCCGGTTGAGTTAGGTGTTCACGGCAAACCCCGGATCGAGCAGGTGGCGCCAGGCCGTCGCGCCCTCGGTGCGGTCCTCGACATCGGTCTCGTACCATTCGACCACATGGCCGCCGGAGATGCCGGTGAAGACCATCGGGCGGGTGATCACCAGGCCGGGGGCGGCGAGCTTCGCCCGCAGGGTGGCCAAGAGCGAGGTCAGGCGCTCGGGCTGGATGTGCTCGAAGACGTCCTGCGAAAACACCAGGTCGGCCTCGCCGATCTCGGCCCACGTCGCCGCCGCGCCGGCGTCGCCGACCAGCAGACGGGCGGTTTGCGGGCGATAGGCGGGAAACCGCGAAGCGATCCGCCGGTGGAATTTGCGCCAGCCCGCGGCGTCCAGCAGCAGATGCCGCGCGAGGCTCTTCAGCGCCCGCTCCGGGCCGTTCACACGCAGGGCGCGCGGCAGGTCGGAGAGTTTCAGCACCGGCGCATCGAGATCGATGGCGGTCACCTGGCGGAAGAACAAGGTCAGGGCGAAGGCGCGGCGGGGGCGCGCGCCGAAGCCGACCTCGACGACATGGCTGTCGGCGGCGCGCTTGCCGGTCTCACGCTCGAATGTGGCGACGATCTCGCGGGCTTCGCGGATGGTCGCATCGGCCGCCTCGACGTCGCCGGGACCGCGCAGCCGCCAGAAAAGGATCTGTCGGTAATAGTCGAGCTTGGCGAACAACGAGACGGCGCTCGACTGCGAGTTGGACTGCGCCCCCTGAAGATCCACGTGCATTGTTAGCCCCCGCTACACGACGCGAGCTTGAGCGAAACAACCCTGGATCGAAAATCACAAGTTTGACAAATGATCAGGCGTCCCAATTGTCGGCCGCTTCAATTTTTGACCAATCTGGCGAATTTGGCTCGCTCTCGCGCCCTGGCGTGCGGGCCGCCACCTGGAACGCGCCGCCGCGGCGCGTCTCCCAACCCCCAGCTCAGCAGCATCCCGCCGCAAACCGCCTTGCGCCCGCCGGGGCGAGGCTCTAAGTCGGCGCCTTAACCTGCATGGCTGAACGGTGACGGGCGCGTGTGACCGCGCGGCCGCCCTTGCGCGCGAGACGAGATGCCTAAACGCACCGACATATCCTCGATCCTGATCATCGGCGCGGGTCCGATCGTCATCGGTCAGGCCTGTGAGTTCGACTACTCCGGCGTCCAGGCCTGCAAGGCGCTGCGCGCCGAGGGCTATCGGATCGTGCTGGTGAATTCGAACCCGGCGACGATCATGACCGATCCCGACGTCGCCGACGCCACCTACATCGAGCCGATCACGCCGGAGATGGTCGAGAAGATCATCGAGAAGGAGCGGCCCGACGCCCTGCTGCCGACCATGGGCGGCCAGACAGCGCTGAACACCGCGCTTTCGCTGGAGCGCAGCGGCGTGCTGGCCCGTTACGGGGTCGAGATGATCGGGGCCAAGGCCGACGTCATCGACAAGGCCGAGGACCGCCAGAAATTCCGCGACGCCATGGACGCGCTCGGCCTGGAAAGCCCGAAGTCCAAGGCCGCCCACTCGATGGACGAGGCGCTGGAGGGCCTGGAGTTCGTCGGCCTGCCGGCGATCATCCGCCCGTCCTTCACGCTCGCCGGCACCGGCGGCGGCATCGCCTACAACGTCGAGGAGTTCCGCGAAATCGTCGAGCGCGGCATCGACCTGTCGCCAACCAGCGAGGTGCTCATCGAGGAGAGCGTGCTGGGCTGGAAGGAGTACGAGATGGAGGTCGTCCGCGACACCGCGGACAACTGCATCATCATCTGCTCGATCGAGAACATCGACCCGATGGGCGTCCACACCGGCGATTCCATCACCGTCGCCCCGGCGCTGACGCTGACCGACAAGGAATACCAGCGGATGCGCCACGCCTCGATCGCGGTGCTGCGCGAGATCGGGGTCGAGACCGGCGGCTCCAACGTCCAGTTCGCGGTCAACCCCGCCGACGGCCGCATGGTGGTCATCGAGATGAACCCGCGGGTCTCGCGCTCCTCGGCGCTGGCGTCGAAGGCCACCGGCTTCCCGATCGCCAAGGTCGCCGCCCGGCTGGCGGTGGGCTACACGCTCGACGAGCTGATGAACGACATCACCGGCGCGACGCCGGCCTCGTTCGAGCCCAGCATCGACTATGTGGTCACCAAGATCCCCCGCTTCGCTTTCGAGAAGTACCCGGGCTCCGAGCCGCTGCTGACCACCTCGATGAAGTCGGTGGGCGAGGTCATGGCCATCGGCCGCACCTTCGCCGAGAGCCTGCAGAAAGCGCTGCGCGGGCTGGAGACCGGCCTCTCCGGCCTCGACGAGATCGCCATCGAAGGCGCCGAGGATCCGGAGACCGGCCACGCCGCCGTGCTGCGCGCGCTGGGCGTCCCGACGCCCGATCGGCTGCGGGTGATCGCCCAGGCCTTCCGCGCCGGCCTGACCTGCGACGAGATCCAGGCGGCCTGTTCCTACGAGCCCTGGTTCCTGCGCCAGATCGAGACCCTGGTCGCCGAAGAGGCCCGGCTCGCCGCCGAGGGCCTGCCGGCCGCGGCCGCCGAGTTCCGCCGCGTCAAGGCGCTGGGCTTCTCCGACGCCCGGCTGGCGACCCTGACCCACACCACCGAGGCCGAGGTGCGCGAGCAGCGCCGCGGCCTGGGCGTGCGCCCGGTCTTCAAGCGCATCGACACCTGCGCGGGCGAGTTCCGCGCCGACACCCCCTACATGTACTCGACCTACGAGAGCGGCGCGCTCGGCCAGCGGCCGGACTGCGAGAGCGAGCCCTCGGACCGCAAGAAGGCGATCATCCTCGGCGGCGGGCCCAACCGGATCGGCCAGGGGATCGAGTTCGACTACTGCTGCTGCCACGCCGCCTTCGCCCTCGATGAGATCGGCGTCGAGTCGATCATGGTGAACTGCAATCCGGAGACGGTTTCGACCGACTACGACACCTCCGACCGCCTCTACTTCGAGCCGCTGACCGCCGAGGATGTCCTCGAACTGATCAGCGTCGAGCAGACCCGCGGCGAGCTCCTGGGCGTGATCGTCCAGTTCGGCGGCCAGACGCCGCTGAAGCTGGCCAAGGCGCTGGAGGACGCGGGCATCCCGATCCTCGGCACCAGCCCGGACGCCATCGACCTGGCCGAGGACCGCGAGCGCTTCCAGCAGCTGCTGCACAGGCTCGACATCGCCCAGCCGGTCAACGCCATCGCCCGCTCGCGCGACGAGGCCTTCGCGGCCGCGCACAAGGTCGGCTATCCGGTGGTGATCCGCCCGTCCTATGTGCTGGGCGGCCGGGCCATGGAGATCGTCCGCGACGACGAGCAGCTCGATCGCTACATCCGCACCGCCGTGCAGGTCTCCGGCGACAGCCCGGTGCTGATCGACCAGTACCTCAGCCGCGCGACCGAGGTCGATGTGGACGCCATCTGCGACGGGGTGGACGTCTTCGTCGCCGGGGTCATGGAGCATATCGAGGAGGCCGGGGTGCACTCCGGCGACTCGGCCTGCTCGCTGCCGCCCTTCTCGCTGAAGCCGGAGACCATCGCCGAGCTGAAGAAGCAGACCGAGGCCATGGCCCGCGGCCTGAACGTACGTGGCCTGATGAACGTGCAGTTCGCCATCGAGGAGCCGCACTCGCAGTCCCCGCGGATCTACGTCCTCGAGGTCAACCCGCGCGCCAGCCGCACCGTGCCATTTGTCGCCAAGACCATCGGCCAGCCGCTGGCGGCGATCGCCGCCAAGGTGATGGCCGGCGTGAGCCTGGCCAGCTTCGACCTGAAGGACGCGCCCTACGACCACATCGCCGTCAAGGAGGCCGTCTTCCCGTTCGCCCGCTTTGCCGGCGTCGACACGGTGCTGGGCCCGGAGATGCGCTCGACCGGCGAGGTCATGGGCCTCGACTGGGTTCGTCCGGGCGAGGGCCTGGGGCCGGCCTTCGCCCGCGCCTTCCTGAAGAGCCAGCTGGGCGGCGGCACCGTCCTGCCGGAAAAAGGCTGCGTCTTCGTCTCCGTGAAGGACGCCGACAAGACCTGGATCCTGGAGCCGGTGCGCCTGTTGGTCGCCCAGGGCTTCCGCATGCTCGCCACCAGCGGCACGGCCGGCTACCTCGCCTCCCAGCAGGTTCCGGTGGAGGTGGTGAAGAAGGTGCTGGAGGGCCGCCCGCATATCGTCGACGCCATGAAGAACGGCGAGGTGCAGTTGGTCTTCAACACCACCGAGGGCCGTCAGTCGTTGGTCGACTCGTTCGAGATTCGCCGCTCGGCGCTGATGAGCAAGATCCCCTACTTCACCACCACCGCCGGCGCGCTCGCCGCCGCCCAGGCCATCGTCGCGATGTCTCTGGCTCCGCTCGAGGTGCGGCCCCTGCAAAGTTATGCATGAGAGTCAAAAACTTCGGGTCCGGCGCGGATATTTTAACCACATGAGTCAAAATTTTTTGACGTAAGACGAAAATGTCAAAACTGTGCGTTGACCAACGGTATCGCTGGGCGCAACCTCCCTGCATCGCCCGGCTGTAGCCGGCGTTCGAAGACGTCTTGGCGGCGTTTCAGTTCGGCCAGGACGGTCCAAGCGACGCCTGTCGCAGCTGGCGAAGGGACTTCGGTCCATTGTCCAGGGGATTAGCGAGGACGCCGCATGTCGAGCGAACATGACGTTGAGCACCGACATCCACACCGCAACCGGCATCTTGCCCAGCGGTTCGAAAACCTTATCGGGGTGCTGATGGTCATCGCCATCGCCGTCCTGGCTGTGGGATTGATCTACGGGCTCTTGGATACCGGCTCGACGCCGAGCTACCTCAAGTAGCCGGTCTGTCGAACATCCGCGCCAGCACCAGGTCGTCATAGACGCCCTGGCCGGCGCGGAAGCTGCGAACGCCCGCCTGTACGAAGCCCTGGCGAGCGTAGAAGGCTATGGCGCGCGCGTTGGCGGAAAAGATTCCGAGCATCAGCCGCCGCGCGCCAATTGCCTGCACCCCCTCCAAAACACACTGCATCAGCCGGCCGCCGAGGCCCTGCCCATGCCAGCGGCTGAGCAGGTGGAACCGCCTCAGCTCCAGGTCGCCTGCGTCCGTCGCCAGGGGCAGGTCCGGTGCGGCGACCACCCATAGCCGACCGGCGCACCGCCCTCGGAAGGCGCGCCGTCTCCAACTCTTCATCGACGCCGCGCCCCGTCTGCAGTAACGAGCGCGGCGATGAGCGCCACCCTCAACGTGATCTTCGGCCCCTCGGGCGCCGGCAAGACGACCTACGCCAACGCCTACGCCCGGCGCGAGCACGCCGTCGCCTTCATCCTCGACGAATGGATGGCGCGCCTCTTCGGGCCCGACATCCCCGAGCCGGTCGATTACAACTGGCTGGTCGAGCGGGTCGGCCGCTGCGAGGCGCAGATCTGGTCGACAGTGGCCGCGACCATGGCGGCGGGAACTTCGGTGATCCTCGACCTCGGCCTGATGCGCAAGGCCGACCGCGAGCGCATCCGCCAGATCGCCGAGGCGGTCGAGCTGCCGCTGCAGTTCCACTATGTGACGGCCTCCCAGGAGGTCCGGCGCGCCCGGGTCGCCGAGCGCACCCAGGTGCACGGCGCCAACTTCGCCCTGCAGGTCACCCCCGACATGTTCGAGTTTGTCGAGGGCGTGTTCGAGGCGCCCGATGCGGCGGAACTGGACGGGGCGATCCTTAGCGAAAGCGAATAGGGCGTAACCGATCGGCCTCGAAAAGCGCTGGGAACCCAACTGTCGCGGGACGGACCTCCGGAGATAAGGCGCATACCCTTGAGTTTTGCGCCGCACAATTCTAATGTTTTCGCCCCCGGACGCCTGCGCCCGCGGCCGGAAGCTGAACTTCACATCTAGGGCGAACTCGAGTCATCACCTCTATGGAAAAAGTCCCGATGACCGCCGAGGGCTATCAGGCCCTCGACGACGAACTGAGACGTTTGAAAACAATCGAGCGGCCAGCGGTGATCGCGGCGATCGCGGAGGCGCGCGCGCACGGCGACCTCTCCGAAAACGCTGAATATCACGCCGCGAAAGAGCGCCAGGGCTGGATCGAAGGCCAGATCGCCGACATCGAGGACCGCATGGCGCGCGCCCAGGTGATCGACGTCTCGAAGCTGTCGGGCAATCAGGTGAAATTCGGCGCGACGGTGTCGCTGATCGACGAGGACACCGAGGAGGAGGCCCGCTACCAGATCGTCGGCGAGCACGAGGCCGACGTGAAGCGTGGCCGGGTCTCCATCACCTCGCCGATCGCGCGCGCGATCATCGGCAAGGAGAGCGGCGAGGTGGTCGAGGTCAACACGCCCGGCGGCGTGAAGGCCTACGAGATCACCAAGGTCGAGTGGCTCTGAGCATCGGTTAGCCTCCGCGGCGACGGGGAGGTCTCTCGGCGAAACGCCTTCCCGGCGGTCTCGGGAAGGATGGATCGGCGCTGCGGCGCCAGGACGGAGGGGCTTTGCTTCCGCTTCGCGCTCCCTGCCGCCCCATAGCCGCCGCGTTTGCAGGGGATGGGCGGACATGACTGGACCGCGAATCCTGTTCGTCGTCGACGCCGGCCCCAAGGTCGGCGGCGGCCACGTGATGCGCTCTCTGACGCTCGCCGGCGCGCTCGGCGGCCAGGGCGGCGCCTGCACCTTCATGGGCCCGCCGGCGGTGAGCGATGTGCTCGACGCCTTCGCTCCCGGCGCGGCGCGGCTGGCGGCCGCCTCGACCGAGCCACGCGACCTCGCCGCAGCGATCGACGCCGAGCGCTTCGACGCGGTGGTCTTCGACCATTATGGGCTGGGCGCCCGCGACCACCGGGCGATGGGCCAGGGCCGGCCGGTGCTGGTGCTCGACGATCTCGCCGACCGGCCGCTGGGCGCCGACATCGTCGTCGACTCCGGCCCTGCCCGCAAACCCGAGGATTACGACGGCTTGGTCTCCGCCGACGCCCGCCTGCTGCTCGGACCCAACTTCGCCCCCGTCAGGCCGGAGTTCGCCGCCTTGCGTGAGACGGCGCTCGCCTGGCGCGGCGAGCCGGTGCAGCGGATCCTGGTGGCGATGGGCCTGAGCGACGTCGGCGGCGTCACCGCCAAGGTCGTCGAGCGCCTGCGCCCGCGCATCGGCGACGCCGGCCTCGACATCGTCATGGGCGCCGGCGCGCCGAGCTTGGCCGGCCTCAGCAAGGTGGCCCGCCGCGACCCCCGGCTGACGATCCACGTCGACACGCCGCACATGGCCCGGCTCACCGCCGAGGCGGACATCGCCGTGGGCGGCGCCGGCTCCTCCACCTGGGAGCGTTGCACGCTGGGCCTGCCGACGCTGCAGGTGATCCTGGCCGAGAATCAGCGCGCCGCGGCCCAGGCCGTCGCCGAGCGCGGCGCCGCCCTGTCGGTCGACCTCAACGCAGGCGACTTCGAGGCGCAGTTCGATCGTGCGCTCACGCGCCTGCTGATCGACGCCGACCTGCGCCGCAAGCTCGCCGCCGCCAGCGCCGAACTCTGCGACGGCCAAGGCGCCGGGCGCACCGCCACCGCCCTCCTCCAGCGCATCCGTGAGAGCGCCGGCTGAGCATCATGGGGGCGAGCCGGGCGGCGACGGAGTTGGCTCGTCGCGCCAGATGAAGGTGTTGATGCTGAAGCGGCCGCAACGCGGATCGGCCGGCAGCGGCAGATCCTGCGGGACCTCGGCGCCGTGCAGGGTGGCGCCGCGGTAGACCAGCAGGCGGTTGAAGCGCGCCTCGTAGCGGGCGATCCGCTCCCAGATCGGGGTGTCCCCGGCGATATAGCCGGGCTGCGGGACGCCGTACCGGTGAAATTCGGCGTTCACAGCCAGGTTGTACGCGCCAAGCCGCTCGTCGGTCAGCGTCTCGAAGCCGGTGCTGCGGTGGCGATAGAAGGCGGTTGCGCCGCATTCGGCGCGGCCGAGGTGGTGCAGAATGGCCACCCGCTGGGACCCAAGCCCGTCGAAATGCGGCAGGCGTTGCAACAGCTGCAGCTGCTCCGGCGGGGTGGTGATCAGCGAGAAGTAGCACTCGATGCGGTCCAGTTGGCCCTCGAGGCCGAAAGTCTTCTGGATCAACGTCGCCAGGCTGTCGCGGACCGAAAGCGCCAGGGCCGGGGGCGCGACCGCCCGCACCCCGGGATAATAGGGCCCGATCGGCCGATAGCTCTGCTGCGCCGCCTCCTCGATCAGCTGCTCGGGATCGCGGGCGTAGTCGTCGATGACGATCACCGGCTGCTGCTCGCGCCCATGCCGGTGGATCTCGATCTTCGGCGTCCAGGCACGGTCCAAAGCGCGGTCTCCGGCGAGGGTCGCCGGAGAAACGCACGAACCCGGCCCGCGGGCCGGCGTCAGTCGCGCAGGGCTGTGATGCGGCCGGAACCGGCGAGCGACGCGTTGACCGCGTCGATGCCGGCCGTCTTTGCCCCGCCGCGGGCGATCAGATAGCGCAGCGACAGCCGCGGATGCTCGACGGCCGGCGCCGCGCCGTTGAGCAGGCAGGCGTGCCAGACCGCCGCCGAGCCCGCCTCGCCGGTCAGCGTCCGCTCGGTCAAGTACATCTCGCCGTGATCGCCGTTGCGGTAGCGCCAGGCCGCAGCGCCCGTCCGCTTCAGGTCGGGCGGGCAGACGGCGCGGCCCATCCGATGGCTGCCTTCCAGCAGTTGCAGCGGCGCATCGCCCTGGGCGACCGGATGCAGATAGACCTGCAAGGTGACCACGTCGGCGCCGTAGTCGGAAAGCTCGCCGAAATCCTGGCGGAACTCGCCGCCCAGGCTGTAGCTGATGTCGCGCAGCCCGGGACGAACATAGGCGCAAAGATCCTCGATCGGACCATCCTGGGCGCGGCGCGCCACCCAGGCCGGCAGGGCGGCGGCCGGAAGCGCGCAGACCACCCGCTTGTCAAGGATCCGGTAGTCCGGGCCCAGCAGGCTCCAGAGCGCCTCGACCACCTGCGGCGCGCGCTCGACGAAGCCGAGCCTGGGCTCCAGCCGTTCCAGCAGGTTGCAGCCGCGTTTCGGCCCCTGCACACCGCGCGCCGGGGCGGCGGCGAACTCGGCCTGGCTGAGGAAGAGGCTGTCGTCGAAACGCCGCGTCGCGCGGATCTCGCCGAGCAGTTCGCCGCAGCCGGTCGGGCTGAGCGGGCTGTCGAACTGGTGCGCGCCCTTGCGGACCAGGTCCGACACCACAGCTTCCGACAGGCTCCAGGGAATGAAGTCGGCTCTGGCCAAGGCGCTCATAGCGGATTCTCCGGTGGCGACCGGATAAGAGAAGCAGACTCGGCTTAATCTCGCCTTACGCCAAAAGGCCGCTGCGACAGTCCGCCCATGGAGGCCGCCCTGATACTCGCCCTGCTCCAGGCCCGGATGAGCTCCAGCCGTCTGCCCGGCAAGGTGCTGAAGCCGGTCGCCGGCGCGCCGATGATCCTGCGCCAGATCGAGCGGGTCCGCCGCGCCGAGCGGATCAACCGGCTGGTGGTGGCCACCAGCGACCAGCCGAGCGACGCGCCGCTGGCGAGCCGGCTCGAAGAGGCCGGAGTCGATGTCTTTCGCGGGTCGCTGGACGACGTGCTGGGCCGCTTCCTGGGCGCGCTGGACGCCTATCCCGCCGACCATGTGGTGCGGCTGACCGCCGACTGTCCGCTGGCCGACCCCGGCCTGATCGACGCGGCGATCGCCCGGCACCTGGCCAGTGGAGCCGACTACACCGCCAACCGCGTCGCCTCGGCCGGCTACCCGAAGGGCCAGGACGTCGAGGTGATCACCGCCCTGGCGCTGCGCCGCGCCGGCGCCGAGGCCGCCACCCCGGAAGCGCACGAGCACGTCACCTGGGGCGTCTGGAACCATCCGGAGCGCTACCGCCTCGAACGGCTCGCGCCGCCCATCGACGAGGGCGACATCCGCTGGACCGTCGACCGGCCCGACGACCTTGCCTTCGTCCGCGCGGTCTATGCCGACCTCTATCCGCAGAACCCGGCCTTCAGCTCCGACGACGTCCGCGCCTGGGTGCGCGCCCACCCCGAATGGGCCGAATGGGGCGGCGACCGGCGGGTCTGACGGCCTCCGGCGTCCGGCCCTCCCGCACCCGTCGAACCTATTGAGAGCTCACGGCTAGGCCGCAGGCGGAATTTCCTCGGGGTTCCAGCCCTTTTCCCGCAGGCGGGCCTCGATCGCCGGCCGCGCGGCGTCCCAGTCGCGCTTCAGCATGCCCAGGCCCATCACGTCGTGGAAGCGGCCGTCCTTGCGGACGTGCTCGCGCAACAGCGCCTCGCGGACGAAGCCGAAGGACAGGTGCAGCTTCCAGACCGCCTCGTTGCTGGCCAGCACCTCGCACCAGAGCTTGTTCAGGCCCAGGGTCTCGAAGACGTAGCGCAGGATGACGTACTCGATCCGCGCGCCCAGCCCCTTGCCCCGGGTCGAGGGCTCGCCGAGGTAGTAGGCCCACTCGCAGCGGCTGGCGGCGCGGTCGATCTTCACCAGATTGGCCAGCCCGACGGGTTCGCCGTCGGCCTCGATGATCCAGTAGCGGCGATCGCCTCCGGCCAGCACCCCCTCGAACCAGCGATCGTGCTCGGCCTGGCTGATCTGGTGGTCGTTGTACATGTAGGCCGCGACGTCCGGCGAATTGCGCCAGGCCAGCAGGCGGGCGCCGTCGGCCGCTTCGACGAGGCGCAGGCGCAAGCTCATCCGGTCACCGTGTTCGCCATCCCCACCATGTCCCACGCCAGCGGCTCGCCGCGCTTGAGGTCGCGCGCCGCCGGCCGTCCCAGAACGGTGTCCAGCTCGACGGGCGCGAGGCCGAGGCCCGGGCGGATCGAGCGGACGTTGGCCCGGCTCAGCGCCTCGCCTGCCCTCACGTCGCAGGCGACGTAGAGCGACCGACGGAAGGCGACGTTTCCGCGCTCGGAGCCGAGCAGGTCGTAGTGCGGCCGGCCAAGCGCCCGCCAGGCCGCCTTGCAGTCGGCTACCAGGGCGGTGAACTCATCCGGCTCAAGGCTGAAGGCGGCGTCCGGCCCGCCGTCGGCGCGCGCCAGGGTGAAGTGTTTCTCGATGACCGAGCCGCCCAGCGCCACAGCCGCGACAGACGCGGCCGTCCCGGGCGTGTGATCGGAGAGGCCGATCGGACAGCCGAACCGCTGCGCCATGTCGGGGATGGTGCGGATATTGGCGTCCTCCAGCGCCGCCGGATAGCTGGAGACGCAGTGCAGCAACACCACGCCGGCCGCGCCGGCCTCCAGCGCCGCGGCCCTGGCGGCGGCGATCTCCTGCAGGTTGGCCATGCCGGTGGAGATGATCAGCGGGCGGCGCTTGGAGGCGGCATGACGGATCAGCGGAATGTCGATCGCCTCGAACGAGGCGATCTTGTAGGCCGGCGCGCCGAGGTCATCGAGCAAGTCGACCGCGGTCTCGTCGAACGGGCTGGAGAACAGGATCACTCCGAGCTCCCGCGCCCGCGCGAACAGCGCCGCATGCCATTCGTAGGGCGTCTGGGCCTCTTGGTAGAGCTCGTACAGGCTGCGCCCGTCCCACAGTCCGCCGTGAATGCGGAACTCCGGCCGGTCGACATCCATGGTGATGGTGTCGGCGGTATAGGTCTGGATCTTGACGGCGTCGCAGCCGGTGGCGGCCGCGGCCTCGAGCATCGCCAGCGCCCGCTGCAGGCTGCCGTTGTGATTGCCCGACAGCTCGCAAATCACGAAAGGCTCGTGCGCCGCCCCGATGCGGCGGCCGGCGATCTCTATTTCAGGCGCGGATGCAGGCATGGCGACTCAGGTTCCAGAGCCGCAAGCTTAGGGCCGGCGCCGCCCATCCCCAACCTGCCGTCCTGCCCTACGTTGGGCTGGTCCTCCACGCGTTGGACTGTGACGGAGGTTTGAGAAGTCGCCGCCTCAATGCAGCGCCGCGTAGGTTTCGCCGGGCAGCAGGGGCGTCGCGTCCCGTCCGCGCCCCTTCACCGCCGTAGCCACGCCGAGGGCGGCGCCGAGGCCGATCCCGAGCAGGGCGCCGGTAGCGACGATCCGCAGCCCCAGGCCCAGCGCAAGGCCCACGCCGATCGCTGCGCCCAGGCCGGCCACGATGCCCAGCTGTTTCATGTGGTCATCCATCGCGCAGCTCCAGAATCTTCCCTACATTACGGCCATGGCCACAGATCGTTCCGCCCCTCGCTCCGTCCGCTGCCTCATCGTGGGCTCGGGTCCCGCCGGCTACACCGCCGCCATCTACGCCGCCCGGGCGCTGCTCGATCCGGTGCTGATCCAGGGCATCCAGCCCGGCGGCCAGCTGACCATCACCACCGACGTGGAAAATTACCCAGGCTTCGCCGACGTCATCCAGGGGCCCTGGCTGATGGAACAGATGCAGGCCCAGGCGGAACACGTCGGCACGGAGATCGTCACCGACATCGTCATCGAGGCGGACCTTTCCGCGCGGCCTTTCAAGCTGACCTGCGACAGCGGCCAGGTCTGGCTGGCCGAGACCCTGATCATCGCCACCGGCGCCCAGGCCAAGTGGCTGGGCATCCCGTCGGAGCAGGCCTACCAGGGCTTCGGCGTCTCGGCCTGCGCGACCTGCGACGGCTTCTTCTACCGCGGCAAGGAGGTCGTGGTGGTCGGTGGCGGCAACACGGCCGTGGAGGAAGCCCTGTTCCTCACCAACTTCGCCTCCAAGGTCACCGTCGTGCACCGGCGCGACGAGTTCCGCGCCGAACGCATCCTGCAGGAGCGGCTGCTGCACCACGACAAGATCCAGGTGGTCTGGGACAGCGCCATCGACGAAGTCCTCGGCGCCCAGGATCCGATGGGGGTCACCGGCGTGCGGCTAAAGAACGTCAAGACCGGCGAGACCCGCGAGATTCCCTGCGACGGGGTCTTCATCGCCATCGGCCACGCGCCCGCCTCCCAGCTCTTCAAGGGCCAGCTGGAGATGGACGCCGCGGGCTATCTCAAGGTGAAGGCGGGTTCGGCCTCGACCGCCATCGAGGGCGTCTACGCCGCCGGCGACGTGACCGACGACGTCTACCGCCAGGCGGTGACCGCCGCCGGCATGGGCTGCATGGCCGCGCTCGAGGCGGTCCGCTTCCTCGCCGAAGAGGACCACCGCAAGGCCCACCACCCGATGAGTCACCACGAGGCCCAGAAGATCGGCGTCTGGTAAGCGGCGCCATACGCCCAATTTCCGCCGCCTCCGCTCGTCAGGACGTCTGACGCTTCTCGGGACGGAGGAGCCTGCAGCGTGTTGGCGTCATGAGAGACAGCGAGCGTTACCTCGTTCAGGCCGAGGCGGTCATGCGCATGGCCGCCCGTTCCGAGAGCGCGGCGGAAAAGGCGGTCTACCTGAGCATCGCCGACGGCTGGCGCAAGCTGGCCGCCGAGGTGCAGCGCAACGAGCCGCGACGCGAGGCCGATGCCGCTCACGAGTCCCGTTCGTTCAAGCCGGTGAAGTAGGCTTCACGCGCCGGCGCGCCTGTTACCCCGGCGCCTTGGCCGCGACGTTCTCGGCCGCCTGCGCCGCGCTGTGGGCGTCGAGCTGTTTCTCCAGGCCGGCGAGATTGTCGTTGATGCGCTGGATCTCTTCCGGGGTGGCGCGGCGGCGGGTCGGCTGGATCACGCCCAGCACCCGGGTGCGCACGCCGCCGGACGCAGTGGGGTCGGCCACCTTGTAGGTCCGCACCTCGCCGCCGGTGCTCAGGGTCACCTTTCGCGGCTCGGGCGGACGGGGATCGTCACTGCGCAGCACCGCGGTGGTCAACTCCGCCTCGCCGCCGGCGTAGCGGCCGGTGAAGGCCCGCGGCTCGCCCCAGGGGCCGGTCCAGCGGTAGAAGATGTGCTGGCCGACCTGGACCATCTTCACCAGCGTGGGCGCCCAGTAGGGGGCGACATAGACGGCGTGGTAGTGGGTCGCCGAGCCTACATCGCGGTCGACGTAGCCCGCCAGCGCGCGGCGCGCGACCGCCTGGGCGCGGTTCCATAGCGCCGACTCCGGCCGCCACTTCATCGCGCCGTTGCAGGTGAAGGTGAACTGGCAGCCGGTGACATTGGCCGAGCCCTGGTAGACCACGCCGCAGATCGACTTCGGATAGGCCGGGTGCCGCACCCGGTTCAACACCACCTGCGCCACGGCCTGCTGACCCTTCAGCGGCTCGCGCGCGGCCTCGTAATAGACCGCCTGGGTCAGGCACTGCAGCGCGCGGTCGCGGTCGCCGGCGTCGCCGCTGAAGACGAAGGGGCGCATCGGCCGGATCGCCGCGTCGGCGAAGGGCCGCAAGGCATTCAGCTGCTCGGCGGTCTCTGGCGGCGGCGCGCCGGCAAGGCCGAGGTCGGGCGCCTGGGCGAGGTCGAGCGCCGCCCAGCCGGTCGGCCGTCCCCAGCCGTCGGGCCGGCGCGCGCCGGGATCGTGCCGCTCGGCCAGCGCCCGGGCCGCCGGGTCGAGACGGGCGACGTAGCGGGCGAGGTCGGCGTCGGATAGGCCCGACGTCGCCAGCGCCTTGCGGTCGGCCCCGACATAGACGTGGCCGCCCGGCGTGCAGGATCCGGACAGGGCGAGCGCTGCGCCGAACGCCGTGAGGCGGCCTATGACAACAGGTCGGGTCAGAACCAGGCTCTCGAAGCGGTGGGGCGGCGCTATTGCCACGGGAAGGCGGCGAAAAGGTGATGCAGCTGGACCGGGGCGCAAAGACATCCCAGGCGGCTTGGCGAACGCCGCCATATGTGATTCGTCTTGCACCTCTGGCAACCCGCGCTATATGTGACATGTCGGTTATGCTCGATATGAGCATAATGGGCCGCCCAGGATCCGCTCCGAGGCGTCTTTTTTTAGGCCGGTGAAATGCTCAATTTGAGCATAAGGAGGACGCCATGGCCGCTGACGGGTTCCAGTTCGAGTTCACCCCTCAGGTCGAAGCCGAAACGGCGGCGTCCTGGCAGAAGGTGAAACGGCACATCACCCCCATGGAATGGCGCGTCCAGGCGCCGCTGATCGCCGAGATCAATCGGCTGAAGCGGGAGAAGGACGCCGTCATCCTGGCCCACAACTACATGACCCCGGAGATCTTCCACGGCGTCGGCGACTACGTCGGCGACAGCCTCGGGCTGGCCAAGGAAGCCGCCAAGTCGCGCGCCCGGGTGATCGTCCAGGCCGGCGTGCACTTCATGGCTGAGACCTCGAAGATCCTGTCGCCGGAGAAGAAGGTGCTGATCCCGGACCTGCAGGCCGGCTGCTCGCTCGCCTCGTCGATCACCGGCGCCGACGTGAGGCTGATCAAGCAGCGCTATCCGGGCCTGCCGGTGGTCACCTATGTCAACACCACCGCCGACGTGAAGGCGGAGACCGACATCTGCTGCACCAGCGCCAACGCCGTGCAGGTGGTGGAAGAGGCCGCGAAGCAATGGGGCGTCGACCGGGTCATCCTGATCCCCGACGAGTTCCTGGCCCGCAACGTGGCGCGCCAGACCGAGGTCGGGATCATCGCCTGGCAGGGCCGCTGCGAGGTGCACGAGCGCTTCACCGCCGCCGACATCCTGGAGCTCCGCGCCGCCTATCCGGGCGCCGAGGTGCTGGCCCACCCGGAATGCCCGGCCGAGGTGCTGGAGGTCTCCGACTTCGCCGGCTCGACCGCGGCGATGAACGACTATGTGCTGGCCCGCAAGCCGAGGCAGGTGGTGCTGATCACCGAGTGCTCGATGGCCGACAATGTCGCCGCCGATGCGGTGGACACCGAGTTCGTGCGCCCCTGCAACCTCTGCCCGCACATGAAGCGGATCACGCTGGAGAACATCTACCAGTCGCTGATCGGCGAGCGTTACGAGGTGACCGTCGATCCGGCGATCGCCGAGCGCGCTCGGCTGGCGGTGCAACGGATGGTCGATCTGCCGCCGCCGGCGCAGCCCGCGCGCTATGACCTGGTCAAGGCGCGCCACCACGTGGATGTGGAGCTGATCTGATGAAGCGCCTTCGCCACGACGGCGTCGTCGTGGTGGGCGCGGGACTTGCCGGGCTGACGGCGGCGCTCGCCGCCGCGCCCGCCAAGGTTCTCGTGCTCACCGGCGCGCCGCTGAACCAGGGTTGCTCTTCGGCCTGGGCGCAAGGCGGCCTGGCCGTGGCGCTCGCCGCCGACGACACCGCCGAGTTGCACGCCGCCGACACCGTCGACGCCGGCGCTGGCCTGGTCGACGCGGCCATGGCGCGGCGGCTGGCCGAGGAAGGCCCTGCGGCCGTCCACGCGCTCGCCGATCTCGGCGCCCCCTTCGACCGCACGGCCGACGGCGGCTTCGCCCAGAGCCTCGAGGCGGCCCACAGCCGCGCCCGCGTCGCCCGGGTGAAGGGCGACCAGGCCGGGCGCGAGATCATGAACGCCGTCACGGTGGCCGCGATCGCCGCGGACCACCTCGAGGTGCGCACAGGCGCCAGGCTCCGCGCCCTCCTGCAGGACGCGGCCGGCCGGGTCCGCGGGGTCATCGCCGAAATCGGCGGCGAGCTCGTGGAGATCACCGCCCGCGCCGTGGTGCTGGCCACCGGCGGCGTCGGCGGCCTCTACGCCGTGACCACCACCCCGGCCGAGCTGGTCGGCGACGGCCTCGGCCTGGCCGCCCTGGCTGGTGCGGTGATCGGCGATCCGGAGTTCGTGCAGTTCCACCCGACGGCCATCGACATCGGCCGCGACCCGGCCCCGCTCGCCACCGAGGCGCTGCGCGGGGAAGGCGCGGTCCTGGTCAACGCCGACGGCGAGCGGTTCATGAGCCGCTATCACCCGAAGGCCGAGCTCGCGCCGCGCGACGTCGTGGCCCGCGCCATCCACGCCGAACGGAACGCCGGCCGCGGCGCCTTCCTCGACGCCCGCGAGGCGGTCGGCGCGCACTTCGCCGAGGAATTCCCCGGGGTCTTCGCCGCCTGCCTCGGCGGCGGCATCGATCCGCGGGTCCAGCCGATCCCGGTGGCGCCGGCCTGCCACTACCACATGGGCGGGATCGTCACCGACGCCGATGGCCGGACCAGCCTCGGCGGCCTATTCGCCGCCGGCGAGTGCGCCTCGACCGGCGTGCACGGGGCCAACCGGCTGGCCTCCAACTCGCTGCTGGAGGCCGCCGTCTTCGGCGCCCGCGCCGGCCGCGCGGCGGCGGCCGAACCCGACCCCGGCACGGCGCCCTTGCCGGGCGTCGCCGCGCCCAGCCTGCCCGCCGACGCCCTGCAGCGGCTGCGCCGGCTGATGAGCCGCCATGCCGGGGTCGTCCGCGACGCCGCCGGCCTGACCACCCTGCTGCTGGAGATCGAGGCGATGGAGACCGAGCATGGCCGCAGCGCCCCGCTGGTCGCGGCCCGGCTGATCGTCGCCTGCGCGCTCGGCCGCAGCGAGAGCCGCGGCGGCCACTTCCGTGCGGACGCCATGCGGGAGGTCGCGCCCCAGCGCACCTTCGTCCGCCTCGCCGACGTCGACGCCCCGGCCGGCGCCCTGCGGTTCGCCGCCGAATGATCGAGCCGCTGCCCGACCTGTTGATCGCGCCGATCGTTCGCGCGGCGCTGGCTGAAGACCTCGGCCGCGCCGGCGACGTCACCGCCCAGGCCTGCATCCCGGCCGACGCCCGGCTCTCGGCGGTATTCGCCAGCCGCAAGCCCGGCGTCGCCGCGGGCCTCGCCTGCGCGCGCCTGGCGATCGCCGAACTGGACCCGACCGCCCGCTTCGAGCCCCTGGTCGCCGACGGCGCCCGGATCGAGCCGGGCGACCGGCTGGTCCGGGTCGAAGCCAATGCGCGCGCCCTGCTCTCGGCCGAGCGCACCGGCCTGAACCTGCTGGGCCGGCTGTCGGGGATCGCCACCCTGACCCGCGCCTATGTGCAGGCGGTCGCCGGAACCGGCGCGCGCATCGTCGACACCCGCAAGACCACGCCCGGCCTGCGGGCGCTGGAGAAGTACGCCGTGCGCTGCGGCGGCGGCGTCAATCACCGCTTCGGCCTCGACGACGCCATCCTCATCAAGGACAACCACGTCGCCGCCTGCGGCTCGGTCGGCGAGGCCGTTCGCCGCGCCAAGGCCTTCGCCGGCCACCTGATGAAGGTCGAGGTCGAGATCGACGGCCTGGACCAGCTCGACGCGGCCCTGGAGCACGGCCCCGACGTCGTCATGCTCGACAACTTCAGTCTCGAGGACCTGGCCGAAGCCGTCCGCCGCGCCCACGGCCGCGCGGTGCTGGAGGCCTCCGGCGGGGTCAGCCTGGAAAGCGTCCGCGCCATCGCCGAGACCGGCGTCGACGTGATCAGCGTCGGCGCCCTCACCCACTCGGTGGCCGTGCTCGACATCGGCCTCGACGCCATCTAGCGCCCTCAGGCGGTCGCCAATCTCGCCGCCGCCTGGGCCGCCTGCGCGCGGCGCCGTTCCGCCAGCGGAGCCATCCGCGCCCGGTAGGCGGCCAGCACCTCCGGCGGAGCGAGTTCCGGACGCCCGGACTCGAACGGCGGCGCGGGGGCGTATTCCAGCCCCAGCTGCACCGCCTTGGCGGTCGTCTCGCCGGCCAGCTCCGCCAGCAGGCTGAAGGCGAAGTCGATCCCCGCCGTCACCCCGCCGCCGGTGATCAGGTTGCCGTCGCGGACCACCCGCCCTTCGTCGACCACCGCGCCGAACACCGGCAGCAGCTCGCGCCAGGCCCAGTGGCAGGCGGCGCGGCGGCCGTGCAGGAAGCCTGCGGCGCCGAGGATCAGCGAGCCGGTGCAGACCGAGGTCAGGTAGCGCGCCCCGCCGCCCAGCCGGCGGATCTGCGCCAGGAAGGCCTCGTCCAGCGCCGCCTCGATGGCGGTGACGCCGCCCGGGACCAGCAACACGTCGCAGCGGTCGATCGCCGCCAGGTCGGCAAGCCGCGTGAAGGTCAGCCCCTCGGCCTCGATATCGCGGCCGCCCAGCGAGGCGACCGTCACCCGGGCGTCGGGGGTGCGGCTCAGCACCTGGTGGGGACCGGTGAAGTCCAGGTGGGTGACCCCGGGATAAAGGGCGATGACGATCTCGAGCATGGCGGTCTCCGCAAGTTGACCGCCGCATCCTCCCAGGCTTAGCTTCCGGCCGAAATGACGTTGATCCCTCGAATTCAGCCATGAGCCGCAAGCTCGGCCTGGTGATCTTTCCGGGCTTCCAGATCCTCGACGTGACCGGGCCGCTGGCCGCGTTCGAGATTGCAGGACGATTCGCCGGCGGGGCCTACGAGCTTGGCCTGCTGGCGGCAAGGGCCGGGATGGTCGCCAGCTCCGCGGGCGTGGCCCTGCCGGCGCTGGCGCTCGACGAGGGCCCCTACGACACCCTGCTCGTCTCCGGCGGGGATGGAACCCGCGCCCTGGCCGAGCTCGGCGAGGTGGTGGACTGGCTGCGACGGCAGGGGGCCACGGCGCGGCGGATGGCCAGCGTCTGCTCCGGCGCCTTCCTCCTCGCCGAGGCGGGGCTCCTGGACGGGCGGCGCGCCACCACCCACTGGCAGCGCTCGGACGCCTTCGCCCGGCTCTATCCGCAGGTGCGGATGGAGGCCGACCGGATCTATGTCCGCGACGGGCCGGTCTGGACCTCGGCCGGGATCACCGCCGGCATCGATCTGGCGCTGGCGATGATCGAGGAGGATCTCGGCGAAGCCGTCGCCCGGCGCACCGCCCAGCAGCTGGTGGTCCACCATCGACGGCCGGGCGGCCAGTCGCAGTTCTCCGAGCTGCTGGAGCTGGGCGGGGCGAACGGCCGGTTCGGGCCGCTGCTGGACTGGGCGCGGGCGCGGCTGGCCGAGCCGCTCGGCGTCGAGCGCCTGGCCGACCAGGCGGCGATGAGCCCGCGCCACTTCGCCCGCGCCTTCGCCGCCGAGACCGGGGCCACGCCGGCCAAGGCGGTCGAGCGGCTGCGGCTGGAGGCGGCGCGGCTGCGCGTCGAGACCACCCGCGAGCCGATCGACCGGGTGGCCGAGGCGGTCGGCTTCGGCGACCCGGAGCGGATGCGCCGCGCCTTCCTGCGCGCCTTCGGCCTGCCGCCCCAGGCGCTGCGCCGGGCGGTGCGCAGCTAGGAGGCGGCCGGAGCGCCGTTCGGCGGGGCGGAGGTGTCGGTGCGGGCGAGCGGGCGCGGCGCGGCCGGCGCGAGCTCGATCCGGGGCGTCGCCTTCAGCTCCGGACCGGCGGGCGAGGCGGCCGGGGCGACCGGCTTGGCCGCCGGCTTGGCGGCGTCGCCGACCGGCGGCGGTGCGGCCGGGGCGAGCACGGCGGAGGCCAGCCGCAGCTGCGGGGCGGCGTCAAGCGGGGCGCTGACGAACATCGGCGCGGCGGCGTCGTCGGCGTCATCGCGCAGCAGCGGCCGCGGCGCATGCGGGTTGAGGCGGTAGAAGACGTGCAGCCCGACCTGGGCGACGCGCAGCATCTGCGGGCCCCAGCCCGGCGAAACGCTGACGGTGTGGAAGTGGGTGGCTGAGCCGATGTCGCGCAGCAACACGCCGGAGAGGGCCCGCGCGGCCACCTGCCGGGCGCGGTCCCAGGCGCTGTCTTCCACCACCCGCTCGGCCTGGCCGTCGCAGGCGAAGGAGAACTGGCAGCCGTTGTGGCGGCTGGCGCCCTGGTAGACCACGGCGCAGACGGTCTTCGGGAACTTCGGGTTCTTCACCCGGTTCATGATCACGGTGGCGACGGCGGCCTGGCCGCGGGCGCTCTCGCCGCGGGCTTCGAAATAGACCGCCTGGGTCAGGCAATCGAGTTCGCGGGCCCGGCTCGGGCGAGCCTGGGCCATGCGCTGGGCGTCGGGATCGACCTCCGTCGAGGCGGCGGCGGCGCTGCGGGTCATCGGGTCGTTGGCCTTGGCCAGCGCCATCATGCTCGGGTCCAGCCCCTGGCGCAGGGCGGAGTCGGAGAGCGCGCCCTCGGTCGCTTCGGCGATCCGCGCAGCACGGCTGTGGTCGGCCGCGGCCTGCCCCATGCCGCCCGCCAAATAGGCGCCGCCAAGCGACAGCCCGACGGCCGAGCCGATGAAGGCGGCGCTGATCAGCGCGCGCCAATCGGCGCGGGCCTGCGTTCCAAACTGCAAAACGATCGTGTCCTGATCCGCGAGGGCGGTCGCGCCCTCCAACAGTTGTCGCCGCGAACGCCCCTGCTCATGCTGGCAGCGCTCGCCGGCTGGCCCGCCCGGGACTCGTTGTGGGGCAGGCGACGGCAAATGGTGAATTCTCTATGAAGGCATTGCCGCGGCTTGGCAACCCCATATTGCAGTGCACCGTGAGCTTTGTTGTCGCGCCTGGAGCTGTGCCTTTCCGATCCACTCTCGCTGGATCATCGCAAGTGTCGGGCCAACTCATAGGCGCCCTGCTGATCTTTTGATGATCCGGGATTTACTTTCCGATGCTTTATTCCCGCGCCGAGGCCCCTGAGCGCCCATGTTCTGGCGAAGACCTGGAGCTTGCGCGGAACCCTCGCCATGGCTCCGCCGTTTTTGCGCCGGAATCCTGGAGCCCCCCGATGCGCAAGACCTTGACCCTGCTCGCCGCCGCCGGCTCGGCCCTGAGCCTGGCCGCCTGCGGCCACACCACCGAACAGAAGGCCGCCACAGGCGCGGTCGCCGGCGCGGTGGTCGGCGGCCCGGTGGGCGCAGCCGTCGGCGGCGCAGCCGGCGCCGCGGTCGGCCAGGTCGAGAAGCACTGAGCCCAGCGCCTCCCTCCGAAGGGAGAGCATCCGGGCGCTAGCCTCTAGCGCCCCGCCCTCGCCGGCCCTACCTTGCCGTTCATGGCTCGTTCTTCCGGAACACGCGCGGACCCCGGCGTCGCGGACATGTCGGCGGCGTTCGACTACGACGAAAACACCCTGCCGCCGCTGTGGACGCCGCACCGGCCCTCGCGGCCGGACAAGTCCGAGGGTGGGCGGCGGTTCAAGCTGGTCAGCGACTACCAGCCGGCCGGCGACCAGCCGACCGCCATCGCCGAGCTGGTCGCCGGGCTCGAGGGCCGCGAGCACGACCAGGTGCTGCTGGGGGTCACCGGCTCCGGCAAGACCTTCACCATGGCCAAGGTGATCGAGCAGACCCAGCGGCCGGCGCTGATCCTGGCGCCCAACAAGACCCTCGCCGCCCAGCTCTATTCCGAGTTCAAGAGCTTCTTCCCGGACAACGCGGTCGAGTTCTTCGTCTCCTACTACGACTATTATCAGCCCGAGGCGTACGTGCCGCGGACCGATACCTACATCGAAAAAGACTCGAGCATTAACGAGCAGATCGACCGCATGCGCCACTCGGCGACCCGGGCGATCCTCGAACGCGACGACGTCATCGTCGTCGCCTCGGTCAGCTGCATCTACGGCATCGGCTCGGTCGAGACCTATACGGCGATGACCTTCGAGCTGACGGCGGGCGAGCGGATCGACGAGAAGAAGCTGATGGGCGACCTGGTCGCCCTGCAATACAAGCGCAACGATCAGGCCTTCGAGCGCGGCGCCTTCCGCCGGCGCGGCGACACGATCGAGATCTTCCCCGCCCACTACGAGGACCGCGCCTGGCGCATCTCGCTGTTCGGCGACGAGATCGAGACCATCAGCGAGTTCGACCCGCTGACCGGCAAGAAGACCGCCGAGCTGCCGGGCGTGAAGGTCTACGCCAACAGCCACTATGTGACGCCGCGGCCGACGCTGCGCCAGGCGATCAACGGCATCAAGGCCGAGCTCAGGGAGCGCCTCGACTGGCTGGTGGCCAACGGCAAGCTCTTGGAAGCCCAGCGGCTGGAGCAGCGCACCACCTTCGACCTGGAGATGATCGACGCCACCGGCTCCTGCGCCGGGATCGAGAACTACTCCCGCTACCTGACCGGCCGCCGGCCCGGCGAACCGCCGCCGACCTTCTTCGAATATATCCCCGAGAACGCCCTGCTGTTCGTCGACGAGAGCCACCAGACCCTGCCGCAGATCGGCGGCATGTACCGCGGCGACTACCGGCGCAAGTTCACCCTGGCGGAGTACGGCTTCCGCCTGCCCTCGGCGATGGACAACCGCCCGATGAAGTTCGAGGAGTGGGACGCCATGCGGCCGGACACGGTGCATGTCTCGGCCACCCCCGGCCCGTGGGAGATGGAGCGCACCGGCGGGGTGTTCACCGAGCAGGTGATCCGCCCGACCGGCCTGATCGACCCGCCGGTCGAGGTGAGGCCGGTGTCGAAGGACGGCTTCTCGCAGGTCGACGACGTCATCGACCAGGCGCGCCAGGCGGCGCTGCACGGCTACCGCTCGCTGGTCACCGTGCTGACCAAGAAGATGGCCGAGGACCTCACCGAATACATGCACGAGCAGGGCCTGCGGGTCCGCTACATGCACTCCGACGTCGACACCCTCGAGCGGATCGAGATCATCCGCGACCTCAGGCTCGGCGCCTTCGACATCCTGGTCGGCATCAACCTGCTGCGCGAGGGCCTCGACATTCCCGAGTGCGGCCTGGTGGCCATCCTCGACGCCGACAAGGAGGGCTTCCTGCGCTCGGAGACCTCGCTCATCCAGACCATCGGGCGGGCCGCCAGGAACGTCGACGGCCGGGTGATCCTCTACGCCGACCAGGTCACCGGCTCGATGGAGCGGGCGATGGCCGAGACCCTGCGGCGGCGCGAGAAGCAGGAGGCCTACAACCGCGAGCACGGGATCACCCCGGAGAGCGTGCGCAGCCGGATCAAGGACATCCTCGCCAGCCCTTACGAGAAGGACCGCGTCACCGTGCCGGTCGGCGTCGCCGAGGGCGGCGCGACGCCGTTCGTCGGCGACAACTTCAAGGCCACGCTCAAGGATCTGGAGGCCCGCATGCGCGCGGCCGCCGCCAACCTGGAGTTCGAGGAGGCCGCCCGGCTGCGCGACGAGGTCAAGCGGCTGAAGCTGCTCGACCTGGAGTTCGCCGCCGACGCCCTGGCCCCCGCCGGCGAGGCGCCCGACAAGGAGGGCGTCAAGCGGCTGAAGGCCGAGGCGCGGGCGGAGGCCCAGGAGCGGTTCCGCAAGCGGCGGCTGTAGGCGTTCCGGTCCTTCGCCGCGGCGCCGCCCCGTCAGGGCGAGGCGGCCCGGGCGGGCTTCGGCGGCGGATCGGCGGCGCAGGCCGCCGCAGGTGGCGGCGGGTCCAGCCAGCGCAGCGCCAGCAAGGGCGCCGCGGCCACGCCGGCCTCGATCTCTTCCTGCGCCCAGGCCTCCTCGGCCAGCCGGCTCCAGTCGGGCGCGAGCCCGAGGTCCCGGCAGACCCGCTCGATGATCTCGCTGACCGGCCGGCTCAGCAGCGCGCCGTAGACGTCGTCGTCCTCGAGGCGCTCGTAGGCGGCCTCCGCCAGCCGGTCGATCTCCGCCTCGCCGGTGAACTCGGCCTTGATCACCCGCTCGACGATCCGCTCGACCCGCGCCTTGCGCGCCGCCGCGAGCTTCTGCCGCTCGCCGCGCTGCTGGCGCGCCTCGCTCTCGTCCAGCGCCTGAAGCTCCGTGATCATCTTGGCCTGCAGGGCGAGCGTCAGCCGCACCGCCCGCGCGGCCCGACCATAGGCCAGCGCCAGGTCACCCTGCACCACCTGGAACGGCTCCGGCCGACCCGCTTCGGGCTGACCCGCTTCGGCCCCGCCCGCCTCGGGCGCCGGGCCCGACGGCTCAGCCCCCTCGTCCGCCGCCGCCAACGCCTGCCGCTCGATCGCCAGGGCGACATTCAGCCCCGCCTCCGCCAGCCGCCCCAGCACCCACAGCTGCCGCTCGATCAGCGCCCGCGCCGTGACCGCGACCCTGGCGGGCGGCTGGTCCGGGCTCTGGGAGGAAGATGTGATCGGCGGGGTCATGATGGAACAAATCATGAACATCGAACTGCGATTTGTCAAGATCCGGCCGGCGGCGGCGGCGGACGGCGGCGATCGCCTGCCGATCTCCGGGGTCGGCTCAGTTCACCTCCCGACGCCCCAGAACGGTAGAGAGCGGCGGTCGGGGAGCAGCCGGATGTGACTCATCGCGGCCGTAAGCAATGTCCGCACGTGGTCGCCCCCGACTGAAGACCGCGGTAGTCGCCCAACGTGACTCATGAGATCCGCGATCAACGGGAGACAGATTGTGGCTGGACCGACGACGCGCGATCGGGTTGCTATACCGCTAGATCGGACAATGCTCCCGCGCCGCGACATGCAGAGTGTGCCAGATGATCGGCCCTTCGGCCCGGCGGCTCGTGGCGTGCCCCTGTTCGAGGGAGCTGAAGGCCCAGACGCCGATCTCGTGGCGCTGTTTGAAAATCAAGGTCGACAGGCAGGCCCAGGCAAACATCTTCGGGCCGAAGGGAATGCAGATCGTGCGGTAGTCACCATTCACGCTATTCAACAGCGCTTCAAGCTTCGCCCGCAGTATGCTCGGCTGGCTGATGTCATAGCAAAAGCGCGTGGCGTCGAAGATATCCTCGATACCTTCATTGGCTTTCAACATTGTAGCGTCGAAGCTGGCGTCGATGCCGATCGGCACGAACAGCCAGGCCTTGTCCGGCTCCAAGAACTGGAGCGCCCCCAGCGCCAGGCCCTGCTCGCACCCCAGTCCCACGATCAGCCCGAGCGGCTGCTCGGGTCGAGACGACCACCCCGAAAGCGCGCGCGTGATCGGTTCAGAGCGAGAGATCGGCGCGAAACTAGGCGCCCCCTCGAACTTCGATGGGGCGTAGGCCGAGCTGACCACCAGGGCCCGACCACAAAGCGCGTGATTGAGCCCGAGCAGAACATTGGCGATCATCTCGCGAGACATTGCCGAAATGTCCAAAAGGACGGTGATGTGCCCGTTCACCGGCAAGTCAAGGTTTGAAACGCTCGAAATGATGTCTTCAATCGCCTTCGGCCCAATGCCGACCAGGAAACTGAATTCCCTCTCCATCATGTAGTCGCGGTTTTCGGCGTAGGCACCCTGCTGGAGGAAGCCAAATTCAAGCGCGATCTTGTGCGTGGCCGTTGTCTCGGCGGTGCTCCACACCCACCGGCACCGAGGCTCGTAGCCCAACGCCACGAACGCAATGTCGAAATGGCGCCCCTCCGGGGCGACGTCGAACTCAGCCGTGATCAACGCTGCCGTCCTCGTGACTGAAAAGAGAGCCCTGCATCGACACCAGGGCAGGGTCGTTCGACGAGGACAGCAGCTTTGACAGCGTGATGTGACCGCCGAGAGTTAGGAGGAGGCGATAGCGCGGGGCTAGGGCGTAGGAAAGCCGGAAGCGCTGGCCGCGCAGGCCTCGCAGGAGGCTATCCTGACCCCCGTCCGGCCAGGGCACATGCACGAGCGCGCCCGCGTTGAGACCCCGGCCGATCGCCCGTACGACCGAAGGCGGCATGGTGTCGTCGACGACGAAGCTGCCCAGGTAGTCAGCCGAGAACGCCGCCTTGAGAACCTTGTCGGAAAAGCTGCGGCCTAGCCGGTCGATGAAGCCGAGCAACCCATCCCTGCTGATCGGCGCGATGTCGACCGGGATCACGCGCAGCAACGACGTGAGCAGGAATTCGACTCGCCGAATGCCCTCGTTCTGCGTCGCCGTCGTGATCTGCCGGACCGAGAGGGAGTTGGTGTTCTCGGACACGAACGACTGCGCCATGGGCCCGATCATCGTCAGGATGGCGCGCGGGTTTCCCTCGGTCAACTCGAGGATGGATGGAAATCCCGTATACAGAGAATAGCTCTTACGGGACCGGTCCGAAGACGCGTGATCTCGAAAGCTCTTGAGGTAGTAGTTTCTCAAGATAACGATCGGCAGGATCTTTCGAACATCCTGCGCCCATTCATCCTCTGTCGCGGACTCGGCGCTGTTTGTCGGCCTACGATTTTTCAGAAATTCCGCGAAAGAAGTGTCCTTCTGTGCGAGTTCCGCGAACTCGTGCGGAGTCGTTCTGGGGGACTGGCGCAGCACCTGGCGGCCAAAGCCCCGCGCCTCGGGAGGGCGCTCGAAGAAGTTGGGCAGCGAAGACGTGCGGATTCCAAAACGCTCGAAGGTCATCCGGGTCAGATTGTGCGTGAAGGTCCTCGCATCGTCCTTGTTCGCATAGGTCAGAAGGACGGTGCTGAAATCATGCAGAACATAGGGCGACGTGGCGGACACGTCGAAGCCCGCATCCTCGACAAACGGTGCCATCGCCAATTTTATAATAATGCGCTCGTCGAAGCTTCGAATACTTCCAATCAGGAACCGCTTGATTGACGCCGGCGCAATCTCGAGTTCGTCGAACAGCAAGGCCCATCGACGTTCGTCTTGGCCGATCAGGCCGTTGAACGCAGAGATCAGCAGACGAAGAGAACTGGGGAGGGTGTCCACGCTCCACAGACTCTCGACCGGCGCGGCGTTGATGCCGTTCAGCTTCTGCTCGATCGCCAACTCTAGGCCCAGCAGGGACAACAACTGCGGCCGCACCCCAAGGTCGCCCGCCACAAGCGAGACGAAGGCGCTCTCCTGCTCGACAGACATGGTCGCGGACAGGTGCTTTAGGTGATCCGGACAGCCGCCCTTCCCGAGCTCGACGGCGTCTCGCATGGCGAAGACCAGGGCGCGAATGGTGTGGGCGTAGAACGCCGCCTCCTTGCGCCTGAAGCGGCCTGCAAGATGGTCCAGGGCGTCCAGCTGCCCGCCCCAGGCGATGTCCGCAGGGATGAAGGCGGCGTTGAACTTGATCTTGTCGGCGATGTCGCTCGCCGACGCGTGCGTCCAGCCCTTCAGCCCTCGCACCGTCAGCATCTTCAGAAGCGTCGTCTTTCCGCTGCCCCTGGGGCCGACGACGAGCGTGTGGTTGTTCGAAAGGAGTTTCTCGAAATGCGGATGCGGGGGAATGAAGGATCGCGCCAATTCGGTCGGCGAAATTGACCTGGCATTATACTCGATCTCACGCATGACGCTTCCCCAGCTCGGACGGCTGATTGGTATTGCTGTCATTGAGGATGATCAGGCCGCGCTCTTCGAGGCGCTTCTTGAGCCGTTCGAAATCGCGCGGGATCAGGTTGGCGATGGTCGGCGCCCTGTCCAGGGCGTCCGCCCAGCGGATCCGCCCCTCGGGGAGCGTCGACAGGTGGGCTTCTAGGGTCGTGGCGATCTGGTTGGGCGAGGCGCGGTAGCCAAAGCCGGCCTTGTGCGGTAGCCCTTGATCGGGTTTGGCCGGCCTCCACCCGACCCCGGCCACCCAGGTCCAGCTTTCCACCGTACCGGCCACGTCCAGACTGGCGGCGGCCGCTGCACTCGGATCGCAAGTCAGCAAGTGAACCTGGTTGGGGTTTTTGTTCTGGGCGTCGGCGTTGACCTGGGCGCTGAAACTCGCGCAGGCCAGCACGACCGGCGAGTTGCCACCCCCAGAGCCGTAGAACAGTTCTGGCTCGTGCTTGTGCCCGTGCACCACGATCCAGGGCCGGTCGCTCTTGTCGAGGATCTCGATCAACCGCTCGCCGCCCCGCGTAGGGCCCACCGCGAACTCATCGCCCTCATCCCCCTTGATGGGGTGGTGATGGCAGAGAAGGATGTTGATGGCGGCCCGCGGCGCGGCGCCGAGACGCTTCTCCAGCAAGTTCAGCGTCATCTCGCTGATGCGGCCGTGCTCAATCTCGATGCCGATGTCCTTGCCGCCGCCATGATAGGCGGCGGTGTTCAGCACGGCAACGTTGCAGTTGTCCTCGTAGATGATGGTGAAGTTTTCCGCCCAGAACTCGAGATAGGCAACGCGATCGTTAGTCGGAAGATGCGGCTTCAGGGCCATGGCGTAGCCCTTCGGATCGAACGCGTTTTCCTTGTACCGGGAGTCCAGGTCATGGTTGCCGACGGTGGCGATGAGTTTCGCGTCGAGTGCCCCGGACAGGGCGTTCAGCTTGTCCCAGGCAAAAGTCAGCGATGAGGGGTGGGCCTTGTTGGTGATGTCCCCGGCGCACAGGATGTAGTCGACCTCTCGCCCCTCGCGCTTGAGCATCGCCTCCAGGTCGGTGATCGGTTCAGCGCGCGATCCGGCCTTAACCGGCTTGCTGCTGACCGTTGATGGCGCATTCCAGGCCGACGGATCCATGTCCGTCGCGTGGATGTCGCTAAGCAGCAGGAAGCGCTTCAAGCGTTCGCCTCGCTAGCGGGGCTCATGTAGATGGTCTCGCCGAAGGACCGTCGGCTGTCCCGGAAACCGCCAACATTTCGCGTGACCGCGATCTGCTCTCTAACCCAGTGGCCGGGTATCGACGTGATCTCCATGGCTGCACTGTAGGTCAGGACGATCCTCGCCCCCCGGCTTTCAGCGGCGACCAACAGCTCAATGAGGTCGCTGAGATCCGAGGCACCGAACGACCTGTGGCCGTATTCCACGAAGGTGCGCTCGGTGGCCGTGAAATAGGGCGGATCGGCGAAGATGATGTCCCCCGCGCCGCAGGCGGCAAGGGTTTCGCGAAAGTCCTGGTGATGGACCTCAGCCTTGGCCAAGGCCGATGCGCAATCGGAAAACAGGGTCTCGGGAGGATAGTTCCCGATCTGGTTGCCCCCGAACGGAACGTTGAATTGCCCGAGCTTGTTGGTTCGCCAAAGTCCGTTGAAGCAATTTCTGTTCACATAGACGAACAGAATTGCGGCGTGCTTGGTGGTGTGATCCAGAGCATTCAATTCAGCACGATAACGGTAGTAGGCCTCTTTATCACGCGACATTGTGTAAAGCGCGTTCACGATCCCGGCGTGATCTTCTCGCACCCAGTACATGGCGTTGACGAGAAGTCTGTTCAGGTCGCCAAGAAGCGCGCGGGAGGGTCGGAGCGCGAAAAAGAGCGCCGCGGACCCGGCGAAGGGCTCCACGTACCGTTCGTAGCGATCCGGGAGCGTCGTCCGCAGTCTCGGCAGAGACTGTCGCTTGCTGCCGGCCCAGCGCAGGAAGCTCGGGCCATGGGTCGTGGCCGTGTTCATACGAATCCGCCACGCAGCCCACCGCCGCTGGGAAGCGAATAGTCAGTTCCGTTCACGTCTTCGATTGCCCCCGAGCTCGATCTTCGCCGAGCGCGCCCAGTCACCCGTTCAATGTTCAGCTTACGGCCCCTAAAGGCAAGAAGGCGAGTAGATTCCCGCAGAAGTGTCCCCTCCTGGCGCCTCACGGCCGATGGCAGTCGCCGACCTTCCACCAGACCAATTTCAAGCCGCCCTCCGTGCGGATGACGCACAGCCGATCGCCCACGCTGGTGCGCTGATAGAGAGGCGCCTCGACGGCCATCCTGGCGGGCGGAGGTCCGTGGTCGACCTGCAGCCAGAGCCTGTAGTAGCTGCCGCCGCGACCGCTCCAATATTCCTTGTCGACGACGACGACAGGCTGCTGGCCAAGGCGCCGTGGCGGCAAATGGGCATTCGCTTCAAGCAAAAGGCCGGCGGTCCAGAGCGCGCCCGCTCCCATCGTGAAGACCACCATCAGCGTATCGCTCATGTGCTCGCGGTCGATGCGGGAGACCAAGAGGGCGATCGCCCCGCCGCCGAGGAGCGCCGCGGCGGCGGCCCACATCGCATTCGCGTCGAGCAGCAGCGTGTCGAATTCCCGCCAGGCCCCGACGGCGAGCCCGAGCAATGCGGCAAACAGAGCGGGGTATAGGGAGGCGCGCCGATCGGGCGCCTCCCTCGGCCCCAGGATGAGGGCGCCAGGGAAGAGCGCCGCGCTGAGGAGGATGAGCGGCGGAGCCGCGATTTCCAGCGGCGCGGCCCAGCTTGGCCAATAGGCCCACCACGACCAGAAGGCGCTCGCCATACTGATCAAGCCAAGACCCAACGCCCACCACGTGACCGCCGTGGGCTTGAATTCTCTTCGCGGCGGCCGTTCGTCGGAAGGGGGCATGAGCCGGCGATAGTCGGCGCGCGGGTCAGGCTGGTTCCGAAATAGCGACACAAGCCAAGGTAGCGCTTGATGCGACGAGCGCAAAGAGAGCGCTGTCAGGGAATCCTCGCCCTGGCCCCACGTTGGCCGCATGGCGAGGCTCGCAAGAGTCGTGGCGGCGGGCATGCCGCGCCACGTGACCCAGCGGGGCAACCGCCGGCAGCAGACCTTTTTCCGCGACGACGACGATCGCGCCTACCTCGATCTGCTGGCGCAAGGCTGTCGCACGGCCGGTGTCGAGGTCTGGGGCTACTGCCTGGCGCCCAACCCCGTACACCTGATCCTCACGTGTCCCCTTATCTTCCGCCGTTCTAAGTCTGCGACGGCCGTCCGCCGGTCTTCGCCGACATTGGTGCTTTGGCCAAGTCCTCCGGCCCGAGCGCCGCAGGATCCTTGGTCAGGCCGGCCTCCACGGCGATGTGGGAGGAAACCTCTTCCTGTCCGTCGTCGAGCACATCGCGATCCGTTCCAGCCGCCGGAGGCGCCGTCTGGTCGGCATGCCGGTCTGCGCCCGCCGCCGCGGCCTGTTCGACAGGCTTCGGCGCCGACGCCGGATCGCTCGCGACGGATCCGGGCGCGTTATGCTCCGTCGGGGTGGGGCCCGGCCCCCAACGGTTGCCATAAACCGACGGAGCGGGGACGGTGTCCTTGTGATCGCCTGCGCCGCCAGGACACGGATGGGTTGTTGGCTTTTCCGACATCGGGTTCTCCCTGGGGAAGGATCGCCCCGTTGCTCAACTGTCGGGGTGGGCGCCCGTTCCGCGACGGGTTCGGCGCGATCGCCTGATGAAGCTCTCCGCGCCTATATGCTCAGCGTAAGCCCTGGAGCCACGATGACCCACTACGTGATGGACTGCTACGCCACAGCCGCCGGTGACGATTGCGAGAGCTTTCCGATCAACGCAGGCACCGATGCCCAGGCGATCTGGGAAGCCAAAAGCGCCGCCATGTGGCGCAAGCCGGCCTACTTCCAGCTTCGAGAGGTCATGCGTCACGGCGACCGCGCGGTCCACGATTCGCGAAAGGATGGGTGATCCCCGCTGGGACCCGAGGGCTGCCATCCGCTTGGGGATATCAGTGACAGTGCATAAATTTGCGCGGCGCCCCTGCGCGCCACCTAGGATCTGAGAGGCCGGAGCCGGCGACACGAGCCTGGCGCGTGGGCTCTCGTCGCTGTCCGACAGCCCCTGTCGGAGCCGGCCATTCATTTCTCGGCGAGATGCGAGCCTGCCGCTCCAGGCGTGTCAAGGCGCGCGCCTGCGGCGCGCCCGCGGAGCGGCGGCCCTGCGGGCCGGCCTTGAGACGCCTGGAGCGGCAGGCAGACTGGCCGCCAGGAGATGAATGCCCCGGAAGCATCTGACGATGCTCTTCGCGACTGCCCGGCGTTCTCGCTCCACCGCGGGTCCAAACGGCTCAAATCTGGCGGCGAGCCAACTCTCCTCCTGGCGCAAGCTCGCCCCGTGCCCGGCCCAGCTGCGCGCCCAACCTCGTGGCGCGACCAACCGGTGGCTGTGTAGGGTATCCCGGCGCGGAGGTCGTGCTGGCGGCGCCGGCGGAATGGTGGGGCCGGTAGGCGCATCCCACAACCCGCTGTCGCCCGCGTTCGCGCTACGGGATTCACCCCTCTCGCGCCGCGAGCCCTCTCCCCGCTCGCGGGGAGAGGGTTGGGTGAGGGGACGGCTGGACTTCGCCGCGCGACCGGACAGTGGAGCGTGGATCCTGGCTGAACCGCCGCAGAGGAGGCGATCGCCTGCGCCACCCCTCACCCAACCCTCTCCCCGCTTGCGGGGAGAGGGGGCAGACCTCGCCCAGCGCGCCGGCCTTCACTCACCGGGGGCGGCTCGGACCCTCTGCTCGCGAAGCGCCAGGCCGAACATGAAGGCCGGCGGGGGAATTTCGGTGACAGTGCATTCAAAGCACGTTGAATTTCGGTGACAGTGCATTCAAAGCGCGTCGGCGGGATCTCGCCTCGCGAGATGGGCCCCGCCTTGAATCTCACGGCAGATGCGAGCCCTCCGGCCTCGGCAAGTCAAGGACGCGCCCTGCAGGCGCGACGCGACGCGGCGGCGGCGTTCGCGCCGTCCTTGAGTTGCCGAGGCCGGAGGGCCGCCATGAGATCTATGGCTCCGAATGTTCCGACGAACATCAGGCCTAGGTCGTTCTGGCCCTTTCCGCCCAAGGCGCGAATGACCGGACTACAGAGGCGCGGGGATATCAGTGACAGTGCATAAATTTGCGCGCCGCCCCTGCGCGCCACCTAGGATCCGAGAGGCCGGAGCTGGCGACACGAGCCTGGCGCGTGGGCTCTCGTCGCTGTCCGACAGCCCCTGTCGGGCCGGCCATTCATCTCTCGGCGAGATGCGAGCCTGCCGCTCCAGGCGTGTCAAGGCGCGCGCCTGCGGCGCGCCCGCGGAGCGGCCGGTAGGGGAATCCCACAACCCGCTATGTCGCCCGCGTTCGCGCTACGGGATTCGCCCCTATCGCGCCGCGAGCCCTCTCCCCGCTCGCGGGGAGAGGGTTGGGTGAGGGGACGGCTGGACTTCGCCGCGCGACCGGACAGTGGAGCGAGGATCCTGGCTGAACCGCCGCAGAGGAGGCGATCGCCTGCGCCACCCCTCACCCCAACCCTCTCCCCGCTTGCGGGGAGAGGGGGCAGAGCCGGCCTTCACTCGCCGGGGGCGGCTCGGACCCTCTGCTCGCGAAGCGCCAGGCCGAACATGAAGGCCGGCGGGGCGACGATCATGGTGATGACCATCAGAGCGATCAGAACAATTTGCGGCATGGGCGGCTCCCTGAGGTCAGCGTAGGGCCAGGTCGGTTACTGCAGGGTTTCCGACGGCGGCGAAGGCGGGCGGTTACGGCAGTCGGGCCTGGGCGGGCGGGTCGGCGCGGCAGGGGGCGGCGGCCCCCTCGACCAGGTCGATGACGTCGTTGACGTAGCTGGCGGTGTTCTGGCGCGCCGGGCCGGCGCCGAAGACGCCGTTGAGCTCCAGGGCGTCGAAGCCGCCGCCCAGCTGGAAGAGGGCGCGGAAGGCCTCCTTCTCCAGCAGCGGCGTCGGCAGGATCTGCACGCCGGCCGCGCGCAGCTGGGCGACGACGCTCTTCAGCATCCGCGGCTTGATGGCCGACGGCACGCGGGTCAGGAGCGCCCGGTGGGCCAGCGGCCGTCCGCCGCGCCGGCCGAACGCCTCGACCATCTCGGCGGCCTTGATCGCTTCGTGCAGGTCGAGCTGCGAGCCGGCCAGCGGGGTGAGCACCAGGTCGAAGCGCATGGCGGCGAACACCACCGAGCCGCGCTCGGTCCCCTCGGTGTCGAGGATGAACCACTCCGGACGGTGGCGCTGGGCCTCGCGCGCTGCGTCGCGGATGTCCGGCACGGTGGGCGCCGGGTGGACGGTGACGCCGCCGAGCTGGTTCGGCAGCGCCGACCAGCGGACCAGCGGCTTGTTCGGATCGGAGTCGATCAGCGCCACGCGGCGGCCGCGCTCGGCCAGGCCGACGGCGAGCGCCACCGCCGCCGTGGTCTTGCCGGCGCCGCCCTTGGGGCTGATGAAGACGACGTTGGGCATCGGGGCTCGCCTCTCTCCGGCAACGATCGCCCCACTCAGCCGGCGAGTCCGGCCGTTTCGTGGCCGCGGCGGCGGAGTCGCCGCGACTGCGACAACAGGTCCCGGCGGCCCGGCCAGGGCCATGAAGAGCGCAATCGCCACCGGACGCAATTGCCGGTCGACGCCGCCGCGTAGCCGTGCTGAAGCCGCAGGATGACCACTCATGTTGCAGTGCAGCGGCGGCGCGGCGGGCTCGTCGAGTTCGTGGTGCTGATGGCCGCGCTTCAGGCGCTGGGGGCGCTGGGCATCGACGCCATGCTGCCGAACCTGCCGGCGATCGGCGCGGCCCTCGGCGTGGCGGACGAGAACCGGCGGCAGCTGATCATCACCGCCTATCTGCTGGGCCTCGGCGGCGCGCAGCTGATCTATGGACCGCTGGCCGACCGCTACGGCCGCCGGCCGGTGCTGCTGGTCGGCCTGGCCCTCTACGTCGCCTTCAGCCTGCTGGCGGCGTTCTCGCCGACCTTCGACCTCCTGCTGGTCGCCCGGGGCCTGCAGGGGATCGGCGCGGCGGCCACGCGGTCGATCCCGATCTCGGTGATCCGCGACCGCTATGGCGGCCGCGAGATGGCGCGGGTGATGTCCTTGACCTCGCTGGTGTTCATGGCCGCCCCGATCGTCGCCCCGAGCCTCGGCCAGCTGGTGCTGGTGCTGGCCTCCTGGCCGTGGGTGTTCGGCCTGCTCGCGGCCGTGGCGGTGGTGCTGATGGTCTGGTCGCTGCTGCGCCTGCCCGAGACGCTGCATCCGCAAGACCGGCTGCCGATCCGGCCGCGCGAGATCGCCCACGCCTTCTCGCTGGCGGCGCGCAACCGCACGGCCCTCTGCTACGTGCTCGGCCAGACCTTCCTGTTCGGCGGCCTCCTGGGCTTCATCAACTCGTCGCAGCAGGTGTTCGCCGAGGCCCTGGGCGCGGGCGCGCAATTCCCGCTGGTGTTCGCCATCTGCGCCAGCTTCGTCGCGATCGCCTCGCTGCTCAACGCCCGGCTGGTGATGCGGCTGGGCATGCGCAGGCTCTCGCACGCCGCCCTGCTGGGCTATATCGCGCTGGCCGCCGTTCACCTGGTCGTCGCCCGGTCCGGCCACGAGTCCCTGGTGGTCTTCGCCAGCTTCCAAGCCCTGTCGATGTTCTGCTTCGGCCTGACCTCCGGCAACTTCGGGGCGATGGCCATGGAGCCGATGGGCCACATCGCCGGCGTGGCCTCGGCGTTCCAGGGCTTCGTCAGCATGGTGGGCGCCTCGCTGATCGGTTTCGCCGTCGGCCAGGCCTTCGACGGCAGCGTCGCGCCGATGGAGACGGGCTATCTGCTGTGCGGCCTCTGCGCCCTGGCCGCGGTGATGATCGCCGAGCGCGGGCGGCTGTTCCAGCCGCACGACGCCGCCGTCGAACTGCCCGGCCTGGCGGAGTAGCCCGAGGCGCGTCGATGGGATCCGCCTTCGGAGGGCGGCCCCGAAGGACCGCCCTGGAAAGTCGCCGGCCCGGCGCTCAGCTTGGCCGACCCCTGGCGCCCTGGGCGCCGGCGCGGGACGGATCCTGGCCCGCCATCGTCGTCCCCATCGACTGGCCGGCGCCCTGCTGTTGGACGCGCAGGTTGTTCTGCACGTGCTTCACGCCGCTGACCTGTTCGGCGAGGTCCTCGGCGCGGCGCCGGTCCTCGCGACTGTTGACCGAGCCGGTCAGGGTCACCTCGCACTTGCTGACCTGCACCTCGATCTCCGAGGCGTCGAGCCAGGCATCGTCGCTCAGCCGGTCGTTGAGGTCCTCGCGGATGCGCTCGTCGGAGCGGGTGTAGTTCTTCGGCCCGCGGCCGCGGTGCTCACCTTGGCCCATGAACTGGCCGCGGCCGCCCTGCCCCATCTCGCCGCCGAACATGCCGCCGCCCTGCCCGTACTCCTGGCCGCCGCCGGCGCCGAAGCCGCCGCCGCCCTGGCGTTCATAGTCCTGCCGGCCGCCGCCCTGCCCCCAGGCCTGGCCGTAGCCCTGCCCGCGCTGCTGCGACTCGCCGCGCCCTTGTCCGCCCTGCTCGCCCCAGGAACGATCCTCCTGTCCGCCGAAGCCTCGGGACCCTTGAGAGCCGTAGCCTTGAGAGCCGTAGCCTTGGGACCGCTCGCCTTGGGATCCCTGGCCTTGAGACCGCCGCCAGTCGTCGGATCCTTGCATGCCGCCGCTCCGGCGCTCGCGCTCCCGGTCGCCGCCGTCACCTTGCCAACGCGACCGCTCGTCCTGGCCAAACCGGCGCTGCTGGTCCCGCTCGTCCGAGCCGTAACGGCGCCGGTCTTCCTCGCGTCCGTACCTGTTCCAGTCGCTCATCGCTGGTCTCCTTCAGTTTTCGTGGGGCGGAAGTCTCCGCCCGGCTGCGCAACTGAGTTGGACGTTGCGGCGTTCCGACCGATCCCGCTTTCTGGGGCGTCGGTGGGCTTTGGCCGCCTTCCCAAGATGAACCTCGCCTGAAGCTGGGCTTCAGCTTCGCGCCAGCGGGACTGTGGGATCTCTCCGTCCGAGGCGGCGCTCGCTGCAGAGCGCGGGCGCCCGATTGGGAGAGCAAGAGAATGACCCTGCACAAGCTGATCGCCGTCACGGCCGCCGCGGCGACCGCGTTGAGCGTCCTGCCCGCCGCGGCCCAGGCCCACGAGCACGGGCGCCACCACCACCGCCATTACGGCTACGAACGGGCCGACTACCGGTATTCCGCGCCGCGCAGCTGCCGCAGCAGCGGCACCACCGGGCTGATCCTCGGCGGCGCCGCCGGCGCGCTGCTGGGCCGCCAGCTCGACGGCGGGCGGGACCGGACGACCGGCACCGTCCTCGGGGCCGGGGCCGGCGCGCTGCTCGGGCGCGAAATCGGCCGCAAGTCGAACTGCTGAGAGCGGCGTCCGCTGACGCGGCGGCGGACTTCGCCCGCCGCCGCATCCGGCGTCAGAACCGGCCCTTGAAGCCGGCGAACAGGTAGCGGCCGAAGATGTCGTAGTCGGCCTCGCTGACGTCGTTGCTGTTGGTGTTGCCGGTGATCCCGAGCGGGACCTTCTGGTCGAAGGCGTTCTTCACCCCGACATAGACTTCGGCGCCGTCGCCCACCTGGGCGAAGCGGTAGCGGGCGATGAAGTCCTGGTACCAGACGGAGTTCACGTACGGCCGGTCGTTGCGCTCGGCGGAGATATCCTTGTTGCGCCGCACCTTGTCGAGGAACTGGCTGTTCCAGGTCAGGCTCACCGGCCCCTGCCGGTAGGTGAGCGAGCTGATGAAGCTCCAGCGCGGATTGGACAGCTCGCCCTCCTGACGGTCCACCTCGTCCGGGAAGTCCTGGAAGGCGAACTGCCGCAGCTTCTCGATGTAGTTGGCGTTAAGCGAGCCGGTGAGCTGGCCGTCGAACCAGGCCAGCCGGCCCCAGCCCTGCGTCCAGTCGCCCAGATCGTGGGTGTAGGAGACCTCGATATCGTAACCCGCCGTCTTCAAGGCCGTCTGGTTGAGGTAGCTCGACACATAGGAGACGATCTGCGCCGTCGCCGGATCGCGAATAATCAGCGAGCAGTACTGCTCGGCGAGTTCCGGGCCGTCGACGCACTTGTCCGCCGCGTCCTGCGGGTTGAGGAAGCTGATCGCGTCCTTGATGGTGATCCGGTAGTAGTCGACCGTCAGCGCCAGCCCCGGGGTCCAGCGCGGCTGCACGACGAAGCCCACCGTCCAGGTCTTCGCCTTCTCGGGCTTCAGGTCCTTGTTGCCGCTCGTCACGCCCGGGAAATTGTTGTCCGCCGCGTTGTCGAACGTCACCCCAAGCGCCGCACAGTTGGCGCGCCGGTTCGGCTTCTCGTCGATACTGTTGATGTCGCAAGGATCGAAGACGGTGTCGAAGCCCGAGGTCGCCGGCAGGAAGGCCTCGCTGATGTTCGGCGCCCGGACCGCCCGTGAATAGGTACCGCGGAACGTGAGGTCTTTCACCGGCGCCCAGACTCCGCCGGCCTTGTAGGCGGTGGCGTTACCGGCATGGCTGTAGTCGGCGAAGCGCACCGCGCCGTTCAGGGACAGACGATAGGCGAACGGGGCGTCGCGCAGCAGCGGGGCGTCAAGCTCCGCGAAGGCCTCCCGCACCTCGAATCCGCCGACCGCGTTGGCCTGCGGGGCGTACTCGGTGATCCCCGATTGCACGAAGGGGTCATTGATATTGCGGCTCTGCTCCCGGCGCCATTCCAGCCCGCCGGCGAACGCCAGCGGGCCTCCGGGCAGGGCGAAGAAGCGCGAGGTGTCGAAGTTGAACGTCAGGCCCGCCACCTGCTGGGTGATGGTGTGCGACCGCTGGCCATCGAAGGTGACGTAGTCGATCGCCGCCCGGCTGTTCTGCTGGCCGAACAGATTGAAGGGGACGCAGGTCTCGTTCGTCAGGATCGACGGATCGGGCGCAGCATAGCCCTCGTACCAGGTCGCCGGCACGTCCTTGCGGCAGCGGATCGCGCCGCTCGCGGGATCGCGCACGGCGTCGATGGCGGCGAAGAAATTGCCCGGGATCAGGCCGTTGACCGTGTGGAATCTGTTTCGCGTGCGGCCGTAGTTGTAGCTGGCCTCCCAACTCACGTCGGCGAAGCTGGCGTCGAACTTACCGTCGAGGGCGAAGACCCCACGGAAGGTCTTGCGCCGGGTGTAATCGTTGCGGCCGCCGATGTCGTAGTTGATCCGGTTGACGTAGAAGAAGCTCTCTTCCGGATGTGCGTCGATCACCGACTGGATGGCCGGAGTGATGAAGGCGTTGTCCGTGTCCAGGCCGTATTGGAAGGTGGTGAAGGAGGGGCTGAAGGTGTCGAGGATCTTGCTGTCGACGTACTTCAGATCCGCCCGGAACCGCAGGTTCGGCGCGAATTCATAGGTGACCGTCCCCGCCACCCCGGCCCGGCGTAGCCGCGGCACCAGCACCGAACTCTGATCGCCGGGGTCGCAGACATCGCAGGGCGCGTCGTGCGAGCCGTAGAAGAAGTTGTTCTCGCCGGTCCGCGGCGGGATCGCCCGCGGATTGCCCGCCGCGTCGAAGCCGGTGATGGCGTTGAAGCTGTCGCCGCCGATCAGGTTGCCGTTGGGGCTGAAGTACTCGGTCTGGACATAGGGCTTGAAGATCCGGTCGGGGATGCCGTCGGCGGGGCCGTGGCTCAGCGGATTGACCACCGTCGCCCAGTTCTTCAGCCCCTTCACGTCGCTGCCCATCACCCGTTCCTGCTTGTCGCCGAATACGGTCAGGGTCGCGTTGCCGCGGTCGGCGAGGAAATTCCATCCGCCGGTGGCGTAGGCCGAGTAGTTCTGCCCGTATTCGCCGTTCAGCGGCCCGCCACCCTGGGCGCCGACCTCGAAGCCGACGAACTTGTCCTTCAGGATGATGTTGATCACGCCGGAAACGGCGTCGGAGCCGTAGATGGCCGAGGCCCCGCCGGTGACCACCTCGACCCGGTCGACCAGGGCGGTGGGGATGGTGTTCAGGTCCACCGCCGTGTCGCCGGCGTCCCCCGCCACGTGGCGCTTGCCGTTGACCAGGGTCAGGGTCCGAGACGTGCCCAGCCCGCGCAGGTCCGGGAAGCTAAGGCCGCCAAGGTTCGAGCCGGAATCCGAATTGGCCCGCACCGTGCCGGACGAGGCCAGCGCCGGCAGTTGCGCCAGCGCGTCGCCGAGGCTGCTGGTCCCGAAGTTCTCCAGGGCGACGGCGTTGATCGTGCTGACCGGGGTCGGCTGCTCGAGGTTCGGCCGCGGAATGCGCGAGCCGGTGACCACCACCTCGCCGACCGGCGTGGCGACGGCGCCGGCCTGGTCCGTCTGGGCCGCCGTCTGGGCGGTCGCCGCGACGGGGGCCAGGACCAGGCCGGACAGCAGGGCGCCGGCGAACAGACGCCGCTTGGTAATGTGCATGAGAACCCTCGCTTGATTGGGAGACGCCGGCGCGCACGCCTGCGATCTCTGTTTCGCGAGTGTTGCAAAAGCTTACGATGTTACGTCAACGCAACCAGGAGCTGCGGCATGGTTTCGCCGCCCTTCTGTCACATTTCAGGCACACTGGCGCCAAGGCGCGAACGGGGGCGCGATGTATCGCCCTGGTCGTCCAGCCGTCAGCCTCATAGGCTCGGCGGGTCAGTTCAAGCCCTGGTGGTCGCCTCGATGAAGCCGTTCCTGTCCTGCGCCGTCGTCGCCCTGGTCCTGGCGGGGCCGGCTTTGGCCGCTCCGCCCAAGGCGTCCACGGCGCGGCTGAGCGAGAACATCCGCGTGCTGTCGTCCGACGACTTCGCAGGGCGCGGGCCGGCGACGCCCGCCGAGGCCAAGGTCGTCGACTATATCGTGCGCCAGTTCAAGGCCGCCGGCCTGCAGCCCGGCGGCGACCTCAGGAAGGGGAGCCGCGCCTGGACCCAGGACGTTCCCCTCGCCCGCTTCCGCACCACAGGCCCGGTGACGGTCAGCGTCACCGCCGGCGGCCAGACCCAGGCCTGGACGCAGGGCGACCAGATCGCCATCCGCGCCGCCCAGACCGGCGTCGACCACCTGACCATCGCCAACGCCCCGGTGGTCTTCGTCGGCTACGGGGTGAAGGCGCCCGAGCGGAACTGGGACGACTTCAAGGGCTACGACCTGCACGGCAAGGTCGCGCTGGTGCTGGTCAACGATCCCGACTTCGAGACCGGTGAAGGCGACTTCGGCGGCAAGGCGATGACCTATTACGGCCGCTGGACCTACAAGTACGAGGAGGCGGCGCGGCAGGGCGCGATCGGCTTCATCGTCATCCACGAGACGGCGCCGGCCGCCTACGGCTGGAACACCGTCAAGAACTCCAACACCAACGAGATCTTCGACATCATCCGCGACGATCCCAAGGCCTCGCACGCCCCGCTGGAGGCCTGGGTCCAGCGCGATCCCGCGGTGGGCCTGTTCAAGGCCGCGGGCCTGGACTTCGACGCCCTCAAGCGACAGGCGCAGACCCGCGACTTCCGGCCGGTGGAGCTGAAGGGGGTCAGCCTTTCGGTCGACTATGCGGTCGACGCCGCCAAGGTCGTCACCCACAATGTGGTCGGCGTGCTGCCGGGCGCCAAGCGGCCGGCCGAGCACCTCATCTACACCGCCCACTGGGACCACCTGGGCGTCGGCCAGCCGGACGCCAAGGGCGACCGGATCTACAACGGCGCGCTCGACAACGCCTCGGGCGTCGCCAGCCTGATCGAACTGGCCAACGCCTTCGGCCACGGCCCGCGGCCGCAGCGCAGCGTCGTCTTCCTCTCGGTCACCGCCGAGGAGAAGGGCCTGCTGGGCTCGGAATACTACGCCACCCACCCGCTCTATCCGCTGGCCACCACCGTCGCCGACCTCAACATGGACGTCATGAACGCCAACGGCCCGGCGCGGGACCTCGCGCCCTCCGGCGATGCGCCCGCGACCTTGCAGGACGACCTGGTCCGGATCGCCGCCCGGCACGGCCTGCGCGTCGACCCGGATCCGCAGCCGGAGGCCGGCCACTTCTTCCGCTCCGACCACTTCCCGTTCGCCAAGCGCGGCGTGCCGGCGCTGTCGTTCGGCGCCGGCGACGACCTGGTGAAGGGCGGCGTGGCCGCCGGCAGGGCCGCCCGGGCCGCCTACACCCGCGACCGCTACCACCAGCCGGCCGACGAGTTCGATCCGAACTGGGACCTGAGCGGCATGGTCCAGGAGTTCGAGGTCTTCTACGACCTCGGCCGCAGCCTGGCCGACAGCGACGAATGGCCCGCCTGGAAGACCGGCGCGGAGTTCAAGGCCGAGCGGGAGAAGACCGCCGCCCAGCGGCGCTAAGCCCTGTGGCCATGGCTTGGGAGCGTGACGGCCCGGGGTGGATGCCGAAGGCCCAGCGGGCCGCGCGCAGCCTGCGGGCGACCACGCTGGGCGCGCGCGGCGCAGGCCATTCGGTCTATGTCGTCCTGCTGCACGACCCGCGGCGGCGCGAGCCCTGGGGCGTCTATGTCGGGCAGACCTCGCGCGATCCGGACCTGCGGTTCGACCAGCACAAGGCCGGCTACAAGGCGAGCGGCGCGGCGCGGCGGTTCGGCGTGCGCCTGCTGCCCGATCTGGTCGAGCACCTGAACCCGATGCGGCGCTGGGAGGCGCTCGACCTCGAGGCCGCGCTGGCCGAGGCGTTTCGCGCCGCCGGGGTCCCCTGGGTCGAAGGTGGACACTGAGGCCGCGCCCGGCGTCGGCCCAGACCGCCGCCTCGACGCGGGTTTCCGGGAACTTTTCGCCGACCTGCGGGATCGATTGTGGCGATCCCATCGGGAGTTCACCGCCATGTTCAAAGCTCTTGCTTTCGCCGCGTCCATCAGCCTCGCCGCCGGCGCGGCGCACGCCCAGACCCAGGCCCCCAACGACGCCCAGATCGCCCACATCGCCTACACCGCCGGCGAGGTGGACATCGCCGCCGGCAAGCAGGCGCTCGGCAAGTCGCAGGGCAAGCAGGTCCGCGCCTTCGCCCAGGAGATGGTCCGCGACCACACCACGGTGAACGACCAGGCCCTGGCGCTGGTGAAGAAGCTCGGCGTCACCCCGCAGGACAATCCCACCAGCCAGAGCCTCTCCAAGTCCGGCGCCGACGAGCTGAAGCGGCTGGGCGGGCTGAAGGGCAAGGCCTTCGACAAGGCCTACATCCGCAACGAGGTCGCCTACCACAAGCAGGTCAACGGCGCGCTCTCGACGGTGCTGATCCCCAACGCCAAGAACGCCGAGCTGAAGAGCCTGCTGCAGACCGGCCGCAAGCTGTTCGGCGAACACCAGGCCCACGCCGAGCAGCTCGCCGCCAAGCTGAAATAGGCCGGCCCCAGGTGTCCGCCGCAGCGTCCTGGCGCGCCCTGGCGGCGGCCGCCGTCCTGACCGCCGCGGTCCCGGGCGCCGCCGCCGCCCGGGCGCCGAGCATCCAGACCGTGACCATCCGGCAGATGCAGTTCGCCCCGGTCCCGAAGCTGCACGTCGGCGACACCGTCGAGTGGGTCAACGACGACCTCTTCGTCCACTCCGCCACCGCGACGGACAAGAGCTTCGACCTCGAACTGAAGCCCAAGGCCCACGTACGGATGCGCGTGACCAAGCCGGGCAGGTTCCCCTTCTTCTGCCGCTACCACCCCGGCATGAAGGGGACGCTGGTGGTGGAGGGACGGCGCGGGGGCGGTTGAGGCGCGGAGGGCGGGGCTCCGCCTCTGGGCGCTGGCCATGGTGGCGTCGTCCGGTCCTTGTCCGATCACTGCGGAGCCCACGAGCGGACCTTCGGAATGACCGCGGAGGGTGGAAGTCGGACCTACAGCCCCCGCGTCCGCGCGCCGTGAAAGCTGTCCATACCTTCGCAATGCGCTTTCGAAGCTGCGCCGAGGAACGGAGCGATGCTCCGGAAGTCGAACTCCCCTCGTCCATCCGCGTGTTGGAGAGCCTCCAAGAAGCCGGTAGCAAAGGCCGCTTGCTCCTCGGCAGACCCTTCAACAATTGCTGCCTCGCATAGCTCGAAGGCCGAGTGCAGCGTCGATGGCGGCAGATGCCCGACATTCGAAGCTAGGGCGTGCGCAAGGTCCGCTGCAAGAGTAGTCAGCGGTGGCGGCTCAGGGCTCCAATAGGCTGCGCTTTCCGTCGCCGCAGTGGCGAGTTGCGGTGCAAGGTTCGCCAACTGTCGGAGTCGAGGAGCGTTCATCAACTAACCTTAGCCATCAGGCGGCTGCCCGCAAGCGGACCTCTCGAACGGCTCAGATGGGTCGTTCAGGCCCGTTCGGCCGCCGCCGCGAACGTCTGGATTCTGGAGGCAATCCAACGTCCGTTGATGGCGCCTTGTGCCACAGCGTCTACGTGGGATGACAATATCGTCAAAAACAATACCCTGTCGTTCGCCGCAGATTAATTCAGGGGAGATTTGCGCATGCGCGCCGTGGTCATCGATCGGTTTGGTGGGCCGGAAGTCCTGCAGATCCGAGACCTTCCCTTGCCGGTTCCCGGGCCCGGCCAGGTCGTGATTCAGCTGGCCTATGCGGGCGTAAACCCGGTTGACTGGAAATGCCGTGAAGGGTGGCTGGCACCTCTATTCGAAGCTAAATTCCCTTTCGTCATCGGGTTCGCTGGGGCCGGAGTAGTCTCCGCCGTAGGGCCTGAAGTGGTCGATTTCCGCGTCGGGGACCGCGTCGTCACCAACTCCGACCAAGCTGTTGGCGAGAACGGAACATATGCGGAATACGTCAGGGTCAGCGCGGGGCGGGTCGCGCACTTGGCGCAGAGTGTCGACTTCGCGACCGCCGCCTCGATCCCAACATCCGGCGTCACCTCCTGGGAATCCGTGTTTGGATCCGGCGAACTGCAATCGGGGCAATCCGTCCTGATCAATGGCGGCGCCGGAGGAATGGGAAGCTTCGCCATCCAGTTCGCGAAATACGCTGGCGCGCGTGTGGCTGCGACATGCGGACCGCAAAACGTCGAATATGTCCGCGAACTCGGAGCCGATCTCGCCATCGATTACCGCTGTGGCGACGTTCAGGCGGCAGTGCTGGATTGGGCGCCCGGCGGCGTCGATTTGCTGGTTGATTTGGTGGGCCAGGGCACAATCCGCAACGGAGTTGAGATGGTGAAACGAGGGGGCCGAGTCGTCCCGATCGGAACCCTTGTAAAGGGGGAGCCAAGCTTCGACTTAGATCTTGCGGATGCTAAGGGAATTCGCATCATTCCGACCATGAGCAAGGGCGCCAGAGCGGGTGAACAGTTACGCATCGTCGCAGACCTTTTCGGCAAAGGTCTGTTCAGATCGCCCGCCCTCGCTGTGCTGCCGCTGTCTGAGGCTGCCGAGGCGCATCGCCGCGTCCAGGATGGTCACGTGCGGGGCAAGATCGTGCTCAAGATCTCTACTCTCGAGATCTAACTCACTCGCCAATTACGAGGTCTGCGCGATGAGCGAACCTGGTGACGAGACAATTTTTTATCTCGATCAGATCACGGTCAAACCTGGTCAGGCGAAAGCGTTTCTGGACGTTTATATGAGGGAGTATGCTCCCAAGGCTGAGGCTCGGGGTTTGCAGCTGGCGTTCCGCTGGCTCTCGCCGCCGCTGTTTCTGACGGAACAATCAAATCAAGTCTTCATCATCTGGAAGGTTCAGGGTGTGGAAGCGTGGTGGCGGGCGACTCGGTTACGTCGTGGTGACCCCGCATTGGTTCGCTTCTGGTCAGACATCGCTCACATGATCGTGGCTCGGCAGCGCCTCTACCTTGCTGACGTCACGGACATAGAGAGTCTTTGTGATGTTTAAGCTGACGAAGCTAATCACAATAGGAGAAATCACAGATTGTGCCCGGCTGGAGCGCGCCCTGAAGATCGCGAGCAACGGCCCCGATGTACACCGCTTCATTTTGCAGCCGACTCTGCCGGGCTCAGTTAACGGTGGAGATTATATCTGGCACCTTCAGTTCTCAGACCGGACAAACTATGAGGCCTGGAAGGAAACTGCCGAGGTTAAGAGCGCCGAACGATTGCTGAGCGACAAATCATCAGCACACCACGTTGACGCCGTGACCTATACCGGTGGCCGGTGGGGATCCAAGCGCCCTCTCGACCGCGGAGTTTATCGCACAATGCTCGTCAGCTTGAAAGCCGAGCCCGACAAGGAGGCGCTCGTCCAATACGAGGCCGAGACCTACGAAATGGGACTCTATATCGGCGGCATCGTCAACTGGCAGATAAGCCGTGTAGAAGAGTCTCTGGGCTCCGGTACGTGGAGCCACATCTGGGAACAAGAATATGCAAGTCTTGAAGGCCTGACGCGCAGCTACATGCGCCATCCGCATCACTGGGGCTGGATCAACCGTTGGTACGATCCTGAGTGCCCGGAACACATTTTTGGCAGCCAGCTGTGCCATAGCTTTTGCGATTTTACTGAGGCTAGCTTGATCGCGCCGAACGAGATCCGCTGAGGCTGGCCACCGCCGGTGGGCCGCTGCGGGGCGCCGGACGACCGCCTGCCACCTGACGGAGAGGCAACTTCCGAATTGGGTCGACCTGCCCCTTTTGCACCCCTGCCAACAAGCGGACATTGAAAAGGACCGCTCCGAAGCCCCCACACATCTGCATGCCGCCCATCCATCCCCACTCGCCGGCAAGTGTGAGGAATCGTTGCTCCTTCACCTCCGGATACTGGCGATGCCAAGGCCCCTACCCTGAGGCTGCAGCTGCGATGAGATCGAGCGGGTCGTCCGAGGCTCCGGCGACGCCGGCTGGAACGCGGCCGACGCCGCCGTCCTGTCCGGGGTGGAGGCGTTGCTCACGCGCCAGGCCATCTGCGACGAGACCTGGGCCGCCCTGGCCAGGACCTGGGACCAGGCGCAGCTGATCGAGTTCCCGATCATGGTCGGCCAATAGGTCTCGACCGCCCTGGTCCAGAACGCCCTGCGCATGCGGCTGACCCAGGAGAACCCGGGGCTGACGCACCGGTAAGAGGCCGCAGCGCCCGGCGCAACTGGCGGTGCAGCCGCAATGCAGCCGACGCGCCCGGAAGGCCGCGCTCCCGCCAACCCGGCAAGACACGCATCGCGCGCATTCGCCCCAAACTCGCCTATCTATATGAAACCTTGGATCATTCCGGCACTTTCCAGTACATCTAGCTGAACGGGAGAGCCGGCGGCCTGCCGGCCCAGGAAGCCGAGTGTCAGCCCGATGACCTCGCCGAGTTCGACGACCTCGCCCTGCGCGACCGGGGCCGCGCCGCTGGATCCGCTGGCGCTGTTCGCGGCGATGCCGGGCAACTATGTGCTGCTGGCCGCCGACGCCGACTTCACCATGGTGGCGGTCACCGACGAGCGGCTGGCCGCCACCATGACCCGGCGGGAAGACACCATCGGCCGGCCGCTGTTCGAGCTGTTCCCCGACAATCCGCAGGATCCCGCCGCCGACGGCGTCTCCAACCTGCGTGGCTCGCTGCAGCGGGTTCTGCAGACCCGCGCCCCCGACCGGATGCCGGTGCAGCGCTATGACATCCGCACGTCGGACGGCAGCTTCGAGGAACACCACTGGAGCCCGATCAACTGGCCGCTGATCGGCCCGGACGGAAAGGTGTCCCACATCATCCACATGGCCGAGGACGTCACCGAGAGCGTGCGCGAAGCCCGCCGGCGCGAGGCGGTGGAGACGCAGCTGCGCGACCGCGAGGCCCGGCTTCGCCAACTCAACAGTTCGCTCGAACAGCGCGTCACCGAACGCACCCACGAACGCGACCGCATCTGGCAGCTCTCCACGGACCTGATGAGCGTCAGCAACTCGGAGGGCCGGCTGCTGGCGGTCAACGACGCCTGGACGACGACGCTCGGCTGGAGCGAGGCCGAGCTGCTCAACACCATGATCCTCGACATGGTCCACCCCGACGACCTCGAGCCTACACGGGCGGAGATCGCCCGGCTGGCGTCCGGCCAGTCCACCATGCGATTCGAGAACCGCGTCCACCACAAGCGCGGCGGCCATCGCTACATCTCCTGGCGCGCCTCGCCCGAGGACGGCCTGGTCTACGCCGTCGGCCGCGACATCACCGAACGGCTGCGCAACGAGGCGGCGCTGCGCCAGGCGCACAAGATGGAGGCGGTGGGCCAGCTGACCGGCGGGGTGGCGCACGACTTCAACAACCTGCTGACGATCATCCGCTCCTCGGTCGACCTGCTGGCGCGCCCCGGGCTGTCGGAGGCGCGGCGCGCGCGCTACGTCGAGGCGATCTCCGACACCGTCGACCGCGCGACCAAGGTCACCGGCCAGCTGCTGGCGTTCGCCCGCCGCCACCCGTTGGACCCCGAGGTGTTCGACGCCAAGGAACGGGTCTCGGCCGTCGCCGAACTGGTCCGCGGCCTGGTCGGTCCTGGCATCCACATCGAGACCCGCGCGCCGCAGGCTCCCTGCGCGGTCGAGGCGGACATCACCCAGTTCGAGACCGCCCTGGTCAACCTGGCGGTGAATGCGCGCGACGCCATGGGCGAGACCGGCGGGTTGACCCTGGAGGTCGCCCGGGTCTCGCACCTGCCGCCGGTGCGCCAGCATCCCGGCGCCTCGGGCGACTTCGTCGCGGTCACCGTGCGCGACACCGGCAGCGGCATCGCCCCGGAGCATCTGCAGAGCGTCTTCGAGCCCTTCTTCACCACCAAGGGCGTCGGCAAGGGCACCGGGCTGGGGCTGTCGCAGGTCTACGGCTTCGCCAAACAGTCCGGCGGCGAGATCGACGTCGAGAGCCGGCTGGGCGGCGGCTCGTCCTTCACCCTCTACCTGCCGCGCACCCTGAAGGCCGCGCCGGAGGCCGAGCCCGACGAGCCCCGCGCGGCCGGCGTGCCCGCGCCCGGCGCGCGGGTGCTGGTGGTCGAAGACAATCTGGAGGTCGGCGCCTTCTCGACCGGGATGCTGCACGACCTCGGCTATCGCACCACCTGGGCGACCAACTCCGAGGAGGCCCTGCAGCAGCTGCAGGCGGGGACGGAAAAATTCGACGTGGTGTTCTCCGACGTCGTGATGCCCGGCGCCAGCGGCGTCGAGCTGGCGCAGGCCATTCGCCGCCGTTATCCGGACCTGCCGGTGGTGCTGACCAGCGGCTACAGCCATGTGCTGGCGGAAGAGGGCCGCGACGGCTTCGCCCTGCTGGCCAAGCCCTATTCCCCCGAGACCCTGGTGCGCACGCTGAACGCGGCCATGAGCCCGCAGCCCGAGCGGGCCAGGGCGGACCGGGCGGCCCCGCCGGCGCGTTGAGCGACCGCCGCCGCGGCGGCTGCGGCGGATCGGCGGCTATTGGCCCGGCCCGCGGTAGCTGGCGTTGCGGCTCAGCGCCTGGTCCATCTCGGCGATGGTGAGCAGGGCCGTCGCTTGGGTGCGGGCCATGCCGGAGGCCACGACCGCGGCGCCCAGGGCGGCCACCGCGCCGGCGTCCGGCAGCTCGACGAGGATCACCGTATCGTTCTTGCCGAGGGCGTAGTGCATGGACTCCACCGTCCCGCCGAGCGACCGCACGGCTTCGGTGACCGCCGCCAGCCGGCCGGAGGCGCCGTCCTTCTGCAGGCCCTTGAGGCCCTGGGCTGTGTAGGTGGCTTCGATGAGGAACTTCGGCATGACGCGAGCTCCGCTGCGTGAACGTCGCGGCAAACCTGCGCCCGCGGGCGGCGGAAGTGAATTAACTAAGGACGCTCGGCTGTGCGGCTTTCGGGCGGAAGGCTTCGCAGGCCTCGCGCCAGGACTGCGGCGTCGCCGCGATGCGCGCCACGCTCGAGCGTCCTCTTCCGGCGCCCTCGACAGTCTCCGGACCGCCAGGGCGGAAGGGGCGTCATTCGCGGCCGAATCAACGAATTGTTGCCAACTGCGGCGCTTTGTCGCCAAATGAATGGCCGGGCTCCTGCGCCCGTCACCGAGAGTTTGCGTCAAGCAACAAGTTGGGGAGGTCGTGCTGTGGCTGCGTTTCAACCCTATTCAGGGTCCTTCAATTACGAAGGCGAGACCTATCGATGGAATTGCTACGCGACGTGCCCGGTCTACGAGGTGCGAAGCGAGGCACACCCGCTCCCCGATCCAGCGGGCAACCGAAAATGGGTTCGCAGGTCGCAGAAGGGTCAGCAACTCGCCGTCCTGGTCGACCATGAGACGACCGACTTCTCGCAGATGCTGACGCAGATCACCGCCGCCCCGGCGGCGGCGCTGGCCTTCTAGCGAGCTTCGCAGCGCGCGCTCAGCGACCCATCGTTCCCACATAGCCCGCGCCCACATAGGCCGCGCCCACATAGGCCGGGCCGCCGTTGGTGGGGTTGGACACGCCGACCTCCACCGAGCGCGGGCTCGCGCCTTGCCAGGCCGTGGCGGAGGCGTTCGCGCCCGCATCGGCCGCCGACCAGGCGCCGCCGGTGGCGCAGGCTGAGAGACCGCCCGCAAGCGCCAGGCCGGCAAGGCTCGTGATTGCTTTGGTCCGGGTCATCGCATGGCTCCTGCAGGTGCGGCGAGAACCCGGCTCGGCCATTGGCGTTCCGTGGCCCAGACAATTGTTGGCGGCTGTCGAGCTGCGCGATCCGGCCGCCGTTTGAACCTCCCCGGCCTGCAGAGGCACCCACCTGCAAGCTAGGCCGCGTCCGCTCCGGCGCCGCGGACGGCTCCAGTCCGCGCGCCCGGCGTACCCGGGCCCGCGCCTGCCCCTCTGCATCACGCCTTCGGCGAGGAGTTCTCGACCCATGCCTATCCGCTTCCAGCCGCGTGCGGGCTCGCCCGCGCGCTCCCCTTCCTGCGGCCGTCGTCGCGCCCGCCTGGCCGCCTCGGCCGCCGCCCTGGCCCTGCTGCCGCTCGCCGCCGCCCAGGCGCAGACGGTCTGCGGCAGCCCGGAGGCGCCGGCGGCGGGAACCACCGCGAGCAACACCGGGGCCCTGGCCTGCGGGTCCGGCTCGGTGGCCAGCGGCGTCAATTCCAGCGCCGTCGGCTTCGCGGCCCACGCCACGGGGGAGTCCAGCTCCGCACTGGGCGTCAACAGCGTGGCGTCCGGCCGGCAGTCGACGGCGGTCGGCTTCACCAGCCTGGCCGACGGCGGCACGTCGACCGCGCTCGGCGGGCGCAGCCACGCCAGCGCCGACTTCTCCACCGCGGTCGGATGGGCCAACACGGCCAGCGGCCTCGACGCCTTCGCCGGCGGCAACAAGTCGGTGGCCGCCGGCGCCTCGTCCGTGGCGCTCGGCGATGCGGCCCAGGCCAACGGCAATCTCAGCGTGGCGATCGGCGCCCAGGCCAGGGCTGCCGGGACGAATTCGCTGGCCCTCGGTTCCGGCTCGGTGGCCACCGAGGCGAACACCGTCTCGGTTGGCTCCGACGCCCAGCAGCGGCGGATCACCCAAGTCGCCCCGGGGATCGGCCCGTCCGACGCGGCCACCGTCGGCCAGCTGACGAGGATCGAGAGCCGGCTGGGCGACGTCGCCAGCCGGGCCGACTCCGGCGCCGCCGCGGCCATGGCGATCGCCGGCCTGCCGCAGGCCTTCCGCCCCGGCGCCGGCCTGGTCGGCCTGGCCGTGGGAACCTGGCGCGGCGAGGCCGCCTTCGCCGTCGGGGCCTCGAAGGTGTTCGGCGATGCGGTCGTCAAGGCCGGCGCCAGCTTCGACAGCCACGGCTCCGGCGGCGCCGACGCCGGCCTCGGCTGGCAGTTCTAATCGCGGGAATCGCCGGCCGGGCTGAACCGACACCCCGGCCGGCGAGTTACTGCGTCTTCGCATGGGAGGACGCCGCCATGGGACTGCTCGACGGGGTGATGGGGAGCATGGGCGCGGGTCGCGGGGCCCAGAAGCCGGGCCTGGGATCGACGGTCGCCGCCGGGGTGGTCCTGGCGCTCCTGGTGAAGGGGGTGCGCAGCTACCAGAAATCGCACCCCGCGCCATCCGAAGGGCGCAGCTTCGACCCTGGGGTCCCCGGCGGACGGCCGCAGGCGGCCCCGGTCGGCGGCGGCGAACCGGCCGGCGGTCTGGGCGGGATGCTGGGCGGCGGCCTCGGCGGACTGCTGAGCGGGCTGGGCGGCGCCGGCGCCCTGGGCGCGCTGGTCAGTCATCTGCAGCAGAAGGGGCTGGGCCCGCAGGTGAATTCCTGGATCGGGACCGGACACAATCAGCCGGTCGCGCCCGATCAGGTGGCAAATGCGCTCGGCGAGGACAACCTGCGCCAGCTCGAGCAGCAGACCGGCCTGCCACGCCAGTCGCTGCTGTCGGAGCTGTCGGAGCATCTGCCGGACGCCGTCAACGAGCTGACGCCGCAAGGCCGGCTGCCGGACGACGGCGAACTGCACCAGATCGCCGCGCAGTCGGCGAAGCCCTGACCGCCGTTTTCGAGGACCAGGAGAGATCCGATGGGCGTCTTCAGCTCGATCATGGACAAGATCTTCCACCACCCGGCGCATGCGGCTCCGGCCGCCAAGGCGGCGGCGCCGGCCTCCGCCCCAGGGCCGACCGCAGCGCCGAGCCCGGCCGCCGCGCCCGCCAAGCCCGCCGCGCCGCCTCAGCCGGTCGACGTCGAGGCGGTGCTGACGGACCTGGCCAGCCGCAAGGGCGGCGGCGGCAACTGGCGGACCTCGATCGTCGACCTGCTGAAGCTGCTGGATCTGGATTCCAGCCTCGCCGCGCGCAAGCAGCTGGCCGACGAGCTGAACGTGCATGTCGCCGGCGACGGCACGGCCGAGGAGAACATCGCCCTCTCCAAGGCGGTGATGCGCAAGCTCGCCGAGAACGGCGGCAAGGTTCCGGACAGCCTCAGAAGCTGACCCCCCTAGGCTTTCGGCTGCGGGTATTTGATCCTGGGCTGCAGGTTGGCGATCACCTGTGCGGCGTCGAAGGCGCGCGGGTCGCCGACCGGCTTGACGCCACGGCCCATGAAGATCTCGGCGCTGGCCTCGAAACGGTCCACCGTGCGGATGTCGACCCGGTCGGCCCAGAAGGGGTCGCCCCAGAACGGATCCCAGGTGCGCCAGCCGAAGCCGCGGCCGTGGAAGCGCCAGGACGGACCCCACCCCAGGTACCCCGGCCCATAGGTCTCAGCGTAGGTGTAGCCCTTGTTGTCGGTGTTGCGGTCCACCACCGCGAACCAGTCATAGCCTTGCTGGCGCGTCAGGTCGGCGGCGCGGAAGAGCAGGTAGGCCTCCACCGTCTCGCGCGAGGTCAGGCTGTTGCCCGAGAAGGTCACGCGCCAGCGGTTCGGCTCGATCCGCACCTCCGCATAGCCGTTGGAGGTGGCGTGGCCCGGAATTTTCGGCTGGTACGCCGTCGGCGTGGCGCAGCCCGCGAGCCCGCCGGCGAGGGCCAGGGCGACGGCGACCGCGGCTGATCTCTTTGCCATCTTGTCTGTTCCGTTCGATGCAGGGAGTCTGTCATCCCCACGGTTGTCCCTCCGCGCGGCGTTCCGGTTCAGACAAAAGCGCGTGAGCAGCCCTGCCGACATCGCGGCGGGGCGAGCGAAACCCCGGCCAAAGCTGAACGGCGGATAAACGCGGCCTTCAGCCGGTCTCAACCCAGCTGCGCCTATAGCTGCTGACGGTCGCCGCTCGGGCGGCTTCATCGCCAGGAACAGATCGATGCGCGGCTTGGACTGGGTGCTGCTGGCGAAGGACGCCGTGGCGGTGGGGGACATGGTCTCGGCGGACGCCGGCGGCATGCCGATCTACCGCGTTGTGGCGGTGGCCGACGGCAAGGCCTGGCTGCAGGCCGGGCAGCGGCCCACGGTCGAGATCCTGCCGCTCGACCGCCTGCTCTGGAAGGCCGCCCCTCCGAGCACGACAGCCCCCAAACGATAGGCTGTATTCACGTTGAGTGTGGGCCGCTGAGAAGGTGCGACCGGTTCTGCCGTAGGTCGCTGATAGAGTCTGATCATCGAGAGACGATGATGCAGACCAACAACCCGACCGAACTTCTCAAGCGCAAGCTCGCCAAGCTGAGCACCAAGGACGTGCTCGACATTCAGACCTTCGTCGCTGATCTCGTGTCGCAGCAGGCGACCGATGTCGCTCTGGAACGCCGGTCAGCAGACACCAAGACCTGACTGCACTGTGGCGAGGCCAAGATTCAGCGATGGGGTCGCTCGAAGGCCGGAACGCAGCGGTTCAAGTGCCAGAACTGCAAGGCGACCTTCGGCGCCACGACTGGCACGGCGTTCTACCGGCTTCGCAAACGCCATCTCTGGTCCCGGTATCTCGGGCTAATGGGCCATCACGTCGCCCTTTGGCGGCTCAGGGACGAGTATGATCTGCCGCTGAGCATTCCGACCCTTCATCGCTGGCGGCATCGCTTCCTGTCGCGTCTGACGACGAATCCGAGTCAGCCGCTCGCGGGCATGGTCGAGGCTGACGAGAAGTTCTTCCGCACCTCATTCAAGGGCGCGCGAGGCTGGAAGCGTAAGAACCCGCCTCAACTTCGGCGGGCTCGCCGTCGCGGAAATGCTCAAGTTCGTAGCTTGGGCGAGCAACAGGTGCCGACGCTGACCGCTGTGGATCGTTCGGGCGCGATCTATCAAACGCGGCTCGGGGACATGAAACACGAGACCATCGTGAACACCATGTCGCCGTGGGTTGAGAGCGACTCGATCATCTGCTCGGACGGCAACGATGCCTACGCCAAGGTCGCCAGCGCGACCGGCTGCGAGCACATCAAGGCAAAGGTGAAGAACCGCAACACGGCTCGCGGCAACGCCGTTGGGCTCTCCATCGCGCGGATCGACGCTTATCACCGCGACGTGGAGAACCTCGTCAACCGCCGCTGCATGGGTGTCTCGACCCACTATCTGATGAACTACTTCGGGTGGGCGCGAAGGATCACCCAGCACCAGCCCTTCGGCGACGACCTGCTCGCCGAACTGCTCGCCGCTTAACGGCGGCCCGATTGCTCCCGCCGCTTCCAGTGATCCTCGAAGTCGGACTCTGAAATCGGCTCGGGCTTGAACTGTGGGTCGGCGGCTATGTCCGCCAACGGAGGCACTGGCACCTCGCCGAGCCGCGTTCCGCCAACTTCGACCTCTCCATCCGCGTAGCCCACCGAGCCATCGCGGAAATACTCGATCTTGCGCGTTTCATACCGCCGCTCATCGAGTTCGCTCCAAAGGTCCACCGGCTCCGATGAAGATTCGTGCTGCCAAAGGACGCGAAGGTAGCTGCGCTTGCTCATGCCGCGACATTGCAGGGATGGGCCGTCTCGGACAACCGCGACGCCCACACCCAACGTGAATACAGCCAAACGATAATGCCGGGCCGGCCCGATGGGTCGAGCCTGGACCTCGGAGCGTCCGCCGTCGGCACGGATTTTCGCGCCTGGGACGAAGATCGATGCGCGGCCTGGATTGGGTTCTGCTGCGGAAGGACGCCGTCTCGGTGGGAGACCTGGTGTCGGCCGATGCCGGCGGCCTGCCGATCTACCGGGTGGTGAGAGTGCTCGACGGTAAGGCCTGGCTGGTCGGCGAGCGCCAGCCGCGCGTCGAGGTCATGCCGCTGGACCGCTTCCTGTGGAAGGTCGCAGCGCCGCGCCGACAGTTTCCCTGACAGCGGCCGCAGCAAAACCGCGGGCAAGGAACCGGCCCGTTAACTTCACGGCGTGGCGCCGAATCCCCACCTTCGCCTTAGCGGGGAAAACCTGGCGCCGTTCATGCCAATGACAGGGAACCTGCGCTGTTCTTGTTCGTAATTGAAACAGCAGGGCTTCGCGGCTTTTGGAGGCGGCCCATCGTGGGCCGCGGCCGTTCGAGAACCTGGGTGGGGATTTGAGGAATTATCGCATGTCACCGTCTCTGAGCGTCGTTGCCGATAACGACATGAAGGCCACCGCCATCGCCGCGCCGAAGAGCGAAACCGTCGCGCAGCGCGTCCGCCGCCTGCAACTGGAAGCCAAGTCTCTCGCCAAGGAGCACATTCGCGCGCTCAGCACGGCGATGGTCGCGGTCGAGACCCTGGCCGCCGAAATCGCCGAGGGCGGCGACGCCTATCCGCCGGGGGTGCGCGACCTCGCCCGTCGTCTGGTCGAGGACTGCGAAACCCGCGTCCAGACCCTGGAAGCGATCGTCGCCCGGACGATCTGAGCCCTTGCGGCTCGAAGACTGAACCTCGTCCGTGCGGCGCCTGGCGCAGGCCCTCCGACAACCCGGAGGCTGCGTCGGGCGCCGGCGGCGCTCTTGCGATCCGGGGGCAGTCGAGCGTCCCGGCGCACGCACATCTGCCAAGGCGCGGCCGAGCGCGCCGACGGCTCCGAGGCCACGCGCTGATCCCCCGCGTCCGGCCTCGAGGAGCCCGCCGTTCGGCCGCGCCGATTCACTGTCTTTGTTCACCGTGGCTGCGGCGGCGGTTTCAGCTCACCAGATCGCGGAACTCCGGACTGCGCTTCAGCCAGGCGGCGGCGTAGCCGCAGATGGGGGTGATCTTCAGGCCGCGCTCTCGGGCGTCGACCGCCAGCGCCGCCATCAGCCGGCCGGCGGCGCCGGCGCCGCGCAGCGCCGGCGGCGCGAAGACATAGTCGAGATAGAGCCGGTCGCCCTGCAGCCGGTAGTCGGCGTAGGAGGTCAGGCCCTGCTCGTCCATCTCATAGCGCGACCGTTGGCGATCGTTGCGCAGCTCGCTCATCGGCGTCCCTCCTGACCCGCGACAACCTGGGCGCCGTGCGGATTGATCCCGGCGCGCCGCCGCGTGAAGCTCCCTCCGCAGATGGGAGGCCGGCTGCGGACATGCAAAGCCCGAATTTGCGGTCGACGGATGTCGGCCAGCCCCGATCCCGGCCGTCCTAGAGACAGATCTCACGCCGACCCTGGAGACCCAAGATGGCGACCCCCGTTGAAATCAGCCCCGACAGCCCCCGCGAGCTGGTGATCGCCCGCAAGCTGGCCGCCTCGCCCCAGGCGCTGTTCCGCTGCTGGACCGATCCGGCGCTGATCCCGAAATGGTTCTGCCCGAAGCCCTGGGTGGCCGAGGTGGTGAGGATGGACGTCAGGCCGGGCGGCGGCAGCCAGATGATCTTCCGCGGTCCGGACGGCGAGTCCTTCCCGAACGACGGCGTCTATCTGGAGATCGTTCCGAACCGGAAGCTGGTCTTCACTGACGCCTATGCCGAAGGCTGGGTCCCGACCGAAAAGCCGATGTTCACCGGCATAATCACCTTCGAGGACGCCGGGAACGGCGAGACCCTGTACATCGCCCGCGCCCGCCACTGGACCGCCGAGGCGGCCCAGCAACACACCGACATGGGCTTTCACCAGGGCTGGGGCGTCTGCGCCGAGCAGCTCGAGGCGCTGGCCCGGGAGCTGTAGGGGGCGGGGACAGCGCAGCTCCTCCCCTGCAGGAAAGGGGTACCGCATATGCCGCAACGCCCCCTCACCCGCTTCGCGGGAGCTCCCCCGCAAGCGGTGGAGCATCTTCGGCCCAGATCCTCCACCGCAACGCGGGGGAGGTGGCTCGCGTAGCGAGACGGAGGGGGCGTTTGCGGCATAGGCGACAGCCCCGCCCCAAAGGGGAAGCATCTACCCGGCGGCCCGCACCGCGCCGGCGATGAAGCCGCCGCCCAGCACGCGGGTCGGGGCCTCGGGGGCGTAGAGCACGCAGGCCTGGCCGGGCGCCACGCCTTCCTCGGCCGCGTCGAGGGCCACGCCCGGCTGGCCGTCGATCATCGCCAGGCGGCCGGGCGCCGGCTCGCGCGTCGACCGCACCCGCGCCAGCACCGGACGGCCCGCCGCGCAGGCGGCCTCGATGCTGGCGGCGTCGCCGATCCAGCTGGTCTCCTTCAGCGTCAGCGCCCGGGTCAGCAGGGCCTCGCGCGGGCCGACGATCACCTGGCGGCGGTCGGCGTCGATCTTCACCACGAACAGCGGGTCGCCGACGGCGACGTTCAGCCCCCGGCGCTGGCCGATGGTGTAGCGGGTGACGCCCTCGTGGCGGCCGAGCGTGCGGCCGTCCAGGTGCACGATGTCGCCGGCCTCGGCGCCATGCGGCCGCAGCCGGTCGATCACCGTGGTGTAGCGCCCTTCCGGCACGAAGCAGATGTCCTGGCTGTCGGGCTTGTCGGCGACCGCCAGGCCGAGCTCGGCGGCCGCCGCACGCACCGCCGGCTTCGGCAGCCCGCCCAGCGGAAACCGCAGGTAGGCCAGTTGCTCGGCCGTGGTGGCGAACAGGAAATAGCTCTGGTCGCGGGCCGGATCTGCGGCGCGGTGCAGTTCGGCGCCGGCGAGCCCTTCCACGCGACGGACGTAGTGGCCGGTGGCCATGGCCTCGGCGCCGAGGTCGCGGGCGGTGTCCAGCAGGTCGCGGAACTTCACCGTCTGATTGCAGCGGATGCAGGGGATCGGCGTCTCGCCGCGCAGATAGGCGTCGGCGAAGTCCTCGATGACCTGCTCGCGAAAGCGGCTCTCGTAGTCGAGCACATAGTGCGGGATGCCGATGGCGTCGGCCGCGGTCCGCGCGTCGTGGATGTCCTGGCCGGCGCAGCAGGCGCCCTTCTTCTGGATCGCCGCGCCGTGGTCGTAGAGCTGCAGGGTCACGCCGACCACGTCATAGCCGGCCCGCGCCAGCACCGCGGCGGTCACCGTGGAATCCACCCCGCCGGACATCGCCGCGACGATCCGGCTGCCGAGCGGCAGGCGCACGGCCTCGCGCGCAGCCTCGATCAGGCCGTCGGGGGCGTCGCGCAGCAGGGCGGGAGCGGTGGTCATCGCCGCCTATTTAGCTGTGCGGGCAAGGCTTTGCGAGAGGCGGGGCGAACGGATCCGCCCAGGCTGTGAAATTGGCTCGGTGAAGCTCGTCCGCGACCGGCCTCTGGACTTGCGGCCGCGCGTGCTCGGCTTGGGCGGCACGGTCTGATCTCCAGCTTCCCGCGCCACCCCGCCCTGACCCCGGGGCGGGCTGACGCTCCGTAGCCTGGCGTGTCAGGCGCCGCCGCCAGCCTCGGGACCGGTCAGGGCTTCACGAACCGATAGACGAAGCGATCAGTCTCGCCCTTGATCGAGGGATCGAACACCTTGATCGAGTGCGGATCGTCCTTGTTTGCCAGCAAGGTGCTCACCGCATCCAGCACAAAGCCGGCCGCCTCGACCTCTTCGCGGGCGGACGCGGGATCGATCCGATGCAGCGACTGGGTGTCGCTCGCGCCCGATCCTGCGGCGGCGGCGTGGTCGACAATAACGTAGCGCCCGCCGGGCTTCAGCGCATCGTAGACGGCTCGATTGAAAGCGTCCGCCGTCGCGCCCTTGTCCTGGATCAGCGCGGTGTGGAGATCGTGATAGAACAGGTGCATCCACAGGACATCCGCGGGCTGCGTGGCCTCCGGCATCGCGACGAGGTCCGCCGAGACGGCGTCGACGTTCTCCCGGCCCGGCTCCTTTGCGAGCGTTCGCATGAGGCCGACCGGATCGTTCTTGAAGTGGGCGACTTCGGCCGGCACGAAACTGTAGACTCGACCTTCGGGTCCCACGACGTCGGAGAAGAGACGAGTCCAGTCGCCGTCGCCCGGGTAAACGTCGATGACGGTGGAGCCCGCATCGACGCGTGCGAACCGGATCAACTCGGATTGCTTGGCTTGGTCGTACATCGGGATCTCCGTTACGGTTGGGCATTCGGCGGGCGCGCGGCTGGCGAGACGGTGCTCCACGGCTCGTTCAGCGTATTCGCAAGCCTCACGAGGCTGTTTGTGCGGCTCCAGAGTCGATGGGCGAGGGCGTCGGGCCCGTGTCCGCCTCGGAGGCCCGCGCCAAGGCCTGGGTGTCGACATACTCCCGGATGCTGGTCAGCTTGCCGTCTCGAACCGTGATGGCGAAGATCCAGTCATCCTCGAACAGCTTGTTCGTGGCCTTGACCTTCCCCCTGGCGAAGCCGACCACCAGCACCCGGTCTCCCTGGGCGATGAACTCCCGCGGTTCCGTCGAGGTCTCAAGTGACCGGGATGCCGTCTCGAGCAAATCCGCCAGCCCGGCGTGTCCGCGGTGCGTTCCGGCCAGCGGCCAGTCCTTGCCTGGAATGATCCACTCGATGTCTTCGGCGACCAGCGCCAGCAGAGCCTCTCTGTCACCTCGGCCGATCGCGGCGAAGAAGTCCTTCACGGTCTGGACGTTTTGCTCGGTGCTCATTGGAGCCTCTCCGATCTTATGTGACGCCGGGTCAGACCTGGGCCAGGCCTCCATCGACGGCGAGATCCACGCCGGTGATGAAGGAGCTCTGGTCAGAAGCAAGGAACGTCACAGCATCCGCGATTTCTTCTGGCTCACCCCTGCGACCCATCGGGACCTGCGAAGCGAACTGGGCGGCCGCTTGTTCGGCCTGCTCGGGGGTAAGGCCCGTTGTGGTCGCCAATGCCGGGGTATCGGTGGGTCCGGGGCTCATTGAATTCACGCGGATTTTGCGATCCTTCAGCTCCAGTGTCCAAGTGCGCGCGAAGCTTCGCACCGCGGCCTTACTCGCGGCGTAGGCGCTGAATCCTGGCAGCCCCATCACATTGGAGACCGAGGAGGTCAGGATGATCGAACCGCCGTCTTTGAAGAGCGGAAGCGCCTTCTGAACCGTAAAGAACAGCCCCTTCACGTTCACATCGAAGGTCTGGTCGAAATGGGCCTCCGTCGCCGCGGCGAGCGGTGCGATCGTCCCGGCGCCTGCGTTCGCGAAGAGAATGTCGATTTGACCATGTTCCGCCTTCACGACGGCATAGAGCCGGTCCAGATCCTCCAAGCGCGATACGTCGCCCACGACCGTCGTAACGTTTCCCGCAATGGAGGCTGCGGCCTCCTTCAGTTCCTTCTCCCGTCGTCCGGTGATCACGACGTGCGCGCCCTCTTCGACGAAGCGCCTGGCCGTGGCCAACCCGATCCCGCTGCTTCCGCCGGTGATGACGGCGACCTTGCCTTCAAGTTTTTTCATGATGTTCTATCCTTCGTTGTGTTGTTTAGGGATGGGATCGCGCCGGCGTCAGAGCTGCGCCAGGCCGCCGTCGACGGCGACCTCGCTGGCGGTCATGAAGCTGCTGTCCGACGACGCGAGAAAGGCAGCCGCCGCCGCGATCTCCGCCGGATCGCCCATGCGCTGTAGCGGAGTCATCGCGCCGTAAGCCTTCAGGCCTTCCTCGCCCAGCGCATCCTTCGCGAGCTCGGTCGCCGTCGCTCCGGGCGACAGCACGTTGACCCGGATTCCGGCGCCCTTCAGGTCCTCCGCCCAGGTCCGAGCGAGATTGCGCACGGCCGCCTTGCTCGCGCTGTAGGCGGTGAATGCCGGAGCGCCCGTCGTGCCGGCGCTGGATCCGGTCAGGATGATCGAACCGCCCGGGCCCATCAGCGGCAGCGCCTTCTGGACCGTGAAGATCGTACCCTTCACATTGGTGTCGAAGGTTTCGTCAATGTGCCCGGCGGTGATCTTGCCGAGCTTAAGCTGGCTTCCCACCCCGGCATTGGCGAAGACGATGTCGAGGGCTCCGCGTTCGGCTTTCACCGCCGCATAGAGTCGGTCGAGGTCGGCCTCATCGGAGACCGAGCCCTTCACCGCGCGGGCCTTGGGCCCGAGCTCGGCCACGGCGGCGTCTAGCGCTTCCTGCCGGCGGCCGAAGATGAAGACGAAGGCGCCTTCCGCGATAAAGCGCTTTGCCGCCGCGAGGCCGATGCCGGTGGCGCCGCCGGTGATGACGGCGGTCTTTCCATTCAGTCTGGGCATGTCTTGCATCCTTGGTTCGCCGTCTCGGCCTTGATCTGTACGAGGAGGTCCCCCCGAGGGCCTTGAGATGGGTTCGCCTAAGTGATGCGGTGAGTGCGAAATCACGCACATCGGTGGTGCGAAAACGATCCGGGTAGACGCCGCCCCGTCGATGGCGCGCACGCACCGCCGCTCAGTCCGTTAGAAACTCGCTTTGGAAAGGCGCCCCGCGCGGTGCAAGGTTGCACCATGATCGACTGGGATGACGTTCGCTACTTTCTCGCCGTCGCGCGCGGAGGCTCCGTGCGGGCCGCCGCCGCGCGCCTCGGGGTGAACCACGCGACCGTGCTGCGACGCATTGCCCAGCTCGAGGACCGCCTCGGGGCGCAGATGTTCGAAAAGCTGCCTGCGGGCTACCGCCTGACGGCCGCGGGCGAGGAGGTGCTCGAGCTCGCGGAGCAGATGGAGGCGTCATCGCACCAGCTGGAGACGCGCGTCTTCGGTCGCGACCAGGGCGTGCGAGGACTTCTGCGGGTGACGCTGGCGCCGACGCTGGCGACACATCTGCTCATGAAGGACTTCGCCGATTTCGCGCGTCTGCATCCGGACATCGAGATGGAAATCCTGTCGTCCGGCGAGCTGGCCAACCTGACCAATCGAGAGGCCGATGTCGCGATCCGCGTCGTCTACGACCGCAAAACCCTGCCGCTCAATCTTCACGGCCTGAAAGGACCGGAGCTGTTCGGCGGCGTCTACATATCTCGCGATCGACTAGCCGCGTGGCGTGCGGGCGCGCCCGATCCCATCCGGTGGATCGTCATAAGCATGCATGGCGTCCCGGATTGGGCCCGCAAGGGCGAAGTTTGCACCACGGCGGTTCCGTTCAGGACCACGGACGGCGAGGCGCAGATCGTCGCGGTGCGGCAAGGGCTCGGGATGACCACGCTGCCGTGCTTCATCGGCGATGCAGATCCCCTGCTGGCGAGAGCGCCGGGCGCCGACCTGCACATGCATGGGACGCTGTGGCTTCTCACACAGGGGGAGACACGCAAGACGAAGCGCGTACAGGTCTTCACCGAGTTTATATCCCGCAGGCTCGCCGCATATGCGCCGCTTCTCGCGGGGCTCTCAATACCGCGCGACTGACGCCCGGCAGTGGACAAGCGCCTGCAAGAGACGCCCAAGAATATTGCGATCCGACGATGTACCGTTGAGCACCCCTTCGGGACATCACGCCGAGCTGAGTGGGGCATTCGTCTCGTATCTGCCGCCGGTCGGCCACTGCCGAACCGAGTTTCTGCACAGCCTGCCCCGCAACGCCCCCCTACCCGGCCGGCAGGATGCTCAGCAGGGACGCGCCCTGGAGCGCCTGGAAGACGTGGGCGGCGGCCTGGACCGCCATCTGCGCCATCTGCAGCTGGGTGGCGGCCTGGCCCATGTCGGCGTCGGTGATGTCGCCGACCATGCCGGCCAGCGTGGTGTCCTGGTCGGCGACGTTCTGCTTGCTGGTGTCGAGCCGCTTCTGGGTCAGCCCATTGGCCGCGGTCATGGTGGTCAGGTCGGAGCGCAGCCCGTCCCAGGTCGCCAGCTGGCTCTGGATCCAGTCCTGCTGCGCCGGGGTCAGCTTGCCGCTGAACGGCGCCACCGGCGAGTTCTGCAAGGCGTGCAGGGCGTTCAGCATCTGCGAGCCGATGTCCGACGCCAGCACGCCGCTGGTCACCGTGGTGGAGTCGTCCAGCTTGTTCTGCATCTTGTAGTCGTCGTTGTGGAAGAAGCTGCTGGGGTCGACCGGCGCGGCCGGCGGCGGCGGGTCGGTGAGGTCGGCGATCGAGGTCAGCGACACCGGCCGGGTGTCGACCTGGCCGCCGGCGAACAGGTATTTGCCGTTGTAACGGGAGTTCATCCCCTCGACGGCGCTGGAGACCTGGGCCTCGATGTCGGTCATCATGGTCTCGGAACTGCCGGTGGCCAGCGCATTGGCCAAGGCCTCGCGAATTGAACCCGCCGCATTGGTGACCTGGTTGAGCGCCGCGTCCTGGCTGGACAGCCGGTCGGCGACGACGCTGTTCTGGTCTTGGTAGCTCTTCAGCCGGGCCTGCACCGTGTGCATGGCGGTCAGGGTGTCGGCGGTGCTCGAATAGGCCTTGAGATCCGCCCCCTTCTTCTGGGTGGCCACCTGGTTGCCGAAATAGATCTGGCTCTGCTGGGCCTTGGTGAGATTGGCCAGCACGGTGGCGTAGTTGCCCGAGGTCGAGACGCGGTTCACGGCGGGGCGCTCCGTCAGATCATGTTGGTGAGGACGTCGAACAACTCCTTGGCGGCCTGGATCATCCGCGCGGAAGCGTTGAACGCCTGCTGGTAGGTGGTGAGGTTCACCAGTTCTTCGTCGAGGTTGACGCTCTCCGCCGACTGCCGGCGGGCGTCGGCCTCGGTCTTCACCGACTGGGCGGCGTCCGAACGGCTCTGGGCGTCGGAGGCGGCCCGGGCGATCGAGCCGGAGAACTCCGAGGCGTAGCGGCCGACGGTCATGTTGACCGTGCTGAGGCCGCCCGCAGCGCCGAACTGGGTGTTCTGGTCGCCGGACTCCGCAAGCGCCAGCGCGCCGCGCGCGTCCCCGGCCCGCAGCGCCGGCAGGCCGGCGGCGACGCCGAGGTCGAGGTGGGCGAAGGCGAGCTTGCTGGGATCGGTGACGATCGCCGGATTGGTCGAGAACTGGTTGGCCCGCGACGAGCGCTCGCCGGGGCCCAGGCCGAACAACTCGGTCATCGACATGTTGCTGCCGGCGCGCGCGGTCTTGTCGCTGACCACGGACAGCACGGCGTTGGTCGGCGAGGAGCCCGTGAAGCTCAAGCGGCCCTGGGTGTCGAGGGCGAAGCTCCCATAGAGGCCGACGCCGTTGCTGGTGGTGTTCAGCGCATTGACCAGGTCGCCCATGGTCGGGGCGGCCGGCACGGTCACCGTCACGTCCTGCAGCGCCTTGCCGTCGGGCTGCGACAGCCGCAGCGTGATGGTGTCGCCCGGGGTGAAGCCGTGGTCGCTGGTCGCCGTCAGCCCGGTGGCGTAGGTGCCCGGGCCGCTCGCGCGCACCAGGTCGTTGAGGCCGAAGAAGTGCGAGAACGCCTTGCCCGCCTTCTGGGAGGTCCCCTCGTCGATCGCCACGCCGAGACCGCCGGTCCCGGCGATCTGCAGGGTCCCGTTGGTGAAGCTGGCGCTGCCCATGGCGCCGAGGGCGGTGTTCAGGTCGGCGTCGAAGCTGGCGGGGGAGAAGGCCGTGGCGGGGCCGCCGTCGACGCTCATCGTCTGGGCGTCGAAATCGATCGCCACCTTGCGCTGGACGACGCCCGAGGCGTCGGTCAGAGCGACGGTCGACTGGCCGGTGAAGCCGGTGATGGCGCTGCCGATGTCGAGCCCGGTGTTGCGCCCGGTCAGGGTCGCCGGGGCGGGCACGGCGCTGGAGGCGTTGTGCGCCGCGTTCAGCTGGTCGACCGCGCCCTGGACGAACTCCGACAGCTGGTCGCTGAGCTGCGGCAGCTCGGTGTTGCGCAGGTCGAGCAGGCCGCGCACCTCGCCGCTGTCGAGCTGCAGCGGCTGCGGCGCGCCGCCATCGGCGGTGGCGGTGATATAGCCCGGATTGCCGGGGCTGGCGTTGTAGGCGAGCGTCACCGCCCCGTCGCCGGCCAGCTTGAGGCCGTCGCCCGAGCGGATGTCGACGCCGCCGCCGGCGTGCGGCGAGACCTTCACGCCCATCAGCCCGGAGAGCTGGTCGACCAGCTGGGCCTGTATATTCTCCGCGCCGGAGGCGTCCTGCTCGATCAGCCTGGCGCGGACGATGTCGCCGTTCAGCGAATTGATGCGGGTCAGCAGGTCGTTGGCCTGGGAGATGTCGGCGCTGATGCGCGTGTCCATCGTCTGGCTGAGCGAGTTGAGCTGGCCGTTGATACGCTGGGACTCGCCCAGGAAGTCCTGGACGTTGGCGACCGCCTGGCCGCGCAGCAGGGTCGAGGACGGATCGTTGGCCGCCGCCGAGAAGCCCGAATAGATGGTGTCGAGCCGGTTGAAGAAGAAGTTCTCGCTGGTCGGATCGCCGAACAGGCCCTGGGCGGTGTCCATATACTGTGAGTAGGAACTCCAGCGGCTGGACTCGCCGGCGGCCGTCTGGCTCGCCAGCTCCAGATACTGGTCGGTCACCCGCTTGGTGCCGGTGACCGAGACGCCCATGCCCTCGCCGGCGACCACCAGCGGCTGCTGCTCGACGGTCTTGCGGACATAGCCGGGGGTGTTGACGTTGGCGATATTGTCGGAGACCGCGCGCAGGCCCATCTGCGCGGCCTGCAGGCCGGAGGTCGCGGTTCTCAGGGTGGCGTTGAGCGACATGGACTAGGCCTCAGCCCGGCAAACGCTGCGCGCCCCGGCCGAAACTGCCGGGACGTTTCGGCGCTCGCGCAGCGCCTCAAAATCGAAATTCCTCAGCGTTTTCAAAGCCGACCTCTTCAGGCTCGACGGAGCCCAACAGGGTTAACGCAAGACCAATGCCAGAGCCGGCGGGCCCTGGCCGGCTCGGCAGGGAAGGCCCCGCCGGCGCGCCCGCAGCCCGGCAATTTCCGCCGCAGCATCGCTCACGGATGGCTGGCCGGGGCGAAATAAGCTCGCCTTTTCAACGGCCAACTGGACTGGCGCGAAGGTTGCTCTGGTCTTGGGGAACACCCAGCGCAGCACGCGCACCCTCGCTTCTCGAGATGTCCGTGTCCGCACCCACCATCAATCTCGCCGCCTCCCACGCGCCCGGCGCCGCCGGAACCGCCAACGCCGCCGGCAAGGCTGCGGGCGGCGCGCTGGCCGGATTCGAGGCCCTGATGGGGGCCTTCTTCGCCTCGGCGGACACTGTGCTGCAGGCGCCGAGCGCCACAGCGACGCCGGCCGGCGGGACGCCGGTGAAGGGCCTGCCGACGGGCGAGGCCGCCGCCAACGTCGGCCCTTCTACTGCGGCGCCCGGGGGCGAGCCGGCTCAGGCCGGCCCGCCGCTCGCCGTCGCGAGCGCGGCAGTATCGCTCGTCGTAGCCGCCCCGCAGACCGGCGCGGGCGCGACCAAGCCTGCGCCGCAGCCCGGGGAGGCGGCGCCCAGCGGTCCGGCTCATCCGGCCGGTGCAGCGGCGCTGGCGAGCGCCGCCCCTGCGCCGCCGGACGCGGGCGAGCCGGCGGCGACCGGCGTGGCGGCCGCGACCACGGTCGCCTTCGACGCCGCTGCGGTCGTGACGGCAAAGGAGGCGCCGGCGGCCAGCGACGACACGGCCGAGGCGCCGACGCAGGCGGAGGCTCTGAACCCCGCGCAGATGGCTGCGATGCTGGCGCTGCTGGCGCCGGCGACGCCCCAGCCGGCGGCGACGGCCGGTCCGTCGGCGAGCGGCGAACCGGCCGGCTCGCCCAAGCCGGCGCCCGCCGTCGAGGCCGCGCCGCTCCCCGCGACACCCGCGACCCCCGCGGCCTTCGCGGCTCCCATGCCCGCGCCGCGCGCGCAGAACGCGCCGGAGCTGGACGCGCCGGCGGGCAAGGCGCCGGACGCGCCGGCCCTGAAGGCGGACGCCCCGCAGCCGCCGAGCGCCAGCGCTCCCGCCGAGCCGATTGCCACGGCCGTGGCCCAGGCGGCCTCGCCGGCGCCCGCGGCTCTGCCGGCGGCGGCCCAGGCCAGCATGGCGCCGCCGCTTCCCGCCGCGCCGGTCGCCGACAAGCCCGCCAAGTCCGGTCGAACCGCGCACGAGGAGGCCTCGCCGAAGACCGGAGCGGATCCAGCCCCGCGTCCGGGCCTGGCCGCCACGGCCGCCGCCGCCGCGGGCCAGCCGGAGGCCGACAGGGACCCAGGCCAGGGCGCCGCCAAGCCGGCCGAACCGCCCTCGACTGCGACCCAGGCGCGATCCGCCGACCCGCAGCCGACCGCCGAGCCCGCCGCGGCGCCCCTCGCCGCCACGCCGAGCGCTGCGACCCACACGGCTGCCGCCGCGGTCCGCGGATCGCCGGAGACGGTCGCCAACCTGGCCGCCCAGATCGTCAAGAAGCTCGGCGCGCGCACCACCCAGTTCGACCTGCAGCTGGATCCCGCCGGCCTCGGCCGGGTGAACGTGCGGGTGGAGATCAACGCCGACGGCCGGATCAGCGCGGCCATGTCGTTCGACAATCCGCAGGCCGCCTCCGAGCTGAGGTCCCGCTCCAACGAGCTGCAGCGGGCGCTGGCGCAGTCCGGGTTCGACGTCAGCGGCGGGATGTCCTTCGACGTCGCCCAGGACCAGGGCGGCGGCTATCCGGGCCAGCCGCAGAACGGCTTCCAGAACGGCGACAGTCCCGGCCAGGCCTTCCGCGGCCGGGCCTTCGCCGCGGCGCTGGAGACTGCGGGCGACGCCGCCCAGTCGGCGCTGGCCGGAGCGCTCAACCCCCGCCGCGAGACGCCGACCGGCGTCGACGTCAGGATCTGAGGATCAACCGATGACCGTCAGCGCCACCTCGCCGATCAACACCACCGCCGCGACCAGCAATGCGGCGGCGAACGACACCACCAACGCCGGCCGCACGCGCCTGGCCGACAACATGAACATGTTCCTCACCCTGCTGACGACGCAGATGAAGAACCAGGATCCGACCTCGCCGATGGATTCCAACCAGTTCATGTCGCAGCTGGTGCAGATGACCGGGGTCGAGCAGCAGCTGGCCGGCAACGACCTCCTGAAGCAGCTGGTCGCCAACACCGGGACCAACCTCTCCAGCGCCGTGGGTCTGATCGGCAAGGAGGTCCGCGCCGCCACCAGCGACGCGGCGCTGTCGAACGGCCAGGCCAGGTGGGGCTACAGCCTGCCGGCCAACGCCGCCGACGTGAAGATCGAGGTGCTCGACTCCAGCGGCCTGCCGGTGCGCACCGTCGCGGCGTCCGGCGACGACATGAAGGCCGGCGAGCACAGCTTCGCCTGGGACGGCAAGGACGCGCTCGGCGTCACCCAGCCGGACGGCGTCTACAGCCTGCGGATCACCGCCACCGACGCCAGCGCCAAGTCGATCGCCAGCAGCATCTATGTGCAGGGGATGGTGACGGCGATCCAGCAGGACAACGGCGCGTCCGTCATCACCGTCAACGGCGGCAAGGTGCCGATCGGCCTGGTGACCTCGATCACCCAGGCCGCGGCAGCCGCAACGCCCCCCGCCACCACCGGTTCGGGAAGCGCCACCGGCGCGACCGGGACCCCCGACACCACCTCCCCGGCCGACCAAACGTCGGCTCAAACGGCCTGAAAAAAGGGCCTAGGCGCGAGAGCAGGACGCCACGCGCCGCGGTCATCGAACGGAAAGTGAAGCCATGAGCATCAATTCAGCCATGCTGGCCGGCGTCTCGGGGCTGGTCGCCAACGCCTCGGCGCTGGCGGCCATCTCCGACAACATCGCCAACGTCAACACCGTCGCCTACAAGCGCAACCAGACAAACTTCTCGAGCGTGGTGACGGCCCAGGCCGTGCCCGGCCACTACTCCGCGGGCGGCACGCAGGCGATCACCCGGCAGCTGGTCAGCACCCAGGGGCTGATCCAGACCGCCAACTCGGCCACCGACATCGCCATCAACGGCGACGGCTTCTTCGTCGTCACCAACAAGGGCCTGGGGCTGACCAACTCCGACCAGCGGCTGTTCACCCGCTCGGGCGCCTTCACCGTCGACGCCAACGGCTATCTGGTGAACGACGCCAACCTCTATCTGCAGGGCTGGCCGGCGGTGAACGGGGTGACGAGCCCCGATCCCTCCGACCTCACCGCCATGCAGCCGATCAACGTCAAGTCCCTGGGGACGGCGGTGGCGCCGACCAGCCTGGTGCAGCTCACCGCCTCGCTGTTCAAGAACCAGTCGGTGTCGGCCGGCGAGGCCGCCTACAACAACACCACCGCCAGCATGGCCCAGTACGCCGACGACATCGCCAACAAGGTGACCCCGACCGGCACCAAGCCCGACTTCACCATGGAGATGAGCATCGTCGACTCCTCCGGCGGCTCCCACAAGGTGTCGCTGGCGGTGCTGAAGGGGGCCAACCCCAACGAATGGCACGCCGAAGTCTATTCGGTGCCGTCGACCGACGTGACCGGCGGCGGCGCTCCCGGACTGATCGCCGACGGCACCATCAAGTTCACCGCCCAGGGCGACTTCGATCCGGTCAACAGCACCGGCTTCTTCCAGAGCGCGGCGGGATCGATGACCCCGACGTTCTCGCTCGGCAACTCGGCTGCCGGCACGGCCCCGAAGTGGGCGACCAGCCTCGGCCTCAGCGATCAGGCGATCACCCTCGACCTCAGCAAGCTGTCGCAAGTGGTCGAGACCAGCCAGCTGAAGTCGGTGAACTCCGACGGCGCCGGCGTCGGCAACGTGATCGCGGTTCAGGTCGACCAGGACGGCTACGTCTCGGCCATCTTCGACAACAAGCAGGTGCGCAAGATCGCCCAGATCGGCCTGGCGACCTTCCCCAACCCGGACGGCCTGAAGCCGTCCAGCGGCAACACCTATTCCTCCGCCATCCCGGCCGGCGTGATGGTGGCCAAGGCTCCGGGCACCGCCGGCGGCGGCGTCATCTCGCCCTCGAGCCTGGAAGCCTCGACCGTCGACCTGTCGCAGGAATTCACTGGCCTGATCACCACCCAGAAGGCTTATTCCGCCTCCTCCAAGATCATCACCACAGCCGATCAGATGTTGGATGAACTAATCCAGATGAAGCGATAGTAAATATGGAAGTTATCTTGAGTTAACTTGATACACCAAAGCATGTGCCATTTTAGTACACGGCGGAGGCGATGATTATGGCTTTCTTTACTTTCACGATTCAGCGGCCGTTAGGGGCTGCTGCGTATGGTTCCTGCCAATAGCGATGGTGGGAAAGACGTAAACCATGTTGCAACAACAGCAGACGCGCACGAACAACCGGGGCGAGGCCTATGTGATTGGCCCGACCGGTGCGCCGCTCACGCTGAAGGACCTGCCGCCGCCGAACACCGGGCGATGGGTCATCCGCCGCAAGGCGGAGGTGGTGGCGGCGGTTCGCGGCGGTCTGATCTCGCTCGACGACGCGCTCGCGCGCTACTCGCTGACGGCGGAAGAGTTTACCGCCTGGCAGCGTTCGATCGACCGTCACGGCCTGGCGGGTCTGCGCACGACCCGCCTGCAACAATATCGCTGAGCCGTCCCCTCCCCCGGGAGGGCTCAGAAATCTACGGCCGCGCCCCTCCGGGCGCGGCCGTTTTGTTTTAAGGCGCATGCCCCCTCCACCCCTTCGGGGTCCCCCTCCCCCAAGGGGGGAGGAGAGGGGGTATTGCAGCCTCGAATCTCCTCCCCCTCTGGGGGAGGGGGACCGCGAAGCGGTGGAGGGGGCCAGCGCCACGCCTCAGGGATGGCCTGGCCTGACCCTTTCGCCGATCTTGCGCACCTTCACCGTGATCCGTTCCTGCTCGCCCGCCGCACGTTCGACGAGCAGTCGGGCGACCTGGGCGTCGTCGTGGAAGACATGGCCCTTGATGGCGTCGAGAATGGCCTTGGCGAGGTTGTCGAGGTCGATCCATGGCGGATCGCCGACGTATTCCATGCAGATGTCGACGGCGAACTCGCCCCACCCCGCCGCCCCCGGAGGCGGGCCGTAGGGCGAAAGCTCTTCGGCCGCCGCCAGCCCGAGCGCCGGCTGCGCGCCGCGCCATTCCTTGCGGAAGAACTCGTAGATCAGCGGCTTGTAGTATTTGGCCTGGGTCGCCAGGCCGTCGACGACCACCTCGACCACCCCGTCGGCCTCGCGCGCGCGGACCTTGCCGCTCCGGATCCAGCCCTCGCTCATCCGGCGCTAAAGGCGCTCGACCTTGACCGCCGTCCCGTAGGCGAGGACCTCGGTGATGCCGTCCATGATCTCGTTGGCGTCATAGCGCATGGCCACCACCGCGTCGGCGCCGAGATCGCGGGCGTGCGTCGCCATCAGGTCGTAGGCCTCCTGCCGGGCGGTCTCGGCGAGGCTGGAGTAGATCGACAGGTTGCCGCCGAAGATCGACTGGATGGCGCCGCCGAGGTTGCCGACCACGCTGCGCGAGCGGACCGTGACGCCGCGCACCATCCCCACATGGGCGACGATGCGATAGCCGGGAAGGTCGTTGGTGGTGGCGACAAGCATGTCTGGCTCCGCAACGGCGAGGCTCTACGCTATATCGTCCGCGCGCTTCGGCCGCCACGGCCGTTGCAGCCGGCGCGCGCGACGGCTAGACCGCCCGCGACCCAGATGGAGGCCCTGATGACCGCGACCCGCACCGAGACCGACACCTTCGGACCCATCGAGGTCGCCGCCGACCGGTACTGGGGCGCCCAGACCCAACGCTCGATTCAGAACTTCAAGATCGGCTGGGAGAAGCAGCCGAAGCCGATCATCCGCGCCCTTGGCATCGTCAAGCGCGCGGCCGCCGAGGCCAACATGGAGCTCGGCAAGCTCGACCAGGACATCGCCCTGCCGATCATCATGGCCGCCCAGGAGGTGATCGACGGCAAGCTCGACGACCACTTCCCGCTGGTGGTCTGGCAGACCGGCTCCGGCACCCAGTCGAACATGAACGCCAACGAGGTGATCTCCAACCGGGCCATCGAGATCCTCAAGGGCGAGATGGGCTCGAAGACGCCGATCCACCCGAACGACCACGTCAACATGAGCCAGTCGTCGAACGACACCTATCCGACGGCCATGCACATCGCCTGCGCCGAACAGGTGGCCCGCCACGTGATGCCGGCGCTGGAGCACCTGCACGCGGCGCTGAAGAAGAAGACCGACGCCTTCGCCCACATCATCAAGATCGGCCGCACCCACACCCAGGACGCCACCCCGCTGACGCTGGGCCAGGAGTTCAGCGGCTATTCGCATCAGGTCGCCATGGCCGTGCGCCGCATCAAGGAGAGCCTCTACGGCCTCTATGAGCTGGCCCAGGGCGGCACCGCGGTCGGCACCGGCCTCAATGCGCCGATCGGCTTCGACAAGAAGGTCGCCGAAAAGATCGCCGCCATCACCCACCTGCCCTTCGTCACCGCGCCGAACAAGTTCGAGGCGCTGGCCGCCCACGACGCCATGGTGTTCAGCCACGGCGCGCTGAACACCGCCGCCGCGGCGCTGTTCAAGATCGCCAACGACCTGCGCTTCCTGGGCTCCGGCCCCCGCGCCGGCCTCGGCGAACTGGCGCTGCCGGAGAACGAGCCGGGCTCGTCGATCATGCCGGGCAAGGTCAATCCGACCCAGGCCGAGGCCCTGACCATGGTCTGCGCCCACATCATGGGCAACCAGACCGCCATGTCGGTGGCCGGCAGCCAGGGCCACTTCGAGCTGAACGTCTTCAACCCGGTGATGGCCTACAACTTCCTGCAGTCGGCCCAGCTGCTGGGCGACGCGGCGATCTCCTTCACCGACAACATGGTGGTCGGCATCACCGCCCGCGAGGACAACATCAAGGCCAACCTCGAGCGCTCGCTGATGCTGGTGACGGCGCTGGCGCCGAAGATCGGCTACGACAACGCCGCCAAGATCGCCAAGACCGCGCACAAGAACGGCACCACCCTGCGCGAGGAAGCCGTCGGCGGCGGCTACGTCACCAACGAGGAATTCGACGCCGTGGTCCGCCCGGAGAACATGATCAGCCCGGGGTGAGGCGCTGACCGCGGCCGAACGCCCCCTCAGTCCAGTTTACCCCGGAGCGGACCGGCCAAGGGCCGGATCCGGGGCGACAGCTCCCCCGCAAGCGGTGGAGCATCTAAGGCCCAGATCCTCCACCGCGCAGCGGGGGAGGTGGCTCGCGCAGCGAGACGGAGGGGGCGTTCGGCCCGCCCGTCTAGGCTCTGCGGTTCACCGCGACGTCGGCGAGGTCCTCGAGCGCCGGACGCCAGCCGTTGGCCGGGAAGTCGGCCAGGGCGGCCTTGGCGCTGTCGGCGTAGCTGCGCGCAATGTCGAGGGTCGCGGCCAGCGCGCCGGTCTGGCGCATCAGCTCGCAAGCGCGGTCGAAGTCGGCCTCGGTCTGCTCGCGCCGATCGACGGTGCGCACCCAGAACTCCCGCTCGGCCGGGCCGGCGCGGGCCATCACCAGCAGCAGCGGCAGGGTCGCCTTGCCTTCGCGGAAGTCGTCGCCCGGGTTCTTGCCGAGGGTGGCGCTGTCGCTGGAGTAGTCGAGCGCGTCGTCGACCAGCTGGAAGGCCAGGCCCAGGTTCATGCCGTAACGGCGCAGGGCGCGGCAACGCTCGGGCGGGGCGCCGGCCGAGACGGCGCCGCACTCGGCCGCGGCGGCGAACAGCTCGGCGGTCTTGGCCTGGATGATCTCCAGATAGAGCTCCTGGCCGAGGTCGAGGTCGTGCGCCCGGGTCAGCTGCAGCACCTCGCCCTCGGCGATCACCCGCGAGGCGCGCGCCAGGATCTCCAGCGCCGGCATCGAGCCGGCGCCGACCATCAGCTCGAAGGCGCGGGCGAACAGGAAATCGCCGACCAGCACCGAGGACGGCGCGCCCCAGATCAGGTGGGCGGCGACCCGCCCGCGGCGGAGCTCCGAGGAGTCGACCACGTCGTCGTGCAACAGGGTGGCGGTGTGGATGAACTCGACCGCGGCGGCGAGCTTGAGGCAGGCGTCGTCGCGCGCGCCGGCCATCCGCGCGGCGGCCACGGTCAACAGCGGCCGCAGGCGTTTTCCGGACCCGGCGATCAGGTGGTCGGCCAGGGCCGGGATCACCGGCACCGGGCTGTCCATATGCTGGCGGATCAGGGCGTCCACGGCCGTCATGTCCGGCGCGGCGAGCGCGACCAGCCCATCCAGCGACGGCTGGGGCGCCTCGGCGACAGCGGCGGTGCGGGCTTCCACGCGGCTAAGCTCTCCTGGCGTCCAACCCGCATTTTGCGGCCCGGACAATTGCGGCGGACAATGGTGACGCGTTAGGGCACGGTCAAGCGGCCCGAGCGTGGAGGCCTTCAAGCATATACCGGGCCTTACGGAAATGGATGGGATCACGGAAAACAGCGTGCTGGACGGCCGGGTCAGGCTGCTGCAACCGCAGCGTGGCTACCGCGCCGGCCTCGACGCCGCCTTGCTGGCGGCCGCCTGCGACGCCGCCGACGGCGCGCGGGTGATCGAAGCCGGCTGCGGCGGCGGGGCCGCCCTGCTGGCGGCGGCCGCCCGCCGGCCGCGGGCCCGCTTCACCGGGGTCGAGCGCGATCCCGCCGCCGCGGCCCTGGCCCGCCGCAGCATCGCCCTGAACGACCTCGGCGACCGGGTCGAGGTGCTGGACGGCGACGTCGCCGCCCGCTTCCAGGCGCTTGGCCGCGCGCCGTTCGACGCCGCCCTGGCCAATCCGCCGTTCTTCGACGACCCCGCCGCCCTGCGCGCACCGGCCCCCGAGCGGCGCGGCGCCTGGATGGCCGACGACGGCCTCGCCGCCTGGATCGGATTTCTGCTGAAGGCGGTGCGCGAAGGCGGCACGCTGACGGTGATCCATCGCGCCGACCGGCTGGCCGACCTGCTGGCCCTGCTGGCGCCGAAGGCCGGCTCCGTGCAGATTCGCCCGGTGCAGCCCTTCATCGATGCACCTGCCAAGCGGGTGTTGGTCCGCGCGGTGAAGACCGGCAAGGCGCCCCTGCTGCTGCTGCCGCCGCTGATCCTGCACGCCCGCGACGGCGGCCGGCACACGCCCGAGACCGAAGCCGTCCTGCGCGGCCGCGCGGCGCTGGCCTGGGCGTGAGGTCAGGTCGCGCGTCTACCCCTCGATGCCCAGCCGCTCGCGGTAGCCGGCCTGGACCAGGTCGTGCCATTCGGGATGTTTGGTGATGTAGGCGGCGATGAAGCTGCAGGTGGGGATCACCTCCAGCCCCTGCTCGCGGGCGTAGCTCAGGGCCGCGGTGGCCAGCTGGCCGCCGACCCCGCGGCCGGCGAAGGCTTCGGGCACGACGGTGTGGGGCAGGATCATCGTCCCGTCGCGCAACCGATACTCGGTGAAGGCGACCGCGTCCCCCTGCCGCGCCTCGAAACGGTGCTCAGCCTCGTTGTTCACCACGACGATCGGCTCGGACATGCGGCGGCTCTCCTTCTTAAAGGCGCAACTTGGGGCGGGAAACGCGCGCCGCCAAGGTCCGCATGCCCGCACGCGACGCACTTCGGCCGCTGCTGAGCCAAACTACAGGTTCGGACTGTTCCCGGCTTCCTCAAGGCCGCTGCGCCAGCGACCTTCGCCGGCATCGGCGCTTTCTGGTCGGTCGGCGATATCCTCGAAGATGTCGATGCGGTCCTGCAGCGCCGCCGACGTCCAGCGGACGATCATCCCTTCGCCGTGTCTCCGGAAATGGCGGCCCTACGCGCCGCGAAGACGGCCTCGACCTCGTCATTCGAACGGCCCAGCCCCGCGCGCCGCTGGGCCCGCGCGACCTCCACCTTCGCCTCCAGGAAGGCATCGTAGTCCCGCGCCTCGCGGCGAGCCCGGATGTACTCGCGCATGAGGTCGCGGACGACCTGGGACGCCGGCCGGTGCGCCGCCTCGGTCTCGGCCATGAAGGCCTCGCGCAGCTCGGCCTCGAGCTTCATGGTGAACACGGACTGCTTCGACATCGGCGGCTCCGACGTACTCACTTAGTATGTACGTCGTCATTACCTCGCAGCAAGCGTCCGTGCAGACGAAAACGGCCTGAGCTTGCGCCCAGGCCGTTCCGTCGTTTGGACCCCGGCTTTCGCCGGGGTGAGTCGCTTCGCGCTCAGTTCCGCGCCGTGTCGACCAGCTTGTTCTTGGTGATCCAGGGCATCATGGCGCGCAGCCGCTGGCCGACTTCCTCGATCTGGTGCTCGGAGGCCCGCCGGCGGGTCGCCTTGAACGAGGGCTGGCCGGCGCTGTTCTCCAGCATGAAGTCACGGACGAAGCGGCCGGACTGGATGTCTTCCAGCACGCGCTTCATCTCGGCCTTGGTCTCCGCGGTGACGATCCGCGGACCGGTCACGTACTCGCCGTACTCGGCGGTGTTGGAGATCGAGTAGTTCATGTTGGCGATGCCGCCTTCGTAGATCAGGTCGACGATCAGCTTCACCTCGTGCAGGCACTCGAAATAGGCCATCTCCGGGGCGTAGCCCGCCTCGACCAGGGTTTCGAAACCGGCGCGGATCAGCTCGACCAGCCCGCCGCAGAGTACGGCCTGTTCGCCGAACAGGTCGGTCTCGCATTCCTCGCGGAAGTTGGTCTCGATGACGCCCGAGCGGCCGCCGCCGATCGCCGAGGCGTAGGCGAGGCCGAGGTCCATCGCCCCGCCGGTGGCGTTCTGATGGATGGCGATCAGGCAGGGCACGCCGCCGCCCTTCTGGTACTCGCCGCGCACCGTGTGGCCCGGGCCCTTCGGCGCGACCATCAGCACGTCGACGCTCGCCTTCGGCTCGATCAGGCCGAAGTGGACGTTGAGGCCGTGGGCGAACAGCAGGGCGGCGCCGTCGCGCAGGTTGTCGTGGATCTCGGTCTTGTAGATCTGGGCCTGATGCTCGTCGGGGGCCAGCACCATCAGGGCGTCGGCCCAGGCGGCGGCTTCGGCGACGGTCATCACCTTCAGGCCGTCGGCCTCGACCTTCTTGGCGGTCGCCGAGCCTTCCTTCAGCGCGACGACGACGTTCTTCACGCCGGAGTCGACCAGGTTCAACGCGTGCGCGCGGCCCTGGGAGCCATAGCCTACGATGGCGATCTTCTTGTCCAGGATGCGGGAAATGTCGGCGTCGCGGTCGTAGTAGACGCGCATGGTTGTTCTCCTGAACAGAAAAATAGGCCACGCAACGACGCTGTCGCGCGCGCGGCAAAGCGCGGGCTCTCAAGCGTTTTTTTGCCTCAAGGTCAAGGGCCGGCCGCGCCAAGGCCCGTCCGCCAGCGTCGCATCCGCGCCCGAAGCATGGCAGTTGGTGGCGGATGATCGAGGTCACGCCCGCCATCGCCCTGGCCGAAAGCGAGCTTGCCTGGAAGGCCATACGCGCCTCCGGGCCGGGCGGCCAGCACGTCAACAAGACCTCCACCGCGGTCGAGCTGCGCTTCGACGTGCGCCAGTCGCCGTCGCTGCCGGAGCCGGTGCGGGCCAGGCTCTACCGGCTGGCCGGCTCGCGGCTGACCCAGGACGGGGTGCTGGTGATCACCGCCCAGGGCTTCCGCTCGCAGGAGATGAACCGGGCCGAGGCGCTGGAGCGGCTGGTCGCCCTGATCCGCAAGGCGGCCGAGCCGCCGCCGCCGCCGCGCAAGAAGACCAAGCCCACCTTCGCCTCGAAGACGCGACGGCTGGAAGGCAAGGTCCGCCGCGGCGGCGTCAAGGCGATGCGCGGCAAGCCGGGCCTGGATTAGGAATTCGCCATAGGCTCACCACAAATGGCGGTTTTTCCAGAGCCCCGAAAGCTTCTATGGTGAGGGTCATGTCGCGCGTCCCGATCTATCTCGCCCTCGCCGCGGCCGTCGTCCTGGCCGGCTGCACCCCCACCCTCGGCCCGCCGCCGCCCGGGGGCCTGCGCCCGCCCGGCGCCTCGAGCTTCCGGGCGGAGGACTTCGCCTGGTCGGCCGAGACCGGGCGCGGCGGCATCGCCGGCCACCTGGTCTACCACCAGGGCAAGACCCGCTTCAGCTGCGCCCACGCCACGGTGATCCTGACGCCGGAGACGGCCTGGACCCGGCGACGGATGCAGATCCTCTATCACTCGACCGAGTTCGCCGCCGAGCCGGCCGAGGCGGTGCGCGCCCGCACGCCCTCGGCGCCCTCCGGCGACTATTCGGCCTTCGTGCGACGGACCACCTGCGACGCGGAGAGCCGCTTCAGCTTCTCGGCCCTGCCGGACGGCGCCTGGTACGCCATCACCATCGCCAAGCCGGTTTCGGGCGAAGGCGGCGGCGTGGCCCTGATGAAGCGGGTCGTCACCGAGGGCGGGCGGATGACGCCGGCGGCGCTGTAGGCGCGGCCGAACGCCCCCTCACCCGCTTCGCGGGAGCTCCCCCGCAAGCGGTGGAGCATCTTCGGCCCAGATCCTCCACCGCGTAGCGGGGGAGGTGTCGGCGAAGCCGACGGAGGGGGCGTTTGGCGCCGGCCTCAGTGCACCTTGGCGCGGTCGATCGCCAGGCCGTCGCCGAAGGCGTTGACCTCGATGACCTGGCCGTCGTCCAGCTCGCGAACAACTGGCGTTCAGGTTCGGCCGCTCTTCGCGGACCCTGCGGACAAGGGGGTCCGCCGCCGTCGCAACTGCCGATGGACGCGAGACCCACACATCTCGTTAAAGGCGTAATGTCGCACGATGCGCTTTATGGAAGTATTATTCCGAACACCAATGTATTGTTGACAAACGTTAAGTGGATTACGGCGAAAGTTTGCCGATCAGTATAAGTAATTTTTTGCGCTTCTTCACATCTCAAGCCAAGAAGGTTAGTCATGAAAATTGCCATTCTTCTTGCGACCGCCACGCTTGGCGTCGCGGGCAATAGCGCCCCCTACACCGACGCCCGCAGTGATTGAACTCCCAGGCCTCAGCCGGAGAGCGGCGACTCCAATCGAACTCACTCTGGGCGATCTCAATAACGCCCGTCCCTCGGCGCAACTCGCCTTCCTGAAGCGGGAACTGGCCAATCTGAACGCCTACTGCGCCACGCTGAAGGGCGCGCTCGCCGCAGCGGGCGTGCCGTCCACTCCGTCGCGGCATCCCCTGCTGGCCAAGCTAGCGCAGCAGGAAGCCGCGCTGGTCGGCATCCTGTTCGCGGCCTACCCGAACGTCCTTCACCGCTACGACATCCTGGAGGCGCTGCCGGGACGCGACCGGGTCGAGGAACGCGTCGCCAGTCTCGTCAACTGCAAGGTGAACCACGTTCGCAAGGCGCTGGGTCACGCCGCGATCGAGAACATCCGCGGCGAAGGCTACCGATTGGGCGCCGCCCTCTACGGCGAACTCGCCGCAACGGGCAACGCCGTCGGCTAATTCGGCGGACGAGCGTGCGCCTTTGCTCAGTGCACCTTGGCGCGGTCGATCGCCAGGCCCTCGCCGGAGGCGTTGACCTGGATGACCTGGCCGTCGTCCAGGTCGCCGGCCAGCAGCTTGCGGGCGATGGGATCGACCAGTTCCTTCTGGATCACCCGCTTCAGCGGCCGCGCCCCATAGACCGGGTCGTAGCCGCGCTCGGCCAGCCAGTGCAGGGCCGCATCGTCGAGCGCCAGGGTCATGCGGCGGTCGGCCAGCAGCTTCTCGACCCGCTTCAGCTGGATGCGGACGATGTTGTCCATCTCGCCACGGCCCAGCCGCTTGAAGAGGATGATCTCGTCGATCCGGTTGAGGAACTCCGGCCGGAAGTTGCGACGCACGACGTCCATCACCGCCGGCCGGGCCGTCTCCACGTCGTCGCCTTCCGGCAGGTTGGCCAGATACTCCGACCCCATGTTCGAGGTCATGATGATCAGGGTGTTGCGGAAGTCGACGGTGCGCCCCTGGCCGTCGGTCAGCCGACCGTCATCCAGGACCTGCAGCAGCACGTTGAAGACGTCCGGGTGGGCCTTCTCGACCTCGTCGAACAGCACGACCTGGTAGGGCCGGCGCCGCACGGCCTCGGTCAGCGCCCCGCCTTCGTCATAGCCGACGTAGCCGGGCGGCGCGCCGATCATCCGGCTGACCGAGTGCTTCTCCATGTACTCGCTCATGTCGAGGCGAGTGATGGCGTGCTCGTCGGCGAACATGAACTCCGCCAGCGCCTTGGTCAGCTCGGTCTTGCCGACGCCCGTCGGGCCCAGGAACAGGAAGGAGCCGATCGGCCGGTTCGGGTCCTGCAATCCCGCGCGGGCGCGCCGGACGGCGTCGGACACCGCCAATAGCGCCTCCTCCTGGCCGACCACCCGCTCACGCAGGTTATTCTCCATCGAGAGCAGCTTCTCGCGCTCGCCTTCCAGCATCTTCTCGACCGGCACCCCGGTCCAGCGGGAGACCACCGCGGCGATCTGCTCGGCGTCGACCACCTCCGGCGAGACCGCGTCCTTGGCCGCGTTGGCCTCTTCCTCGGCGAGGCGGCGCTCAAGCGGCGGGATTTCGCCGTAGGCGATCTCGGAGGCCCGCTGCAGGTCGCCGCGGCGCTGGGCGGTCACCAGTTCGGCGCGCAGCCGGTCCAGCGCCTCGCGCGCTTGGGCGGCCTGGCCGACCTTGTCCTTTTCGGCGCGCCAGCGGGCGGTCATCTCCGCCGACTGCCCTTCGAGGTCGTCGAGCTCCTCTTCGAGCTTCTCGAGGCGGGCTCTCGAAGCCGAGTCGGTTTCCTTCGACAGCGCCTCGCGCTCGATCTTCAGCTGCACGATCCGCCGGTCGATCTCGTCGAGCGCTTCGGGTTTCGAATCGACCGCCATGCGCACGCGGCTGGCCGCCTCGTCGACCAGGTCGATCGCCTTGTCGGGCAGGAAGCGGTCGGCGATGTAGCGGTTGGAGAGGGTGGCGGCGGCGACGATGGCGCTGTCGGAGATGCGCACGCCGTGGTGCACCTCGTACTTCTCCTTCAGGCCGCGCAGGATGGAGATGGTGTCCTCCACCGTCGGCTCTTGCACGAACACCGGCTGGAAGCGCCGCGCCAAGGCGGCGTCCTTCTCGACGTGCTTGCGGTACTCGTCGAGCGTGGTGGCGCCCACGCAGTGGAGCTCGCCCCTGGCGAGCGCGGGCTTGAGCAGGTTGGACGCATCCATCGCCCCCTCCGACTTGCCGGCGCCGACCAGGGTGTGCATCTCGTCGATGAACAGGATGATCGAGCCCTCGGCGGCGGTCACCTCGTTCAGCACCGCCTTCAGCCGCTCCTCGAACTCGCCGCGGTATTTCGCGCCGGCGATCAACGAGCCCATGTCGAGGGCCAGCAGCTTCTTGTCCTTCAGGCTCTCCGGCACGTCGCCGTTGATGATGCGCAGCGCCAGGCCTTCGACGATGGCGGTCTTGCCGACGCCGGGCTCGCCGATCAGCACCGGGTTGTTCTTGGTGCGGCGGGACAGCACCTGGATCGTGCGGCGGATCTCCTCGTCGCGGCCGATCACCGGGTCGAGCTTGCCGTCGCGGGCGGCCTGGGTGAGGTCGCGGGCGTAGCGTTTCAGCGCGTCATAGCCTTCCTCGGCCGAGGCGCTGTCGGCGGTGCGGCCCTTGCGCACCGCGCTGGCGGCCTCTTCCAGCCCCTTGGCGGTGACGCCGGACGACTTCAGGGCGCTCGCCGCCTCGCCGCCTTCCTTGGCGATGGCGATCAACAGCCGCTCGGTGGTGACGAAGGCGTCGCCGGCGGCCTTGGCGCCCTCCTCGGCGTCGGCGAAGACGCGGGCGGTCTCGGGCTTCATGTAGAGCTGGCCGGAGCCGCCCTCGACCTTCGGCAGCTTGGCCAGTGACGCGTCGGCGGCGCGGTCGGCCTCGTCGGGCCGCCCGCCGGCGCTCTGGATCAGCGCGCGCGTCAGGCCGTCCTTCTCCTCCAGCAGCACCTTCAGCAGGTGTTCCGGGGCGAGTTGCTGGTGGCGCCTGGCCAGCGCCAGGCTCTGGGCCGACTGGATCGCCTGCTTGGCGCGGTCGGAATAGAGATCGATGTTCATGGGGTCCCCTCTTCAGGCGGATTCACCCTGGTCGCCTTGAGCAAGCGCAACCGGGCCTCGCGTTCATTTAGTGTGGCGCCAGGGCCACACAAGGCTACCAACCCATTCGGACCGTAATCGTTCAACGGGGTTGCTGCGCCGCCCAAGCCGCAGCTCGCAACCGGCGTTCGTCCCAGAGGTTCTGTCGACAAAGCGACAAACGACCGGGTGGAGACATGCGCAGGATTCGAGGGCTCGCGCTCGCGAGCACGGCGATCGCGGCGATCGCCGGGCAGGCCCATGCCGGCGGCTTCTACCTGCAGGAGCAATCGGTGCGCGGCGCCGGTCGCGCCTATTCCGGCGAAGTCGCCGACCAGGGCGTGGAGTCCCTCTGGTGGAACCCCGCCGCCATCGCGCGGTCCGGCCGCGAGGCCTATGTCGGCGCCCATGGGATCATCGTCGACGGCAGGATCAGCAACCAGGGCTCGACGATCACCTATCCCGGCGGCGTAACCACGCCGATCCGCGGCGAGCCCTTCGCCTTCAAGCCGATCGAGCCGGGCCTGCTGCCCAACCTTTCCGTGGCGACGCCGATCGGCGACCGATTCGCCGTGGGCCTGTCGGTCTCGGCGCCCTTCAACTTCACCACCAAGTACGCCCCGCGCGCCTTCACCCGCTACGACGCCCTGACCTCCTACCTGCGCACCACCGACCTGCAGCTCTCGGGGGCGGTGAAGCTCACCGACTGGCTCGACGTCGGCGCCGCGGTCAACGCCGAGTACGCCAAGGCGCGGCTGTCCAACGCCTATCCCAACCTCTCGCCGCTGCTGCCGGACGGCGCCCAGCGGCTTTCCGGGCACGGCTGGGACTGGGGCTGGGCGGTCGGCGCCCAGGTGCATCTCGACCGTCTGGTGCTCGGGGCCAGCTACAAGTCCAAGGTCCGGCACAAGCTCGACGGCGACGTCGCGGCGAGCGGCCTGCTGCCGCCGCTGCCGGCGGCGGCCAATGGCGTCACCGCGGCCTCGGCCACCTATTCCACCCCCTGGATCGCCACCTTCGGCGCGCGCTTCGCGCTGAGCGACCGGCTGACGCTGAACGGCCAGGTGCAGCGCATCGGCTGGGGCGAGTTCGACGCCATCCGCGTACGGACCCCCACCGCCGTGCTGCCGATCGAGCAGAACTATCGCGACGTCACCACCGGCGGGGTGGGCCTGGACTATGCGGTGAGCCCGGCGCTGACCCTGCGCGCCGGCGTGCAGTACGACCCGACGCCAACCCCCGACCTCGGCCGCACCGCCCGGGTGCCGGACGGCGATCGCTGGCTCTACGCCGTCGGCGCCACGGGCAACCTCAACGACCGGCTGAAGATCGACGCCGCCTTCGCCTACATCGACTTCAAGAACAGCCGCATCAACCGCACCGACGTCTTCAACGCCGCAACGCCGGCGGCCACGACGACCCACCTGGCCGGCGCGGTGGAAGGGTCCGGCTATGTGCTGTCGGTGGGTTTGCGAACGACGTTCTGAGACCGGGCCGGCGCTGAACGCCCCCTCCGTCTCGCTGCGCGAGCCACCTCCCCCGCGTTGCGGTGGAGGATCTGCGCCGAAGATGCTCCACCGTCTGCGGGGGAGCTGTCGCCCCGGATCCGGCCCTTGGCCGATCCGCTCCGGGGTAAACTGGACTGAGGGGGCGTTCGGCGTCGCCGATACTCAAAATCTCTTCAGTTCATCTGCGTCTTCTTCGGCGGCTCGGGCGGCATCGGCGCGACGGGGACGCCGTCTTCGACCAGGTCGCGCACCTCGGCGGGGGTGGCCTGGCCGTAGATGCCGCGGACCTCGGACCTGCCCTCGTGGATGGCCCGCGCCTCCTTGGCGAAGGTGTCGCCGACGTCGTCGAAATTCTCCTCCACGTGCCGGCGCAGCCGGCCCATGGCCTCCAGCATCATCGACTGGCTGGCGCGGCCCTCGTCCTGCACGGTTCGGCGGGTCCCGGCGACCGCCGGGGCCATGATCTGCTTGCGCACCGCCTTGGTGGCGCAGACCGGACAGTCCAGCAGGCCACGCGCCTGCTGGTCGTCGAAGTCGCCGGACGAGCCGAACCAGCCTTCGAACTCGTGCTCGTGTTCGCAGATGAGGGCGTAGCGGATCATGGTCCCTGGAACTGACGCGCGTTGGCAAGCGCAGGTATCGCCTGGCGGGCCTTGCCGACCGCCGCCAGATCAAGTTCGGCGAGAAGCACGGCTGGCTCGTCGTGGTCAAGGTGGCCGATCACCTCGCCCCAGGGGCCGACGACCATCGAGTGGCCATAGGTGCCGCGGCCGTCCTCGTGGAACCCGCCCTGGGCGGGGGCCAGCACGAAGCTGCCGGTCTCGATGGCGCGGGCGCGCAGCAGCACCTCCCAGTGGGCCTGGCCGGTCGGACGGGTGAAGGCGGCCGGGACTGTCAGCACCTGCGCGCCGGCGAGCGCCAGGGCCCGGTGCAGGGCCGGAAAACGGACGTCGTAGCAGATGGTCAGGCCGAGCTTCAGGCCACAGGCCTCGGCGGTCACCGCCCGGTCGCCCGGCTCGTAGGTCGCCGACTCCCGCGCCGTTTCGCCGTTGGGGAGGTCGACGTCGAACATGTGCAGCTTGTCGTAGGTGGCGATGATTTCGCCGTCGGCGGCGACCAGCGCCTGGCGGTTGGCGAACTTGCCGTCGGCGCGCCGCACCAGGGCCGAGCCGATCAGGATGGCGACCTCCAGCTCGCGGGCGGCCTGGCGCAGCGCCTGGACGACGATGTCCTCCTCCAGCGAGGTCAGCAGCGGCGCGAGCTTGTCGCGATCCTTCTGCAGGACATTGGTCCCCTCCGGGGTGGCGATCAGCCGCGCGCCGGCCGCCGCGGCCTCGCGCACCAGCGGCAGCACGTGATCGCGCGCCGCCTCGGGTGTGGCGGGGGTGCGGGTCTGGACCAGGGCGATTTTCATCCTGAGCGACAATATAGGGTTTGGCCTGTCGCGGCGTCACCTCTGTCGTCCTTGAGGGATCCGCGCCGCGGGAAGCTCAATCTCGCGCTGGCCAGGGCCGAAATCCAGGCATAGGCTTTCTTCCAAGGGCGGCCGCGCCCTCGTCCGATCGGTCCGCGACCGTCCGTCATCGCGCCTCCAGACGCGTTGGAACCCAGGGGTTCCGGCCCGGGAATCTTCGGGGCGTCTTCGGCGCCCGAAGTGATGGGAGGACGCACATGCCGATCCAAACGGCGGGGTCCGTACGAGCCCTCGCGCTCGTGGGCCCCACAAACGCTGGCAAGACCGCACTGTTGGAAGCCCTGCTGCTGGCCACCGGCGCGGTCGAGCGACGCCCCGACGGGGCCGCGGCGGAGAGGGTCGGCGACGCCAGCCCCGAAGCCCGCGCCCACGGCCATTCGGTGGAGCTCAACCTCGCCGACTTCGAATTCATGGGCGACCGCTATGCGGTGATCGACTGCCCCGGGTCGCTGGAATTCTGCGCCGACCTCGACGCCGCGGTGCCGGCCGTCGACCTCGCCGTAGTGGTGGCCGAGCCCGACCCCGCCAAGGCCGCGCTCCTGCAGCCGACGCTGCGCGAGCTCGAGCGGCTGGGCGTGCCGCACGCGCTGTTCGTGAACAAGATGGATCAGGCCCGCGGCCCGCTGCAGGACCTGCTGGACGCCTTGGCGCCGGTCTCCAGCGCCCCGCTGGTCGCCCGACAGATCCCCATCCTCGAGGGCGAACGGGTCTCCGGCTACATCGACCTGGCGCTGGAGCGGGCCTTCGTCTACCGGCCCGGCGAGCCCGCCGTGGAGATCCCCCCTGAGCTGCGCCAGAGCGAAGTCGAGGCCCGCTTCCACATGCTGGAGCAGCTGGCCGACTTCGACGACGAGTTGCTGGAGCAGTTGCTCGGCGACATGATCCCCGGCCGCGACGCGGTGTTCGCCGACCTGGTGCGGGAGATGAACGCCGGCCAGATCGTGCCGGTCTTCTTCGGCTCGGCCCAGAGCGGCTTCGGCATCGCCCGGCTGCTGAAGGCGCTGCGCCATGAGGCGCCGCTGCCGGAGCAGGCCGCCGCGCGCGTCGGCGTCGAGGGCGGCGGGGCCTATGTGCTGAAGGCGGCCTACGCCGGCCAGTCCGGCAAGATGGCCTATGGCCGGGTGTTCGGCCAGAAGCTGGAGGACGGGGCGGACCTGGTGCTGCCGTCCGGCGAGCACAGCCGCGCCGGGGGCCTGTTCGCCGTGCAGGGCGCGGCGCTGAAGAAGATCGCCATGGCCGCGCCGGGCGACATCTGCGCCATCGGCAAGGTCGAACAGGCCCAGGCGGGCCAGATCCTGTCTCTGACCGGCAAGGCCCAGGGCCCCAGCGCCGCCCAGCGCGTGCGCCGGCCGCTGTTCGCCGTGGCGCTGGCCGCCCGGGCGCGCAAGGACGACGTGCGGCTCTCCGGCGCGCTCGCCAAGCTGGTCGAGGAGGACCCCGGCCTGGCGCTGACCCATGACCCGGAATCCCGCCAGGTGCTGCTGGCCGGCCAGGGCGAGGGCCACGTGCGGCTCGCGCTCGAACGGCTGAAGCGCCGCTTCGGGGTGGAGATCGACACCGAGCAGCCGAAGACCGCCTATCGCGAGACCCTGCAGCGGGCGGTCACCCAGCGGGCGCGGCACAAGAAGCAGTCCGGCGGCCACGGCCAGTTCGCCGACGTGACCATCGAGGTGAAGCCCCTTCCCCGCGGCTCCGGCTTTGTCTTCCAGCAGCGGGTGGTCGGGGGCGCGGTGCCCAAACAGTGGATCCCGGCGGTCGAGGCCGGCGTTCGCGACGGCCTCGCCAAGGGGCCGCTGGGTTATCCGGTGACCGATATCGAGGTGACCCTGGTCGACGGCCAGACCCACAGCGTCGACTCCTCGGAAATGGCGTTCCGCACCGCCGGCCGCCTGGCCATCGAGGAGGCGCTGGGCGCCGCGGGCGCCGTGCTGCTGGAGCCGATCGAGAAGCTGGTGGTCTATTCGCCTTCGCCCAGCGCCTCGAACGTCACCTCGGCGCTCACCGCCCGGCGCGGCCAGATCCTCGGCCTGGGTCCGCGCGAGGACTGGCGCGGCTGGGAGCGGATCGAGGCCTATCTGCCGCAGAGCGAACGCCAGCAGCTGATCGCCGAACTGCGCGGCCTGACCCAGGGCCTCGGCGCCTTCGAGGCCGACTTCGACCACATGGCGGAACTGACAGGGCGCCAGGCGGTGCGGGCCTAACGGCCGACGCCGCCCGCCGGGAGGGTCGTCAGGTCGCCGCCGCCGCCGGGCGCCAGTCGGTGGCGGTGGCGGCGTAGAGCTGGACGAGGTCGGCGAACTTCTGGCCCTGGGCCCGGATCAGGGCGCGGCGGGCGCGGCTGAGCTGGCGTTGCGCGTCGGTCACCTGCAGCAGCGTTCCGCCGCCCAGGCGGTAGGCGGTCTGGGCGTTGCGGGCGTTGGCTTCCGAAGCGGCGACCGAGCGGCCGAGCGCCCCGATCGACTCTTCGTCGGAGCCGAGCGCCGCCAGCACGTCGGAGACCTGGACGAAGGCGCGCAGCACGGTCTGCTGGTAGCGGGCCATCGCCACGCGCGCGTCGGCCTCGGCGGCGCGGCGCTCGGCCTTCAGCCGGCCGCCGTTGAAGATCGGCGCCGTCACCGTCGGGCCGATGTTCCAGCCGCTGGCGGAGTAGTTGAACAGGGTTTCCGGCTTCAGCGCGGTCTGGGTCAGGGCCGCGCCCAGCCGGATGTCCGGATATTGGTTGGCCACGGCGACGCCGATCGCGGCGGTCGAGGCGTGCAACTCGGCCTCAGCCGCCAGGATGTCCGGCCGGCTGCGCACCAGGGCGGAGGGCAGGCTGACCGGAACGGCGGACGGCGCTGTCAGGCCGGCGAAGTCGAAGTCCGGCGGCGTCCATTCCGACGGCGCCTTGCCGGCGAGCAGGGCCAGCTGGTGGCGCGCCGCCTCCAGGTCGCGCCGCAGCGGCGGCAGCAGCGCCTCGTCCTCGGCCAATTGTGACTGGCCGCTGACGATGGCCGAAGGCGCCTCCCCCCCGGCGCGCTGGGCGGCGCGGACGAGGTCGATCACCCGCTGGTCGTCGGCGACCACCATCTCCACGGCGGCGATCTGCGCCCGCAGGCTGGCGATCCGCATCGCCTGAAGGGCGACGTTGCCGGACAGCGTCAGATAGGCGGCGTCGGCGCGGCGCGCCTCGGCCTCGGCGCGGGCGCGGGCCTCCTCGGTCGCCCGCCGCCGGCCGCCGAACAGGTCGAGGTCGTAGGAGACCCCGCCGCCGATCGAATAGAGGCTGAGGGTCGGGCTCGGGAAACCGTCGAAGCCGAAGGCGGCGGTGTTGATCCGCTCGCGCTGGGCGCCGGCGTTGCCGCTCACCTCCGGCGCCTGGGCTCCGACGGCGGCCTGGGCCTGGGCCTGGGCGCGCTCGAGCGTCGCCGTGGCCTCGGCGATCGTCGGGCTGTCGGCCAGCGCCTGGCGCACGGCGGCGTCGAGCGCGGCCGAGCCGAAGGCCTGCCACCACGGCCCGGCGGTGCGCGCTTCGGGCGAGAGCGTCACCCCGGGCGCGGCCGGATCGCCGGCCATCGCGTAGCTCGAGCCGACGGTCCCGGCCGGCGGCTCCGGCCGCTTGAAGTTGGGGCCGACGGTCGTGCAGGCGCAAAGCGCCAGCAGCGGGGCGGCGGCCACCAGCCGGCGACGGACTCTATTCGACGGCGACATGGATCGGCTCCCCCCGGGCGCCGCGCGGCTTTCGCATGAAAAGCAGCATCGGCAGGCAGATCAGCGTGATGATGAACATGAGCTTGTAGTCGTCGACATAGGCGACCATCGTCGCCTGCCGGTTGATCTCGGCGTCGATGCTGGCGAGGCCGGCCGGCGAGGCCGCCGTCAGCCCTGGGCCGAACGCCGCGCGCGCCACCGGATCGCTGGCCACCACATGGGCCCCCAGCGAGGCGTGCATCTTCTGCACATTCTGCGCGACCAGCGCCTGCATCAGCGAGATGCCGACGCTGGAGCCCAGGTTGCGCACCAGGGTGTAGATCGCCGAGCCTTCCGGCCGCAGCCGGTTTGGCAGGGTGGCGAAGGCCAGGGTCGACAGCGGCACGAACAGCAGGCCGGCGCCCAGCCCCTGGTAGAAGCCGGAGATCATCACCGGCCATCCGTTCATCGACAGGTCGAACTGCACCATCTGCCACATGGCGTAGCCGCTGACGCCAAGGCCGGTCGCCAGGATCGCCCGGGTGTCGACCCGCCCGACGAGGCGCCCGACGACCAGGGTCGCCGCCAGCGTGCCCAGGCCGCGCGGCATCATCACCATGCCGGATCCCATGACGGAATAACCCATGAGCCCCTGCAGCATCGGCGGCAGCAGGGCCATGGTCGAGAAGGCCAGGACCATGATGAAGAAGCCAAAGACGTTGGCGGTGATGAAGTTGCGGTCGGTCAGCAGCGCCGGATCGAGGAACGGCTGTTTCGCCGTCAACGTCTGCACCCCGAAAATCCACAGCGAGATCGCCGCGATCAGCGTCTCGGTCCAGATCTCCGGCGACTGGAACCAGTCCTGGCTGGCGCCGCGGTCCAGCAACAGCTGGAAGGCGCCGATGAACAGCGCCAGCGTGCCGTAGCCGAGGAAGTCGAAGCGCCTGCCGCGCGGCGCCCGCTCGTCGGAAATGAACATCCAGATGCCGATCAGGGCGATGACGCCCAGCGGGACGTTGATGTAGAAGCACCACCGCCAGGTCAGCTGGTCGGTCAGGTAGCCGCCCAGCACCGGCCCCAGGATCGGCCCGATCAAGGTGCCGGCGGCCCAGATCGACATCGCCTGGCCGTGCTTCGCCGGCGGATTGATATCGAGCAGCAGCGCCTGGGACAGCGGGATCAGCGGCGCGCCGAACGCCCCCTGCATGAGCCGGAAGGCGACGATCTGCGGCAGGCTGGCGGCGATGCCGCACAGCATCGAGCTCAGCGTAAAGCCGGCGATCACGACCAGGAACAGCCGCTTGCGGCCCAGCCGCTCGGTCAGCCAGCCGGTCAGCGGCGTGACGATCGCGGCGGCGACGATATAGGAGGTCAGGACCCAGGTGATCTGGTCCGAGCTCGCCGAGACACTGCCCTGGATGTGCGGCAGGGCGACGTTGGCGATGGTGGTGTCCAGCGTGCTCATCATCGTCGCCAGCATGATGAAGACGGTGATGGCGGCTCGGTTCGGGACCCCCGCCTCGTCGGCGATACTCACGAAGAGCCTCTTAGCCGGCGCGGCCGGGCGCGCGCACGTCGACCTTCACCCGAGCCGAGAGGCCCGCACGGCCGGCCATGCCGGGCGGCGTCCGATCGAAGTCGACGCGCACCGGCAGGCGCTGGACGACCTTGACCCAGTTGCCGGTGGCGTTCTGGGCCGGCAGGGCGGAGAAGGCCGAACCGGTGCCCGGCGAGAAGCTCGCCACATGGCCCTTCAGGTCCGCGTCGGGATAGGCGTCGACCTTGATCGAGACCGGCTGGCCGACCTTCATCTTCGCCAGCTGGTCTTCCTTGAAGTTGGCTTCCACCCAAGGCGCGCCGGACAGCAGCCAGAAGGCGGTCTGGGAGGCGTTGAGATAGGTGCCGACCGGCATCTGCTCGACCCGGGTGACGATGCCGTCCGCGGGCGCGTAGACGTCCGAATAGTCGACGTTCAGCTTGGCGCGGTTCAGCTGGGCCTGGGCCTGCATCACCGAAGGGTGGCTGGTGATCGGACCGTTCGGCGCGCCGCCGAGGTTGGCCAGCGCCTGGGCGATCTGCTGCTCGGCGGCCGCCAGCTGCTGGCGCGCCATCTGGGCGTTGTGCACGGCCTGGTCGACCTGTTGCTGCGAGGCGACGCCGGCGGCCGCCAGGCGGCGCTGGCGGACGGCTTCGGCGGCGGCGTAGCTGGCGGTCTCGCGGGCGGCCTGGGCGCTGGCCTGGGCCTCCTGGTAGGCGGCCCGCTGAGCCTGCACCTGCTGCTCGGCCGCGGCCAGCTCGGCCTGGGCGGCGGCGGCGTTGGCCTGGTAGTCGCGCGCGTCGAGCCGGAACAGCAGCTGGCCCTTGCGAACGAACTGGTTTTCCTTGACGTAGATGTCCGTCACCCGGCCCGGAACCGAGGGCGCCACCGGCGCCTTGGCGATCTGCACATAGGCGTTGTCGGTCGACTGGTAGTGGCCGCCGGTCAGCACGAAATAGCCGACGATCAACAGGATCAGCAGCGGCCCGCCGAGGATCAGCGGCCACCGCATCCGACGCAGGAAGCTGTCGCCCTGGCCGAAGGCCTGGGCGTCAGTGCGGTTTTCCGTGAGATCCGTCTGGTTCAAGTGCGGGACCTTCAAGTCAGATCGCGGAAAGACGAGCGCCGACGTCCGCCCGCGAGCGCCGCCACGCCTCCCTTTCCGAGTCGGGAGATAGAGCTGCCCGGCAGATGATCCAAATGATACCTTGTCACAAGATGAATGAACCAAATACATCACGATGCTGGATCTGAATCTCCTGCGCGTCCTCGACATCATGTTGGAAGAGCGCAGTGTGACGCGAGCCGGGGGGCGGCTCGGACTGACGCCGTCGGCCGTCAGCCATGCGCTCAACCGTCTGCGCTACGTTCTGAACGACGAGTTGTTCGTCCGCGGCCCCAGCGGCATGCAGCCGACCGCGCGGGCGGTCGAGATGGGGCCGCAGGTGCACGCCGCCCTGATGCAGTTGCAGGCGGCGGTGGCGCCATCCGACTTCTCGCCGTCCACCAGCGAGCGGCGGTTCGTGCTCGCGGCCGGCACCTTCGCCTGCGCCGTGCTCACCCCGCCGCTGGTCAGCCGCATGGCGGCCGAGGCGCCCTTGGCCGAACTCTCCATCGACCAGTACGCCGCCGACGTGTTCGAGCGGCTCGACGCCCACCGGCTCGATTTCACCGTCGGCGGGGTGATCGCCGCCCCGGCGCGCTTCGCCCATGAGGTGATCATCCGCGAGACCCTCGCCTGGGTGGTGCGCTCCGAGCATCCGCTCGCCCGGCTCAACCGGGTGGAACTGGAGGACTTGGTGTCCGTCCCCCACGTGGTGATCGCCGGTGCGCCGCGGGCGGTGGACGACGTCTCGCAACGAAGCGGCGTCCTCACACACGGCAATTGGGAGGAAACCGGCGCCTTCGAAGCCGCGCTCGCCGCCCACGGGCTGACCCGCCGCATCGGCGTCAGCGTGCCCGACAGCTACGCCGCCTGCGCCGTCGTCTCGCGCTCCGACATGGTGACGCTGATTCCCCGCCGCCTCGCCCTGCTCTCGGCGCAGCATGGGCGGATGAAGCTGATCGAACCGCCGTATCAATCGCCGTCGGTCGACATCAGCCTGATCTACCTGAAGGAGCGCCTGGCGGAACCGGCGATCGCCTGGATGCGCGACCTGATCCGCGGGGTCGCCGCGGCGATTTGAGGGGGCGCCGGACCGGATAGGCCGAGTCGCTCCCTCAGTCGCTTCGCGACAGCTCCCAGCGCCGCCCTACCCCGGCTGCGCCAGGGCGTCGTCGATCTCCGCGGCCCGCACGCAGGCGGGGCGGCTGAGCAGGCCGGCGACATAGGCCTCGAAGGCCGGCCGCGTCTCGACCAGCCCGAACTTCATGCCGAAGGCGAGCGCCGAGCCGAAGTAGAGGTCGGCGGCGCTGAAGCGGTCGCCGGCCAGGTAGGTCCGGCCCTGCAACTCCTGCTCGAGCACGTCGAGAAGCTGGGCGTAGGAGCCGTAGCCCATCATCCGGGCCCGCTCCGGCGGGACTTCCCAGCCCATGCCGCGGGCGCTGATAGCCGCCTCGACAGGGCCGGCGGCGAAGAACAGCCAGCGATAGTAGGGCCCCCGCGCCGGGTCGGCCGGCGCGGGCGCCAGCCCCGCCTCCGGGAACGCGTCGGCGAGGTAGGCGCAGATCGCCGGCGCCTCGGTGATCACGGTCCGGCCATGGGTCAAGGCCGGCACCTTACCCATCGGATTGATGGCTAGATAGGCCGGCGCCTTCATGCTGGTCCCGTATTCCAAGATCTCGGTGCGGTAGGGCCGGCCCACCTCTTCCAGCATCCAGCGGACCGTGCGGCCGCGCGACTGCGGGTGGGTGTAGAAGACGATCTCGTCGCTCATGGCGAACCTCCTGTGGCGGACTGCGGCGACAGCTACTCCGCCCCTGCTGACAACAGCGTGTCAGCAAGCAAGCTCCCGTCAGGCCGCCGTCGCAACCCCGCCGCGGGCGATGTAGCCGTCGACCACCGTCTCCAGCGCGGTCAGCGGCATGGCCCCGCTCAGCAGGCCGGCGTCGTGGAACCGGCGCAGGTCGAACCGCGGCCCCAGCGCCGCCTTCGCCCTCTCGCGCAGCCGCAGCCAGGTCAGCTTGCCGACCATGTAGCTGCAGGCCTGGCCCGGCCAGACGCAGTAGCGCTCGACCTCGGTGGCGGTGCTGGAGCCCGGCTCGCCATCGATCTCGGACATCACGGCGATGGCCTTCTCGCGGCTCCAGCGCTTGAAATGCAGCCCGGTGTCGACCACCAGCCGCGCCGAGCGGAACAGGGCGGCCTGCAGGTAGCCGATCTCGCCCAGCGGATCGTGCGCATAGACGCCCATCTCCCTGGCCAGCTCTTCGGCGTAAAGCGCCCAGCCCTCGCCGTAGGCCGAATAGAAGCTCGCGCGACGGATCATCGGCAGGTCCGCCTCCTGCTGCAGCGAAAGCTGCAGGTGATGGCCGGGAATCGCCTCGTGGTAGGTCAGCGTCGGCAGCGTCCAGCGCGGGACCTCCGCGGTGTCGCGCAGGTTGATCCAGTAGATCCCGGGCCGGGCGCCGTCGAGGCTGGCGGTGTTGTAGTAGCCGCCCGGCGCACCCGCTTCGATGAACTTCGGCACCCGCTTGATCTCGACCGGCGCCTTGGGCAGCGTCGCGAAATACTGCGGCAGCCGGCCCTGCATCTCGCGGACCAGTCCGTTGAGGTCCTCGATCAGCTTGACCTTGCCGGCGTCGGTGTTGGGGTACCTGTAGCGCCTGTCCGCATAGAGGGCGTGGATCCGCTGGCCGACCGAGCCCTTGGTCATGCCCTGCGACTTCAGGATGACGTCGGCGCGCGACGCCAGCTCGCGGGCCTGGTCGAGGCCCATCTGGTGCACCTCGTCGGCGGTCATGTTGGTGGTGGTGCCGACCTTCAGCGACAGGGCGTAATAGGCCTCGCCGTCCGGCAGTCGCCAGCAGCCGGCGTCGTGCACGGCCTTCGGCTGCAGCTCCTGCATCAGGGCGATCTGGCGCGCCAGCGCGGGCATCACCTTGTCGCCGAAGATCTGCGTCGCCGGCCGGGCGTAGTCGCCGGCGATCCCCTTCTGGCTCGCCCTTTCCACAAGCGAGGTGACCAGCGACGACTTTTCCGGCGCGACCTGCAGCCCCTGCATCTGGGCGATCGCGCCCTTGACGACGAAGTCCGGCGGGACGACGCCCAGGCCCACGTCGCGGCGGGCGCGCTCGGTCTCCTCGTCCATCACCGTGGCGAAGGCGTCGAGACGGGAGAGGTAGGCGTCGCAGTCTTCCTTGGTGGCGATGGCGTGCTGGGTCGCCAGGAAGCTCGGCACGCTCTGGTAGGCGCCGGTGAGCTGGCTCAGCACATAGGGCGCGCCGCCCCCCTGCTGGCCGTAGGGGAAGCGGCGGTCCGCCTCGGCGGTGGTCGCAGCGCCGAAGATCACCGCGTCATAGTTGACCGCCGGCATGCCGCCGAGCTGGCTGCGATCGATGGCCTGCAGCCGCCGCAGTTGGTCGGCGTTGAGCGCGCGCAAGTGTTCCAGATGGGCCAGCGAGGCGGCGTCGAGCCGGGACTTGGCGTCGGCGTGGGCGCCGCTGTCGAGGCCAAGGCTGGTGACCAGCTGCGGGCTCTCCGCCAGGGCCTCCTGGAAGAACTGGTCGAGGACGCTGGAGAGCTGCGCGCTGGGGCTGGGCGGCGCGGGCGGCGCGAGCGGCGGCGGCGCGGCGGGCGGAGGTTCGGGCTGGGCGCCGGCGCATCCGGCCAGGGCGAGCGATCCGGCGGCGAGCAGGAGGTTGCGGCGGCTCAGCACGAGCGCCTCCAAGTTACATATTGTGACGCTCGGCTTTACGTCGCCCAGGGCGCAAGCCGCAAGGCCTGTCGCGCGCCGCCGCCGTTAAATTGCAGCAGGGCCGGGATCCCAAGCCGCTAGGCGAACAGGAAATCGCCTGCGTGCAGGGTCGAGAGCTGGACCTTTTGCAGCAGGAGGCTGTCGCCGCTGGGAAAGTTGATCCTCACATCGGCGCCCCTCTGGACCGCGTGGCTCATCAGGTCGGCGAAGTTCATGGCGAGTGTGTGGTCGATCTGCAGCACGTCACCCGCTTTCGAGCTGGTGGACGCGGTGAAGTCAGTGATGGTTTCGCGCCCGGCGTTCGCGCCGAGCACGAACATGTCGGAGCCTACGCCGCCTGTGAGCGTATCCCCGCGGCGGCCGATCAGCAGATCCGAACCCGTCGTCCCGACGATCGTCGCGTTGGCGACCGGACTGTAGAACGCAGGTCCCGCGGTCGCCTTGTTGCCGGCGGCGTCAGCCCCGGAAAGCTCAAGACTGTGCAGCGTGTTGGTGAGACCGGACAGCGTCAGGCTCCAGGCGCCGCTGGCGTCGGCGACGGCTGACCCCAGTTTCGCCACGCCCTCGGAGACCGTCAGGGTCGCGCCAGGCTCGCTCACGCCGCCGAGCGTCAGGGTCGTCGCCGAAGCCCCCACGATCGCCTTGCCGATGCTCGCCGCCGGGACGCCGGTGTCGACCGTGAAGCTCAAGGCGGCGCTCGCCGTACTGACGTGTCCGCCCGCGTCGCTCGCAATCGCCGTCAGCTTGTGCGCCCCATCGGCGAGGTGGCCCAGGGTGTAGCTCCAGGCGCCGCTGGAGCCGGCGGTGGTGGCGCCGAGCTTGGTCGCGCCGTCATAGACCGTGACGGTCACGCCGGACCCCGCCGTCCCCGTCAGCGTCTGGCTCGCGGTGTCGCCAGCCTTGTTCACGTAACCCTTGGTGATGGCGGCGTCGGCGAGGCCGCTCGGCGTCGCCAGCGCGGCCGGCGCATCCACGCTAAAGACCAGAGCCGTGCTCGCCCCGCCGGTGTTGCCGGCGACGTCGGCGGCGCTCGCCGTGAGGCTGTGGCTCCCGGCCGAGAGCTTGCCGAGCGTATAGCTCCAGGCGCCGGCGCCGTTCGCTGTCGCTGCGCCGAGCTTGGCCGCGCCGTCGTAGACGGTGACGGTCGCGCCGGCTTCCGCCATCCCGGTCAGCGCCTGCGCCGCGACATTTGCCGCCGCGCTCACATGGCCGGCGCTCACGGCCGCATCGGCCAGGCTGGTGGGCGCCGCTGGGGGCTTGGTATCGACCGCGAACTTGAGCGCGGCGGACGCCGGGCCGACCTGGGCGGCCGCGTTGGCGGCCGTGGCGGTGAGGCTATGGGCGCCGTCGGCGAGCTTGCCGAGCGTGAAGCTCCAGGCGCCCGTCGTCGCATTGGCGGCGGTGGTTCCGAGCTTGGTCGCCCCGTCATAGACGGTCACCGTCGAACCCTTGTCCGCCGTGCCGGTCAGGACCTGGGCGGCGGTGTCGTGCGCGGCGTTGACATAGCCGCCGACGATCGAGGCGTCGGCCAGGCCCGTGGGCGCCGCAGGGCCAGGCGGCGCCGGAGCAAAGACGAAGTCGCCGCCGCCCAGCGTGGCCAGGCTGACGTTTTTCAGCGTAAAGGTCGCCGCCTGCCCTTTGTAGATAACGCTCAGGACCGTATCGGCGCCGACCTGCGTCAGGTGCGACTTCAGGCTGTCGAAACTCGAGACGCCGGCGGCCGAGACGTCGATCCTGTCCTGACCATGGGTGAAGTCGGTGATGGTCTTCTGGCCCGCGCCGTCGACCCGGAAGATGTCGTTCCCGACCCCGCCGGTCAGGACGTCGGCGCCGCTGCCGCCCCGCAGGGTATCGCCCCCGCCGGCGCCGTCCAAAGTGTCGTCGCCCCCGCCGCCTGAGAGGCGGTTGCCGTTCAGGTCGCCGACGACAAAGTCATTGTAGCTGCTGCCGATGACCCCCTGGATATTGTAGAGTAGGTCAGGCGCACCGCCTCCGCCCATGCTGTCGAAGACGGGGTGCAGGTTGACGACGACGCCTGCCGTCGCGGTCGCATAGCTGACGAAGTTGTAGCCGCCCTCACCGTCGATGCTGTCATATCCGACGCCACCGTCGATGGTGTCGTCGCCCTCGCCGCCTTTGATCGTGTCGATGCCACCCAAACCCACGAGGCTGTCGGCGCCGCGGAGCCCTGTGATGAAGTCGGCGCCGCTCGTGCCGACGAGCGTATCGGCGTTGTTCGTGCCGGGAATGGCGACCGGCTGCCCCGAGGTATTGAAGATGAAGTCGTTGGCGTTCAGCGTGGCGAGGCTGACGTTCTTCAACCTAAAGCTCACCGGCCGGCCGCCGAGGCTGACGTTGAGGACGGTGTCGGCGCCGTTTTGCGTCAAGAAACGCTGCAGGTCGCCAAAATTCCCGACCCCGGTATAAGCGACGTCTATTTTGTCCTCGCCATGCACAAAATCAGTGACGAGGACCTGGGCGGCGCTGTCGTACGAGGTGTCGACTACGAAGACGTCGTAACCTGCGCCGCCGGCGAGGGTGTCGGCGCCGCCGCGGCCGTCCAGTGTGTCGCTGCCCGCCCCCCCTGAGAGGGAATTTGCGCTCGGATTGTTCAATTCTCCGATGATATAGTCGTCATATCTGCTGCCGATCACACCCTGAATATTGTAAAGGGTGTCAAACCTGCCGCCACCCCCCATGCTGTTGTCTGAGTTTCCGGTGATGCTGGCGTTTACGCCGCTCGTCGCGGTCGCGTAACTGACGATGTTGAAGCCACCCTGGCCATTGATGATGTTGAGCCCGTCGCCGCCATCGATCGTGTCGTCGCCGTCACCGCCATCGATCGTGTCCTCCCCTGCGCCAGCCTGGATGAAGTCGTTGCCGCCGCGGCCCTGAATGTAGTCGGCTGCCGCCGTTCCATTCAGCGTGTCGGCGTTGTCGCCCCCGAGGATCGCCGACTTCGAATAGACGGTGAAGATGAATGGGTCCGACCAGTCGCTCTGCGGGCCCGTCGCATAGCTGGCCGTCGCACCAAGGTAGTGAACCCCGTCGGCGAGGTGACCTAGGGCGAAGCTCCAAGCCCCCGTCGAGGCGCTGGCGACGGCTGTCCCAAGCTCGAGCCCATGGTCATAGACGGTGATCGTCGCGCCCTTGTCCGCAATGCCGGTCAAACTCTGCGTGACGGTGTTGTGCGCGGCGTTGACATAGCCGCCGACGATCGCGGCGTTCGACAGGATCGAGGGCGCCTTCGGGACGAAGATGAAGTCGCTGGCGCTCAGTGTGGCGACGCTGACGTTCTTCAGCGTATAGGTTCCCACGTGGCCGAAATAGGTCAGAGTCAGAATGGTATCGGAGCCACTCTGCGACAAATTCAAGCTCTCGAAACTTGTAATATAGGCGTACGAGACGTCGATTTTGTCCTGCCCGCGGGCAAAGTCCGTTATGATCGTTTGATCACCTCCGGTGAGGACGAAGTGATCGTTCCCGGCCCCCCCGCTCAGGGTGTCGACGCCGGTGCTGGAGTCTATCGTGTCATTCCCCGCGCCGCCCGAAATGGAGTTATCGTTCCAGTCTGCGACGATGAGATCGTTGTATTTGCTGCCGATGATGCCCCGGATATTGTAAAGCTGATCAGGCGTGCGACCGTCATCCCGACCAGGGAAGTAGGAAAGGATAGGCGTTACGCCGCTCGTCGCACTCGCATAGCTGACGACGTTGAAGCCGCCCCCACCGTCGATGATATCGTAACCAGCGCCGCCATCGATCGTGTCGTTGCCCTCGTCCCCGAAGATATGGTCGGCGCCGTCCAGCCCCATGATGCTGTCGGCGCCGCTCGTGCCGTTTAGCGTGTCGGCGCTGCTGCCGCCCGTGATCGTGGCCAAAATATGTTCCCCAAACCAGGGACAGCAAAGGCCACAAGCTTGGCCGTATCACAATCGAAAGTAGATCGAACGGGTGTTTTTGGCAGGCCGATCACACGCCAGGATCGGCGCTGGGCAAATCGATGGCGCCGGGGCTGGGCGATGCGCGGTGGAGGCGCGGCGGCGGATCTGCTCCAGCTCACCGGAATGCAACACGGGCCGAGGGCGCCAGCGGCGCGAAGGTGGAGGGATACCTCAGGCCAAGGCCAGGCGTCGGCGGAAGAGCGAGAACATCCGTTCCCAGCAGCGCTCGGCGGCGGCCTTGTCGTAGTCCGGCCGCCCGGGAACGGCGAAGCCGTGGGAGGCCCCCTTATAGATCTCCACCTCGGTGTTCGGCGCATAGGTCTTCGCCGCCTGGTCGAGCGCCTCGACCATCTCCATCGGCGACCAGTCGTCGTGCTCGGCGCAGGCGAAGTAGAATTCCGCCGTCGCCTTGCCGAGCATCAGGTGCGGGCTGTCGTCGCCGTCGGTGACCAGCTTGACGCCGTAGATCGAGGCCGCCGCGCCGATCCGCTCGGGGTGACGCGCGGCGAAGTTCACCGCGTACTGGCCGCTCATGCAGTAGCCGATGCAGCCGGCGCGGCCGGGACTCGCCGCCGCATCGCGGTCGGCGTAGTCGAGCAGCGCCTCGCCGTCCGCCAGCACCTGGGCCATGGAAAGGGTGGTCATCAGTTCGAAGACCTCGTCGCGTCCCGCCCGGCTCGGCAGGGCCGCGAGGTCACGGCGCTCATCGGCTCCGGCGCGGTGATAGAGGTCCGGCAGCATGACGTAGTAGCCGACGCTGGCCAGCCTGCGGCCCACGTCGCAAAGTTCCTCGCGCATCCCCGGCGCGTCCATGAAGACCAGCGCCACCGGGTGGGGCGCATCGCGCTCGGGATGGACGATAAAGGTCGGGACCACGCCGGCAGGGCTGGGGATCTCGATCGTCTGTTCGATCATCGTCGCCTCCTCGGACCAGACGGCGGACTATAGCCCCCCGCCGATCAGCGGTCGCCGCGCTCCAGGACCTTCAGCCGGCCCACGGTGAGTTCGTCGACCTCCAGCCGCTTCAGGCGGACCTGGCCGGCGGCCAGCCGACCGACGGCGAGGCGTCCGATCGCCAGACGTCCGATCGCCAGGGCGCCGACGGCGAACGCGCCGAACGCCAGCGCGCCAAGCGCCGCCGCGCCGAGAGCGGACGCTCCCCGCGCCGTCGCGTACGAGGCCGCAAGACCCCGGCGCGGCTTGACGACCATCGGCTCGCTCATCGCCCTGCCTCCCCCGCTTCAGCCCTGCTGGCGCTCCTCGAGCGCGGCGCGAACCTCGGCCAGCACGCTGGTCCAGTCGCCCGCCCGGGGCTGGCGAAACTGCCGGACCGAAGGATACCACGGCGTCTGCGCGCGGTCGTGCGGCCAACGCCAGTCGCCGACGTGCGGCAGCAGCACCCAGCAGGCCTTGCCCATGGCCCCGGCCAGGTGAGCGACGGCGGTGTCGACGGCGATCACCAGGTCGAGGCCGTCGATGATCCGCGCGGTCGCCTGCATGTCGCGCGCGCCGGTATCCTCCGGCGCCAGGCTGCGGACGCCCGGCCAGCCGAGGATCTCGCCGATCAGGGCGTCCGACAGCGAACGGTTCTTGTCGTTGGCGTGGACCGGATTGCCCTTACCGACGAAGCCTGCACCCACGCCGCCGCCGCCGGCGAGCGCGGGCAGATAGGGCGCGCCGGGCACGCTTTCCAGGGTCACCTGGAAGCGGAGCGGCAGCGACCCCGCAAGCGTCCAGGCGTCGTGGCGGGCGATGTCGACGCCGCCGGCGGCGGGGATCACCGTCACGCCCAGGGACTCGAACAGCCGCACCAGGGCCGGGGCGCACAGCAGGGTCGGTTGGATCCCGCGCGCCTTGAGCATCGGCAGGAAGCGGGCGAACATGATCTGGTCGCCGAGCCCCTGCTCCGGCAGCACCAGCAGCGAGCGGATCGGCTCGCCCCGCCATTCCGGGAAACTCAGGCGCTGGTTCCATTGCAGCCGCGCCGGCCGCTGCTCGTAATGCGGCCAGGCCTCCGCATAGCGGCCCTGGCGCAGCAGCACGAAGGCGAGTTGCCAGCGCAGGTCCGCATCCTCGGGCAGCTTTTCGAGCGTGGCGCGCAGCACCGCCTCGGCCTCGGCGAACCGTTCCTGGTCCTGCAGCAGCACCGCCAGATTGGCCGCCCCGGGCATCGAGGCGCGGACTTTCAGCAGCCCGCGATAGAGCTGCTCGGCGCGATCGGGCCGCCCCTCGGCCACGGCCGCCAGGGCCATGCTGACGATATCCGCCTCGGTGAGCGGCTTGGGGTTGGCGGCGCTGGGCTCGGACACGTGGGATTCGCCGTTCAGGATACAGGGCCGGCGATCTTTGGGACGAGGGCGGCGCGATGACAAGGGGCGGACGCAGTGGGCTTCAAGCCCCCTCCACCCCTTCGGGGTCCCCCTCCCCCAACGGGGGAGGAGAACGAGACTGCAGCCTACCTTCTCCTCCCCCTCTGGGGGAGGGGGACCGCGAAGCGGTGGAGGGGGCCCGCACCGCCCTAGGCGGCCTTGCCCAACTCCTGCTTCACGCGTTCGGCCAGGGTCTTGATGTCGATCGGCTTGGGCAGGAAGGAGATGTTGGCCTCGCCTTCCAGCAGGTCGGAGAACTCGGATTCCGCATAGCCGGAGATGAACATCACCGGCGCCTCGCCGAGGTAGCCGCGGGCGGCCTTGAGCAGGTCCGGGCCCTGCATGCCGGGCATCACCACGTCGGAGATCATCAGGTCGATCTCGCCGGCGTGCGCCTCGGCCAGCTCCAGGGCCTCCTCGCCGCTGGCCGCCTCGATCACTTCGTAGCCGCGGGCGCGCAGCAGCTTGGCGGCGACGCCGCGGACGGCGTCCTCGTCCTCGACGAACAGGATCCGGCCGGCGCCGGAGAGGTCGCGGGCCACGGTGCGCTTGGGCGCCAGGGGCAGGGGCGCGGCGGCGGCGGACGGGTGGTGGATCGGCAGGAAGATGCGAAAGGCCGTGCCTTCGCCGAGCCGGCTGTCGAGGGCGATCCAGCCGTCCGCCTGTTTGACGATGCCATAGACGGTGGCGAGGCCGAGGCCGGTCCCCTCGCCCACCGGCTTGGTGGTGAAGAAGGGTTCGAAGATCTTGTCGCGGATGTCGGGCGCGATGCCCGGACCGTCGTCGGCCACTTCGATCAGCGCCTGCTCGCCCTGGGCGGTCGGATAGCCCAGCTGGATCGCCTGTTCCTGGCTCAGGCGGGCGGTGCGGATGGTCACCTGGCCGCCGCCGTGGGCCCGCACGGCGTCGCGGGCGTTGACCGCCAGGTTCATCACCGCGGTCTCCAGCTGGCTGCGGTCGATGCGCACCTGCGGCAGGTTGCGGCCGTATTCGGTGGCCAGCTTGACGTCCTCATAGAGCACGCGGCGCAGCAGCACCTCGAACTCGCTGATCAGCTCGCCGAGGTCGAGGATCTCGCGCTGGACCGTCTGCTTGCGCGAGAAGGCCAGCAGCTTGCGCACCAGGTCGGCGGCGCGCGCGGAGGTCTGGCGGATCTCGTTCAGCCCCTCGTAGGAGGGATCGCCGACCGGGTGGCGCGAGGCCAGCACGTCGAGCTGCATGAAGATGGCGGTGAGCAGGTTGTTGAAGTCGTGGGCGACGCCGCCGGCCAGCTGGCCGATCGCCTGCATCTTCTGGCTCTGGGCCAGCTGCAGCTCGATCTGCTTCTGCTCGGAGACATCGACCAGATAGGCCACCCAGCGGCCATCGGTGCGCGCCAGATAGAGGTGGGCGATGCGGGCCGGATCGTGGGCCAGGCGCACTTCCAGCGGCGCGGCGCCGGCGGTCCCGGCCGCCAGCCGCTGGGCGGCGTCGGCGCGGCTGGCGGGCTCGATCAGCAAGCCGAAAGCCTGGCCGGGCTCGCCGCCGCCGGCCACCGCCTTGAGCGCCGGATTGGCCTCGACGATCACCGCGGCGAACGGGTCCTCGCCGTCCAGCAGGGCGGCGCCGAACGGCGAGGCCGCGGCGAAGGCGTCGAGCACCTTGGGCGGCGGCGCGCCGGCCGAGGAAAAGGCGGTGATCACCTCCAGCGCCGCCGCCGGCAGGGCCAGGGCGCCTGCGGCCTCGGCCGGCAGGCGGATCAGGAAGCGCCGCGCGCCGATCGGGGTCACCACCACAGGACGATCGGCGCCGCCGAGCCGCAGGCTGGCGCGGGCCGGCTCGCCGCGGCGCGCGGCGCCTAAGGCGGCGAACAGGCTGGCGGCCGGGGCGCCGGTCTTCGGCAGGCGCGGCGCGGCGCCGACGCTCTCCCTCCAGGCGCTGTTGACGGCCAGCAGCCGGCCGTCGGCATAGGCCAGGGCGGCGGCCTCGCCGAGCGCCTCGATCAGCCGCTCGGGGGCGAGCTCGGCGTCGGCGGCCGGCTCGACCGAACCGCGCAGCACGAACAGGCCCAGGCAGGCGACTCCGGTCAGCCCCGCCAGCAGCATCAGCGTGGCCAGCAGCACCGGGCTGGAATGCATCGCCACCCAGGCGGTGAAACCGACCGCGAGCAGGAAGAAGGCGAGCGCCGCGCTGGTCAGCACGTCGAACCGGCGCCGCTCGCCTAAGGGCGACTTGGTCTGCGCCATCGTCTCCCCCGCGACATCCCGTTGCGAAAATGCAGGTCCGCCGATCCGGACTGGCGATTCGGTCATGGCTATTGTCTCACAGCGGGCGCGCCGTCGCACGGCGGCGGCTCCGCTTCAGGATGAAGCCAATGATCTTGGCCACGGCTTCATAGTGGGCGGGCGGGATCACGTCGTCGATCTCGACCGCAGCGTAGAGGGCGCGCGCCAGCGGCGGGTCCTCGATGACCGGGACGCCCGCCTCCTCGGCGACGTCGCGGATCTTCAGGGCGATGGCGTCCATCCCCTTGGCGACGCAGAGCGGGGCGTCGTCCTCGCCCTGCACATATTTCAGCGCCACGGCGTAGTGGGTCGGGTTCATCACCACCAGTGTGGCTTTCGGCACCGCCTGCATCATCCGGCGGCGCGCGCGCTCGGCGCGCAGCTGCTTCTGGCGCGCCTTCACGTGAGGGTCGCCTTCGGTGTTCTTGAACTCTTCCTTCAGCTCTTCCTTGCTCATCCGCAGCCGCGCCATGAAGCGCTGCTTCTGGACGAACCAGTCGGCCCCGGTGATCACCAGCAGCAGGGCGAGGACGGCGAACACCAGCCGGCGCAGGATGTCGGCGAGGAAGGGCAGGATCGCCGCCGGATCGACCGTCGCCAGCCGCTCCATCTCGCTCAGATGCGGCTTCAGGATCCACCAGGCGAGCACGGCGGTGACCGCCACCTTCAGCAGCGACTTGGCGAACTGGATCAGGCCGTCGAGGCCGAACACCCGCTTCAGCCCCTGCAGCGGCGACAGCTTGCCGAAGTCGAGCTTCAGCTTGTCGGGCGTGAACATCAGCCCGGTCTGCACCAGGTGGCCGGCGGCGCCCGCCGCCGCGGCCGACATCATCACCATGGCGATCGCCGGCAGCGCCGCCTGCAGCACGTGGCGCGCCACGTTCATGCCGCCGCCGCCGGCGATCGGGATGGCGTCCGGATGCGCCAGGAAGGGCAGCAGCTGGACGGCCAGGTTGCGGCAGATCCAGCCGCCGCCGATCGCCAGCACCGACACCGTCGCCGCCAGCGAGGCGAGTTGCGGCAGCTCCGGGGTCTTGGCGACGTCGCCCTTCTCGCGCGCCTGTTCGAGCCGGCGCGGCGTCGCCTCTTCTGTGCGGGATGCGCCGTCGTTCTCCTCGGCCATGGCGCTATCCGAACACCGCCAGCAGTTCGCGGTAGCGGTCGATGAAGACCATGCCGATCACCCCCAGGCTGAGGGCGAAGATCGACAGGCTGGTCAGCACCAGCAGCGGAGCGGCGACGAAGAAGACCTGGAACTGTGGCATCACCCGCCCGACCAGGCCGGTGGCGATGTTGAAGATGAAGGCGAAGACCATCACCGGCGCCGACAGCTGCAGGCCGAGCGAGAAGGACTTGCCCATGGTCTGCACCGCCAGCATGCCGGCGTCGCCGACCGGCGCGGTGCGCCGGAACGGGAAGATCGCATAGGAGCGGACGATGGCGCTGATGAACATGTGATGCAGGTTGGTGCTCATGATCAGCACCACGGCCATCAGGCCGAGAAAGGTGGCCAGCGTCGCCGACGGCGTCGCCTGGGTCGGGTTGGCGGTCTGGGCGAAGGACAGCGTCGTCTGGATCGAGACGATCTCGCCGGTCACCGCCAGCACGTTCATGAAGATCCGCAGGATGGCGCCGATCATCAGCCCGATCAGCGCCTCCTTGATCACCAGGCCGGCCAGGTCGGCCACCGCGCCGGGCACGGCGGGGGCGTCGACGCTGAGCACCGGAAAGAAGGCGAGCGTCATGACGAAGGCCATCGACAGCCGGATCCGCGCCGGGATGAAGCTCTCGCCGATGCCGGGGATCAGCATGACGATCGCCGCCAGACGGGCGAAGATCAGGGCGCCCGCGAAGACCTGCTGGGCGGTGGCGTAGTGCTCCATCGGCGGGGCCGCTCGGCCGCTACATCGCCGCGATGCGCGCGGCGATGTTGCGCATGAAGCCGCTCATCAGTGCGCCCATCAGCGGCAGGAAGACCAGCAGCGAGACGAACACCGCGACGATCTTCGGGGCGAACACCAGGGTCTGCTCCTGCACCTGGGTCAAGGCCTGCACCAGTCCGATGCCGACGCCGACCACCAGGCCGACGATCAGCACCGGCGCGGACAGCTGGATGGTGAGCCAGATGGCGTCGCGACCGACATCCAGAACTTCGGCGCCGCTCATCGAATTCGTCCCTTCCGAACCCTGTGGAATCGCCCGGAGGCGTCGGCTCGAAGGTCGGCGGCGCATGGTTAACGATTGGCTACTTTCGTTAACGGCGCCGGCAAAACTTGCCGGGGACACCCTGCAACGTCCGCGCCGAACGCCCAGCCTGCGACGTGTTGCAAAGTGGCCTCGCCTCGGCCGCGGCTCTAGGCTCAACTGCACGGGTTTGCGAGTCGCCGTCACGCCGAAGGGGGAAGTATGAAGATAGGACCCAAGACCTTGCTGCCGTTCGCCGTGGCTGCGGCGCTGGCCCTGTGCGCCCCGGCCGTCGCGCAGCCGGCGCCCGCGCCGACCTATTCGGACTCGCAGATGCAGGACTTCGCCCGCGCGACGGTGGAGCTGCAGGCGCTGGGCTCGCAGGATCCGGCGTCGATGACCCGGGTGATCCAGCGCGCCGGCATGAGCGTCGAGGACTACAACAACATGGGCGACGCCATGCGCGCCAACCCGGCCCTGGCCGCCAGCCTCAACCCCTACCTCGACGAGGCCAACGCCGAACGCATGTCGCGCGTCAGCCGCGCGGCGGCGCCCCAGCGGGCGCCGGCGAGCCCGCACCGGCGCGTGGCCTCGCGTCATACCTCCAGCCGCCACGGCAAGGCGCACGCCAAGGCGCACACGACCAAGGCTCACACGACCAAGTCCGGCCATCGCACCGCAAGGGCCAAGCGCCACACCGTCGCCGCATCGCACGGCGCCCACCGCCGCCACCGGAAGAGCTGAGCCGCGGGCCGCCGTCAGATCGGCATGCGCATGATTTCCTGGTAGGCGCTGATCACCTGGTCGCGCACCGCCATCACCGTCTCCAGGCTGGTCTCGGCCGCGGAGATGGCGGTGACCACGTCGACCAGCTCGGCCTTGCCCTGCACCTGGGCCGCCATCTGGGTCTCGGCATGGCGGGACGACTGCACCACGTCGGTCATCGCCGACTTCAGCATGTCGGCGAAGCCGCCGACCCCGCCGAGGCCCTCGCCGGCGCCGGCCGCGCCGCTCGCCGCGCCGGCGGCCTTCTGCATGTTGGCGTAGGCCTTGGCGGCCGAGAGCGCGTCCATCATCGGCTAGGCCCTATTTCTTCAGCAGGTCGAGGGTCCGCGCGTCCATCGACCGCGCGGTCTCGATGACGTTGAGGTTGGCCTCGTAGGCGCGCTGCGCCTCCTTCATGTCGAGCGCCTCGATCAGCGGATCGACGTTCGGCTCCTTGACATAGCCCTTGGCGTCGGCGCCCGGGTTGCCCGGCTCGTAGGTGGTCTTGAACTCAGTGGGGTCCGGCTGCACCCGCGACATCTTGACGCCGGTGGCGCCGTCCACGGCGGTGGGCTGGAACACCGGCACCTGCCGCCGGTAGGGGTCGCCGCCGGCCGTGCGCGCCGTCGAGTTCGCGTTCGCCAGGTTCTCGGCGATGATCCGCATCCGCGCCTGTTGCGCGCGCAGGGCCGAGGCGGCGATCGACTGGGTGACGCCGGTCATCGACTTCATCTCGGCCATCGTGTCGCTTCCCCTTCAGATCCGGACTAGCGGCCGGGCGCGCGCGCGGCCATGCGCAGCAGGCCCAGCGACTTCTGGTAGAAGCTGATCGCCGCGTCGTAGTTCATCCGCGAATCGCTGAGCTTCATCATCTCCTCCTCCAGCACCACGGCGTTGCCGTCGAGCCGGGTCTCGGAATCGGCGGTGGTGATCTTCTGGAACCCTGACCGCTGGCCGTCGCGGCCCTGTTGCAGCGGGATGTGGCCCGGCTGGGTCACCGCGTTCGCGGTGGTCGAGCCGGCATTGGCTTCGACGTGAAAGCTGAAGGGTTTCAGGTCCTTCGGGCGGTATTGCGCGGTGTCGGAATTGGCGACGTTCTGGGCGATCAGCTGCTGGCGCTCCGAGAGGTAGCCCAGGCGTCCGCGCAGCATGGCGAACAGTGGAATCTGCGAGAGGTCCATGCGGAACATGGTGAATAAACAGGGTTAATCAGGACTTAATCGACTCAGGCGAGCGTGCGATGGAAGGTCTCCCGTCACGCAGAAGCGCTTATGATTCTTGCAGATTTCGCCCGCGCCGTGTTCGCGCTCGCGTTAACCCTGGGCCTGATGGGGCTGTGCGCCGTCGCCTTGCGGCGCTTCGGACCCGAGGTGCTGGCGCGTTTCGCCGCGCCGCGCCGGGACCGCCGGCTGGCGGTGGTCGAGACCCTGGTGCTGGACCCGGCGCGCCGGCTGGTTCTGGTCTCCTGCGACGGCCACGAAAGGCTGCTGCTGCTCGGCGAGGGCCGGCTGCTGGAAACCCCGGCCGCCGCTGCCCCCAGCGCGCAGGAGCGCGGCTGATGCGCGACCTGCTGAAGGCCGTCCGCGCCCTGCCGGCCGAGGACTGGCGGCGCGCCGCGGGCCTGGCGGCCCTGACCACCCTGGCCAGCCTGGTGTTCCCGGCCGTGGCCCTGGCGCAGGCGGTGAACATCAACCTGGGCACCGGCGCCGGCTTGACCGACCGGGTGGTTCAGCTGGTCGGGCTGATGACGGTGCTGTCGCTGGCGCCCTCGATCGTCATCATGACCACCTCCTTCGTGCGCATCGTGGTGGTGCTCAGCCTGCTGCGCACCGCGCTTGGACTGCAGCAGAGCCCGCCGAACTCGGTGATCATCTCGCTGTCGCTGTTCCTGACCGCCATCGTCATGGGCCCGACGCTGGAGCAGTCCTACCAGCAGGGCGTCAAGCCGCTGCTGAACCACCAGATGGAGCTGCCGCAGGCCTTCGACGCCTCCGGCGCGCCCTTGAAGCAGTTCATGCTCTCCCAGGTGAACGCCGACGACCTGGCGCTGTTCGTCCGCCTCTCGAAGATCCCGCGGCCGGCCCGGCCGCTGGACACCCCGATCCGCGTGGTCACCCCGGCCTTCATGATCTCCGAGCTGAAACGCGCCTTCGAGATCGGCTTCCTGCTGTTCGTCCCCTTCCTGGTGATCGACCTGGTGGTCGCCAGCGTGCTGATGAGCATGGGGATGATGATGCTGCCGCCGGTGACCGTGTCGCTGCCGTTCAAGCTGATCTTCTTCGTCCTGGTCGACGGCTGGCGGCTGGTCTGCGGGAGCCTGGTGGAGAGCTTCCACCCGAAGTGAGGGGGCGGCGGCGAGCCCATCTCCGAGTCCATTGATAAAGAACAATATAAGAACTAATAATCCGCTCATCCCGGCGAAAGCCGGGACCCAAGCTGACCACGGGGCCCTGAGCGCTCAAGATGGCTTTTTATAGCTACATTCTGGCCAGCGGCCCCTATGGGACGCTTTATACTGGCAGCACCGACAATCTTGGGCGGCGGCTGTATGAGCACAGAGAGAAGGTCAGGCCGGGTTTCACGGCAAAGTACAACGTGACGCAATTGGTCTGGTACGAGCCGCATGAGACACGCGAAGGGGCGTTCCTACGGGAGCGGCGGATCAAGGAATGGCGACGACGGTGGAAGGTTCAGCTGATCGAAGCGGTGAATCCGACGTGGTCGGATCTGTACGACGAGATCATGAGCCCGTTGGGCTTTCGATGAGCGGAAGGCGTGGTTCCAAAAACTCTCATTCAGCTTGGGTCCCGGCTTTCGCCGGGATGAGCGGATGAGGGGTTAGCCGCGGGGGACTGCGCCCCCTGCCTGGGCCTGTTTGCCGCCCGGTGCGGGGGCGGTCTTGAAGCGGGTCTTCATCTTGGCGACCCAGCCGGCGAAGGTCTCGTTGTCGGCGGTCACCCGGCCGAAGTCGGCGGCGCCGAGGCGGCCGGTGGGTTCGCCGGAAAGCGCGATGCGCAGGGCCTCGGGATTGTGCGCCTGCTCGAAGAAGCCCTGGTAGCGCTGCTGCAGGCGGGCGAGCGAGCCTGCGTCGCCGGCCAGGCTGTAGGCGACGCCGGCGCGCAGCAGCTTGCCTTCCTCGTCGCTGGAAAGCGGTTCGGGCCGCTTGAAGCGCTCGCCCAGCGCCTTTTCGAACAGCGGGGCGGCGGCGGACCAGTTGCGCTGCTTCCAGGTGATCTCGGCGCGCAGCTCCTGGGCGTCTTTGGAGACGTCCTTGTCGAGGATCTCCAGGGCTGAGTCATAGCGGCCGAGCGCGCTCCAGGCGCGCGCCTCGACCACCCGCCGCTCGGCGGTCAGCGCCGCCGGCAGCACCGCCGAGCGCGAGGCGTTGATCGCCTCCAGCGCCGGCTCCGGCTTGCGGTCCATCAGGTAGATCACCGCCAGGTCGGTGGCGACCTGGGCCTTCGGCACGCCGTCGAGCCGGTTGTCGACCTGGTATTTCAGCAGCTCGGCGGCCTGCGGCAGCAGGTCGACGTCGACCAGCCGGCGCACCAGCTTGCGGACCATCAGGTCGCCGTCGGCGCCCAGCGGCGTCAGGTCCTTGAAGTCGTAGAACAGCGCCAGCGCCTGGATCGGCTCCAGCCCGTCGGCCATGCCGTCGAGGAAGAGCGCGCGGAACCCCTGGGCGAGGTCGGCCTGCAGCTGCACCGCCTCCGGCAGGTCCGGCAGGCGCGCGCCGGCCGAGCGCAACGCTTCCAGCGCCTCGCGGTAGCGACCCTGGGCGAGATAGAGCCGCCCCAGCGCCCGGGTGGCCTCGAGCTCGGTGGCGTCACCGCGCCAGCGGTAGCGCAGGTTGTCGTAGACGACGCCGGCCTGGACCGGGGTGATCGTGCCGTTCTCCTGGCGGATCTGGGTGGCCCGCAGGAGCGCCGGCGCCGAGAGCGACTCCAGCGGCGCGCCAGCGATCGCCAGATAGATCCTCAGCGCCCGGTCCTTGTGGCCTTCGAGCTCGACGACGCGCGCCTGGACGAGGCGGGTGGCCAGCTGCTCCAGCGGGTCGACCTTCTCCTGCAGGGCGAGATTGATGCGCGCATCGGCGCCGTTGAGATCGCCGAGCCGCAAGGCGGCCTCGGCGTCGGCGCGGGCGAACCGCGCCCGCCAGGTCGGCGAGAACAGGGCATAGGCCTCGCCGCCCTTGGCGAACTGGGCGCGGACCTCGGTCCACTGGGCCTGTTTGGCGGCGATCAGCGCGCGCCAGAGCGCGCTCGACGGATCATCGGTCAGCGCCGGCGAGGAGAAGTCGGCGTCGGCCTCCTTGTAGCGGCGCGCCACCACCCGGGCTGCGCCGCGGAGGCCGCGGAACTCGGAATTGTCGAGCAGCTCCGGGTGGGCGCGGGCGGCGTCGTTGAGCACGCCGATCGCCTCGAACGCCAGCTCCGAGCCGAGCAGGAAGCGGGCCAGCGCCAGGCGCGCGGCGACCGGGCCGTCGCGGTCGCGGTTGCCGGACTCGGAGGTCGCAGCGTCCAGCAGCGCATCGTAACGCGCGGTGAACCCGCCCTCGCCGGTCTTCGGCCAGTTGTCGTAGTCGATCAGCGCCGGCATCGCCGCGGGCTGCGGCGCGCCGAGGCTGTTCTGGGCCCGTTGCCGCGCGGCCCAGGCCGGCGACAGCGCCAGGCCGCCGGGCCGGCCCAGGCGCACGATGTCGCCGTCGCGCTGGACCACCAGGTCATCGACGTTGGGCTGGATCGCCAGGCCCTGCACCGAGGCCAGGAAGGCCATCTGCACATAGTCGCGCCTTGACGCGAGCCCCTTGGCGGGTCCGAGCGCGGTCACCACCGTCAGCACGTCGCCGACCTCGGCGTCGGGCATTCGGATGACCCGCGTCGCGCCGGCGACCGGGGCCTTCAGGGCGGCGGGGCCGCTGTCGGGGTCGCGCTGCAGGCGCACGATCGAGGGCTGCGGCTGCTGGCCAGGCCCGAGCGCGATGGTCCAGGTCGCCCCTTCGGCGACGGCGAACAGCGGGGCGTCCGGCGCCGCCGCGATCCGCACGGCCGAATAGTCGTCGCCGCGAAACGCCTGCAGGGCGCTGAACTGGGTGACGCCGCGCGGAGCTTTCGAGATGTCCAGGGTGGCGGCGGCGTCGAACACCACCCAGACGGCGTCGCCGCGACGGAACACCGCCGCGCCGGCCGGATTGGCCCAGGCGAAGCTCAGCATCACCTGGCCGCCCACCACCTTGGAATCCATGCGGACCACGCCGCCGGCGGGAACCGGGTTGGGCCTGGGCGGCTCGGGCTCGGCCGGGCCGGTCACCACCTCGGCGGTCTGCACCGGCGCCGGCGCGGGCTTGGGGAAGACGTTGACGAAGGTCGCCCCGTCGGCGACGCCGAGCTTGGCGTCGGCGTCGTCAGTGAGGGTCAGGGTGATTTCCAGCCGCCCGCCGACGTGGCGCTTCTCGGCGGTCTTGATCCACTTCGGCGGCGCGGTGCGCAGCCGGGCGATGTCGGGATCGGCGTCGCGGCCGAAGCGAAAGGTCAGCGTCTGGCCGTCGCGCCTGGCCTGAGCCTGGCCGCCGGCGCCGCGCCAGTGGAACTCGACCCGCGAAAAGCCTTCCGCCTGGGCCACGTGGACGTCGAGCGGCCCGACCGCCGCGGGGTCGAGCGCGGCCTGCGGGCTGGCCAGGCCTGCCGGCGCGACGACGCCCGCGATGCAGACCGCGGCGACGCCGGAACGCAGGGCCTGGCGCAGGCTCATGCCGTCAGCCGGCTTTGGCCGCCGCGGGCGGGGCGGCGGCGGCGGGCGCGGGCTTGGCGGCCGGCGGGACGGCCGCGGCCTGGGCGGCGGCGGGCGCAGTCTTGCGCGGCGCGGCCTTCTTCGCCGACCTGGCGCGCGCCGGCTTGGCCGGCTTGTCGGCGGTCTCGACCGGGTCGGGGGTCAGAGGCGCCGGCGTCGTCACCTGATTGGCCGCCTGGGTCGCGGTCGCCGCGGCGTTGTTGGCCATGGCCTTGGCGTCGGTGAACCGTTTGGCCAGGCTCTCCGTCAGCTTCTTGGCCTCTTCCGGGGGCATCTGGGCAAGCACCGCGGAGAGCGCCCGCTCCTTCATCTTGGCGGCGATCGGCAGGCGCACGGCGTCGTCGAGCAGCACCATCCGCGGCGCGGCGTCCTTCGGCTTCATGCCCTCGAACACCTTGACCATCCGATCGACCTCGGCGGCCTGCTTCTGATCGGCCTGGCTGAGCAGCCCCTGGATGTCCGCCTTCAGCCCGGTCAAGGCGGTGACCTTGGCGTCCAGCTTGGCCTCGGCCGCCGCCATCAAGGCGAGCTGGGTGTTGAGGTCGTTCTCGCGCTGGTCCAGCTGGCCGCGCCGCTCGCCAAGGCTCTGCAGCACCTGCAGTTCGGCCGGCGAGAGGCCGGCCTCCTTGGCCAGCTCCGCGGCGGTGGGCGCGCAGACCGGCGCCGCCTTGGCCGCCGGCTGCAGGGCGGGAACGCCGCTGGCGGCGGCGTCGGCGGCGTTGCCGATGGCGGCGCCGGTCTTGTCCGGCTTGGCTGCGCCTTCCGCGAACGCCCGGGCGCCGGACACCAGGTCCGGCAGCTGGCGCGCCCCGGCCAGGGCGTTGATCGCCAGCACGCCGCCGGCGGCGACGCCGATCAGCGGCAGGATGCGGGGAACGCGCTTCATCGACGGCCTCCGCCGAAGCCGGGATCGAAGTCGGGATCCTCGAAGAGGTCGTCCTCGAAGGCGGGCCTGGGCCGGGCGATCGGCTCGCGTCGCACCAGCCGCTCGGGCCGGGCGCGGGATTCGCGGGCGGCGGCCAGCAGGGCGCCCAGCCGGCGCTCCTGGGCCTGGTCATCGTCCTCGGCCGGCAGGCGGCGGGCGACGGCGGGCGCCTCCAGGGTCAGCTTCTCGAGCTTGGCGGCCAGGGCGCGGCCCTTCTCGATGCGGTCCCCCAGCGTCTCCACCGCCTCGTCGGTGGCGGCGCGCAGATCCGCCAGCCCCTGTTCGGCGCGGGCCGCGGCCATGTTCAGCTCGCGCACGGCGACGGCGAAACCCTCGTGGCTGTCGCGCAGCGCCTTCAGCCGGCGGTTCAGCCGCCAGCCCATGACCAGGGCCGCGGCCAGCAGCACCGCCAGGAACAGGTTCATCGCCAGGCCGATCAAGCTCATGGGAACCTCTGCAAGGCTTGCCGGGCATTGGGGGCGAGCGGCGCCTCGACGCGCACGGCGATGTGGGCGTTGCGCCGGCCCATGCGGCCGCGCGTCAGCGGGATGGCGCCGGCCTTCAGCTCGATCAGGCTGTCGGGCGTGGCGTTGAGCATCATGGTGTCCCCGACCTTCAGGTTCAGGACCTCCTTGAGGGAGAGCAACTGCTCATCGAGCACCGCGCGGACCTCGACGTTCGTGGTCCAGAGCTCGGTCGCAAGGTGGCCTTCCCAGATGTTGTCGCGCCCGAACTTCTCGCCCATGAACTGCTGCAGCAGCATCTTGCGGATCGGCTCGAGCGTCGCGTAGGGCAAAAGGAGCTCGATTCTGCCGCCGCGGTCTTCCATGTCGATGCGCAGCTTGACGAGGATGGCGGCGTTGGCCGGCCGCACGATGGCGGCGAATCGCGGATTGGTCTCCAGCCGGTCGAGGGTGAAGGTCACCGGCGTCAGCGGCTCGAAGGCCTCCTTGGCGTCGTTCAGCACCACCTCGACCATCCGCTGCACCAGCATCCGCTCGATGGTGGTGTAGGGACGGCCTTCGATGCGCATCGCCGCGGTGCCGCGCCGGCCGCCCAGCAGCACGTCGACGATCGAATAGATCAGGTTCGAATCGACCGTCATCAGGCCGAAGTTGTTCAGCTGCTCGGCGCGGAACACCGACAGGATGGCCGGCAGGGGGATCGAGTTCAGGTAGTCGCCGAAGCGGATCGAGGAAATGTTGTCGAGGCTGACCTCGACGTTGTCGGAGGTGAAGTTGCGCAGGCTGGTCGTCATCAGCCGCACCAGGCGGTCGAAGACGATCTCGAGCATCGGCAGGCGCTCGTAGGAGACCAGCGCCGAGTTGATGATCGCGCGGATGCCGGTCCGCTCTTCGGCCTCGTCGTCGGCGAAATCGAAGCCGAGCAGGCTGTCGATCTCGTCCTGATTGAGGATCCGCTCGGCGGCCAGGCCATCGCCGGCCGGCGCCGACGGCTTCTCGCCCCCGCCGCCTGCGGCCCACTCCCCCTTCTTGTCTTCTTTTTCGTCAGCCATCGGATTAGCCAAGCCAGCGCCCCCTCGAAGGGAGAGGGAGGCGCTAGTTGATCAGCATCTCCTCGATCAGAACCGCGTTGGCCTTGGACGGCGCGATGACCAGGTTCACCCGGCGCAGGATCTCCATGCGCAGCTGGTAGGAGCCCTGGCTTCCGGAGAGGTCCTCGGGCCGAAGCTCCCGCAGGAAGGTCTGGAACATGTCCTGCAGCCTGGGCATGTTCGGCTCCAGCGCGTCGACCGCGTCCTGGTCGGGCATCTCCAGGGTGAGCTTCAGCTTCAGGAAGGTCGGCCGCCCGTCGGCGGTCTGCATGTTCACGACGATATCGGGCAGGGTGTAGAAGAGCACGCCGTCGGGCCCTTCGCGCACCACGGCGGCCTTCTCGTCCTTGCCGCCCTTCTTGTCTTCCTTGGCCGGCTTCTTCTTCTTTTCGTGGCCTTTTTCGGCCGCCGCGTCGGGCTTCGGCTTCAGCAGCAGGAAGGCCGCAGTCCCGCCGCCGCCCAGCACCAGAACGGCCGCGGCGGCGATGATGATGATGAGCTTCAGCGGCGGCTTCTTCTTGCCGCCACCGCCCTCGCCATCTTCCGCGCCCGCCTCGTCGGCCGGCGCTTCCTTGACCTTGGCCTCGGCCACGCGCGCATTCCTTAGAATCCCACCTGCGTCTCAATCGCGCCGTTTTGGTTAAGAAGCGGTTTTTAACCGATCTTAACGCGCGGCCAGACCTGCCCGGCAGAATCCGCCGGGAGGCTCCCGTTAACTATTTTAGTCGCTGGATTTCCTTGGCTTTTCGCCCTGGCCCGAAGCTTGCAGCGGACCCTTGCGAAAACTCGCGGCCAAGGCCCAGGGATTAATGGACAACGCCCTCTACGTCGGACTGTCGCGCCAGATGGTGCTGCGCCGGCAGCTGGACATCGTGGCGAACAACATCGCCAACGTCGACACGGCCGGCTTCAAGGTCGAGTCGCTGATGCAGAAGACCGATCCGGCGGAGCCGGCCTCGACCCTGCAGGGTCCGCGGCCGGTGAAGTTCGTCGGCGAGGACGGCGTCGCCCGCGACTTCGGCCAGGGCGCGCTGCGCCAGACCGACGGCCCGCTCGACCTCGGCATCGAAGGCCAGGGCTTCTTCCAGGTGAACACCCCCAGCGGCCCGCGCTACACCCGCGACGGCCGCTTCCGGATGGACGACACCGGCAAGGTGGTCACCGAGGGCGGCTTCCCGGTCTCCGACGACGGCGGCGGCGAGATCGCCCTCGATCCGGCGCTGGGCCAGGTGACCGTCGCCGCCGACGGCACGGTCAGCCAGGGCGCGACGCGGGTCGGCAAGATCGGCGTGGTCCAGTTCCAGACCCTGGCGACGCTCGAGAAGGCCGGCGACAACCTCTACCGCAACACCTCCAACCAGACGCCGCAGCCGGCCGCCGAGGCGCGCGTGCGCCAGGGCATGCTGGAAGGCTCCAACGTCAAGCCGATCCTGGAGATCACCCGGATGATCGAGGTCAGCCGGGCCTACGAGCAGATGGCCAGGATCATGGATTCCAATTCCGAGCTTTCGAAAAGCGCCGTCCAGCGCATGGGCCGGGTTCAGTAGGAGAACTGAGGAATGCAGGCGCTTCGCACCGCTGCGACCGGCATGGCCGCTCAGCAGCTGAACGTCGAGGTCATCTCGAACAACATCGCCAACATGAACACGGTCGCCTTCAAGAAGCAGCGGGCCGAGTTCCAGGACCTGCTCTACCAGACCCTCGAGCAGGCCGGCGCCCAGTCCTCCGACCAGGGCACCATCGTGCCGACCGGCGTGCAGGTCGGCGCGGGCGTCAAGGCCGGCTCGGTCTACCGCATCTCCACCCAGGGGGCGCTGACCCAGACCGGCAACGACCTCGACCTGGCGATCGACGGGCGCGGCTACTTCCAGGTGCTGCTGCCGACCGGGGAGACCGGCTACACCCGCGCCGGCAACCTTGCGGTCAACGACCAGGGCCAGCTGGTGACCCAGGACGGCTATCAGATCCAGCCGGCGATCAGCATTCCGTCCGACGCCACGGCGATCAGCATCTCCAAGGCCGGCCAGGTGCAGGTCACCCAGCCCGGCACGGCGACGCCCAACGTGGTCGGCACGATCGAACTGGCGACCTTCATGAACGAGGGCGGCCTCTCGGCCCAGGGCAGCAACCTGTTCAAGGAGACCGCGGCCTCCGGCGCGCCGACCACCGGGACGCCCGGCGTGCAGGGCGTCGGCGAGATCCTGCAGCGCTACACCGAGGCCTCCAACGTCGACGCCGTCAGCGAGATCACCGCCCTGATCGTCGCCCAGCGGGCCTACGAGATGAACTCCAAGGTCATCTCAACCGCCGACAACATGCTGGGCGTGGCCAACCAGATCAAATCCTGATGAAAGCCCTTGCCCGCATCGCTGTCGCCGGCGCCGTCGCCGCAGCGCTCGCCTCCCCGGCGCTGGCCGGGATCGCGGTGACCCTCAAGCCCGACACCGTCAGCGCCGACGCGGTGGTCACCCTGGGCGACCTGTTCGCGGGCGCGGGCGCCGCCGCCGGCGTGCCGGTCGCCGGCCGCACCGGCGCGCTGGTGATCCTGAACGCGCGCGCGGTGCAACTCGCCGCCGCCCGGGCCGGCCTGGACTGGGCCAACGCCGAGGGCCTGCGGACCATCGTGGTGACCGGCGCGGCGAGCGGCGCGCGCACGGCCGGCGCGAGCGCCGCCGCCGCTTCGCGCGGCAACGTCGACGTGCTGACCTTCGCCCGCAGCCTGCAGACCGGCGAGATCGTCCAGCCGCAGGACCTGATCTGGGGCAAGGCCGCCGCCGCCCCGGCCGACGCGCCCTCGGACGCCGACGCCGTGATCGGCCTGGCCGCCAAGCGCCCGTTGCGCGCCGGCGCCGCCGTCGCCGCCCGCGACGTGGGCGCCGCCCAGGTGATCAAGGCCGGCGAGACCATCACCGTCTCCTTCGCCGCCGAAGGGATCTCGCTGTCGCTGGAAGGCAAGGCGATGAGCGCCGCCGGCGTCGGCGAGACGGTCAACGTCCAGAACACGCTCTCGAAGAAGATCATCCAGGCGGTGGCGGTCGGCCCCGGCCAGGCCGTCGTCGGTCCCGCCGCGGCCAGCCTGAAGGCCGCCGGCCCGAGCCGCTACGCGCTTCGCTAAGGAACCGACCCGATGTCCCCTTCCCTGCGCTCCCGGGCCCTGCGCTCCGCCGTCCTCGCCCTCGCCGTGCTGGCGCCGCTGGGCGCCTGTTCGACCGTCGCCGAGGCCGTCCGCGGGCCCGAGCTCGCGCCGGTCGGCTACCCGGCCGCCCTGGTCGCGCGCGAGCAGACCATCCTCACCCCCCGCGACCCCAACCCCGGCGCGGCCAGCGCCAACTCCCTCTGGCGGGTCGGCGCCCGGGCCTTCTTCGCCGACCAGCGGGCGTCGCATGTCGGCGACATCCTGACGGTGCTGATCGACATCGACGACAAGGCCAAGACCACCAACTCGACCGCATCCAGCCGCGACTCCAGCGTGAACGCCGGCATCCCCCACCTGCTCGGCCTGGAATCCAGCCTGGGCAAGATCCTGCCCGGCGGCTACGATCCGGCGAACGCGCTGGCGACCTCCAGCAAGACCTCCAGCACCGGCGCCGGCTCGGTGAACCGCGAGGAGAAGATCAGCCTGACCATCGCCGCGGTGGTGACCGCCGTGCTGCCCAACGGCAACATGATGATCCAGGGCACCCAGGAGGTGCGCACCAACACCGAGCTGCGCCAGCTCACCGTGGCCGGCATCGTGCGGCCGGAGGACATCACCGCCGCCAACACCATCAAGCACACCCAGATCGCCGAAGCCCGCATCAACTACGGCGGCCGCGGCGACATCAGCCGTGTCCAGAAGACCCCGGCCGGCCAGTCCCTGGTGGAGCGCTTCTCGCCCTTCTGAGGCAGGCGGCTCCCACCGCGGGCAGGCGCCGAACGCCCCCTCAGTCCAGTTTACCCCGGAGCGGACCGGCCAAGGGCCGGATCCGGGGCGACAGCTTCCCCGCAAGCGGTGGAGCATCCACGTCTCAAGATCCTCCACCACAACGCGGCGGAGTTGGCTCGCGAAGCGAGACGAAGGGGGCGTTGCGCCCTAGGCCCGGCGGCCCTTCGCGGCGACGTTGTCGACGCCGAGCGCGGCCAGCGCGGTGCGGACGATGCCGTCGGCGTCGAGGCCCGCCTGGGCGTACATGGCGTCGGGCTTGTCCTGGTCCTGGAAGACGTCGGGCAAGGTCAGCACGCGCAGCTTCAGGCCGCGGTCCAGCGCCCCATGCGCGGCCAGCGCCTGCAGCACGAAGCCGCCGAAGCCGCCCATGGCGCCCTCCTCCACGGTGACCAGCGCCTCGTGCTCGCGGGCGAGCCTGAGGATCAGGTCGATGTCGAGCGGCTTGGCGAAGCGGGCGTCGGCGACCGTGGTCGAAAAGCCGCGCGCGGCCAGCTGGTCGGCGGCGCGCAGGGATTCCCCCAGCCGGGCGCCGAACGACAGCAGGGCGACAGTCGTCCCTTCACGGACGATCCGGCCCCTGCCGATCTCGAGCGGCTCGGCGAGCTCCGGGATGGCGACGCCGACGCCTTCGCCGCGCGGATAGCGGAAGGCGCTCGGGCAGTCGTCGATCGCCGCGGCGGTGGCCACCACGCGCGCCAGCTCGGCTTCGTCGGACGGGCCCATCAGCACCATGCCCGGCAAGGCGCCCATGAAGCCGATGTCGAAGCTGCCGGCGTGGGTCGCGCCGTCGGCGCCGACCAGGCCGGCGCGGTCCATGGCGAAGCGCACCGGCAGGCGCTGGATCGCCACGTCGTGCACCACCTGGTCGTAGCCGCGCTGCAGGAAGGTCGAGTAGATGGCGCAGAACGGCTTTATCCCATCGGCGGCGAGACCGGCGGCGAAGGTCACCGCGTGCTGCTCGGCGATGCCGACGTCGAACATCCGCTCGGGGAAGCGCTGGCCGAACAGGTCGAGGCCGGTGCCCGAGGGCATGGCGGCGGTGATGGCGACGATCTTCGGATCGCGCTCGGCCCGCTTGATCAGCTCCTCCGCGAACACCTTGGTGTAGCTCGGCGCGTGGGTCTGGGCGGGCTTGGCCTGCTGGCCGGTGACCACGTCGAACTTGGCCACCGCATGGTGCTTGTCGGCGGCGTTCTCGGCCGGGGCGTAGCCCTTGCCCTTCTGGGTCACCACATGGACCAGCACCGGCCTGTCGGTGATATTGCGGGCGTTCTGCAGCACATGGACCAGGGCGTCCATGTCGTGGCCGTCGATCGGGCCGACGTAGTAGAAGCCCAGCTCCTCGAAGAAGGTGCCGCCGGTGACCATGCCGCGGGCATATTCCTCGGCCTTGCGGGCGGCCTCCTGCAGCCGTCGCGGCAGGGCCCGGGCGACCGACCTGCCGACCCGGCGCAGCGACTGATAGCCGCCGCCGGAGACCAGCCGGGCCATGTAGGCGCTCATCCCGCCCACCGGGGGCGCGATCGACATGTCGTTGTCGTTGAGGATGACGGTCAGCTGGCCGGTGGTCTCGCAGGCGTTGTTCATCGCCTCATAGGCCATGCCGGCGCTCATCGAGCCGTCGCCGATCACCGCCACCACGCTGTTGTCGCGGCCGTCCTGGTCGCGCGCCGCGCAGAAGCCGAGGGCGGCCGAGATTGAGGTCGCCGCGTGGGCCGCGCCGAACGGGTCGTATTCGCTCTCCGTCCGCTTGGTGAAGCCCGACAGGCCGCCGCCCTGGCGCAGGGTGCGGATACGGTCGCGCCGACCGGTGAGGATCTTGTGCGGATAGGCCTGGTGGCCGACGTCCCAGATCAGGATGTCCCGCGGCGTCTCATAGACATGGTGCAGGGCGACGGTCAGCTCGACCACGCCAAGGCCCGCGCCCAGGTGGCCGCCGGTCTGGGATACGGCGTCGATGGTCTCCGACCGCAGCTCGTCGGCCAGCTGTCGCAGCTGAGCGATCGAGAAGGCCCGCATGTCCGCAGGCGAGGAAACCGTGTCGAGCAGAGGAGTGATCGGGGGCATGAACACAACTGCAAGTGGTGTAAAACGAAAGGTTTAATTTCGGCGCTCTAGCACGAAATCGACGCTATCCCGCAGGAATTCAGCCGCCGCGCCGAACGGCTCCAGATGCGCCTTGGTCTGCTCCACCAACAGTTCCAGCCGCCTCCGCGCCGCCTCGGCGCCGAGCAGGGTCACGTAGTTGGTCTTGCCCTTCTCCGCATCCTTGCCGGCCTTCTTGCCCAGCGTCGCCTCGTCGCCCTCGGCGTCCAGCAGGTCGTCGACGATCTGGTAGGCGAGCCCCAGGTCCTGGGCGAAGGCGAGCAGCGCATGCCGCTCGCCGTCCTTCGGCCGGGCGATGATCAGCGGCAGCTCGAAGGCCGCGGCGATCAGGGCGCCGGTTTTCAGCCGCTGCATGCGGGCGACCGCGCCGAGGTCGTCGCGCACACCGATCAGATCGATCATCTGGCCGCCGCACATCCCGCGCGCGCCGCTGGCCTGGGCGAGCTTGAGGACCATCTCCGACCGGATGCCGCCGTCCTTGTGGGTGTCGGGATGGGCGAGGATCTCGAAGGCCGCGCTCTGCAGCGCGTCGCCGGCGAGCACGGCGGTGGCTTCGTCATAGGCCTTGTGCACGGTCGGCCGGCCGCGCCGCATGTCGTCGTCGTCCATGCTCGGCAGGTCGTCGTGGATCAGGCTGTAGGCGTGGATGCATTCCAGCGCGCAGGCCGCGCGCAGGATCGGCCGGTCGTCGAGGTCGAACATCCGCCCGGTCTCCAGGGCGAAGAACGGACGCAGGCGCTTGCCGGGGCCGAGCGCGGCGTAGCGCATCGCCTCGGTCAGGCGCGATTCCGGACCCTCGGCGCGCGGCAACAGCTCGTCGAGCGCCACCGTCACCAGATCGGCCGCCTCGGCCGCGCGCTGGGCGAGCAGGCTGATCATCAGTTGAACTCGGCGGGAGCGGCGGCGGGCGCCCCGCCGGCGCCCATCACGATCTTCTCGACCCGCAGGCGCGCCGCCTCGAGCCGGGTCTCGCAATGACCCTTCAGCGCCGCGCCGCGTTCGTAGAGCCGGATGGAATCCTCCAGCGGCGCCTGGCCGGATTCAAGCCGGGCGACGATCTGCTCCAGCTCGGCCAGCGCCTGCTCGAAGGTCAGGTCTTGAAGGTCGGGGACTTCGGACATCTCCAGAACCTAGAGCCGGCATTTGCCACGGTCCACCGGGTTTAAGCCGCCGGAGCGACATGGCCGGCTCAATGCCGCGGCCCTGCCTGCAAAATGGCGCGGACCAGCGCGATGGTCGCCTGTGGGTTCTCGTCCATCACCCAATGGCCGCTGTCCGGCACAACCCCGGCCTGCACATCGACGGCGGCGAAGCGCATCACCTCGGCCATGGTCGTGCCGAACGACTTCTCGCCGCCCAGGGCCAGCACCGGCATGGTCAGCTTGCCCTTCGCCAGGAACGCCCGATTGTCGATGGCGTCCTGGTCGAAGGCCGCGAACTGGGCGAACCCGGAATGCATCGCGCCGGGCAGCGCGTACAGCGCCGCATAGTGTTGCCGGGTCGCCTCGTCGATCCGGCGCGGGTCGGCGGCGAAGTCGTTCCAGAAGCGGTCGAGATAGATCCGCTCGCGCCCGGCCACCAGCCGCTCCATGTCCGGGCCGCCGAAGCGGAAATGCCAGAGCAGCGGGTTCTTGAGGATCTCCTCCCAGGGCCCGACGCCCGGCACCGGCGCGTCGATCAGCACGAACCGGGTCACCCGCTCCGGGTGCTGGGCGGCGAACGCGAAGCCGACCATGTTGCCGATGTCGTGGGTGACCAGGTCGGCGCGGCGGACGTCGAGCGCATCCATGACCCCGGCCACGTCGCCGGCCTGGGTCTTCTTGTCGAAGCCGCTGGCCGGCTTGGAGGACAGGCCCAGCCCGCGAAGGTCCGGAACGATGACGGTGTGGTCGCGCGCGAGGTCGGCGGCCATCGGCGCCCACATGTCGCCAGTGTCGCCATAGCCGTGCAGCAGCACGACCGCCGGACCGTGGCCGCCCACCCGCACGTGGATGACAGCGCCGTTGGTGGCGATGTCCTGAATGCGGAAATCGGCCGGAAACGGCGTCACCTGAGCGGCGGCCGGCGCCGCGAGAACCAGGACGGCGAGACTGGCGAACAGAGTGCAGAACGCGCGAAGCATGGGCGGCTCCGGTGGCTGGCCGCAGCGCCAAGGCGCCGCCGGAGCGCTACTGAGCGCCGATCGGCTCGCGCTGTCCAGATCGTCGCCGCCGGGCTGGCGGCGCGTTCAGCGGCGCACGAAGCGGCGCATGGACCAGTATTTCCAGCCCTGGCTGTGAACCAGCCGCCAGCCGCGGCGCTTCAGCGCCCGGCCGATCATGAAGTTGAAGAAGCCGTGGGCCAGCACCACCACGTCCTCGCCGCTCGCCGCCAGTCGCTCCAGCATGACCGCGGCCTGGGCGGCGCGCGCCTCGGCCTCGCCGCGGGTCTCCTCGCCCTCATGGTGGTTGAAGAACCACCACCAGAAGCGGGCGAGAAATCCCCACACCGAGGGCGACAGCCGGATCCAGGACGGCAGGTTCGGCGGCGGCAGCGGCGCCTCGATCAGCACCGCCTCACGTGCGAACTCGCGGCCCAGCGCCAGCTTCTCGGCGCTTTCGATCGAACGCAGGCGGGTGGAGGAGACCAGGACGCCGCAACGCTCGACGAACGCCGCCAGCGCCGCCGGCGGGCTCTGGCCGGGCAGCAGGCCCAGCACCTCGTACTGCGCCCAGAAATCGCGGTATTCGCGAGCGTTCAGCCTGACCTTGCGCGACAGCGCCGGCTCGCCATGGCGCGCCAGGACGATCGCGCCCCCACGGCCATCGGTCGACGCGGCTGGAACCTCGGCGGTCAAAGCGCTGGCCATTCCATCAGGACGGCCGCGACGCCTGCGAGCGCCAAAGCCGCGTTCCCCTCACCCCTCTGCCAGGGCCCTGACGTGCGCAAGCGCCGACTGGCCCAGAGCCTCCAGGTCGTAACCGCCCTCGAGCGAGGACACAACCCGGCCCTTGGCGTGGGCGCGCGCGACCTCGAGGATCGCTCGCGTCGCCCAGGCGAAGTCCTCCGCCTCCAGGCTCTGGCCGGCCGCCCCGATCGGATCGCGGCGGTGGGCGTCGAAGCCGGCGGAGACGAGAATCAGGTCGGGCGCGAAGGCGTCGACCTTCGGCATCAAGGCGTCGAAGGTGCGGCGCCAGCGCGCGGCCGAGGCGCCCGGCTCGACGACGGCGTTGACGATGTTGGGCGGGTCGCTCGCCTGCGGCTGGCCGGAGCCGGGCCATATCGGAAACTGCTGGATCGAGGCCAGCATCAGGTCGGGATGGCCGCGGAAGGCGGCTTCGGTGCCGTTGCCGTGGTGGATGTCGAAGTCGACCACCGCCACCTTGCCGAACCCGGCGGCCTGGGCGGCGCGGGCGGCGACCGCCACGTTCGAGAAGATGCAGAAACCCATCGCCGTCTCCGGCTCGGCATGGTGGCCGGGCGGACGGACCGCGCAGAACGACCGCTCCGCCTCGCCGCGGGCGGTCGCGCGCACCGCCTCGACGGCCGCGCCGGCCGCGCGGCGGGCCGCCAGCAGGGTGCCGGCCGAGACGAAGGTGTCGGGATCGAGCTGCACCACGTCGGGGCCGGGCGACAGGTTCAGCACGCGCTCGACATAGGCGGCAGGATGCACCCGTTCGAGGTCCGCATGCTCGACCAGCGGCGCATCGGCCGGCGTGAGATCGAGGTCGTCGGCCTCCTCCAGGGCGTCGATCACGGCGCGCAATCGTTCCGGCCGCTCAGGGTGCCAGTCGCCGGGGCGATGGTCGAACATGTCCGAGTGGGTGTAGAGGACCACATCCATGAGCACACTATCTCAGACCGAACCCGACCCATTGCAAGGACCGATGCTGCGCCAGGCTACCCCGGCCGACGCCGAAGCCCTCGTCGCGGTCGGCGTCGCCTCCTTTACCGAGACCTTCGGCCATCTCTATCCGCCGCAGGACCTGGCCGACTTTCTGGCCGAAGCCCACGGGCTGGAGCGCACCCGCGCCGATCTCGCCGATCCCGCCAAGGCGGTCTGGCTGGCGCAGTCGGCGGGCGAAACGGTCGGCTACGCCCTGGCCGGCCCTTGCGACCTGCCGCACCCCGAGGTCGCGCCCGGCGACGGCGAGTTGAAACGGCTCTACCTGCGCCGCGTGGCGCAGAACGGCGGGCTCGGCGGACGCCTGTTCGACGGCGTGCTGAAATGGCTGCAGAAGGACGCTCCGCGGACGGTCTGGATCGGTGTCTGGTCGCAGAACCTGGGGGCCCAGCGCTTCTACGAACGACGCGGATTCTTAAGGGTCGGGGAGTATGGTTTCCGAGTCGGCCGAACCGTCGACCATGAGTTCATTCTGAGGCGGAGCGCGGAGAGTTTTTCTAATGAGGCGCCGGGCCTTCCGTGAACGACACACGATTTCGCCTAAGTTACGCGCGTTCACCGAAGAAATGTTGCACTGAATTAACCTGGAGCATATGCGCCACTACGCGCACGAGTCAGATTTTGCTGTTATATAGCGACGCAAACGGAGGGACATGAAGCACGATGTTGAGGATCGGCTACGTTCGCTTGCGGGATCAGGATTCGGCGGTCGAAACCACGGCCCTGAAAGCCCTTGGATGCCATGTGGTCCGTGCGGAGGAGCCGCACATGGCGGGCGGCGACGAGTCCGCCGTTCTGCTGTCGATTCTCGACTTCGTCGGCGTCGGCGACCAGCTGGTCGTCACGCGACTGAACAACCTGGGCGACTCGGCCCGCTCCGTGCTCGACGTGCTCGACCGGCTGCAGCAGCGCGGCGCCGTGCTGATCGTCGCCGAGCCCGAGTTGACCACTGAAGGCGTGGGCGGTCGCGCACTGCGCGCGGCGCTGGAGGCTGTCGCCTCGATCGAACCGCAGATCAGCCCGCGCCGTCGCCGCCCGGCGGCAGACGAGATCCTCGAACTGCAGCGCGCCGGCGTCGGCCCGGTGGAGATCGCCCGCCGGCTCGGCGTCTCGCGGATGACCGTCTGGCGCAAGCTGAAGGCCGTCGAGGCCTAGGAGGTCACGCGTCCAGCGCGGCATGACCGCTACGCCTCGAACTCCGCGTAGCCCTTGCGCAGCTTTTCCTCGATCAGCTTGGTCATCTCGCGCTGGGCGCGTTCGATCGTCTCGTAGGACTTGACCACCGCCTGGCCCTTGGTTCCCAGGCGGCCGTAGGTGACGGTGACGTCGAGACCCTGCAGCCCGATGCGCCAGAACTTGTTCGATGCACCCTGCTGGAAGCGGAACTCGCGCATGCCGGCCGGCAGCGCCGCAGCCGGCAGGGGCTGAGCCGCCAGGGGCTGAGCCGGCGGGCCGGGCTCGTCGACGCGAGCGCTCGGGCTCTCGGCGGCGTCGAACTCCGCGAGCACAGGATCGGCGTCGGGCTCGGCGATCTGGACGAGGCCGGCCTCGACCCGCTTGATCACACCGGCCGGATCGCGCAGCCAGTCGGCGGAGAGCACGTCGACGACCCGCCAGCCGAAACTGCGCAACACCGCCGGCCGGAACACATAGCGTTCGCGCACGCGGGCCTCGGCGACCCCGGGCGGCGGATCGAGCAGGATGCCGAGGGCGTAGCCGTCGCCGTCGCGCCCCACGATCGCCAGGTCGCAGCGGAACTGCGAGCGGCCGACGTACTCATGCACCACATGGCCACGCGCCCGCAGCCGCGCCGCAAGCGCGGCCCGCAGCGGATCAGCGGGCGCAGGCGCGGCGAAGGCCTGCTGCGCGCCCGGGTTGAGCGCCCCCAGCACAGCCTGCGACCGCTCGCCCTCGCCCCGGGCGCTCAGCTCAGCGAACAGCAGGAAGGCCTTGAGGGCCGCGGCCCCCGCGTTGTGGGTGTTGGTGATGGCCTCTGCGCGGATCGTCGAGACCACCGCCATGCGATGCCTGGCGCGGCTGAAGATGACGTTCAGCCGCTTCTCGCCGCCCCGCTGGTTGATCGGCCCGAAGTTCATCAGCATGCGGCCGTCGGGACCCGGCGCATAGCAGACGCTCAGCAGGATGACGTCCCGCTCGTCGCCCTGGACGTTTTCAAGGTTCTTGACGAACAGGCCGTTGAACTGGTCGTCGTCCTCGCGCACGTACTCCTTCTCCAACCGCGCCCCGAAGACAGGATCTTCGGCGGCCAGGGCGTCGAGTTCGCTCTCGATCTCCCTCTGCTGGGCCTCGGAAAAGGCCACCACCCCGAGGCTCATGCCGGTCTCGCGCAGCAGCAGCTCTCGCACCATGCCGGCGATATGGCGGGCTTCCGCCGGGTTGCGGCGGGCGACGTAGACCCCGTCCTGCACGACATGGAAGCTGAGCGGCCGCTCCAGCAGGACGTCGACGGCGTCGCGCGCAGCCGCTTCGGCGTCCGACCGCCGGGGGGCGACCTCACCCGCCTGGGCGTCGACCCGGCGGTCCGGAACGGTGATCAGCCGGCCCTCGTAGAAGGCCGCGTTGGAGAAGCTGATCAGCGACTCGTGCCGGCTGCGGTAATGCCAGGCGAGCAGGGTCGCCGGCAGGTTGCGGGCGGCCTGGTTGAGCAGGCTGTCGGCGTCGAGCGCGATGGCGACGCGCTCGCCATCCTCTTCGGCGATCACGGTGCTGTCTTCATCGTCAAGGGCGCTGGAGAAGAAGCTGGTCGGCGGCAGCTGCATCTCGTCGCCCACCACCACCACCTGGCGGGCGCGGCTGAGGGCGGGCGCCGCCTCCTCCGTCGGGATCTGGCTGGCCTCGTCGAAGATCACCACGTCGAACAGGTCGCTCTGCAACGGCAGGGTGTCGGACACCGACAAGGGACTCATCAGCCAGATCGGCTTGAGGTCGTTGACCACAGCGCCGGTCTCGCCGCTGGCGATCTCGCGGATCGCCCGGTAGCGCATGGTCTTGCCGAACTCATGCTCCAGCTCACGCCGGCCGGTGGCGTAGCGTTTGCGGAACTCGCGGCCCTCGGCGTCCAGCTGGGCCACCGACAGGGTCGAGCGCCGGACGTTGTCGAGGAACTTGCGATGCTGGGCGGCGCGGACCAGGGCGGCGTTGCGCGCCAGCCCGGCCGTTTCGGCCTGGCTGACACGATGCGCCGCCTGGGCCAGGGCCTGGCTGTCGAAGGCCGCGAGCTCGGGATCCTGCCGCATCAGCCGCGCCAGCGACTCGGCGGCCACCAGCGCCTCGAGGCCCGCGGCCGGCAGGGCGAGGTCCTGCAGCATGACGGCATAGGCGGTATCCGCCTCGTGCGTCGCGCGCAGCAGCGGGATCATGTCCGGCAGGTCGTCCATGGCCTCGCGCATGTCGCGCAGCCATTCCTGCAAACCCTCCACGGTGCAGCCGGGCGGCATGCGAAGATCGCGTCCGACGATCGCCGCCAGGCGCGCGACGGTCTCGGCGGCGCTGCCGTCCGCGCGCGCGGCGTCCGGATTGCGGCGCAGCGCCTCGAGCATCCGTTGAAGCACCGGGCTGGTCCGCAGCTCCTCGGTCAGGCGCTCGACCGTTTCGGCGAAGCCCGTGAAGTCGCCGACGGCGTACAGGGCGCCCAGCTCCTGCTCGAGCGAAGCCCGCGCCGCCTCCGCCGCGTGCTCGGCGGCGAGGTCCGTCAGGATGGCGGTCAGCCGGGGCTTCACCGCGTGCTTGGCGAAGTCGTAGCGGCGCCCGAGCTCCCGGCCGAGCCGCCGCCAGGACGGCTTGAACAGGCGCAGGAACGACGTCTCGTCCCGCCGGGCGATCTCCAACGCCGCCGCGGTGTCCTGCGGCGTAAGCTTGTCGAGCCAGTGGCGCGTGGCCTTGGCCGCCTTGTCCCGTCGCCCCGACGCCTGCGCCAGCTTGCCGCGCGCGGCTTGCAGCTTGCGCGCGGCCGGGGCGGCGGGATCGAGCAGCTCCAGGCGGCCGGCCAGGTCGAAAGCGGCGACCTGCGCGGCCGCCTGGGTCAGGACGACGGCGTCGGCCAGGGTGAGGTCCGCCGACAGCAGCTGGCGGTCGTTCTCGAACGCCGCGTCCAGGTCGTCGAGCGCGGCTTCGCAGGCGTCGAGCCTGGCCTGCACTTCGGCGTAGGCCCGGGGCTGCGCCAGCAGCGACCCGGAGAGCGCCGCGAAGGGGTGGCTGGCAAGGTTGTCGAGCCCGAAGCGGTCGCGCAGCGTGCGGACCAGGCGGCCGGTGAGGTCGCGCTGCGCCTGCCAGACGGCGTAGTCCGGCAGCCGTTCCCGCTGGGCGGGACCAATGTCGGGGTCGGCCGGCGGCAGCTCGATCAGCCGCCGGATCAGTGCGCGCAGCGAGCCGGCCAGGCTCTCGGGCGTCGCGGCCATCGCCGCCTCGAACCGCTCCAGCCGCGCCAACTGCTCCTGCGCCAGAGTCACCGCGGCCGCCCGGACGGCGGCGGCCCGCTCCAGGTCGTCACCCTGCGCGACCCACGTCTCGTACCCCCGGCGCAGGTCGTGCACGAAGGCCTTCTTGTCGGTCTGGGAATCCTGGATCAGGCAACAGAGGTCGTCGAGCCCGCTCTGCTTCAGGCGATGGAAGACCACGTCGAGCGCGGCGCGCTTCTCGCAGACGAACAGCACCCGCTTCCCGCGTCCCGCGTAGTCGGCGATCAGGTTGGTGATGGTCTGGGACTTCCCCGTGCCGGGCGGGCCCTGGATGATGAAGCTGCGGCCGCTCCGCGCGACGGCGACGGCGGCGTTCTGGGTGGCGTCGGCGGCGACCACGTTCCACTGGTCGCCCAGCGGAATCGGCGGCGGCGGCGCGACCTCGAGCTCGCGGGGCTCGATCGAGAAGATGCGGTCGAAGGCGAGATTCGGCGACGGCTCCTCGATCAGCTGGGCATAGTCCCGCACCAGCGACATCTTCTTGTAGTTGAAGTTGGCCAGCGTCACCTGGCTGAGGTCGAGGTCCCAGGCGAACCGGTGCCCCTCGTCCTCGGGCAGGGCGAAGGTGAGCGCCTCGACCTCGCTGCTGGCCGCAACCGCATGCACCGGGGCCGCCTGGGGCCGCCCACCGACGGCGGCTCGCAATGGCAGGGCGCTGGGCTTCACCTGCTGCTCGAAGATCGCCAGGCCCAGCGGACGATAGTCGTCCTGCTCGTAGCTGAAGTCCGGCCGCATCAGGCTCGCCCGGCGCAGGTCGCGGCTGCGGCCACGGCCGCGCTGGAACTGCTGCAGCCGCTGCACCGCCTTCTGATGGATCAGCTTGATCGCGGGCCGGGTGTGCAGCCGCAGCTCGACCCCCGGCTCCGAGGCCTGGATCTGCGCCCGCAGGTCGGCATGTATCTGCTCGATCGAGACCTGGCCCAGGTCGACGGTCTCGGGAAGCCGGATGTCGTGCAGCTGCCGCAGATAGTGACGCAGCGCCGGGTTGAACTCCGCCTCGTCGTCGCTCGCCTGCAGCACGTACTGGTCGGTGACGCCCTTCTTCTTGACCAGCTCGACGGGCAGCCACAGCAGCGGCGAGGTAATCCGCTCCTCGGGCGCGTCCTTCAGATTGTTCCAGCGCAGGAAGGCGATCACCAGCCGCAGGTGACTGAAGCCGTATTCGGCGCGGTCACGGCGGGTCTCCTGGATCAGCCGGTCGAGGGCGGCCGGCAGGTAAGGCTGGTCCTCGAAGCGCAGCCAGCGGCGCAGGTTGACCGCCTTGCCGGCCTGGAGCTCGGCGGCGAAATCGGCGGACCAGCTGCAGATCTGGTCGGGCTGGATGCTTTCCAGCCGCAGCACCAGCGGGACGCTGGCGACGGTCAGGTTTACGGTCGACTGGGTCGGGCGGAAATGGATCAGGCGGTTGCGACGGGACAGGTCGAACAGTCGGTCACGCAGGTGCGACAGCACCGCCGTGCGGCGCGGCGCGGCGCCGTCCGTCGTCGCCAACACCCGCTCGACCTGCAGCCCCTGCGGCTGGTCGCGCCAGGTCTCCAGCCGACGCACGAGCACGGCCAGGTCGGTCGACCGGTCGTGCCGGTTCAGCGCCGTCATCTCGACGATGACGTTGGCCAGCACGGGGTTGAGCCGCGGCGCCAGGGCGAACAGGTCCTGGCGATGAACGGCGAACCGGTCGAGATCGTCGGCGTCGCTGAAGTCCAGCCCGCACGCTAGGCAGGCCAGCACCTGGCCCAGGCGGAAGATGTCGGTGATCTCGTCGTGGTGCCCGACCCGCAGCTCCCAGGCGTCGAACCCCGGCAGGAAGACCGGCCTGGTGATCGCCGCCGCGCGATCGCGCTCGGCTCGCAGGGTCTCCACCGCCACGCCGCGCTCGGAGTCGCGCGTCAACCGCACCTCGTCGATGATGTTCAGCGCCGAGCCGGGCGGCGGCTGCACCGCCTTCACCGCCTCCAGGCGATAGGTCGACGCCAGACCGTCGGGGCGGCGAAGGCGCAGGACGCCGTTGGCGGCCTGGACGATGGCGCCCGCGCGCAGGTCGGCGACGCGGCCGTGCTGGTGCAGCTGGCTGACGGCCCGAAGCAACGGCAGGGCGACGAACAGCAGGTCGTCCATCGGCATGACTGCGCCGCGGCCGGCGGCCAGGGCGTCGGCGAGCGATGTCTCGGCGGCTGTCTCGCTCACGCAGCGGCCCTCAGCTTGCGCGCCAGGGCCTCGACCTCGCGCCGGGGCAGGCCGCCTTCGCGCTTCAGGCTGTCGAGAAAGGCGTCGGCGCGGCCCAGCGTCCCCGCGGTCCGCGCCGCGGTCAGCAGGAGGTCGTCGCGCAAGTCGGGATCGGCCAGGGCGAGGTCGAGCATGACGAAGCCGAGATAGTCGCGAACACTGTCGTCGGCCGCCTCCGGCGTGATGGCCGCCAGCGCCGCCATCGGCTCGGCCGCCGTCCAGTCGGGGAAGTAGCGCCTGACCAGCGACAGCACGAGGTCGCTGCGCAGCGGCTCCTGCTCGAGGAAGCGAGCGACGAAGCGCCGCGTCAGCGCCGCCAGCTCCTGCTGGTCGATCAGGTCCAGCTTGGCCATGGACAGCGGCCCCTGCAGGCGTTTGCGCAGCCAAGCCTCGAGGCGTTCGTCGCCCCGCGACCATCGCGCGACCGCCTGGGCGCGCAGATAGGTCTCCGGATGCGAATGGGCCTCGGAAAGCCGGTCGTCGCCGGCTTCCAGCTCGTCGGCCTGGGCCAGGTAGGCGGCGGGATCGACGCTGGCGATGCCCGTCTGGACCTTGACCAGGGTCGAGATCGACGGGCCTGGCGCGCCGGCGACGAAGGCCGCGCCGCGGTCGGCGTAGACCTCGGTGTAGAGGCCGTACAGCCGGGCGCTGTTCACATGGCTGGCGGCGGCCGCCGGGTCGGCCAGGGTGTGGTCGAGGATCCGCGAGGCGGTGTGATAGTCGCCGCCGTCCAACGACCACAGGCGATGGTGCGACAGCTCGTGGCCGAGCAGGGCGACCAGCTCCTCGCCGCTCAACCGCTCCAGCACGGGCCCGTAAAGCACCACATGCACCTCGGCCGGCAGATAGACGAGGGCGGCGTTCATCGTCTCAGCGCCCGCCTGGTAGAGGGTCGCCGGCGCCTCGATCTCCAGCTTGGCCATCACCGCCGCGCAGGCCTCGTAGGCGCCCGGATGGCTGTCGGGCGTCAGGCGATAGGTCGCCCGCAGCAGGCCGTTGCGGGTCTCCTGCAGATGCTGGGCCTGGACGTCGAACGACGAAGCCCAGGCCCAGACCTCCGGCTCCGCGCGCTTGAGGTATTCGACCAGGTGAAGGTGGTAGGGAAGCGGCTGGAGCGCCTCGCGCAAGCCCAGACTGATGCTCATGTTCGCCCCCCCGCGCCTGCAGCCCACCGTTGCAGCCTAGCCTGCCGGCCCGTGGGGGCAAGGCCGCCGGCGAGACTTGCACCGGGCGCGAAAACCTTGCCGGGAATCCTGGCTGGAAGGGGGCCGGCGCTGGACATCACCAGCCGGCCGCCCCATCCTCGACCGACGCTCGCCGCCGTCGCGCGCGCCAGAGGACCCGCCGCGCCCCGATGTTCATGCGCTTTTTCACCGAGCTCCGCGAAGCCAAGGTCCCGGTGACGCTCAAAGAGTACCTCATGCTGATGGAGGCGCTCGACAAGGCGGTGATCGATCGGCGGGTGGACGATTTCTACTATCTGTCGCGCGCCGCCCTGGTGAAGGACGAGAAGAACCTCGACAAGTTCGACCGGGTGTTCGGCCACGTCTTCAAGGGCCTGGAGCGGCTCGACCAGGATCTCGCCGCCGACATCCCGGCCGAATGGCTGCGGAAGCTCACCGAGAAGTTCCTCACCGACGAGGAGAAGGCGCAGATCGAGGCGCTCGGCGGCTTCGAAAAGCTGATGGAGACCCTGGCCGAGCGGCTCAAGGAGCAGAAGGAGCGCCACCAGGGCGGCAACAAATGGATCGGCACCGGCGGCACGTCGCCGTTCGGGGCCTACGGCTACAATCCCGAAGGCGTCCGCATCGGCCAGGACAAGGGCCGCCATGGCCGGGCCGTGAAGGTCTGGGACAAGCGCGAGTACAAGAACCTCGACGACTCCGTCGAACTCGGCACCCGCAACATCAAGGTGGCGCTGCGCCGGCTGCGCCGCTGGGTGCGCGAAGGCGCCGCCGAGGAGCTGGACCTGCCGGGCACCATCAAGGGCACGGCGGAGAAGGGCTACCTCGACATCCAGCTGCGGCCCGAGCGGCGCAACAAGATCAGCGTGCTGCTGTTCCTCGACATCGGCGGATCGATGGATAGCCACATCAAGGTCTGCGAGGAACTGTTCTCGGCGGCGCGCGCCGAGTTCAAGAACATGGAGTTCCACTACTTCCACAACTGCCTCTACGAGGCGGTCTGGAAGGACAACCACCGCCGCCAGGCCGAGAAGATCCCGACCTGGGACGTGCTCCATAGGTTCCCCCACGACTACAAGATCATCTTCGTCGGCGACGCCAGCATGAGCCCCTACGAGATCACCCACGCCGGCGGCTCGGTGGAGCACTGGAACGAGGAGGCGGGCGCGGTCTGGCTGCAGCGGGTCGCCGACATCTACGAGCACATCGTCTGGCTGAACCCGACGCCCGAGCGGCAATGGGGCCATTCGCCGTCGATCGGCCTCATCCGTCAGCTGGTCGGCGGACGGATGTTCCCGATGACCCTGGAGGGCCTGGAGCGGGCGATGAAGGAGCTGGCCCGCTAGACCCGCGAACACCCTCAGGCCGCCAGGTCCCAGGCGAACTTCAGGTCCGCGACGAACATCTCATAGGCCTTGGCCTTGGCCTCGGCGTCGGGCACGCGCAGCAGGTAGGAGGGATGGTAGGTCACCACCCCTTGAGCCTGGTCCGGCAGTTGCAGCGCCTGCTGGCGCATCTTGCCGATCGGCATGGGCTTGCCGAAGACGGACACCGCCGCGGTGGCGCCCAGGGCGACGATCACCCGCGGCCGCAGGATCCGCCGTTCGCTTTCGAGCCACCAGCGGCAGGCCTCCACCTCGCCGGCGTCCGGCGTCTTGTGCAGGCGGCGCTTGCCGCGCAGCTCGTGCTTGAAATGCTTCACGGCGTTGGTGACGAAGGTCTCGGCCCGCGGCACGCCGGCGGCGGCCAGCGCCCTGTCCAGCACCTGGCCCGCCGGCCCGACGAACGGCAGGCCGGCCAGGTCCTCCTGGTCGCCCGGCTGCTCGCCGACCAGCATCAGCCGCGCGGTCCGCGGACCCGCCCCGGCCACGCCCTGGGTGGCCTCGCGCCAGAGGTCGCAACGCCGGCAGAGCTGCACGCCCGCCGCGATGTCTTCCAGGCTGGCGGGCGGTTCGCCCGCGTCGAGGGCGGCGCGACCGGCGGGCCGCGCGGCGCGCACCACGCGGCGGGCGGGTTCGGTGGGGGCTTGGCGGACCATCTCGTCGACTTGCGCCTCCGCACGGGCGATCAGCTCGGGAATGAGCCGGGCTTCCGGCAGGTTCCGCCAATAGCGCTGGGGCATCTCGCGGCGCATCAGCCGAGGGTTGAGCCGCGCCGGGTTGAAGATCGCCGCGTAATAGGTGCGCCAGTGGTCCTCCAGCGCGTCCTGCGCCGGCGCATCGGCGGGATCGGCGCCCGACGAGGCGCAGGAGGCGTCGTACTTCGCCGCGTCGGAGAGGATGGCGAGCTTGCGCTTGAGGTCCAGAACCGCCATCCGGACCCTTTATCGTTCCCTTTTCGTTCTGTCCAGGCGCGCGCCTCACAGACGGGTCAAGGCCGCGAAATGTCGACACAGGCAGCGCGTCGGCCACTCTCAAGGTCAAGCTTTGGGCGGAATCCGAGATGTTTGCGGCGTGACCGCCGTTTGATGCGGCGAGCGCCGGCGCCTCGCGCATGCTGAAGCTCTCGCGCGGGCCGCGCCTCCGATCTCCGGATGGCGGCGACCGCGCCGCGGTCCGGGTGGTCCGGGAGGGACGGAAGGCTCGCCCATGGCGAAGACAGGTTTTCACCGTTATCCCGCCGAGGGCGGCCTGCCGTTCGGCGTCTGGTGGGCGATCGGCGAAGCCATCGCCGCCGCCCTGATCCTACCCGCCCTGCATCTGATGGGCCTGATCTAGCGCCCCGCGCCCGCCGCGCTGGCGCTGGTCAGCGCCGGCGCCCCGGGGATCGGCGGCGCGCCGGAGGGCAAGGCCGCCGAGGGATCGCGGACGAAGGCCAGCACGTCGCGCCAGACGACGGGGCCCTGGTGATCGCGGGTCAGCAGGTGGTAGCCCTCGGCGTAGAAGGCGGTCTGGTCGCTCGCCTTCAGCTGGCGCGCGGCGTGGAAGGCGGCGTGCTTGGGGATGATCTCGTCGTGCGCGCCGTAGAGGTAGAGGGTCGAAACCCTGGCCGCGCCGATCGCCCGGGCGCCGTGGTCCATCAGGCCGACCAGGCCATAGAGGGTGTCGGACCGCGCGCCCCAGACCATCAGCGGATCGCGGCCCATGGCGATCAGCTCCTCGCGGTTGTCGGTGGGCTGGATCTTGCGGGTCAGCCAGGACGGCGGGGTGTAGACCTTGGCCGCCGTGAAGTTGGCCGCGAGCCACAGCAGGGTCTTGTAGGGCAGCGCCTGTTCGCGCCAGCCCCACACCGCCGGCGACAGCAGCAGCAGCCGGTCGGCCGCCGGCGGCCGGTCGGAGGCGAAGGCTTCCGCCGCGACGGCGCCGCCCATGCTCTCGCCGACCACCGCCAGGATCGCGTGCGGATACTTCCGGCGGGCCAGGGCGACCACGGTCCGCAGGTCCTCGACCATCAGCTCGTCGCCGGCCCAGATGCCGCGCTGGGGCGAGCGCCCGAAGCCGCGCTGGTCGAAGGCCAGCGTGGTCACCCCCTGCTCGGCCCACCAGGGCGCGGCCAGGTGGAAGGCGTTGCCGTAGTCGTTCATCCCGTGGACGCCGACGATCACCGCCCAGGGCTCGCCCTGCGCCTCCCAGGTCGTCAGCCCCAGGCGCGCGCCGTCAAAGCTGACAACCGCGTCGCGCTCCAGGTGCGGACCGGCGAAGCCGATCGGCGGCGCGCCCGGCGCCTGGGTCAGCATCGGCGTACAGGCCGCCAGCGACAGGGCGGCGAAGAGGACTGCCAGGAAACGCGTCATGGACTCGGACTGTCGCGATTGAGGATCTCGCGGGTTCGCTGGCGAAGATAGGGAACAATCTCGGTTTCGAACCAGCGGTTTTGCTTCAGCCAGCCCGCATTGCGCCAGGACGGATGCGGCAGCGGCAGGACGCCGGCTCCGAAGGCCCGCCAGTCGCGCACCACCGCCGTCATCGGCCGGCGCTCGCCGAGCGCCCAGGCCTGCGCGTGGCCGCCGACCAGCAGGGTCAGCTCGACCTTCGGCAGCAGCCCCAGCAGGCGGGCGCGCCAGAGCTCGGCGCAGCGGCGCGGCGGCGGATAGTCGCCGCCTTTCGGCGCGGTCCCCGGAAAGCAGAAGGCCATGGCGGCGACGCCGATCTCCTGGCGGCCGTAGAAGGTCGTCCGATCGACGCCCAGCCAGTCGCGCAGCCGCTCGCCGGAGGGGTCGTCGAACGGCAGGCCGCTCTCGTGCACCCGCCGGCCGGGCGCCTGGCCGCAGATCAGCAGCCGGGTCGCCGGCGAGACCCGCACCACCGGCCGCGGCTCATGGGCGAAGTCGCCGGCGCAGGCGCGGCAAGCGGCGATCTCCGCCAGCAGGTCGGCGAGGCCGTCGCGCGTCAAAGCGCAGCCGCCAACATGACCGATCATCGCCCCTCGCCTCGGCGCCTCAGGCGGCCAGCATGGCCTTTTCCGTCGCGATCAGGCCGGCGAACGAGGGCCGGGCCAGGATGGCCTGCAGATAGGCGACGGTCTTCGGATGGGTCTCGGGGTTCACAGCTACTCCCCTTCCGCGTTTTCGCCCGAGGTCGGCAGTTTGAGGCGGTAGACGCCTCGAAAATCGTCCGGGTCGGCAGGCTTGCCGTGCCGGGTGATCACCAGCCGGTTCTCACGCGCCAGGCCGATGGCCACCGCGCGCACATGGCCCAGCAGCCGCCGCCAGCGCTCCGGCTCGACGGCGCGGGCGACGTCCTCAGGCGCTATCGACTTGCCGGCCGGGACCTTGGCCAGGAGATCGAAGATCGCGGTCTCGACTTGGGCGCTCATCCGCCACCTCGCTTCAGGGTTTTGCGGGCGGCGCCCTCATGGATGCGGACGCACCGGCCCGCGCGCGCTCTCACTGGCATGCCTTGGCGTCCTGCACGACGGTGAAGTTGGCCACCGCGACCGCGGCGACCGGCGCCGGCCAGGTCAGGATGTCGGTCCCATGGGCCGGGGCGGCGCACACCCGCACGGTGGTCGGCTTCAGCGCCCCGTTCTCCAAGGCCAGCACGCCGGCCCGGTAGAGCACCGGCTGGTCGAGCCCGTTCCAGATCTTCAGATAGGAGGCCCGCTTCTGCGGCGAGCCGTCGAGCGCGATCGCCAGCTTTCCCGCGCCGGGAGCCTCGAACGCCTCCTTCACCGCGCCGACCGGATGGGCCACGGCGAGCGCGCCCTTCTCGGTGGCCTCGAGCACCGGCGCGCCCTGGGCGTCGAGGTGGAAGACTGCGCGGTCGCCGAACACCACCTGCAGGGCCGGGCCGTCGACGATTTCGGTCTTGCCGCTGAAGGCCAGGCCGCCGGCCACCGCGGCGGCCGGCGCTTCCGCGGCCGGGGAAGCGACGCGCGCACCGGGCGGCCCCTCGGCCAGGGCGCTCGACCCTAGCAGGGCCAAGGCGAGACCCAATCCAACTCTGCGGGCTTGCATCCCAGTCCTCACGCGTCGACGACACTCGCCGTGCGCGCAAACTAGTGAGCCTGGCCGCCGGGGGCAAACGCGCTCCGGCGCCGGCCACGTCAAACCTCGCCGGGTCGTTCCGGCGGGCCCACAACCGCTGCGGTCAATCCAGCGGCTACCCCGGCCCGCCCGCCTTGGCCGCGGGACGGGCGCGCAGGGCCTCGGCCCAGCGGCGCAGGTTGGACAGGCTCTCCGGCGGGCGGAAGCGGATCAGCCGGGCGAAGTCGATGCCGATGAAGGCGACGATATCGGCGATGGTCAGCCGCCCGGCGACCAGCCACTCGCGCTCGGCCAGCCGCGCGTCCAGCAGCTCCATCCCCTTCAGCCCCTCGGCCTGCTGATGGGCGGCGAAGGCCGGGTCCTGCGTCTCCAGCACCGCCAGCGGCGGCGCGGTGTGGCGCACCCACTGCATGATCGGATTGGCGACCAGCATCTCGGCGCGGCGCAGCCACATCTCGATGACGGCGGTCTCCTCCGGCGTGCGGCCGAACAGGTTGGGATCCGGATAGCGGCTTTCGAGATAGCGGCAGATGGCGACCGATTCCGCGATCACCACGCCGTCGTCGAGCTCCAGCGCGGGCAGCCGAGGCAGCTCGGCCTTGGCCAGGTACTCCGGCTGCTTGTGCTCGCCCTGCATCAGGCTGACGGCGACGATCTCGATGTCGCTGACGCCCTTCTCGGCCATCACCCAGCGGACGCGCCTGGGGTTGGGCGCAAAGGCGGTGTCGTAGAGTTTCATCGGCGGGCTCCCTGCGGATGCGAGAGAGCCCGCCCCTGGCGTCGGGTCAAGTCCGGGTCAGGCGGGGACGGCGTCCTTGTCGGCGTAGCGCTGGGCCTCGCGCTTGATCAGCACGTCGGCGAGGAACCAGTAGGCCTCGCCCCAAGCGTTGAGCACCTCGTCGGTCGCGGCGTCGCCGAGCACGTCGCGGATCGCCGGCAGCAGGGCCTCGGCCACCTTCGGATAATGCTCGGGCTTGACCTTGGTCTCGACGTGGCGGCTCGCCATCCGCTCGACCGCTGCGTCCAGGGCCGGCAGGTTGTCGACGTTTTGGGCGAAGGCGACAATGGCGGCGGCCAGCCGGCGCGGCTGCTCGCCGGACGCCTGAGCCGCCTGGTCGAACAGGTCCTTGATCTCGGCGTCGACGAACAGGCGCTCGTACATGCGTGTCGTGATGGCGACCCCGTGCTGAACGAGCACGGGCGCAGTGGCTTTCACGATGGCGATCGTCTGCGGCGACAGAGATTTGGTCATGCGGAAGGTCCCTTGAGCGAAGGCGGCCGAGCGCCGCGAGCAACCCCGACTAAAGGAAGCGGTCGTTCCCGCCTACTCCGGGCGGCTACGGAATTGAATCGGATCGCGACACGATGGGGCCGCGGAAACGGCGGGCGCCGTTCAACCGAACAGGGCCGCGGGCATGGCGCCTACGACGGCGGCGGCAAGACAGGTGGCCAGAAACCCGACCGCCATCGCCTTCCACACTAGGCCGATCACCTCGGCCCGGCGGTGCGGCGCCAGCACGTTGTAGCCGGCGACGTTGATGCCGACCGAGGCGATGTTGGCGTAGCCGCACAGCGCGTAGGTCATGATCACCCGGGTGCGCGGGGCGAGGTCGGCCGCCGGCGTCGCGCCCAGCCGGATGAAGGCGGTGAACTCGGTCAGCACCAGCTTGACGCCCAGCAGCGTCCCCGCCGCCGAGGCGTCGCGCCAGGGTACGCCGAGCGACCAGGCCAGCGGCGAGAACAGCAGCCCGAACGCCCGTTCGCCGGCCTGCGGGCGCCCGCCCACCGCCGGAAGGCCGGCCAGCAGGCCGTTGAGAAGCGCCGTCAGGGCGACGAAGACGATCAGGGTCGCGGCCATGTTGAAGCTGATCTGCATGCCGTCGAGCGTGCCCTTCATCACCGCGTCCACGGAGCTGTCGTAAGTCTTGCCCCCGCTTGGCGAGACATCGCCCGCGGCTTCGACCACCGGGTCGCGCGGCACGACGATCCGGGCCAGGGCGACGCCGGCCGGCGCCGAGATGATCGAGGCGGTCAGCACATGGGCCGCGGCGTTCGGCAGCACGTCGTGGAGGATGGTCACATAGGCGACCATGGTGGAGCCGGACACGCAGCTCATCCCCACGGCGATCAGCAGGAAGAGCTCGGAGCGGCTGAGACTTTCGAGGTAGTTGCGGATGAAGATGGGCCCCTCGATCTGGCCCATGAAGATGGTCGCCGCAGTGGCCAGGGCCGGCGCGCCGCGCAGCCCGAACAGGCGGCGAAAGACCAGGCCGAAGCCCTGGGTGATCCAGCGCAGGATGCGCCAGTGCCAGAGCAGGGCGGCCAGGGCGCAGACCACCAGCACCACGGGCAGCACGCGAAAGGCGAAGACGAACAGCGCACCGCGATTGCTCAGCGGATAGGGCTGATGGTCCGGGGCGCCGGCGAGGAAGCCGAACACGAAGCTCGCCCCGGCTTCGCTGCCGGCGGCAAGGCCCTCGACGCCCTGGCTGACGAAGGCCACGGCCTGTCGGACGCTGGGCTGGCCGAACAGCGCCATCACCAGCAGGGCCTGCACGGCGAGCGCGCCGGCGACCAGCTTCCAGGGGAACCGGCGCCGGTCCTCCGACATCAGCCAACAGAGCGCCAGCACCAGCCCGACGCCGAACAGGCTCTGGGCGTTTTCCCCCTGGAACATCGCATCTCCCCCGCCGCCGGCAGCCTGATCCCAAGGCCGTTACGCCGGTGTGACACGTCCGTCGCCGGTCTCGCCGCCCGATTGCGCGGAGTCACGAGCTTCCTGCGAATATGCATTATGGGAGCGCCAGAGACGTTCAGGGGGGGCCGCAGGAGATGCAGACGGGACAGGCGCGAGCGCTCTCCCTGCCCGCGGCGCTCGCATTCGCCGCCGCCGGCCTGCCGGTCGGGGCGCTGCAGCTGGCGTTGACCGTCCACCTGCCGCGCTATTTCGCCAGCCACATGGGCCTGAGCCTGGCGGTGGTCGGCGGCGCCTTCGCCCTGGTGCGGGCGATCGACATCCCGCTCGACCCGATCCTCGGCCTGTTGATGGACCGCACGCGCAGCCGGTTCGGCCGCTACCGCGTCTGGGCCGCCGGCGGGCCGCTGGTGCTGGTCGCCGCCCTCTATGTGCTGATGCACCCGCCGCTCTGGCTGGTCAGGTCGGGCCCGGTCGGCGAGCCCTTCCTGGTCGGCGTGCTGCTGGTGATGTTCCTCGGCTATTCGGCCATGTACCTGTCGCAGCAGGCCTGGGCGGTCAGCCTCGCGCCCGACTACGCCCAGCGCTCGCGGATCTTCGCCTTCATCATCTGGCTGAGTTTCGTAGGCTCCGTGGCGGTGCTGATCATCCCGGTGGCGATGGCGAAGCTCGGCTACTCCGACGCCCAGGGCGTCGAGGCGATGATCTGGTTCGTGATGATCGCCGCGCCGGTCGCCACCTTGCTGATGGTGGCGCGCACGCCCGAGCGGATCGCCCCGGAGCACGCCCACCGCTTCACCCTGCGCGACTACGGCCGCCTGCTGGCCAGGCCCAACGTGCTGCGGCTGATGGCCTCCGACCTCTGCATCCAGCTCGGCCCCGGCTGGATGGCCGCGCTCTACCTCTTCTACTTCACCGCCAAGCGCGGCTTCGCCGCCAGCCAGGCCAACCTGCTGCTGCTGATCTACATCGCCGCGGGCTTCGTCGGGGCGCCGGCGACGGCCTGGCTGGCGGGGCGGATCAACAAGCACCGGACGCTGATCGTCTGCACCACCCTCTATTCGCTCTGCCTGATGGGCGTGCCATTCCTGCCTTACGGCCGGTTCCTGGCCGCCGTCCCTCTGCTGCTGGTCGCCGGCGCCGCCTTCGCCGGCTTCCTGGTCTCGCTGCGCGCGCTCACCGCCGACATCTCCGACGAGATCCGGCTGGAGACAGGGCGCGAATGGACCGGGCTGATCTTCGCCCTGACCAACGCCACCACCAAGCTGGCCACCGCGGGCGCGATCTTCCTGACCTTCAATGTCTTGAGCCGGGTGGGCTTCGATCCGCGCGAGGGCGCGGCGAACACCGTCCAGGCGCTGAAGGGGCTGGAAATCGCCTTCCTCTCCGGCCCGATCGTCTTCGTCCTGCTCGGCGGCCTGTGTTTCGCCGGCTACAAGCTCGACAAGGTCCGCCACGCCGACATCCGCCGCCAGCTCGAAGCCCGCGACCTGCAGCACGGCGGAGCCTTCCCCGACCCGCCGTAGATCCTCCCCGCGAGGGAGCATCTTGGCGTCAGGGCGCGCCGGCCAGGTTGCGCGCCATCTCCAGGAACACCTTCGAGGACGGGCTGTCCGGATCGGTGACCACCAGCGGCCGGCCGGCGTCGCAGGCCTCGCGCAGGGCCGTCTCCAGCGGCGCCTGGCCCAGCAGCGGGACGCCCAGGCGCTGGGCTTCGGCCGCGGCCCCGCCCTCGCCGAAGATCGGAATCTTCGCTCCGGTCGTGGGATCGGCGAAATAGGCCATGTTCTCGACCACCCCGAGGATCTGCGTCCCCATCTTGCGGAACATGGTCACCGCGCGCCGGGCGTCGATCAGGGCGATCTCCTGCGGCGTGGAGACGATCACCACACCGTCCATCTTCAGCCGCTGGGCCAGCGTCAGCTGGATGTCGCCGGTGCCGGGCGGCAGGTCGACGACCAGCACGTCGAGCGGCTCGGCCGCGCTCGCCCAGTTCGACCCGAGCAGCGTCCGTACCGCCGAGGAGGCCATCGGCCCGCGCCAGATGGCGGCGTCGCCGGGCTCGACGATGAAGCCGATCGACATCACCTTGACGCCCCAGGCCTCCAGCGGGTTGAGGCGTTTTTCGGCATCGAAGTCCGGCTCGCCGGCGACCCCCAGCATGTGCGGCGCCGACGGGCCGTAGATGTCGGCGTCGAGCAGGCCGGCGCGCAGGCCGAGCCGGGCGAAGGCGCAGGCCAGGCTCACGGCGACGGTGGACTTGCCCACTCCCCCCTTGCCGCTGGCGATGGCGATCACCCGGTTCACATGCGCCGGGCGCTCGGCCTCGGGCGCAGGGCCCAGCCTGGCTTGCGGATCCTCGGCGACCCGCGCGCGGCGGGCCTGTACGCTCGGAGGGGCCGCGGCCGCCGTCTCGGCGGTGAGGATCACCTGCGCCTTGGCGACGCCGGACGCGCGCGCCAGCACCTGCTCGGCGGCGTCACGCACCGGCTGGTAGAGTTCGACGTCGCCCTGCGCGACCTCCAGCATGAAGGCGGCGCGGCCCTCCCGCAGAATCAGACCGCGCACCAGGCCGGCCGCCGCCAGGCCCTTGCCGCTCTTCGGATCGCGCACGTCGTCGAGAGCGGACAGGATGGCCGCGCGGTCGGGGATGGGTCCGGGGCTCATGAGTTGGCTTGCGTTGACCGATAAGGGGTCTCATATCCGGCTGACAGCGCCGGTTTACAAGCCCAGTGGGGGTTTCGCGACCCGGCCGCGCCCTGGATGCCAGTTTGACCAAGACGCGACGCGGCTGATGCCCTGGAACGACAACGCCAATCCAGGCCCCTGGGGCGCTCCGCCGCCGGAAAACGATCGTCGAGACACCACCCCGCGTCGGCCCCTGGGAAGCGGCGGCGGCGGGCCGCGTCGGCCGGAGCTGGATCCGAACCTCGAGCGGCTGAAGACCCGCATCAGCCAGTTCTTCGGCGGCCCGGGGCGGATGCGGCCGGCCGCGGTCCTGACCATCGTGGGGATCCTCGCCGCCCTCTGGGCGCTGTCGGGCTTCTATGTGGTGCAGCCGAACGAGGAGGCCGTGGTCACCACCTTCGGCGCCTATTCGCGCTCCGAGGATCCCGGGCTGCGCTACCACCTGCCCGCGCCCATCGAAAAGGTCGACAAGGTCGCGGTGACCTCGCTCAACCGCATCGACATCGGCGGAACGGCGGACGCGGACGTGCCGCAGGAAAGCCTGATGCTGACCGGCGACGAAAACATCATCGACCTCGACTTCAGCGTCACCTGGCGGGTCGCCGACGCGTCGCAATACGTCTTCGCCACGCGCAACCCCGACGAGGCGGTGAAGGCCGTCGCCGAGAGCGCGATGCGCGAGGTCGTCGGCAAGATGGCGCTGCAGGAGATCCTCACCAAGGGCCGCGGCCAGGTGCAGATCCAGGCCGCCGAACTGATGCAGAAGACGCTCGACGCCTGGGGCGTGGGGGTGGTCGTCGTCGAGGTGCAGATCCGCTCGGCCAACCCGCCGCAGGAGGTGGTCGCCGCCTTCCGCGAGGTGGCCAACGCCGGCCAGGACGCCGAGAGCGCCGTCAACGAGGCCAACACCTACCGCAATCGGGTGATCAACGAGGCCAAGGGCGACGCCGCCCGCATCGTCCAGTCCGCCCAGGGCTATCGCGAGCAGGCGGTGCGCGAGGCGGTCGGCGATGCGTCGCGCTTCGACCAGATCTATGGCGAGTACCGTCGCGCGCCGGGCGTCACCAAGGACCGGCTGTATCTGGAGACCATGGAGCGGGTGCTGGCCAGGTCGAACAAGGTGATCATCGACGGCAAGGGGGTCACCGCCCCGATCATCCTGCCGTCCGACGTCTTCCAGCGCCGCGCGGCCGCGCCGGCGCAGCCCGCCGCCGAAGCCGCGCCGGCCCCGACGCCGCCGCCAGCGCCCGGCCAGGGCGACGCCGCGGCCTCCAGCCAGAAGGGGGCCGCCCAATGACCCGCCGCCAACTCTTCGCCTGGGGCGGGATCGCCTTCGCCATCCTGGTCGTGCTCGGCAACACCTTCTTCATCGTCGACCAGCGGGAGGCCGCCATCGTCGTCCGGTTCGGCGAGCCGGTGCGGGTGATCCACGCCCTGGGCAAGGGCGGCGCCGGCCTCAACGCCAAGACCCCCTTCCTGGAGAACGTGGTCAAGTTCGACCGCCGCAACCTCGGCATGGAGGCCGACCAGGAAGAGGTGATCGCCGCCGACCAGGAGCGGCTCGTCGTCGACGCCTTCCTGCGCTACCGGATCTCCGATCCGCTGCAGTTCTACCGCACCCTGCGCGACGACCGCACCGCGGGCGCCCGGCTGGAGCCGCTGGTCAACTCGGCGCTGCGCCAGGTGCTGGGCACGACCACCTCGAGCAACATCATCTCCGGCCAGCGCGCCGAGCTGATGGCCCAGACCCGGGCCGACGTGGCGCGCCGGGCCAAGGCCGCCCGCTTCGGCATCGAGGTGATCGACCTGCGGATCAAGCGCGCCGATCTGCCGGCCGCCAACCAGGCCGCCGTCTATCGCCGCATGCAGACCGCCCGCCAGCAGGAGGCGGCGCAGATCCGCGCCGTCGGCGAGCAGCAGAAGCGCCAGATCATCGCCGGCGCCGACAAGGAGGTGGCCATCACGCTCGCCACCGCCACCGAAGAGGCCGAGACCACCCGCGGCCAGGGCGACGCCCAGCGCACCCGCATCTTCGCCCAGGCCTATGGCCGCGACCCGGCCTTCGCCCGCTTCTACCGCTCGCTGCAGGCCTACGACACCGCGCTCGGCCAGGGCGACTCCACCCTGGTGCTGTCGCCGGACAGCGCCTTCTTCCGCTATTTCGGCCGCGGACCGCAGGGACGGCGCTAGGTTGGCGGAACGCTCCACCAGAGCGCCAGGGCGTAGGCGAACACGGCCAGGTAGAGCGTTGCGAACACCCACATGGGCAGCGGCCAGACCACCAGGCTGTTGACCCAACGCATGATCAGCGGCTCCTCGCGCCCGGCGCCGGCGAGTTCCGCCTGCCACACCGTCAGGAAGCAGGCCCGGCCGACGGCCGCCTGCACGGCGACCACCGCCAGGGCCGCCAGGTGCAGCAGCCGCAGCCAGCGGATCCGCACCAGCCGCCAGCCGAGCTTCGCGCCAAGCGGAATGACCGCCAGCCCCGCCACGTTGAAGGCGATCACCGCCAGGTGCAGGGCCAGGACCAGCTCGGCCAACAGGGGGTGCATCGCCGCCCCTCGCAATCCGCAACCACGACGGACACGCAATACACCAAAGCCGCCGCCGCATGGTCCCTTCTGGCGTCCGTCCGCGTTTTGGCGCCGCCATGCGCTTCCTCTGCGACGAGATGCTGCTGCGGCTCGCACGGCTGCTGCGGGCGGCGGGCCATGACGCCGATCTGGCGCAGGACGGCCAGACGGACGCCGAACTGCTGCGCATCGCGCGCGCCGAGAACCGGGTGCTGGTGACCCGCGACAAGCGGCTGGCCGCCGCCGGCCATCCGCGCGCTGTGCTGGTCACCGGGCGCGGCGCCTATGCCGAGGCCGAGAGCCTGACCGCGGCGCTGCCGATCGACTGGACGCTGGCGCCCTTCAGCCGCTGCCTGATCGACAACACGCCATTGCGCGACGCCGACCCCGCCGATCTGCGGAAACTGCCGCCGCCGGCCCACGAGCTTCCTGGGCCGTTCCGCGCCTGTCCCGCGTGCGGCCGGGTCTATTGGCCGGGCAGTCATGTGAAGCGGCTCGGCGAACGATTGGCCAGGCTCGCCCAATTCCTGCCGCAAGCTTGACTACAGGAGCATAGCCGTCTTCATCGCGCACAGCGAAAGCTCAGGGGGTTTGTTCATAACATGCGCATCGTCATCGTCCTGGCCGCCGCCGCCGCGGCCCTGTGGGTCTCCGGCTGCAACACCGTCGCCGGCGTCGGCCGCGACGTCGCGGCCGCCGGCCGCGCCGTCAGCAGCACCGCCGAAGACGCCAAACACTAGGCGGGGCCGCGCCCGCGCGCGGAGCCCACGGCTGCGACCCGATCGCCGGCCCCTTACGCCGGGCGCGCCGAAGGCGCATATGGGGTCATGCCCGAGATCGTTCATCCGCTCTTTCGCTCGATATGCCGTGGGCTGAAGGGCCGTTGCCCGGCCTGTGGCGACGGCAAGATGTTCTGGCGATACCTCAAGGTCGCAAGCCGCTGCCCGGCGTGCGGCCACGACCTGGCGCGCTACCCGGCCGACGACGGGCCGGCCTATGTCACCATCCTGCTGGTCGGCCACCTGCTGGTCGCCCCGCTGCTGCTGTTCCCGATCATCTGGAGGGCGCCGGCGATCTATTCCGCGCCCATCGTGATGCTCAGCGTCGGGGCCCTCACCCTGCTCGCGCTGTCGTCGATCAAGGGCGGCTGGATAGGCCTGATGTACGCCCTGGGCGTCAAGGATCGCGACGCGGCCCTCCACACCGCCGACGCGGCTGACTGACCCGCAACCCCGGACCCTCTCCGGAACCCGCTGCAACCGGCGCCGTTTGGCATGCTGAAGTTCGGGCAACAGAGGAGACAACGTCCATGGGCCTTGGGACCATACTGATCATCGTCTTGATCCTCGCCTTGATCGGCGCCCTGCCGAGCTGGGGCTACAGCCGCAGTTGGGGTTACTTCCCCAGCGGCGGCCTGGGCCTGGTGTTGGTCATCATCATCGTCCTGGTGCTGATGGGACGACTGTGAGGCCTCTCGATTAAGCTGAATTCGCGCTAGCATCCCCCCGGACCAGGGGGGATGCATGGCGATCTTGCAGGAGCACGCGGCCGAAGCCGCCGCCCAGCCGGCGATGTCGCCGCTCAAGCGCATCAACGCCATTCTCGGCGGGTCGGCGGGAAACCTGGTCGAGTGGTACGACTGGTTCGCCTACTCCTCCTTCGCCCTCTATTTCGCCAGGCACTTCTTCCCCAAGGGCGATGCGACCGCCCAGCTGCTGCAGACGGCGGTGGTGTTCGCGGTCGGCTTCCTGGCCCGGCCGCTCGGCGCCTGGCTGATGGGGCTCTACGCCGACCGCGCCGGCCGGCGCGCGGCGCTCACCGCCTCGGTCGCCCTGATGAGCGCCGGCTCCTTCGGCATCGCCCTGATTCCCGATTACGCCGCGATCGGGATGGCGGCCCCCGCGTTGCTGATCGTCGCGCGCCTGGTGCAGGGTCTTTCGCTCGGCGGCGAATACGGCGCCAGCGCCGTCTACATGACCGAGATGGCCGGCAAGGGCCGGCGCGGCTTCTGGTCGTCCTTCCAGTTCATGACCCTGATCGCCGGCCAGCTGACGGCGCTGGCGGTGCTGATCGTGCTGCAGAACACCCTTTCGCAGGGCGCGCTCGAAGACTGGGGCTGGCGCGTGCCCTTCGCCATCGGCGGCCTCCTGGCGATCGTCGTCTTCTGGATCCGCTCAGGGCTCTCGGAGACCCGATCCTTCCTGGCGGCGAAGGCGCAAGGCGGCGCGCCGGTGCGCACCGCCATGCTGCTGCGCGACCATCCGCGCGAGACCCTGGCGATCTTCGGCCTGACCTGCGCCGGCTCGCTCGCCTTCTACGCCTACACGACCTACATGCAGAAATTCCTGGTCAACACCTCGGGTTTCTCGAAGAACACCGCGACGACGATCACCGCCGGCGCCCTGATCATCTACATGCTGATCCAGCCGCTGGTCGGCTGGGCCAGCGACCACCTCGGCCGGCGCAACGTCATGGCGGCCGGCTTCGGCCTCGGCGCCGTCGCCACCTACCCGGCCTTCAGCTTGATCGCCGCGACCAGCTCGCCGTGGACCGCCTTTGCGGTGATGACCCTGCTGATCGTCATCCTCTCCGGCTACACGGCGGTGAACGCGGCGGTGAAGGCCGAGCTGTTTCCGACCCACGTGCGGGCGCTGGGGGTGGCCCTGCCCTACGCCCTGGCCAACGCCATCTTCGGCGGCACGGCGGAGTCGGTGGCCTTCGGGCTTAAGCGAAACGGAACCGAAAGCTGGTTCTATGCCTACGTCGCCGTGGCCATGGCGATCGCGGCGCTCATCTCGGCGCGGCTGCCGAACACCAACGCCACCGAGCTGATCCTGGAGGCCTGACCTGCTGCCGCTCACTCCGCTGACCCCGCCGAACCTCGCCGCCCTAGTGGTCTTCCTGGTCTGCTGGCTCGGCTACCAGCCGCTGCTGCGCATGCTGGCCCTGCACCGCGGCGGGGTGATCAACACCGACATGACGGTCATCCGCACCGCCTGGATGCGCAACATGGCCGGACGCGAGAACCGGTTCATGGACGGCCAGCTGCTCGGCCACGCGCTGAGCTCGGCCTCCTTCTTCGCCTCCTCCAACCTGATCCTGATCGCCGCCCTGGCCAGCGGCCTGTTCGGCGGCGAGCGGACCTTTCGCTCGGCCTCCAGCCTGGTGGTGCTGCAGACCTCCTCGCGCCTGCTGTTCGAAGGCCAGCTAGCCTTGGTGCTGATCACCCTGGCCCGCGGCCTGCTCGATTTCATGTGGTCGATCCGGCAGATGAACTACTGCCTGGCGGCCTTCGGCGCCGCGCCGCTGGACTCCACCGCCGAGGCGCAGAAGCTCTATGGCGACGTCGCCTCGCGGCTGCTGAACCCGGCGCTGTCCTCCTTCAACCAGGGGGTCCGCGCCTACTATTTCGCGCTGGCCGCCGCCGCCTGGCTGTTCGGCCCGATGGCCTGCATCCTCGCCACCGCCGGCGCCGTCGCCCTGCTGCTGTGGCGCCAGCGCCGCTCCCGCGCCGCCCGCGCGATCGCCGACCTGCGGCAGTTGCTGGAAGGCTGAAGCCCCGCCGCCTACGCCAGCCCCAGTTCGCGCCGCGCCGCCCGGGTCAGCTTGGCCGCGACCAGGGCGTGGGCGGTGCGCAGCCAGTCCGCCACCTCCGCCTCGTCCAGCGCCGCCAGATCGTCGAAATAGACCCATTTGGCGCGGGCCAGGTAGGGCGCCGCCTTGGCCCGTCCGCTCTCGGTCAGCGCCTCGTAGGCGATTTCGCTGACCTTGAGCGACAGCCGGCTGGCGGCCAGGTCGGTGACGGCGAACATCTTGCCGCCGACCTTATAGACGCGATCATCGCCCCACTGGACGTTGCAGGTGGCGGCCGGCAGGGCGAGCGCCACGCGCGCGAAGGCCTCGGGACTCACCGGCTCACCCGCCCGAATTCGCCGAAATTCATCGAAAAAGCTCCGTTCGGATTGAACCAGCATAGGGGCCCGGCGGCGCCAACGCACCTGGCGCGGCCGCTGCAGGCCGACCTAGCCGCCGCCGAGCCCGCTTCGCCGTTCGATCCCCTCCGATTGCGGACGGCGACGAACCGCCGCTTGCCCCACCGGCCCGCCTCAGTGTATTGCGCGCCTTCCGCTGGGGGTGCGCCCCCGGACGGAGTGTGGTGAGGTGGCCGAGTGGTTGAAGGCGCACGCCTGGAACGCGTGTATAGGTGAAAGCCTATCGAGGGTTCGAATCCCTCTCTCACCGCCACCCATTCCCCGACAAATTCTATTCCGGCTCATCCCGCGTCCAAGCCGCGGATTTCCCGGCCGAATTTCTCTCAAAACTGAAGTTCCTTGCGCCGTAGCCGCGGCGAAATCGCCCTTCAGGGCGGCCATACAGCACGTCCGTCTCTGCGCGTCCGTGCAGCACTACAGTTTCCCTGCGATAGGGAATTTCAGCGGGAATTTTGAGCGTTTGGGCGCTTTGCAGCGTCGATCGGCGGATGAGGTGGGGCTGGAGATTGAAGGTGTTGTAGATGGCGGCGCGCCTCGCGGCAGCCATGCGCGGCTAGCACTCCGCGCTTATCCCTCACGATCTTGCCTTGGTGCTTCGGGATCTCTATCTTCTGACCAGCTAGTCAGGAGATAGTCATGCCCTCCGCCGCCTCCCGTGGCCGCGCGTCCCGCGCGAAGCCGGCAAAGCCGGGGCGATTCGCCTGGAAACTCGAGGACGCCAAGGCGCGCTTCAGCGAGTTGGTGCGCCGCGCGCATGAGGACGGCCCGCAGGCGGTCACCGTGCGTGGCAAGCCGGCCGTCGTGGTGGTGGATGCGGATGAGTACGAGCGTCTGACGGCCAAGCGGCCGGCGCAGGAGCTTGTGCCCTTCCTGGAGTCTCTGCATCTGGAAGGGCTGGACCTCACGCGCGACCGGGATACCGGCCGTGAGGTCGAGCTTTGAGGGGCTTTCTGCTCGACACCAACGTCGTCGGCTGCCTTGCTGCGCCATCGGGCGCGCCCGGGGTGAAGGCCTGGGCCTCAGGTGTCGAGGAACGTCGGCTTTTCCTCAGCGTCATCACCTTGACCGAGTACGACAAGGGTATCGCCCAATTGGCGAGCGACGATCCCAATCGCACCCGCCATGCGGCAGGCCGCGACGCCCTCGCAAGCCGCTTCGCCGGACGCATCCTGTCGGTCACGGACGCGGTCATGCGGCGCTGGGGCGATATCGCTGGCCGGGTGAAGCGGGACACGGGACATCCGCCGCCAGTGATTGACACCCTCCTCGCCGCGACCGCCATCGAGGCGCAGCTCTATCTGGCGACCCGCAATGTAAAGGACGTTCTCCATACGGGCGCGGTGGTGTTCAATCCCTGGGACGACGACCCGACGCGGTTTCCGCTGCTCCCGGAGACGCCCCCGCGCCGACCGACCGTCCACGGTTGAACGGAGCCGAAACGTCCGAGATATTCTCACCCTCGCCGTGGGTTGCCTCCTGCGGAAACTCGGCGCCCTCGACGACGTATGGGGTAGCTGTGGTCTCGGACCTCGTCCGAGCGCCATTAGTCGTCGCCCAATGGCCTGATATGTCGACGGATCGACGAAGGCGTTCACGATGGCCAACATCTCTTCGATCAGCTCTTCGCGGATGCGAGCCCGAAGGCTGGCGATCTTCTCGTCGTCATCCATGAACCGCCCGATGAGCTGGTTGGGGCCCTTGCCGCCGCCGTCGTGATTTGACCTTGCCCGTGCTTTCTCGGACCAGCAGCCGGTGCGGGAGGGTTTTGGTTATCGGCTTGGCCGAGTCGCCGCGCAGGATGCCCAGCATCAGCTTCACCGTCTCGCGGCCTATCTCCTCCTTGGGCTGGGCGATCGTCGTGAGCGCTGGCCGCAGGTATTGCGCGTAACCGATGTCGTCGAAGCCGATGACCGAGACATCGGCCGGGCAGTCGAGCCCGAGGTCGGCGATCACCCGAAGGGAGCCCATGGCCATCTCGTCGCTGAAACAGAAGATGGCGCTGGGCGGGTTCGGCCCGGTCAGGAAGGATCGCGTCTCCCTGGCGCCTGCTCCCACTGAAAAGTCACCGATCGCGACCAGGAGTTCGTCACCCAGCCCGTGCTGCGCCGCGCAAGCGCGCACGCCCGCCAAGCGTTCGCGGCTGATCGGGCTGGCCAGCATGCCGGTGATGACGCCGATCCGCCGGTGGCCCAGGCCATAGAGCAGATCCACCGCCTCATGGGCGGCCTTGGCGTTGTCGATATGGACGCTGGATACGCCGAGCTCCGGACTGAACTCGCAGCCGTTCACCACCGGCGCGCGTCCACGCTTGTCCTTGACCATGTCGGTCAAGACGCCGGGCAGACGGTGGCCGAGGAAGATCAGCCCGTCGGCCTCCTTGCGCTGCAGCATGCTGGCGTAGAGATCCTCGCGCGCGGGCTCGTGACGCGTGTCGCCCAACAGAACAGCATAACCCGCCTCCTGCGCCGCCTCCTCGACGCCGCGAATCACGGAGGAGAAGAAGGGATTGGCGATGTCCGGCACCGTGACGACGATTCGCTTGGACTTCAGCGTGCGAAGGCTCTTTGCGGCATAGTTCGGCTGGTATTTCAGATCGTTGATCGCGGCCAGAACCTTCGCCCGGGTCGTCTCGAGCACGACTTCCGGCGAGCTCAGCACCCGCGACACAGTCGCGGTCGAAACTCCAGCCCTGCGGGCGACATCTTCAATGGTGGACATTATCAAACCCTGGGCGGGGACCGGCGGGCCTGGCAAGCCTTACGAGAGGCTTGGCTTCTTGCTAGGTTCATGTAAACGTTTACACGCAAACATCCGGGCCGCTTCAGGCTGATGCACGTCAAGGACATCAAGGCCGACACCCAGGCCAACTACGCCCTGCGCCAGGACCCCGCCGAGGTCGGAAACGGGGTGATCGACTGGAAGGCGATTCTGCCGGCCGCCTACGATGCCGGCGTCACCCGCTTCTTCGTCGAACAGGAGCCGCCGTTCGTCGGACCTCCCCTCCGGTCCATCGAAAAGAGCTTTGACTAACTCGACGCGCTGGTCGCCTAAAATCGGCGGCGCATTTCTCTGCAAAACCAAGGTTGCAATGTAAACCTTTTCATGCATTGATGCGCGTCAGTGAAGACAGAATTGAATCTGCACCACTGAGTTGATCTTTGGGGGGAACCAGGCAACGGCGAGGATCTGAAGCGTCGGTTCGCGTAGACGCGCCGCTCACTGAATGCGGCGCTCACGCCAATAGCCGATTCATCGTCGCCGCCCTAACGCGGCGAATCATAAGAGACAAGAGGGCAGTCCGCGGTAGTTGGAGGGGGCCTTTTGCATGCCATGTAAACGTTTACTTCCCTGAGCTGACCCAGACTGTTCCTGCGCTGACAAAAAAGGGACGCTCGACAACTATCGAGCGAGGGAGAGGAAACCATGATACTCAAGCTAAGCTTGATGGGCGCCGCGGCGGCCACAACCTTGATCGCCATCTCTGCTCACGCAGAGGATGCCGCCGCGCCAACCTCCGCGACACTGGCCGAGGTCGTCGTCACCGCCCAGCACCGCACCGAAAATGTGCAGAAGATCCCACTATCTATCACCGCGATCGGCGGCGAAAATCTGGCCAAAGCTGGGGTCTCCAGCGCCGACGGCCTGTCGAACCTGGTGCCGAGCGTTCACATCGCCACCGACCCCGGCGGCTCAACCCAGATCGCGATTCGCGGGATCGGCAGCACTCAGGTCGACGAAGAGGGTGACCCCGCCGCGGCCTTCCATCTCGACGGGGTCTACCTGGCCCGGGCGCAGAGCTTTTCCACCGCCTTCTTTGACATCGACCGGGTCGAAGTGCTGCGGGGCCCGCAAGGCACCCTCTACGGCCGTAACGCCACGGCCGGCAGCATCAACGTCATCCCCAACAAGCCGGTCGATCATTTTGAAGGGGCGGCGGCCGTCGATGTCGGAGACTATTCGACAATCAACACCTTCGGCATGATCAACGCTCCGCTGACCGACACCCTGGCGGTGCGGGCTGCATTCCAGACCCAGAAGCATGACGCCTACGCCAACAACTCACCCGGCGCAGATACTATGGACGCCGATAGCCAAGCTGCACGTCTTCAGGTCTTGTGGCGACCGACAAGCAACTTTTCTTGGCTTGTCGGCGTGGACTATGGACACCAGGGCGGCGCCGGAGGCGGCTTCCGCGGCTCGGCTCGTCCCCTTCCCATCGTCGGCGATCCCTATGCCTACCCCCTGACCATCGACAGCAAACTCAACCACGTCGACCAGGGGATCAAGTCCCAGATCGACTGGGACTTTGGACTCGCCCAATTGACCTACATCGCCTCCTATCGCAGGGAGACGCAGGACGATCTTCAGCAGATTTCCCGGTCCGGTCTGACTCTCGACGGTCGATTCAGGCAGCACCAGACCTCGCATGAAGTGCGGCTAGCCAAAAACACCGAGCGGCTGAAATGGGTGGTCGGCGCCTACTATTTCGACGAATGGAATTCGGCCGACTTGAGACTCCCGTTGGGCGGTCCCTTTTTGGTTTTCTCCAAGCCCGATGCTGTGGACACGTCCAAAGCCGTTTTCGGACAAGCCACCTATTCGGTTCTGGATAATTTGAGACTGACCGCCGGCATACGATACACCCGAGATCACAAGGCGACCACCGACGGGCTGACATATCTTCTCATGCCAGACGGCAATAGAGTTACGGTGGCGGTCAACAACGAGGGTGGTACGTTCAGCGACATCAGCTGGAAGGCAGGCATCGACTACGACTTGAGCCCAAATTCACTACTCTACGTGACAACCGGGACCGGCTACAAAGCGGGCGGGTATTTTGACGGAGGCGTTCCAAACACTTACGATCCTGAACACCTCTATTCCATTGAGGCTGGGTCGAAGAATCGTTTCTTCGACAAACGCGTTCAGGTCAATCTGTCCGCCTATCACTACAACTACAAGAATTTCCAGGTCAGCTCGGTGCGTCTGTTGGGCGGCCAACCGTCCTCCATCACGGTCAATGCGCAGAAGGCCACAGTTTATGGTGTCGAATTGGAATCCATATTCCTGGTTACACCAGACGATCGCATCGACCTGTCCGCCAACTACACCCATGGCAAGTATGACAAGTTCTATCTGCCAGGGGGCGACGCCTTCTCCAACATCGGCCGTCCCGCCGGCACGCTGGTCCCCGCCGATTATTCCGGCAATACGCTTGCCCACGCGCCCAAATGGACGTTCACGGCTGGCTATGGCCACACCTGGACGGTGGCTAGCGGGGCCGCGATCGAGGCCCACGTTCAAACGCACTACGAAAGCAACCAGAACCTCGACTATCACAATTTTGCGGTCACGCACATCGGCAGCTATACCCGCACCGACGCCAACCTCACCTACACCGCCGCCGGCGGAAAATGGTCGGTGATGGCCTATGTGCGAAACCTGGAGAACAAGGCGGTGCTGATCCTCGCAACGCCTGACTCCCAGACCCCCAACCCCAATGTCGGCGACGGCGCCCTTGCGCCGCCCAGGACCTATGGCGTGCGCATCAGCGCGAAATTCTGACAATCTTCCCTGGATTTGACGCCAGGGGCTTTAAAGCCTCTGACCGTGTTTTTTTGAGCCCATCAGGCCGAGTAGCACAAAGGGAGCGGGATGGAGCTGGAAACCTTTGATTCGAGCGGCGCCCGTCCCCTCTTTGACGGCCGAACGCTGGCGGGCTGGCATGCAGAGCCTAGAGTGTATGGCAAGCTCTATCCTGGCGGCCCCCCCGTGGATGCGCTGTTTGCAGAATTGGGCGTCACCCCGCTGGCGAACCCCGAAGCCCATCCTGCCGTCTGGCATGTCGAGGACGGCGCCATTATCGGCCAGCAGGGAACGCCATCGTATGGCGGCTATCTGGTCAGCGACGCGGCGTTTGGCGACTTCGAACTCGTGCTGGAAGCCCGGCCCGACTGGCCCGCAGACACCGGCATCATGCTGCGCCGGAAGTTTCAGGACTGGACTGGATTTCAGGTTTTGCTGGACCATCGGGAGTCAGGGGGTATCGGCGGATTTTTCGGCAACGGGCTCGCCAGCTTTTCCGCCCTGCCCTTCGCCGTGCGTTCCGTGCGCGACGAAGCGGGCCGCGTCATCGGCATCACTGCAGACGATCCGGCCACGTCAGTGGAACCCGTGACCCAGGCCAAGATTGACCGCCTCGCCTATGCCGGCCGGGTCGAGGACTTCCTGAGCGTGTGGAAATGGGCGGAATGGAACGAGATCCGCATTCGCTGCATCGGCGCGCTGCCCGTGATCACAACCTGGATCAACGGGTTGAAAATCGCCGAAATCGACACCGCCGCAATCGATGTTGAAAACTATGACCCTCAGGCCGTGCTCGATTACCTGGGCTCGCGCGGGCACATCGCGCTGGAAGTGCACGACAACGACCCCATCTTCGGTGGCGCCCGCTGGGGCCCGGGCGCCCAATGCCGCTGGCGCAACATCCGCATCAAGACATTCGACTGAGTGGGAGTCCACATGAGCTTCCTTGCCGTATCAAGCTTCAGCCTGCACACCGCCCTTGGCCCGATCCGCCTAGCGCAACGCCAGGCCGACGGCTCTCTTGCCGATTGGGTGATTGAATTCCCCCGCCACCACAGCCTGGAGGAATTTGCCGCCCTCGCCCGTCAACGTGTCGGCGTATCCGCCATCGAACTGTGCCAAATTCAATTTGACGGCGAAACGCCAGAGCGGATCGAGCAATTGAAGGATGGGCTGGAAGCGGCGGGCGTTCATCTATTGACCGTTCCCATCGACATCGGAGATCTGGCCACCTCGAACCCCGACTGGCGCGCCGATGACATGGCCCGGATCGTACGGTGGTTCCATATCGCCCGGGCATTGGGCGCCAGCTATGTACGGGTCAACGCGGGCGCGGTCGGTTCGACCCACGCGAATGCACACCGGGCGGGCCTGGTCAGCGCACTGCAGGCGCTCGGCGACGCGGCGGCCGAGATGGGACTGCGGTTGCTGGTGGAAAATCACGGCGGCCTCAGTTCAGATCCGGCCTACATGCTCGATCTGCGCGCCGATGTCGGGCCGGACCGATTGGGCATTCTCCTCGACCTGGGCAATTTCGACCCCCTCGTAGGTCTGTCGCAAGCCCGCTTCGCCAACCCCGATATCGAGGATTCCGGTCTCGATCTGGAACCGATCTATGCACATATCGCCAGGCTCGCGCCGGTAGCCGACGTCGTGCACGCCAAATCGATCGATCCGGCCAGCGACGGGAGCCCCTTACCCGATTTGCCGCGCGCGCTGGGCATCGTGAAGGCGTCCGGATTTCAGGGGCACATTAGCATCGAATGGGAAGGCCGCAGGGGCGACCCGTGGGAACATACTCGCGCAATCGCCGCGCAGGTGCGCGCCGTCTTCCCCGAGCTGGCTTAGCGCGTCCGCCTGATCGGCACGACGGTCATGGCCCCCGCCACCGCCGAGGCCGCGGCCGCGGCGAACAGGGCGAAGAAGTTGCCGCCTGCCCCGCCGCCGATGGCCAGCAGCGCCGGCGCCAGCATGGGCGCGAGCGACTGAGGCAGGGAACTGGCGATCTGCAGCACCGCCATGTCGCGGGCGGCGTCATCCGGATTCGGCAGAACCGCCACGCACAAGGCGATGTCCACCGCCAGGTAAAGGCCCTGACCAAGGCTGACGAACGCGGCGGCCACCAAAAACTCGCTGAAATTCTGGGCCAGCGCCACACCCAACAGGCCCGTGGCCGCCATGGCGGCTCCACAGATAACAAACGGCTTGCGCCGCCGAAACCGGTCCGAGAGCCATCCGCCGGTCAGCGACAACGCCAACGACAAGCCACCCATCACCGAAGTCGAAAGCACCATGAAACGGGCGATCTCCGGCGTGGGCACACGCAGGTGGTCGATCAGGTAGTAGACCTGATAGGTCATGAAGAAGGCGACGGCGAACATCACTAAAAAGCGGCTGAGAAAGGCCCAGGCGAAGTCGGTGTGATCGAGCGGGTTGAACCACATCGACCGCAGCACCGCTAAAGGTGACCACCCGCCATCGGACTGGATATCAGCGGGCGCGTCAGGCGCCACCGCAAGGAACAGCGCCACCGCAAAGGGGCTGGCCAACCAGGGCACGATGAAGGCGGCGAGAGGGTTGCCGCCGGTAAACTGCGTCAGAAAAACGCCGGTCACCATCGCCGCCGTCGTCGACGCGCCAAGCAGCGCCGACATGAGCCCGCGCTGACGACTGGGCACGATGTCGCTCATCACGGCGTTGAGAGCGGCTTGGCCCGCGTTCGAGCCGATCTGGCAGATCAGCCAGCCAAGGCCGAAGACCAGCAGCTGCCGAGCCAGAGCCATCACCAGCAGGCCCACCACCAAGGATAGCGATCCTATGACGATCCACAGCTTGCGCCGCCCGATGCGCGCGGTCGTGCGGTCGGAAATTGCGCCCCACACCGGCGCCGAAATCATCGCCGACGCCGCGCCCAGGCCCAAGATGATCCCCAGCCCCCGGGCCTTGTGCGCGGGGTCTGTGATCTGGCTGATCCTGAGAGCGATGGTGATCACGAGCGGCGTCAGCAAGGCCAGCCACGCGGCGAACTGTGCGAACAGGTAGGCCGCCATGACCTGCCAACTCAGTCGTAGCCGATCGTCGTCGCGCGCCAGCTCGGACACCCTTCCCCGCTCTTGCATGTCAGGTTTTTTCGTCGACGGTCAGTGGTCGCTGCAAAGGGCCCGGACGAAAGCCGCATCTTTGGCCCACAGTTGCAGATCCTCACCCGCCTGCGCCTGCTCGTCTAACAGCGCACGCAGCGCGGCGCGATGCGCGCTTTCATAGATGCTGGGTCGCACCTGCAGACCGTCGGAGTCGGCAAACGCCGCTTCCGCCTCACGGGCGTTCCAGCCGTCGTGCACTGTAAGGCTGGCCGTGACGACGGGGCCATGGGCGAGGAGGCGATGTTGCGCGGCGACGGCCTCGGTCCGGCACACATTCATGCGCAAGATCCCTGGGCGTCCGTCCAGATCGCCGGCCAAGGTGACTATCGCCGCGCCAGTGGTCATTACCGCGTCTTCGACCCTTTCGGCCGAGAAGATCGCGGCGCGGGCCAGGCGCAATTGCTGGAGAAGCAGGCTCGCGACGTCCGCCTCGCCATGGCCGGTTGCTGTCAGCAGGACGATGTCTTCCGTGAGCCAACTTCGGAACCCTGGCAGGGCCGGGTTACCGGCGAAACCCTCGCCGAAGCGGATCATCGCGCCCCGCTCATTGGTGACCTCGGATAAGCGCTGAACCGCATCCGGATCGGCCATGGTCGGCTCGACCACAAGCACGCGCTTTATCCCGCAGGCCACCATCGCTTCGGCGCGGAGAGGCCAAGCGGCGCCCGCGTCGACCAGGCCAAAATCGGCGCCCTCCGCCGGCGCCAAACGTAGTGAGGCCGGCAGCGACGCGACCAGCGCGCGGGCCCATTCCGGCCTTTCGCTGTCGAGAGCGAGGTTCAGCGGCGTGGTCATGCGGCTTCCCACGAAGCGATGCTGGCGCTCGCCTGTTCGGCGATGGCGAAGGCGAAAGCAAAGTCTTCGACCAGCGCCTGCGGATCGGGCGGCGAAGACTGGCCGGCCAGCACGCTTGCAATCGCCAGCCATTCGCCGGTGTAACCATTGATCGGCGAGGGATCATGCCCGATCTCCCCGCCAGCGCGGCTGATGCGCGCGCTCCCGGATCCGGCCTGCACGAATGAAGGCGGAAATCTGATCGCGCCACGCCACTCCGGGGCGGTGGCGGTCAGTGTCCAATCCGGCTGCCAATGACCGTGGAACAGGCCGAACAAGTCGATCAGCGCCTCGCCTGCCTGCGCGCTGACGGCGAAGCCGAACGGCGCCAGCAGGCGCGTCGAACGCACGTGGGGCCTTGCGCCGTGGGGCAATAGCCGGCGCACCAGCGGCAGATCGTGAATCGCCAGTTCCATGATCGCTAGGCGCATCAGCGCGGCCGGATTGAGGGCGGCCGGTGGCGACGCAGGCGGCGCCAGCAGCTCGGTCGACCACTGCTCGAAGCGGCCATTGGGCGGCAGGATTATCGCCGAACGAATGGTTGTCGGCGCAGAGACGTCTCTGGGAGCGTGCTGTTCCAGAAACAGCCATGCCGGATCGTACAGATGCATCGCGCCGACCAGGAGAGCCGCCCCGGTTTCACGCGCCGCCGCGCAAATGGCTTCGGCCTCGGCAAGCGTGGCGCAGAGCGGCTTCTCGACCAGCACCGCCCTCGCCCCGGCGCGCAGCGCCGCGATGGCGTGTTCGGCGTGAAAGGCGGCCGGACTGCAAATCGCCACCGCATCGACAGTCGGATTTGCTAGCAAGTCGGGCAGGCTGGCGGCCGCCCGCCCACCACATCGCTCAGCAACGGCCGCGGCCCGGGCGGAGTCGACATCCCACACCGCCTGCACTGCAAAACGATCCGACAGGCCAGCCAGCACCGGCAGGTGGATCGCCTGAACGACCGCCCCCGCACCAATCACGCCCACGCCCCAGCGTCGACCAGCAGCCTGTTCCGACTCGTACGCCGCCATGGCGACCCTTTGTCCTGAGCAGCGGCTCATGCTTTGGGACTGACAGGACACAGGCGCTCTTCGTCTCCTGGCCGAAAGTCCCAAGGTGAGTGGCTGGAGTTAAGTAGAAGCCTGCGTGGTTGGCGATCGCCAACCACGCACATTTAACGGTGGTAAACGTTTACATCGCCAACGACCAGGGAAATTTCGCTCCCCGTCGGAGCCCCCTGACAAACCCACGGGAACTGACACGTAAACTCGGCCGAGCCGCAGTGGCGCTCACTATTTCCCGGCGAGATAGTCGATGGTCGCCTTGCGTGCTGCGTCATCGGCCACGCCGATCGGCATCTTGGTTCCGGGTACGAAGGCTGCGGGCGACTTGAGGAAGCGATCGAGCGTCTTGCGGTCCCAGGTGATGCCGGCTGTTTTCAGTGCGTCACTGTAGGCGTAGCCGGGGACCGAACCGGCTTTGCGTTGAAAAACGCCATTTAGCGGCGGCCCCATCCTGGTCTGTGACGGTTCGAGCGAATGGCAAGCGCCACACGATTGGCGGAATGCCGCCTCGCCTGTTGCTGCGGCGGCGCCAGGTTGGGCGATCGCTGCGAGACCGGCCGTTAGAATGGCGACCAGAATTATCCGAGAAGACATCTACCGCTCCGCACGAAGGCAGCAGCTGCTGCTGGGGATCACTGAGCCCACCAATGCGGATCATCGCCGCGGAAGTGCGAAGGCGACATAAGCCGAGCCCTGGGGCGCCGTGGGATTCTTGCTGTTGCTGGTCGCGATGACGACATACTGGCGGCCGTTGGCCATGTAGGTCGCCGGGGTGGCGTTTCCGGCGTAGGGCAGCGCGCCTTGCCAGAGCAATTTGCCTGTCTTCGCGTCGAAGGCCCGCAGTTTGCAGTCGTAGATGGTCGCGGCGATGAAGACGACGCCCGAGGCGGTGACCACGGGGCCGCCATAGTTCTCGGAGCCGGTGTCTTTCAGGCCCCTGGCGACCAACTCAGGGTATTCGCCAAGCGGCCGGCGCCAAACGTACTGACCGGTGTTCAGATCGATCGCGCTCAACGTGCCCCAGGGCGGCTTGACTGCAGGATAGCCGTCCGGATCCCGGAATCGCCTGTATCCGGTGAAGACGTAGCGCGCCTGCGCTGGCGCGTTGGAAACCACCTCTCCGCGCTCGCCGGCCGGCTGCGTCTGCTTACTAGTCCTCAGGAAGGCGATCAGCGCGTCGAGCGTCGTGGCGGTCACGGCCGGGAACGGCGGCATCCGTCCTCTTCCATTGTGGATAACCCCGGCGACCTCCTCGGCCGTCATTCGGTTCTCCAGGCCCACGAGCGAGGGAAACTGCGGTGGGGACCCGGTGCGATCTACGCCGTGACAGGCAGCGCACTGGCTCGCATAGATATCCGCGCCAGGGCTGGCCGCCGCAGACGCACGGCGCTCGGCGAGGCTTCCCGTCCAGGCGACGTCATTGGCGTTGATGTAGAACACGCCCGTGCGAGGATCGACCGCCTGACCGCCCCACTCCGCGCCGCCGTCGTATCCGGGGAAGACGATCGTCTGCTGGCCAACCTTGTACGGGACAAAGGGTCCGCCGCCGCGGAGCTTCCGGAAAGCTTCCAGCGCCCAGGCGTGGGCTTCCGGCGTCCGATCGGTGAGCAGGTCTTCTGTGAGATGCTGCCTGGCGAACGGCGCTGGCGCCACGGGCACGGGTTGGGTCGGCGAAGCCGCCTCGCCCGGTGTGTCGCTGGCTGGAAACGGACGTTCTTCGATCGGGAACAGCGGCTTGCCCGTGCGCCGCTCGAAGATGAAGACGTAACCCTGCTTCGTCGCCTGAGCCACGGCCTCGATATTGCGGCCGTTGCGCCTGACCGTCAGCAGAACCGGCGGCGAGGGAAAGTCGCGGTCCCACATGTCATGGTGCACGCCCTGGAAGTGCCACAGCCGCCGGCCGGTCTTGGCGTCTAGAGCCAGGAGGGTGTCGGCATAGAGATTGTCGCCCTTCCGGTCGGCCCCGTACATGTCGTCGACCGCCGAACCGGTCGGGACAAAGACGATGCCGTTCTTCTGGTCGACGACCATGCCGGCCCAGTTGTTCGCCGCGCCAGCGGTCTTGTAGGCGTCCTTCGGCCAGGTTTCGTAGCCTGGCTCCCCGGGTTGCGGGATGGTGTGGAACGTCCAGCTAAGCTTTCCGGTGCGCACATCGTAGGCCCGAATCCAGCCGGGCGCCGCAGGCTCGGTTTCGGAGGTCCGGAAGCCGACGATGATGACGTCCTTGTAGATGACGCCCGGCGAGGTGAGATAGGTCGCGTTGCTCGTGAAGTCGTCGCCCAAATTCTTGCGCAGGTCGACAGCGCCATTCTCTCCGAAGCTGGGGATGGGCCGACCTGTCGATGGATCTAGCGCGTAAAGCCGGTCCATCACCCCGGCGAAGAGGCGGCGCTCTGCGCCAGCGGACCAATAGGTCAATCCGCGCGCAGGCTGACGGCCGATGACGCCGCTGTCGAACGTCCAGATGGTCTTTCCCGTCTCCGCGCTTGCCGCGAAGACCTGCTGTGTCGTCGTGTAGCCGTAGAGGATCCCGTCGATGACCAAGGGGGTCGTCTGGAGACCGCCCTTCGGCCCATCAATCCGCCAGGCCGGCCGCAGCTGACCGACATTGGAGGTGTCGATCTGGGTGAGCGGCGAGAAGCGGTCGCCGTTGGCGTCGCCACCGTAATAGGCCCAGTCACGGTCGATCGGCGGCGCCGCGCGCGGTTGACCGGGGTGGAGCACAAATGCGCAGCCCACGCTCGCGAGGACACCCATGGCCACAAGGTTGCGGAACGAGAACATCTTGGTCACAGCACCCGTCGCGTCAAATTGAGCCTCAGAGCCCCAACAGGCTAAGCGCCAGGAACCGCTCAGCCGCGAAGTTCCGATCGGCGAACTGGTTGGCGAAGAAGATCCCGACGATCGAGGCGACGCCCCAGGAGCTGCCGACAAGCGCCTGCTTTGCGGCTGGAAAGCCCAGCATGCTCATGTAGGGAAAGAGCTTCGGGGCCCAGGCGCCCCAGACGGCGACCTGGAGCGCCATCATGACGAACAGGCGTGTTTTGACGCCCATCGCTCCCCCCTCTTCTCTTCTTGAGCTTCCAGAAGCCGGGCCCGACCAAGGGTGGGCCACCGCGTGGTGTAAAGCTTTACATTTTCGTTCGCAAGCGCTGTTGCGCCCACTTTTCGGCCTCGCCGAACCAACAACCCAGGAACCAGTGCGTTGTCGCGGCCCCCGCATCGGGGCGGTGGAGGAGGTCACTGGCGACGTCTTCATCGAGCGGCTCTGGCGCAGCCTCGCCTTTTCCCGCCATGGTTGATGTTTGAGACGACGGCGTTGCGCGGACGTGCCAAGGTGGCCCTCTGCTACGATAGGTTGACATTTCGACGTTTTATCGTGGCAAGAGCAAGCTGAAGAGGCGCGTTTGAACCGAGCCGCTCCGCCGATGCGGAGTATCGCCAAGCAGTTGATGGCGTCCGAGACACCGGGGAACACGTCTGCCGTGCCGGACAATCCCGCGGCGTTTCGGGCCACCGACAAGCTGCGCCCGCATCTTTCAATGTTGATGGGACGGGGCGGCTTTCAGGCGCTGCTTGCGCGCGCGTTGGTGCTGGCCGCCGCCGAGGTCCCCTGGCTGACCGCGGTGCAGGTGGTCGCCGATGGGGAGTTGGAAGGGCTGACGGCCGCCCACGCGAGGCTCGACGCCGCCGACTTTTCCGACGGCGAAGTCGTGCTGCTGGCTCAACTGCTTGGACTGCTCGTGGCGTTCATCGGCCCGGCTCTGACCCTGCGCCTGATCACCCAGATATGGCCGCAGCTTTCGTTCGACGACGCGGATTTCGGCAAGACGGCAAACAATGAGAAAGCCAAGTAAGATGGCCAAATCAGCCCAATCGAACGCGGGCCCGAGCCCGCCGGCCAAGGTCACGATCAACAAGATTCCAACCGGGGTGCGCGGGCTCGACGAGATCGTGGGGGGCGGCATCCCGGAATTCTCGTTCAACCTGATCGGCGGCTCGCCGGGTTGCGGCAAGACCACCCTGATGCATCAGCTCGCCTTCGCCAACGCGGCGGCGGACAGGCCGGTGCTCTATTTCACGGTGCTGGGCGAGCCGGTCATCAAGATGCTGCGCTACCAGCAGCAGTTCTCGTTCTACGACGAGGCCAAGGTGGGCGATGTGCTGCGGTTCATTAACCTGTCCGAGGCGGCCCTGCAGAACGACCTGACCGTGGTGCTGCAGGAGATCACGGCCCAGGTCACCGCGGCCAACCCGAGCGTCGTGGTGATCGATTCATTCCGCAGCCTGGCGCGAAGGGCGTCCGGCGAGGCGGGCCAGATGGAGGTGCAGGCCTTCGTCCACCGCCTCTCCCAGTTCCTGGTGAACTCGGAGGTCACCTCGTTCCTGGTCGGGGAATACGTCCACGACGAGATCCGCGACAACCCGCTGTTCACCATGGTCGACAGCATCCTGTGGCTGTCCCAGGTGACGGAGCGGAATTCCGTCGTGCGGAAGCTGCAGGTCCTGAAGATGCGTGGTCAGGCCTCCGTGCCTGGGCTGCACACCATCCGGATCACTGACGAAGGGCTCCAGGCCTTCTCGCGCACGCTCGGACTGGAAACCGCCAAGCCCAGACCCGAGCGCCGCGCGCGGCTCTCCACGGGTATTCCCGAGCTGGACACGATGCTCGGCGGCGGCGTCCTGGAAGGCGACAGCGTCCTGGTGGCGGGGCCGTCGGGCACGGGCAAGTCGGCCCTGGCGACCCAGTTCGTCGGCGAGGGCCTCCGCCGCGGGGAACCGGGGGTCATGGCTATTTTCGAGGAACGCCCGGATGGCTATACCCACCGGGCGGACGCGTTCGGCCTCGAGCTGAAGTCCGCGCAGGAAGCGGGAACCCTGGAGCTTCTCTACCTCCGTCCCCTCGACCTGTCGGTCGACGAGACCATGCTGGCGATCCTGGACGCCATCAAGCGGGTGGGCGCCAAGCGCGTCGTCATCGATTCCCTGGTGGGCTTCGAAATGGCGCTGGCGCCCAGCTTCCGGGCCGACTTCCGGGAGTCGCTGTACCGCATGATCGGGGCGCTGACCGGCGCGGGGATCACGATCCTCAGCACGGTCGAGGTGGAGGACAACTTCACGTCCCTTCAGTTCAGCCACTATGCGGTCTCGTTCCTCACCGACGACATCATCCGGCTGCGCTACGTGGAGATCGACGGCCAGCTTCGGAAGACGGTCGTCGTCATCAAGATGCGCGGGGGCAACCACAGCAAGGACATCCGGGAATACGTCATCAACGACAAGGGGGTGGTGGTCATCTCTCCCCGGAGCACGGACTACAGCCGGCTGAGCACCGGGCTTCCGGAGCGGACGGGCCCGCGCCGGAAGCAAGACGACGAAAGGCCGCCAGAGCCGAAGGCTCGCGAGTGATGTCGTCCTCGAAGCCCCCAAAGCCCACGTCGGCTCCGTTGCACCACGATCTTGCAAGCTCCTTCGACCATGCGCCTTGGGCGGTGACCGCGTTCTCCGGCGCGACGCATATCGTTCGCTACGCCAACCCCGCGTTTTGCCGGCTGATCGACAAGGCCCGCGACGAGGTGATCGGAAAACCGTTCGAAGAATTCGCGCCGCAAATTGACGAGTGTCTGGCGCTGATGGATCGCGTCTATCGCACCGCTACGCCGGCAAGCTACACGGCGGAAGAGCAGACCGTCCCGCGCCCTCTCTTCTTTTCCTATACTCTGTGGCCGGTCATGGCCGACGGCCGTGCGGCGGGCGTCATGATTCAGGTGAACGAGACAGGCCCCCTTCACGAGACAAGGCAGGCGATCAGCCAGGCCCTGGTTCTAGGGGCCCTGCGCCAGCATGAGCTGGTCGAAGCCGCCGACGCCGCGAACGCCCAGCTGCAAGCGGAGATCAGCGAGCGGAAGCAGCTCGAGCGCGACGCCATCCTGCTGACGACCGAGGTTTCGCATCGCGTCAAGAACAACCTGCAGGTCGTCGTCGCCTTGATCGCCAACGAGATCAAACGGACCCCTGCGCCGTGGGTGCAAGGCTATCTGGCCATGCAGGAGCGTATTGTGGCCATCGCCCAGCTCTATGGCCTGATATCGCAATCCAGTCGGGGTCACACGGTCGCTCTCCAGGCCTATCTCACGCAGATCGCCAAGGCCCTGTCAGCGAGCCTACTGGGAGACATGTCCGGCGTTCGAATAGCGGTCGAAGCAGAAGCCCTGGAGATCGATTCCGAGCGCGCCGTCCCCTTCGGCCTGCTGGTCAACGAGCTGGGCACCAACGCGGTCAAGCATGCCTTCCCTGGCGGCATCGGGCTGGTCACGCTCGCCCTAAGACGGACCGGGAACGAGATCGAGCTGAAGGTCACTGACGACGGGATCGGCATCGCGGCCCATGGCCAAGCAAGCACGCCTGGGAAGCATGGCTCCGACTATGTGGCGGTCTTCGTGCGCCAGCTCCGAGGCGCCCTCGTCAGGTCGGGGGCGCCAGGCATTGGGACGACCGTCAGAATTCGATTCCCTATTTTGGCCTGATCCGGAAGCGTAGCGCGGGCAGGCAGCACAGGTGATCGGCTGGGGACGTTTTGTCAGACGGCCTGACCTGACCCGGGAAGGGTCTAGGTCTGACGCGCGTGGAACGCGTCGATCGCCGCCACGGCGGAGATCAGGCGCTCCCGTAGCTCCCCAAGGGCCATGCCGGCCTGAATCTCGCGCAGTCCGCTCAGCGCCGAGAGATCAGCGGAATCCGCCTCCGTGGCCGAGGTTGGAGCGGCTTGCGCCATCGGACAGCCCGTCACGTCTGGAAGCCCCCCGCTCAAAACCAGGGCCTCAGACGCGAACGGCGGGGCGTGCACCTTGGTGCAGTGGTCGTCGATATGGCTGCGGCCAGCGGAATCCACGCCTTGGTAGTAGTGCTTCTGCCACTTGTCGGCAGGCTTTTGCGGCGGGTTTCGCGCCATTTCGTGGTGGAAGGCCTCGCGAGAGCGGCTCCAGTCGTAGAACGACGCCTGCAGCTCTGGCTCGGATTCCAGCGGCGCGAAACGCGGTTGGAACGATTCCAAGGCGGCGCGCTCCACCGGAAACAGAAAGGCGATCGCCTCGTTCGCCTCGAAGCGCACCCGGTGATGTGGTCGTGTGAAGCGCCAGTTCATGGTGAAGGTGAACGGCGACCAATCCGTCTCCACCACGCCCGACAGTGCGGCTATCCCGTCCTTCGGCTGGTTGGGCGGGCCGCCCACCCAGAGATTCCACCCCGGGGGCGTACGAAACAGTCCTGCGACATGAAAGGTGAGAACCCCCTGGCCGAAGATCGAGACCGGAGCCGTCACTGCGTCGGCCTCGCCCGCCACCTGGATGTTTACGGCGTCTGTTCCCGCACCCCCATCCCACCAGGCTTCCATCGCGCATGGGGTGGCGACCTCCCAACCGTGAGCGTTGGCGATGCTCAGCGGCAGGCAGCGATAGGCGAAGGACTCCGGCGTGTCGTCCATCCAGCCGCGTTTCGCACTGGCCGGTCGGATGAGCGGGCGCCAGCCTGGATGCAGATAGCAGATGAGTTCCATCGTACTCCGCTCCGCGTTCTTGCGCTGTCAGTGCGCCGGCGCTTCGGCATGGGCCGGGAAGACATCGTGGATCGAGCGGACCTCCGGCAGGACGTAGACGATCCCGTCCGTACCGGTGAAGGACGGCCGCACGACCGCATCATAGAAAGCAGCCGGCACATTTATGCAGCCATAGGAGATCCGATTGTCCAGCGGCGAAGCGGTCGCCAGGCGCTGCAAGCGACGCTCCTTCGCGTTGCTGGTGACCACCCGATGCAGGGAGATCGCCGCGCCATAGTCGACCCAGACCAGGTCCTTTTCCCCAAGACCGATGCCCAGCGCCGATACGAACCGGCCGGCGGGCGTGGTGCGCTCTTCGGGACGTATGGACGCCAGCTTGCGATCGCCAATCCCGGAAACCGAATCGTCGCCGCGCGCCAGGCCAAGCAGCACTGGCGCGGCCCCACGAAGACGGCCGTCGCGGTAGAAGACGAAGACCTCGGCCTTCACCTTGTCAACGATGACGAACGGAAGGCCCTGATTGTCACCGCTGGCGATCACCCAGTTGGCGATCTGCCGCACGTCCTTTGACGCTCGGTCAGGTCGAAGGTCTGCCCGGTTTTCAGTCGCCGTGGCCCTCCTCGGAGATAGGCCCGCCGACAGCACGGCAAGACAAAAGACTAGGGCCGTCGCCGCCGTGTTCAGGGGCTCGCGCATGCCGATCGCTCCACAATTGCCCGGCTCAGTTGCGGTCCTGCTTGGGGGGATGGAAAGGCGCCACATAGGGCAAGGGCGCCGGCGTTCGGGCTGGGACGATCGGGGCCGTTTGGCTCCGCCGCGTCTCCACGACCTGGTAGATCGGCATTCTCACCCCGCCGCCGAGAACGGCGAGCTGCAGTGCGGCCACCAGTGGGGCAACCTGAGCGACCGGAGGCGTCACGACAGGACGCTCCGCGGCCGGCGTAGGTGTCGGAGTCGGGGTAGGCGTCGGAGTCGGGGTTGGCGTCGGGGTTGGCGTAGGTGTGGGCGTCGGCGTCGGCGTCGGTGTGGGCGTCGGCGTCGGCGTCGGCGTCGGGGTTGGCGTAGGTGTCGGTGTGGGCGTCGGCGTCGGTGTGGGCGTCGGCGTCGGCGTCGGTGTGGGCGTCGGAGTCGGGGTAGGCGTTGGTGTCGGAGTGGGCGTTGGTGTCGGAGTGGGCGTTGGTGTGGGCGTCGCGCTGATCGTCCCGGCGGTCCTGAACGTCGGGACGCAGCAGGCGACCGCTAGGGCGTAATTCGCCGCGTCGACGCCCCCCAGCGTGTAGCCGCTGTAGGTGATGCCGATGTTCGACCCTGCGGCTGACTGATCGAAGGTGGCGCTGCTGCCGACACCGGCGATCAGGGTCACCCCGGTGGGCAGGCCGCTGGCGATCGTGCTGTTGAAGCCGGCGAGGGACGTCGCGGTCGAGCCGTCCGCGACCTTGTCGCCGCTCGGGAACACCAGCATCTGCTGGTTGAGCGCGGCGGTGACCAGGGTGAAGTTGGGCAGATAGTTCGTCGGGGCCGCGTAGGATGGTGGATTGTATCTAATTGTCACGGGTGCATCCGGCCCGGTGACGGCGACCGGCGAAGTCCCGAAGACCAACGTGCCGCCGGCGACGCCGGGTCCGGAGCCGTCATAGCCGGCCACCAGCAACATGCCGGTGGTAAGGCCGAGGCTTTGCGCCGCCAGGTTGGCGCCTCGCGTCTGGGTCATGGCGCCCAGCAGATTGAGGTCATGTCCGGCGCAGAGGGTGATGTTGCCGTCGGTCGTGGTCATGGCCGCGACCGAAGCCAGGGTCACATTGTGTCCCGCGCTCACCAGGATGCTGCCGTTGGTTGTGGTCACGGCGGCGTTCAGGTTGGCGTCGCGCCCACAACAGATGACGAGGTTTCCGTTGGTCGCCGTGACGGCCGCGTTCACGTTGACGTCCCGGTGGGCGTTCAAGGTGAGGGTTGTCGTGTTTGGGGCCGCCGTCCAGCTGAGCGGCTCGTTCACGTTGATGTCGCCGTGGCCTGGGGCGGCGGTATGAAGATTGCTCGTAGGCGGCGTTCCCGCGACCACGGTGTCGAGCCGCGTCGTCGTACTGATGATGACGCTGTTGGTGACCAGCAGGAGCGAGAGGTCCGCTCCGGAGATGTTGCCGCCGGCTTCGATGTTGAAGTCGGCGGGATCGATCAGCCACGTGCCGGTGACCCCCAGCGGGGCTGCGGTGGTGATCTTCGCCCCGGTCGCGATGTTCACCGTGGCGGCTGAAGTTTCGATGAAACCGCCGTTCCCGCCCGGCGCGCTGGCGTCCAGCACGCCGCCAACGTTCACCGTACCGCTTCGCATATCGCCCATCAGCATGATGGCGCCATTGCGGTTCTCGATGGTGCGCGCCTCGATCAGGCCGGTGTTGTTCACCGCCGTGCGCAGCAGATCGCCCGCTGAGCGCGCGGTCATCAGCACCCGCCCGCCGTCGGCGCGGATCAGCCCGCCGTTCTCCGCCAGGGCGTTCAGGGCGCCTTCGCTCACCGTCACGTTCAGCAGGCCGTCGCCCGCCACGTCCAGCGTCATGGCATTTCCCGCCGCCAACGACACCGCGCCCAGCCGGGCTGAGATCAGGCCCTGATTGCTGACATGGGCGCCCAGAAGCGCGACCGAGCCGCCGGCCGCGACGATGGAGCCCTGGTTGACGACCGAGCCGGCGCCAACCCCGGAGAACCGGTACCGGCCGGACATGAAGTCAGCGTCCTTGATCGCCAGTGTCGAGGCCACAAGGCCGCCGACATTCACCTGCGCGCCAGATCCGAACAGCACGCCGTTGGGATTGACCAGGAACACCAGGCCGTTGGCGGAAAGCCGGCCGAAGATGGTGGAGGGATCGGAGCCCAGCACGCGATTCAGCGCCACAGAGTTCGGACCGGGCTGGACGAACTGCACCGCCTCGCCCTGCCCGATGCTGAAACCCTGCCAGTTGATCGCCGCCTTCTGGCTCGACTGGTTGATCGTCAGGCTGCCGGGCGCACCCGAGATTGTGGCTTCTCCCGCAACCACCACCCCAGCCGTCGGGAGTGCGCAGGCGCTCGACGCCATCACCGCCGCCAGCGAGCCCGCCAGGGCGGACGAGGCCCAGAGCCAGGTCCGCAGGCGGACGCTCGCGCGCCTACGGGCGGGAACAGTCGAACGGAAGGTGGCGCTCATAGCGGCGATCCTTTGGCCAGCGGGGTGTGCTGACGCGGTCATCCGAAGAATTTCGAGATCTGCACCCAGATCCGGCCGGACCGGTCGGGCGCGGACGTGGCGCGCTCATCGCCCAGCTTGAAGGCGTAAGAGACCTTGACCAGGAGGTTGTGGCGGTCCGCCCAGGTAAGGCCCACGCCGGCGCCGCTCAGAGTCCGGTGGTTGTCGCCCGCGATCCAAGGCGACTTGTTCAGGGTCACGGAGCCGTAGTCGACGAAGGCGATCGCCCGCAGCTGGCCGCCCGACCGCTCGGAAAGGCCTGCGAGGCGCCAGCGGGCCTCCGCGCTCAGCAGGTAGCCCTGGTCGCCATAGGCCTCACCTTCGGGGTAGGCCCGCACGCCGTAGGCGCCGCCCAGCTCCATCTTCTCCGAGGAGTCGAGGTTTTTCGAAGCCAGCTGTCCACGGGCTTGGCCATAGAGCGACAGCGGTCCGCCCAGCTCCTGTAGCCGTGCGACCTCCAATGAGGCCTTCCGATAGGAGCCGTGGGTTCGCGCGGTCAGCGCATCGGCGGCCCGCACCACGGGGGTCTTGATGTTGAGGTCGCCGAAACCTCCGTAGATCGAATAAGAGGTCCATCCGCCGCCCCACAGCCGGTCGTGGTGATCGCCCGTCAGCCCGACGGTCGCCACCTGGGCCGTCTTGTCGGTCACCGAGCCAGTGGCCCTGACCCTGTCCTTGAAGGTCTTGGCGGCGAAATCACCCACGAGATACAGGTTGTTGTCGTAGGAGCGGATCAACGGATAGCTTGCATAGACGCTGGCGATCCCGAGCGTCCCGCGCGCATCGAGCGGCGCGAACTCTTTACCGAGCTCATACCAGAGGTGCGCGTAGGCCACGCCGACCGTCGCGTTTTGGATCCGCGCCTGATAGGCGCCGCGCAGATAGTTCAGCCCCTCGCCAGCCGTCAGGAAGCGCAGGCTCGCGACGTCGCCATGCCCGGTGGGTTCGTTGAAATTCACCGTGCCGCCGCCACGGTAGACGCCGGTGTAGCGGTTGCCGGCGTTGTCGGCTTCCAGACTGCCGGTCACCCGCCGCCCGGGCGTGAGGTCGACCGACAGGTCGGACGTTCCCACCGCCTCGCCGGGGGAGAGGGTGGACCTCGCCCTGACGCCCGGCAGGTCGGACAGCAGCAGCAGCCGTCGCTCGAGCGGCGCCGTGGTCACCAGATCGCCGCTGTCCAGCCCGGCAAGCACGCTCCGCGCCAGGCGGTCGGAGACACCCGTCTCGTTGTTGAGCGCGACCTTGCCGTAACGACCCTCGACGACGGCGATCGTCACGACGCCGTTTTCGATGTTCTGGGCCGGCAGATAGGCCTGGGCCACGAAATAACCGTGGCGATTGTAGAAATCCGAGATCCGGGCCGCCATGGCGCGCAGGCCGGCCAGGTCAAGCTGGGTTCCCGGCCGGAATTGCGCCGCCGCGATCAACTCCGCCTCGGTGAAGCGGGTCTCGCCTGTCACATGCAGCGATTGGACAAGGACCCGCAGTTCTGCAGGTCCCGGCGCTGCCGGCGCCTGGCCGCGCTGGACACGGATGTCCGGGATGGACTTCGGCGCCGTTGGAGCCGGTGGGATCTGCTGGATCTGAGATCCAGCGTCGACCGAAGGCTGTGCAAACGCGCTGGAGCCGGCCGCCAGCAAGGCGGCCGTCAGCAGAGACACTTTTATCATGGAGGCCGCCCATCGGGACGTAGAACGCGCGGAAGGCGCAAATTCGTTCTAGCACGCGCGAGGCGTGCAATACAACCTTGACGTTCCACGTAGTGAATATTTATTCGCCGTCGTCTCGAAGTGCAGTAAGTCACACACCCGTTTCGCGAAGCAATCTCTTCGCGAGTAAACATCGCTCAAGCCCAAATGGCGTCGCGGACTCTGTGGTCGCGTACTGTCGCAAGATTGGAGCCAAAAGCGGTCGCCGGCGTTTTTACGGTCTACTCGACCCAAATTGGCTTTCGTTAGTTAGAGCCTACCAGGTCAGCGGTCGGCGCAACATCGGCCCTGGACTTGCCTTGCGCCATCACGTCGGCGAGCGCTTCTTGCAATTCCGTCATGTGATACGGCTTCTGCAACGCGGGAAGCGTCCTGTAGCCCTCCTGCAGCCTGCTCGACGGGTAGCCGGTCGAAAAGACGAACGGCACGTGACGGGCGAGCAGGGCGTCGGCCACCGGGTAGCTCATTTGCCCCGCCAGATTGACGTCGAGCACTGCGGCGTCGAGCACCTCTATCTCGATCAACGCCAGCGCCTCATCGACACTCGCGGCTTGACCGACCACGACGCAGCCGAGATCGGCGAGCATGTCCTGGAGAAGCGCGGCCACCAGCATTTCGTCCTCGACGACGAGGACGCGGCGGCGCGAAAGCTGGTTATTCATGGTGTACGGTCTCCGGCGCCTTAGACACCGGCATGACGATGGTGCAGACCACGCCCGCCGGCGCGTAGTCCAGGCTGACCTCGCCGTGCAGCTCC